>Ga0209581_1000063_pt1 | contig 385701 bp, 350 predicted proteins | sample Coa_R2_FD_187160 | JGI IMG/M metagenome (GOLD analysis project Ga0209581, IMG submission 187160) | Surface soil microbial communities from Centralia Pennsylvania, which are recovering from an underground coalmine fire - Coalmine... | ecosystem: Environmental > Terrestrial > Soil > Unclassified...
CGACAAGCTCCCTTTGGCAAGAGCCGCGGTGGGACGCCGATAGGCGTGCGCATCGCCAACGATGCGCGGCCGTGCCGCAGCACGGCAGGTTGGAAATTTGCGTCTGTCGGCGTTCCGCTTCCTTTGCGTTTGTTTGTCATTGCCAAGCGTCGGCGAAGCCATCCGGTGCCGCGGTGAGCCGCGCTCCGCGCAATGACGAGACCGCGACGTAGGCATCGGCGCAACCTGAAACGAAGGCCCCACCCCTTGTTCCGCTGCGCCGCCTGCTTCGCGCCTTCAGGTCACCGGCGTCACACCGCCACGCGCGCGCAAAAGCGCGGCGCGGCAACGCGAGCGCATGTCATCGGCGTCTTCCGCGGTGCAGGAAAATGACATTTGGCCTCAATGCGTTGCCGTTGCTGCCGCGACGCGCATTCCTATATGTCCAGGGAGAACTTTGCCCTCTGGCAATATCGCGGTCGGGCGGGCAAACTGGCCCCGGAGGAGGGCCACACATCATGGGTCAAGCCAGGTTGGGTCAAGTCAGGGCGTTGCGCGACGTAAAGCTCGACGACAAATACGACCTCGGCCAGCGCCACATTTTCGTGACCGGCTATCAGGCCCTGGTGCGGCTCTGCCTGATGCAGAAGGAGCTCGACCGGCGCAACGGCCTCAATACCGCGGGCTATGTCACGGGCTATCGCGGCTCTCCGCTCGGCGGTCTCGACAGTCAGTTCATTCGCGCCCGAAAATTTCTGGAAAAGAGCGACATCCGTTTCCAGGGCGGCATCAACGAAGACTTGGCGGCGACCGCGGTGTGGGGCTCGCAGCAGGCGGAACTGCGCGGCGAGGGCAAATACGATGGCGTCTTTGCCATGTGGTACGGCAAGGGCCCGGGCGTTGATCGCACCGGCGACGTGTTCCGCCATGCCAATTTCGCAGGTTCCGCGAAACACGGCGGCGTGCTGGCGCTGATGGGCGATGACCACACCGCCGAGTCCTCGACCACCGCGCACCAGTCCGAATACCATTTCATCGACGTGATGATTCCGATCCTGAACCCCGCCGGCGTTCAGGAGGTCTTGGACTACGGCCTCTACGGCTGGGCGATGTCGCGCTTCACCGGCGCCTGGGTTGCGCTCAAGTCGATGCATGAGACGATTGAGTCGACGGCGGCAATCGATGCCAGCCTCGATCGCGTCAATATCGTCATTCCCGACGATTTCCAGATGCCGGAGGGCGGCCTCAATATCCGTCTGCACGATCAGATTCTCGCGCAGGAAGCGCGTCTGCACGACTATAAGCGCGACGCCATGCTCGCCTTCGTGCGCGCCAACAAGCTCAACCGCAATATCACCTCGGGCGGACGCAACCCAAAGATCGGCGTCATCACCACCGGCAAGAGCTATCTCGATGTTCGCCAAGCTTTTGATGAGCTGGGCATCGACGAGATCAAATGCAACGAGCTCGGCGTCCGCCTCTACAAGGTCGCTTGCCCGTGGCCGCTCAGCCAGCGTGAGCTGAAGGAATTTGCCGCAGGCCTCGATCTCATCATCGTCGTCGAGGAGAAGCGCTCGCTGATCGAAGTCCAGGTGCGCGAGGAGCTTTATGGCACCGCCAATCAGCCGGTCTGCATCGGCAAGCGCGATGAAGCGGGCAATTGGCTGTTCCCGGTCAAAGGCGCGCTCGATCCCAATGATGTTGCGATCTGCATCGGCGAGCGGCTTCTGAAATATTACCGCAATGACGATCTGATCGGCCGAGTCGAGCGACTGAAAGAGTTTCAGCGCATCGCCGCCGAGACCAAGGACGTCGCGCAGCGCATCCCCTATTTCTGCTCCGGCTGCCCGCACAACACATCGACCGTAGTGCCCGAAGGCATGCGCGCCTATGCCGGCATCGGCTGCCATTACATGGCGCAGTGGATGGACCGCTCGACGCTCGGCTTTACGCAAATGGGCGGCGAGGGCGCCAACTGGGTCGGCGAGGCCCCGTTCTCGACCCGTGCACATGTGTTTCAGAATCTCGGCGACGGCACCTACAATCACTCGGGCTATATGGCGATCCGCGCCGCGATCGCCTCGAACACCAACATCACTTATAAGATTCTGTTCAACGACGCGGTCGCGATGACCGGCGGGCAGGCCAATGACGGCGGCCTCACCGTGCCGCAGGTCGCGCGCCAGGTCGCCGCGGAAGGTGCCAAACGCGTCGTCGTCGTCACCGACGAGCCGGAAAAATATCCGCGCGACGTGCAATGGCCCGCGGGCCTCACCATTCACCACCGTGACGATCTCAACGCCGTGCAGAAGGCGCTCGCCGAAATTCCCGGCGTCACTGTCCTGATCTACGACCAGACCTGCGCCGCGGAAAAACGCCGCCGGAGGAAGCGCGGCACCTATCCCGATCCCGAGCAGCGCGTCATCATCAATGAACTCGTCTGCGAGGGTTGCGGCGATTGCGGCGTGAGGTCGAATTGCGTTTCGGTGCAGCCGCTTGAGACCGAATGGGGCCGCAAGCGCACCATCGACCAGTCAAGCTGCAACAAGGATTTTTCCTGCGTCAAAGGGTTCTGCCCGTCCTTCGTCACCGTGCACGGGGCCAAGCTGAAAAAGGGCGAAGGCGTCGCCGCCGATCACGATCTGCCGCAATTGCCCGAGCCGAGCCTGCCGAAGATCGAGCAGACCTATAACATCATCGTCACCGGGGTCGGCGGCACCGGCATTGTCACCGTCGGCGGCATTCTCGGCATGGCGGCGCATCTTGAGGGCCGCGGCGTCGGCGTGCTCGATATGGCGGGGCTTGCGCAAAAGGGCGGCGCGGTGTTCAGCCATATCCGCTTTGCCGAAAAGCCCGAAGACATTCATGCCATTCGCGTCGCCGCCGGCCGCGCCGATCTCGTGCTCGGCGGCGACATTGTCGTCGCCGGCACCAAGAAGGTGCTGGCGGCGGTAAAGCACGGCGCGACCGAAATGGTCGTCAACACGGCCGAATTCTTGCCGGGCGAATTCACCCGCAATGCCGACTTCTCGCTGCCGACCGAAAGGCTCAAGCGCACCATCATTGCCGATGCCGGGGAAGAAAAGACGCATTTCATCGATGCAAGCCGCCTCGCCAATGCGCTGTTCGGTCAGACCATCGGCGCCAATATGTTCATGGTCGGCTATGCCTACCAGCTCGGCGCGATTCCGCTTTCCGCCGCGGCCATCGAGAAAGCGATCGAGCTCAACGGCGAGGCTGTCGCGATGAACCAGGCGGCGTTCCACTGGGGTCGGCGTGCGGCGGTCGACCGCGCCGCAGTCGAAGCGCTGGCCAGGCCTGCACCGTCGCGCGCGAGCGACGCCGAACACCTTTCGGAGACCTTTGATGAGATGGTGGCGCGGCGCGAAAAGTATCTCACCGCGTATCAGAACGCCGCCTATGCGCAGCGCTATCGCTCCTGGGTCGACAAAGTCAAAGCGGCCGAGGTCGCGCGTGCGCCCGGCAAGACTGGGCTTGCCGACGCGGTCGCGCGCTACCTGTTCAAGCTGATGGCCTACAAGGACGAGTACGAGGTCGCCCGCCTTTACACCGACGGCGCCTTCGAACAGCAGGTCAGGAACACATTCGGCGGCGATGATCTGCGCTTCGAATTTCATCTGGCGCCGCCGCTTTTGGCGCCGCGCGATCCGGCAACCGGCTTGCCGCGCAAAATGAGTTTCGGCCCGTGGCTCCTGCCGGCCTTCCGCGTGCTGGCGAAATTGAAATTCCTGCGCGGCACCGCGCTCGATCCATTCGGCCGCACCGCCGAGCGCCGCACCGAGCGCAAGCTGATCGCCGATTACGAGACGATGCTCGACGAGGTGCTCGCGCGATTGACGCCGCAGAACCATCAGCTCGCTGTCGGCCTTGCCGCAATCCCGGAAAAGATTCGCGGCTTCGGCCATGTCAAGCAGCGGCACCTCGCCGCGGCCAAGGCCGACGAAGCGGCCTTGTTCGAGCAATTCCGTGCCGGCGCGCCGGTGCTGCTGAAGGCGGCGGAGTGATCGGCGTTGTTGTTTTATCGCGGATTCCGGGCGTGCCGCTTCCGCGACGCCCCGGAATGACACCTCAAATCCCGTGATTTTGCAGCACGCCCTGGCATGCTCGGCTAAGCTTCAGGCGGTTCACCTGCAGGCATTGCAGCACACGGAACTGATCCGGGATGGCGCCGCGGCAGAACCGGTGCGCGTCGCCCTGGCAGGCGTCCTCCTCCTTGGCCGAATGCGGGCCGATCTGGTCTTGTGCCGATTTCTGCGCCCAGGCAGTCGAAATTGCCGCGGTCGAAATCATCGCTGTCGAAATTGTGGCGTTTGAAATCAATAAAGCAGCGACGAGAGGTACGCGGCCGAGGGATACGCGACGAAGCATGATTGTTCCTTGCTGAGAGGTCCGTGTGTTGGCGCGGGCGTATCTACCGTCAGCGCAATGGGGCTAAATTGAGACTCGCCGAAAGCAGTGCAGAGTTCCTACATGCAAGCCGGGCTTCCATCGGTTATGCTTTGGCAATGAACGACGCGCCGTCCACTCCGGAAAATGCCAGCGAAGCGGCCGAGCCGCCGCCGATCGCGCAGGATCCCGCCGTTTCGGCCGCGCAATCCCGGGACGTGTCATCCGCGGACGTGTCATCCGCGGAGGCGTCACCCGCGGACGCGGTATCCGTGGAGACGTCATCCGCGGATGCGCCAATCGCGGCTCCCGCGACAGCGCCCGAGGGCGCGCCCGCACCGGCGTCGGAATCCGTCCCCCCAATCGCACCGTCGCCGACACTGGCGCCCGCACCATCGCCCGCGCGCGCAAGCGAGCCCGCGCCACCCGCGAGCGACGTCGCCGCCGCGCCGTCCTCCGGCATCGGCGTGCTCCTGGTCAATCTCGGCACGCCCGAGGCGGCGACGCCCGAATCGGTGCGGCAATATTTGAAGGAGTTTTTGGGCGACAAGCGCGTCATCGAGAAGGAATCACTCCTCTGGAAGCTCGTGCTCAACGGCTTCATTCTGCCGTTTCGTTCGCGCCGCAAGGCGCGCGATTATCGGAAGATCTGGAACAACGAGAACGACGAGTCGCCCATCAAGACCATCACGCGCGCGCAGGCTGAAAAACTCGCCACCATGCTCGAGCCGCTCGGCAAGCATGTGCTGGTGAACTGGGCGATGCGCTATGGCGAGCCGTCGATCGCTTCGCGGCTGCAGGCGTTTCTGGCCTGGGGTTGCGACCGCGTCCTGATCATGCCGCTCTATCCGCAATATGCGGCGGCGACCACGGCGACGGTCTGCGACGAAGTCTTTCGCTTCATGATGCGGCAGCGCCGCCAGCCGGCGATCCGCATCCTGCCGCCTTATTACCAGGATCCCTGTTACATCGAGGTGCTGGCGTCGTCGCTCAAGGCCGAGCTCAAGGCGCTGCCGTTCAGGCCCGATGTGATTGTCGCGTCCTTTCACGGACTGCCGAAGGAGTGCTCGCTCAAGGGCGACCCTTACGAGAGCCATTGCCAGCGCACCACGCAGCTGCTGCGCGAGCAACTCGGGCTCGACGAGAGCGAGCTGATCCTGACCTATCAGTCGCGGTTTGGCCGCGCCAAATGGCTCGAGCCCTACACGATCAGGACGATGAAGACGCTCGCCAAGAAGGGTGTGAAAAGCCTCGTCGTGATCATGCCGGGATTCGCTGCCGATTGCCTGGAGACCCTCGAAGAGATCGCGGGCGAGAACGCACATGTCTTCAAGCGCTATGGCGGCAAGAATTTTGCCGCCATCCCGTGTCTCAACGACAGCGAGCCCGGCATGCTGATGATCCGGCAACTGGCCATGCGCGAGCTCAAAGGCTGGGTGTGAGGATCGATGACCGGCCTGGCGCTCGACACCTCGCTTAATTCCTGGACCTGGTTTGGTCTCGCAATCGTGCTGTTTGCGATCGAGGCATTTCGGCCCGGGCGTTTCGCGCTCTGGCTCGGCTTCGCGGCGGTGCTGGTCGGCATGGTCGCCTCGGTGGCGAAGTGGCCGTGGCCGGCCGAAGTCGCGGCGCTTTTCGTGTTCGCTGCTCTCCTCGTCCCGGCGTGGCGGCGTTACGAGCGGAAGGCGTAGGAATTCTTCTCCCGCTTATCCCCGCGCGCGCGACGCGCAAGCGCAAATCCAGAAGCTGGGTCCCTGCCGGCGCGGGGACGAACATAGCGGGCGACGCCGCGCCGCCCCAAATCAACCTCTCGTTAACCATCTCCGTTTTAACTCCGTTAACCAGCGGTCCGCGCGACGGGCCGTGCTGGCTGTTGCGTGCCTGGTGCCGCGCGCCGCGACGGCGTGAGTCCAGATTCTTGATGGTGGTCCGGCTTGGCAGATCCCGAAACGACGCGGACGAATGCAGACCGTTTCGGGGCGGACAGATCGCGGGTGCCGTGCCGTCGCCGAGCCGTGCGCGCGTTGCACATCACGGGCTTGGCGCTCTTGACGTCGACGGCACCGCTTGCGCTCTCAACGTCGCCGAGCCTTGGCCAAAGCGTGGCGCCCGATCAGGCGACCAATCTGTTTGCACCGTCGCTGCAGGGCAATCCCAATAATCCGCCGCGCTTCGTGCTGCGCCGCAGCGCGCTGGCGGTTAACCAGGCGCCGCCCGTGGGCACGTTCAGTGGCCCGCCGCTCGACGGCCTGCCCGTCTACGGCAGCCCGACTGGCTTTGGCGCAGGCGACACTGGATTCGATTCCACCAATGTGCGTCGCAGGCCGCGCGCGCGCTTGCGCAACGGCGCGGCCGCGATTGCACCGCCGCCGCAAACGAGCACGTTCGAGTCGGTGCCGCAGCCGCCACCCCAAGTGCCGTCACGGCCGCCGGCTCTCGCTTCCCCGCCGCCGCCCGTGGTTTATCCCGCGGCCGCCGCAGCGCGCCCCGGCGCTATCTTGCCGCCGCCGCCCGATGAATTGCCGATCTCGAATCCGCCGCCGGAAGTCCATCCGCTCGCGGCTGCCAACCGGCCGGGCGCAGTGCTCGCCGTTCCGCCGCCGCTCGATGTCACCTCGCCGGGAAGCACGCCGCCGCCCGGCACGCCGCCGCCCAACAGCTTGCCGCTCGGCGCCGTGCCGCATGCGCCGCTGCCGATCGCCGGCGGCGATCCGTATGAGGCGCTCGGCATCCGCGCCGGCTCGTTTCTGATTTTGCCTGCGGTCGAGCTGTCGGGCGGCTACGACAGCAATCCGCAGCATATTCCCGGCGGTCCGGCCTCGTACGACGCCGTTGTCGCGCCGGAACTCCATGTTCGCTCCGACTGGTCGCGTCATTCGTTCACCGCCGACATCGTCGGCTCCTATTACTGGTACGGCAACAACACCTTCGAGCCGTCGCTCAATCGTCCCTATCTGAACGCCAAGTTGGACGGCCGCGTCGACGTCACGCGTGACACCCGCATTCTGCTGGAAAACCGCTACATCATCTCGACCGACAATCCCGGCAGCCCCAACATTCAAGCCAACCTCGCCAAGCTGCCGATCAACACCACGGTCGGCGGCACTGTCGGCGTCGACCAGCAATTGTCGCGCTTCGACGTGACGCTCAAGGGCACGGTTGACCGCACCACCTATCAGAATTCGCACTTTGTCGACGGCGAGAGCGCGAGCAACGATTTCCGCGCTTACGATCAGTATGCCGGCATATTGCGCGTCGGCTACGAGATCGATCCGGGCTTAAAGCCGTTCGCCGAGGTGAGCGCAGATACCCGCAATTATGATTCTCCGGTCGATCCCTTTGGCGAGGCGCGCAACTCCACCGGCTCTAGCGCCAAGCTGGGCGCCACGCTCGCCATGACCAATTGGCTCACGGGCGAGATGTCGGCCGGCTATCTGCAGCGCGACTATCACCAGCCGCTGCCGAACATTGCCGGTATGACGCTCGACGGTTCGCTGCTGTGGCAGATCAATGGCCTCACTTCGGCGAAATTCACGGCGGCTTCGGAAGTCTACGAGTCGACCCTGCAAGGCGTGTCCGGCGCTTTCAGCCGCGATGTCAGCGTCGAAGTCGACCATGCACTGCGGCGCTGGCTTATCGCCACCGGCACCTTCGGCTATGGCCACGACAATTATGTCGGCGAGACGCGCCGGGACGACCGCTATTACGCGGCAGCCGGCCTGATCTACAAAATGAACCGCGATGTGCAGCTCAAGGGCCAAGTGCGCCACGATTGGCTCACCTCCACGCAATCCGGCAATGCTTATCAGGCGACCTCGGTGCTGATGACCTTGCGCTTGCAGCGCTGATCCTGGCAAGTGGGCCGCCTCGGCGTAAGCAAAGCTTGGAGGTCGTGGTGAGTGAATACGAGCGCTGGGAGGCGCGTTACGCCGTCCCCGATTATGCGTTCGGCAAGGAGCCGAATTATTTTCTTGTGTCGTGCAAGCCGCTTTTGCCGCGCTCCGGACGCGCGCTCGCGGTCGCCGATGGCGAAGGGCGCAACGGCGTCTGGCTCGCCGCGCAGGGGCTCGACGTCGTCTCGCTCGACTTTTCCCCGTTGGCGCAGAGGAAGGCGCGCGCGCTTGCGGCCGAACGCAAAGTCGACGTCAGCTTCATTCTGGGCGACGTGCACGATTGGGCCTATCCGTCCTCGGGCTTCGACGTGGTCGTCGAGATCTTCGCGCAGTTCAGCACTCCGGCCGAGCGGCGGTTGAAGTGGGCCGGAATGAAACGGGCGCTTAAACCCGGCGGTCTGCTCATCCTGCAAGGCTACACGCCGAAGCAGCTTCTCTACGGCACCGGCGGGCCGAAACGGGTCGAGCATCTTTACACGCGGGTGATGCTGGAAGATGCGTTCGGCGATCTGCGCGATATTAGGATCGTGGAAGAGGAGCGCGAGATGCATGAAGGATCGTCGCATGCCGGTATGTCCGCGGTCATTGGTTTGACCGGGAGAAGGCCGTAGCGGCACTTTGGTGCGCTCGGGCTCCGATCCAGCGAGACCGGCTTTTCAGCGCCAAACCTTAAGTGTTGCACACTCGCCATTTGCCTGCGCGGACTTCGGGCTCAAGGACGGGCGGAAAGGCTGTGCCCCGGTCGGGCTCTCGGGCTGGACCGGACTGCGGCATCACCCGCCGTTGATCTCCCCGAGAATCTTTTTGATCTCCGCCCGGAAACCCGGCGCGATGTCGTCGCGGGCGAGCGCATATGAGACGTTGGCGGCGAGAAAGCCGATCTTCGAGCCGCAGTCGAAGCTGCGGCCCTCGAATTGCAGACCATAGAAAGGCTGCGTGCGCGCGAGCTGAATCATCGCGTCGGTGAGCTGGATTTCGCCGCCGGCGCCGCGCTCCTGCTTGGCCAGCACATCGAGAATTTCCGGCTGCAGGATATAGCGGCCGGTGAGGATGAGATTGGACGGCGCGCGGCCGACCGGCGGCTTTTCCACCATGCTGGTGATCGAGAACATCTTGCCTCTGCGCTCGCCGATGCCGACCACGCCGTATTGATCCACGCGATCATGCGGCACTTGTTCCACCGCGACGATGTTGGCCTTGCCCGGAATATCGCGCGCCGCGTCCATCATCTGCGCCAGGCAGCTGCGCTCATGCTGGACCAGCACGTCGGGCAGCAGCAGCGCGAAGGGTTCGTGGCCGATCAGTTCGCGCGCGCACCAAACCGCATGGCCGAGTCCGAGCGGCTCCTGCTGGCGCGTAAAGCTGGTCGAGCCCGGCCCCGGCAGGTCCTGGTTGAGAAAATCGAGAATCTTGTGCTTCTGCCGCTCGAGCAAAGTCATTTCCAGCTCGAACTGGCGGTCAAAATGATCCTCGATAACGCCCTTGTTGCGGCCGGTCACGAAGATGAAATGCTCGATGCCCGCTTCACGCGCCTCGTCGACGACGTGTTGGATCAGCGGCCGGTCCACGACCGGCAGCATTTCCTTGGGCATGGCCTTGGTGGCGGGCAAGAACCGGGTGCCGAGCCCGGCAACGGGAAACACGGCTTTGCGGATGGCGCTCATTGAGTAACCAGGTGAGGGGGCGAAGCAAGGAAAGACGGGGGTGAATGTCGTGTCGGAAATGTTGCCAAAATTACCGGCCAGAGTCTTGGCGGATCGGGCGCGCAGCCCATCGCATGGACGAGACCGGGCAGACCAGGCTCGACATTTAGCCTAACTTGCATCTTATTGCTGCACCGTGAAAGGGGATCGGATGCAGTGGCGTTCGGTGGGCGCCGACAAGCTCCCGCCCGTGATTCGACGCACATTAGCAAGTGGCTGTTCGTGCGACCATAATCGAGAGCCTCGATTTCGCCTTGCCCATGCCTCGCTTTGCGCATCGCCTCTTGCCGTGTCTCGTGACGCTGTTCCTTGCGGCCGGGTTGGGCACGGCTGCGCTGGCGCAGGGCACACCGCAGAATTGGCTCACGCACCTGTTTCAACCCCCCTCGACCGGCCCGGTTCCTCCCGCAAATGATGCCCGGTCTTGGAGCGGGCAATCCGGCGCCTCGGGCAATCCGCTGATGACGGCGGACGCCATCCGCGCTGCCGCGGCGGACTTCGGCAATTGCATCGAGCGGCTCTGGCCAGAGGCGGCGCGCCGCGGCATCACGCGCGAGAATTTCGAGCGTTTCACCGCCGGGCTGACGCCCGATCTGAGCATCATGGACAAGCTCGATGCACAGCCGGAATTCACCAAGGCGCCGTGGGACTATCTCGATCTTTTGGTGAGCGATGATCGCATCGCGCATGGCCGCGCGCTGCTTGCGCAATATGCGGCGACATTCGCCGCCATGCAGCGGACCTATGGCGTCGATCCCGCCATCGTCGCCGCGATCTGGGGCGTCGAGTCGAATTACGGCGCGCTGGCCGGCGATCGGCCGGTGCTCCGCTCCACCGCGACGCTCGCCTGTGTCGGGCGTCGTCGGGATTACTTCCGCGAAGAATTTTGGTCGACCCTGGAAATCCTGCAGCACGGCGACGTACCGGCCGAACATCTGGTCGGCTCCTGGGCCGGCGCTTTCGGTCCGACGCAATTCATGCCGACCTCGTTCAAGCGCTATGCCGTCGATTTCGACGGCGACGGCCGCCGCGACGTGGTCGATTCCGTTCCCGACGTCATCGCCTCGACCGCCAACAATCTGAAAATGGACGGCTGGATCAGCGGCGCGAGCTGGGGCTACGAGGTCGTGCTGCCGCAGAATTTCGATTATCTGCTGGCGGATCGCTCCAAACAAATGACCGTGCGCCAGTGGGAAGCCCTGGGGGTGCGCCGCGCCACCGGTAGCAGCTTTCCGCATCACGATGAGCGCGCCTATCTGCTCTTGCCGGCGGGCGCGCGCGGTCCGGCTTTTCTGATGCTGCAGAATTTCCGCGTCATCATGAAATACAATCCGGCCGAAGCCTATGCGCTCGCTATCGGGCATCTGGCCGACCGGATGCGCGGCGGCGGACCCTTGGTGCAGAGCTGGCCGCGTGACGAGCGCGTGCTCACCGTCGACGAGCGCTATGAATTGCAGCAGCGTCTGGCGCAGCGCGGCTTCAATGTCGGCGTGCCGGACGGGCTGCTCGGTCCGCAGACGCGGCTTGCGATCCGCAGCTTTCAAAGCTCGATCGGACAGATCCCGGATGGTTTCGCCTCGAGCGAGGTGCTCGACCGCCTGCGGCAGCAGTAGGTCATCCTGAAACGGACATTTTTCCCTGCAGAATTTCGAGAAAAGACGCTGCTTCCGCTCCGTCGAACCTCGCACAATATCCCGGCCCCGGGGCTCGCATTGCCGGCCGGCTGAGCGTTATAGTGAGCGTGCAAACCGGATCTATCGCGATGACGCAGCGCTTCAACGGGCGGTTCGAACGACGGCTTGCGGTGATCGGCGTGATGGTCGTCGCCTTGTCGGCCTTTGCCGGCCCGTCGCAGGCGCAATTTTTCGGCGATCGCTTCTATGGCGGCGATGGCGGTTATGGCGGCGGCTATTACGGCTCACCGCGCTACCAGCGGCCGCGCGAGGATTTTTCGTTCCCGTTCGGCGATCGCTTCATGCGGCCGGCGCCGCCGCCCGCCGATTATTCCAAGGCGCCGCCGCCGCGGAAGCTCGAAAGCCCGCCCAGCACCACTATCGTCGTGATCGGCGATTCAATGGCCGACTGGCTCGCCTATGGGCTCGACGAGACCTATTCGGACCAGCCTGACACCGGCGTGGTGCGCAAGATCAAGGCGTATGCGGGCCTGATCCATTATGATGCCAAGAACGAGAATCTCGACTGGTCGCAGGCAGTGAAGGATGCGCTGAACGGCGAGAAGCCCAATGCCATCGTCGTCATGCTCGGCTTGAACGATCGCGTGCCGCTGCGGGAAAGAGCGCGCCCGGCTGCGCCGAGGCCCGACACCCAGGCCAAGGAGCAACTTCCGCAAGGACAGGGCCAAGGGCAGGGGCAAACGAGCGGACCGACGCCAAATCAAGTGCCAGGTCAGGCGACAAACCAGGCCGCCGGTCAGGCACAAGCACAGACGCAATCGCAGCGGCCGCCGGCAACGCAGCAGACGTCCTCGCCACAACCTTCGGTCCAGGATACCGAAGCAGGACCGCAAAACGGCGCGAGCAGCGAAGCGCCGCGTCCGGGCAGCTCTTACGAATTTCACACCGACAAATGGGCCGAGCTCTACGGCAGACGTGTCGATGAGATGATCGCCGCGCTCAAGAGCCGGGGCGTGCCGGTGCTGTGGGTCGGCTTGCCGGCGCTGCGCGGCACCAAATCGACCAGCGACATGGCCTATCTCGATGAGATTTATCGCGAGCGCGCCGAGAAGGCCGGCATCACCTATGTCGATATCTGGGATGGCTTCGTCGACGACCAGGGCCGTTACACGGTCCAGGGCCCCGACTTTGAGGGCCAGACACGGCGGTTGCGCACCGCCGACGGCGTGCATTTCACCAAGGCCGGCGCGGTCAAGCTTGCGAGCTATGTCGATCAGGAATTGCGCCGCGTCATCTCGAGCCATGCGACGCCGGTCGCTTTGCCGGGACCCGACGCCGCACCGAAACCGGCGGTCGGCACGCATCCGGATATCGGTCCGGTGATGCCGCTCGCCGCGACCGCGAGCAGCGAAGGCGGTGATCTGCTCGGCGCGAGCCGTCCGACCCAGGCGACGCTGTCCGATCCGCTCGCAGCGAAAGTCTTAAATCGCGGCGATCCGATACCGGCGCCTGCCGGCCGTGCCGACGATTTTTCCTGGCCGCGGCGCGGCGGCGATGCCAATGCCGCAGCGATCGATGTCGCGCCGCAACCAGCGCCGGGCCCAGCGGCGCCGGCGGCCGGCCCGTCGTCAAAGAAAGCCGACAAGTCGGACGGCAAGAAAACAGCAGATACGAAGGCCGGCGAGGGCAAGAGCAAGCCGGCTTCGGATCAGGGCGCTGCCAAGTCCCGGCGGTCCTCCGGCGCATCGCTCGATGGCGCGCCGCGCCCGCCCAGGGATGTCGGCGGCGGCCGCTGACGCCTGCTCACCGCGGCAGCACAGACGAGCCCATCAAAAACGTGTCGACCGCGTGCGCGGCCTGGCGGCCTTCGCGGATCGCCCAGACCACGAGCGACTGGCCGCGCCGCATGTCGCCGGCGGCGAAGACCTTCTCGATCGAGGTCCGATAATCGTCGGTCGAGGCGGCCACATTGCCGCGCGCATCGAGCTTCACGCCAAGCGTCTTGATCAACCCTTCGTGCACGGGATGCACGAAGCCCATCGCCAGCAGAACGAGATCGGCGGCGATTTCGAACTCGGAGCCCGGAATCGGCTGCATCTTGGCGTCGACGCGCACGCAATGCAGCTTTTTCACCGCACCGTTCTCGCCGGAGAATTTCGTCGTCATCACGGCGAATTCGCGCTCGGCGCCTTCCTCATGGCTCGACGAGGTGCGCAGCTTGAGCGGCCAGTTCGGCCAAGTCAGCGCCTTGTTCTCGCGCAGCGGCGGCTGCGGCATGATCTCGAAATTGGTCACCGACCGCGCGCCTTGGCGGAACGAGGTGCCGATGCAGTCCGAGCCGGTATCGCCGCCGCCGATGACCACGACATGCTTGCCTTCGGCAAGGATCGGCTCGGTGCCGTTGAGTTCTTCGCCGCTCACGCGCCGGTTCTGCTGCGGCAGAAAATCCATGGCGAAATGAATGCCTTTGAGCTCGCGGCCGGGCACCGGCAGATCGCGACCCTGCTCGGCGCCGCCGGTCAGCACGACGGCGTCATAGTCGTTGAGCAATTGCTCGGCCGGCAGGTTCACACCGACATTGGCGTTGTAGTGGAAGACGACGCCTTCGGCCTCCATCTGCGCGATGCGCCGGTCGACGTGGATCTTTTCCATCTTGAAGTCGGGAATGCCGTAGCGCAGCAGGCCGCCGGCCTTGGCCCATTTTTCATAGACATGGACCTCGTGGCCGACGCGCGCGAGCTGCTGCGCACAGGCGAGCCCTGCCGGTCCTGAGCCGATAATGGCGACCTTCTTGCCGGTGAGCACGGTCGGCGGTTCGGGCTTGAGCCCCTGCGCGATGGCGCGATCGGCGATTGCGCATTCGATCGATTTGATGGTGACCGGGTTCTCGTTAATGTTGAGCGTGCAGGAGGCTTCGCACGGCGCCGGACAGACGCGGCCGGTGACTTCCGGAAAATTGTTGGTCGAGTGCAGATTGCGCGCCGCCTCGTCCCAGTCGCCGTGATAAACGAGGTCGTTCCAGTCGGGGATCTGATTGTTGACCGGGCAGCCGGGCGTGCCGGGCGCGACCGAGCCCGTGCCCTGGCAATAGGGCACGCCGCAATTCATGCAGCGCGCGGCTTGCGTGATATAGTCCTTCTCCGCCATCGGCAGCACGAATTCGCGCCAATGGCGCACGCGCTGCGCGACCGGCTCGTAGTCGCGGTCCTCACGCTCGTATTCGAGGAAGCCGGTGATCTTGCCCAAAGCGGAAACTTTCTTGCCGAATTCTAATCGTTGCTTTTGTTCTTATTTGTTCTTGTTGCTCTTGTTGGTCCTTGGCGGCGTCATTCCGCCGCGATGGCCGCCGCTTTCATCTCGTTGAGCGCGCGGCGGTACTCGACCGGCATGACTTTGCGGAATTTCGGATACCACGTTTTCCAGTCGTCCAATATCTTTCTCGCCACGGTCGAGCCGGTGAAGCGCTCGTGTCGCGTGATCAGATGATGCAGGCGGTAGGCGTCGAAGCGGCTCATGTCCGACATCACGTCGACCAGCCCGTGCGCCTCCAGGTCACGAGCGTGATGGAAGATCTTGGCATTGATGTCTTCTTCGCCGGGCATCGGCTCGAGTTCGATCATCGCCATATTGCAGCGCGATTCGAAGGTGCCGTCCTCGTCGAGCACATAGGCGATGCCGCCCGACATGCCGGCCGCGAAATTGCGCCCGGTCGGTCCCAACACGACGACCACGCCGCCGGTCATATATTCGCAGCAATGGTCGCCGGCGCCCTCGATCACGGCCGTTGCACCGGAATTGCGTACGGCGAAGCGCTCGCCGGCGATGCCGCGGAAGTAGCATTCCCCTTCGATCGCGCCATAAAGCACGGTATTGCCGACGACGATCGACTCTTCGGGCACGATGCCGGACTCTACGGGCGGACGCACGATAATACGGCCGCCGGACAATCCCTTGCCGACATAGTCGTTGGCATCACCATGCAGCTCGAAGGTGATGCCGCGCGCGAGGAAGGCGCCGAAGCTCTGGCCGGCGGTACCCTTGAACTGAACGACGATCGTGTCGTGCGGCAGCCCGTCGTGACCATAGCGCTTCGCGATCTCGCCCGACAGCATGGCGCCGACGGTGCGGTCGACATTATTGATCGGGAAGTGCAGATGCACCGGCGCGCGGCGCTCCAGCGCCGGCCGCGACTGCGCGATCAGCTTGCGGTCGAGGACATCGCTGATCTTGTGGTCCTGAACCTCGCAATTGTAGATGGCGACATCGTTCGGCACCTCCGGCTTGGTGAACAGTTTTGAGAAATCGAGCCCGCTTGCCTTGCCATGCGCGATCAGCTTTTGCCGATCGAACATCTGCATCTGGCCGATCATTTCGTTGAAGGTGCGATAGCCCATCCGCGCCATCAGTTCACGCACCTCTTCGGCGACGAAGAAGAAGTAGTTGATGACATGCTCGGGCTGGCCGGTGAAGCGCTTGCGCAGCACCGGGTCCTGCGTCGCGACACCGACCGGGCACGTGTTGAGATGACACTTGCGCATCATGATGCAGCCGGCCGCGATCAGGGGCGCGGTGGCGAAGCCGAATTCGTCGGCGCCAAGCAGGGCGCCGACCACGACGTCGCGGCCGGTGCGGATGCCGCCGTCGACCTGTACGGCGATGCGGCCGCGCAGCCGATTGGCAACCAGCGTCTGATGCGTCTCGGCAAGCCCGATCTCCCAGGGCGAGCCGGCGTGCTTGATCGAGGTCAGCGGCGAAGCGCCGGTGCCGCCCTCATAGCCGGCGATGGTCACATGGTCGGAGCGCGCCTTCGACACGCCGGCGGCCACGGTGCCGACGCCGACTTCGGAGACGAGCTTCACCGAGACATCGCCGTCCGGATTGACGTTCTTTAGATCAAAGATCAGCTGCGCCAGATCCTCGATCGAGTAGATGTCATGATGCGGCGGCGGCGAGATCAGGCCGACGCCCGGCGTCGAGTGTCGCACCTTGGCGATAATCTTGTCGACCTTGTGACCGGGCAGTTGGCCGCCTTCGCCGGGCTTGGCGCCCTGCGCGATCTTGATCTGCATCATGTCCGAGTTGACGAGATACTCGGCGGTGACACCGAAGCGTCCCGAGGCAACCTGCTTGATCGCCGAGCGCATCGAATCGCCGTTCGGCAGCGGCTTGAAGCGGTCGGCTTCCTCGCCGCCCTCGCCGGTATTCGACTTGCCGCCGATGCGGTTCATCGCGATGGCGAGCGTGGTATGCGCCTCGCGCGAGATCGAGCCGAACGACATGGCGCCGGTCGAGAAGCGCCGGACGATGTTGGTGGCCGGCTCGACCTCCTCCAGCGGCACCGGCTTGCGGCCGTCTTCCTCGGCGGACTTGATGCGGAACAGCCCGCGAATGGTCAAAAGCCGCTTCGACTGATCGTTGATGGCGCGCGCGAACTCGCGATAACGCTCATAGGAATTACCGCGCACCGCGTGCTGCAGCGCCGAGACGGTCGCCGCATTCCAGACGTGATCTTCGCCGCGCACTCGGAAGGCATATTCGCCGCCGACATCGAGCATGGCGCGATAGATCGGCGCGTCGCTGAACGCGTCCTGGTGGCGTCGCACCGCTTCTTCGGCGATTTCGGCAAGCCCGACGCCCTCGATGCGGGTGGCCGTGCCGGTGAAATATTTGGCGACAAAATCCGACTTGAGCCCGATGGCGTCGAAAATCTGCGCGCCGCAATAGGACTGATAGGTCGAGATGCCCATCTTGGACATCACTTTGAGCAGGCCCTTGTCGATCGACTTGATGTAGCGCTTAATGATTTCCTTATCATCGAGCTTTTGCGGCAGATCGCTCTTCATGGCGATCAGGGTCTCGAACGCCAGATAGGGATTGATCGCCTCGGCACCATAGCCGGCCAGGCAACAGAAGTGATGCACTTCGCGCGGCTCGCCGGATTCGACGACAAGGCCGACGGAAGTGCGCAGGCCTTCGCGGATCAGATGATGATGCACGGCCGCGCAGGCGAGCAGCGAGGGGATCGGAATGCGATCGGCGCCGGCGCGGCGGTCCGACAGAATGATGATGTTGATGCCCTCGCGCACCGCTGCGTCCGCCTTGGCGCAGAGGTCCGCGATGGCGCCTTGCATGCCGGCGGCGCCGCTTTCGGCCGGCCAGGTGGTGTCGAGAGTGAGCGACTTGAAATGGTCGCCGATGTCTGAAATCGCACGAATCTTCTCAAGATTCGCGTTGGTCAAGATCGGCTGCTGAACTTCCAGCCGCTTTCTCTTCGACGTGCCCTCGAGATCGAACAGATTGGGCCGCGGGCCGATGATGGAGACGAGGCTCATCACCAGCTCCTCGCGGATCGGATCAATCGGCGGATTGGTCACCTGCGCGAAGTTCTGCTTGAAATAGGTGAACAATAGCTTCGGCTTGTCCGACAGCGCCGAGATCGGCGTGTCGTTGCCCATCGAGCCCACCGCCTCCTCGCCGGTCGTCGCCATCGGCGTCATCAGGATCTTTAAATCCTCCTGGGTGTAGCCGAACAGCTGCTGGCGATCGAGCAGGGACAGATTGGAGATCGGCGCCGCGTCCGAGGTCGACGGCAGATCTTCCAGCACGATCTGCGTGCGCTTGAGCCATTCCCCGTAAGGATGGCTCCTGGCCAATTGCGACTTGATCTCTTCGTCGGGAATAAGCCGGCCCTGCTCGAGGTCGACCAAGAGCATCTTGCCGGGCTGCAGCCGCCACTTGGTCGCGATCTCTTCCTCCGGCACCGGCAGCACGCCGGTCTCCGATGCCATGATGATGCGGTCGTCCTTGGTAACGAGGTAGCGCGCCGGGCGCAGGCCATTGCGATCAAGCGTGGCGCCGATCTGCCGGCCGTCGGTGAAGGCGATCGCCGCCGGGCCGTCCCACGGCTCCATCAGCGCGGCATTGTACTCATAGAACGCGCGGCGCTCCTCGCTCATGAGCCGGTTGCCCGCCCACGCTTCCGGAATCATCATCATCACCGCGTGCGCCAGCGAATAGCCGCCCATCACCAAAAATTCGAGCGCATTGTCGAAACAGGCGGTGTCGGACTGGCCTTCATAGGAGATCGGCCACAGCTTCTTGATGTCGTCGCCGAATTTCGGCGAGGACACCGAAGCCTGACGCGCCGCCATCCAGTTGTTGTTGCCGCGCAGCGTATTGATCTCGCCGTTGTGGGCGATCATGCGGTAGGGATGCGCCAGCGACCAGGTCGGGAAGGTGTTGGTCGAAAATCGCTGATGCACCAGCGCCAGGGCGCTCTCGAAATCCGGATCGTGCAGGTCGGGATAATACGTGCCGAGCTGATCGGCGAGGAACATGCCCTTGTAGATCAGCGTGCGGCAGGAGAGCGAGCACGGATAATAGTGTGACGTGCTGCGCTCGCGCTTGCCGTAAAGCGTCGCCGAGATCGTCTTGCGCAGAATGTAGAGTCGGCGCTCGAAATCGTCCTCCGATGCGAGCTTCGCATTGCGCGCGAGAAACACCTGCATATGCCGCGGCTCGGTCGGCTTCACCGAGGCGCCGAGCGTGGAATTGTTGGTCGGCACATCGCGCCAGCCGAGTAGCTTCATGCCCTCCTGCGCGGCGACCTCAGCATAGCTGTCCATGACATCTTTGCGCCAGGCATCGTCGTGCGGCATGAACAGAGCGCCGACCGCATAATGTCCGGGTGGCGGCAATTCGAAGCCGAGCTCGGCGGTCTTCTTGGCCAAGAACCTGTGCGGCATCTGCACCAGAATGCCGGCGCCGTCGCCGGCGCGCGGATCGGCGCCGACGGCGCCGCGATGCTCCAGATTGAGCAGGATGGTGATCGCGTCCTCGACGATCTTGTGCGACTTGCGGCCCTTGATATCGGCAATAAAACCGACGCCGCAGGAATCTTTTTCCTGCGCCGGATCAAACAGGCCGAACGCTTCCGCCGTCATCGTCCCACTCGCGCTCCTCGCCGCCTCCCGACAACTGGCTCAGTCATCATGGCCGCAACGCAATTCGCCCCCGCGCAGGATTGCGCTGTCCTGCGCCCGGGCGAGCCCTTGGAATCTTGGAGGCAACCTTTGTGCCGCATGCTCTCGCACATGGCGGCCAATGGCTGCTTATTCTGCCGCCGTCCGACGCGCCCTCGTCCTGGCGGCTGACCTACGGCGCGTCTGCCTCGTCCAAAAAGAAGAAGCGCGCGCTCTGCGGGTCACCAATTGGGACAGCAATGCTGTCCTATGCGGAACATGGCAAATTCCCGGCCCGAGCACAAGCGCCGAGCCCTCTCACGCGGCGAAAAACATGCCGCCACCCGCGAAGGTTTCCGCAATGGTCCGCATTTTGAGTGGACCACGGGACGCGCGGAAGCGCAATGGGTGAGCCGGTTCCAATCATGTTCCCATCAAGATTGGGGCCGCTTACGCAGGCCGCAATCCACGCTAGGGTTCTCTCCCGATGAATTTTGCGAGCGACAATACCGCGCCGGTCGAGCCCGCCATTCTGGACGCCATCGCCAAGGCCAGTTCGGGTTATGCCCGCGGCTACGGCGACGACGATTGGACCAAAGCGGTCGAGCGGCGCCTGGCGGAGATTTTCGAGCACGACGTAGCGGTGTTCCTGGTGCCGACCGGCACGGCAGCCAACGCGCTGGCGCTCGCGCATGTGTCGCCGCCTTGGGGCGTCGTGTTTTGCCATGCCGAGTCCCATGTCGCGACCGACGAATGCGGCGCGGTCGAATTTTTTGGCGGCGGATTGAAGCTTGTCGGGCTTAACGGCAACGGCGCCAAGATCGAGCCGGCGACGCTTAAAGCGGCGCTCGCGGCCTATGGCGGGCACCGCCCGCATCAGATGATCCCGTCGGCGCTGTCTATCACCCAGGCGAGCGAGGCCGGCACCGTCTATCGCACCGACGAGATCGCGGCGCTCGCCGATATTGCGCATGCGCGCGCCATGGCCGTGCATATGGATGGCGCGCGTTTTGCCAATGCGCTGGTCCGGCTCAACGCATCGCCGGCACAGATGACCTGGCGCTGCGGCATCGATGTCTTGTCCTTGGGCGCCACGAAGGGCGGCGCGCTCGCGGCCGAAGCGGTGGTCGTGTTCGATCCGGCGCGGGCTATTTATCTCGGCGAACGGCGCAAGCGGGCCGGGCACCTTCTGTCGAAGCATCGCTTCATTGCCGCGCAGTTTTTAGCTTATCTCGCCGAGGACCGCTGGCTGACGCTGGCGCGGCGCGCCAACGGCAAAGCCGATCGCTTGACGGAGCAATTGACCGCAGTCGGGTTGAAACCGGCCTGGCCGGTCGAGGCCAATCTCGTCTTTGTCACGATGCCGCGCGCGCTGCACGCGAAGCTGCAAGCGGCCGGGGCCAGTTATTACGTGCGCAAGAGCGAGAGCTTGAACCTCGATTCAGACACCGTGCTGGTTCGGCTGGTGACGTCCTTTGCCACGACGGACGATGACATCGCGCGCTTTGTGGCGCTTTGCAAAAAATCCTGAATTGGCCCAAGCGGCGCCCTAATTGCAGTTAACTTCAGATGGACGTTTGAGTAGCCTGAGGACCAGGGGAGGGGACTGAAACGTGCGTGCGAGAGTATTATCCACGTTCGCGCTGTGTTTTCTGCTGTCGGCCGTTGCTGCCGGCCATGCACAGGTCCCCGCCTCGCCGCCGTCGCCGTCAGCGCCGCCGCCAGGGTTTGTGCCGGCCTATGAAATCACGCGGACTGTGCGCAAGGCGGGATTCGATCCTTTGGCGCCGCCATTGCGCGAAGGCACGACCTATGTGCTGCGCGCCACCGATTATCGCGGCATCCTGATGCGCGTCGTCGTCGATGCACGCACGGGCGCGATCCGCGACGTCAATCGCATCGTTCCGGGCCCGGGCGCCTATGCGCCATACGAACCCTACGGACCGGCGCCTTACGGCCGGATCGGGATGGTGCCTTACGGCGAACAGCAAGACGGTGTGTTGCCGCCATACGGCCCGGTGACGGAATTCGATGCCCTGCCGCCGGCCGAGAGCGGCCTGCCGCACGGCTCACCGCACGCATCGGTGCTACATCCGAGTCGCGCCAGCGTGATCGTGCTGCCGCCGCTGCCGCGGCCGCGACCGGCGGAGCTCGCGGCGCGCAATCCTGCTGAGGATGTGCGCAAGTCGGTCGAGCATGCGAAGACGGATGCTGTGCCGAGCACCGCCGCCGACGCGGTTGAGATCAAGACAGGAGCAGCGCCGGACGCGCAGCCCGCGTCGAAGCCTGCCGGCGCGGCCCCGGGGGCGCCTGCAGCCGCAGCCGCCGCATCGGTCCCGCCGGCCTCTGCATCGCCCGCTCCGCCGACGACCGCTTCGGTGAAGGCGAAAGTGCCACCACCGCCGCCGATCAACGACTGAGACAAATAAAAGCGCCCCGGAACATCCGGGGCGCCCGATCCAACAATTCCAACAATAATGACCTCCGGTCGAAGCGACCGTGTTACGCGGCCTTCTGATTCTCGATCACGGTCGAGCCGTTGCTCTTGCCGTTGATCGGGATCGCGCGCGGCTTCTTCGCCTCGGGGATCTCGCGCACAAGGTCGACATGCAGGAGACCGTTTTCGAGGCTCGCGCCCTTCACCTGGACGAAGTCGGCGAGCTGGAACACGCGCTCGAAGGTGCGCGCCGCGATGCCCTGATAGAGCATGTTCGCGTGCTTCTCTTCTTCCTTGGCGTTTTTCTCGCCGCGGATGGTCAGCGTGTTCTCTTTTGCGACGACCGACAGTTCAGGCTCGTTGAAGCCTGCGACCGCGACAGAGACGCGGTACGTGTTCTCGCCGGTCCGCTCGATATTGTAGGGCGGATAACCGGGGGCCGCGCCCTCGAGGCCCTGATCGAGCAACGAGAACAGACGGTCGAAGCCGACGGTGGAACGATAAAGGGGTGCTAGATCGAAAGTTCGCATGGCATATCCTCCTTCTGAAGCGACATGCGGGCGGCCTGCCCAATGGGAGCCAAGCCTATGAATGCGCAGCACAATCGGCCTGCGCGAAGGATATATAGGAACAGCCGTTTCGCCCCGCAAGGGCTGCCGAATGCGCCTCTCGCAGCGGATTGGTTAATCGATCTTAGGCGAGGATATTGCGTGGCTGCTATAAGCACTGAAGAATCGCCTCACCCCAATCTTCAATGAAGCTCATTTCCATTCCCGCCAACCCGGTTCCGGACAACTATGTCACGGATATGCTCAAGACACCGGACGGCGTGAACCTGCGCTTTGCGCGCTGGCAGCCGCCGGCCGGCCGGCGCGGTACGGTGTGCATCTTTCAAGGCCGCAGCGAGTGGATCGAGAAATACTTCGAGACGGTACGTGACCTGCGCGCGCGGGGCTTTGCGGTCGCGACGCTGGATTGGCGCGGCCAGGGCCTTTCCGACCGCGCACTGAGCGATCGCCGCAAAGGTTATGTGCGCAGCTTTGCCGAATACGACACCGACCTCGAAACTTTCATGCGCGAAGTCGTGCTGCCGGATTGCCCGCCGCCGATCTTTGCGCTCGGCCATTCCACCGGCGCGTCGATTCTGCTGCGCGCCGCGCATCGCGGCCGCCGCTGGTTCGACCGCATGGTGCTTACCGCGCCGCTGATCGCGCTGGGCGGCGTCGACTATTCCATGGGCACCGGGCCGATTCTGATGCGGATCATGCGAATGGCGGGTTTTGGCGCAATGTATGTGCCCAAGACCGATACCAGCATCGTCGAATCGCGGCCCTTCCTCGGCAATATTCTCACCTCCGATCCGGTTCGCTACGCCCGCAACGCCGCGATTCTGGAGGCTGAGCCTTTGCTCGCGCTCGGCGCCCCGACGGTCGCGTGGGTCGATGCGGCGTTCCGCGCCATGGCGGAGATGCGGCAACGCAGCTATCCGGCGCGCATCCGCCAGCCGATCCTGATCATCGCCGGCGGCAGCGATGCCGTGGTGTCGAATGCGGCGATCGAGGATTTTGCCAGCATGCTGCGCTCCGGTTCGCATCTCGTCATCGTCGGCTCCCAGCACGAGATTCTGATGGAGCAGGACCGCTTCCGCTCCCAGTTCTGGGCGGCCTTCGACGCCTTCGTCCCGGGCACGCCGCTGTACTGAGGCGCCGCTCCAAAACTTCCCGCGAAGCGACGCGAAAGCGAATCCAGCCGAGGAAAACAACCGGGTTCCCGGTTTCGCCGGCGACGCGCGGCCCCTGGCGCCTTCAGCCGTTCAACAGCGCCATCGCCTGCGCGTGAACCGCCTTGTCGCCGGCCGCGACGATGCGGCCGCCCTGATGCGGCCGGCCATTGTCCCAGGTCGTGATAATGCCGCCGGCGCCTTCGATGATCGGAATGAGCGGCAAGACATCGTGCGGCTTGAGTTCGGTCTCGATGACGAGATCGACGTGACCGGCGGCCAGCACGCAATAGGCGTAGCAGTCGCCGCCATAGCGCGACAGCCGCACGCTTTTCTCGACCTGTCCGAAACGGGCGCGGTCGGCATCATTCATCAGCAGCGGGCTGGTCGTGCACAGCACCGCGTCTTTGATCGAGGCGCAGGCGCGCGCCTGCAATATCCGATCGCCGGCCGGACCGCGATAGCGGGCGCCGTGGCAGTCCCCGGAAAATTGCTCGCGCGTGAACGGCTGGTGCATCATGCCGTAGATCGGCTCGCCATGCCGGGTCAGCGCGATCAGCGTGCCCCAGGCCGGCATGCCGCAGATGAACGATTTGGTGCCGTCGATCGGGTCGAGCACCCAGACATATTCGGCGTCCGGCCGGTCGGCGCCAAATTCCTCGCCGATGACCCCGTGCTCCGGAAAGGTCCGCTTGATCAGCGTGCGCATGGCGGCTTCAGCGGCGCGGTCGGCGGCGGTCACCGGATCGAAGCCGCCGGAGCGGCTCTTGTTCTCGACACCCAGAGCGCTACGGAAGAACGGACGGATCGTCTCGCCCGAGATGGCGGCGAGCTCGTCGACAAAGGCCGCAAAATCGATTGCCGTCATGCGCACTCCCTCTAGGCATTCCTTTCGGGCACCGGTGCTCAGAGGCCTATCAATGAACCGGAATCCGGTGTTGCCCAACTGCCACTGTGGACAGGTTAATCGCTATGCAGGTTCGGTATGACCCTTCCGCGTCAGCTTCCGGTCTCTTGGCGCATATTTGGGCAGGCGTGGAACTCAATCGTAAATAATTGAAAGCGTTAAGGGATTTCTTTGGCCCGAACACGCCGTCGGCGTCGAAGACTGAGAACCGCTCAATTTGCGGTAACATCGCCGCAAAAACTCCCGGCAAATAGGTCAATAGCCCTTGTCTTTTGTGCGTCGCGGTGTATGTTGTTGCAGTGCGGTAGCGAGAGGCTCTCTCCCGTTACCGTCGCCCTCCTTGGGCGTTTCCTCCCTAGACTTGGGCCGCTCCCGCAAGGTGAGCGGCCCTTTTTCTTTGTGCGTCGGCTTGGCGGCGTTCGACCGGTCGCGCGCTGGAGGCTATTCCGCGGCGGCCCGGTATGGCCGCAACTCCTCGATTGGAATAGCCGCCAGGCGATCGGCCAAGACTTCGAACTCTCCAGCCAGCTTGTCGAACGACGCCGAGCGCTCGTAGCGCCGCTCATCCATGTAAAGCGCGCGATTGATCTCGAGCTGGATGGCGTGCAGGCCGGTGGTCGGATTGCCGTAGTGCTCGGTGATGAAGCCCCCGGCATAGGGCTTGTTGCGGCTGACCGTATAGCCGAATTCGCGCATGCAATGCTCGATCGTCTCGGCGACGACGGCGACGCAGCTTGTGCCATAGCGATCGCCGAGCACGAGGTCGGCGCGGGGCCGCTCATCGCGGCCGCCGGTGTTCGACGGCATGGAATGGCAATCCACCAGAATGGCGGCGCCGAATTTATTGTGCAGGCGCATGAACAGCCGACGCAATGCGCGGTGATAGGGCTTATAGAGCCCGTCAATGCGGCGCAGCGCTTCGGTCACCGAAATGCGCTGATCGTAGATTTCCTGGGCATCGCCGACGACGCGCGCCACCGTGCCGAGGCCGCCCGCGACCCGCATCGAGCGGGTATTGGCGAAGGACGGCAGGCGGCCGTCGAACATGCGCGGGTCAAGCTCGTAGGGTTCGCGGTTGACGTCGACATAGCAGCGCGGGAAATGCGCCCGCACCACCGGATGGCCGCGCCTCAGCACGCCTTCGATCAGCTCGCCGACAAACGAATCCTCCGAGCGACGCAGCGCCGCCAGATCAAGCCGCGACGCGGCGAGAAAGGCCTGCGGATAAACGCGTCCGCTATGCGGTGAATTGAACAGCAGCGGACCGCGGCATTCCACGGGCTCAAGGGCCTCGAACGGGGGATCGAACTCGGTCTGGATGTCCATGACGCCTGGAAGGTTTCCTTGCGACTCGGGCCGCGCTTCCGTCCCTAACGCGCGGCCGGCGCCATTGTCCATAGGTGGAAAGGCTTGCCAAGCCTGCCGCCAACACTAACGGTTATCGCGCCCGCAACAAGGCCGACTTTCACTTCATGTTTACCCGACATCCGGCTTATGGGATGTAGGGGGCCGGCGGAAGCCGGAAACACACGCCATGTCAAAAATCCTGCTTGCGGAAGACGACATCGATATGCGGCGCTTCCTGGTCAAGGCGCTGCAAAATGCCGGCTTTGACGTGATTTCCTATGACAACGGCCTGTCCGCCTATCAGCGGCTGCGCGAGGAGCCGTTCGAGCTCCTGCTGACCGATATCGTGATGCCGGAAATGGACGGCATCGAGCTCGCCCGCCGCGCTGCCGAGCTCGATCCCGACATCAAGATCATGTTCATCACCGGCTTCGCCGCCGTCGCGCTCAATTCCGATTCGAACGCGCCCAAGCACGCCAAGGTGCTCTCCAAGCCGATCCACCTGCGCGAACTGGTCAACGAAGTACAGAAGATGCTGGCGGCTTGAACGCCGGCCGGCCGGAGCGCGGCGATTTCAGCTCCCAACACCGGACTCGACCCCACGGCACGGCCCACGGCTGCCTGCACCGGCGGCAGAGCGAGGCATTGATCGCAACGGACAGCGAGTGCTTCCGGTCCGTTAATCTTGTCAATGTCGCGAAGCGCCGCCTTCGGCGGTCAGAGACATTGACTGGATCATCTGACCGGGAGAAGGGCAGCCGCTGCGATCAACACCATCTCCGCGATCACCGCCAGACTATGGCTTCAGCACATCGGCAATCCAATCCCACATGTAATGGACACCGATGGTGACATTGTCGACCTGACAATGATGGAAGCCGCCTTCCTCGCGTGTAAAGATCTTGAGTTCCTTTTGTTTGGAGCCGACGGCAGCGTAGAGCTTTTCCGCCAGCGCCAGCGGAATCTGCTCGTCGCCTTCGCCATGCAGCAGCAAAAACGGGCATTGCATCTTCTGCACAATGCCGTCGAGCCGAAAGCCTTCGAGCTTTTGCAGCGCGGCGCCGCGGTCACCGACGCCGAGCACCCATTGCAGATGCTCGGGCGGCACTGACAGCGACAGCACCTTGCCGGAATCGAGCGCCTCGAGCCGCCGCGCCCAGATGTCGTGATAATCCCACTGCGCACCCCAGGCGACGCAGCAGGCAAAGCGCGGCTCGAGCGATGCCGCACGCGGCGCGTAATAGCCGCCGAGGGAAAGCGCCATCACGCCGATGCGCTTGGGATCGAATTCTTGCCGGCTCGCCAGATAGTCATAGACAGGCGTCGCATACCGCTCGGTCTCCGCAATCAGCGGCAGATTGCGGAAACGCACGCTCTCGCCATTGCCCGGGCCGTCGACGATGAGACAGCCGATGCCGCGCGCGGCCAGGTCGGGAATCCCGTAGCCGTATTGCAGCTCCTTGGTGACATCGAAGCCGTCAAAGAACACCATGGCCGGCGCCGGACCCTTGCCGGCCACCTCCGGATCAGGATGCACCAAGAGGCCCGGCAGGCTCTTGCCCTCATAGGGTATCTCGACCGGCTCGATGCGCGGGCGGTGAATGAGCGCGGCCGCCTCCTTAAACAGGCTCACCGACCGGGCGTAGAGGTCCATGCTGCGCTGCGAGCGCGGCTGGATGAAGCGCTCGCCGGTCTGGTAGTAGCGGCAAGCGCGCATGAAACAGGAAGCGGCCGTGAGCTTGTGCCCGGCGCCAAGCGCCTGCCGGCCGCGCGCCGAGATCTTGTCGCCCATCGCCGCCCATGCCTCGAACCAGGCGCTGTCGTCACCGACCTGGTCGGCCAGCGCCCGGCCGACCCGATTGACCTCGTCGATCTCGACCCCGACCCAGGGCGCGCCAGAGAGGCAGATCAGAAGCCCCATCGACCAGCGATAGTTGGTCGGAAAATACAGGAACGCTGGGTCGTCGTTTTTGCCGCTTGCCATCACACTTCTCGCTTCCATTCCCCAGGCCAGTGCCGCATCTTCTGCGTGCGCGGCTAGATAGCAGGAGGCTCTCGGGCTTTGCCAGGGGTCGCCATGACACAATGACACTTTCGCCGCGCTGACGAGTTGTGGTTTTGCAAGCACCATGCCGCGCAAGAGATATTTTTGGGCCTCGTTTTCCGACGACGAATTGCTCGACGTCCGCCTGAAGGATCTCAAGGTGAGGATCGAGGGCACCTGGCTCGAGCGATGCCTGCGCAACCTCTACAGCGAACTCGGCGCGCATGACATCCGCGTGCAGCCGCATGCCTGGATTTCGAGCGAATGGTTCAGCCCGGAAAATACGCCCGGCATCGCAATTCCTTTTTATCTGGCGCATCCGCGGCTGATGCAGCTCGAAAAGAAAATGATCCTCGACGTCGAAGGCGGCACCTGGTCGGAATGCATGAGCATTCTTCGCCATGAAGCCGGTCACGTGGTGGCGCATGCCTATCAACTGCATCGCCGTAGGCGGTGGCAGCAATTGTTTGGTCCCTCCTCGAAGCGCTATCCGCGCTATTACCGGCCCAATCCGGCGAGCCGCAATCATGTCCAGCATTTGCGCTTGTGGTATGCGCAGAGCCATCCGGACGAGGATTTTGCCGAAACCTTTGCGGTGTGGCTGCGGCCACGCTCCCATTGGCGCACGCGCTATGCGGATTGGCCGGCGCTCAAGAAGCTCGAATATGTCGACGCGCTGATGAAAGAAATCGCCGGCACAAGGCCGGTATTGACGCATCGCGAGAAGGTCGAGCCGCTGTCGAAACTCACCCAGACGCTTGGTGAATATTATAAGAAGAAGCGGGCGCTGTACGTGGTCGATACGCCCAAGACCTACGATCGCGACCTGCGCCGCCTGTTCTCGGCCGATCCAAAACACCGGCGCTGCGAGGCCGCTTCATCCTTCATTAGGCGGAATCGGGCAAGAGTACGGGAATTAGTGGCAAAATGGACTGGTGAATATCAGCTTACCTTCGACGCCGTGCTCGAGGACATGATGCAAAGATCCCGCGAGCTGAATCTGCGCGCAGTGGGTCCGGAGCGTAAGCTCATCATGGAATTTACCGTGTTGCTGACCGCAAAAACCATGCACGCACTGTTGGGTCCATCGCGGCGAAGGTGGATCGCGCTATGAAACGACTGCGCGTCCTGGTGCTTGTTCACCCGGACCTGATCCCTCCTGAATCGACGAACGGCTATACCGAGCAGGAGATCAACGTTTGGAAGACCGAATACGACGTGGTCTCGACGCTGCGCGCTGCCGGGCACGAGGTGCGTCCGCTCGGCGTGCATGACGAGCTCAAGCCGATCCGCGAGCAGATCGATTCCTGGAAGCCCGACGTCGTGTTCACCCTGCTCGAGCAGTTCCGCGGCGAGGCGATCTACGACCAGAATGTCGTGAGCTATCTGGAACTCATGCATGTGCCCTATACCGGTTGCAATCCGCGCGGCCTGATGCTGGCACGCGGCAAGGATCTGTCGAAGACGCTGGTGAATTATCACCGCATTCCGGTGCCGGACTTCGCGGTGTTTCCCATGCATCGCAAGGTCAAGCGCCCCGCGCGCCTGGCGCTGCCGCTCATAGTCAAGAGCGTCAACGAAGACGCCTCCTACGGGATTTCGCAGGCGTCAGTCGTCGACAGCGATGAAAAGCTCGCCGAGCGCGTCAATTTCATTCACGAGCGCATCGGTACTGCGGCCATCGCTGAGCAATATATCGAGGGCCGTGAAATCTATGTCGGCGTCGTCGGCAATGAGCGGCTCCTGGTGCTGCCGGTCTGGGAGCTGCAATTTCAGAACATGGCCGAAGGCGACTGGCTGATCGCCACCGAGAAGGTCAAGCACGATCCCGATTATCAGGAGCGGCGCGGCATCCGGCACGGCCCGGCCCAGGATCTCGCGCCGGAGCTTGCTTTGCGCATTCAAAACATGGCGAAACGGATCTACCGCGCGCTCGAGCTCGACGGCTATGCCCGCATCGATTTTCGTCTCGCGCCCGACGGCACACCGTATTTTCTGGAAGCCAATCCCAATCCGGAAATCGCCGAGAGCCAGGAATTTGCGCATGCGGCGCGGCATATCGGCGTCAGCTATTCCGATCTCTTGCAGCGCATCGTTGCGCTCGGCATGCGCCGCGCCACGGCAGGCGCCGCGGCGGCATAAGGCGTGATCACTTATGGTCGAATTGAACGGATCCCAAAGCAAAGAAACCAAAAATGCGAGCGCCGCGGCCGCTGACAGGGTTCGCTTCGCAAGTACTTACGGCAAGTATTGAGAAGATGCTTCAGGCCGTTCTGTGCTTTGCTCTCGCCGTTTTCGCCGGGTGCTCCGACTCACGCCTGGCCGGATGAGGCTCGCGGCCGGCGCGGCGCGCTTCGGCGCCGGAACGTGAGCGCCCGGTTTTACTTGCCGGCCTATGCGCGGGCGCGTTGCCCGATCTGTTGTCGTTCCGATCGAGCGTCGGCGCATCGTCACTGTCGGTCAGCGGTGGATCATCGATTGCGGCCTGTTGAAGCTCCGCCTGCTGCGCCTGCGCCTCCTGCGCTTGCTGCTGCTCGACATTGGCGAAAGCCGGCATGTTGCGGCAAGGCAGGCGCGGGACGAAAGTCAGCGTGTCATTGGTCACCGCCATGCTGCGCCAGACGTCAACCGAGAGCCCGGTTACCCGCACGACATAGTCACGCGTCTCGCGCGGCAGGCTGGTGCGCCGTTGCAGCCAGTCGATGACTCGGCGCGGTCCGGCATTGTAGGCCGCGGCGACGAAACCGAGGTTGCCGAATTGCAAGCGAAGCTCGTGCAGAAAGCGCGCCGAGGTCGGAATCGCCTGCATCGGATCGAACGGATCGTGCAGGCCTTTCTCGGCGGCGGTTTGCGGCATGAATTGCGCGATGCCCTGCGCGCCCTTCTTGCTGACATCGTCGGGATTCAGCCGACTTTCCTGCCAGATCAGATTGGCAAAGAAGGGCACCGGCAAGTCATTGGCCTGCGCCGAAGTAAAAAGCGCGTTGCAAAGGTCGTCGAGCGAGACGCCATTGGAGCGATTGTCGTTCGTATCGACGGTGGTACCGGCCAATTCGGCATCGAGATCAGAACTGGCTGACGCGACGCGCAGCCGGGGGTCTTCGCCGCTCGGCTTGAAGGTTTCGACGGCCAAGGCGCGTGGCGAAAACGCCGCGACCGCGAGCCGGTCGCCCCGGCCGCTTGCGGATTCGATTTCGACCGGGGAGGAAGCGAATTGGGCCTTTGCCGCAGTGGTGAGCAGTGACGCATATCGCGGCTCGTGCGCGGTTGTGCTGAGCCCGAGCAACAGAAGCCCACCGGCTATGATTGGCCGCATCGCGCCTCCTGGAAATAGCATTGCGCCGGCGCCCGGCGGCACCGCTGCAACGTGGTTGACGGACAGTAAAAAAACCTCGACATCGCGCTCTTGGCGGCCGAAGAGGGCGGCTTTTTGGGCGGAATGTGACTGTTTGCGGCAAATTGCGGCAGCGCGGATGCGTTCGGAACCACATTTGGACCTTGGAAGCGCGGTTTGGATTTGCTTTGGTTTGGCCGTGTGGGCGCGAGGGACGAGCTGTGAAAGCAATTGGCAAACGACGCTTTGCTGGCGCTATTTTGGCGGTAGCGAGCCTATTTCTCGGTGATGCGGCAGCGGCTCAGGGGGCTGCGCAGAACTATCCGAGCCATCCGATCACGGTGGTCATTCCGTTCGCCGCCGGCAGCGCCAGCGATGTGGTCAGCCGCATCCTGTTCGACAAAATGTCGCAAACGCTCGGACAGCCGTTGGTGGTGGAAAATCGGCCCGGCGCCGGCGGCAATTCCGGCAGCGCCGATGTCGCGAAGGCCGCGCCCGACGGTTATACGCTGCTCGGCGGCGGCTCGGGACCGGTCGCCGCGAACGTCACGCTATACAAACATCTGGACTACGATCCGCAGAAGGATTTCGAGACAATCTCACCTTTTGCCGCCTTCACGATCGTCATAGTGGCGAGCAGCAAACTGCCGGTCAACAATCTGCAGGAACTGATCGCTTACGCCAAGGCGCATCCCGGCCAGCTCAATTACGGCTCGGTCGGTATCGGCAGCTCGCAGCATCTCGCCGGCGAATTTTTCAGCCAGCTCACCGGCGTGCAGATCACGCATGTGCCTTACCGCAATATCGGCCAATACGTACCTGATCTGATGGCGGGCGAAGTGCCGCTCGGCTTCCAATGGTACCCCAATGTCGCGGCGGCATTGAACGCCAAAGGCGCGAAGGCGCTGGCGGTCGCCGGCACCAACCGGCTTGCCATTTTGCCAGACACGCCGACCAGCAAGGAAGCGGGCCTCCCGCAATATATCGTCTCCGGCTGGTTTGCGCTGTTGGCGCCAAAAGGCACGCCGGAGCCGGTCGTGGTCAAGCTCAACAACGCGCTGAAGTCGGCGATCGAAGACCAAAGCGTGCGCGCCAGGTTCGCGCAGCAGGGCGCCGAGCCGATCTATCTAACACCCGACGAAGCGGCAAAATTCATCGTCAGCGAAATCGCCAAATATCACGACATCATCAGGAAAGCGGGCATTGCGCAGATTGAGTAGTACCGGAGCATGGCGCGCTTGGCTTGGCGCAGCAACAGAGGAAGGGCGCAAGCTGCAGCGCAAGGCATCGATCGCGGCGGCCAGCGAGTGCTTGCGGTGTGTCGAGGGGCAGCGGCCTGCGGTCAGTCCCGCGATCACGTGAACGCTCCTTTATCCGAAGCGTCGGCTATTCCGGCATGCTGGTGTTTTTCACCTTCATGACGATCGGCGCCCTTATCGGCGGCTGCCTGGGTGCCGCCGGTCTCCTTTATGTGGCTTCGTGCGCCGACACAGTTGCCGGTTAGGCGTCGAGCGCGCCGGCGCGCGCGGCGCCAAGCCCTTTCATGAAACGGTTTCTGATCAGCGCCGGATCGCGCGGTGTCTGCCCCTGGCCGGGCGCATCGTCGATCTTCACCGCGAGCAGGGCCGGACCGCCTTCGTCGAAGCGACGATCGATCAGCTTTTCGAAATGGGCCTCGTCGCGCACCCATTCGCTCGTGGCAATGCCGACACCGCGCGCCACCGCGACGATGTCAGTCGCCGCGCTGGTCGCCGTCGGCTGCTTGCCGGTGATCTGATAAAGGGCGTTGTCCCAGATGATGATGGTGAGATTGCGCGGCTTTAGATTGGCGATGGTGGCGAGGCAACCCAGCCCCATCAGGATCGAGCCGTCGCCTTCCAGCGCGATGACGCCACGGTCCGGTTGCGCCAACGCCACCCCAAGCGCGATCGGGCAGGCCAGTCCCATGCTGCCGAGCATGTAGAAATTCTGCGGCCGGTGACCGGCCGCGAACAGATCGAAATTGGTATTACCGATACCACCGATGACGGCTTCATCGCGCTTGAGCTTTTGCACCAGCGTTCTGGTCAGCGCGGTGCGGCTCATGGTCTTGGTCAAAGGGCGTTTGCTGCTCACGGGGGTTCTCGTCAGACTTTCAGTTTGGCATGCGCCGCAGGATTGCCGCCGGTCAAGAGCGGCGACAGAATGAAAGCGACCGGCGCCTGTGTGGCAAAGGCCTGCTTGATCGAACTGTCGACGATGAAGGGCATGGTTGCCGTGTCGGTTAGCGTGTGATGCGCGATGCCGAGCGCATCCAGGGTCGGGCGCATGGTGCGGGCCACCAGCGACTGCCCGATATTGAATTCGCCCATCGTGCCGCGCTCCGAGATCACCATGATCGCCGGGATCTGATAGGGCACGACCAGCGAGGCAAGCGTATTGCCGACAAGCGCAAAGCCCGAGGTCTGCATCATCGCCGCGCCGCGCAGGCCGGCCATATAGGCGCCGCTCAGGGTGCCGATCGCTTCATCCTCCCGCGTCGCCCCGACCGGGAGGAAATAATTGTCGGCGGTGACGCCCTTGAGCAGCGGCGTCAGCACATTGTCCGGCACATAGCTGATCAGCCGGACGTCGTTGTCCTTCAATATGGCGAGGAAACTGTCGGACCAATTCATTCGCAGAATCCCGGAAAGGCGGAGGCGCGGCGCCGGCGCGCCGCGGCCCAATATCACATGGCGTCACATGGCGTAAGCGGGAGTCACGATGAGTGCAAGGGTAGCCGGGCTGACAACGAGCCCTGTCAACGGCTAGGCTTCGCGCAATGTCGGCCCTTGATGGCCGACGCTGCGACAATGTGAAATGGGAGGATCGCGTGGCAAGGCTCCTTGCGCCGCTTGCGACTGTGGCCGCTATCGCCGCTCTCGCTGTGTTCACGCCGGCCGGCGCCGCCGACGATTATCCGACCAGACCCATCGCGCTGGTCATTCCGCTGCCGCCGGGCGGCACCAATGACATCATGGCGCGCGCGGTGTCGGATAAGATGAGCGCGGCGCTCGGCCAGCGCATCGTGATCGAGAACCGCAATGCCGGCGGCAGCGGTACCGTCGGCACCCGCGAAGTCGCGCACGCCGCGCCAGATGGCTACACGCTGCTGCTCGGCTACACGTCGACGCTCGCCACCGGTCCGCATATTTACAAGAATGTCGGCTACGATCCGCGCAGGGATTTCGCACCGATCGGCCTGATCGCCTCTGCCCCGGCTCTGCTGCTCGTGCACAAAGACTATCCCGCCCATTCGGTGGGCGAACTGATTACGATCATGAAAAACGCCAAGGAGCCGGTGCAGGTCGCGACGCCGGGAGCGGGGACTGTGAATTATCTTGCCTCGGTCCTGTTCGCCCAGCAGGCCGGCGTGAAGCTTGAGCAAATCGTCGAGAAGGGCTCCAATCCGCTGATCACCGACATGATGGGCGGCTTCGTCAAGATCGGCTTCAATCCGATCCCGGTGTCGCGTGCGGCGCTCGACGGCGGCTATATCCGCGCGCTCGCGGTGACTTCGGCCAAGCATTCGACGCTGATGCCGCAGCTGCCCACCCTTGCCGAATCCGGACTGCCCGGCTTCGACGCGACCTTGACCTATGGGCTGTTGGCGCCGGCGGGCACGTCGCCGTCGATCATTGCGCGGCTCAACAAGGAATTGCGCGCAGCGCTTGCCGATCCGGACGTGCGCCGGCGCATCGTCAATGAAGGCGGCGAGCCGACGCCGACCACGCCCGACGAACATGCCGCGGTGATCGATCGCGAGGAGATCAAATGGGCGGCCGTCATTCGCGACGCCGGCATCTCGCCGCAGTAAAGGCCGGCTGCGCACGCCAAAATCGAAGGCCGCGGGAGATGTCTCCGCGCGGCCTCGCAAATGGCCGGATCGTCGCTCGGCCCGGATTATGCTCTAAAGCCGTCGTCCCAATCCGCCACGGTAACCTAACAATGACAGGAGGAACAGGATAAGAGCGACAAAGAATACGACCTTGGCGATGCCGACGGCGGCACCGGCAATTCCGCCGAAGCCGAGTACGCCGGCAATCAGCGCGATAATCAGAAGGGTAACAACAAGACTTAGCATGGCTGCGCTCCCGAAGTTGTCGAGCCGACAACTCGCGACATCGGGCGCAGTTCCCCGCGCAAGCGGGGCCGGCAGCCGAGGCGCCGTTAGATTTGATCGGGATCATTTTTTGGCGGGAACACGAGAAGGCCCAGGATCAGAAGGAGCGCGAGCATCGCGTAGACCTTTGGCTCCGTACTGTGCAGCACAGTTGCGAATGCTCCGCAAATACGGTCGACTTGCTCAAGAAACGAAAAGCCCGTGATCATAAGCGTGCCCTCACCCGTCGCGGCAAGCCAAGCCAGACCAAACAACCGAATTACAGGCCATGACCGCGCCAGCGCCGCCCGTCTGCAGTGCGAAGCAAGCAAAAGTGTGGCCCAAGGCCAAATGGACGGCAAAAGAGAAAGAAAGTGAGCGTGGCGGAGTCCGCGCTCGTCGGCTTGGCAGGCTTCCTGGTCGCCGTCCTTGGTAAGGAGGAGTATAAATGCCAGCAGGGGAAAGGGCCGGCAGTAGGAGGAACAATACCCTGTCCTGGATTTGGTCTGCCCGATAATCCGACACAAGTATCATTTACAACTTTATCGTTCTGGTCGACTTCACAACACGCGCTACCTTGCCATCTGGGGAGCAAACAACCGGTATTTTACCGGTTTATTCGTTGCTTGGCCGTTGTGGATGGCCGGCGCTGCGCCGCACGGGTTCAATCGTGCTGTGCAGAAACCATCGGATGTCCAAGCGCAATCGCGCCCTCAGGCGGTATCCGCGATCGGATCGAGCCCCAACGCAATGCGGCCGGTAAACCGGTGCTGGCGCTTTGCCGAGAGTGGATGAAATTGTGCGCCATGCGCGTCGCGCAAGAGACGCTCCAGTCCGGCCTTGCGATAAAGGCCGGCGCCGCCCGCCGCTTCCAGTGCCGTTTCCACCGTCGCCAGCACATGCTCCGCGACAATCGTCTTGCGCACCAGGATTGCGTCGGTCACATCCAGGGTCATCGTGAAGTCCAGGTCGTTTGCCAGACGCACCATGTCGTCCATGGCAAGCTGCGCCATTGTCAGTTGGTTGGTCAGTTCACCGAGCAGATAAGGCACGGTCGGGTCGTTTTGGCGCTTTCTTGCGTGTTCCCGGCCGATTTTCGCAGCGGCCTCCGCCACGCCGATGTACACCGACATGATCAGAGGCATTGCTACGGTTAGGATCACATTCCACCCCGGATGAAAGCGACCGCGCGGCCGCCGTAGGACGACGGCATCGTCCGGCACGAAGACGTTGTCGAGAACAACGGTGTGCGACCCGGTCGAGCGCATCCCGAGCGTTCGCCAATCGTCGGCAAGCGAAACGCCTTGAGCGGCAAACGGAACCGCAAAGTGCAGAACTTGCCAACCCTCTTTGAGATCGTTGAAAGGCGCCGATGTCACCAGCACTTCGCCTTTCGGAGAGCCGCTGGCGAACGGCTTTTTGGCGGTGATACGGAAGCCGCCATCGGCGCGCTCCGCCGCACCGTTCGATTCCATCCAATCATTGGCGCCGGTCGAGATAAGAACGGTTTCTCCGGCGGCTACGCGCTCCAAGAGCTGCTTTCCCGGCCGGCCGTTGCGGTGATTGTAGACCGCCGCCGCGACCAGGTGCTGATGCATGGACAGCGCCAGTGCGGTCGAGGGACAATAATGTGCGAGCTGGCGCAGGAAGGCGCACATAGTGCTATGGCGCACACCACCGCCGCCGAGTTCGGCTGGAACCAGCGCCGAGAAGACCTTGTGCTGCTTTAGAACATCGTAGTGCTTGGCAACGAATACATCGCCTTGGTCGCGTTCGGCCGCGCCTTCTGCGAAACGCGGCCCGATGATCTGGACGAGCGCCTGCAGATCGAGAAATCGAGTCATGGCTGCACCTCCATTGCGGGCATTTGCCGCAGCGTGGAGGCGCCTGGATCCGCAGACAACTTTAATATGTGAAGTGGGCGTGGCCCGCGGCGGTGGTAGGATTCTGCATGACCGAGAAACGAGGCTATGGCCAGTTCTGTCCTGTCGCCCTTGCTGCCGAGATATTGGCGGAGCGGTGGATGCCGCTTGTCGTCCGTGAGCTTTTGTGTGGCAGTGTTCGCTTCAACGACTTGCAGCGCGGGGTGCCGCGCATGTCATCGGCGCTGCTGGCGCACCGCCTCAAACAGTTGCAATTCGGCGGCATTGTCGAACGCCGGCGCGGTAAAGGGCGCGGCTTCGAGTATCACCTGACCCCGGCAGGCCGAGAACTATTTCCCGTCATCGAGAAAATGGGACTTTGGGCGCAACGCTGGTTGCGCCACGATCTCGTCAATGCGGCGAATTTGGACCCCGACCTCCTGATGTGGGACATCCGCCGTAACGTCGTCAGGAAAGCGACGCCGCGCCATGGCCGGTACGTTGTCGAGTTTCGGCTCTGCGGCGTTCCGATCAGCCGCCGCCGCTATTGGCTGGTGTTCGAGCGCGGTGTTGTCGATCTGTGCTACCGCAGCCCGGGCTTTGATGTTGACCTTTTCGTCGAAGCCAGTCTGCGCGTGCTCACTCAGATTTGGCTCGGTCACCTCCCGCTCGACCAGGCGATTCGCGATGGTCGGCTGCGCCTCGATGGATTGCGTAGCGACATGCGCGCTTTCCGTTCCTGGTTCGCATTGAACATGTTCGCTCCGGCTGGCCGTGAGCCGATCGGGCGTACGGAGCTTGCTGCGGAATAGCGACCGGGTCGTCCTCGGGAAGTTCTCATTGGCCCGCGCCCCTATAGCCAATGCTGTACCTTCGATGTTTGCGCAGACTGCCGTGGCATTGGGGATCCTAAAATTCCGATTGAGCAATACCCCGTGACCGGACCTCCTCAGATGTCTCTTCCTGGCACTTGGGAGAGGACTCGGATGTCCGCACCCAGTTCAGCCGCTGGGCCTAAGCGGATATCCTGAGTTGCCGATACACGATCTAAAGCAGCCGGCCATCATCGCCATGAAACGGATGGGGGCCGTCGAAACTGCCGATCGGCACAGTATGCGTCACGAGGCGGCCAAACCCGTCGCCCGGAAACCAGGCATGCAGGTGGAAGGCCGGCGGCTCGATATTGAACGATGGCGGCAGATGGGCGTCGAGATCGAGTGCGACCGCGTGATTGGGTACCGGGCAGATGGTGGCGGCGATGCCGGCGACCGTCGTGAGCGTGGCGCGGTGAACGTGTCCGGCGGCGACCAGTCGAATCCGCGGGTGCTTTTTGATGAGCGCGGCGAGATCGGCTGCATTGCGCAGGTTCTGCACATCCATATGGGTAATGCCGGTGACAAACGGTGGATGATGCAGAAAAAGCAAGGCCGGGCGGGCGGGTGAAGCCGCAAGCGTCGCATCAAGCCAAGCCAATGTTGCCGCATCAAGCGTACCGTAATCCGCGCCCGGCACGGTGGAGTCCAGCAGCATGATATCAAGCGCGCCGAGCTTGCGGACCAAATTCAGCGCCCCGCTCGGTTGGGCGTAGCCAAGATGCGGAAGCGCAGCCCGCATCAGCGTGCGGTCGTCGTGATTGCCAGGAACGGCGGCGAACGGAATTTCGAGCGGTGCCAGGAGCTGCACAAGATGGTCGTATTCGTCCTGGAGTGGCGTATCGACGAGATCGCCGGAGATCACCACCAGATCAGGGCGGGGTGTGAAGCGGTTGAGCATGTCGACGCAGCGCGTCAGCGCGGCCGCGGTATCGACGCGCCGGTAGGCGAGCGCGCCCGGACCTTTGATGTGCAGGTCGGAGATTTGCGCGACGAGGAGCGGGCGCGCCGTCCCTCGATCGGGATAATTGTTCATGATTGATGGTCCCGCTCTCGCTGTATTTGAGCATGATTTTTTGGGAAAACCGCTTTTCACTTTTCCGGATCATGCTGTATCTCCCGCCAGCACGCGGATATCGCCGGGATCAACCGACAGGCCGACGCGGTCACCGGCCTTGATCGGCGTGGAATTCGGCACGTCCACCATAATGGGCTTTCCGGCGACACCGCCGATCGCGGCGCGCTGGCGGTCGCCGACAAAGCTGACGCTGTCCACTTCACCGGTCAGAGCCGCGCCGTCGGGCGCGATGATGCGGATCGATTCCGGCCGGATCATCGCAAAGATTCGGCCGTTGGCATGTCCATTCAAGGCAGCGGCCGCCGCGTCATTCGCCAGCGCAAGCCTGCCGCCGGGAAGGAGCAGCACCCCGGCATTGCACTCCGCCTCCAAAATATTGGCGGCGCCGACAAATTCGGCGACGAAGCGGTTCGCCGGCGCAAAATAGATGTCGCGCGGCGTGCCGACCTGGGCGATCGCCCCTCTGCGCATCACGACGATGCGATCGCCGAGCGCCATGGCTTCGGCCTGATCGTGCGTGACATAGATCGCCGTGATGCCAAGCGTGCGCAAAAGCCGGTTGAGCTCGCCGCGCAACCGTTCGCGCAAGGCGGCATCAAGCGCGGTGAGCGGCTCGTCGAGCAGAAGCACGCTCGGTCGCGCTGCGACCGCGCGCGCCAGCGCCACGCGCTGGCGCTGGCCGCCGGAGAGCTGATCGACGCGGCGATGTTCCAGCCCCGCGATGCCGGTGAGCGCCACAAGCTCGGCAATGCGCGCCTTGCGCTCGGCCTCGCTCACGCCGCGGATTTTCAGTCCATAACCGATATTGTCGCTGACATTCATGTTGGGAAACAGCGCGTAGGACTGGAACACCATGCCGACATTGCGCCGCTCGATCGGTACGCGGGTCACATCGGCTTCGTTAAACAGGATTCTTCCGCCGGCATCCGGTGTTTCGAGCCCGGCGATGATGCGCAGCAATGTGGTCTTGCCGCAGCCCGAGGGACCGAGCAGCACCACCGTTTCGCCGCGCGCGACGTCAAGCGTGACCGGCTCGAGCGCGCGCGTGCCGTCGGCGAAGGTTTTTGCGCAGGCGTGCACACGCAGCGCGACACCGTGACCGTTTGTCTTGTCGTTGCCGCTCATCGCTTGGGTCCCGAGGCCGCGCCGCGATAGCCGGCAAAAACCTGCATCGCGGTGAGCAGGGGAATGATCATGATGAAGAACACCAGCGTATAGGCGGACGCCACCTCAAGCCGCATCGAGGCATAGCTGTCGGCCAGCCCGACCGGCAAGGTCTTGGTCAATGGCGTGTGCAGCATCCACGTCAGGTTGAACTCGCCGAGCGACAGCGTCACCACCATGAGCGAGCCGGCGAGAATGCCGGGGCGCGCATTCGGCACGATCACGTCGCAAAAGCGCCGCCAGGGCGAAGCGCCCAGCGAAGCGGCGCCCTCGTCGAGCGTCTTGACGTCGATGGCGGCAAACACCGCCATCACCGAGCGCACCATGAATGGCAGGGTAAAGATCGCATGCCCGACCAGAATGAACAGCCAGGAGCGGCGGAAGTCGCTGAAGCCACCATAAGTGAGCAATAGTGCGAGTGCGATCGCGAGGCCGGGGATGGCGAGCGGCAAGGTGATGATCTCCTCGACGGCGCGCGACACTCGATCATTCCGCAGATGCAAGGCATAGGCGGCGGGAATGCCGACCGCGAGCGTCACGGCCAGGGTCGAGAATGCGATGAGGAAGGAGCGAAAAATCGTATCGTGATAAAGCTCCCAGACCTGCAGCACCCATTGCAACGTCAGTCCCGATTTGACGCCCAGGAAATAATTGCTGGTGATGCCGGCCAGCATGGACAGCACGGCGGGCACAATCAGAAAAGCCGCGACCAAAAGCGTAAAGGCCAGCTGGCCGAGAAAGATCAGGCAATCGCGCGTCGTCTTCATCCCGCTGCCGCCACGGTATTGCCGCCAAAGCTGCGGGCGAGCGCCAGAATGGCCCAGGTCACAAGCCCCAGACCGACCGACAGCGCCGCCGCGACGGCGAAATTCGCCGACAGTGTGAACTCGGTATAGATCAGCATCGGCAACACATCGATGTCGGTCGCAAGCGTGAACGCCGTGCCGAAAGCGCCCATCGCGGTCGCAAAAGCAATGGCGCCCGACGCGATAAAAGCCGGCGCCAGTGCCGGCAGCACGACGTCGCGAACAACGCGCCAGGGACCGGCGCCGAGCGCGCGGGCGGCTTCTTCCAGACTCGGATCGAGTTTCTCCACGGCCGCCATGATCGTGAGTATGACGCGGGGAATGGAAAAATAGAGGTAGCCGAGAAACAGCCCCTGCAGCGAATAGGCAAAGACCTGCTTGTCGCCGAGCAGCCGCAACGTAACGTCGCCGATCAGGCCTTGCCGTCCGGCGAGCAGAATGATCATGAAGCCGACCACGACGCCCGGGAAGGCCAACGGAAATGTCAGCATTGCGATCAGCACGGCGCGGCCGGGAAAATGGTGCCGCTGCAGAAACAGTCCGCTGATGGTGGAAATGACGAGCGTCGCCAGCGTGGTCGCCGTCGCGAGCAAGATGGTGTTGATCAAAGTCGCGCGGTAGCGCGGATCGAGCAGGATGGCCGCGTAGGTGCGCAAGCCGTCATGGCCGCTTGCGCCGGTCACGACCAGCCGCGCCATCGGCAACACGAAGAATGCCGCGACCAGGATGGCGAGCGGCACGAAGCAAAGGCCGATGAACGTCTTTTTGCTCATGGCAAAAATGCCCCGCCGGGGTGAGCGCCCCCGAGGGCACAATGATCCTTCAATGCGCCGCCGCGAGATAGCGTTCGGTGAAGCCGTTCTGCAGCGCTTCCATCTTGGCCCAGTCGACGCTCTTGGCGCGGCCATATTCGCTGTCGGGCAGGAATTTGGCTTTGACGGCCGCGGGCAGTTCGACTGGTCGGGCGGGGCGCAGATAGGCATTGGCCCACATCGCCTGGCCCTTGTCGGACAGGAAATAGTCGAGCACCTTTTCGGCTTTCTCCTTGTCCGGCGCGCCTTTTACGAGCGACGTCACATAGGGGAAGACGACCGTGCCCTCGCAGGGGATGACGAACTCGAAATGTCCGTTCTCGCTGTATTTGGCGCGGTAGGCATTGAAGTCGTAGTCGAACAGGATCGGAATCTCGCCCGAGACCACGCGCGCATAGGACGTTTGCTTCGGCACGATGGGCTGGTTCTCGTGCAGTTTCTTGAAGAAATCCACCGCCGGCGTCATGTCGGTGTCGCCGCCGCCGAGCGCGATATTCACGGCGACCGCGCCGACATAGCCGACCGCGGCGGACGAAGGATCAAGATAGCCGACCATGCCATTGTATTGAGGTTTCAGCAGATCTTTCCAGCAGGCCGGCACCGGGGTGCCGCCAAGCGCGTCTTTGTTGACGAACAGGCCGAGCGTGCCGGAATGAATGGTCGTCCAATAGCCGTCGGGATCCTTCAGTCCATCCGGCACCTGGTCGGAAAGCTTCGGCTTATACGGCTCGATCACGCCGGCCGCTTTCGCCTTCATGCCGAAATTGACGCCGTAATAGACGATGTCGGCGACCGGATTGCCCTTCTCGGCGATGATCTGGGACAGCGCCTGGCCGGAATTCTTGTTGTCGAACGGAATGTCATAGCCGAGATCGGCCTTGACCTCCTTCAGCATGGTGGCGAAGTCGGCCCATTGCGGCGGGCAGTTGTAGCAGATGACGTCGGCAGCTTGCGCCGGCGCCTGGGGCACCATCACTGCAATCGTGACCGCGATTGCCGTCAGCGTCGCGAAAATGAAACCTCGATACCGTTCGTGCATTGCTTCGCCCTCCCAAAGTCCCTGATGCCAAGTCCCTGATGCCAAGTCCCTGATGCCAAGTCCCTGATGCCAAGTCCCTGATGCCAAGTCCCTGATGCCAAGTCCCTGATGCCAAGTCCCCGATGCCAAGTCCCTGATGCCAAGTCCCCGATGCCAAGTCCCCGATGCCAAGTCCTGATGCCAAGTCCGCATGTTTGTGTGCGGCAAGACAGGCGCACGATAGTATTGCAAACCGATGACAGATACGACGTCGTCGCAGGCTTCACACAGCCGCAAGGCGGCCAGGCGCTGAGCGGACGGCGATCAATAAAGCAGCCATGGGGCTCAGCCGCTATGGCACCACAGGCACCAGCTGCTGTGCCACAGCGGCGGGATTGGAGCCGGTGTCCGCCGCTGCCGCTTTAGGCAGGCCGCCGAAGCGGCGCTCGCGCCCGCGGAAATCGGCCACCGCCGCGGCGAGGTCTTCGCCGCCGAAATCAGGCCACATCCGGTTGGTGAAATAGAACTCCGCATAGGCGCATTCCCAGAGCAGAAAGTCGGACAGCCGCTTTTCGCCGCCGGTGCGGATCAACAAATCCACATCGCCGCCGCTCTCGCGTTCGCCCGCGATCAGCCGGCCGAACATCTCGCGATTGAGCGCTTGGCCCCCGACGACGGCGGCCACCGCCCGCAAAATGGCATCGCGCGACGAATAGTCGATGGCGACGCGCAGATGCAGCGCCCTGCCATTGAGGGTGTGCCGCTCCGCCGCCGCGATCTCTTCGGCAAGGCCGTCCGGCAGCCGGTCGCGGCGACCGATCACCGTCAGGCGCACGTCCTTTTCGGCAAAACGCGCGATTTCGGTGCGCAGATAGTGACGCAGCAGGGCCATCAGCGTGCTGACTTCATCGGCGGGCCGCCGCCAATTGTCGGCCGAGAAGGCAAACAGCGTCAGGGTTGTCACACCGAGCGAGGGCGCGGCTTCGCAGACGCGGCGAATGGCCTCGACGCCGGCGCGATGCCCGGCCGCGCGCGGCAGGCCCCGCGCCGTTGCCCATCGGCCGTTGCCGTCCATGATGATGGCGACGTGCATTCCGCTGCCCTGGTCGAGAGCACTTTGCATCGTAAAGTCTCCGGGTAGGTCAAGAGCGGTCGCTGGATTGCATTTTCGAGGTCTGCTTCAGGTTCGCACGGGACCGGCCGCAAGCAGCGCGTCGAGCTTTGCCGCCTCCGCGGCATCGCGCACGATCTGCTCGAGCACGGCGAGATAATTGAGAAAACGCCGACGGCCGCTCGGCGTGATCTTGCAGATGGTTTGCGGCCGGTTCTGGTCGTAGCCTTTGAGAACCTCGACAAGACCGGCTTCGTGCAGGACCTGCAGATGGCGGCTGAGATTGCCGTCGGTCAGCCCGCACAGCCGTTTCAGATCGGCAAACGTCAGACCCTTTGGATGGGCGACGAGGGAGCTGAGCACACCGAGCCGTGCCTTCTCGTGCATCACGCGCTCGAGCCCTTCATAGGCGAAGCGCCCGTTCTGGTCTTTGGCCTTAGCCTTCGCCATAACTGTCCTCGAACGGTCCGCCGCCCAGCGTGCGATACAGGATGCCCGCCATCAGCAATTGGCCGATGCCGAAGGGAAGACCCATGCGCCAGGGTGAGAAGGCTTCGCCCTCTGCGCCCCAGGCGACGTTGATCAAGCCGGCGGCGAGATACCAGGCGCCGGCCGCGAACAATGATTTCGGCAGCAGGCGGCAGGAGGCGAAAATGCCGAGGCTGTAGAGGATCTGCCACAGGCCGGGGAGCAACCATGTGCTCTCGGGCGCAAAACGCACCAGCACAAAGGTCAAAAGCGCGCCGGCTACCGCAACGGGAATGAGCTGCTCGATCGCGGCATGGATCATCTCGTCGGCGAGCTCGGAATGCAGACGCCGCGAGCGGGTGATGGTCTCACCGCCGATCATGGCGGCGCTGATCAGCGCGACGCCGACCCAAACGATGAGGTAGCCGGCGATGTCGTGGGAACCGCCGAGCCAGATTGCCTGAAAGAACGCGCCCAAACCGGCCACCATGCCGGTCAGCGCCACGGTCGCCGGGCCATAGCCGCGAAACAAGGTGGCGCGCGCCACCTGACCTCTGATGGCGTGGATATCGGCAAGCGCTTTGCGCAAATCCTGCATCTGCCCCCCGGGCACGACGGCGGGACGCGGTTACTTTGCAATGCAAAGTACATGGTTTGGTAGAGCAGTCAAGGCGCTTGCGGCACTCGCGGCGCCGGTGCGCTGACGCCCATAGCGGCCATGGCGGCCCATGGCGATCGATCGTATCCTTCGCGCATGGATTTCGATTTCAGCGACGAACAAAGGCAATTCGCCGAACAGGTGCGGCGTTTTGCGCGCGAGCAACTGGCCGCGGGCGCGCTCAAGCGGGCCCGGGACCCACGCTTTCCATTCGACATCGCAAAGCTGATGGCCGAGCACGGTCTGATGGGCATCACCCTGCCGCAGAGCGAAGGCGGCCAGGGCGGCACGCTGATGGATGCGGTGATCGCCATCATGGAGGTTGCCGCCGTGTGCCCGCGCAGCGCCGACGTCGTGCAATTCGGCAATTTCGGCCCGATCCGCACATTTGCCGAATATGCGAGGCCGGCGCAAAAGGCGCGCTGGCTCGGCGAACTCCTGTCCGGCCGGATGGTCATGAGCCTCGGCATGACCGAGCCGGACGCCGGCTCGGCGGTCACCGATTTGAAAACCAGCGCGCGCGCCGACGGCGCGTCTTACGTGATCAACGGCAGCAAGGTGTTTGCGACCTTCAGTCCCGACGCGCAAATCTTTCTGGTTTACGTGCGCTTCGGGCCCGGTCTCGACGGAATCGGCTCGGTCCTCATCGAACGCGGCACGCCGGGCTTTTCGATCGGTGCGCCGTCGGCCTTCATGAGCGACGAGGAATGGAGCGAGCTGCACTTTGCCGATTGCAGAATTCCCGCGGAGAACGTACTGCTCGGTCCCGGCGGTTTCAAGAAACAGATGGCGGGTTTCAATGTCGAGCGGCTCGGCAATACCGCGCGCTCGCTGGCGCTCGGCCGCTATGCCTTCAATGCGGCGCGCGATTACGCGCTCAAGCGCGAGCAATTCGGCCGGCCGATCTGCGAGTTCCAGGGTCTGCAATGGAAGTTCGCCGAGATGGCGATCAAGCTCGATGGCGCTGAGCTTTTGCTTTATCGCGCTGCGGCCAATGCCGATCGCGGCCTTCCCTCCGCCTACGAAACGGCGGTCGCAAAAGCCGCTTGCAATCAAGCCGGATTTGAGGCCGCCAACGAGGCCGTGCAGATCATGGGCGCGCTCGGCTATAGCCGCGAGACGCTGGTTGAATATTGCATGCGCCGCACCCGCGGCTGGATGATCGCTGGCGGCTCGATCGAAATGCTGAAGAATCGCATTGCCGAGCACGTCTTCGACCGCCGCTTCGATCAGCGCAAGCCTGCGCCGAAGGCCGCGCAGTGAGCGTTATCGCCTGTGACCTCGCGCAAAGCTCATCAATAGCCAGGCGACCAGCACTGCGCCGGCAAGGACTGCCGCGATATCGAACTCCCGGCTCGGCCGCAGCACGGTGGCCAGCGCCAGCGCCGCCAACAGGAGATTGGCGACAAAGACGCGCGCGACGACCTCGATCACGCTGAAGCCGCGATCGGTAGCGCGCTGATAGAAGTGTGAACGGTGTGCCTGCCAGAGTTTCTCGCCGTTCACGGCGCGGCGGATCAGCGTGATGGTCGCGTCAGCGAGATAATATAGCGGAAGCAGCACGGCCGCCGCGCGGCCGCCATTGCCGGCAAGCAGAACGAGCAGCCAACCAAGCATGAGGCCGATCGGCAGGCTGCCGACATCGCCGAGAAAGAGTTTTGCGACCGGGCGATTGAAAAAGGCAAAGCCGATCATCGCGCCGCACAGCGACAGGCTCACTGTGATTGCCGGCGGCCGCAGATGGCCAAGCAGCCCGATCGCCGCCACCGCTGCCGTGACCGGAACGCTCTCCGCCACGGTCATCCAATCCAGGCCGTCCATGAAATTGACGAGATTGACGAACCACAATCCGCCGACAAAGAGCAACGTTCGCTCGAGCGGCCACGGCAGAAACGGCACCGCACGCAGCTGCGCCGGCAGCGCCACGATCATCATCCCAACTGCAAGCGCCTGCAGCAAGAAGCGCGGCGCGACATAATTGGGATGAATGTCGGCGATGACGCCGACGCCTGCGATCAGGACGACGGCTGCGCCTAGGATTGTGAGCGACGCCACATCGGCAAGCTCGGTTTGCGGCCCCAGGATACCGAGCGACGCCGCAAGAACGGTCGCGATCACGGCGATGCCGCCGCCTTGGGGCGTTGGTATCTTATGCGACGAGCGCGCATTGGGCCGGGCCATCGCATAGCGCTCGAGCAGTCGGCGCAGGGCGACGATCAGCGCAGCACTCAACAGCGCCGTGATCAGCACGATGGCCGGAGCAACAAGGATCGGGAAAGCCTGCACCTCACTCTTCATTGGCCTCACCACGCCTTCGTTTGGCTTCGCTCTAGCACAAAACGCAAAATCATGACCGTTGATCGTCGCACGGAGATAGGCTTTAGGCTTTCCCAGTGAGCGCCGTAACCGCCTATACCCTCGATCGCGCGTTTTTGCAGCGGCTCGCCGACTGGCTCGCCGTCGGCGTAGCGCTGGCCTTGCCGTGGTCGACCTCGGCGGCCTCCATCTTCATCGTCGCCTGGCTCTTGGCGGTACTTGCCACATTGGATCCGGCGGCGGTGTGGCGTGAGCTCCAAATGCCGGCCGGCGGCCTGCCGGTTGCTTTGTGGTGCCTCGGGCTCCTCGGCATGGCCTGGGCGGACGTGGGCTGGAAGGAGCGCTTCGGCGGGCTCGACAGTTTCCACCGGCTCTTGGTCGTTCCATTGCTGCTCGCGCAATTCCGCCGCTCCGCCAACGGCCGCTGGGTCGTCGCCGGATTTTTCGTCTCCGAGCTGCTCGTGCTGCTCGCCTCCTACATCTTGGTGCTGACACCGGGACTATCGTGGCGCGGCCATGTCGATGGCGTACCGGTGCATGACGATGTGTTTCAAGGCACGGCCTTTCTGGTCTGCGCCTTCGGTGCGCTGGGCTATGTGGCCTATCGAGGACAGCAGCCTTGGCGTGCGCTTGGTCTGCTTGCGAGCGCTGCGCTGTTCATTGCCAATTTCGCTTTCGTCACTGTCAGTCGCAGCGCTTTGCTCGTCGCGCCGGTGCTGGCGATCCTGCTCGGCTGGCGGCTCGCGCGCTGGAAAGGCATTTTAACTGCAATCGCCGCCATGATCGCGATCGGCACGGCTTTGTGGTCGTTGTCGCCGATCTTGCAGCAGCGGCTGCGGGATTCGTTTCAGGAGATTCAGGCTTATCGCACGCGCGGTGAAGCGACCTCGCTTGGCATGCATACGGCGTTTCTCAAGGAGTCGCTTGCCATCATCGCCTCGGCCCCCGTCGTCGGCCACGGCACCGGCACAATCTCCGAACAATTCCGCCAAGTCACCGCAGGGCGCAGCGGCGCCGACGCGGTGGCCCCCGACAATCCGCACAATCAGACCTTTGCCGTCGCCATCCAGATCGGCCTGATTGGTGCCGTGGTGCTCTGGGCTATGTGGATTGCCCATCTGGCCTTATTTAGAAGCGCCGGCGCCGCCGCCTGGGCCGGCACCGTGCTGGTGGTGGAAAATATCGTCTCGTCCCTCGTGCACTCGCATCTGTTCGACTTCACCAACGGCTGGCTCTATGTCTTCGGCGTCGGCGTGCTCGGCGGCATGGTGCTGCGCGACGCCACAGCCCGGAAGGACGGCGCTTCCACATTAAAGACCCAGGACAAGCCGGCGGCGTGAGCGGCAAGCCGCGCCCCGGCGCCGCTAAGGCCTGCTCTCATTCGCACCGGCCAACGAGCCGCCGATACAGCTGCATGGTTTGCCGGCCGATCAAGTCGGCTGCAAATTTTTGCACGGCGAGCTCTCTCGCCGCCACGCCATAACGCGCCCGCAATTGCGGCACGGCGTCCAGACGCTGCATCGCCGCTGCCAGCGCCGGCGCGTCGTCGACCGGGAACAGAAGGCCGGTCTGCTCGTGAATGACGACCTCGCGGCAGCCCGGCACGTCGCTCGCGATCATCGCGCGGCCGCAGGCCGCGGCCTCCATCAGCGACAGCGGCAGGCCTTCCCGGCGCGAGGGCAGCACCGCGACATGCGCGCGCGCCCAAAATCCGGCGATGTCGCCGACATGGCCGAGCCACGTAATGCCCGGTTCTTCGTTCCAGGACTGCGCTTCGGACGCGCTCACCGAAGCCGGATTGGCCGGGTCGGGCGTACCGGCGATCAACAGACGCGCGTCCGAGCCTCGTGCGCGCAGCAGGCGAAAGGCGGCAATGAGCGTGCGTATGCCCTTGTCGTCCAGAAGACGGCCGACGAAACCGAAGGTGATCGGGCCCGGCGGCTCCGGCAGCGGCGTAAAACGCCCCACGTCGACGCCTGAGCCGGAAATCAGCGCGATGCGCCGTTCGGGAATGCCGAGCGCGATCAATGCCGCTTTGTCGTCGCCGTTCTGCACCAGCACCACGCTGCCGTCGCGATTGAACAGAAGGCGCAGCGTCGCGCCGATCGCCCAGCGCAGCATGTACGCTTTGAGGCTGTCTGATGTGAACGAGTAGCCAAGCCCGATGAACGCATTCACACAGGCGATCGGGCGGCCGAGGGTAGCGAGCATCCCAAGCACGGATGACTGCAGAGCAACGTGATGCGTAATGTCGGGACGGACATCGCGATGAATGCGACGCAGCGCGCGGATCGTCGAAAGCGCGGCAAGCGGCGAGAGGCTGCCGCGGGCGAAGGGGATCGGATGCAAAACGAAGCCTTCGGCTGTGATCGCAGCGGCGCCCTCCTGCACCCGGGTCGCCACATGAACCTCCAAACCGGCGTCGCGCGCCGCGCGCGCCATCGGCAGCCGATGCGACAGGAAGGCCCAGTCCTCCGCGGTCACGTAAAGAAGCCGCTGCGCCGCCTGGCCTGGATGTTGCGCGGCAGGTCGCATCGCGCATCGCGGCCGTTCATCGCGGTCGATCAAATCGCTGCCCCAGCTTTCCTCCGCATAACTGTATAGGCTGGTCCGCCTCGGCGCACGAGCAAATGTCGCGTGAGGCAGTGCGCCGCGGTTGCCGATCTCTGGCCGCAAGAACGCGCGCCGAGCGTATTAAGCCGCCGCCTCTGCGCCATGCCGGCTCCCGTCGGCAATCGGTATCGGGTCCGGCTTGATGATGAGCGCTGCGCCGAACAGCAGCCAGAACGTTCTTTGATACAACATGTCCGCGGGAAGCGACATTGCGCCAAAGATGACGAGGCACAATACAATCAGTTGCCCCGCGAGATCGGTCTGCCGTCGACGCAATTCCACGATGAGCGCGTAAATTGCCGGCACGGCAAAGGTGAGGAGTCCCACTATGCCGAGCTCGGCCAGGAGCCAGATGGAGGTCGAATGAATCAGCAGCGGCTGGTCGCTGTATACAAAGATCAGCTGGTGCCTGAAGGCGCCCAGGCCGGCACCCAGCATCGGATGCTGCATGAAGAGGTGCAGGCCGCCCAGGATCGACGTCATCCGAATCTGGGTGTCGAGCGGGTTTACGACAATGCCGGGTATTCCGGCCGATGCGCGGTCGCCGACCAGCGACGTGCCGGCGATGATCAGCACGGCGAGCCCGGCCGCGCCAAAAACTGCCTTGGCTATTTCCTTGGCTATTTCGCCGGGCCTGGCCGATCCAACGTAGACGGCTGCAACGCACAGCGCCGCCGCACTCAGCCAGCCGGACCGCGACGCGGAGAAATAGAGCGCCGTCAAGAGCAGGACCAAAAGGCCGAGCCGAAGCCTCGAATCGCGAACCGCTACGAATACCGCGGCCAATGCCGTCAACAGTTGAAATGCGAAGAAGTTGTGGTTCAGCGAGAAACCCTGCAGCGCGCTCGGAGCAAGCGGCAGCGACAGCCGCAAACCGAGATTATTCAGAACAAGGAGTAGCAGCTCGAGAAGCGCGATCGCGCCGGCAGCGCCCGCAAAGGTCAGCAGCAGTATGCGCAAGGCGTCGCGTCCAAAATCCCTGGTCAGTAGCGCCCCCGAGGCTGCATAGGCCAAGAGAATGAACCATCCCCAGTACCGGTTGACGACAGCCCATTGCGTCCATCCGAATCTGGCGGCGCCGATGAACAGCGACATCGTCAAGACCGCCGTCGCCGCTGCAAGTGCGATGTTGAAGCGGGGAAAGCGCCATTGCGGCAGTTGCCGGTTCTGTAGACAAGACAACACAAACAGAACGCCGCCCAGGATCGCCAGAGGATCGGCCAGGTTGACATTGAGCAGCGTGCCGGATCCGATCGGCACATAAATCTGAAAGAAGACAAGCGTTGCGACCGCGAGCGGCACGACCCATACCAGCAGCCGCGCGTAGTCGACAGGCGTCAACGTTCCGCCGCTCGTTTCCAAGTTCCCGCGCATCGATCCGGGAACAGCAATGCCCGTCAAGAGCAGCATCGTCAGCAATGATCCCGTTCCGATCATGACCGCCGCCAGCAGGGCATGCTGCGGCGCCACTCCGATCGTTCCAAGCGCGACGACGGCGCTCATCTCGCGTACGCCCCAGCCGGCCAGGCTGATCGGCACGCTGGCCGCGAACATGACGATTGCAGACGCCGCGACCAGCCCGGCGATCGGCGTTTGCGGCGACAGCGCGTGCGCAGCCGCCACGTACGCAATCATCATCGGACATTGGACGATAACCGTCAGTGCAACGAGCTGAAGAAATGCGGCGGCAAAATTTTTCGTCAGCCATGGCGCCAGCGAGCGGGCCGCCATGCGGCCGTAACCGAACAGGGCGCCGCATGCCGCCGCCGTGAGCAGCCCGGCCATGATTTTGATCAGCGCTCCGCCGCCGTCCTCCTGGTTGAGATACACCCGTCCAAACACGAAATAGGCGCCGCCCAAAGCGAACAGAGCGGAGACGACCGCAGCAATGAAACGCTCGCAGGCCGTGAGCACGACGACCGAAGCGAATGGCACCGCCGTCCGCGACATCACGAAGCTGCGACCGATGAGCTGTCCGGCAATCTGGAAAAAGACCGCGCCGACCAGGCTTCCTGCGCCTACCGCCGCCATCGCCTGCCGAAACGATACGCGGTGGCCGATCTGGCCCGCCACCACCTGGAAACGCCACGATGCGGCAAGCGCATTTGCAACAAGGCTGAGAAAGATAACGGCCAGGGCTTCCGATGAAATGCGGCCGGCATCCCTGAATACATCGGAAAGGCCCCTATTGAGCCCTACCACCACAATGGCGCCAACGAGCAGAAGAAGCGAAATCGGCCACCTTGCTGTTTGCGCCTTTTTGAGCAGCCGGCGCGGTCGGCCGTGCGTCCATTCGGCGTGGAGCGGCGTTGTTGCGTCGGCGGTCGTCATTTTGGATGCGGCATGGTTCTTGGTTGTTCTTGGTTGTTGGCGTTCGGACCCAAATGACCGAATCACTACACGCATGACGTGTAGCCGCTTAGCAGACGCCCCGGCGTGTTGTCCATCGTCTCTGCCGGATCAATTATTTCCAACATTTTCAAGGAAATGACATCGTTCACATCGTGAACGCCGGACTTGACGTTCATACGATGAACGATGTACTGCTTGGCGCGAGGGGGAGGGTTGGGTGATGCCCCAGGCGGTACGGGACGAGGAGCCGGACAACGCCCGGATCGTGCTCGGACTTCTTCAGTCCGTGGAGCGTGACGGCGCGCAGTCCCAGCGCAAGCTCGCGTCCGATCTCGGCATCGCGCTCGGCCTCGTCAATGCTTATCTCAAGCGCTGCGTCAAAAAAGGCCTGCTGAAGATCGGCCAGGCGCCGGCGCGCCGCTATGCCTATTATCTGACGCCGAACGGCTTTGCCGAAAAATCGCGCCTGACCGTCGAATATCTGACGTCGTCCTTCTCGTTCTTTCGCCGGGCCCGTGAGGATTGCGCGACCGTGCTCAAGGCTGCGCATGCGCGCGGCTGGACCAGGGTGGCGCTGGCCGGCGTCTCCGATCTCGCCGAAATCGCGACGATCTGCGCGCTCGAACAGGGCATCACCATCGTCGCGGTGGTGGATGCCGCCGCCGCACAGGAGAAATTCGTCGGCGCGCCGGTTGTCAGATCCCTTGCCGCGGTGGCGGACGGCTTTGACGCGCTCGTCGTAACCGATCTGCAGACCACGCGCGAATCGTTGCGCGCGATCATAAGCCAGATCGACGCCGAGCGCGTTTTGGTTCCCGCGCTGCTTGGAATTCGCCTCAATCGCACCGCAGAGAGCGCAGCATGACCATCGATCTTAATCCGCGCTGGTATGTGGCGCATACCCAGCCGCACGCCGAGGCCAAGGCGGTCGCGCATCTCGCGCGCCAGGGTTTTGCGACCTATTTCCCGCGCTATCTGAAACGGCGCCGGCATGCGCGCCGCGTGGAGACCGTGGCTGCGCCGCTGTTCCCGCGCTATCTGTTCGTCGCCGTCGATCTTTCCGCGCAGCGCTGGCGCTCGATCTATTCCACCGTCGGGGTGAGCCGCCTGGTCTGCAACGGCGACGAGCCGAGCCCGGTGCCCGAGGGCGTCGTCGCGGCGCTCAGGAGCCGCGAGGACGGCAACGGATTCATCAAGCTGCAGGCGCGACCGGCATTTCGTCCGGGCGAAAGGATTCGCGTGCTCGACGGCGCCTTTGCCTCATGCCTCGGCCTGTTCGAAGGCATGGCGGAGCGCGAGCGGATCGCGATCCTGCTCGATCTTCTCGGCCGCAAGGTGCGGGTCGTGCTCGACGCCGATCTGGTCGCCGCGGCCTGAAGGCGGAAAATCGCGCTTGCAGCGCGTCGGGTGCGCCGGAGCGCGCGCCGGTGTGCGTTCGTGCTGTTCGGGTGAGCGTTTCACCCGAAGTGCGGTAGCGTGGGGCGCTGTTCGGAAGTGTTCAAGGCAAAAGATCAGCTGACGCAGGACGCCGCAAGCGGGCTGGACGGTGCCGCGATACTGGTGACCGGCGGAACGGGCTCGTTCGGACAGGCTTTCGTCGAGCGAATCCTGGCCCGATATCGTCCCTCGCGCCTGGTCGTCTATTCACGCGACGAGCTCAAGCAGTTCGAAATGCAGCAGAAGTTTTCCGCCGAGCCGCTGCGCTTCTTCATCGGCGACGTTCGCGATCGCGAGCGGCTGAACCGGGCGCTCGCCGGCATCGACATCGTCATTCATGCAGCGGCGCTGAAACAGGTGCCGGCGGCCGAATACAATCCGATCGAGTGTATCAAGACCAACATCATCGGCGCCGAGAACGTGATCAACGCCAGCATCGACATGAAAGTGAAAAAGGTCATCGCGCTCTCGACCGACAAGGCGGTCAACCCGGTCAATCTCTACGGCGCAACCAAACTGTGCTCCGACAAGCTGTTCATCGCCGGCAACCATCTGGCCGGGGCGGGCGGGCCGCGCTTTTCCGTGGTCCGCTACGGCAACGTGATCGGCTCGCGCGGCAGCGTCGTTCCCTTCTTCAAAGAACGCGCAAAGAGCGGCAAGCTGCCGATCACCGACCCGCGCATGACGCGCTTCTGGATCAAGCTCGTCGACGGCGCAAGCTTCGTCGAACGCTGCCTGGGGCTGATGCGCGGCGGCGAAATCTTCGTGCCCAAGATTCCGTCGATGCGGATCACCGACCTCGCGGCGGCGATCGGGCCGGATTGCGAGCAATACACGGTGGGCATTCGGCCGGGCGAGAAGCTGCACGAGCTGTTGATCACGCGTGACGACGCGCGCCACACGCTGGAGTTCAAGGACTTTTACATCATCCAGCCCGGCATCCATATGTGGGATTATGTCGAGTCGGCTTCGTACGGGGGCGAGAAGGGACAGCCGGTTGCAGCCGACTTCGAGTTCGCCAGCAACAGCAATGCACAATGGCTCGATTCCGATCAGCTCAGGGCGGTGATCGGCTGAGCTGCAAGTCGCGACGCTTCCTCGGCTACGGCCGGCAGAGCATCGACCAGTCGGACGTCGATGCCGTCGTCGGCGTGCTGCGCTCGGACTTTCTGACCCAGGGACCGGCGGTCGACAAATTCGAGGCTGCCTTGGCGGAGCGGGTCGGCGCGCGCCACGCAGTTGCGGTGAGCAGTGGGACGGCGGCGCTGCACATTGCCTGCCTCGTGGCGGGCCTTCGCCCCGGCGATCGCGGCCTGACCGCGGCGGTCACTTTCGCTGCGTCCGCCAATTGCCTTCTCTATGCGGGTGCGGATGCGGGCTTTGTCGATATCGACGGCAATGGCCTTGCGATGTCGCCGACGGCGCTTGCGCATGCTCTCGAAAAAGAGCCGGGCGTCAACGCGATTGTTTCCGTGCATCTTGCCGGCTTGGCGCACGAAGCGGCCGCAATCCGATCGTTGGCAAGAAAGCGCTTCGTGATTGAGGACGCCTGTCACGCGATCGGCGGCAGATATGACTGCGGTGCGCCGATCGGCTGCGGCGCCTATTCGGACATGTGCGTTTTCTCCTTCCATCCGGTGAAGACGATCACGACCGGCGAAGGCGGCGCGGTCGTCACCAATGACGGCGATCTCGCCCGGCGGCTACGCATGCTGCGCAACCACGGCATCGAGCGCGAGGCCTCGCGCTTTGTCGGCGGCGATGAGCGTGAGGGCGGCGAGGTCAAGCCCTGGCTCTACGAGCAGCAGGTGCTCGGCTTCAATTATCGGATGACCGACATCCAGGCGGCGCTCGGGCTGTCGCAACTCACCCGGCTCGAGCAGTTTCTTGAACGCCGGCGCGCTATCGCCCGACGCTATGATGAGGCTTTCGCACGATTGCCGCATCTTCACCTGCCGCAGTCGCTTCCCGAACAGCGGGGACGCTCGGGCCATCATCTCTATATCGTTCTGATCGATTTCGCGGCGCTGCGCACCACGCGCACTGCTTTCATGGGCAAGCTGCGCGAGCACGGAATCGGCACGCAAGTGCATTACATTCCCGTCTATCGGCAGCCGTATTATGTAAAGCGCTACGCACTGGATCGCGGGGCATTTCCGGAATCGGAGTCATATTACGCGCGATGCTTGTCGCTGCCGTTCTATCCGGGCCTGACGGATGAGGACGTCGAGCACGTGATCGCAACTATCACACGCCTGGTGACGGCGGGCTGAGCGTGCTCTCGCGCCTTGGCTTGGGAACGGCCCAGTTCGGCCTCGACTATGGCATATCCAATCGCGCCGGCCGGCCGGCCGAGGGTGAAGTCGCCGCCATTCTGGTGCGCGCCGTCCAGGCGGGCATCGGCTATCTGGACACTGCACCGGCTTATGGTGACGGGGAGAGCCTGATTGGCCGCCATCTGCCATCGCGACACGGGCTACGCATCGTTACCAAGCTGTCGCCGGTCGCCGATGCGACAGTCGAGGCAAAGCACGGCGCGGCCACGCTGGACACGCTGGCGCGTTCGCTTGAGTATCTGCGGGTGGATCGCGTGCACGGCGTTCTCGTCCATCACGTCGCCGATCTCGCCAAATCCGGCGCGGAGCATATCGTCGATGCGCTCATGCAGGCGCGTGAACGCGGCTGGACCGATCGAATCGGTGTCTCAATCTACGACGCCGAGCAACTGGCCCTCGCCGAGAGTCGATTTCAGCCGCAGCTCGTGCAATTGCCGCTCAATGCGCTCGATCGGCGCGCGATTCAGTCTGGCTTGCTCGCGCGTCTCAAGGCGCAAGGCGTGGAGGTCCATGCTCGCTCAGTCTTCCTGCAGGGCGCGCTGCTGATGAATCCTGACGAACTGCCGCGGTTCTTCGCGCCCGTGCGCGAGCACATCGCGCGCCTGCAGCAACGCTGGAGCGAGACGGGGCTGAGCACGCTCGCGGGCTGCCTCGCATTCGCGCTGCAATGCCCGCAGATCGATGCCGTCATTGTCGGGGTCAATCGTCTCGCCGAACTCGACGATATCATCGCGGCGGCCGATCGGAGCAGCGGTATGTGCCCTGACGTGCCGGCTGCTGCGTCGATCGATCCGATCTATCTCGATGCTTCGCGCTGGCCGGCATTTGCGCGCTAATGTCCTCTGCTCGTGCGCTTTTCCGCTGCGATGCCTCCCCCTCGATCGGAGGCGGACATGTCAGCCGTTGCCTTGCTCTTGCGGAAGCGCTGCACGAAGTTGGCTGGGACGTCGGCTTTGTGGTCACGGAGGAGACGATTGCAACCGCGCCTGCATTGGCAGCGGGCGGCTTCGCTGTTCGTGTGCTCGCCAAGGGCGAGCGCGAACTAGAAGTCTTGCGTGCGCAGGGCACGCCGCAGGCCGACCTTCTGGTGATCGACCATTACGACCGTGACCGTCAGTTCGAGAGCCGATGTCGGCCTTTCGCCAGCAAGATTCTCGCTATTGATGACGCGACCGGTCGCGACCACGATTGTGACATTCTCGTCGATGCGGGCGCTGCCGATGTCGCAATCTATGCGGGTCATGTGCCATCGCATGCAGCGGTACTGGTTGGACCGGCCTATGCGCTCATGCGACAGGCCTTCATCCGGCACCGCGAGGCGGCTCTAGCGCGGCGGGACGGCCGGCCTGTTCAATCAATTCTGGTGTGTTGCGGGGCCACCGATCCCGCAAACTGCACCCAGATCGTGCTTCAGGCGCTTGCCAGTCTTGCGGATCATATTGCGATCACAACCGTCCTGTCGTCGCGTGCACCTCATCTTGACGCCGTCCGCCGCTCGTTGCGCGGACGAATGCGACTGTTGCTTGATGTGGACGCCGACCAAATGGCGGATCTGATGACCGAGGCCGACCTGGCCATCGGTGCGCCGGGTGTAACGGCATTCGAGCGTGCAGTGCTCGGCCTGCCTTCGATTCTCATTACCTCTGCGGACAATCAGCGCGGGATTGCCCGCATGATGAATGATGCAAAGGCGATCATTGATGCGGGCAACTTCGACAGCAGTTTAGTCAGGCGCCTGCAAGGCTTGCTAAAGAGCGCGCTCGAAGGCGGTGAGCGCCGTAAGCGCATGGCCACCGGCGCCAGTGCCCTAATCGACGGCCGCGGTGCCCTCCGCGTCATGCTGGCTTTGCACAGCGAAAAAAACGTGTCGGGAGCTCTAATCAGGTTGCGTCTTGCCACCACGGACGATGAAGCTTGGCTCCTATGGCTGCAGAGCCAGCCGGAGACGCGGCGATACTTCCACAATCCAGCCATTCCAACGACCGCGGAGCATCATGCCTGGATGGAACGAACGCTATCGAACGTCAATATTATGCTGCTGATCGTAGAGGCTGATCGGGAGCCGGCTGGCGTGGTTCGCTTGGACAGGCTGGCAAATACGCACAGTGCACGATCGTTCGAAATTTCAGTTGCAATCGATCCCGCCCACCACGGCCGTGGCATCGGGTCAGCGGGGCTGCGTCTGGTCCGCAAGCTGATCCCGAATGCGATCTTCGACGCTACAGTGCACGTGCAAAATGCTGCCTCGAAGGCATTGTTTCGAGCGGCCGGATTTACCGAATTATCGCCCGAACTCCATCGGAGCATCCCGGCATGACTTCAATGCGCGAGCATTACGCGATCTGCACGGTCAAGCCGTGGAATATTGCTGCATATAAGCGCCGCTCGCCCGATCTTCCCGGCGAATGGTATCTCATCGAGAAGCCCGATCAGCTCACTCTCCTCGCTATACAGAAGATTACGCCACGCTACGTGTTCTTTCCCCACTGGTCGTGGCGTGTGGCGCCTGAGATCACAGAGCGTTTTGAGTGTGTGTGTTTCCATATGTCCGACGTGCCCTATGGTCGCGGCGGCTCGCCCTTGCAGAATCTCATCGCGCGCGGCCACAAGTCGACTATGCTGACGGCGTTGCGCATGGTCGACGAGATCGATGCCGGGCCGGTCTATCTGAAACGGCCATTGTCGCTGGAAGGACGCGCCGTCGAGATTTACGAGCGAGCAGCGGATCTGGTTTATGACATGATGCAAGAGATCATCACGAATGAGATGACGCCGGTGCCGCAGAAAGGAGAAGTTACGATCTTCCCCCGCCGCAAGCCGGAACAAAGCTCTATTCCGCAGACCGGATCAGCCGAGGCGCTTTATGATTTCATCCGCATGCTCGATGCGCCGACTTATCCAAGGGCGTTTATCGATTGGGGTCAATGGCGCCTTGAATTCGATCAAGCACGAATGTTGGGCGACGGTGTCGAGGCCCACGTGACGATCCGCAAGATGAATGGTCGTGGCTGACACCGTTCTTGCCATCATCGCGCACCCGGACGACGAGGTTCTCGGCGCGGGCGGCACTCTGGCGCGTCATGCGGCGAGCGGAGACCAAGTACAGCTCTTGTTTCTGGCCGATGGGACGGGTTCGCGCGGAAAAGATCAGCGCGCGGTCGCACAACGCACTAAGGCCGCGCGGAGTGCAGCTTCGGCGCTGGGGGCCTGTGAGCCGACCTTTCTTCAGTTTCCGGACAACCGGCTCGACCGGATCGACTTGCTCGACATAATCAAGGCGATCGAACCCATAGTCGAAAAGGTTGCGCCTGATACGCTGTACACGCATCACGCCGGGGACCTGAACATCGACCACGTGATTTGTCATCGCGCGGTACTCACAGTCTGTCGACCAATGTTCCGTTCGAGCGTGCGTCGAATCTACGGTATGGAAATTCCCTCCAGCACAGAATGGGGTTCTCCCGACGCCGCAAATGCATTCGTCCCGACGCGGTTTGTCGACATAACGGCAACAGCCGGAGCGAAGCGGCAGGCGCTTGAGGCCTATGCCGAGGAGATGCGGCCGTTTCCGCATCCGCGCTCGTTCGAGGCGATCGAGGCATTAGCGGCGTGGCGTGGTGCAAGTGCCGGGCTCAAGGCCGCCGAGGCGTTCACAGTGATCCGCGACATCGAATGTTGAATCGATCTCCGCAAACGAGCCCGAGCGTGGTCATCGGTGGCCGCGCCATCGGTATCGCGCACCCGCCTTTCATAGTCGCCGAACTCTCCGCCAATCACGGCGGCAGCCTCGCGCGCGCGCTCGCCGTCATCGAAGCGGCGAAAGCGGCGGGCGCCGATGCGGTGAAGCTGCAAACATATACCGCCGACACAATGACCATCGACCATGATGGTCCGGACTTCCGCATCAATGGCGGCCTGTGGGACGGACGAAGGTTGTACGAACTCTACGAGGAGGCGCACACACCATGGGATTGGCACGCCGCACTCTTCGCGAAAGGCCGCGAACTCGGCATTCCGGTGTTCTCGACGCCTTTCGACGGCAGCGCCGTCGATTTCCTTGAGACGCTCGATCCCCCCGCTTACAAGCTTGCGTCGTTCGAACTGCTCGATCTGCCGCTGCTCAGGCGGATCGCTGCAACGAAAAGGCCGGTCATCATGTCGACCGGCATGGCGACGCCGGAGGAAATTGCCGAGAGCGTCGAGGCGTTCCGAACTGCCGGCGGTCGTGCCCTGATTCTGCTGCATTGCGTGAGCGGCTATCCGACGCCGCCCGAGCAGTCGAACCTCCGGCGCATTCCCGAGCTTGCGAAGCAGTTCGATTGCCCGGTCGGTCTGTCCGATCACACGCTTGGTACGGAAGTTGCGATCGCGTCGGTCGCTCTCGGTGCCTGCGTCATCGAAAAGCATTTTACGCTTGCCCGCGCCGACGGCGGGCCCGATTCGGCATTCTCGCTCGAACCAGACGAACTGCGGGCGCTGGTGCGCGGCGTCCGGACGGCTTTCGAGGCGCTCGGGAGCGGTGCGACGGAGCGCGCCGAAGTGGAGAAGGGGAGTCTTGTCTTCCGCCGATCTATCTATGTCGTGCGCGATATTGGCGCGGGCGAGCCACTTACTGCCGACAATCTGCGCATCATCCGTCCGGGCTTCGGGTTGCCGCCGCGCGAGTTTGAGAAGGTTCTGGGCCGCAAAGCGCGTCGCGCGCTCGTGCGCGGCACCGCGCTCACCTGGGATGCGGTCGAGTGAGCGGTCGTCCGGAGCCTTGAACTGGCGCACATGAAAACCGTTGCCATCATCCAGGCCCGTATCGGCTCTACGCGCCTGCCCGGCAAGGTGCTTGCCGAGCTCGCCGGCAAACCGGTGCTCGCCTGGGTCGTCGATGCGGCGCGCGCGGCGCTTGGCATAGATGACGTGTGGGTCGCGACCTCCACCGCGGCCGCCGATGACGCGGTCGTCGCCTGGTGTGAAGGGAACAAGGTGGCCGTGCATCGCGGTTCGGAGACCGACGTGCTGGATCGCTACGTCGGCGCTGCGAAGGCAAGCGGCGCCTCGGTCGTGGTGCGGCTGACCGCCGACTGTCCTTTGCTTGATCCTGTCGTGATCGCACAGACCATTCGCCTGCGCGCCATGACCGGCGTCGACTATGCATCGAATGTCGATCCGCCGACCTGGCCGGACGGACTGGACTGCGAGGTCGTGACCGTCGAAGCCTTGATGACCGCACACGCAGAAGCCACGCGACCGAGCGATCGTGAGCATGTCACGCCCTTCGTGCGCAACAATCGCGCGCGTTTTTCTGCGGAGACCTTGGTCGCACCGCTCCCCGGCCTTGCCCGCGAGCGTTGGACGCTCGATACCGCGGCCGACCTCGCTTTTCTATCCGCGGTCGCCGAACGCCTGCCGGCCGGACGGCCGCCATCCTATCTCGAAGCACTGGCAGTGCTCGATCGTGAGCCGCGGCTTCGCGATCTTAATCGCGACCAGCCGCGCAATGCCGGCTTCGCCAACAGCCTGGCGCAGGAAAGGATCGATGTTTCGCGCAGCTTCAAGCGCTCCCAATATATGCTTGAGCGCGCCGAGCAGGTCATCCCGCTCGGCTCGCAGACATTCTCCAAGAGCCGCACCCAGCTGCCCCCGGGCGCGGCACCGCTCTTCGTCACGCATGGCGACGGCGGGCGCGTCTTCGACGTTGATGGCAACGAGTATGTCGATCTCGTCAACGCATTGTTTCCGCTTGTGCTCGGCTATCGCGATGCCGACGTCGATCTCGCCATTCGCCGTCAGCTCACGCGTGGGATCAGCTTCAGTGTGGCGACAACGCTTGAGATGGAGCTGGCCGAACGGCTGACCAAACACATTCCCTGTGCCGAGATGGTCCGTTACGGCAAGAACGGGACCGACGCGACATCGGCCGCGGTGCGTCTGGCGCGAGCCGCGACACGGCGGGAACGCCTGATCATGCTTGGCTATCACGGTTGGCAGGATTGGTATATCGGCGCGACGACACGCAATCTCGGTGTGCCCGCGGCGGTGTCGGCGCTGTCGCATCTTGCGCCTTATGGCGACCTTGCAGCGGTGGAAGCGCTGCTGGCAAAGCACCCGGGCGAATTTGCTGCCGTCATCCTGGAGCCGACGAACGTCTGCGAGCCGCCGCCCGGATATCTCCAGGGGCTCAAAGAGCTCACGCATCGCCACGGCGCACTTCTCGTCTTCGACGAAGTCATCACCGGCTTCCGCTGGTCGATCGGCGGCGCGCAGGCGCGCTATGGCGTCACCCCCGATCTTGCCTGCTTCGGCAAAGCCATGGGCAACGGCATGCCGATCTCGGCCGTGGTCGGGCGGGCCGACATCATGCGGCTGATGGAGGACATCTTCTTCTCCGGTACATTCGGCGGCGAGGCGCTGTCGCTTGCCGCCGCCATTGCCACCGTGGACAAGATCGAGCGCGAGGGCGTCATCGAGCGACTGTGGCAGATCGGCGGCGAACTGATGCGAGAGACGCGCGCCCGCATCGCTGCAGCCGGGGTTGCGGATGTGATCAGTCTCGTCGGATCGGCGCCGTGGGCGATCCTCGTCTTCAAGGATCATCCGAAGGCTTCGAAGGAAGCCGTCAAGACGCTGTTCCTACGCGAGATGATTGCTGCCGGTGTGTTGATCAATTCAAGCCACAATGTTTGCTACGCGCACACACCGACTGACCTCGGCCGCGTGCTTGCCGCCTATGATCACGCGCTCGCGGTTGTGCGCGACATGCTGGATCGCGGCAGCCTCGAAAGCCATCTCGGCAATCAGGTCATTAGACCTGTGTTCAGCGTCCGCGCTACGGCCTGAATCATGGCAGGCTTGTAACACCCGTGCAGGAGCATGGGCAGGTGAAGCAGAAAATTGCTTTTGGCGAAGGCGAAGGCGACGCCTGGTTTGAGCGAAATAAAAGCAAGCTCGGTGTCGGTTCTGATGAAATTGAGCAGGCGATCAATGCTCTGCAGATACGACCGAAACGCATCCTTGAGATCGGCTGCAGCAACGGCCATCGACTGGAAAAGCTGCGCGTGCGTTATGGCGCCGAATGTATGGGGATAGATCCCTCGCAGCAGGCGATTGCGAAAGGCAAGGCCTCATATCCCGGTCTCTTGCTTGATATCGGGACGGCAGACAGGTTGAACTTCGATAGTGCCGCGTTTGATCTCGTTATTTTTGGATTTTGTCTGTATCTGTGCGACCCGTCCGACTATTTCCGAATCGCGACCGAGGCGGATCGTGTGCTCACAGATCCCGGGTGGCTGGTCGTTTACGATTTCCTCGCATCATCACCGCGACGGCGGCCCTATGCACACCGGCCGGGTCTCTACTCCCACAAAATGGAATTCAGCCGTCTGTTTACCACGAACCCCGCCTATCGGCTGCTTGCGCGCCGTTACTGCGAGCACGGCCCTGAACTCACCTACGACCCGGATGAAGCGGTTGTCGTCGATGTTCTCCGCAAGGATTCGGCGCGTGCCTTTGCGGGCTAAAATGCCGGAAAGAGTCTTTGTGCAACGGGGCGTTACGCGCTCATCCGCGTCCGACAAGAAGCTTCGCGGCGTGCCGCAGGCCCAGATACGGCCGGCCGATCAGCGCGTAGCGCTGCGCTTTGGTGCGCAACAGCAATCGCGTGCATGCCGGCGACACGAATGGCGCCTTGGCTGCGGCCGCCGTTCGCGCGGCGATATAGATGCTTCCCGAAATGCGCCTGCAACGGATGGTTTCGAAGCCGGCCAGCGCCAGCGCGTAACGCATCGATGCGGCGGTGGGAAAGAAGGTGTGGGCGTAGGACGGAAGGCTCGGCTCGTGATGCGCGAAGAAATCGGACATCACGATGCAAAAGATTCCGTCTGCGGCGAGGCGCTTGCGGACTTCGCCCATAAACCGCATCGGATTGGTGATGAAATAGATCGCATGCGCGATATGGATGATGTCATATCCCGCGCCCACATCCATGGCCTCGATCTGGCCATGGCGCACCCGAATGCCCATGCTCCGATGCACATCCGCGATCGAGGAGTCGACGTCGATCCCTTCCGCATCCCAGCCGTGCTCGGCGAATGTCTTGACGGTCTCGCCGAACCCGCAGGCGATGTCGAGAAAGCGCCGCCCGCCGATGCGCGCGAGCGGCGCAAAGATGCGAAACGACCGCGCCGCGAGCTTGCGGACGCCGACGCGGCGGGACGCCCAGGCCTCCTGCAGTTCGGCCGCGTTGAGCCCGGGCGTGCTCTTGTGCTCCAGCCAGATCTTCTGCAGCACCGGCAAATGCGGCTGATGCGAAGGATAGGCGTTGGCGCAGCGGCGGCACAGCCGCCATTCGTACGCCGCCATGTCGCCCGCTTCCCGGCGCCAGCGCTCGATCTTCGGATCGCGCGCGAAGGGAATGGCCCAGGAATGAGTATCGTCGCAAATCGGGCAATGCATCGCTTGGTTCGCCTCAAGCACGAGCCGAAGGGGCCGTCCGGCTCTCCCGCCGCAGCGTGATACAGAAGCCTCCACGGATAGAAGATCACTCGATGCGCCACAAGATCGCGTTCTACGACTTTGGCTCCACCGCCATCATGCATCGCCATTTCATCGACCTGGCGCGACGCGAGGGCGCGTCCGTGTCGTTCTGTGCCATCCAGCCCAATCCGTATTATCGCGCACTCATGCGCGAGGTGCTCGATCCGGCCGACATCCTCGACGTGTTCGCCGCCTTGCCGCGCCGGCAGACTAGGGGCGATCCTTCGCTCCTTACATCCTATCAGGGCGGCTTCATTGAGGACTTGGCATCGCTCAAGCGTACTTTAAGGCGCGACCGCCCGGGCAACTGGTGGTTCGACCATGGTGTCGCGATTTATCGGCTTTACAAGGAGTTTCTGCGGAGCCGGCAGGCAACCCATCTCTTCATGCCCACGATCGAATCGCCGGAGCAGAAAATCGCCGTTGCCGTAGCGCGCGAACTCGGGCTCGGCGTCATGGTTCCGACCGACATGCGCAATGTGAGCGGCGGCTATTTTGCCTGCGATTGCGTGGAAACGCCGCCGCTTTACGCCGAGGCCACGGCAGAGACTCGAGCGCGGGCGGCGCAACTCGTGCGCGATTTCCGCAACAACCCGCTCCCGGCGCGGTATCTTCCAGAGGTGATACCGGGCGACCCTGAATTTGAGTTTGTCGAACGCTATCTGCCGCCGCTTTGGCAGCGGATGCTGCGATTTGTGCAGGCCGCGCTCGAACGCCCGGATCTGTTCGAACCGGCCGTCATTCGGCTGTCGCTGATGAGAAATTTCGCCTTGATCCGCGAACCGATCCGCCGCCGGCGCGCCCGCCGCAACGCCGCGCAATATGATATCGCCGACCTCGGCGATCTGCCCAGGCGCTTCATCTACTACCCGCTGCACTTTACGCCCGAAGCCTCGATCAATACGCCCGCGCCGTTTTATGTCGATCAGTTGCGCGCCGTCGACGCGCTGCGGCTTGCAATGCCCAACGGTTGCGTCCTTGTCGTGAAGGAACATCCGGCATGTCTGCCGTTGCGATCCACCAGCTTCTTGCGAAAACTGCGCCGGCTGCCGGGCGTCAGCGTCGCCAAGGTTTCCATGTCATCGCTTGAACTTGTGAAACGCGCGGCGCTCACCGCGACGGTAACGGGAACAGCAGCCATGGAGGCGTTCCTGCTCGGCCGCCCGGCGACGCTGATGGGACCGGCGATTCCGTCCTGGCTCATTGGCCCGCATCCGCCCGGCAGCGATCTGCGCGCGTCGATTGCCGGCGCGATCGACAACCCGCCGACCGACGAATACATCATCGAACGGCTCGCGCAGCTTCTCAGTGTCCGCTATCCCTTCGTCTACGGTTCGGCGCATGAGCCGGGCGAGCCGGTTCTGCGCCGCGGCAATATGCGCCGCATGTGGGAAGCCCTGAAGGATCACCTCGAACGCGAGGCCCGCGCCAAAGAGCAGGCCGGCGCAGCGACGGCCGTGCCGTTCGCGGTCAGCGCCTGATTTGAAATCGTGGAGCACGGCCGCGATCCGGCCGTCCGAGACCGGGCCCTAGAAACCGATGTCCCGCACCCAGCACGACCTCACCGGCCGTTGCCGCGTCTGCGATGCGCCGATCTCCGCCTTCATGTCGTTCGGACGCATGCCGATCGCCAACGGCTTCCTCGCCGCCGAGGAAATTGCGAACGAATATTTCTTCGAGCTCGCGCCGGCCTTCTGCAGCCAATGCAGCATGTTTCAGCTGATCGAGCAGCCGCAGCCGGACAAGATGTTTCACGGGCAGTATGCGTTCTATTCGAGCACCTCGCGCTACATGCAGCTGCATTTCGAAGCTTTCGCCAAAGCGGTGATGGCGGACGTCCTGCCCGGCCGCGCCGATCCGTTCGTGGTCGAGCTCGGCAGCAATGACGGCATCATGCTGCGCCATTTTTATGAGCGCGGCATCCGTCATCTCGGCGTGGAACCGTCGCAGAACGTCGCCGATGTCGCGCGCGGCCGCGGCATCCGCACCATCAGTGCCTTCTTCAATCGCAAGCTCGCGCAAGACATCGTCGCCGAGCATGGCCGCGCCGATGTCATGCTCGCGGCCAACGTCATGTGTCACATTCCCGATCTGCCCGGCGTGGCGGCCGGCGCGCGGCACCTGCTCAAGCCTGACGGCGTCTTCATCTTCGAGGACCCCTATCTCGGCGACATGATCGCCAAGACGTCCTACGACCAGGTCTATGACGAGCACGTCTTCATCTTCTCGGCGACCTCGATTGCGCGCGCCTTTGCGCCGCACGGCCTCGAGCTGGTCGATGTCGCCCCGCAGATCACCCATGGCGGCTCGATGCGCTACACGCTGGCGCCGAAGGGCAGCCGGCCGGCGAGCGCGCGTGTTGCCGAGCAGCTTGCGAAAGAGCGCGCCCAAGGCCTCGACCGGCTCGAGACTTATCAGCGGTTCAAGGAGAACTGCGAGCACTCCCGCGCGCGGCTGATGCAGACGCTCGAGCAATTGCGCAAGCAGGGCCGGCGCGTGGTCGGCTACGGCGCAACGTCAAAGAGCACGACGGTGACGAACTATTGCGGGATCACGCCGCAGCACGTCGAGTTCATCTCCGACACGACGCCGATCAAACAGGGCAAGCTTTCGCCCGGCGCGCATATCCCGGTGCGGCCTTACGACGAGTTCACCCGCGCTTATCCCGACTATGCGCTCCTGTTCGCGTGGAACCACGCCGCCGAGATCCGCGAGAAGGAACAGGCCTTCCTGGCCGCGGGCGGCCGCTGGATCGTCTACGTGCCTGACGTGAAGGTGGTCGCATGAGCGGTCGCACGATTCCCTGGGCTTCCCCGGGCGCGCAGTACCGCGCGCACAAGGAGGCGATCTGGGCCGCGATCGGCCGCGTGCTCGACAGCGGCGTGTATGTCCTGGGCGAGGAGGTCGAGCGATTCGAGCGCGCTTTCGCCGACTATTGCGGCGCAGCGCATGCGGTCGGCGTCGCCAGCGGCACCGATGCGCTGATCCTCGCCTTGCGCGCGCTGGGCGTCGGCGCCGGCGACGAGGTGATCTCCGTCTCGCACACGGCATTGGCCACGATCGCAGCGATCATCGCCGCCGGCGCAACGCCGGTGCTGGTCGATGTCGACGAGAACACCTATACGATAGATCCCGCGCGCATCGAGGAGGCGGTGACTCCCAAGACGCGGGCCATCATCGCCGTGCATCTCTACGGGCAGCCGGCTGACCTCGATGCGATCGGCGCCATTGCCGCGCGGCATGGATTGAAGCTGGTCGAGGATTGCGCGCAGGCGGCGGGTGCGCGCTACCGCGGCCGCAGGGTCGGCGGCATCGGCGATATCGGCTGCTTCAGCTTCTACCCGACGAAGAATCTCGGCGCGATCGGCGACGGCGGCATGGTGACGACGTCGGATCCGGCTTTGGCGCTGCGCGTGCGCCGCTTGCGGCAATACGGCTGGGACGAGGCGCGGCGGACCGAGGAGGTCGGGCTGAATTCACGGCTCGATCCGCTGCAGGCCGCGATCCTCAACGTGAAACTGCCGTCTCTCGACGAGGACAATGCGCGGCGCGCGGCCATCGCGGCGCGCTACCGCGCCGGCCTTTGCGCCTTGCCGCTGGCTTTGCCGCAGCAGCGCGCAGGGACCGATCACGCTTATCATCTTTATGTGCTCGCCTGCGAGCGTCGTGAGGCGCTCGCGGCATTCCTCGGCAAGCAGGGGGTCGGTTGCGCGGTCCATTATCCGGTGCCGGCCCATCGCCACGGCGGCTACAGCGCGCGCGTGCGCATCCCGGATGCCGGACTGCCGGTGACGGAGCGGCTGGTCGATCGGATTCTGAGCCTGCCGATCTATCCGGAGCTTGAAGACGCGGAGGTCGAACGGGTGATCGCCGCAATCGGCGATTTTTATCGCGCTCAATGACTCTGGCGCCCGCCAATGAGATCACAGTGAATCCGCTGCCGAGCAGCGAGATCAAGCCGGACTTTTTCATTGTCGGCGCGCCGCGCTGCGGCACCACGGCGCTGAGCACCTATCTCGCCGGGCATCCGCGCATTGGATTCTCGCGGCCGAAGGAGACTCAGTTTTTCTGCACCGATCTGCCCGGGATCGGCTTTCATACCGCCGATCCGCAGGAATATCTGCGGCTGTGTTTCGGGCATTGCGCCGGGAAGGACTATCTCGCGATCGGCGAGGGGTCGGTGTGGAACCTGTACTCGAAGGCTGCGATCGCGAACATTCTGCGCTTCAACCCCGCGGCGCGTTTCATCATCATGGTGCGCAATCCGATCGATCTGTGCATCGCGCTCTACGAAAAGCGCCGCGAAATGCTGCAGGAGGATCAGCCGAGCTTCGAGCAGGCGTGGCGGCTTGAAGAAGAGCGACGACAAGGGCAGCGCGTTCCCGCTCTCTACCGGAAGGAGATCGGTCTCTCCGGCTATCGCAACATCGCCAGCCTCGGAGAGCAGGTCGAAAGAGCGTTTTCGGTGATCCCGCAGCGGCAGCGAATGCTGATTGTCTTTGACGATTTCATCGCCGACGTCGCGGGCGTCTATGCGCAAGTCCTGGCCTTTCTTGGTGTGCCGCACGACGGACGCAAGGAGTTTCCGCCTATCAATGAGGGACAAACGGTCCGCCATCCACGCTTATGGGCGCTGGTGTGGGGAACCTTGTTACGAGCGCGGCCTCTGCTTGATCCAGCCAAGCGAGTGCTTGAGGTCTCGACTCTGGACATTTATCCCCGGCTTTCCCGCCTCTTTCTGACCAAGCGTTCCGAAAGGCCGGCGATATCGGACGCTCTGAGGGCGGAAATGCGCGCTTTTTTCGACTCGGACATCAAGCGTTTGTCGGCGGCGATCGCTCGCGATCTGACGGCCTGGAAGTGAACGCTATTCATGAAATCGAGAGGGCGCGACCGCAGATTCAAATTTGGGCAGAACTGGCTGCAATTTGTCGCTCATCTCGATGCACGCCAGATTACCGAAGCCAAGGAATCGCTGTCGCGGTTACTTCGCCGTGATGAACTCGAAGGTTTGTCTTTTCTCGACATCGGTTGCGGCAGCGGATTGTTCTCACTTGCGGCCCGCAAAATGGGTGCACGAGTGAGATCATTCGATTTTGATCCCGATTCGGTCGAGTGCACGCAGGCGCTGCGCGACCGCTATAGCCCGGGTGATCCGCACTGGCTCGTTGAATGCGGGTCGATCCTGGACTCCGCTTACGCCGAGCGGTTGGGCCAATTCGACATTGTTTATTCCTGGGGCGTGCTTCATCATACCGGCGCGATGTGGACGGCGGTGGACCGTGCTGCCGACCTAGTTGCGCCTTCGGGTATCCTTGCCATTGCGCTTTATCGGAAGACGCCGCTCTGCTGGGCGTGGCACATTGAAAAGCGCGCTTATGTTTCGGTGCCGCCTTTTGCTCAGTCGATCCTTCGCGGCGCGTACAAGACCGCGTTTTTTGCCGGCATGGCCGCGTCGGGCCGTAATCCATTCAGATATGTGCGGGACTACAGGTCGAATCGCGGAATGGATTGGCATCACGACGTTCACGACTGGCTCGGCGGGTATCCTTACGAATCGGCCAGCGCCGCGGCGGTCAAATCTCACGTCACGCAACTAGGGTTCCAGGTGGTACGCACGTTCGAGCGTGCTCCCGGCGTCGGGCTGTTCGGCACCGGTTGCGACGAATTTGTGTTCCAGGCGGAACGCCCGGCTCTTTCCAGCAAGCAAGGCGCAGTGGCGCTACGGGACGTTGGACCATGAATGCGGTACAGCAATTCGTGATTGAACCGCTGCGCAAGCGCAGCAGCGCGCTGTTCCTTTTGCAGCTCGCGCAACTCGTCAACGATCGCACGGGCGGACGTTACGATCCGGCGATCCAGCGCGCCTTCGCCAAGCTGAAGCCGAGAGTGCCGCTGCCGAATTCGCGCATCATGGATGACAGCGATATCACTGGCTGCGTATCGTCGCTTCGTGCTCGCGGCTGGAACATTTTGCGCCAGAGGCTAGCCGAGGCAGACGTCGCCGAGTTGCGCCGATTCGCCTTTTCCACGCCGGCTTACGCCAAGAGTCCCGCCGAGAGAATCGTGATTGCCGAAAACAATATTCCTCAATCGCACTGTCGCTATATGTGGCGCATCTCCGATCTCATCCGCGTGCCGGCGGTGCAGCGGCTGATCACCGATGCAGGCTTTGCACGCATCGCGCAGGACTACATCGGCTGCGAGCCGCTCCTGACCAGTGTTACGCTCTGGCTCGATCCTGTTTTTGACGGAGTCAATGCCGCGCATGTCTATCATTATGACAACGACGGCCCGACGTTTCTGAAGTTTTTCTTCTATCTGACGGATATGCACGCCGAATCGGGGGCGCACAGTTTCATCCAGGGCAGCCATCCCCATTGCAAGCCGCCGCAGTTCGGCCGTGCCGGCCCTCAGCCTCGGGAAAAGCTGATCGAATATTATGGCGCTGAGAATGAATTGGTCTTTTCCGGTCCCGCCGGGCTGATCCTTGCCGAGGACACGGCGGGCTTCCACAAAGGCACGACATTGACCGAAGGCTACCGCCTGTTGCTGCAGCTGCAATATGCCGCGATGGATATTCCGCATGACGAGGAATTTGCGCTCGGCATCGAACGGGTTCGCCTGAAAGATGTTGATCCTGCGCTCAAGCGGATCGCGCGCAAATTCCTCGCCTAGCCGAGACGTGTCTGCAATCACCGATTTCAATGCGCAGCCCCGGGCGATATTTGCTTTGTGCGGTGGCGAGCGTGGCGGCAGAGCGTTTGTCATGACGCCGGCGGCCAGTCCCTACTTCACGGTCTTCACGCCGACCTACAACCGCGCGCACACGCTGCACCGCGCCTTTGACAGCCTCTGCGCGCAGACGTTCTCGGATTTTGAATGGCTGGTGGTCGACGACGGCTCCACTGACAATACGCCGGAACTGATCGCCGCCTGGATGAAATCGGCGAAGTTTCCCATCCGCTATTTCCGACAGCCCCATTCCGGCAGGCACGTCGCGCACAATTTGGCCATCCGCGAGGCGCGCGGACAGATGTGGACCGGCATCGATTCCGACGACGCGATCGTTCCGCATGCGCTGGAGAGAATTAGGCAGCTCTGGCTCGAAATCCCCGAATCCGAACGCGGCAAATTCTTTTCGGTTGCAGGGCTCTGCCAGGATCAGCACGGCCGTACGATCAGCCGCCCGTTTCCGACGAGCCCGTTCGATATTGATGTGCGCGAGTATCTATTCGTCCATCGCCGGTTTGCCGGGGAGAAGTGGGGGGCGGCGGCGATGGATGCCGTGCGGCGATTTCCGTTTCCCGAGATCGCCGACACCAATTTCATTCCCGAAGGCGTGCACGGGCTGCAAATGGCGCGCGCCTATAAGATAAATCGTTTCGTCAACGAGGTCTTTCGCATCTACTATGTCAGTGACGACGAAACCGGCGTCACGCTGAGCAGCCGCCGCGGTATTGCGCAAGCCGCGCCGGGCCGCGTCTACTATTATCTCTGGGTGCTCAATCATGAGATGGACTATTTCCGGCGGGCGCCCGTGCCTTTCATCAAGGCGGCGGCGATGCTGCCGGTCGTCGCCGGCTACGCCGGCCAGCCGCTGCGCCAGGTCTGGCGCGAGCTGACGAACTGGACCGCCAAGCTCCTGGTCGTTGCGGCAGCGCCGTTGTCGTTGCTGCTTGCCATTTTCTTCGGACTGATCGGACAGAAGAAATGACCGCGGTGCTGCGGCAATGACGAAGCAGAGAGTGTTTCGCGCGCAATATTATTTCGCGCGCAATAGTGTTTCGCGCGCAATGATGGGGGCAGATGCGCTGAGGCAAAGTCATTGTGCATTGGCGGTCTCGGAATTTGGATGAGCACATCGGTACTGGACAAAGCTGCAGCGCCGCAGAAGCGCGCACCGCGCGGCATCGCCGGCCGGTTTTGCGTGCTGGTGAACAGCTCCGACCGCGCCCGCGACATTTTTGAAATCGTCTATGCAAATTCGGAAGCGACATGGCGCGCTTGCGAGTGGCCGCGCTATGTCGGTTTCACCACCCGGCATCCGGATATGTACGGCTTTACGGCCATTGCGGCGAAAGGCCCGGCTGGCTGGCGCGAAGAATTGGCTGCGCAGCTCGATGCTCTGCCGGCAGAGATCGACTATGTGTTGCGGCTGGAGGAAGACATGCTGTTCCTCTCGCCGGTCGATGGAGCAAAGCTCAACGCCATTGCCGCGCTCATGGTCCGCGACGATCTGGTTTACGTGAACTTGTCTCCGCTTCCAAGCAGCCTGTTCGGCGGCGCGGTCGAGGTTTGGCGAAAGAGGCTGAGCCGGAGGCCGCTGCGCCCGCTGTCGTTCTCGCAGCCGTACTACACCTCGCTCACACCGGCGATCTGGAAACGCAGCTATCTGCGGGACCTGCTGCGGCGGCCCGGCAACGTTTGGGAGTTCGAGCATATCGTCACGGACCGGCGCCATTATGCGGTCTGGGAGCCGGTGTTGGATTTCGACGCGATCGTGAGCAAAGGAAAATGGCTGCCGCGGGCGCGGCAGGTGCTGGCGCGACAAGGATTGAGCCTTGCCGATTCGCAGCGGGAATTCCAGGCCGCAGGGTCGCGGCTGCGCGGGCTGCGGCAGAGGATTACATTCGCCTTGGTCGGCTATCTGGGCCTTCGCATCCGCCGGAAGCTGAACATGCTGCCGCATATTCCCAAGGAATTGACCAAGGATCAGTTTGAGCCAGTCGGCGAGGGGCAATCGCAATGACAACACCGTCGGAGTTGGGGCCGGTATTCGTCCATGCCTCGGCACGCAGCGGTAGCACGTTCCATGACTTCACAGGCGAGCGAGTCAACGTTTGATGATCAAAGATAGGCAGAGTCCTGCAATTAAAGCTCTAAAGTATGCGATTAAGGCGCCATATCGCGCGTTCCGGCGGGCCGGTATTGAACGTCGGTTGCCTCCGCTACCAAAGGGTCGCGGATGGCGAACAGCAATTCCGCCGGCATTGCAAATTTCCATCATGCATGGCCTGACCGACTACACCTATAGGGGCATTGTCATGCAAAAGCATCCTGTTGAGATCGCGCTCTATATGCGCCTCATTTGGGAGCTCAAGCCGCGGACCATCATTGAAATAGGATCATTACAAGGTGGGTCTGCTATTTGGATGGCCGATAGCCTCAATACGTTTGGTATTGAGGGTCAAGTGATCTCGGTCGACCTGTATCCGCCATCGCCTGCCTATAAGCCGCCCAACGTAAGCTTTCTGCAAGGCGATCAAAACGATCTTGCAGCCACCCTGACAAATGAGGTGCTCAGAAAGTTACCGCGGCCGTGGCTAGCCATCGAAGATGCCAGCCATCATTACGCCCCCACGTTGGCGGTTCTTCGCTTCTTTGACACGCTGCTAAAGCCTGGCGAATACCTGGTTGTCGAGGACGCCAATGTCACCGAAATGGGTGTAGACGCCCGCTTCAAGGGCGGACCTGCCCGCGCTATTGCCGAATTTCTGCGCGATCGCGGCTACGATTATGAGATCGATACGCGATATTGCGACCAATATGGTCGTAATGTGACCGGAAACCCCAATGGTTATTTGGTTCGAATCTGAGGCGAGCCAACAGTGTCATTTTCAGGGCATGCCGCCAGACGCGTTTTTACTCGCCAGCCGTTCGATGAGGCGTAACGACAATGACAAGTGAGTTCGATCCGATATTCGTGCATGCCTCAATGCGAAGCGGCAGCACCTATTTCTTCAATGTGCTCCGGCGCAACGAGACGCTGCTGTGCTTCAATGAATCGATTATGGATGGCAGGAAGAATAATGGTCGTGCGAAGAGCGCCCGAAATCGACCCGAGTCCCACAGCCAAACTTGGGACGCGAATCACCACTTTTTTGGAGGGCCCTATTTCGATGAACTAACTGATATTTGGGATTCGGTTGGACCTCTCTGCCCGGATTTTCCCGAATATGAAGGCTTTCTCCCAGAAAATGGCCTCGTATCCCATGAACTGATCGCCTATCTGTCTGCGCTGATGGCGCACGCGCAATCGCATAGTAAGCGGCCGGTGTTGTGCGAAGTTTCTTCGCGAGGCCGAGCGGGTGCTTTGCGCAGCACATTTGGAGGTTTTCATATAGCCCAATACCGAGACCCGCTGAGCCAGTTCGGCTCGTATATTCGTGCCTTGGTCGAAGGGCGGACATGGACGTTCTTGGGCACCCCGCTCATCGAATTAGGCGCGAGTGGCAATCATCCACTCTGTCGCCTGATACCTGAACAATGGCGTATTCCGGCGCTGCCCTGGCGAACAAAGAACAAGGCACAGTTTTGGGCCTCCAATATTCAATACTTTGCATTAGTCTCAGCTTCTGAGCCCAAGACAATCGAAAGGGTGTTTCGGTGGCACTTGTTTTCCTGGGTCTTGAGTAACGTCGCTGCACTCAGTTATTCCGATCTCTCGCTCGATATCGACAAGGCTCACGACGATCCGGCTTATCGCGCATCTCTCGTTGCGACACTCGCGGCGGAAATTGGCGTAGCGCCCGATTTCAGCGATATCAGGAAATTCGATCGATATTACGCGTTTGAATCCTTCGAGACAGCGGAAATCTGCGATCAAGTGGTTTCTGCGGTTCACACCGCATTGGACGATGGTCGCCTGGACGCGGCTATACGCACGCTTGGAAAAGAGCCGCCGCTGACGTCCATAGCCACGGCAGCCGAACTGCTGTTGGAGAAAATTCACGCGTCTCTTGCGTCCATGATGTCGAGCGCCGAACGCCGCCGTATGAGCGCCGCCGAGTGGCAGGAGCTCGCCGCCAAGAACCGCAAGCTATGGCACAAGCCCGGTGTGCGGTGGATCGCGGAACGCATTTATCCGGTTGCGGAACCGATCGTTAGAAAAGCTCGTCTCGCCGGTTCTTGGGTATAGGCAACAAGAGACATCCTCCAATGGCGTCAAACGCATCTGGCATGGAATGTGAGTTGTAAGAATGAACCAAACGCTTTCAGCTTTCGTGCATTCTCTTACGCCGCCGATTGTCTGGAATGCTTACCTACGTTGGCGTGGTCGTCCGCCGACATTCCCATGGCACACCTTCGGTAGTATCGCGACATGCGTTGACGACGCGCCGCTGCTCGAAGGAAAATTTGCCGAGATATATACCAAATACCATTCACTTGAGCCGTTTGTCCCGATCGACACGACTCGTTACCGACACTACAATATTTGTTTCTTCGCGAACTTCTGCCGCGAGATACCAGGCGATTTTCTGTGCGCCGGTGTGTCATGGGGGTTGGCGGCGAGAGTGGTGTATGATTTCACCGACTTTTCCGCGCTCGGCAAAACGCTTCACCTGGTCGATCCCTTTGAGGGCATCGTCTCGGAGAAGCCTGGTGATATCTCGCCGCGCTACAATCGTGACCCGGACTATGTGCTTCGACAATATCCCTCGGGTGCACCGGTTGTGCTTCATCGCAAGCGTGTCCCCCTCGATACAATTCCCGGCAAGCTCGCATTTGTTTTTACCGATACCGGCAATGTGTCTGCTGACGTCGCGTCAATTCCCAGCTTTTATGAGGCACTAAGCTCCGGCGGCATAATCATTACCGAACAATATGCTGACGATCTTGCTCGTTACAATTCGGTTCTCGATCGCTTGGGCGTAACAGCGCTGTGGCTGCCGTCGGGCCAAGGCGTCATTTTTAAGCGGTAGAGGCGGCCGAGAGTGGCGAGCTAGCCGCATAGTAGCTTTCGATGCTAACCGCCCATTTCGTGGTAGTTGTGCCAAACATGGCCCCCCAAGTCGTCTGGAAACCCTAACTCCTCGAACGGATCAGTGTTGTGAGTAGAGCGACGGCGCCGCGTCTGACGATTGTTATGCCCCTTAAGGGCCGCGATGTCTTTACATTTCGATTTCTTTGGCACGCAAACAAGATGCGACTGCCGTATCGGATATTGATCGCGGACGGAGAGGTCAATCCGGCGGTTGCGCGCCGCCTTGAGAACAGCCGGGCGGAATTTCCGGCGCTTCACATAGAACACATTCGTCATCCCGATGACACGGGCCTCACAGGGTTCTTCACCAGAATGTCGGACGCTTTGGCGCGCGTGCAAACGCCGTATGCGATGGTCGCAGCTAACGACGATTTTCTTGGGCCGGCCGGGATCGAGCGCGCGTTGGATTTCTTGGATGAAAATACCGATTACATCTGTGCGCGCGGCCACCATCTCACGTTTTCGGTTTATGCCGGCCTGCACAATTCATATGGCGGCATACGCGGTAAGCTCAACCGACTCTATCTGCATGGCGATGTGACGGATGTAACGGCGGACACTGCGGCTGAGCGGGTGCGGCAGGGTGGCATGTGCAGCGCAGTGTATTATGCCGTTTTCCGGACCGAGGCACTCCTGACGATCTGGCGGGACATCGCAGAGATCGACTTTACAGATTTGATGCTACACGAGAGTTTCTTTGCCTTGAAAACTGTCACGTTGGGCAAAGTGCATACGGATAGAACTGCGATTACCTACTATGGGCAGGCGGAAACTGGGATCAGTTATCAGCCGACCCGCGACTGGGCCAAGCACCTGCTGCGCAGTCGATTTACCAGCGACGCTCACGCCCTGATAAAGCATATCGCCGTGTCCGCCGCCAACGGCGACAGCGAGGCATCTGTTATTGCCGAAGAGGTGAGGGAGATGCTGACGGCAGACTTTCGGTCGTTTTTGACTACCAACTACGGCCTTCCTGCACGGATCAAGCGGGGGATGCATCAAAAATGGCCACGCTTAGTGCGCCGTCTGCGATCTCGTCCTCGTTTTTTTTCGGTGAGGCGTGAACGTGCCGCGGTGCTGTCGCAGTTGAAGAAGGCGGGCGCAACGCAGAAAGACCTCTTGCGCGTTCGCCAAGAGCTTAATGTCGTTGAATCTGCGTTGTCGCCTGAAGCGTTCGCCGAGTACACCGCGCCGTTTCTATCAATGCCAGATGCACCCGATTTCGAAGCCAATTCGAGAATAAAAAACCCTGAAGGGATAGTATGAAGGCAGTAACACTTGCCGGGGGTCGGTTCGCGGCCGGGTTTGATCTCCGCTCAAAAGGAATGAACGCGCCATGAACAGTGATCAATTGGCCGCCTTGTCGAAGTCGGACCGTTACGCGCTCTGGGTCGACATCATCAACCAAGCCGGCGTTGAGACAATGCTAGAACTTGGCGTCTACGCTGGAGAGTTCTCCGAACACATTTTGCGGCATTGCCCTGGCGTGAAGCGCTATTACATGCTCGACCCGTGGAAACACCTCGACAACTGGAACAAGCCCCTAAACGTCAACCAGGCCGAGTTTGATAAGGTCTACGCCGAAGCGATGAGGCGCACTGACTTTGCCGCAGAGCGCCGTGTCGTTCTCCGGGGACGGACTGTCGAGGTAATCGAACAAATTCCCGACGGATCGCTCGATCTGGCCTACATTGACGGCGATCACACGCTGAAGGGTATCAGCATCGACATGATCCGCACCTATCCTAAGGTCAAGCCAGGAGGCATTATCGGGGGCGATGACTACTCACCGACGATCTGGCATCATCCCGAGAGGTTCGAGCCAACGCTTGTCTGTCCATTCGCCGCCTATTTCGCCGAAAGCATCGGCACTCCATTGGTTATCTTCGAGCAGGATCAATTTGCGATGGTCAAGCCGGCAGCGTTCGAGGCTGACTTCCGCATCATCGATACGACCAGCCGCTATGGTGCTCCCGTCCTAAAGCGGCAAATCAGACCCCCACTCCGGGACCGCATCATGATGATTCAGCACTTGGGCCGGCGCATTCATCCGGCCAACGTGTTCCGGAAGATCAGGAAGATAACCGCTCAACATTCTTGATCTACGCTTTCATGCGACCGCAGCGGCTCGGTTGCTCGGCCTGGCGGCTGCGGCGCGATCTGCGGTAGGAGTTGGGTGAACGCTGGCGCCGGCGCTTTGGTGCGCGCGTGCTCACGGCTGAGCGCTACGCAAATTTGGCCTGCACCACGTGAATAAATTGTAGGCACCTGATGGGCTCACCGAACGGGATTCAAACAATGGCAGCTCCGTCAAGCCAGTCCACCGCAGCGCGCCGATGAATCCGTACCGCCTTATCCTGCGCGACCTCATCAGCCGCCTTGGCTGGCGGTTTCCGGCGCTGATCGCCTGGACCGCGCTGGTGGGTCTCGGCGAGGGTGTCTCTGTCGTGCTGCTTCTGCCGCTCCTCAACCGGATCGGCATCCAGACCGCGAGCAGCCAGGGGTCGGCTCTCAGGCTCCTGGACGCCGGCCTGGCCCTCATTGGTGCGACCGGCCCTCTGGCGATCCTCCTGGTAATCATCGCAGTTGCCGCAGCGCAGACTGGGCTCGCCATTGGCCTTGCATGGTGGAGCGCGCAACTTGCACGGTGGTATCAGAGACAGCGCCAGATGGACCTGCTGAGAGCGGTCATGCGCGCCAAATGGGGTTTTCTTGCCGATCGGAAGGCCGGCGAGCTGACCAGCGCCATCATCACCGAATGCGAGAGACTGGGCGGAGCCTTCACCTTGTCTCTGTCGCTCCTCGCAGCGACGGTTGTCACGGTTATTTATACCGCTCTCTCGCTCTTCATCGCCTGGCAGGTCACGATCAGCCTCATCGGGTTTGCCGCCGCGGCTGGTCTGGCTATGACCAAGCTTTACCGAAAAACGTCTGCGATTGGTCGCAGTCTCGCTCCGCTGAATGCGGAACTTCAGTCCAGCCTGGCGGAAAGCATTACCGGAGCAAAATATATCAAGGCGATGTCCGGCATTGATCGGGCAACGGCGCGAATCGCATCACTGGTTCGGAAACTCGAGAGAGCCAACGCCACCGCGGTTTCGGCGCCCGCGACAGTCCGTAGTCTCCTCGAATTTTTGGCCTTCGCCGGGCTTGCCACAATCCTGGTGCTGAGCAGCGGCTCTATGGGAGTCGCGGCGGGGAATGTTGTCATCGTACTGGCACTGTTTGGGCGATTATTCCCCCGCATCACGTCGATGCAGGCCCAGGTGCACCATCTCAACTGGACTGTCCATGCCATAGAAGTCATCGACAGATTGCAGAATGCCGCGGAGGCTGCGGCCGAGCGGCCGGATCCACCGGGGTCCGAACAAGTATTAAAAATCGCTCTGCCCACGGCGCTGACCGTGCGTGGCCTCGAGGTGAAATTCGGCGAGCGCAAGGTGCTGGACGCGGTCGACCTGCAGCTAAAGATGCCCGGAATGGTGGCGGTGGTCGGCGGCTCGGGAGCGGGAAAATCGACCTTCGTTCACACGCTCCTTGGTCTGACCGAGCCGAGCGCCGGATCGATCCGCCTCGGCAATTACGATTTCGCGTCCGCGCCGCTGGCCGCGTGGCGCCGCGCCATCGGCTATGTGCCGCAGGAGACGATCCTGTTTCATGCCTCCATCCGCGACAATCTGGTCTTCGCCAATCCGGCTGCTTCGCAAACGGAGGTGGAATTGGCGGCGCGGCGGGCGCACGCGCATGATTTCATCCTGGCGCTGCCCGAGGGCTACGACACGATCATCGGCGACCAGGGCGTGAAACTCTCCGGCGGCCAGCGGCAGCGGCTTGGCATTGCGCGCGCCCTGCTCACCAATCCGCTCCTGCTCGTTCTGGACGAGGCGATGAGCGCGCTCGATGCCGCTTCCGAGCTCGAAATTCTGCGGACGCTCGACGAGCTGAGGCAGCAAATCGGCATCCTGGTGATTGCGCACCGGCTCGGCGCCGTCCGCTCCGCCGATTTGATCTATGTCTTCGAGGACGGCTGCGTCACCGAGAGCGGAACCTGGGACGGGCTGATGGCGCGACGCGCGCGGCTCTACACGCTCGCGCGGGCGCAGGGGCTCGATCGTGTCGCGGCAAGCGCGGGTTGAAGGCCGTGTTGCGACTGTCTCTTCGTATCCGATCGCTGCGAACCTGCCCATGCGCATTGTAGAAACCGCGCTCGGCGGCGTCTTCATCATCGAGCCGCGTTGCTTTCGCGACGAGCGCGGTTTTTTTCTCGAGAGCTTTCGGTCGCCGCGCTATCGCGAGGCGGGCATCCTGGACGATTTCGTGCAGGACAATCATTCGCGCTCCGTGCGAGGCGTGCTGCGCGGCCTGCATTTCACAGTCAGGCATCCGCAGGCTCAGATCGTGACGGTGATGCGCGGAAAAATTTTCGATGTGGTCGTCGATCTGCGCCGATCGTCGGCGACCTTCGGGCGCTGGTTCGGCGCCGAACTGAGCGACGACGCGCCGCGACGACAGATCTACATGGCGCCTGGCTTCGCGCACGGCTTCTGCGTCCTCAGCGATGTCGCCGATCTGCACTACAAGGTGAGCCGCACCTATGATCACGCCGACGAGGGCGGATTGCTGTGGAACGATGCGCAAATCGGAATTCGCTGGCCGATCGATTCGCCCATCGTCTCGCCGCGCGACGCGGCCTATCCAACGCTGCGCGAGCTTGACGCTGCAAGGCTGCCGCACACCGCCGGCTAGGCGGCCCGCATGAAGACCGTCGTCGTCACCGGCGCACGCGGCTATATCGGCTGTGCTTTGGCGCGTCGGCTGGCGGATGAGGGAGTCTCGCTGCGGCTGGTTTCGCGCGCGGCGGGCGCGTCACCGATACAAGCAGTCAGTCGGTGCAACGTCGAAAATCTCGTTGCCGACCTCCGCGACGAACATGCCTGGTCTTCTTTGCTGCAAGGGGCGGACGCCGTCGTGCATCTCTCCTGGCGCACTAGCCTGCGTGCGGCCGAGGCGGACCCGATTGGCGATGCGGCTATCAATGTCGAGCCGGTGCGCGCTTTGGTCCATGCCGCCGAGCGCGCAAAAAGGCCGCCGATCGTGGCCTTCGCCTCGACCGTCACCATCTTCGGCGTCAACCCCCGCAGCCCCGTCGACGAGCGGGCGCCTGACGATCCGTGCTCGGTCTATGACCGTCACAAGCTCGCTTGCGAGCATATCCTGCGCGAGGCGACGGCGCGCGGCGTGCTGCGCGGCTTGAGCCTTCGGCTCTCCAACGTCTACGGCTTCGGCTCGGGCGCCCGCTCGACCAATCCCAATCGCGGCATCCTCAATGCGATGATGTGGCGCGCCGCACGCGGCGAAGCACTTTCGATATACGGAGAAGGCGAATATGTCCGCGATTTCACCTTCATCGACGATGTGGTCGACGCATTCTGCCGCGCACTGACGACCGATCGCGCCTGCGACGGCAGTCATTATGTGATCGCAAGAGGCAAGGGCCACACGCTCGCGCAAGCCTTCGCGCTTGTCGCGCAAGAGGCGGCGCGGCTCACCGGCCGCCGCGTCGCCATTCGCAACGTGCCGGAGCCGCCCGATCTCCATCCAATCGAGCGCCGCAATTTTGTCGGCAATTCGAGCCTGTTCCAGAAGCTGGCAGGCTGGCGCCCGCAAGTCGATCTGGTTGCGGGAATCCGCGACTATCTCGAGCGCATAGTGACACCGGCCGGGCCGGCGCCGGGCGCAGCTGGTGCAAGATGAGCGAAGAGCGCACAGGGAAAACGGCGGGAATCAATCCGGGATCGTCGCCGGCGCCGACCCCGCCCAGGCTTGACTCGATCGCGCGCATCCGCCTGATCGAGCTGCCGCGCTATGCACGCGAAGACGGCGAGGTCGTCGTGGCGCAGGCTTTCTCGCAGGTGCCGTTCCCGATCGCGCGCATGTTCACGCTGACGGCGCCGCTCGGCGCGCGCCGCGGCGAGCATGCGCATCGCCGCTGCACGCAGTTCATGGTCTGCACGCATGGCGCAGTCGATGTCGTTTGCGATGACAGCCGCGACAAAGCGGTGTTCACGCTCGATCGCGGCAATATCGCTTTGTGCGTGCCGCCGACGATCTGGAACACCGTGGTCTTCAAGCAGGACCGCTCCGTCGTTGCCGTGCTGTGCGACCGGCCTTATGAAGAAGCCGATTATCTGCGCGACTACCCGGAGTTCCTTGCTTTCCGGAAGGCAAATTCATGAAGATCGTGGTCACCGGCGCGCTCGGCCATATCGGCTCGGCACTGATTCGAGAGCTGCCGCTGTATTTTCCGGAGGCCGACATCATCATGGTCGACAACATGATGACGCAACGCTACGCGTCGCTATTCAATTTGCCCGCGGTCGGGCGCTATCAGTTCATCGAGGGCGACGTCCGCAATATCGATCTCGGTCCCGTGCTGGAAGGGGCGCATGCCGCGGTTCATCTTGCCGCGATCACGGATGCCGCCGGGACCTTTGATCGTGCGGCCGAGCTCGAGGCCAACAATTTCGAAGCGACCGCCAGGGTAGCGGCGGCCTGCCAGGCGGCCGGCGTGCGTCTTATACATCCGTCGTCGACGAGCGTTTACGGCACGCAGAATGAGCTGGTCTCCGAAGATTGCACGATCGAAGAGCTCAAGCCGCAAAGCCCTTATGCCACGACCAAGCTGAAGGAAGAAGAATTGGTGCAGGCGCTCGCCAAGAGCGGAGGGCTGCAGGCCATCGTGCTCCGGCTCGGCACCATTTTTGGAGCGTCGGCGGGCATGCGCTATCACACCGCCGTCAACAAATTTTGCTGGCAGGCGGTGATGAAGCAGCCGCTCAGCATCTGGCGCAGCGCCTATGACCAGAAAAGGCCCTATCTCGATCTGCTCGATGCCATTCGCGCGATCGCCTTTGTCATCAAAAGCGATCTGTTCGACGGCCGTGTCTATAATGTGCTCACGCTCAATGCCACCGTGCGCGATATCGTCGAATGCATCCGCCAGTTCGTGCCGCAGCTGCAATTGTCGTTCGTCAACAGCCCGATCATGAACCAGCTGTCCTATGAAGTCTCCTGCGCTCGCTTCCGCGAGCGCGGCTTTACCTTTGCCGGCGACATCCGGCGGGGCGTCGGCGAGACGGTGGCGCTGCTCGCGGCCGCCAACGGCCGCTGATCGTGCCCGTGGAGCGATCACGCCCTTGCAGTAAACATCATTGCGATCGTAAGCCATGAAGGTAGTCATACTTGCCGGCGGGGTCGGTTCGCGTTTGTCGGAAGAAACGCAGCTGCGGCCCAAGCCGATGGTCGAGATCGGCGGCCAGCCGATCCTGTGGCACATCATGATGATCTATTCGTGGTACGGGCTCACCGACTTCATCATCTGCCTCGGCTACAAAGGTTATTACATCAAAGAATATTTCGCGAATTATGTGCTGCATCGATCCGACGTGACGATCGATCTGTCGTCCGGCAAGCTCGAATATGCCCATAATTCAAATCTGCCGCCATGGCGGGTCTCACTGATCGATACCGGGCACGACACCCAGACCGGCGGGCGATTAAAGCGCATCAGAAATTTGCTGCCGCCGGATCAGCCGTTTTGCATGACCTATGGCGACGGCGTGGCCGATATCAACATCAAGAATCTGATCGACTTTCACAACGGCCATGGCCTGGACGCGACCGTGACCGTGGTGCGGCCGCCGGGCCGCTTCGGGGCGGTGGCGCTGGATGGTCGGCGCGTCACCAAGTTCATGGAAAAGCCGGCCGGCGACGGCGGCTATATCAATGGCGGATTTTTTGTGCTGCACCCGCGCGTGCTGGACCGCATCGCAGACGACGCGATGGCGTGGGAGCTCGCGCCGCTGGAAGGGCTGGCGGCGGACGGGCAGCTCGCAGCCTTCAAGCATGACGGCTTCTGGCAGCCGATGGATACGCTGCGCGACCGACAGCAGCTCGAGCACTTCTGGGAATCGGGAAGAGCGCGCTGGAAGGTCTGGAGCTAGCTGATGCAGGCGGAGTTCTGGGCGACGCAGCGCGTATTCCTGACCGGCCATACCGGGTTCAAAGGATCGTGGCTGGCGCTGTGGCTCGAGCGCCTGGGCGCGCGCGTTTTCGGCTTCGCCCTGCCGCCCGAGCAAACGCCCAATCTCCATGCGCAGTTGCAACCATTCACGCGGCTGGTTTCAACGATCGGCGATATCCGCGACGGCGCCGACCTCGCGCGCGCCGTCGCCGAGGCAAATCCGACGATTGCCATCCACCTGGCGGCGCAGCCGCTGGTACGCCGCTCCTATGCGGAGCCGGTCGAAACCTTTGCGACTAACACGCTCGGCACCGCAAATGTTCTTCAGGCGCTGCGCGGCGCGCCGGAGCTGCGCGCGACGCTCGTAATCACGACCGACAAAGTCTACCAGAACTGCGACAGCGGACGGGCTTTTGCCGAGGACGATCCGCTCGGCGGGCGCGATCCTTACGCGGCGTCCAAAGCCGCGGCTGAGCTGATCGTGCGGTCCTATGCCGAAAGCTTCTTCGAGCCGGCGCGCAAGCCTGTCGCGACAGCGCGCGCCGGCAATGTGCTTGGCGGCGGCGACTGGTCCGAGGATCGCCTCGTTCCCGATATCTGGCGCGCCAAGCAGCGCGGGGGACCGGCCGCCCTGCGCTACCCGCAGGCGACGCGGCCCTGGCAACATGTGCTCGATCCGCTCGCCGGCTATTTGGCCTATCTGGAGCATCTGGTTGCCGACCCCGATGGCACGCCCCGCGCGTTGAATTTCGGTCCGGCCGCTCAGGCCGCGACAATGACGGTCGGACAGGTTGCGGACGTCATTGCCCCTGGTCTTGGAACCTCGTGGGTTGCGGCCGACAGCCGGGGGCCAGCGGAGATGCAATATCTAGCGCTTGATGCGACAAAGGCGGCCCATACGCTCGCTTGGCGACCACGGCTGGATGTGCGGCAAACGCTCGACTGGACACTGGAATGGTACCGCCGCTTTGACGCCGGTGAGGATGCGCGCGCGCTTACGGCCGAGCAGATCGAGCGCTACGAGAGATTGGGCCAGGCGGAAGCAAATTCGCGGCCCTCTATGGGGCTCGCTAATCGTGCTTTTGCCGGGCACTGAAGTGTTGGGCGTCAGATCGTGGGCGTGCTGACTGCTCGAGAAGCCGCGATGCCGATGTGTTTGAGCTGCGGCGCGCCGCTGACGCGGACGCTGGTCGATTTGGGCCTCTCGCCGCTCGCCAACAGCTATGTCAGCCCGGAGCGTGAAAGCACACCCGATGCGCTCTATCCGCTGCACGCGCGCGTCTGCGATTCCTGTCTGCTCGTGCAAGTGGACAGGGTTGTTCCGCCCGAGGAGATATTCAGCGACTACGCCTATTTCTCGTCCTATTCGGAAAGCTGGCTTGAGCATTGCAGGAATTACGCGCGGCAGATGACCAGCCGATTTGCGCTCGGCCCAAACAGCAAGGTCATCGAGGTCGCCAGCAACGACGGCTATATGCTGCAATATTTTGTCGAGGCGGGAATTCCGGTCTTGGGCATCGATCCTGCCGCCAATGTCGCCACGGCGGCGCAGGCGCGCGGGGTGCCGACGGAAGTGGCGTTTTTCGGCGCAAAAACCGCGGCGCGTCTGCGCGCGCGGGGCGAACAGGCCGACCTGCTGGCGGCAAAAAACGTGCTGGCCCACGTTCCCGATATCAACGACTTCGTCAAAGGCGTAACCGCGCTGCTCAATCCGAACGGCGTATTCACGGTCGAATTTCCGCACCTGTTGAATCTGATCAAAGAGGTGCAGTTCGACACGATCTATCACGAGCATTTCAGCTACCTCTCGCTGCTCGCCGTGGCGCGCGTGTTCGACTGCAACGGCTTGCGTATTTTCGACGTCGAGGAAGTGCCGACCCATGGCGGCTCGCTCCGCGTCTTTGCCTGCCACAAGGCGGCGGTTCATCGCGAGACCTCCAATGTCGCCAAGATGCGCGACAAGGAGCTTGCTGCGCGCCTTGATCGGCCGGAGGGCTATGAAGGCTTCGACGCACGGGTCAGGAAAGTGCGCGCGGATCTGCTCGGCTTTTTGCGGCAGGCCAAAGCCAGCGGCAAAACCGTTGCCGGCTTTGGCGCCGCCGCCAAAGGCAACACGCTGTTGAATTATTGCGGGATACGCCGCGACAGCATCAGCTTTGTCGCCGACCGGAGCCTGGCCAAGCAGGGCAAGCTCCTTCCGGGAAGCCGCATCCCGGTCAAGGCACCCGAAGCTGTCTTCGCGGCGCGGCCGCATTATGTGCTGATCCTGCCGTGGAATTTGCGCGAGGAGATCGCGCGCCAATTGGCGGGCATTCGCGACTGGGGCGGGCGCTTCGTTACGGCCGTTCCAGAAATCAGAGTCGACTAGGGTGCGCCATCATCCGGCGGCCCTACCGCCGTGCATGTTTGGCGCTCAATTCTCAGGCCAACTGAGCGAATTCGCTGCAGCACCGCGATGAATCATGATGCAATCGCCGAGGCTTGCGACTCGTCTGATGCCTCGCTCCGCGTAGCGGTCGTGACGTCGCGGTTGGACATTGGCGGCACGGAACGCCATCTGGCGCGCATCCTGCCGGCGCTGAAGCAGCGCGGACTCCATGTTGCGCTCTACGTGATGGAACGCGGCGGTCCGCTTGAAGCTGAAATCGCCGCGCAGGGTGTACGCATCGAGGGGCCGCGACGCGTGCGCTTCTTGCATTGGGCGAGAGCGACGCTTGCATTGGCGCTTTGGCTGCGCCGCGAACGCCCGGCGCTGATCCACTTTTTTCTGCCACGGCCCTATATATTTGGCTCGCTCGCCGCAGAGCTTGCGGGCCACCGGCGCCGCATCATGAGCCGCCGCTCGCTCACCGATTATCGAAAAAGATATCCGCTCCTGGGCTTGCTTGAGCGACTGCTGCATCGCCGCACGCTCGGCATGCTCGGCAACTCGCAGGCTGTCCTCGATCAGCTCGCCGCGGAGGTCGGTGATCGGCGCAAGCTTGCGATAATCCATAACGGCATCGATCCGCCGCCGCCCGCGTCGGCCGGCGATCGTCAAGGCACTCGCCGTGCGTTACAAATTCCCGATAAGGCGCTGGTGATTGCGGTGGTCGCCAACCTCGTTGCCTATAAGGGACATCGCGATCTCTTCGCAGCCTTGGCACTCATCAAGGATGAACTGCCGATGCCCTTGCGGCTCCTGGTCATCGGCCGGGATGACGGGATCGGTGTCGAGCTCAAGCAGCAAGCTGCAGCCTTGCAAATCGCCGGCTGCATCATGTGGCTCGGCGAGCGGTCCGATGCTGAGCGATTGCTTGCGGCAAGTGATATTTTCGTTCTGCCTTCGCACCAGGAAGGCTTTTCCAACGCGCTTCTCGAAGCGATGGCGGCGGAGCTTCCGGTGATTGCAACGGCGGTCGGCGGCAATACCGACGCGATCGTCGATCAGCAAACTGGACTTTTGGTTCCCGCGACCAGCCCGTCGAGCCTCGCCGCGGCGATCCTGCGGCTCGCCAAGGACGCACATCTGCGTCGCCGCCTTGCAGAGGCGGGCCGACGCCGCGTCGAGCAGCAATTTACACTCACCGCCTGTGTCGATCGGTATGAGAGGCTTTATCGTGGCTTGGGCGGGACGAACCCGCCCCCGGTGTCCAGAATTCTTGCCGATACGGGCGCCGCTATCAGTCACGTTGAGAGCGTGCCGGAACCGGTCGATTGAGCATGGCCATGAGCGCAAGCGACCCCGACGAAGAGAGAAATGTCGATCCGCACGTGGCGCGCGGCTTTGGCGAGGAATGGTCGACCTTCCGCCAGGACGAAGGCCATCTGTCCGACCAGCAGCGCCGCAAGATCTTTGAGGACTACTTCCGCATTTTTCCCTGGTACATGCTGCCGGCAGACGGCGGCACCGGCATCGACATCGGCTGCGGCACCGGACGCTGGGCGATGCTGGTTGCGCCGCGGGTCGCGCATCTGCATCTGCTGGATGCCAGCGCGGCTGCGCTTGCGGTTGCGAGGCAGAACCTGAAAACTGCGAGCAATGTCACCTTTCACGGCAATAGCGTCGCGGATATACCGCTGCCCGCGGCCTCGCTAGACTTTGCGTATTCGCTCGGCGTTTTGCATCACGTGCCGGATACGCGAGCCGCGATTGCGGCGATTGCCGAGAAACTCAAGCCTGGCGCTCCGTTTCTGGTCTATCTCTATTACGCGCTTGACAATCGGCCGAGCTGGTATCGCGCCGTATGGCGGATGAGCAATGCCGCACGCCTCATCGTGTCGCGCCTGCCCCATGTCTTGCGCTTTGCCATCAGCCAATGCATCGCCGTTCTGGTCTATTGGCCGCTGGCGCGCTCAGCGCGGCTCCTGTCGTGGATCGGCGGTTCTCCGTCCGGGCTGCCGTTGGCCTACTATGCCGACAAGTCGTTTTACGTCATGCGAACCGACGCCTACGACCGGCTTTGCACACGGCTGGAAAAGCGATTTACGCGCGACGAGATCGAGGCGATGTTGCAGCAGGCGGGTTTTGTCGATGTGCGCTTCTCGGAGCGCGTGCCGTTCTGGTGCGCCGTCGGCATCAAGGCGCAGGCGAAATAATCACCTTTAGACCCACCGCTCACGCCAGGCTTCCAGCATCAGCACGTCCCAGAGCAGATATTGCCAGTTGCGCCGGCCTTCGAGATGGTCCTGCCAATAGAGCCGCACCAAGCTTGCGTCGAGCAGCCCGCCTTCCCTGAGCCGTTGCTCGGCAAGGAGCGTCTCAGCCCAATCGCGCAAGGGTCCGCGCAGCCATTCGCCCAGCGGAATGCCGAATCCCATTTTCGGCCGCTCGATCAGCGCCGGCGGCACGTGGCGATAGAGCACCTGGCGCAGGATCCACTTGCTGGTATTGCCGCGCACTTTGGCCGACTGCGGTAGACGCCAGGCGAATTCCACGACGCGGTGATCGATCAGCGGTACGCGCGCCTCCAAGGCCACCGCCATGCTGGCGCGGTCCACCTTGGTCAGAATGTCGTCCGGCAGGTAGGTCACCAGATCGAGGAACTGCATTCGCGCCAGCAGCGCGGGAAAGTCCTTGGCCACCGTGGGGTCATCGAGAATGCCGGGCGGCTCCGCGATTTCCGGCATGATCTCGGAGGGCTCCCAGTGGCTGACCAGGCGACGATAAACGGCATCCGCATTGTCGAGACGAAGCACCGAAGCCGCCTTGTGGACCTTGTCGCCGGCTTGCGGCGGACGCAGCCGTGGCGGCAGCACCGACAAGAGCTGCGTCCAGCGATCCGGTCGCAGCGCGGTCACCGCAGCCGCCGCGCCCCTGCGCAGCGCCGGCGGCACAAGTGACAAGGAGCGCCAGAAACGTTGCGTCAGCTGATAACGGTTATAGCCGGCGAACAGCTCGTCACCGCCGTCGCCGGAGAGGGCTACCGTAACGTGCTTGCGGGTCATCGCCGATACCAGATAGGTCGGGATTTGCGATGAATCGGCGAACGGCTCGTCGTACCACTGCGCGAGGCGAGGAATCGTCTCGAGCGCCTCCTTCGAGGTCACCGTGAGTTCGGTATGGTCGGTGCCCAGATGTCGGGCCACCGCGGCCGCATGATGCGCCTCGCTATAGCCTTCGATATCGAAACCGATGGAAAAAGTCTTGACCGACCCCCTGCGCGCCGCCTGCATCAGTGCGACCACGGTCGAGGAATCAACCCCGCCCGATAGAAATGCGCCGAGCGGTACGTCGGCAATCATGCGGCGGCTGACGGCATCTTGCAGAAGCGTTTCGAGTTGATCGATCAGCTCGGCATCGCTGCCTTCGATGAGGTTGCGCGTCCCGTTGCGGGCAACGGCACGGGCGTCCCAGAAGCGTGTGATTTTTGGTTCGCCTTGCCAGGGCAGGGTCAGGATCGTGCCGGGGGCGAGCTTGTGGACTCCCTCGTAGATCGTGTGCGGCGCCGGAATGTAGTTATGCCGCATGAACGCGGCCACGGCGGCAGGATCGATGCGCGGCGTCCAGCCTGGATGTGCGCGCAGCGCCTTCAGCTCGGATCCGAAAAGCAACAACTTGCCGAACTTCGCCCAGTAGAGCGGCTTGATGCCGAGGCGGTCGCGCATCAACGTGAGGGTGCGCTCGCGCCGGTCCCACAGCGCGATCGCGAACATGCCGATCATCCGCTTCAGTGTCGCCTCGATGCCGCTTGCGGCAAAGGATTCAAGAATGACTTCGGTATCGGAATGTCCGCGAAACTTATGACCGCGCGCGGCAAGCTCGGCGCCGATCGGCTGATAGCTATAAACCTCGCCGTTGTAGCTGATGACATAGCGACCGTCGGCGCATACCATCGGCTGATGGCCGGCGGGCGACAGATCGATGATCGAAAGCCTGCGGTGAGCCAGTGCGACCCCGGCGTCGCTGTCGTACCAAACACCTTGATCGTCCGGCCCACGATGCGCAAGACTCTCCGCCATCGCCTTGGCGATTGCATCGATATTGCTGCCCGCAAGGCTTGGCGCCGCGCCAACAAAGCCGGCAATGCCGCACATCGTGCTTCCGCCTTAATGACCGATGGGACATTGCATATAGGCTAGACGCACAAAGGCCAAGAACTAACAACGCCTTTTTTGCTGCGTGGCGCGTCCGGCGCGGACGCGGTGCTTTCGTCGCACCGCGTCAGTTGCCCGGCTGCGCCGCGACCGCTAAAGAATGGCGCGGCTGAAAAAGACGTCTTGCCGCCTGCCGCATTCAATCTCGAGGATTCTGCTTTGCCGCATCAACGCAAGATCGCCGTGATCGGGCTCGGCTATGTCGGCCTGCCGGTGGCGGTCGCCTTTGCCCGCTCCGGCGCCGCGGTGGTCGGCTTCGATATCGATCGGCAGCGGATTAAGGAACTGTGTGCTGGAATCGACCGCACGCTCGAAGTCGAAAAATCGGATCTGTCGCATCCGACGCTGTCCTTCACCGGCGATCCTGCGGCTCTGGCGGCATCAGACTTTTACATCGTCACGGTCCCGACGCCGATCGATGCCGCACATCGGCCTGATCTGACCGCGCTGTTTGCCGCATCCGACACGGTCGGAAAATTCCTCAAGTCCGGCGACATCGTTGTCTACGAATCCACGGTTTATCCCGGCGCCATCGAGGACGATTGCGCGCCGCGTCTTGAGCGCGCCTCGGGACTGCGCTGCGGCAGGGATTTCACGCTGGGCTATTCGCCTGAGCGCATCAATCCGGGCGACAGGAAGCATCGCTTCGAGACCATTACTAAAGTCGTTTCCGGTCAGGACGAGCGGACGCTGCGCATCGTTGCCGATGTCTATGGATCGGTGGTCAAGGCCGGCATTCACTGCGCGCCGTCGATCAAGGTGGCGGAGGCGGCGAAAGTGATCGAGAACGCGCAGCGCGATCTCAACATCGCCTTCATGAATGAACTGTCCGCGCTGTTCGAGCGGCTCGACATCGATACCGGCGACGTGCTCGCCGCGGCCAGCACAAAATGGAATTTCCAGAAATTCTATCCCGGCCTGGTCGGCGGTCACTGCATCGGCGTCGATCCCTATTACCTGACCTACCGGGCGGAAAAGGCCGGCTATGACCCGCAAGTCATACTGGCCGGACGCCGCATCAATGACGGGGTCGGACAGCGGATTGCGCGCGAATGCGTGCGCCGCCTGTTGCGGCGCAGGAATGGCGCGGCGCTGGTCACCATTTTGGGCATGACGTTTAAGGAAAACGTGCCGGATACACGCAATTCGAAAGTGGCCGACATCGTCGGCGAGCTGCAATCGTTCGGGCTTGCCGTTCAGGTGCATGATCCGCTGGCCGATCCGGCTCAGGTCAAGCATGACTACGGCATCGAGCTTCTACCGCTCGGCGCATTGCGCCCGGCCGACGCCGTGATCTTCGCGGTCGCGCATGCCGCCTTTGTCAAAGGCGGCTGGCCGCTTCTCACTCGGCTGCTCAAGGACCAGCGCGGCATCGTGCTTGACGTGAAATCCCAGCTCGACCGTGCCGCGCGGCCGGAGGGCATCGAGCTGTGGCGCCTGTGATGTCAGGGCAACCGGTTCTTGTCACCGGCGTTGCCGGCTTTATCGGCTTTGCGCTGGCGCGGCGACTTCTTGACAACGGCCGCGCCGTGGTCGGCATCGACAATGTCAACGATTATTACGACCCGGCGCTGAAGGAAGCGCGGCTTGCCGTTTTACGGCAGTTTGGCGCGTTCAGCTTTCACCGCGCCGATCTTGCCGACCGCAAGACAACCGAAGCGATTTTTCGCGACGGCAGCTTCGGCCCGGTCGTGCATCTCGCGGCGCAAGCCGGCGTTCGCTATTCGCTGCAAAATCCGCACGCTTATCTCGACTCGAATCTTTCCGGCTTTCTCAATGTCCTTGAAGGCTGCCGGCACCGCAAGAGCGAGCACCTGATCTTCGCATCCTCGAGCTCGGTCTACGGATCAAATAGGCACCTGCCGTTTTCGGTGCACGACAATGTCGATCATCCGATCAGCCTCTATGCCGCGACAAAGAAGGCAAACGAATTGATGGCCCATGCCTATAGCCATTTATATGGCCTGCCCGCGACCGGCTTGCGCTTTTTCACGGTGTACGGTCCGTGGGGCCGGCCGGATATGGCCATGTATATTTTCGCTGACGCCATCACCAAGGGACGGCCCATCCGGCTGTTCAATCACGGCCATATGCGCCGTGACTTTACTTATGTGGACGATGTCGTCGAGGCGGTTGAGCGGATCATCGACAGGGCGCCGGCCAAGGCGGATACCCCGGCCCAGGGCGAACCCGACCCGGGTTCCAGCTGCGCGCCATGGCGCATCTTCAATATTGGCAATAACAAGACGGTGGAGATTTCCCGCGTCGTCGCGCTCTTGGAGCAGGAATTCGATCGCAGGGCCGTCACTGAGCTCGTGCCAATGCAGCCCGGCGATGTGCCGGAAACCTGCGCCGATATTGACGATCTTATGCGCGAAGTTGGCTTTAAGCCCGCAACCCCGATAGAAACCGGCATCCGCAATTTCGCCGCCTGGTATCGCGACTACCACCGGCGCTGAACAATGTGTCATGATGCCGGCGGGCTTTGGACCGACTTGATCCCATAACCTGATCCCATGACGGATTTTCTGCGCAACCCGCGTCGCGTCCTGATCGTCTTGCACGATCTCGTCTTCACGGCGTTTGCGCTGCTGGCGACATTCTACGTGCGCTTCGAGAATGGCGGCTTGCCGGACCGGCTGAACTGGCTCCTGCTTATCCTGCCTTTTTATGTCGTTTATGCCGGCGCGGTGTATTGGTTTTTCGATCTCTATAGGGGCAAATGGCGCTTCGCTTCGCTGCCCGATATGTCGAACATTATTCGTGCGGTGAGCGTGCTTTCCGTCTCTCTGCTCGTGCTCGACTACATTCTGCTTTATCCGACGCTTTACGGCACCTATTTCTTCGGCAAGATCACGATCGCGCTCTACTGGTTCCTGCAGATTTCCTTCCTCGGCGGTCCGCGGCTGGCCTACCGGCTGTTTCGGCACTCGCGCACGCAGCAGCACGCACGGCGCTCCGACGCCGTGCCGACGCTCGTCGTCGGGTTTGCGGCCGATGCCGAAGTGCTGATACGTGCCATTGAAAGCGGCGCCGTCAAAAAAGTGCTTCCAGTCGGGATTCTCTCGCCCTCGGCGGCCGACCAGGGTCAATCGCTGCGTGGCGTTCGCGTCCGCGGCCGGCCGTCGGATTTCGAAGCGGTCGTAACCTCGTTGGCCGGGCAGGACGTTCATGTCGGCCGTCTGGTGCTGACGCCGAGCGCGCTGGCGCCGGAGCTTCATCCGGAAACGATGTTGATGCAGGCGCGGCGCCTAGGCCTGACCACCAGCCGCTTGCCCGCCCTCGATGCGGGCGAGGACGCGCTGCGGCTGGCGCCGGTGGCGGTCGAGGATTTGCTGCTGCGTCCCAGCGTCAAGATCGACTACCGGCGCCTCGAAAATTTCGTGCGCGGCAAGCGTGTCGTCGTGACCGGCGGCGGCGGCTCGATCGGCTCGGAGGTCTGCGATCGCGTTGTCAATTTCAGCGCCGGGCGGCTCCTGGTCATCGAAAATTCCGAGCCGGCGCTGCATGCCGTATTGGAAAGGCTCGCCGCCAAATCGCGGCAAACGGTGATCGAGGGCCGTATCGCCGATATTCGCGATCGCGACCGTATTTTCAGCCTGATGGCGGAGTTCAAGCCGGATCTGGTCTTTCACGCCGCCGCGCTGAAACATGTGCCGATCCTCGAGCGCGACTGGGAGGAAGGCATCAAGACCAACGTTTTCGGTTCGGTCAATGTTGCCGACGCGGCGCGCGACGCCGGCGCTGACGCCATGGTGATGATCTCGACCGACAAGGCGATCGATCCCGTTTCCGTGCTTGGCGCAACCAAGCGGCTCGCCGAAATGTATTGTCAGGCGCTCGATGCGGCGGGACACGCCAAGCGCCGCGGCGGCTACGGCAACGGCGGCAAGCCGCCGATTCGCATGATTGCCGTACGCTTCGGCAATGTGCTCGCGTCGAACGGCTCGGTGGTGCCGAAGTTCAAGGCGCAGATCGAAGCCGGCGGACCGGTCACGGTCACGCATCCGGAAATGGTCCGCTATTTCATGACCATCCGCGAAGCCTGCGATCTCGTGATCACGGCGGCCAGTCACGCGCTTGGTCCGACGCGCTCGGAAACGTCGGTCTATGTTCTCAACATGGGACAGCCGATCAAGATCGTCGACCTCGCCGAGCGGCTGATCCGGCTGAGCGGGCTGGAGCCCGGGCGCGACGTCGACATCGTCTTCACCGGCATCCGGCCGGGCGAACGGCTGCATGAAATCCTGTTCGCCAAGGATGAAGGCAGTTCCGATATCGGCATCGAGGGCGTGGTCGCCGCCAAGCCGGTTTGTCCTTCCGTCGAAGCCGTGGAGGGCTGGATCGCAAGGCTCAAAGTCGATCTCGAATCCGGACAGCGCGCGGCGATTTACAGCGTGCTGCAAGAAGCGGTGCCCAATTTCTGCGGGGACGAGCTCTCGCTCGTCAAGCAATAGGCGCGCAACAGTCTTTACTCATTCGAGAACTCGCGGAGCTCATTGTCTCATGACCAAGGCGGTGCTTGGCGTTATTGGCGGCTCGGGTATTTACGACCTTCCTGGACTGGAAAAGGTAAAATCCAAGACCATCAAGAGCCCCTGGGGCGAGCCATCGAGCCCCTTGCGTATCGGCGAAATCGCTGGATTGCCTGTGGTGTTTGTGTCGCGGCACAGCCAGGGCCATCGCCACTCGCCTTCGGACATCAATTATCGCGCCAATATCGACGTGCTCAAACGCGCTGGCGTAACCGACCTTGTCTCGCTGTCGGCCTGCGGCTCGTTCAAAGAGGAATTGCCGCCCGGCACATTTGTCCTGGTCGATCAATTTGTCGATCGCACGTACAAGCGCGAAAGCTCGTTTTTCGGCAAGGGCTGCGTCGCGCATGTATCGATGGCCCATCCGGTGTCGCCGCGGCTGCGCATCCATCTTGCCGAAGCGGCGATGGCGGAAGGCATCAATGTCGTACGCGACGGCACCTATGTCTGTATCGAAGGCCCGCAGTTTTCGACCTTGGCGGAAAGCCTTACTTATAAGAATCTCGGCTACGCCGTCATCGGCATGACCAATATGCCGGAAGCCAAGCTCGCCCGCGAGGCGGAAATTTGCTACGCGACCGTCGCGATGGTCACGGACTTCGACTGCTGGCACCCCGACCACGACGCGGTCACCGTGCAAGACATCATCAAGGTGCTGACGGCGAATGCGGAAAAGGCAGCGCGCTTGGTCGGCCGGCTCGCCAAGGACTTTCCGCGCGAGCATGAGCCGTGTCCGATCGGCTGCGATCGCGCGCTGGACAATGCGCTGATTACCGCGCCGAAGGCGCGCGACCCGAAGCTTTTGAAGAAGCTCGATGCGGTGGCGGGGCGCGTGCTGCGGAAGCAGACATAAAACGCGTGATGCGGCGCTGCGGGCGCCTGCGCCAGCGTGCAAGTTAATCTCCCGCATCTTTGGATTTGATACCGGCAGTTATGACAGGGGGCCGATGTGGCTAAATCGATCGTTCCACTGATCATGTGCGGGGGCGCCGGGACGCGGCTGTGGCCGGCCTCGCGCGAAGGCCGGCCCAAGCAGTTTCTCCAGTTGTTCGGTTCGCAGTCAACGTTTCAGGATACGATCCGCCGAGTATCCGATCCCGCGCTGTTCGGCCGGCCGATTATCGTCACCAACAGCCAATACCGCTTCTTGGTCGCCGAGCAGCTTGCCGCGATCGCAGCCGAGGCTGATATTCTGCTCGAGCCGGTCCGGCGCGATTCCGGTCCGGCGGTTGCGGCCGGCGCCGCCTTCGCGGCCAAACGCGACGGCGATCCACTGGTGGTGGCGCTCGCCGCCGATCATGTCATTGCCGATGCCGCCGCTTTTGCCAAAGTCTGCGGCACAGCCGCAGCGGCAGGCGCCGCGGATCGCATTGTCACTTTCGGCGTCCGCCCAACCCGCCCGGCGACCGAATACGGCTATATCCGTGCCGGCGCGCCGATCGGGCCGGACCTTTTTGCCGTCGATCAATTCGTCGAAAAGCCGGACGCGACGACGGCCGCGCGCTACGTCAAAGACGGCTATCTGTGGAATTCCGGCAACTTCCTGTTTCGCTCAGGCCTGCTGCTTGATGAATATCGCGCTTTCGAGCCGCAAAGCGGCGCCGCCGTCGCTAGTGCCGTCGAGAAGTCCGGCAAAGATCTCGGCTTTGTCACGCTTGATACTGAAAGCTTTGCGCGCGCCACGGCGAAGTCGGTCGATTATGCGGTGATGGAGCGCACCAACCGCGCCGCCGTCATGCCGGTCGCCTATGGCTGGTCCGATGTCGGGTCCTGGCAGGCGGTGTGGGAATTATCCGACCGCGATGCCCAGGGCAATGCGGGCCGTAATTCCAGCGCCGGGAATGTCGTCTTTGTCGATTCGCGCGGGTCCTATGTCGCGTCGAGCAAGCAGCTCGTCGCCTTGTTCGGTGTCGACAATCTCGTCGTGGTCGCCACCGATGATGCCGTGCTGGTCGCCAAGCGCGAGGACGGCGACGGCTTGCGCCGGCTGGTGCAAATATTGCAGGACAAGGCGCCTAAAGTCACCGAAGAGCATCTGAAAGTGCACCGGCCCTGGGGCTCGTATCAGTCAATCGACGAGGGCGCGCGCTTTCAGGTCAAGCGCATCGTCGTCAAGCAGGGCGGCCGGCTGTCGCTGCAATTGCATCATCACCGCGCCGAGCACTGGGTCGTGGTGCGCGGCACCGCGCGCGTGACGATCGGCGAGGAGATCAAAATCGTCCACGAAAACGAATCGGTCTTCATCCCGATCGGCGCCAGGCACCGCCTGGAAAATCCCGGCAAAATCGATCTCGAGCTCATCGAGGTGCAGACCGGCAGCTATCTCGGCGAGGACGATATCATCCGCATCGAGGACGATTATCGCCGGTCCTGATTGGTATGGTCGCCGCACCCGGTTGCGGGCGGCCGGGGGTGGCCCTGCACGGCCCGCTCAAGCGCTAAACCTTGCATTACCAAGAACTTAGGCAGCGCGTCGCGCGCCGGCGCCGATAATGCTGTAAGCCTCTGATTCAAATCGTGTTCCGATTTTCGCACAGGCCCGGTCGCCAGCCGGTATGGACCATGCTACGAAACAGCGCGGGGTCGGCTCCGAGTAGCGCGAAGGGGGCTTTGCAGTCATGAGTGGGACCGAAGCGGGTGCCGCCGGTACGCTGCGTATCGGCGTCGTCGGTGTGGGCGTGATGGGCAGCAATCACGCCCGGGTGCTGTCCGAATTGCCGGGGGTGAAACTGGTCGGGGTTGTCGATCCCGATCGCAAGCGATGCGATCACGTCGCCGACCGCATGGGTTGCGCGTCGTTCAAGGATGCCGAGGGGCTGCTGCGCTACGGCGTGGACGCCGTCACCATTGCGGCGCCGACGCACCTTCATCGCGACATCGCCCTCGAATGCGCCGCGCGCGGCATCCATATCCTGGTGGAAAAGCCCATCGCGCCGACCGTCGAGGAAAGTCGCGCCATTGTCGCCGCCGCGCGGCGGGCCGGCGTGACGCTGATGGTCGGTCACGTGGAGCGCTTCAATCCGGCGGTGCAATCGATCAAACGCGCGATCAAGGATCAGGACATCCTTTCGATCGCCATTACGAGGGTCGGGCCGTTTCCGCCGCGCATGTCGAATGTCGGCGTGGTCATCGATCTCGCCGTGCACGATATCGATCTCATCCGCTGGTTCACCGATTCGGAAATCGTCGAGATCCAGCCGCAGACTTCGAGCGCGGTTGCCGAGCGCGAGGACATCGCGCTGTTGCAGTTCCGCACCGCCTCGGGCGTGCTCGCGCATATCAACACGAACTGGCTCACGCCGTTCAAGGCCCGCACCATTCATGTCGCCACGCGGGACAAATACCTGATCGGCGATCTTCTGACGCTGCAGGTCACCGAATGCTTCGGCTTTCAACCCGACGGCAGCTATTCGATGCGGCACCTGTCGGTCGGCTATGCCGAGCCGCTGCGTTCGGAGCTGCAAGCCTTTGTCGCGGCGATCCGCAGCGGCGCGGCGCCGGCAGTGACCGGCGACGAGGCGGTGGCAAGCCTCGAAATCGCCATCCGCTGCCTCGAAGCACGCGTGGTGCAATCGGCCCTGGCGCCACGCAAAGGTCCGCGGCGCGCCGCCGGTTGAGCTTGAGATTTCTGCCGGGATCCTGTCAGAAGCAAACAAGTCGACGATGAATCAGCATACCCGTCTGCAGCAATCACCGATTCCTTTCATTGATGTTGCCGCGCAGCGTCGCCGCCTCGGCGGCGCCGTCGACAACGCGGTGGCGCGCGTCTTGGCGCATTGCCAATTTGTCAATGGCCCGGAAGTGCATGCCTTCGAAAGCGAACTGGCCGCGTTCTGCGGCGCCCGGCACGCGATCGGCTGCGCCAGCGGCACCGATGCGCTGCTGCTCGTTCTGATGGCCTGGGAGATCAGGCCCGGCGACGCAGTGATCTGTCCATCGTTTACCTATCATGCGACCGCCGAAATGGTGGCGCTGCTCGGCGCCACGCCGATCATCGCCGATGTCTTGCCCGACACGTTCAATCTCGATCCGGCCAGCTGCGAGCGTGCTGTCGCGACGGCAAAGCGGCTTGGTCTCAAGCCGCGCGCGGTCATCCCGGTCGATCTGTTCGGTCTGCCCGCCAATCATGGTGCGATTGCCGACATTGCCGAGAAGCACGGCCTGAAAATTCTCGACGACGCGGCGCAGGGCTTCGGCGCGAGCTATCGCGGCAGGAAGCTCGGCACGTTCGGGGCCGCAACCGCGACCAGCTTTTTTCCGGCCAAGCCGCTCGGCTGTTACGGCGACGGCGGCGCGGTCCTTACCGATGATGATGTATTGGCGGCGCGGGTGAAGAGCATCCGTCTGCATGGGGAAGGCGTCGATCGCTCGGAGGCGGCGCGCATCGGCATCACGGGACGTCTCGATACCATTCAGGCGGCGATCCTGATCGAGAAGCTGAAAATCTTCCCGGACGAAATCGCTGCCCGCGACCGCATCGCGGCGCGCTATTCGCGCGCGCTGGCCGATGTTGCGATCGTGCCGCGGGTCGGCAATGAGTTCACCTCGGTCTGGGCCCAATACACGGTCAAAGTAAAGCCCGACCGGCGCGATGTGCTCGCCGCAGACCTCAAGGCGCAGGGCATTCCGACGGCCATCTATTACACCAGGCCCCTGCATCGCCAGCCCGCCTACCGCGATTTCCCAATTGCCGAAGGCGGAGTGCCGGTGAGCGAGCAGCTGTCGCGTGAAGTGATCAGCCTGCCGATGCACGCCTATCTCGAACCGCCGGTGCAGGACCGTATCATCGGAGCGGTGCGCAGTTCGCTGGCGCATTGAATGCATCTCCGCTCACTCCCGCGCAAGCGGGAATCCGGCCCGCGCGGCCCGGGTTCCCGCTTTCGCGGTGACGATCGGTTCGTGATAACCAGTCTCAATGATCGGTAAAATCCTCACCGTCGGCGGTTACACGCTGCTGTCGCGCGTGACCGGCTTCCTGCGCGATATCATGCTCGCCGCCATTATCGGCGCCGGGCCGGTTGCGGATGCTTTCTTCGTGGCGTTCCGACTGCCAAACCATTTCCGTGCCATTTTCGCCGAAGGCGCATTCAATGCCGCCTTTATCCCGGCCTATGCGCGCGTGCGCAGCCAGGGCGGCCCGCAGGCCGCAAGCCTGTTCGGCGATCGCATCTTTACGCTGCTCTTTGCCTCGCAAATCGTCCTTCTTGCGCTTGCGCTCGTCTTCACGCCGCAAGCTATCGAGGTTCTGGCGCCCGGTTTTTCGCGGGAGCCGCAGCAATTCGCCCTCGCGGTTTCACTCACCCGCATCACCTTTCCTTATCTGCTGCTGATCACGCTGGTAACGCTGTGGGGTGGCATTCTCAACGCGCTGCATCGCTTCGCTGCCGCGGCCGCCGCGCCGATTCTCCTCAATCTCGCAATGATGGCGACGCTGGCGGCCGCATTCGCCTTTCCCAGCGCCGGCTACGCCGCGGCCTGGGGCGTTCTGATTTCCGGCGTGCTGCAGGCGATCCTCGTCGGCGGCGATACCTTCGCCGCCGGCGTGATGACCTCGTTCCGGGCGCTGCGCTTCGACGAGGATGTGAAACGCTTCTTCAAAGCGCTGCTGCCGGCGACCGTCGGTTCTGCCGGCACGCAGCTTGCGCTGTTCGCCGACACCATCATCGCAAGCTTTCTCTCGGCGGGCGCAATTTCTGCGCTGTATTACGCCGACCGCATCGATCAGCTGCCCATCGGCGTGATCGGCATCGCCGTCGGCACGGTGCTGGTGCCGGAGATGACGCATCGGCTCGCCTCGGGCGACGAAGCCGGCGCGCGATCGGCCCAGAATCGGGCGATCGAGTTCGCCCTGCTGCTGGCCATCCCTTGCGTCGTCGCGTTTCTGGTCGTGCCGGGGGTCATCATGCGCGGATTGTTCATGCGCGGCGCCTTCACCGCGGCCGACGCGCAAGCTTCGGCGCTGACGCTGATGGCCTATACGATCGGCCTCGTCCCCTTCGTCCTGATCCGCAGCGTCGTTGCGCCGTTTCTCGCCCGCGGTGATACCGCAACGCCGGTCAAGGCGGCGCTGATCGGCACTGCGGTCAATATCGTGCTCAAGATCGTGCTGATGTTTCCGCTCGCCCAGGTCGGCCTCGCTTTGGCTACCTCGATTGGCGCATGGATCAATTTTATTCTGGTGCTAGTCTTTGCCGCCCGCGCCCATGTCATTGCCGGCGACGCCGCACTCAAAGGCGCGCTGGCAAAGCTTGCGGCGGCGGGTGCCGCGCTGGCATTGGCGCTGTTGATAGCGGGGCCGCTCGTCACCGCACTGTCATCCTCGTTGGCGAGGTTCCGCAACGAGGTGGAGCTGATTCTCTTGGCGCTGATCGGCGGCGTAGTCTATGGCGGACTGGTGATCGCGCTGTTGGGCCGCCGCTGGCTCGCGCAGATGCGGCGCACCGAGGTGACGCCGGTGGCGCTTGACGAAACGGCATCCATTCCAGCGGTCGAGCCGGATCGGACCTAGAGCGGAGCGGGACGCAGCATGCGCGTGAGCATGATCGGCGCTGGATATGTCGGGCTGGTATCCGGCGCCTGTTTTGCCGATTTCGGTCACCAGGTCGTCTGCATCGACAAGGACGCCGCCAGGGTCGCGGCGCTGAATCGCGGCGAAATTCCGATCTTCGAGCCCGGGCTCGATGCTTTGGTCGAAGCCAATATGCGGCAGGGTCGGCTTGAATTTGCCGCCGATACCGTACGCGTGCGCGACGCGGATGCGGTCTTCATCGCGGTCGGAACGCCGTCGCGCCGCGGCGACGGCCATGCGGATCTGACCTTCGTCTATGACGCGGTGCGCGAGATCGCGCCGCTCTTGTCGGCGGGCGCGGTGGTCGTCACCAAATCGACCGTGCCGGTCGGTACCGGCGATGAGATCGAGCGCATCTTGCGCGAACTGCGCCGTGACGCCGACATTGCGGTCGTCTCCAATCCGGAATTCCTGCGCGAGGGTGCGGCGATCCAGGATTTCAAGCACCCTGACCGTATCGTGGTCGGTACCGACGACATCCGCGCCCGCAATGTGCTCGCGGAAATCTATCGGCCGCTTTATTTGAATACGCCGCCGCTTCTCTATGTCAGCCGGCGCACCGCCGAACTGATCAAATACGCAGCCAACGCCTTTCTCGCGACCAAGATCACCTTCATCAACGAGATCGCCGATCTGTGCGAGCAGGTCGATGCCGACGTGCAGGAGGTGGCGCGCGGCATCGGCCTCGACAACCGCATCGGCTCGAAATTCCTGCATGCAGGGCCTGGCTTTGGCGGCTCGTGCTTTCCCAAGGACACCAGCGCGCTTCTGAAGACCGCCCATGACTACGGCGTGCCACTGCGCATCGTCGAAACGGTTTCCGCGGTCAATGAGCAGCGCAAGCGCGCCATGGCACGCAAAGTGGTGGCGGCGCTCGACGGCTCGGTGCGCGGCAAGACGATCGCGGTGCTCGGCCTGACCTTCAAGCCGAACACCGATGATACGCGCGACTCGCCCGCCATTGCGTTGATCATCGCGCTGCACGATCTCGGCGCCAATGTGCGTGGCTACGATCCGGCCGGGATGGAGCAGGCCAAGCCGCTCCTTCCGGCCGTGCAGTACTGCACCAGCGCTTACGGCGCCGCCGAAGGCGCCGACGCGGTTGTCATCGCCACCGAATGGGAGCAGTTCCGCGCCCTCGATCTGGCGCGGCTCAGGGGCGTGATGAGGCGGCCGGTGATCGTCGATCTGCGCAATATCTACCGCACCGACGAAATGAAGCGCGCGCAGTTCCGCTATGTCGCCGTCGGACGGGCCGGAGTGGAGTAGACCGCGTCGTTCCGGGGCGCGCCGTTCGTCATTCCAGAGCGCGAACGCGCCAAAGGGGGTCCCCGGGCTTCTCGCTTTGCCCGGCCTTGCAATGACGACAAAATGCCCGGCCTCGCGCCGGGCTCTTTGTTTATGCAACGTTTATGTCTCTGCCGGCGTCATACACGATGGGACTTGCAGACTGCGACGGTCCTGCGCAAAAACGAGCTTCAATTCGTCGCTATCCATGTCGCCTGAAGCGAAAAGCAAAATCACTGCTATGATCGTGGGCTCGGCTGTGATCATGCAGCAGCTCGATTCCACCGTGATCACCACGGCCCTGCCGCAGATGGCGATTTCGCTGCACACCGACCCGGTGCGGCTCAGCGTAGCGGTGACAGCCTATATTCTCAGCCTGGCGGTTTTCATTCCGGTCAGCGGCTGGGCCGCCGACCGGTTCGGCGGCCGCACCGTCTTTCGCATGGCGATTGCGTTGTTCACGCTCGGTTCGATCTTTTGCGCACTGAGCGGCAATACCACCGAGCTCACCGCTGCGCGCGTGCTGCAAGGCTTGGGCGGATCGATGATGGTGCCGGTCGGACGCCTGGTTCTGTTCCGCAGCATCGACAAGGCCGCGCTGATCCCGATGATGGCCTATCTGCAGGTGCCGGCGCAGCTTGGTCCGGTGCTTGGTCCGCCGATCGGCGGCTTCATCACCAGCTATTTTTCCTGGCGCTGGATTTTTCTGATCAATGCCCCGCTTGGCCTTCTTGGCATCGTGCTGGTGACGATCTTCTTCGACAATCCGAAAGAGGACACGCAGCGCCCGTTGGATTGGCTCGGCTTCGTGCTCACCGGTGCGTCCTTGTTCTGCATCATGAATGGCATCGAATCGGTCGGCCGCGGTCATAGCGATAGCGTGGAAGTGGCGGCATTCTTGATTTTGGGCGTAGGGCTCGGCACGCTGGCGCTGCGGCATCTGAAGGCTGCCAAGCATCCCGTGCTCGACCTTTCGGTGTTTCGCGTGCCGACCTTTCGCACCAGTATCGCGGGCGGCTCGCTGTTTCGCGCCGGCGCCGGCACGCTGACATTTCTGTTGCCGCTTTTGCTGCAGGTCGTGTTCGGGCTTTCGGCCGCAGCGTCCGGCAGCATCACTTTTGCCACTGCCGTCGGCTCGGTCACAATGAAGGCCGCGGCGCGGCCCATCATCAGATGGTTCGGCTTCCGCCGCGTCATCGCCGTCAACAGCGTGATCAGCGCGGCCGCGATTGCGATGTGCGCTTTCTTCACCGCCGGGATGCCCAGCAGCCTTATTTTCGTGCTGCTGCTCATCGCGGGGTTCTTTCTGTCGCTGCAGTTTACCGCGACGCAGGCGATGGGCTATGCCGATATCGGCCAGCAGCAGATGAGCACGGCCACCAGCATCGCCAGCATGATGCAGCAGTTGAGCCGCGGCTTCGGCATTTCGCTGGTGGCGATGCTGTTGCATCTGTCGCAGGCCTGGCGCGGCGCCGGCGCGCTCGGCACGTTCGATTTCAAGGTCGCCTTTGCCGGCGCCGCGACCATGGCGCTGCTGTGTCTGCCGTTCGGCCTGTCGCTCGCGCACGATGCCGCCGCCGAAGTCAGCGGGCATCAGGTGAAGTCGGGGGAGGCGTGAGCGGGGCAGGCCTTGCGGGTTTAAAGCTCACGAGCGCTGGCGTGGTCGCGGGACGGCATCGAACTGCCGTTTGGCGGTGCGTCCAGAATTAAAGTCACCCTGCTAAAACGAAAGCGCCGATCGCCGCGAGGCCGTTGGCGCTTTCCTTGTGTCGTGCTGTTCAACGCGATCAGTCCCGCGCCACCGGACCCTTCCGCGCCCGCGCCAGGGTACCCTCGACGCTGAGCCCGAAGAACGGCCGCAGATAAGTGCCAAGCACGCTGCCGATGAAGGCTGCGACCAGCCACAGCCAGCCGTGCAGGCTCGCCGACGAGATGCCGCTGAAATAGGCGCCGATATTGCAGCCATAGGCGAGGCGCGCGCCGTAGCCGAGCAACAGTCCGCCAAGCACGGCGGCGAGCAGCGATCGCGGCGGCACCCTCCAGCCGGGGCTGAATTTTCCGGCAAGCCCGGAAGCCAGCAAGGCGCCGAGGATGATGCCGAAATCCATCACCGACGTGATGTCGGCGAACACGCTGTCCTGCAGCGCCTTGGCGCGTTCAGGCGAATGCCAATAGCCCCAGGACGCGACGTCGATGCCGGAGGCCGCAAAAATCTTCGAGCCCCACAGCGCAAAGGCCGAGGTGATGCCCCACGGGCGGCCGGCGAGATAGAGCGTCGCAAAATTGCCGATGGCGAGCGCGATCGCGCCGGCAAGCAGCGGCCACGGTCCGTGCAGGAAGCGCGTGAAGCCGCGGCGATCGGTCTCCACGCCGTAGCGCAGCGTGCCATGCGTGCGGCGTTCCACGACGACGGTGAGCGCCGCGATCGCCGCGAACAGCGCAAGGCTCACCGCAAGCGCAGGCTCCCAGCCCCACGCCTTGATCAGCGAGATCGACCCGAAATTCGGCTGCGCCGACCACCACGGCAGATTCCAGGCGCCGAGCGCCGAGCCGATGATGAAGAAGGCGAGCGTGACAAACATGCGCGAATTGCCGCCGCCGGCCGTATAGAGCGTGCCGGAGGCGCAGCCGCCGCCAAGCTGCATGCCGAGCCCGAACATGAAGGCGCCGACCAGAACGGACACGCCGACCGCACCATATTCGCCATGCACCGGCTGGCCGAACAGCGTGCCGTGGGCGAGCGCGGGAAAGAACAGGATTGCGGCCGCAGCCAGCATCAGCATCTGGGCGCGCAGGCCGGCGCCGCGGCCATTGGCGATGAACACGCGCCAAGCGGAGGTGAAGCCGAACAACGCGTGATAGAGCACAAGCCCCAGCGCGCCGCCCAACAGGAACAGTGCGCCCTGCCGCCAGGTATAGGCTTCGCCTAGCGCGATTGCGCCCGCGCCCAGAACCGCCGAGGCCAGGATCACCACCCAGCTATTGATCGGCGGCGCTGCGCCGCGCTCGCTTGCAAGCAGGCGGGCGTCAACGGAAAGATCGGTCATGGTAGTCCCTCAACAAATCCCGGAACAAAAACATCCGGGGCGTGTCGGCGGCGAGGTGCCGCCTGATGCCGCCGAGGCGCGGCGGCCTCGTGCAGTCGTCTTGATCTAATCGGCAACCTGCTTTGTTCCAAGCGCTCGGCGTTTCCTTCTTCGAGACCAAATGGTAAATTTCATCTATTTCTTCGTAAATAGTAGAATATATATTCTTTTATCTTGCGAGAGAGGCGATCTAATAGAATATAATTCTTGCATGCTGCACGCGCAATTTGGGCCGCCCCGGCGATCGGGGCGGCCCTTTTGCTTCTATGCTGATACTGGCGCAGTCGGCATACCGCCGCTCAGCCCCAGCGGATGGCAATGGCGCCTGCGATCGAGCGCGGCCGCGTGCGCAGCGCGTGCCCGTCATTGCCCGATTCGATCACCCATTGCCCGTTCTCGCGGCCGACGATCTTACCGACGTGATGCGGCCACACCACCACCGCGCCGATGCCGGGTGCGCCGGCATGGCCCCAATGCGCCCAGTTGCGGGCGAGGTTGTACGACGGGCCGGGATCGCTGCCGACCAGCTGGCGCATCGCCCAGCCGCACCAGGCGGCCGGCCGGCCGCCCAGTCCGCGCAATACGGCATGTCGCACTTTGCCGCCGAATTGCGGCGTGGAAAAAGACGCCGCTTGCGGCGCGAACGGCGCGCCGAAGGACGTGTACATATCTGATGTTACAACGGCGCGGCTCCTGGCCAGGCGGTGGCTATGATGCCGATGCGAATGCGCCTGCGCCGACTGCATGCATACGAACGTGGCCGCGATAACGGCGGTAACGGTCGTCAATTTCATTCCTAGGACTCCTGAGTTGACTCAAACACTTTTGTTGTTGCGCCGCCTGCAAACAAAAGCCCCGCCAAGCTGGCAGCCTGGCGAGGCTAAAGCGAACAAACGGCAGCGCTTCATTCACGCGAAGCGCGCGCGCCTCATAGCATCATTGCGCGCTTTGGCACTGCCCATTTTTGCATGGCATCTATTTGTTTGATGTAAGTACGTGTCAAATTATCGCCGGGTTTGGACCGCGTGAAAATGCGGCGATTTTTTGTTTTCTATTTGTTTGCTGCGAAAGCCTTGGCAAAACACAGCCATTCGGCGGGATGCCGCGCAGTGATTCGGCGCAATTCGCTTCGGCGCGCCGGCGCAGCGCGCCATCGTGTCGCCGATTCCGTTAAATCGGATCGCGGGTTAAGTTTAATGCCAACAGAGCGAGTCGGGGGTAAGCCGCAATCAATGACTGTATCCGTGCTGATCATACTCGCCGGTCTGATGGGAGCGGGCGGCGTCGTGCTCGCCGCCGCCGGCGCGCACGCAGCTGCGCACACTGCGCCCGGCGCCGGCCTCGACAGCGCTGCTTATCTGTTGCTCTTCCACGCTGCGGCCGTGCTCGGCGGCACGGCGCTGATGCAGCAGGGCGCATTGTGGCGGCCTCTGGCGCTTGCGGCCCTAGCCGGCTGGGTGCTCGGCGCGGCGCTGTTCTCCGGTGACATTGCCACGCGCGCGTTTGCCGCGCACCGCCTCTTTCCATTTGCCGCACCATCGGGCGGTTTCATCCTCATCGCGGCTTGGCTCATCCTGGCCGCCGCGGCGCTCGTCGGCGCGCTGCGGAGTTAACCCAGCCCGTCACTCCAGCCGAATGTCGAGGTCCTTGATGATCTTGCCCCAGCGTGCCGTCTCGGCCGCGGCGAAATCGCTCAGTTCGGCCGGCGTCGAGGTGCGGATCGCAAAGCCCGCGGCCTCAAAGCGGGTGACGAAAGCCGGCGCAGCAATGATCGCGACCAGCTCGCGGTTGAGGCGGTCGACGATCGACTGGGGTGTTCCGGCCCTGGTGTAGAGCGCCGTCCAGATCGGACCGAGCACAAGTTTCGGATAGCCGAGCTCGGTCGTCGTCGGCACATTGGGCAACGATTTGGCGCGCCGGTCGCTCATCACCGCTGCCGCTTTGAGCTGACCGCTTTGCAAAAATGCGAACACGTCCGCAATCAGCGGAAACATGACATCGATGCGATTGGCAAGGAGATCATTGAGTGCGGGACCCTGGCCGCGATAGGGCACATGAACCACGGCGCTGCCGGTAAGCCGGTTGAACAGCTCGCCGGCGATGTGGGTCGCCGAGCCGATACCCGAGGAGCCGAAAGTCGCACGCCCATTTTCCTTCAGGCGGATTACGAGGTCGGCGAGACCGCGTGAGCCGTATTGTGGTGCCGGCACGATCACCTGCGGATTGAGCGTGACCAAAGTGAGCGGCGCAAAGTCCTTGACCGGATCGAAGCCGAGATTTTTGTAGAGATTGATATTCGTGGCATGCGTGCCGGTCGTCGCCATGAACAATGTGTAGCCATCGGGCTGGGCATGCGCGGCATCGGCTGCCGCGATATTGCCGCCGGCACCGGCCTTGTTATCGACGATGACCGGCTGCCCGAGCACTGCCGACAGCCTCTGCGCAATGACCCGCGACTGCACATCCGCGCTGCCGCCGGCCGGAAACGGTACGATCAGCTCAAGCGGGTGGGTGGGCCAGCTGTCGGGCCCGCCTTGGGATTCGGCACCGCCGGCGAGTGCGGCAGAAAGGACGACGACGAGCGCTGGCACGGCGAGAGGTGCAAATGGGACATTGCGCATGTCCCGTTGCTATCACGCGCGCCATTGTCTCGTCACGCGGCGCGTTTGCGCTCCTGTGGCACCATCGCGATCGACAGCCGCTCGGTGCCGCGCAACACGTCAAGCACGACCCGCTTGCCGATCGTCTCGCCGGTAAGCGCACGCACCAGGTCATCGGCGCCGGCGATGGGTTGGCCATCGAGCGCGACAATGATGTCGCCGCCCTTGAGCCCGGCGCGGGCGGCGGCGGAATCCGGCTCAACCGTGCCGATCATCACCGCGCTGTCCTGGGCGAGGCCAAAGGCGCGGCGCCGCCGCAGCGGAATCGCCGTCTGCTGCGCGGCGATGCCGATGAAGGCGCGGCGCACGCGGCCGTGCCGGATCAGTTCGCCGAGCACAAAGTTTGCCGTATTAGCGGCGACCGCAAAGCAGATGCCCTGCGCGCCCAGGATCACGGCGGTATTGATACCGACGACCTCGCCACGCGAGGAGACGAGCGGCCCGCCGGAATTGCCGGGATTGAGCGCCGCGTCGGTCTGGATCACGTCGTCGATCAGCCGGCCATTGCGCGAGCGCAGCGAGCGGCCCAGCGCCGAGACCACGCCAGTGGTGACGGTCGATTCGAAGCCGAGCGGATTGCCGATCGCGATGACGAGCTGGCCCCGCTTCAACAACTTGGAATTGCCGAGCGGCGCGGCCGGCAGCGTCACCGCTTCGTCGACGCGCAAGAGCGCCAGGTCGGTATCGGGATCGTCGCCGACCAGCCGCGCGCGCAGCTCTTGGCCGTCGGCCGTGGTCACCTCAATGCGCGCGGCGGTTCTGCCGAATGCACCGGCGACGTGGCTGTTGGTCAAAATGAGGCCGTCCGGCGACAGAATGACGCCGGAGCCGGTGCCGCCACGATCTTGGCGACCTTCTCGGGCAGGTCCACCGTGGACGGCAAGCCGCACCACCGCCGGGCCGATCCGCTCGACGACGTCGATGACGGCGCGCGAATAGGCATCAAGCAGCGCCTGATCGTCGGCGGGCATTTTGGGGATGTTGGGACCGGGGACGCTTTGCGCACCCCGCAAGGCATCAGCAAGAGGCATTATTGTCATGGTAAGTCAGTGGGTTAGGCCCGCCCCAGGTGGCGACCATCGGCCGGCGCTTGGTGAATGAAAAGATTGGATTGGGCGCAGATATGGGGGGCGCAGCGCCCATAAGGAAGGGCATTGGGTGGGGCGCGGCCGCGGCGCGCGATCCGTGTGATTGACAGGGGCTGCGGCCTGTGGTGCGCAGACGGCGCGAGGGAAGAATCATGACGTTCGCCAAAGCGGCTCGTCGCGCCGCATCGCCGCTTTCATCGGCTGCATTGCTGCTGGCGCTTCTCGCCGGCTGCAATCAGGGCCAGCAGCAAAGCGGCAGTCCGCCGCCGCCGACCGTGACGGTCGCTACGCCGGTGCAGCGCACGGTGGTCGATCAAGACGAATATGTCGGGCGCTTCGTGGCGGTGAATTCGGTCGAGATCCGCTCCCGCCTGTCCGGCTATCTGGCCGAAATTCATTTCAAGGACGGCCAGATGGTGAAGCAGGGCGATCCCTTGTTCACCATCGACCGGCGGCCATTCGAGATCGCGCTCGAGCAGATGCGCGCCAACCTCGCACAGGCACGCGCCAATCTTGCCTTCACCCAAGGCGATCTGGAACGCGGCCAGAGCCTGCTGACGAACAAGACCATCACCGAGCAGGCCTACGACCAACGCAAGCAGGCCAAGGCGGTGGCTGAAGCCGCCGTCGCCGCACAGGAAGCCATGGTGCACTCGGCCGAGCTCGACCTTGATCAGTACAGCGTCCTGCGTTCGCCGATCGACGGTCGCATCGGCGACCGGCGCGTCGCCGTCGGCAATCTCGTCACCGGCGGCACCGGCGGCAATACGACGCTGCTGGCGACCGTAGTCTCGGTCGATCCGATCCGCTTCGAATTCACCTTCGACGAGCAGGCCTATCTGCGCTATGTGCGCTATGCATCGAGCAGCAAGGAGGTCGCGGCGCTCAATGGCAATGTGCCGGTCACGTTGAAACTTCTTGACGAAAAGGATTTCGTGCATACCGGCAAGATCGATTTCGTCGACAACGCAATCAACACGTCGACGGGCACGATCCGCGGCCGCGCCGTGTTCGACAATCACGACGGCATTTTCACACCGGGCATGTTCGGCCGCATCCGCGTGCCGGGCTCGCCACCTTACACGGCGTTGCTTGTTCCCGACGCCGCGATCGGCTCGGAGCAGGCGCGCAAATATGTGCTGGTCGTCGATGACAGCGGCGTGGTGCACCAGAAATATGTGACGCTTGGCCAGCTCGACGACGGCCTGCGCGTCGTCAAGGACGGACTTGTTGCCAGCGATCGTGTGATCGTCAACGGCCTGATGCGGGCGCGGCCCGGCATCAAGGTGAATGCACAGGCCGAGGGCGCTCCGGCGGCATCGCCGGCGCCGGCGCCGGCAAAAGCCGGCGACGAAGCCAAGGCTGGATAGGAAGATGAGTCTAATCACTTGTGTCCCGGGCGCAGCACAGCACGAAAGTGATGCGCTGCAGACCCGGGACCTTCCCGGGCTCGGACCTCGTGACGATCCCGGATCAGCGGTGTAGCACCTCCTGCTGCACTGCATCCGGGAAACGCCGCCAATCGGTGTGCACTAGATGCGTATTTCGCACTTCTTTATCGATCGGCCGATCTTTGCCGCGGTGATCTCGATTGTTTTCGTGATCTTGGGCGTCGTGTCCTTTTCGCGCCTGCCGGTCGCGCAATATCCGGAGATCGCGCCGCCGATCATCAACGTCTCCGGCCAGTATCCCGGCGCCAGCGCCGACGTCGTGGCCTCGACCGTGGTGACGCCGATCGAGCAGCAGATCAACGGCGTCGAGAACATGCTCTACATGTCGTCGAACTCGACCGCCGACGGACGCTTCTCGATCCAGGTCAGCTTTGATCTCGGCACCAATCTCGATATCGCGCAGGTGCAGGTGCAGAATCGTGTCGCGATCGCCAATCCGCGGCTGCCGGCCGATGTGCGCAATATCGGCGTGACGGTGACCAAATCGTCGCCGGACCTGATGATGGTCGTCCACCTTTTCTCGCCGGACAAGTCGCGCGACGCGCTGTACATTTCCAACTATGCGACGCTTGAAGTCACCGATCCGCTCACCCGCGTCGACGGCGTCGGCTCTATCACCGTGTTCGGCAGCCGCGATTACTCGATGCGGGTGTGGCTCGATCCAGATCGCATGCAGTCGCTCGGCCTGACCGCAGGCGATGTGACCGCGGCGCTGCAGGCGCAGAACATCCAGGTCGCCTCCGGCGTGCTCGACGCGCCGCCGGTGGCGCATCCGGGCGCCTTTCAGATCGCGGTGCAGACATTGGGCCGCCTCAACAGTCCGGAGGAATTCGGCGCGATCGTCGTGAAGGAGACACCGGGCGCGGTGGTACGGCTGAAGGACGTCGCCACCGTCGAGCTTGCCGCGCTCGATTATTCGTCGAACTCCTATCTCGATCACGATCCTGCCGTGGCGCTCGCCATCTTCCAGCGGCCGGGCTCGAACGCGCTCGCCACCGCCAATGGCGTGATCGACAAGATGGCGGAACTGTCGAAGCGGTTTCCACCCGGCGTCAAATACGAAATCGTCTACAACCCGACCCAGTTCATTCAGCAATCGGTCGCCGCCGTGCGCGACACGATCGGCGAAGCCATCGTCCTGGTCGTGCTGGTGGTGATCCTGTTCCTGCAGACCTGGCGCGCAGCGATCATTCCGCTGGTCGCCATCCCGGTCTCGCTGGTCGGCAGCTTCTTTTTCATGGCTGCGTTCGGCTTTTCGCTGAACAACCTGTCGCTGTTCGGATTGGTGCTCGCCATCGGCATCGTGGTCGATGACGCCATCGTCGTCGTAGAAAATGTCGAGCGCAATATCGCCGCCGGCTTCTCGCCGCGCGACGCGGCGCGCAAGAGCATGGACGAGGTTGGTTCGGCGCTGATTGCGATCGCGCTCGTGCTTTGTGCCGTGTTCGTGCCGTCGGTCTTCATCACCGGCATATCCGGTCAGTTCTACCGCCAGTTCGCGCTGACGATCACCGGCGCCACCGTCATCTCGCTGCTCGTCTCGCTGACGCTGTCGCCGGCGATGTGCGCGCTGCTGCTGAAGGCGCACGAGCCCAATCATCGCGACACCTGGTGGGAGAAGCCGATCCACGGTTTCTTCCGCTATTTCAACCGCGGCTTCGACAAGGTCGGGCTTGGCATATCCTGGCTGGCGGCGCGGACGGTACGCCGGGCCGTGATGATGGTCTTGATCTATCTGGTCGTGATCGGGCTCGGCCTGAATGCGTTCCGCACCACCCCGACAGGCTTCATCCCGCAGGTCGACCGCGGCTATCTGATAACGGTGGTGCAATTGCCGCCCGGCGCAGCGCTGGCGCGCACCGATGCCGTGCAGCAGCGCGCGCTCGATATCGCGCTCTCGGTTCCCGGCGTTGCGCATGCGGTGAACATCGTCGGCTTCTCCGGCGCGACTTTCACCAATGCGCCCAATGCCGGCGCGTTGTTTCTGGTGCTCGACCCATTCGAGAAGCGCGCGCAAGATCCGCGCCAATCGGCGGCCGGCATTCAGGCCGAGCTGTTCAAGCGCCTGTCGGTCATTCAGGACGCCTTCATCGTCACGGTGCTGCCGCCGCCGGTCGCCGGCATCGGCAATGCCGGCGGCTTCCGCATGATGGTCGAGGATCGCGGCGGCCTGGGCTCGGAAGCGCTGAAGCAGGCGACCTTGGCGCTGATGGCGCGCGCCAACCAGACGCCCGGCGTGGCGCAGGTCTTCTCCTTGTTCGAGACCTCGACGCCGCAGGTCTATCTCGACATTGACCGCACCAAGGCCCAGCTCCTCGGCGTCAATGTGCAGGACGTCTTCAACGCGCTGCAGACCTATATCGGCTCGCTCTACGTCAACGACTTCAACCTGTTCGGCCGCACTTTCCGCGTCACCGCGCAGGCGCGCGACCAGGACCGGCGGGACGTCGATGACGTGCTCAAGATCAGGGTGCGCAATTCGAGCGGCGACACGGTGCCGCTCGGTTCCTTCACGACGGTCGAAAATATCGCCGGTCCCTATCGCGTGCCGCGCTATAATCTTTATCCGGCCGCCGAGTTGGACGGCGCGGCGGCGCCCGGCTATTCGCAGGGCCAGGCGATCGCGATCATGGACAAACTCGCGGCCGAAACACTGCCCGAAGGTTTTGCGACCGAGTGGACGACGCTCGCCTTCCAGCAGATCAGAGCCGGCAATACCGCGATGTTCGCCTTTGTGCTGGCGGTGGTCTTCGTGTTCCTGGTGCTGGCGGCGCAATATGAGAGCCTGACGCTGCCGCTCGCGGTCATCATGATCGTGCCGATGTGCCTGGTCGCCGCCATTACCGGCGTGATCCTGCGCGGTCAGGACAACAATATTCTCACCCAGGTCGGCTTCGTCGTGCTGATCGGGCTGGCTGCCAAGAACGCGATCCTGATCGTCGAATTTGCGCGCCAGCTCGAGGATGAGGGCCGCAATCGCTGGGACGCCGCGGTCGAAGCGACGCGGCTGCGGCTGCGCCCGATCCTGATGACCTCCTTCGCCTTCATTCTCGGCGTCACTCCGCTGGTCTGGGCGATCGGCGCCGGCGCCGAACTGCGGCAGGCGCTCGGCACGGCGGTGTTCTTCGGCATGATCGGGGTGACCGCGTTCGGGCTGATCTTCACGCCGGTATTCTATGTGATCGCGCGCTGGGTCGCCGATCTGACATTGCGCTGGCGCAAGCGGCGCGGCGGCACGTTGCAGGCGGCGGAATAGAGCCCGCGGCTTCGGTGTTTCTCCGGTCGGTTCGCGCAGGTGCGCGCGCTGCTGAAAGATAACGTAGTAGGCAACCACGGGAGGCGAACATGGCCGCGCACAATCGCGTCGGGGGCGACGTTCGATTTCCGCAGGAGCTTTGCATGTTTCGCAAAATGGTCGTCGTGCTTGCCGTCCTTGTATGCGGCGTCAGTGCTGCCAGCGCGCAGAGCTGTCAGGACGTCATCGCCAAGCGCCAGACTTTCATGAAGCGCAGCGCCGATATGGCCAAGATCGGCTCGTCTATGATCAAGGGCGAGACGCCATTCGATCTGGCAAAGGTCAAAGAGATTCTGGCCGCCTTTGCCGAGGATGCGGCAGCCATGCCGAACTTGTTCCCTGATTGCTCGAAGACCGGCGACAAGACCACCGCCGCGCCGACAATCTGGGAGAGGCCGAGCGCCTTCAAGGCTGCGCAAGCCAAGTTCCAGGCTGACGTGAAGGCGGCGCAGGACAGTGTCAAGGATCTCGACACTCTCAAGGCGAGCTTCCAGACCATCGGCAAGGATTGCGGCTCCTGCCATCAGACGTTCCGCATCAAGCAGGGCTGAATGAAGGCCGCGACCGCGGTTACCGACCCCCGGGCATTCGGCTGCATCTTTCGTCGTGGCGGCGCGCGGAATATGGGCCGCCCTTTCCCGGTCACGCTTTTGCTTGCGCAGGTACGCGCGCACTGTTGCGACGGGCTCGCTCTTTGCATTCGCCATGGAGGCCGTTGGCAATGAGAGCACAGGGAGGCGGCCGCGCTCGGGTCTTCGTTCTTGCCGTTCTGTGCTGCCTTGCCGCCGGCCTGACTGCGCTCTGGTTTCTCACGCGCCCGCAAGTCGTCGCGGCGTCGGCGCTGCCGCCTTACGCGCCCAATATCGACAACGGCAAGACCATGTTTGACATCGGCGGCTGTTCGTCCTGTCACGCCGTTCCGAAGGACAATCCCGACAAGCTCGACCGCCTGCGGCTGGGTGGCGGGCTCGCGCTGGCCTCGCCGTTCGGCACGTTTTACGCGCCGAACATTTCGCCCGATCCACACGATGGCATCGGCGCATGGAGTGAGGCGAGCTTTGTCAGCGCGCTGTGGAAGGGCACGTCGGAGCGCGGCGCCCATCTCTATCCGGCCTTTCCGTATACGTCCTACCAGCACATGGCGCTCAACGACGTTCGCGATCTCTTCGCGTTTCTGAAAACTCTGCCGCCGGTCGCCGGCAAATCGCGCCGGCATGATTTGGCGTTTCCGTTCAACCAGCGTTGGCTCATCGGCGGCTGGAAGTTGTTGTTCCTCCATGGCGGCCCATATGTGCCCGATCCTGCGAAATCGGCGCAGTGGAATCGCGGCGCCTATCTGGTGAATGGCCCCGGGCACTGCGCCGAATGCCACTCGCCCCGCAACGTGCTCGGCGCGGTCATCGACAGCCAGCGCTTCGCCGGCGGACCGACGCCGGACGGTAAGGGATGGGTGCCGAACATCACGCCGCTCGGCTTGCGCGCCGGCGGCAAGCCCTGGACGGAGCGGGACATCGCGAGCTTTCTTGGCGACGGCATGACACCGGACGGCGATTTTGCCGGCGGTCCGATGGCCGATGTCATCAATAATGTGTCGCTGCTCAGCAACGCCGACCGTGCCGCGATGGCCGTCTATATTGCCTCATTGCCGCCCATCCAGGGGCCTACGCCCCCGCCGAAGAAAGACTAATCCGAATCGTACTATGGTGGCGCCGCGCCGAGCCGTTCAATGCTCCGCGGAGGGTGAGGTACTTTACCAATGAACGCCGGGAAGGGCATTGTTCTCAAACTGATCTCCGCGGTGCTGTTCACCCTGATGTCGGCGCTGATCCGCTATCTCGGCACCCGCTATCCGATCGGCGAGGTGGTGTTCTACCGCTCGGCCTTCGCAATCGTGCCGGTCATGCTGCTCTACGCCTGGCGCGGCGAACTCGCCTCGGTCGTGCGCACCGAGCGGCCGCTCGGCCAGGCCGGGCGCGGCGTGATCAGCATTATCGGCATGTTCTGCAATTTTGGCGCGCTGGCGCGGCTACCTTTGATCGAGGCCAATGCCATCTCGTTCACCTCGCCGCTGTTCTCCGTCGCGCTGGCCGCCTTCGTGCTTAAGGAGCGGGTGCGTATCTATCGCTGGTCGGCCGTGATCGTCGGGTTCATCGGCGTCCTGGTGGTGCTGTCGCCGCATGTCTCGGGCGACGAACTGACCATTGCCGCGGCGAGCGCGACGACGCTTGCGGGGCTCGCTTACGCGCTGGCCGGCTCGCTGGCCAATGCCGGCACGGTGATCCAGACCCGCCGGCTTGCGCAGAGCGAGACGACATCGTCGATCGTGTTTTACTTCTCGCTGAGCTGCGCCCTCGCCGGCCTCGCCACCTGGCCGTTCGGCTGGGTGACCCCCAGCGGCGCGGAGCTCGCGGCCCTGGTTGCAATCGGTGTCCTCGGCGGCTCCGGTCATATCTTCCTGACCGAAAGCTATCGCTACGCGGCGGCCTCGGTAGTCGCGCCGTTCGACTATACGTCGATGATCTGGGCGCTGCTGCTCGGCTATGCGATGTTCGGCGAGACGCCGACCGTGATGATCGTGGTCGGCTCCGCGATCATTGCCGCGGCCGGGCTGTTCGTGATCTGGCGCGAGCGCCAGCTCGCCGCCGCGCGCAAGCAGGGCGCGGCCGCGGGACCGCTTGGCGGCACCGCCGCCGTCATTCTGCCCCGAACGCCTTGAAGGTGATGATGGTGCGCGTGTCGGCGACGCCGGGTATGGTCTGTACCTTCTCGGCGATGAAATGGCCGATATCGGTCGAGGGATCGACATAAAATTTCACCAGCAGATCGAAGTCGCCTGCGGTCGAATAGATCTCCGAGGCGATCTCGGCATCGGCAAGCTTGTTGGCGACGTCATAGGACTTGCCGAGCTGGCATTTGATCTGCACGAAAAAAGGGACCATGCGCGCCTCCGGACCACCGATTTGCGTTATAGCATACTCGTCATTCCGGGGACGGGCGAAGCGAGGAGCCGGCAATCCATAACTCCACCGTTCGTGGTTATGGTCTCCGGGCTTGCCCCTGCGCCCCGCCCCCGAATGACGAGGCCTGCGCGGACGTAGTATCCTCGCCGCCGTTGGAAACATCGAAAAAATGCACGCACCGGTCGAGCTTGCCGATATCGCCGCTGGCCTCCTCGCGCGCATCTGTGAGCGCGTTCCGCGCGTTCATTGCATCACCCATTCCGTGGCGCAGCAGCATACGGCCAATATGCCGCTCGCCGTCGGTGCCATACCGTCGATGACCGTTTCGCCCGAGGAGATCGGCGGCTTCGTCACCGGCGCGGATGCGCTCCGTGTCAATCTCGGCACTTTCGATAGCGTGCGCTGCGCTGCCGTCGATGTGGCGCTCGGCGTTGCCGCCAAGAGAAAACTGCCGTGGCTGCTTGACCCGGTTTTCATCGAGCGTTCGTCGCCGCGCGCCGAATTTGCTCGCGCCGTTCTTCGGCACCAGCCTTCGATGGGCAGCTTTGCCGCCGCCATGATCGATGCGCTGCATGGACTGAATGCGGCGGCCTTGCGCGCGCGCCCGGGGGTTTCCTGATGCCGAGCGCGCCCGTCGATCTTCGCCTCAACGCCATCGTCGATCCCGAGCGTGCCGGTGGGCGCGATCTCGCCGAACTGGCGCGGCTGTGCGCGCAGGGCGGCGCGACTTTGGTCCAACTGCGCGACAAGCGCGGCGAGACGCGGGCCATGGTCGAGCAGGCGCGGGCGATCAAGCGCGCGCTGGCGCCGTTTCGTGTGCCATTCGTGGTCAATGACCGTATCGACGTGGCGCTGGCGGCGGAAGCCGACGGCGTGCATGTCGGGCCGGACGACATGGCCGTCGAAGATGCGCGGCGGCTCTTGGGTCGCCACGCCATCATCGGCCTGTCCATCAAATCGGTGGCGGAAGCCGAAGCGGCGCCGATCGATCTGATCGATTATGTCGGGTCGGGAGGCGTCTATGTGACGCTCTCGAAGGAGCAGAAAAAGCCGCCGATCGGCCCCGAAGGGCTCGCGCGCATTATCGCGGTCTTGAAGCGCCGCAACGAAAAGCTGCCGGTCTGCGGCATCGCCGGCATCGATGCGAGCAATGCCGGGGAGGTCATCAGCGCCGGCGCCGACGGCGTCGCCGTGATCTCCGCGCTGTCGCTCGCAGCCGATCCGGCCGCTGCCGCCCGCGCGCTGCGCGACATTGTCGATGCCGGGCTCGCCAAACGGGGCACTTGAATGAGCATCCCGATTGCGGTCACCATTGCCGGCTCGGATTCCGGCGGCGGCGCCGGCATCCAGGCTGATCTGAAGACGTTCGCCGCCTTTGGTGTCTATGGTGCGTCGGTCGTCACGGCGGTCACCGCGCAGAATACGCAAAGCATCACCGCGATCCACGAGGTGCCGGCGAATGTGGTCGCCGCGCAGATGGACGCGGTGTTTTCCGATTTCGACGTCGCGGCGGTGAAAATCGGCATGCTCGGCAGTGCCGCGGCGATCGCGGCTGTCGCCGAAGGACTCGCGCGCCACAAGGCGCGGAATGTCGTGCTTGATCCGGTCATGGCAGCAACTTCAGGCGAGAAGTTGCTAGGCGATGATGCGCGCGAGGGCTTGCACAAGCTGATGGGGCAGGCGCGCCTGGTGACGCCCAATATTCCGGAGGCGGCGGCGCTGCTCGACGTGCTGCCGGCGCGCGACGAGAACGATATGCGCGTGCAGGCCCAGGCGCTGCTGGCGTTCGGCGTCGGCGCGGTCGTGATCAAGGGCGGCCATGCCGGTGGCTCGGAAAGCGTGGACCTGTTGGTCGAAGCCGCGACCTGCACCCGCTTTGCGGCGCCCCGGATTGGCACCGAAAACACCCACGGCACGGGCTGCACCTTCGCTTCCGCGATTGCCGCGGGTCTGGCGAGGAAGCTCCTGCTCGCCGATGCGGTGAGCGATGCCAAGGCCTATATCGGCCGCGCTATCGCGGCCGCCGATCGGCTCAAGGTCGGCGCCGGCCGCGGCCCGCTGCACCATTTTTCGCAATGGTGGTGATGTAGCGCGGGCAAAATCGCGTGTTTGCCCCTGGCAGGGGTGAGGCGTAAGGGCGGTTACGACCGTCTTCGACGGGCTGTGGCGCCCGCGCGATTTTGCCCACGCGGCTCGGCACTCCCGGCACGGGGCCTGCCGTCCATGTTGGCGCAAAATTGCTACGCCGCCGCCGGCGCCCCCGGTTGCTTCAACGGATGCGCGCGGGCAAAGGCATCGATCTGCGCCAGCGCGTCGGTGATCCGGGCAAAGTTCGGGAACGGCGCGGTGTCGACATTGAAGAATTTTGCGCCGGCTGCCTGGCTCGCCAGACAGATGTCGGCGAGCGTGATCGTGTCGCCATGCGCATAGCTACCCGTCTGCGGGCTTTGCAGATGCGTCTCCAGCGCGGCGAGCGCCGCCCTATGCCAATGCTGGCACCATTTGGTGCGCGCCGCCTCGTCGAGCTTGAATTCGTGCTCCAGATATTCGCGCACCCGCGGCACGATCAGCGGATGTGAATCGGCGGCGACGATCTGCGCCAGCCCCCGCACCCGGGCGCGGCCGCGCGGATCGCGCGGCAACAGCGGCGGATTCGGATGCGTCTCGTCCAAATATTCGATGATGGCGAGCGACTCGAACAGGACCGGCCCGTCGCCGTCGATCAGCGCAGGCAGCGCCATCATCGGATTGACCGCACGATAGGACGCTTCGCGCTGCGCGCCGGTCATCAGGTTCACGTCGATCACTTCGTCCGGCACGACGCCTTTGAGGTTGAGCGCGATGCGCACGCGATAGGTGGCAAGCGAACGCCAGAAGGAAAAGAGCTTCATGGAAACCTCCTGCCTATGGTCCGTCACCCCGAGGCGCTCGGCGCATGGCGCCGAGCCGCGAAGGACGACGGCCGGTGAGTTCTCGCCGTTCATCCGTCGAGGCTCGCTGCGCTCGCGCTTGAGGAAGACGGCTCATTGCAGCTAATCCATTCCCGGATCGGCCTTGAGCCCGGCCGCTTCGATGCCGGCCAGCGCGCACATCTCGTCCTTGTCCGATGTGTCGCCGGATATGCCGCAGGCGCCGATGACATTGCCGCTTGCGTCGCGGATCAAGACGCCGCCCGGATTGGTGACCATGCGCCCACCGCTTGCCGCGGCGAGCATGGTGAAGAACTGCGGGGTCTTGGCCGCGCGGCTCGCCAGTGTCCGCGAGCCGAAGCCCATGCCGAGCGCACCCCAGGCTTTGCCGAAGGCAATGTCGAAGCGCAGGATGCCGGATCTGTCCTCACGCTTGAACGCAACCAGGTGACCGCCGGCGTCAAGCACGGCAACCGTGAGCGGGGCGAGATTGTTTTCGCGCGCCTTTTTCAGCGCGACATCGACAATGGTGGAGGCTTGAGCAAGGGTAATGACCGACATGGTGGCTCCGATGTTTTGGCGAACTAAAGTCAGCCTTGTCGACGTGCCGATCGGGTTGATTTGATCGACGGCCTTTCTTGACCGCAGCCGAGTCGGGCATGATGACCTTTCGACATTCGTGTCGGTCTCGCGCTGAGGTCCCTAGTGAACTTTCACCGCCGCGCCCAATACACCGCCTGCCGCGAGCTGTCATCGCCGCGGCCCAGACCGTGTTTGTTTGCTTCCTCGAACGCGGCGAGCGCCGCCTTGGTCGCCGGCATGTCGCAGCCCTTGGCCGCGCCGGCATCGACCATGGTGCGCAAGTCCTTGAGCGCGTCGGCGATGCTGAATGTAGTGGGTCCGGGGTCGCGGTTTTCCATCATGGCGACGATCATGTCGGCGCGCATTTTCAGGCCGTTATTGGCGCCGTTGCTTTCGACGAACAGATCGAGCAGGCGCTTGGGCGTCCAGCCGACATCGCGGGCAATCGCGAAGGCTTCGCCATAGGCCTGCCAGGCCACCATCAGCGGCAGATTGATCGCAAGCTTCATCGACGAGCCCGCGCCGACCGGGCCGCAGTGCTCGACCTTGCGGCAGAGCTGATTGAGGATCGGTCGCGCGCACGCCGCGGCGCCATCCTCGCCGCCGAGGAGCCCGAGCAATTTGCCTTGCCGCGCCGGCGCGGTCGAGCCGCCGACCGGACATTCGACGAACGCCGCCCCCTTGGCCTGCACCATCGGCGCCAGCGCCGTCTCGACCTTTGGCGGCACGGTGCTCATCTCGATGAACAGTCTGTCTTTGACGTCGCCGGATATCAGCCCCGACGGCCCATGATAGACCGCCTCGATCGCCGCCCCGTCGGTAAGAATGGTGATCACCGCGTCCGAACGCCGCGCCAGTTCGGCCGGTGTTGCGACAGCAGTCGCACCGGCGACGGCTTTCGCCTTCTCCGCCGTGCGATTCCACACCGCGACCTCATGGCCGACTTCGATCAGCCGCGCGGCGATGGCCGCGCCCATTTTCCCGATACCGGCAACACCGATGCGCATCCAGCGTTCTCCTCCACTTCGAAGTTTGTTTGCCGCGCGGACGATAGGCGATCGGGCCGGCTTAAGAAAGCGGCTTGCTCGGCAGCTCTCGCGATGTCATAGCCATCCATTCTTGGGCCTGCATCGATCATTTCAGAAGGCAAGCAGCATGGCTTCGGCGAAGAAGGGCACTGTCGGCGTGATCGGCCTCGGCATCATGGGGGGCGCGTTCGCGCAAAATCTGATTGCGTCAGGCTGGCGGGTGATCGGCTATGATATCGCGCCGGACCGGCGCCGCGCGCTCGCTCGCGCCGGCACGGAGATCGCCGCAGATGCGGTCGACGTCGCGCGCAGGGCACGCGTGATGCTCACGAGCCTGCCGAAGCCGCAGGCGCTTGCGGAAACCGCGGCCGCAATCGGCAAGGCGAAACTGCCGCGCCGCGTGATCGTCGAGATGTCGACCTTCGCCATCGAGGACAAAGCCCGCGCCGAGGCGGTCTTACGCAAGGCCGGCCATGTCATGCTCGACTGCCCGGTCAGCGGCACCGGTGCGCAGGCCAAGGTGAAGGACCTGGTCGTTTATGCCTCCGGCGACGCAGCCGAGATCAAGAAGCTGCGGCCGATCTTCGCGGGCTTCACCCGCGCGGTGCACGATGTCGGCGCTTTCGGCAATGGCAGCCGCATGAAATACGTCGCCAACCTGTTGGTCGCCATCCACAATGTGGCAAGCGCGGAGGCGATGGTGCTGGGCATGAAATCAGGCCTGCCGCCGCAGCTCATCTTCGATCTGATCAAGACCGGCGCCGGCAATTCCCGCGTCTTCGAATTGCGCGCGCCGATGATGGTGAAGAATAATTACAACGATGTCACGATGAAGATCTCGGTCTGGCAGAAGGACATGGACGTCATCGGCGGTTTTGCCAAAAAGATCCGCGTGCCGACGCCGATGTTCGATGCCAGCAACGTCATCTACGCCAAGGCGCTGAAAAGCGGCCGCGGCGCGGAGGATACCGCCGCCGTCTGCGCCGTGCTGGAGAAGATGGCCGGCGTGAAGCGGGGGAGGGCCAAGGCAAGCCGCAAGAGCTAGCCGAACTTGCGCGGCCGCCGCGTGCCCGCGCCAGCAATTAGAATTCCTCATGCCGGCGATCAGAATTCGTCATGTCCGACGAAAAGGTCGAGCATGACCGTTTTTAATCTGCGCGTCGACAAGTAAGCTAGACCGTAAGCCAGCGCGTAAACCGGCGGCTGGACGCTTGGAGGAAACCAATGTCATCGCTTGAAGGCGAGGCCCGCATGGCGGCGCATGCGGGGGACCGCAAGAGTCACCAGCATCGCAGCGAGGTCCGTGACGGCATGCGCATCGAGTGGGACGTGCCGATCACGATGGACGATGGCCTCGTGCTGCGCGCCGACGTGTTTCGCCCGGTTGCCGAAGGCCGCTATCCGGTGATTCTGAGCTATGGGCCCTACGCCAAGGGCCTGGCTTTTCAGGACGGCTATCCCAGCGCCTGGCAGCGCATGGCGGAGAAGCATCCCGATGTGACGGCAGGCTCGAGCAATCTCTACCAGAGCTGGGAAGTGGTCGATCCGGAGAAATGGGTGCCACACGATTACGCCTGCGTGCGCGTCGATTCACGCGGTTGCGGCTGTTCGCCGGGCTTTATCGATCATTTCTCGCCGCGGGAGACCAAGGACTTTTATGACTGCATCGAATGGGCCGGCGTGCAGCCCTGGTCGAACGGCAAGGTCGGGCTCAACGGCATTTCCTATTACGGCATCAACCAGTGGCATGTCGCCTCCCTCGAGCCGCCGCATCTCGCCGCCATGTGCATCTGGGAAGGCGCCGCCGACTGGTATCGCGACATGACGCATCACGGCGGCATTCTCTGCACATTCTGGGACAATTGGTACGACATGCAGGTCAAGACCGTGCAATACGGCGCAGGCGAGCGCGGCAAAAGGAGCCGCGTGCACGGCGAGCTGGTCTGCGGCCCGGAATTTCTGTCCGAGGAACAGCTCGCCAAGAACCGCAGCAATTTCGGCGCCGACATTCTCGCCCATCCGCTTGACGACGATTACCATCGCGCCCGCTCACCGGTCTGGTCGAAGGCGAAGGTGCCGTTTTTGTCTGCCGCCAATTGGGGCGGGCAGCCGCTGCATCCGCGCGGCAATTTCGAAGGTTTTGTACGCGCCGCCTCCAAGCAGAAATGGCTTGAAGTGCACGGTATCGAGCATTGGACGCACTTCTACACCGATTACGGCCGCACGCTTCAGCTGCGGTTCTTCGATTACTTTCTGCACGGCAAGAAGAACGGCTGGGACAAGCAGCCGGCGGTGCAATTGCAGGTCCGGCATGTCGATCGCTTCGTCGAACGCGCCGAGCAGGAATGGCCACTCAAGCGCACACGGTGGACGAAGCTTTATCTCGATCCGACCAGCGCCGCGCTCATACCGAAGCCGGCCAAGGCCAAGGCCGTGCTGCGCTTTGAGGCCATGGGCGACGGCGTCACTTTTGTCACGCCGCCGCTGACCCATGAGACCGAGATCACCGGACCCTCGGCGGCGAAGCTGTTCGTCTCGTCCTCGACCAGCGATGCCGACATTTTTGTCGTGTTGCGGGTGTTTTCGCCGGACTTCGATGAGGTGGTCTTCCAAGGCGCCATCGATCCGCATACGCCGATCGGGCAGGGCTGGCTGCGTGCCTCGCATCGCGAACTCGACAAGAAATTATCGACGCCGTATCGGCCCTATCACACGCATCGCAAAAAGCAGCCGCTCAAGCCGGGCGAGGTAGTCGCGCTTGATGTCGAGATCTGGCCGACCTGCATCGTGGTCCCGGCCGGCTATCGCATCGCGCTTTCCATCCGCGGCAAGGACTATGTCTATCACGGACCGAGCGGCGGGCGGCTGTCGAATTTCAAGAACGAGCTGACCGGCTGCGGGCCATTCCTGCATAACGACCCGCGCGATCGACCGCCGGAAATTTTTGGCGGTGTCACCGGTCTGCACTTCGGCGGCGCGATGCAGCCCTATCTGTTGCTGCCGATTGTTCCGGCCAGAGACGACGCAAAGGTTGTGTCAGCGAGAACGGCGAGCAAGGCGCCAAAAAAGGCGGCACAGCGGATGGCTGGAAGGAGTAACGTGACAAAAAAACGAAAATGAAAACCTGAAAAATTCATCGTATAAGCACGGGAACCCGGAACGCCAGAAATATCCGCGCCGGCAAGCAGGCAAGGGGAGGATAGTATGCCTAGTCGTAACGTTACGCGCCGTTCGCTGCTCGCCGGCACCGCCGCCGGCGCCGCTGCGGCCCTGAGCCGCTTTCCGGCGCCCGCGATTGCGCAGACCAGGCCGGTCAAGATCGGCCTGCTCACGGTCAAGACCGGCGTGCTCGCCCAAGGCGGTATCCAGATGGAGCAGGGCGTTCAGACCTTTCTGAAGGAGACCAACAATACGATGGCCGGCCGTCCGGTCGAGCTCGTCGTCGGCGATACCGGCGGCGCGCCGGCCGGGGCCAAGACCAAAGTTCAGGAATTGGTTGAACGTGACAAAGTGGACGTCATTCTGGGCCCGCTCGCCACGTTCGAGCTATACGCCATCAACGATTATATCCAGCAGAACAAGGTGCCGACGCTGAGCTTGGCCGCGGCCGACAACCTCACCCAGCGGCAGCCGAGCCCGTATCTCTTGCGCGCCTCCGCCACCTCCTCGCAGGCGATGCAGCCGATGGGCCACTACACGGCCACCGAGATGAAGCTCAAACGCGCCGTGTGCATCGGCGAGGATCTTTCCTTCGACTATGAGGAAATCGGCGGCTTTCAGGCGGCCTTCGAGAAGGATGGCGGTTGCGTTGTCGCAAAGCTCTGGCCGCCTTTGGTGACGCCGGACTACACGCCCTATCTCGCGCAGATCGCCGATTGCGACGTGGTCTGCCAAGGTTTTGCCGGCTCGAACCCGCTGCGTTTCATGAAGGCCTACGCCGGCTTTGGACTGAAATATCCGGTGGTGACCGGCGAAACCGGCGGCGACGACGCGCTGTTGAAGAGCTTCGGCGAGGAAGCGGTCGGTCTCGTCTCCTGCTGCCCCTATTCGCTCGATCTGCAATCCGACGCCAACAGCCGCTTCATCGACGGCATGCTCAAGAACTTCAATGTTGTTCCAGGCTTCTATGCCGCCGGCCTTTATGTCAATTGTCAGGTGGTTGACGCTGCGCTGAAAGCGGCCAACGGCGACACCGGCGACAAGGAAAAATTCATGGGCGTTCTGCGCACGGTCAGCCTTCCCGACACGCCGCGCGGGCCGATCAAGTTCGACCATTTTGGCAATGTGATCGGCACGTTCTGCATTCGCCGCTGCGGCCCCGAGGGCGCCAAATACGGACTCAAGCTCTGGAACAAGATCATCAAGACCTACGAGAATGTCAGCCAGTTCTGGGTCTGGCCGGAGCAGGAATTTCTCGCTCATCCGGTCTATTCGCGGGACTATCCGCCTTTAACCAAATGCTGAAAAAGCGCGACAATGGCGGCCTTTACAGGCCTAGGGGCTTGCCCAATGATAGCCTGACAGTGCCAGCGCGAGGGACGGGCTGGCAATCCGGACGCCGAAGAAAAACAAAACGGGGCGTCACCGCGATGACGCCAGAGGGAGGAATGTTATGTCTCGCAAGATGATGTCTGCAAAGGTGAGCCGCCGCGCGGTCTTGGCCGGCACCGCGGCCGGCGCGGCCGCGACGCTCGGCCGCTTTCCGACGCCGGCGATCGCGCAAGCCGCGCCGTTCAAGCTCGGCCTGCTCACGGTCAAGACCGGGCCGCTCGCGCAGGGCGGCATCCAGATGGAGCAGGGCGTCCTGACCTATTTGAAGGAGAAGAATTACACGATGGGCGGCCGCAAGGTCGATTTCATCTCGGCCGATACCGGCGGCAATCCGGCCGGCACCAAGACCAAGGCGCAGGAACTGGTCGAGCGCGATCAGGTCGATGTCATTCTCGGGCCGCTTGCCGCGTTCGAACTCTACGCCATCAACGATTACATCAAAGAGCGAAAGATGCCGACGCTCAGCCTGGCGGCGGCCGACAATCTCACCCAGCGCACGCCGAATCCGTTCCTGCTGCGTGCTTCCGCGACATCCTCGCAGGCGATGCAGCCGATGGGGCATTACGCGGCAACTGAATTGAAGCTCAAGCGCGTCGTCACCATCGTCGAGGATTTTGCCTTTGGCTACGAACAGATGGGCGGCTTCCAGGCGGCGTTCCAGAAGGACGGCGGCTGTGTCGTCAACAAATTATGGCCGCCGCTGACCACGCCCGACTACACGCCCTATATCGCGCAGATCACCGATTGCGACGGTGTCTGCCAGGGCTTTGCCGGCTCGAACCCGCTGCGCTTCATGAAGGCCTATGCCAGCGCCGGATTGAAATACCCGGTCGTCACCGGCGAGACCGGCGGCGATGACGCGCTGCTCAAGAGCTTTGGCGAGGAAGCGCTCGGAATGGTCAGCTGCTGTCCCTATACGCTCGATCTCGAGAGCGCCTCGAACCAGCGCTTCGTCGACGAGATGATCAAGAACTACGATGCCATTCCGGGCTTCTACTGCGCCGGCCTCTACGTCAATTGCATGGTCGTCGATGCCGGACTCAAAGCAGCCGGCGGCGATGCCAGCGACAAGGATAAATTCATGGCGGCGCTCAAAGCGGTGAGTCTCACCGACACGCCGCGCGGGCCGATCAAGTTCGATCACCTCAACAATGTGGTTGGCACGTTCTATATCCGCCGCGTCGAGGACACCGGCGCCAAATACGGCCTCAAACTCTGGAACAAGACGATAAAGACCTACGATAATGTGAGCCAGTTCTGGACCTGGCCGGAAGCCGAATTCCTCGCCCATCCGGTCTATTCGCGCGACTATCCGCCGCTGACGAAGTGCTGACCGCGCGGTCGTAACCTGGGTTGAGCAAGGCAAGGCCCGGGAGCAAGAATTCGCCGGATCGCGCATTGCGGCCCGGCCATCCGAGAAAAGACCGGCAGCCGGGACTGCAAAGGAAGGGACATGACATTCTGGCTGCTGCTCACCGTCAATAGCGTGACGTTTGGCGGCTTGCTGTTTCTGTTGTCCGCGGGCTTCTCGTTGATCTTCGGGCTGATGCGGATTCCCAATCTGACGCACGGCTCGATGTTTATGGTCGGCGCCTATCTCGGCACGAGCTTCCTGTCCGGCGGGCTCGGTCTCAAGCTTGACTTTTGGCTGGCCGCGATTATCGCCGCGCTGGAAGTGGCGGCGCTTGGTGCGCTGATGGAACGCTTGCTGCTGCGTCGGCTTGCCGGCCAGCAATTGGCGCAAGTGCTGGTCACGCTCGGCGTCTCCTTCATGGTCGCCGATCTTTGCCTGATGGCCTGGGGCGGCGATCCGATCTCGGTGGCGACGCCGCATGGCCTGACCGGATTCATCCGTTGGGGCGGCGCGGCTTTTCCGCTTTATCGCCTCTCGGTGATCGCCATTGCCGTCGTCTTTGCCGTGGCGCTCTGGCTGATGCTCGAGCGCACCAGGCTCGGCGCCATGATCCGCGCTGGCGTCGACGATCCACAGATGGCGCGCGTCGTCGGCATCCGCGTCTCGCAACTGTTCACCATCGTGTTCGCGCTTGGCGCCGGCCTTGCCGGCTTTGCCGGCATGATCGGCGGGCCGATCCTCTCGGTCTATCCGGGGCTCGATCAGGACATGCTGCCGCTCGCGCTCGTCGTCGTCATTCTCGGCGGCACCGGCAGCCTGCTCGGCTCCTTCGTCGGCTCGATCGTGATCGGCTTCATCTATAATTTCGGCCAGGCGCTGCTGCCCGAACTGGCCTATTTCATTCTGTTCCTGCCGATGGTGCTGGTTCTGCTGTTGCGGCCGCAGGGTCTGTTCGGAGGTCAAATCCTGTGAGCGGCCTGCAGTCGCCTCCGATGACGCGCGCCTTCAACGGCCGGCACCTTGCCATGGCCGCTGCTGTTCTCGCGTTGATCGCCGTGCCCTATGCGATCCCCGAAGGCTACTACGTCAACATCGCGAGCCAGATTCTGCTCTATGCGATCTTCGCGATGGGGCTCAACGTGCTGGTCGGCTATGCCGGCCTAGTGTCGCTCGGCCATGCCGGCCTGTTCGGCATTGCCGCCTATGTGGTCGCCTATCTGCTCGCGGCCGGTCACAGCCATACCGTCGCAATCCTTGCCGCACTGGTGATCAGCCTCGTCTCCACTGCAGGCTTTGCCGCGCTGTCGCTGCGGGCGAGCGGTATCAGCTTCATCATGATCACGCTGGCGCTTGGCGAGATCATCTGGGGCGTCGCCTATCGCTGGATCAGCCTGACCAACGGCGACAACGGCATCAGCGTCGCGACACGGCCGGCGCCGTTCGGATTTTCGCTGTCCTCTGCCACCGGCTTTTACTATGCGACCCTGATCGTCTTTCTTCTCGCCATGGCCGCCGTGGCGATCTTCGTGCGCTCGCCGCTCGGCGCGGCGCTCTGCGGCACGCGCGATCAGCCGCGCCGGATGAACGCGCTCGGTTATCATGTCTGGATGATCCGCTTCTGCGCCTTCATGTTCTCCGGCCTGCTCACTGCAGTGGCCGGCGTCCTGTTCGTCTATTACACCGAATTCATCAGCCCCCAGGCGCTGGCGCTCACCGCCTCGGCCGAGGGCTTGCTGATGGTGATTTCCGGCGGCGCCGGAACGCTGCTCGGCCCGGTCTTCGGCGCCGCCCTTGTGGTCATCGTCAAGAACGTGGTCAGCGCCTATGTCACACGCTGGAATTTCATGCTCGGCGCGATCTTCGTCGCCATCGTCGTGTTCATGCCGGAAGGCTTTGTCCCTGGTGCGGTACGGCTGGCGCGCGCCGCCTGGCGCAAGCGAGGCCGGTCCAGACCCGCGATCGCGATTGCGGAGAGTAGGCCCTGCACGGAGCACATGAACGTGGAGCGCGAGCCATGAGCGCGCTCGTCGTCAACAATCTCTGCAAGTCGTTCGGCGGGCTGCGGGTAACGACGAATGTGTGTCTCGATGTCGCGCCGGGCGAGCGGCGGCTGATCATCGGCCCGAACGGCGCCGGCAAGACCACGTTGTTCAACCTGATCACCGGCGAGCTCACTGCCGATGCCGGATGGGTCAAGCTGTTCGATCGCGACATCACCAGGCTGCCGACGCGCAAGCGCGCCCATCTCGGCATGGCGCGCACCTATCAGATCATCACGCTGTTTCCGCAGAACACGATTGCGCATAACGTGACGCTCGCTTTGCTGGGCCTGTCGCGGTTGCGCTGGAATCCCTGGGCCGAGCTTGTGCGCCAGGAGCATCTTGCCATGCAGGCACGCGAGGCGCTGCGCCGCGTCGGCCTCGCTCAGATCGCCGACCGGCCGCTGTCGCAGACGTCCTACGGCGAGCGCCGCCGCGTCGAGATCGCGATGGCGCTGGCGCAAAATCCGAAAGTGCTGCTGCTCGACGAGCCCTTCGCCGGCCTGTCCATCGACGAGCGCCAGGAAGTGCGCAAACTTCTTCTCGCCATCCCGCGCGACGTGACCATCGTGATGATCGAGCATGATATGGACGTGGCGCTCGACTTTGCCGATCGCATTTCGCTTTTGCATTTCGGCGAGGTCATTGTCGAAGGCACCCGCGCGGAAGTGGTGGCCAATCCGCGCACGCGGGAGGTCTATCTTGGCGAATAAGGCGCTCACGCTGAGCAATATCGACGCCTTCTACGGCGACAGCCATGTGCTGCAGCGCGTCTCGTTCGAGCTCGGCGAGGGGCGGCTGTTGGGCCTGCTCGGCCGCAACGGCGCCGGCAAGTCGACCTGCATGAATGTCAGCGTCGGTCTGTTGCCGCCGCGCGCCGGCAGCGTCGAAGTCTTCGGCACGTCCGTGACGCGGCGCGGGCCGGAGGATATCGCCGCGCAAGGCGTGGCCTTGGTGCCGCAGGGCCGGCGCATCTTCAAGAGCCTCACGGTGCGCGAGAACCTGATGGTGGCCGCGCAAAAAGGTTACGCGGCACAGCATGCGCCGTGGACGACTGATACGGTCTTCGCGATGTTCCCGCGGCTCGCCGATCGGCGCTCGCAGCTGGCCGGCTATCTGTCCGGCGGCGAGCAGCAGATGCTCGCGATCGGGCGCGCGCTGATGGCCAATCCCCGCGTGCTGCTGATGGATGAGCCGTCGGAGGGGCTGGCGCCGCAGATCGTCGCCGAAGTCATGGCCACCATCCGCAAGCTCAAGGCAAGCGGGCTTTCCATCGTTCTGGTGGAGCAGAGCCCAAAGCTCGTGTTCGATATTGCCGACGATATCGTCATTCTCAATTCCGGCCGTGTCGCCGTCGCTTCGACCGCAGCCAAGCTCAAGGCCGATAACGTCGACCTGCACCAGCACCTGGGAATATTTTAGCTTTCTGTCCTCGCGCTGGGCCCGTCCGCTGTTGGCGCCCAACGGAGAGCGGCGGGCGCCGCGTCAGGGCTGCAAGTTGAAATGTCACAATCTTGTCGCTGCCTCGCGACACGATTGTCGCTGTCCCGGCTCGGCATAACGGCGCGCACAAACGATATTGCAAATTGCCGGACTCGCCGCCACCATGCGGCGGTCTGCGCAAGGGGCTGAGCAAGGGGGCTTTACTTGATTACCGTGCCCGAACTCGCAGCCGAGGGACTCGGATCATTCCTCCACGAGCATATGAGCCGCAGGTTTTCGACCACGCATGCCGATCTGACCGAGCTCGTTCCGTCCGTGGCTCGGCTTGCCATCGAGTGCATCGGCAACAGCGATGCGCTCTACCACAACGTCGAACATACGATGCTGGTGACACAGGTCGGCTATGACATCATGAAGGGGCGCGCGCTGCTGCGGCCGACCTTCCCCTCGGATTTCGCCCATCTTCTGGTCGCCTGCCTGCTGCACGACATCGGCTATGTGCGCGGCATCCTCAAGGAAGACAATGCCGACGGCTATGTCATCGACAGCAAGGGCAACAAGGTGAAATTGCCGCGCGGCTCCTCGGACGCCGCGCTTTTGTTCCATCACGTCGACCGCTCGAAGCTTTTCGCGATGGATCGGCTGAGCAAAATGGAGCTGCTCGATGCCGAGCGAATCGCGCGTGCCATCGAATATACTCGCTTTCCCTCGCCGCATGTGCCTGATGACACCAACGAAGAGGGTCTGCTGGTGCGCGCTGCCGATCTGATCGGCCAACTCGGTGATCCGCATTATCTGCGCAAGGCAAACGCGCTCTATTACGAGTTCGAGGAAGTCGGCATGAACAAACAGCTCGGCTATACATCGCCGGCCGACCTGACTGATCTTTATCCGCAGTTTTACTGGAACAGCGTATCCCCGCACATCCAGTCGGCGATCCGCTATCTCAATGTCACATCAAGCGGAAGGCAGTGGATCGCCAATCTCTATAGCAACGTGTTCCGCGCCGAGCGCGATCTGAGCCTGTGCGGGCCGCAGCGCTGAGTGCGCCGCCTGCTGATTGCTTGGCGAGCGGCATGATTTTAGGCGAACCGCGTCCTTAGAACGTTTTCCCATTCCGTGGAATGGGCAAACGCTCCAGTTTTTGTCGCATTTTATTACGGAAGACCGATACCATCTTTTCCGGAAAATGCTCTAGGCCTTCCGCCGCGGCCTACCTTTGCTGCGTTTCGCGCGCGCGTGCGCTTTGGCTGTGGCTTGCGCTTGGCTGCGGCTCCTTTGACCGAAGGTCGCCGCGGCTTCTTCGCCGAGCTCCGCATCGACGCGGCCTGCTCTTTCTTGCCGGTGGCCTCGCCCGCCGGCGCGGCGCCTTTCACCTTGCCGGCCGATTTCGCCGCGGCGGCATCGACGGCCGACCAGTCGACCGTCTTGGTGGCGGCGAGGCCGGGCGGCAAAGGTTGCGCGGTGAACAAAAGCCGGTCGCGCATCTGAATGCACGTGGTGTCGTAATATTGCCGCCACCACGGCGTCGGTGCGTTCGGCTTGCCGGGATACCACAAGGTCAGCGGCGGCTGGTTTGGCTTCACCGTCTGCATGGCTTTGCGGAAATGATAATGATCGAACAGCGCCACCGCCTCGATCGCGAACATATTGGCGATCGCCGCATCCTCGATCATGGCAAGGCTGTCGCCGTTGGCCTGTTCGCCGCCCGATGCCAGATTGGACGAGCCGGTGAACACGGTCGGATTGGCGGCGTTGAAATCGACCACGACGAATTTGTCATGGATGTGCATGCCCGGCCCGCCGTTGAATTCCTTCTTGAATGGCGCCGGCACGTTCTTGGTGAGCGCAGCAAAGCTCGTCATGACGCTCATCTGTCCGTTCGGGCTCTGCACTGCCAGGCCTTTGTCGGTCTCGACGGTTCCATAGGAGAACACCGTTGGCCGCGCCGCGATCTCGCGCAGCGTATCGAGCACCGGTCCCGACCCGGTCGGCTCCATCACGGCGAAAAACACCGAGCTCGTCGCCTTGCGGATGCGGTCCGCCATCGGACCGAGCGAGACGCTGTAATTCTTGTGCGGTGACAGCGCGAGGGAGAATTTCGGCAAGGCCTGCGTGTCGCTTGCCGATCCGGTCATATAGCCCCTGGCAATCGGGTCGGCTTGGAACGGCGCCTGCTTCACATCATTGGCGAACGCGTCATCGAACGCCTTGGCGAACATGCCGGCGACGTCTGCGTCATCGACCACGATGACGTTGTTTGCCTGCACATAGATGCCGCGCAGCGAAAAATTCATCGACCCGAACAGAACCTTTTGCGCCTTGCCCTGGGCGTCGCGCTTGATGAAGACCTTGTTGTGCTGAAAGCGCCCGAAATGGCCCTGGCGGACATTGCTGGCGCCGGCGGCGGCGATGATCATTTTCGCCGCGCCGACTTCGAGCGGCATTACGCCGGATTTGTTCGGTTTCGAATGCAGCGGCGCGTCATCAAGAATGGCGCGCAACCGTCCCTGCTTGCCCATCCGGCAGATCGCGGCGATCACATTGGGCTCGTCGAGGTCGTAGGCGAAGACGTCGACCTTGGCCGCAGAATCCTTTTGGCACTCGTTGATGAAGTCAAACAAGCGGGTCCGCGCATCGGCGCCAAGCCAGGCATATTGCGCCTCAAACGGCTTGGTGTCGAAGCTGAGCGTCTTGGCGCCCGCGGGCCGGATGTCCTTGTTGTCGAACTTGTCCGCATAGGCCTGTGACGCAATGTAACCGCGGGTAAAGGCCGGGTGAAAATTCGCATGTCGCGCCTTGACCGGTGCGACCGGTATCGAGACCTGTGGCCCGGGCGCGGTCTTGTAGCCTTGGCCGGTGAAATAAAGCGCCTGCACGCGATAGGTGATCGGGGCGTCAAAGCCGTCTTCCGGCACGTCGATCCAGCGGAATTTCTGGAACGGGGCCTGGTCCGACGGCGTCCATTCGCGCGTTGCGGCCGTGGTCGCGGCGTTGACGCCGCCTACGAAACTGATGCGGTTCGCTAGAGGCGTTTCGGGCTTGCCTTGATAACGCCGCCAGATGGCAAAGCCGGCGAGGTTCTTGTCGCGCGTATCGACCGCATCACTATCGAGCGACATCGCGATCAGAATCTTGTTGTCGCCCGGATAGGCGACAACATGCAAGTTTCCGCTGCTCGCCGAATATTTGGTGGCTTCCATGACCAATCCCCCAAATGCTGGCTGTGGGTTCTAACGCGAAATCAGCCTCACATACGTGACACGCGGCGCCGCTTCGGTTCCCCGCCTCTGCCAGTTTCAGCCGGCTTTGCCGCTCAGTGCAGTGAGGGACGCCACAGACGCCTTGTCAGGCGGCTTGCGCCCGCTGAGCGCTTCCCGCACATTGCGCCGCCCATCGCGCAACGCGGGCGAGCGGGGGACGAAAATTCCCTTAAATTTTAGCGGCAAGGATGCGAGCAATGGCCCCACACTGGAATAAATATGCCGCCACAGCGGCACGCCGCCACGGCAAAGCCGGCCGCGACACCCGGCCGAACAGCGTCACGATCGATATTCATTCCCATGTCGGCGTGCCCGCGGCGGCCAAATTCGTCGAGCCGTATCTCGATTGGGCCACCATCCCGCTGGCGCATTTCGCCGACGCCGAAACCAAGGCGCTCAGTCAAAAGCAGGAAGCCGACATTCGCGAGCGCGCCGGGCACGAGCACCGGCTTGCCGATCTCGATGCCATGGGCATCGACATACAGATGATCGCGCCGCCGCCACCGCAATGCTACTACACGGTGCCGCTCGAGGTCGCAGTGAAGGCCACTCAGATGGTCAATGACGGCATCGCCGAGTTTTGCGCCAAGAAGCCGGACCGGCTCAAAGGTTTCGGCTCGGTGCCGATGACCGACGCCGGCGAAGCCGTCAAGGAGCTTGAACGCTGCGTCAAACGGCTTGGCTTCGCCGGCGTCGAAATCCTCACCAATATTGCCGGCAAGGAATTGTCCGATCCGGCCTTTGCGCCGTTCTGGAGGAAGGCTGAAGATTTGGGCGTGTTGGTGATGCTGCATCCGAACGGCTTCACCGACGCCTCGCGGCTGACGCGCTTTTACTTCAACAATGTCATCGGCAATCCGCTCGAGACTACGATCGCGCTGCATTATCTGATCTTTGACGGTGTGCTCGAGCGCCATCCGAATCTGAAAATTCTTGCCGTGCATGGCGGCGGCTATCTCGGCGCCTATCCGGGGCGCATCGATCATGCCTGGGGCGCGCGCTCCGACAGCCACGGCGCACTGCCGCAGCCGCCGACCACTTATCTCAAGCGCATCTATGTCGACACGGTCGTGTTCACGCCGCATCAGCTCGCCGAACTGGTGCGTGTGTTCGGCGCGGCCCGCGTCCTTTTGGGCACCGACTACCCCTATGACATGGCAGAATACGATCCGCTCGGTCATATCGCTTCGGTCCAAGGATTTGACGCCGCTACGATCGCGGCGCTCGCTGGCGGCAACAGCAAGAAATTGCTGGGGCTGTAAGCGGCGCGGGCGCGACCTGTCTCGAGGACCGAAGCCATGACGCTCGGGCCGCTGTTGCAGGCGAGTGCGGCGATCCAGGTTCATGCCTTCGCCGCGATGAGCGCCTTCGTGCTCGGCCTTATTCAGCTCATCGCGCCAAAGGGCACGCTGCCGCACCGCGCCCTCGGCTGGATCTGGGTGACGCTGATGCTCGTCGTCTGCATCAGCGCCTTTTTCATTCACGAGCTTCGCCGCTTCGGCCCGTGGTCGCCCATCCATCTGCTGGCGATTTTCACGCTGATTATGCTGCCGATCGCGGTGCTTGCCGCGCATCGTCATAAAGTGGACCGTCATCGCCGTGCCATGATCGGCATTTTCCTCGGCGCCTTGGTGATCGCCGGACTCTTCACCTTCGTGCCCGGCCGTATCATGCACGCGGTGGCGTTTGGGCCTTAGGGCGTGATGACCCTCGGCTTGGCGTGTCTGAAACAGGCACAGCGACGCCGTCGCGCGAGCACGCAAACGTTATCTCGTCGCGTTTCGTCGCAAGGGAATTGCATCGCTTGATTGCTTGGCTCGTGGCAACGATGATTCCGAATCGACGACAGATCGTCGCATTCGTGCACTTATTTCGCCGCCGCCGCCGGCGGCGGCTTGGGAAGATCGGCATAGACCCCGCCCGGCAGCACCGTCATCACAAAGGAGGTCGGCGTCTGGGTCGGGCCGAACGGGCCGGGGACCTGGTGCGACACCGGCGCCAAGGTTTTCAGGTAGGCCGCGATCGCGTCCGCGTCGGCCTTGGTCAAGCTGGCGAAGCCCTGCCATGGCATGGCCGGCGCCAGCATGCGTCCATCGGGCCTCTGCCCCTTGGTCAAGGCGGTCACGATCTGTGCCTCGGTCCAGTTGCCAAGTCCGGTGTCCTTGTCCGGCGTCAGATTGGGACCGACGAAGACACCGAGCCCGGGAATCGCAAAGCCGACGTCGGATCCGCCGAGATAGCGCGCATTATCTTCCCTGCCGAAGAAATGACCGGGCGTGTGACAGTCGCTGCAGCCCATTACGCTGACCAGATATTTCCCGCGCGCGATCTCATTCTGATCGGCGGCGCGGACGGTCCAGGGCGAAAACGCGAGCAAGGCAACGGCCAAAACGACAAGCGACAAAGCTGCAAGCAGCGATTCAATCAGACAGACTGAGCCGAGGCGTTGTTCGATCTGCTTGGGCATATCAGGCTACCCCGCTTGGGCCATTTGGCCGATCTTCCATCGACACCATACCTGCATGCCGGTTGCAACAAAACAAAATAACGTGACAAAAACGGGACGCTCTGCCCGCGGTGCCGCGGCAACATTCGGCGATGTCCGGGTTGCGACCGAAGTTTGCCAGCGAATATGTGGGGCCGCCAAAGCGGACCTTGGCGGCAGATCGCACCAAGGTCCGGCGCCGGCTGCACTGCGATATGATCTTATGCCGCCGCCTCGCCAGGATGCTCGCCGGCTCGTTGGGGCAGCAGGAGAATACAGCCGACGATAAAGGCTGCGATGATGGCTGACGCAACTGGTCGGCTGAATGCTAAGCCCCCGTCGCGGATGGGCTTGTCAAGGAAGTCTCCGACTGTTGCACCCAGCGGTCGCGTAAGTATGAAAGCTGCCCAGAACAGGAACACGCGCGAGATTCCGCTCCAATAATAAAGCGCCGCCAGCACGACAAGTCCTGCACAGAATACAAGAGCGCCTCCGTCATATCCCAACCCGGTGCTGTCCGCCGTCCAATCTCCCAGTGCGGTCCCCAGCGTCTGCGAGAACGTAATCGTCACCCAATAGAAGATTTCCACTTTCGGCGTCGCAACCGTCTGAACATTGATCGAGCCGAGAGTGAAGTACCAAATCGCGAGCGAGCCAAGCACGCACGCCAACAAGATCGACGAACCCCCTGTGTAGCCGATGCCCAACGAGCGATCGAAAAAATCGGCCATGACCGTGCCCACTGTCGTGGAGGCGACGATGGCCAGCCAGTAGATCCATGGGTTGAACTTCTTTACAAGAATTTGGGCGATCACGGCCGCAACAAACATAACGGCAAATATGCCGGTGCCGAGCAAATATCCGCCATTGTGAGGATGTGCGTCCGCGTGCAGCCAGGTCATCGTCACCGAATCGCCGCCAGTTTCGCCGAGCGTCGTGGCCAGGATCTTCATGATCCAGAAGGCTAACGTGACCTCCGGGACCTTGCTCGCAATTTGGCGCAAAGAAGTACCATGCTGTTTCATGTGCCAGTGACTCTTGGAAGATGCCGAATGGAAATTATGGCGGAGTCGATTAGAGACACAGTAGTTGCAAGTTCTATTCTCGATCGCAATTTACATTTTTGTCAGCTTGGAACAGTCACAGCAATGATGGGGTTCAAAAGCCTTCAGCTTGAAAGCGCAGCGAAATCCGACTTTACAAATTTGTATGTCTTGGAACAGGATTGCAGTCACACATTTATCAAATTGCTCATTGTAATCGCCCGCGACAAAATGCCCGATAGTCGTTGGTGATTCATCGTCGCGGGGTCTTGCCGCTGTCTCGGCGGTGTAAGAAGCTTGGCGTCATCGTGAGAATATTGCTGATCGAGGATGACGAGACGACAGCGGCTTACGTCGAGAAGTGTCTGCGCCAAGCAGGTCATGACGTTGATCGCACAACGGACGGCCGAGATGGCTTTACGAAGGCGGCATCGACCAATTACGATGCCGCTGTTGTCGACCGTATGCTGCCCGGTCTCGACGGCTTGGGGCTTGTGAAGTCGCTTCGCGCCTGTGGCATAAGAATGCCAGTTCTGATTTTGACTGTACTCGGCGCAATCGATGACCGTGTCGCGGGACTGGAAGCTGGTGCTGATGACTATTTGACCAAACCATTTGCTTTTCCAGAGCTGATGGCAAGACTGAACGCTCTTGCCAGGCGGCCTCCGATCGCTGAATCGATCACACTGCAGGTCGGCGATCTTGTCATGGACCTCGTCAGGCGCTCCGTTCGCCGTGAGGGCAGGCCGATTGCACTGTTGCCTCGTGAGTTCAAACTGCTTGAAATATTAATGCGAAATCGTGGACGGCTGGTGACCCGGGCCATGCTGCTTGAACGTGTCTGGGATTTTCAATTTGATCCGAAGACCTCGGTTGTCGAGACACATATGAGCAGGCTGCGCGCCAAGTTGGATCGGCCCTTTGGGGACGCGATGATTCGCACCGAACGCGGAATGGGGTACATTCTGGATGTTCCGCAGGCGGCGGATGGCGTTGCCCGCGAATGATTACGCTGCATCGCTCCATCGCGGTGCGGCTCGCTGCGTTGTTTTTTGTTTTGTTTACTTGCGCTGTCGGCGTGGTTTTCGCCGCCAGCTATTTTGTCGTTCGTGCCCAGGTTGTCGAGCGCACACGCAGAGTCCTTGCAGCGCGCGCCGATGCAATATCGCGCAGTTTGGCTGAGGGATCCTCCAATGTGATGCTTGAAGCGGGAACAGCGGGGCAAGTCGCCGCGCTGTTCGATGCCGGCGGATCGTTGCTCGCCGGGCGCGCCGATGTTCCGATGATCCTCGGATGGCGGCAAGTGCCCGGCAAACTTGTCCATCTCAACGAAGCAGGCGATGAAAATTCCGAAACAGCGCTGCTCTACGGCCGCCACGTCGGCGACCGCGTCCTTGTCCTGGGGGAAGGAATGCATGTCGCGGAAGACACCGGCGAAGCGCTTCTCACCGGACTTCTTTCGACTCTCGTACTCGTTGCTCTTGTGGGCTTCGCCGGTGCCGGCTTTATTGCCTGGCGGGTCGATTGGCGCTTGCGGCAAACGGAAAAAGCGCTTGCAGCTTATGGCAGCGGTAAGACATCGATACGCCTCCCGGTCACTCGCGCCAATGACGAACTTGATCGCATGGCGCTCGCCGTCAATGGGTTGCTTGATCGAGTCGCGTCGCTCATCGAAACCATCCGTCAGATTACGGTCGATGCAGCGCATGATCTGAAGACACCTTTGACGAGACTGCGACACCGTCTCGCTGAGGCAGCGGAAAGCCCCGATCCTGCTGATGTGAAGGCGATCGTACATTCGGCCGGGGCCGACGTGGAGCAGATCGTTGCAACATTTGACGCGTTGTTGCGGATCGCACAGATCGAGGCGGGTAAGTCGCGCGCCCGCTTTGGCAGCGTTGATCTTTCGGATGTCCTCGAGACGGTGGCCGACGCCTATGGCCCGGATGTGGAGCAGGCAGGGCAGCACCTTGAAGCAAGAATTGCCGCATCGCTTCTCGTCAACGGCGATCGCGAGCTTCTCATCCAGGCGTTTGCCAATCTGGTAGAAAATGCGATTCGCCATGCGGGTCGGAATGCCACGATCACAATCGAGGCATTGGGAGGGCCGTCGATACAAGCGAGCGTAAGCGATAACGGCCCCGGCGTGCCGCAGGCGGAGCGTCAACGTATTCTGTTGCGTTTTGTCCGTCGTGACATAAGCCGCTCCACACCGGGCACGGGGCTTGGCTTGTCCCTGGTCAAGGCGATCGCGGATCTGCACAGCGCACCGCTGGTACTGAGCGACAACAGACCAGGCTTGCGGGTTACCATGACATTCACACCTCTGGAGTACATGCCCAACCAGGGAAGCAACCTGAATCGCGCCGCGCCGTAGCGGACCCTGAGGCGTTTTCCGATTCGTCGGAATCGGAAAACGTTCCAGGTTTTTTGTTTTGTCGCATTTTCCTACGAAAACCGGTACCTACTTTATCCGGAAAGATGTGCTAGCGGCGCCGCGATTTCTTCGCCTTGCGCGGCTGCAACTGATGCACGGTCGCCGACATGCCGGCGCTGCGCCGCAAGGCTTCTTTCAGGCTTGCGGGCCGGCCGTGCTTCTTGAGGAGATCGCGGAACGCTTCGTCGGCGAGCTCCTGAAAATCCTTCATCTGGTCGCGGCCGAGCAGGTCAATCTGCTGCCAGGTCTCCTCGTCGAACTGCACGCGCTTGCCGGGCATCAACTCGCCTTCTTGTGCCGGGCGCCGGACCGCGCCGCTTTCTTCGGCGCACTTTTTGCTGCGCTGGCGCTCGCTCGTGCGCGCCGTGCACCGCCGCCGCTCTTGTCAGCGCCCGCGCCGCCGGCAGCGCGGCCACCCGAGGCTTTGACGCTCTGCCGCAACGCGTCCATGAGGTTGATGACATTGGAAGGCGCCGGCTCCCGCACCCGCTCGATCTTTTCGCCGCGCTGCTTCTTGCGCAGGAGTTCCTTCAGCGCGTCTTCGTAACGATCCTGAAATTCCTGCGGCTTGAAATGTCCGATCTTGGTGTCGACGATGTGGACGGCAAGATCGAGCATGTCCTTGGGGATTTTCTCGTCCTCGATGCCGTCGAAATATTCGTCTTCGCTGCGGACCTCGTAGGGGTAGCGCAGCGTGATGCCCATCATGCCCTTGCCGCGCGCCTCGAGCGCGATGATGTGCTCGCGCGAGGTGAAGACGACCCTGCCCAGCGCCACCATGCCTTCCTTGCGGATCGCCTCGCGGATGACCGCAAAGGCCTGCTGCCCGACATCGCCGTCCGGCACGATGTAATAGGGATCGCGCATGTACAGCTCGTCGATCTCGCTGCGCGGCACGAACTCGTCGATCTCGATCACGCGCTTGCTCTCGAGCGCCACCGCCTCGAGCTCCTCGGGCTCGAGCTCGATATATTCGCCCTTGGCAACCTCGTAGCCCTTGATGATGTCGCCGGCTTCGACCTCGTCGCCGGTCTCGGCATCGACCTTCTTGTAGCGGATGCGGTTGCCGGTCTCCTTGTTGATCTGGTGGAAGCTGATCTTCTCCCGCTCGGACGTCGCCGGGAACAGCGCGATCGGACACGAGACCAGCGACAGCTTCAGATAGCCTTTCCAATACGCACGCGGGGCCACAGCGATACTCCGTTCCTGCGAGGAATCTGGGATTCAACGATAGCAGGGAACCGCCGTTCCACAAGCACGCGCGTTTCCCCTTTGTTCTCGGCGGCGGCGGGCCTAGAATCCAAAAAGCGCACTGATTCGCGAGCATCCCGCCATGCTGATGAAGATGGAATTGAAAACCAAGACTGCAAATAAATTGCGCCTGTTTCATGCCCGGATGCTGGTGACGCGGCTCGAAGAATGGTGCGTCGAGGCGGCGAGCGCCGAAGAAGCAAGCGCCCTTCTGGCCTCAGGCGCTGGCCACCGCTGCACGCCCGGCGAAAGCGTCCAGGTCGAGCTTGAGACTCTGCTCGACGACTAGGTGTTTTCGGGCGCCGCCGAATTGCGGCGTCCTCAGGCGACGCGCTGACCGAAGATTCCGGGAACTGTTTCCTCGCAATGAACCTGTTTCGTTTAGGCTAAAGACGCGTCAGGAGGCGCGCCTTATAATGGTAATTGGCCCAACGAGGGCTCTTTGCGTTGTACCGTCGCAAATTGGACATTCCTGAATGCCAGACAGGGCGGCCAGCGGGCGCGCCGCCCGCAGGCGGGTGGGGCGCGGCGGCCGAGAATGGCGTTTCGGGTGCGTGATAATGACCGTGGCTGATGCCTCGATTGCGTCCGCCGGGGCGATTGCATTCCTCGGCAAGGAGGCCGCCTATTGGCGCCTGCGTCTCAAAGGCGCCGCGCTGCTCATGCTCACGCTCGGCCTCTATCGTTTCTGGTTCGCGACCGATGTGCGGCGATTTCTGTGGTCGAACACCGAGATCGAGGGCGACACGCTCGAATATACCGGCCTTGCCACCGAGCTGCTCGGCGGCTTTTTGATCGCCATCGCCATCCTGGTTCCGCTCTACACAGCGTTCGCCATCGCCGCGCTCGAGTTCAGCCCGCGCTCGATTGTCGTCGTGATGATCGGTCTCTCGCTGGTCGCCTTCCTCGCCGCTTTCGCCTTGTATCGGGCGCGGCGCTATCGTCTCAGCCGTACGGTGTTTCGCGGCATACGCTTCGATCAGCATGGTCCCGCCTGGCCCTATGCGCTGTTTGCCGTCGCGTGGTGGTGCATCGTGATCATCACGCTCGGGCTCGCTTATCCCTGGGCGCAAGCGAGCCTGCAGCGCTATAAGATGCGGCATACGAGCTACGGCGATCTGCCCGGCGCGTTTGCCGGCAAAGGCATCGTGCTGTTTTGGCGCGGTCTGCCGATCTGGCTGTTGTTTGTCGGCCCGATCCTGGTCGCATTTTTTGCGCTTGGCACATTGATCGATTGGGATGCGCTGTCGACCGCGATGACACAGGGTGATGAGGCGACACTGACCTTTATCGAAGGCAGCTTGCAGTTCCGCCACGCCATCGCCATCGCCGGCCTCTGCGTGGCGGTTGCCGCGCTCGCCGCCGTGCTGCTCTATCCGCTGTTTCAGGCGATCGTGCTGCGCTGGTGGATTTCCGGGCTGCGCTTCGGCACCGTCGTCGTGACATCGCGGCTGAAGACGGCCGCAGTCTATTGGGTCTATCTGCGCTTCATCCTCTACATTCTGTTGCTGATGCTGGGTGCGATGGTGGTCGGCGCGATTTGCCTGTTCATCGTCTCCATTCTGGTCGGCCCGAGCCACGATTCGACCGTCGCCGAATTGCTGGCGACCGCGATCACCATCGGGCTTTATGTCGTGGTCGCGCTCGGCGCGTCGACGGTGCATCAGGTCGTTGTTACCCTTTCGATCTGGCGATTGGGGCTGGAAACGGCCGAGCTCGGCGGGGTGGAGGTGCTCAATGCAGTGCATGCGTCCGGCCGACCGAGCTCGGCGCTTGGCGAAGGCCTTGCGGATGCGCTTGGTGTTGGCGGCATGTAGCCGCAGCGCAGCGAACGGATGACGCAACGCTCATGACGACCACATTGACGCCGCAACCGCCCGAGGCCGCGCCGCCGCCTGTGTCGGCTGCGGCATCGGCTCCGCTGCAGGGGCCGGCGATCTATTTCGATGGCATCTGCAGCCGCCGTAATGACGTCATCGTGGAGCTGGCGGCAGCGGGCCTGCGCATCACGGCGGCCCATGGCGTCGGCCATGACATCGGCGATGGTGTCGGATCGCGACTGATCGACGAATGGGCCTATGCCGATCTGCGCCGGGTGCCGGCGCGCGACGGCCTGTTGCGCCTTGGCCGCAGCGGCGAGACTGTTCTGGCGCGGCTCGAAATCCGCGATGCCGATCTGGCCGCGGCGATCGAGGACTGCGCCTCGACGCTTGATCGCGGCGGCGTGGCGGAACGGGCGCTGCGCCGCAAGATCGTGGCTCTGAGTTTCGCGGCCGGCGTCTCGCTGGTCCTCACCGCGATCTTCGGCCTGCCGGAACTGGCCAGCCGGCTCATTCCCCTGGTCCCCACGTCGGTCGAACGCCGGCTGGGCGAGGCTGTCGACCGCGATGTTCACGCCGCCCTCGATTCGAGGCACCTCGGCGCGGCCTTCACCTGCGGTCGCAGCAATGACGAACTGCCCGGGCGCGCCGCGCTCGACGAACTGGTCAGCAAGCTTGCGACCGCCGCCGCGCTGCCGGTCGCGCTGCATGTCGACGTCGTGCGCCGCAGCGAGCCCAATGCCATCGCGCTGCCCGGCGGTCACGTCTATGTCGAGGAGGGTCTCATCAAACAGGCCCAGACACCGGACGAGCTGGCCGGTGTGCTGGCGCATGAGATCGGCCACATCGCTCATCGCGACGGCACCCGCGTCGTCTTGCAGACCGCCGGCCTATCGTTTCTGTTCGGCATGATGCTCGGCGATTTTGTCGGCGGCGGCGCGGTCGTGATCGCCGCGCGCACGGTGCTGAAATCATCCTATTCGCGCCAAGTCGAGAGCGCGGCCGATGCCTATAGCGTTGCCCTGATGCAGAAGGTGGGCGGCGATCCGCGCGCGCTTGGCGTTATTCTGTCGCGCATCGTGGTCGACAAGGAGCATGGCATGAAGATCCTGGCCGACCATCCCGAGACCAAGAACCGCATTGCCGCGATCAACGCCATTGCCACCCCAGCCGCCGATGCCGGCGCGACGGCCCCGCTCCTGGATGTTGCGGATTGGAACGCGCTGAAGCAAATATGCAAGCCGCTGCCGGCCGGTGACGGCAACGGCAGGGCCAAATAGCGGTCCGGCAAAGCACGCAAAAGTACGAGACCAAGCGCAATGCGCCGACACCAATTCACCGAGGTGGAGACCTCGCGGCTGGCCATCTGGTCGCGACGTATTGCCCTGTTCTCGCTCGCCGCGACCTTCATCGCCATCATCATCGTGCGCTCCGGCGCGCTCGATATCGTGCCGGCGCTGTCGACGCTTGGCGGCGCGCTGGTGCTGGCCGTTGTCGCGATTTTGCTCGCCTTTGGCGCCGGCATCGTCATCTGGCGCGAGGGCATCGCCGGCGCTCGCCAGGCGGTCGCCGGCCTGCTGATCGGCTGTGCGCTGATCGCTTATCCCGCCTATCTCGGCATCAAGGCCTCGCGTCTGCCGGCAATCTACGACATCACCACCGATCCGATCGATCCGCCGCAATTCGACGCGCTGGCGCGATTGCGCCCGCGCGACGCCAATCCGGTCACCTATGCTGGCCTCTATGCCGCCGAGCTGCAGCGCCAGGCCTATGCGGATATCGAGCCGGACGACACCAATGCGACGCCGCAGGAGGCCTATAATGCGGCAATGAAAGTGATCGCCAAGCGCAAGTGGCGCGTGGTCGATACGCGGCCGCCGCAGGCCGCGCCGCTGGCGCCGCAGGCACGCATGGTCGATGCACGCAATGCGCCGGCTGCCGCCACGCGCGACGGCATCATCGAGGCGATCGCGCGCACGCCGATTCTGGGCTTTCGCGACGACGTGGTGGTGCGGGTCCGCCCGACCACCGACGGCGCGCGCATCGATGTGCGCTCCGCCTCGCGCTATGGCCGTCACGATCTCGGCACCAATGCGGCGCGGGTGCGCAATCTGATCGACGATATCGATACTGTTCTGGCGACGCCGCAACCGGAGAAGAAGCAGGCGCCATCCGCGCCGGCTCAGGCCGGCAAAGGCGCGTCCGCCAAGCGGTAGGTGCCGGTGATCGACGGCGGCCCTTCGGTGGCGACCTCGCCGCGCGCCACCATGTCCTCCAGATGCGCCAGCACCGACAGCGCCGCCGCGCCGTGAAGGCGTGGATCGAGCCCGATATAGATCGCCTTGACCAAAGTCGGGATGTCGGCGGCGCCCTTGCGCAGCCGATGCAGGATCGAGGCTTCGCGGCCCATTCGGTGGCGGATCAGATGCTGCACGAAGCGCTGCGCCTCGCGCACCGGCGCGCCATGGCCCGACAGATAGAGCGGCTCGCTCCGCCGCGCGAGTTTGTAGAGCGAGGCCATGTAATCGCTCATGGCGCCGTCGGGCGGCGCGACGATGGTGGTCGACCATGCCATCACGTGATCGCCGGCAAAGATCAGGTCCGCTTCCTTCAGCGCAAACGCCATATGGTTGGCGGTATGGCCGGGCGTCGTGATCGCTTCCAGCGTCCAGCCGTCGCCGGTAACCACATCGCCGTCGCCAAGCGCGATGTCGGGCGCAAAATCCATATCGGCCGACGCGTCGAGCGGCCGCGTCTCGCCGATATGCAGCGGCCGCGCCAGCCGGTGCGGCCCTTGCGCCAAGACTGTCGCGCCGGTCGCCGCCTTGACCTTGGGCACGGCCGGCGAGTGATCGCGATGCGTGTGCGTGACAAAAATATGCGTGACGGTTTCGCCGCGCACCGCAGCGAGCAGCGCCGCGATATGCGCGTCGTCGTCCGGTCCGGGGTCGAGGATCGCGACCTTGCCGCGCCCGATGATGTAGCTCATCGTGCCCTTGAACGTGAACGGTCCCGGATTGTTGGCAACGAGCGTGCGCACGCCGGGCGCCACCTCCGTCGCCATGGCGGGGGCGAGATCGAAGCTTTTGTCGAAGGGAACGTCGTCGCTCATGCAAAGGATGGCTTATCCGGGCATGGCCTATTTGCGCAACCAGGCTTCAAAGCCGATCGGGTCGAGGCGGATTTCGGCGCGGCCGAATTGCGACTGCGCCGCCAATCCCGCCATGCTTTCCTTGGTATAGGCCCGTCGCTTCAGCATCGTGTTGAAGGTGAGCTTGATCATCGCCGCGGCCAAAGGATTGCGCCCGGAGACATAGTCGTTGACCGCCTGCCGTGAAAAGTCCTTGCGCAGATCGATGACCAAGGCGGTGCCGCCGTCCTTGAGCACGCGATGCATTTCGTTGAGCGCGGCCAATGGCCTGGCGAAGTTCTTGAACGCGGCGCGGCAGGCGATGAAGTCGAACTGGTTATCGGGAAAGGGCAGGTCGGCGGCATCGCCGTGCTCGAAATCGATGCGCAGGCCGGCTTTGCGAGCGTTTTCACGCGCCATGCGCACGAATGACCGGCTGATGTCAAGGCCGGTGACGCGGCCGTCGATCACCCTGGCAAGCTCGATTGCAAGATAGCCGGGGCCGGGCGCGATTTCGAGCACCTGGGAGCCTGGGTTGAGATGCGCCGCAATCCGGCGGGCCACGCGCTGGAACTCGTCCACGTCGCGCGCCGTCTGCCGCGCATACCAAAACGCAATGACGCCCTCCATCCCGATACCCTTGTGCGGCTTGGTCGATGCGCTCGCCATCCCTTGCTCCTGCAGTCCGGCTCGTTCAAATCGTGGTGCGCGCTAATGGTTTTGCCCCAAGATCGTGCACGCGGTGTGGCCTTAGGGCGCCGTGTCAAGTGTGATGTGCAAAGGTGCGCGCAAGTGCAAGCGCCCGCATGGCCGCTTCGCGGTCCGGTACTGGGCAGGGGATACGCAAAAAAATAGAGCCCCGGTGCCGGGAATGCCGGGGCTCCAGCAATCTCAATTCGCCACGGTAAGTAGGACCGAGATCGCCGCCCCTCGCCATGCACGCCGCGTGCCAAGTCCCGGCCGAGCAGGACGAAGGACAGAGAACCGGCGAATCCGTGCGGATTCCGGATTGTTTGCGGCGAGGAAATGCAGAGTGCGGCTGACCTGACCGCATCGCAGGCGGCCACTGGCTATTTTGCAGGCAGGGAGAAGGGCGCGAAAAGCGAATGGCGAGTAGGAAAAAAGATGAGTTTCCTCCTAGGCTATTTCGCTATTTCGTCGCTCCGCTATTCGCCCGCTTCAAAACGGCGTCCGGCTCCGCATCGCCGCCGCGAGCGTGCCCTCATCGAGATAGTCGAGCTCGCCGCCGACCGGCACGCCGTGCGCGAGCCGCGTCACCTTCACATTCGCCTCATGCAGAAGATCGGTGATGTAATGGGCGGTGCTCTGGCCGTCGACGGTGGCGGAGAGCGCCAGCACCACTTCCTTCACGTCCGGATCGCTCGCGCGCTCGACCAGCGCGTCGATCGAGAGATCGTCCGGCCCGACGCCGTCGAGCGGGGACAGCGTGCCGCCGAGCACATGGTAGCGCGCGTTGATCGCATGCGCGCGCTCCAGCGCCCACAGATCGGCGACGTCGGCAACGACCACGATCGCCGAGCCGTCGCGCCTGGGATCAGCACAGACTGTGCAGGGATTCTGCGTATCGATATTGCCGCAGGTTCGGCACACCTCGATCTTCTCAATCGCGTTCTGCAGCGCCGCCGCAAGCGGCGCCATGATCGCTTCGCGCTTCTTGATCAGAAACAGCGCGGCGCGCCGCGCCGAGCGCGGGCCAAGTCCCGGCAGCCGCGCCAACAGCTGGATCAGGCGTTCGATTTCGGGACCGGCAGCCGCAGGCATCAAAGCAGCTTCAGCATCAAAACAACTTGAGTCCTGGCGGCAGCGGCAGGCCGCCGGTGAGTGCCTGCATCCTTTCCTGCAGCGCCGTCTCGAGCCGGCGGCGCGCATCGGCGTGCGCGGCGACGATCAGGTCCTCGACGATTTCCTTCTGATCGGGCTTGAGCAGCGAATCGTCGATACGGACGGCGCGCACCTCGCCTTTGCCGGAGATTTTCAGCGTGACCAGGCCGCCGCCGGACGAGCCCTCGATCTCCAACGCATCGAGCTCGGCCTGCATCGCCTCCATCTTGGCTTTCAGCTCGTTCGCCTGTTTCATCAGGCCGAGAAAATCAGGCATCGCAGCATCCCTCCGTCATCCTGAAAGTGCAGGCGCTATTGGGCCTCGAACGGCGAGTGCTCGCGCGCCTCGGCTGACATCCTTCGAGGGTCGCTTGCGCGGCCACCTCAGGATGACGATCGCACGATTGGTATCTAACGCTCCTCGTCGGGAGTGTCATTGTCAATTTCCAGCGCGGCTTGCGCCTCCGCGGCGTCGCCGGGCGGCGGGCGAACGTCGACGATCGCCGCGCCGGGAAAGCGCGTCAGCACCGCCTGCACCAAGGGATCGGCATGCACGCCGTCCTTGAGCTCGGCTTTGCGCATCTCGGCTTGCGCGCGCAGGCTCGGCGCGCCGGCTTCGCTCGAGACCGCGACCATCCACCGCCGCCCGGTCCAGGCGGCGAGCTTCTTCGACAGCTCCTGCAGCAGCGTCGGCCGCGCACTCGCCTCGAGCGCGATGTCGAGCCTGCCGTCCTCAAAACGAACCAGCCGCACGTCGCGTTCCAGCGCGCTCTTGATTCCAAGGTCGCGCTTTTCGGCTGCGAGCGCGATCAGATCGGCAAAGCTCTTGACCGCGCGCAGCGGCGCCTGGCTGTCGATGTCGATCGGCTCCGCAGGCGCCTCTTCGCGCGGGATGGCAGCCGCGGCTGCGGTAGGCGCACGCGCAGCGCGCGGCGGCTCCGCGTGCACCTCGCTCCGCGGTGCCGGGGCGGCCGGCATGCGCGGCGCCGTCGCATGGCTTGAACTTTGGCCTGCACCCTGACCGCCGCCGGCTCGGCTCGCGCCCAAGCCTGCGCCATTGCCGGGCGGCGCATCGGCGAGCGCGCGGATCACTTCGTCCGGCGTCGGCAGATCGGCCGCATAGGCGATGCGCACCAGCACCATTTCGGCGGCATCGACCGGCCGCGGCGCGGCCTCGACCTCGCCGATGCCCTTGAGCAGCATCTGCCAGGTGCGCGCCAGCACCCGCATCGACAGCTTTGTCGCAAAGGCGCGGCCGCGTATGCGCTCGGTTTCGGTCAGCGACACATCGTCGGCCACCGACGGCACGATCTTCACGCGCGTGACGAAATGGGTGAACTCGGCGAGGTCGCCGAGCACCATCGCCGGATCGGCGCCGGCATCGTACTGGTCGCGCAATTCCTTCAGCGCGGTCGCGATGTCCGCGCGCATCAGTGCCTCGAACAGATCGATGAGGCGCGTGCGGTCGGCAAGGCCCAGCATCCCCCGCACGTCCTCGGCGCGCACCGCGCCGGCCGGACTTGCTGCGTTGCCGGCTCCGCCGGCATGTGCGATCGCCTGATCGAACAAAGACAGCGAATCGCGCACCGAGCCTTCGGCCGCGCGCGCAATCAGGCCGAGCGCCTGCGGCTCCGCTTCGATGCCTTCCTTTGCCGCGATGCCTTGAAGATGCTTCACCAGCAGCGCGGCATCGACGCGGCGCAGATCGAAGCGCTGGCAGCGCGACAGCACCGTGATCGGCACGCGGCGGATTTCCGTCGTGGCGAACACGAATTTGGCGTGCGGCGGCGGCTCCTCCAGCGTCTTGAGCAGCGCGTTGAAGGCCTGCGGCGTGAGCATATGCACTTCGTCAAGGATATAGACCTTGTAGCGCGCGGAGACCGGCGCGTAGCGTACCGCATCGTTGATCTGCCGCACGTCGTCGACGCCGTTGTGCGAGGCGGCATCCATCTCGATCACGTCGAGATGCCGGCTTTCCATGATCGCCTCGCAGTGCAGGCCGAGCACCGGCATCTTGATCGTGGGCGCGGCGACCGAGCCGTCCGGCAATTGGTAATTGAGCGCGCGGGCGAGGATGCGCGCCGTCGTGGTCTTGCCCACGCCGCGCACGCCGGTGAGGATCCAGGCCTGCGGAATGCGCCCGGTCTCGAACCCGTTCGAAATCGTGCGCACCATGGCGTCCTGGCCGATCAGGTCGTCGAAGGTCGACGGCCGATATTTGCGCGCCAGAACGCGGTAGGGTGCGCGGGAGGCGAGGGTGGCGTCGTTCATGAGCGACAGTTTAGCACGTCATCCTGGGGTGCGAGGCCGCAACGCGGCCGAGCCTCGAAGGATAGCGGGCGCCGTCGCCCTTCCGAGGCTCGCTGCGCGCGCACCTCAGGGGAGACGGCGCAAAAGTACCGCAATTCGAAAGGAAGGGGCGGGAGGCTGACGAGCGACCCGAACCGCGCTCGTTAGGGCTGCTTCCTTCCGGACCTGACCCGGTTGGCGAGTGGCTCGTCCACCGCCAACCTCCCGGCCCCTATATCGGCCGCGCGGCCGGAGAAAGCAAGCTTTGCGGCTTTGCGCCGCCCATCGCCACAGCGCAGCGCTCACTCAGCAGCGCTCACTCATTTGCACCCCTCCCCCGCCAGGGGGAGGGTCGCGCATCGCAGATGCGCGGCCGGGGCGCGCGGCAACCGTAGCCCCGGATGAAACGGAGCGAAATCCGGGAGAACAATCAGGCGGCGAAGCCGCGCAATTCCGCCGCGGTGGGACGCCTATAGGCGTGCGTGCTCTGCTGAGCGCGCGGCCGCGCAGCAGGTTGGAAAAAGCGTCTGTCGGCGTTCCGCTTCCTTTGCTTTCGTTCGTCATTGCGAGCGGAAGCGAAACAATCCAGTGCTGCGGTGAGGAAATGGGTTGCTTCGTCGCCGCGCTGCTCGCAATGGCGAGACTGCGAAGTGGGCATAGGCGCAAACCAGAACGAAGGCACCACCCCTTCGTTTCCTGTGCGCCGATTCCTTCGCGCTTTCACGCGACGGGTTCCGCAGAGCTCGCTCGCGCAAGGCGTCGCGAGGAAGTTGCTTGCATTTGTTCGGCGTCATCTTTGAGGGTGACGGGATCGAAAAAGGGTGACGGATCAAAAGCCTGTGCCGCAAAATACCGCGCCTTGACCTTGCACAGGGCCGCAGGTTGAATCGATGCTAATGGCGCGGCACATTTTTATCATGCGCATGTCCTTGTCGGAAAACCGGTTCCCACTTTTCCGGGACATGCGCTAGAAACGCCCGCAGGGAGCAGGGCCAGAAGCCGCCCAACCAGGAGTCCTCCATGAGTTTCCGCATCGCGCTCGTGCAGCCGATCACGCATCGTCCGCCGGACGATGAACGCAACGTCGCCGCTGCAGTCGCCGCGATCAAGCGGGCGGCGGGCGAGGGCGCGCATTTCGTGTGCTTTCCGGAAAGCTATCCCGGGCCCTGGCGCATGCCGGCGACCTACGATCCGACCGCAAAAATTGCAGAAGCCGCCGCCAAGCACCGCATCCATGCCGTGTTCGGCACGCTCGAGCCGATCGATGCCAAGGCCGGCACCGCCTACAACCTTACCGCCATGGCGTTTCCGGACGGCCGTGCGCCGGCACGTTACCGGCGCACCCATCCGAACGGGCCGTGGATCTATACCGGCGGCCGCGCCTGGGAGTTCCAATACGTCGCCGGCAGTGACTATCCGGTCTTCGACACCGCGCACGGCAAGGCCGGGCTCGCCAAAGTCGGTCTTGCCATGTGCAGCGAGGTCTATGTGCCGGAAGTGACGCGCGCACTGGCGCTGCGCGGCGCCGAGCTGATCTTCATGCCGGCCGGCGTCGACAAGAATCGCCTTTGGACCACCTGGCGCACGCTGATCTTTGCCCGCGCCATCGAAAATCTCGCCATCGTGGTGACGACGCAAAATCTGTTCGAGCCGGGCCAGCGCGGGCTCGCGATGGTGGCCTCGCCCGAAGAGGTGCTGTTCCAGAGCACGGCGCCCGGCATGAGCTTTGTCGATGTCAGCCTCGACCGCGTGCGCTATTTGCGCGCCTCGCGCGACGAGATCGGCTCGTCCGCAGCCTGCGGTACCAAGCAGGGCCTGCTCGGGCCGCAATGGCAGCGACCCGACCTCTACGACACATTCTATCCGCGCCGCAAAAACGAGCGTATCTCCGAGGCGGCGGAATGATGCGGCCAATGGGTCGACAAATCGATCGCGGCGCAACGACGTGACGCCGCGCCTCGATCTCGGTCCGCGTCCGCGACTCGGCTATACCGCGAGCCGGCTCGATCGCGCGGCGGCGCGCCGCGACGACGAGGCAGCGCTCAAGCGCCTCGCCGAGGATGTGCGCGCCCGCGCCTATGTCATCGGCGGCGAGTTCGTGGTGCTGAAGACCGGCCACGCTGCGGATGAAATCTGCGATCCGCTGTTCTCGCTCGCCGAAGCGCGCGCGCTGGGCGCGGTGCGGGAAAGCGTCTTTCTCGGCTTGGCTGACGACACCCCGCGCTTTGGCTTCGGGTTTGATCCGCAGGCGCTCGAACAGCTCAAGCTCCGCAACGATCTGCGTGTCACCGATCTGCGCTCGATCGCCGTGCACGGCATGGTCAGCGCGGACGATCTGCCGCCGCTCGCCGAGGCCAAGGCGCTGCTCGGCTGGCATGCACGCCATCGCTTCTGCCCGAATTGCGGTGCGGCGACGCGCGTGGTGCAAGCCGGCTGGCGGCGCGACTGTCCCTCCTGCAGCGCGCAGCATTTTCCGCGCACCGACCCGGTCGTCATCATGCTGGCGATTTTGGACGACGAGCGCTGCCTGCTCGGCCGCTCGCGGCGGTTCGCGCCTACCATGTGGTCGTGTTTGGCCGGCTTCATCGAGCCGGGCGAAACAATCGAAGAGGCGGTGCGGCGCGAAGTGCTCGAGGAATCCGGCATTGCCTGCGGGCGCGTGCGCTATTTTCGCTCACAGCCGTGGCCGTTTCCCTCCTCGCTGATGATCGGCTGCCATGCGCAGGCGCTCTCCGACAAGATCGTCATCGACGATCAGGAGCTCGAAAATGCGCGCTGGTTCGATCGCGAGGAATTGGCGCTGATGCTCAGGCGGGCGCATCCGGACGGTTTGACCACGCCGCCGCCGGTCGCGATCGCACACCACATGATCCGCGATTTCGTCGAGGACGGCGCCGATGTTATCCGGTAGCGGCGTGCAGGGCGCGGGCGCCGCGCCGCGCATTCTCTGCGCCGGCATCATCGTGCTCGACGAGGTGTTTCGCGTCGAGGAATTTCCGCAGCCCGACGGCAAGGTCCAGGCCAAGGGATTCTTTGTCGTCAACGGTGGCTGTGCGGCCAATGCCGCGGTCGCGATTGCGCGCCTTGGCGGTCGCGCGGCGCTCGCCGGCCCGCTGGGCGGTCCCGCCGGCGAAGACGGCAACGGCGATCGCGTGCTCAAGGCGCTGCAGCGCGAGAATGTCGATTGCCGGTTTTGTCGGCGCGTCGACGGCATGGCGACCGCGCTGTCGGCGATTTTCATGAATGCACGCGGCGATCGGACCATCGTCACCTATCGCGACGAGCGGATTGCGGCGACTACACCGGACGATCCCGACGCGATCGTCGCCGGCGCCGACGCGATCCTGGCTGACAATCGCTATCCGGCCTACGTGCAGCCGATCTGCGAAGCGGCGCGGCGGCAAAACCTGCCCGTTGTGATCGACGGCGACCGCCCGACGGTCGAAGACGATCCGCTGTTTCGCCTCGCCTCGCATTTGATCTTTTCCTCCGAATGCCTGCGCGCCACCACCGGCGTTGCCGATCTCGGCGAGGGCTTGCTGCGCATCGCGCGCCGGACCGATGCGTTTCTCGCGGTCAGCAACGGTCCGGATGACATTGTCTATCTCGACGGCGGCGCGCCGCGCCGTCAGGCGGTGTTCAAGATCGACGCCGTCGATACGCTCGGCGCCGGCGACGCCTTGCATGGCGGCTTTGCGCTGGCGCTGGCGGAAGGCGCGAATGTCGCCGCGGCGCTGCGCTTTGGCGCCGCGGTTGCCGGTATCAAGTGCAGCCGCATCGGCGGTTCGGGCGGCACGCCGACGCGAGCCGAGGTCGAAGCGTTTCTGGCGCAGCACGGTCAGGCCTTGCCGGTGCATTCGGCGTGAGCGGGCTTCCGTCATTTGCGTGCCGGCGGGAATCCATAATCACGGTCTGCGTGGACCCTGTTCTGATCGCAATCATGGGCCGTTGCTTGCGTGATCCGCCGCCCGATCAGCGCGACGACGATCAACACGGCGGCGAGCCCGACCTGCCCGGTGAGCTCGGGAAACGCCAGGATGAGCGCGCCGGCGCCTGTGAGGCCGACGATTTCGGCGCGCGTGAGCCCGCGCGGGAGCGCAAAGCGCAGCAGGAAGGCGACCGCAACGGCGGCGGCGACGAGATCGTACATATAGAGATATGGTGTGACGATCAGGGCAGCGGCGGCAAGCGTCGCGGCCTTGAGATCATATGGTAGGCGGCTTCGCCAGATCCGGGCGACGCCGGCGGCTGCGGTAAGACTTGCGGCGCCTTGTACGGTCCAGGCGAGCGTTCCCTCGCCCCCCGCGGCGCGCGCCAGGCCGTAAAAGCTTTGCAAACGGGCGAAGTCGGCGTCGCCCTTGCCGAGCACGACATGCCCGGTGATCGGCAACCAATGCACAAATGCCGCCCAGGCCGCGCCGCCAAAGGCGAACCACGACGCGGCGGCAAGGCCGCCGGTCACCATAGCGGCGGTCGTGATGGTCCGCCAATGCCCGCCGGCGATCAGCGCGACCGGAAACAGCAGGCCGAATTGCGGTTTGTAGCTGAGCAGCCCGAGACAGACGCCGGCGAGTGCCGGCCGGCGCTCGAGCAACGACAGCGTGCCGCCGATCAACGCCGCCGTCAGGAAGCCGTTCTGGCCGGCCGCGACATTCCACAGCGCGGCGGGGAAACCGAGCGCCAGGAACATTCCGGCGCGGCCGCCGAGAATGGCCGCGATGGCCGCAACGTAAGCCGCGAGCGTGGCGAGTAGCCATAGCCCGGCCGCGACGAGATACGGCAGCAACGCCAGCGCGGCCGCGACGAACAGGAAGCTCGGCGGATAGTGCCAGCCGTAATAGCCTGGAAAATCGTGATCGACGGCGCGCGTCTCCGCGGCCTTGTGCGCCGCCCAGTCATAGGCCGCCGCGGGATTGCCATCGAGCGCCAGCCGCCCGGCCGCCCAGACATTGACGAAGTCATTGGCGATCGGTCGGCCCTGCGCGTCGGCGAAGAAATTGCCGGTCAGGTAGGTGCCGGCGAGAACCACCAAATAGCCGAGCGTCAGCGCCAGCCCGATCAGCGCGATCTTGCGTCGGGCGGCGCAACATGGCGCAACGCGCGCGACGAGAGGATTGGCGGCGTCCATGCAAGCACTTTCACCGGCAGGCGCCATCGAATGGCGGCGCGCAGGCCAGAAGCCTCGCTCATTATCCCCCCAACCCTTTCCGCAGGCTTAGCATCCGGTTGAGCGCCGGATCGGCGGCAGATTCTTGCCCGGCGCGGACATCGCTTGATTTAGAATATTGTTCTATATAAATAGCTTCTTGAAGCATCGATTGGAAGAATATTCCCATGGACGCCATAGACCGAAAAATCCTTGCGGTTCTGCAGGATAATACCGCGCTCTCAGTCGCCGAGATCGGCTCGCGGGTCGGCTTGTCATCGACGCCGTGCTGGAAGCGCATCCAGCGGCTTGAGGCCGACGGCGTTATTCAAAAGCGGGTCGCGCTGATCGATCAGGATGCGATCGGCCTTGGCATCAGCGTCTTCGTCTCGATCGAGACCGGCGACCATTCACAGGAATGGCTCGACAAATTCGCCAAGACCGTCACCGCCATGCCGGAAGTGATGGAGTTTTACCGCATGGCGGGTGACGTCGATTACATGCTGCGGGTGGTCGTGCCCGATATCGCCGGCTATGACAGTTTCTATAAGCGGCTGATCTCGACGGTGCCGCTGAAGAACGTCACCTCGCGCTTCGCAATGGAGAAGATCAAGTCCACGACGGCGCTGCCGATTCCGCCGGCCTGATGCCGGCGGCAAGCCCGCCTCATTTGCCGGAGATGACGGTCGTGCCGGCCGACAAGGCCTGGGTGGTACGGCTGACGGTTTCGGTGAGCATCTTGTCGAACCACTCCGGATTGTCGCCGAGATTGACCCGCGCCGAGCAATCCGGCGTGCAGCTATACGTCTCGCGGGCGGCCCCGCGATAGACGAACACGACATGATCGCGCGGCACGGTCACTGCCACCTCTTTGTCCATCAGCACGACACCGGCGCGGTCAAGCACCACGACATTGGTGGTGCCGTATCCCTTGGCGGTAACAACGGCGATGCCGCCGGTCTCGATCGAAACGTCGGCGATCAGCGGATTGCCGATCACCACGGTTGCGGCGCGGTCCGGCAGCTTGAACAGGGTCGCTTGGTCGAGCTCGACCAATATCGGCGGTTCGGCGGTTGGCGGTCCGGCCGTGGCACCGGAAGCGGCACAAAGGAACAGCAGCGCCGCCGCCAGCCAATGCAGCGCGCTTTGGGCCGCCCGACCCCCGAGGCAAGACGCCGTCATCGATACTCTCCGAAACGCTACGCGGATTCGACGACCAGGCCTTCTGCGGCCGTGAACCTGAACCCTTCTGGAACCTTGCGCGATCCGGTCCACTTGACTGCAAAATCGTGAACGAAGTGCAAATCGGCGCGGCGCGCTGCGCCGATTTGCGCCGGCAGCGCCGCCTACTGGGTGAACGGGTGCACGAGCTGCGCCTGGAAGGTCTTGGGATAGTCGCGCTCGGCAATACCGTAATGATCGGGAAGCTCACCATTCGGCATGTAGAAGGTACCGAACAGCATGTCGAGGATCGGGAAGGTCGAGGCGAAGTTCTTCTCGCCGCCGCGATCGGCCGCCGTGTGATGCCAGCGATGAAATACCGGCCCGGCGATGACGTATTTGAACGGGCCGAGTGTCCAGTCGAGATTGGCGTGCACGAAGGCGGAATGCGCAATCGTCAGCGGCCCGAGCACCACCAAAACGTTCGGCGAAATGCCCGCAAGCAGCAGGATGACGTCGGCGCTGACATTGCGCAGAAACAATTCGGCGGGATGAAAGCGCGCCGCCGAGATCCATTCCAGCTCTTCGGATGAATGGTGCACCGCATGATAGCGCCACATCCGGCGGCCGTGGAACAAACGGTGTGTCCAGTAGAGGATGATGTCCTCGCCGATCAGAAAAATGATCATCTGCACCGGGAGCGACAATCGCGCGAGCGGTCCGTGACCGTTTTCATAGAAGGCGATCAGGCCATCCGCCGTGGTGATCTGAAAAAGGACCGCCGCGCCCACGATCAGCATGCCGATCCGCAGGTAGCGCGCCAGCACCGGGATGAAAAACCAGTAGCAGAGATCGGTGACGATGTCGCTTTTGCGCCACCACGGCCGCCCGGGATTGCAGGCCCAGAACGACGTGAGAATGGTGAAGGCGATCGCGAGCGCCAGCGAGATCGGCGCATTCTTCGCGAAGGTCTCGCCGACATTGACAACGAAGGCGAGCAGTTCGTCGGCCATGCGCTAAGCCTGTCCCGATCGAGACAATGGGAAATTCGGTCTGATAAACCATGGCGATTAAGGCGCGGTGAACGCGGTGGAGGTCGCGTTTGGCGACGATCTGATATTGTTTGATTCAAATTTACTGCTCCGTACTCGCGCGGATGCAAGGCCGATGCGCCCGGTTCGCAGGCATCGCTCCCCGGTTTCTATGCATCCCGCAGCAGCGGAGTCTTGGTATATCGGCCGTAAACACTGCGCAGCGGCGCCGAGCAAATGGCGGGCACTGGCGGGCAGGGAAGCAGAAAGAGCATCGGCGCATGCGCGGTATCGGGCGGGAGATTTCGGCGCAAGGACACGCGCAATATGAAATTAACTACGTCGAGAAAACCGCGATTGACGCGGTCTTTCGCCGATTGATTTAACCCGCTCGAAATTTCTCAAGCGTACGGTCCGGCACGATTCAAACGGCGGCAAAAATGCCGTTGGGTCAGCTCAGACAGCCACGTGTGGACCTTAAGGAGCCAACTTATGAAGACCCTTCTTGCCCGTTTCGTGAAGGACGAATCCGGCGCTACGGCCATCGAATACGGCCTCATCGCCGCCGGCATTTCGGTCGCGATCATCGCTGTTGTGAACGGCCTCGGCACGAAGCTGAACAGCACGTTCTCCAGCATTTCGAGCCAGCTCAAATAGGCTTCGTTCTTGGACGCTGTTGCGAGAGGGCTCCGGTCGTTTGCCGGGGCCTTTTCAGTTTCAGCGCGGCGGTCCTGCGGTGCGCCCCAGTCGCTAACCGTCCTTCAACCGTCATAGCGTAATCCGGTGATTGCGCCATAACGCGTGATCAGGCCATGCTGACCGAAGCGATCGAGCTGACGCTGTTTCCGGCCATGATGGCGTTCGCCGCGTCATCCGATCTGTTGACCATGACGATCGCCAATCGCGTGTCGCTGATCCTGCTCGCCGGCTTCTTTGTGCTGGCTGCTCTCGCCGGCGCGAGCGGCGCGGAAATAATGTCGCATGTCGGCGCCGCGGCCGTCGTGCTGGCCGCGGCCTTTCTCTGCTTCGCCTGCGGCTGGATCGGCGGCGGCGATGCCAAGCTCGCGGCGGTGTCCGCGCTGTGGCTCGGCTTTCATCACCTGCTTGATTATTTGGTCTATGCGTCGATTCTCGGCGGCGCGCTGACCCTGCTGATCGTGCAGTTTCGATCGATCCCGTTGCCGCGGCTCCTTGCCGGCCAGGAATGGGCCGAGCGGCTGCACGGCAAAGACGCGGGCGTGCCTTATGGCATTGCGCTCGCGGCGGCCGCGCTGCTGGTCTATCCGCAGACCGAGTGGATGACGGCGTTTCGCGCCTGAACCCGCAATCCCTGAAAAAGGCGCGCCGGCGGCGCGTTTCAGTGTCGCTTGGGCGCGGCTTGCCGCATTCGTGAACGCAAGATTAACGCAATTTGGATACGCCTCATTAACCATGCTTTGACGTTTAGCTGCTGAAATCCTTAGACAACGACCGCATCCGGTCGTGGCGTCACGTGGAAAGCGAAGCGTAATGAAAGCCGCGCGCCTAGTGGTACTCGGTGTCGCTGTCGCCGCCGGCGGCATAGCCGCGTTTTTGGCTGCCGGCAATCGAGAGGCGCCGCCGGCGCCGCCGCCACCGCAAGCGGCGCCGCTCGAAACGGTGGATGTGCTGGTGGCCAAATTTGATCTGAGCCGGGGACAGGTGATTCAAAATGGCGACATCGGCTGGCAGACCTGGCCGGCGCAGGCTGCCAATTCAGGGTTCATCAAGAAGTCGGAGCAGCCGAACGCGATTGCAGACTATGTCGGCGCGATCGTGCGCGTCGGAATGCTCGCCGGCGATCCGATCCGCGGGCCTTATGTCGTAATGGCCAAGGGCTCGGGCTTCATGGCCGCCGTGCTGCCGGCCGGCATGCGCGCCGCCGCCGTCGATATTGCGCCGGACACCAGCGCCGGCGGCTTTATCCTGCCGGACGACCGCGTCGACGTCGTGCTGACGCGTCGCGACAAATCGGCGGAAAAGGCGAGCGGCGTCGAGAAATTCGTCAGCGATACGATCTTGCGCAATATCCGCGTGCTGGCGGTCGACCAGACCATTGACGAGAAGAACGGAACCAAAGCGGTGCTCGGCAAGACTGCGACGCTCGAACTCTCGCAGCCGCAAGCCGAGTCGCTGGCGCTCGCGCGTCAGCTTGGCACAATCTCCCTGACCCTGCGCAGCATCCGCGATTCGGAGACGTCGCCAGAAGGCGTCGGCGACACCAACGCGAACGGGCAAAGCAATATCAACACGGTGCGCTTCGGCGTCAGTTCGATAGGCACAGGCAATTGAGCGGACGGAGGGCAGTCTTGATCTCAGCGAGAACAATGAGCCGCTCGGCCGGCCTTGCGCTCCTGCTCGCGGCAGGTTTGCTCGCGACGCACGCCGCCGCGGGCAAACTGGGCATGAGCGGGCCGCCGGTCCCGCCGCCGGCGCCGCCGGTGGTCCAGGTCAGCGCCAGCGACGCCGGCGCGCAACCGCTTGCGCTCGGGGTGAGCAAGTCCATTGTCCTCGATTTGCCGCGCGACATCAAAGATGTGCTGGTCGCCGATCCAAAGATCGCCAATGCCGTCGTGCGCTCGGCGCGCCGCGCCTACATCATCGGCGGCGCCCTGGGTCAAACCAATGTCTACTTCTTCGATGCGCAGGGCCAGCAGATCGCCGGCTTCGACGTCGCGGTGACGCGCGATCTCAACGGTATTCGCCAAGCCATTCGCGAGGCGCTGCCGGATTGCGACATCACTGTGGAAGGTGTCGGCGATGCCGTCGTGCTCAGCGGCACGGCGTCGAGCCAGGCCGAGGCGCAGCAGGCCTACGACATGGCGGTACACCTGACCAACACGGGTACCGCCGAGGCCGTCGACAAGGGCGCCAAAGTCGTCAATGCCATCGTGGTGCGCGGCAATGACGAGGTGATGCTCAAGGTCACCGTTGCGGAGGTCGAACGCGATCTGGTCAAGCAGCTCGGCATAAGTTTGAACGGCAGCCTCGGCTACGGTACCGCCGTGCTCAATTTCAACAACGACACGCCGTTTTCCGCCTCCGGGCAGCCGCTGAGCAGCAGCTTCATTACCGGCGGCTTCAAGTCGGTCAGCGCGACATTGAAGGCCATGGAACAGGCCGGCGTCATCCGTACCCTGGCCGAGCCCAATCTGACCGCGATCTCCGGCGAGACCGCGACGTTTCTCGCCGGCGGCGAATTTCCGGTGCTGAGCGGCTTCAGCTGTTCCAGCAATTCCGGCAGCACGGTCGCCACCTGTCAGCCGTCGATCGAGTTCAAGAAATTCGGCGTCAGCCTCAATTTCACGCCGGTGGTGCTGAGCGAAGGCCGCATCAGCCTCAAAGTGCTGACCGAAGTATCGCAGCTGGTGGCCACCAACGCGTTGACGATTTCGGTGCAGGGCACCAACGCGACGGTGCCGTCGATCCGTGTTCGCCGCGCCGAGACCACGGTCGAGATTCCATCCGGCGGCTCGCTGGCCATGGCCGGCATGATTCAGAATATGACGCAGCAGTCGATCAACGGCTTGCCCGGGCTCGCCGAGCTGCCGGTGCTTGGCCCGTTGTTCAAGAGCCGCGATTACATCAATCAGCAAACCGAGCTGGTGGTGATCGTCACGCCCTATGTCGTGCATTCGGTGGCGCGCAAGGAGCTGTCGCAGCCCGACGACGGCTTCGCCGACGCCAGCGACCCCGCCACCATACTGCTCGGGCGCTTCAACCGGATCTACGGCGTCGGCGGCATGCCCGACCCGCCCGACACCTATCACGGCAAATATGGCTTCATCCTCGATTGAGCCGGCTTGGGAGACGATGATGCAGATCACGCGCACGATCGCCGGCAGACGCTGCACCCCGGCGCGGCTGGGCGCCGCAGTCGTATTTGGCTGCGCGCTGTTCGTGTGCGGCTGCACGACCGATCAGCAGGTTGCCGGCGTGCCTGACGTGCCCGCCGACTATCGCATGCGTCATCCCATCACGCTGAAGGAGTCCGATCGCACGCTCGAAGTCTTCATCGGCTCCAATCGCGGCGAGCTCAACCCGACGCAGCGCGCCCAGATTCTCGCCTTCGGACTGAAATGGAAGCGCGAAGCCACCGGCGGCATCGTCATCGCGCGGCCGGTGCGCAGCAGCAATGAGCAGGCGTCCGCGGATGCCACGCGCGAGATCATCTCTATCCTGAGCGCGAGCGGCATGCCGCCGGGCGGCATCGCGGTGCGCACCTATGTCGCCGAGGGACCCGCGCTCGCCACTGTTCGCATCAGCTATCCGAAGATCACGGCACAGGCCGGCCCTTGCGGCATCTGGCCCGAGGATATCGGTCCGAGCATGACGCGCGATTATTTCGAAAATCAGCCGATGTGGAACAACGGCTGCGCCGCGCAGCGCAATCTTGCCGCCGAAGTCGACAATCCGGCCGATCTGGTACAGCCGCGTGCCGAGACGGCTGCCTACACGATGCGGCGCACCACGGTGTTCGAGAAATACCGCCTGGGCGTCGATTCCTCGACGGTATCTACCAGCAGTCAGACCGCCAAGATCAGCGATGTTGGCAAATAAACTGATATCGAGCTAGCGCCGGTCCACCATGAAACATGCCACGCAAACCGCTCGGCAAGACCTCGCTGCCGCCGAGCCGATGGGCCAGATGGCCGATCATGGCGAACACATTGCGCCGGCGCCGCGCGTGTCGGTGCAGGCCTTCTGCGAGAATGTCGATACCGCGGCCGCTGTTCAGGCGGCCGGGGAGGACCGCCGCCTGGCCAAGGCGCATCTGCGCATCCAGATGGGCGGCCTGGCTGCGGCCATCGAAGCCTATAAAAACGCGCCGACGCCGAATGTCGTCATGCTCGAGACCGAGAGTCGCGGCGAGGAAATTCTCGCCGGTCTCGATACGCTTGCCGAATATTGTGACACCGGCACCCGCGTCATTGTCATCGGGCGCATGAACGACGTGATGCTGTACCGCGAGCTGGTCAAGCGCGGCGTCAGCGACTATCTGATTTCACCGGTCGGCGTGTTGCAGGTGGTCCGCGCCATTTGCGGGCTGTTCTCGGCGCCGGACGCCAAGCCGGTCGGCCGTATTGTCGCCGTGGTCGGTGCCAAGGGCGGAGTCGGCGCCTCGACCCTCGCCCACAATATCGCGTTTTCGATCGCCCGCGATTTGACGCTCGATGCCGTTGTCACCGACCTCGACCTTGCCTTCGGCACCGCGGGGCTCGATTTCAACAAGGATCCGCCGCAAGGCATCGCCGAAGCGGTGTTCTCGCCCGACCGCATCGACAGCGCATTTGTCGATCGCCTGCTGGCGAAATGCACGGATCACCTCAACCTGCTCGCCGCACCTGCGACGCTCGAGCACGTCTACGACTTCGGCGCCGATGCGTTCGAGGCGATCTTCGATACGCTGCGCGCGACCGTGCCATGCGTCGTGCTCGACGTGCCGCACCAATGGACCGGCTGGACCAAGCAGACCTTGATCGGCGCCGACGACGTTCTGATTGTCGCCGCACCCGACCTGGCCAATCTGCGCAATACCAAGAATATCTTCGATTTCCTCAAGGCGGCGCGGCCCAACGACCATAAGCCGCGCTACTGCCTCAATCAGGTCGGCGTGCCCAAGCGCCCGGAGATCAAGGCTGCCGATTTCGCCAAGGCGCTCGACGGCGAGCCGATGGCGATCATCCCCTTCGAGCCGCAGCTGTTCGGCGCGGCGGCCAATAACGGCCAGATGATCGCGGAAATCTCCGCCAGCCATAAGACCGCGCAGCTATTCCGCATGCTGGCGCAGCATCTGACCGGACGGACCGAGCCGAAACGTCAGCGCCCCGGCTTGTTGTCGCCGCTGCTGGAGAAATTACTTGGTTAGGGTTTGTCGGTAGAGCTGGACCGTTCTGGGTAGCGTGACATCGTTGGAGTTGCGTTGTGTTTGGCAAGCGTTCCACTCCTGCAAATACGCCGGCCGCCGTCGCGGAGCGGTCCGCCGCCGCGCCGACTGCGGCGCCGTCCGTGGCTCCGGCCGCCCCCGCGCCGCCGCCTGGCCCGGCCTCGCAGGCCGGCCGGGCGCCGATCCCTTCCGTCGGCCTCGGCGCTCCGATCATCTCGGCGCCCACCGGCAAGCCGAATGTCGGCGGCTCCCCGGCGCCGCAGCCGCAGGTCCCTTCGGCGATCGATTCGCGGCGTTCGGAATCCTATTACGAGGTCAAAGGCACGATCTTCGGCGCGCTGATCGAAGCCATCGATCTGGCGCAGCTCGCCAAGCTCGATGCCGATTCCGCGCGCGAGGAAATTCGCGACATCGTCAACGAGATCATCGCGATCAAGAATATCGTGATGTCGATCGCCGAGCAGGAGGATCTGCTTGACGACATCTGCAATGACGTTCTCGGCTACGGCCCGCTTGAGCCGCTGCTGGCGCGCGACGAGATCGCCGACATCATGGTCAACGGCTCGGGCACGGTCTACATCGAGGTCGGCGGCAAGATCCAGAAGACCGGCATTCGCTTCCGCGACAATCAGCAGCTGCTCAATATCTGCCAGCGCATCGTCAGCCAGGTCGGCCGCCGCGTCGACGAATCCTCGCCGATCTGCGACGCGCGCCTGCCGGACGGCTCGCGCGTCAACGCCATCGTGCCGCCGCTAGCGATCGACGGCCCGGCGCTGACCATCCGCAAATTCAAGAAAGACAAGCTGACGCTCGAGCAGCTCGTCAGGTACGGCTCGATTACTCCCGAAGGCGCCGAAATCCTCAAAGTGATCGGCCGCTGCCGCGCCAATGTGCTGATCTCGGGCGGTACCGGCTCGGGCAAAACCACGCTGCTCAATTGTCTGACCCGCTACATCGACAATGACGAGCGTATCGTCACCTGCGAGGACGCGGCCGAGCTGCAATTGCAGCAGCCGCACGTGGTGCGGCTCGAGACACGGCCGCCGAATCTTGAAGGCGAGGGGCAGGTCACGATGCGCGATCTGGTGAAGAACTGTCTGCGCATGCGGCCAGAACGCATCATCGTCGGCGAGGTGCGCGGCCCGGAAGCTTTCGACCTGCTGCAGGCCATGAACACGGGCCATGACGGCTCGATGGGCACGCTGCACGCCAACTCGCCGCGCGAGGCACTGTCGCGACTTGAATCCATGATCACAATGGGCGGCTATGCGCTGCCCTCGCGCACCATCCGCGAGATGATCTGCGCGTCGGTCGACGTGGTGATCCAGGCGGCGCGCCTGCGCGACGGCTCGCGCCGCATCACGCATATCACCGAGGTCATGGGTCTGGAAGGCGACGTGATCATCACCCAGGACGTGTTCGTCTATGACATCCTCGGCGAAGACGCCAACGGCAATCTGGTGGGCCGGCACCGTTCGACCGGCATCGGTCGGCCGAAATTCTGGGAACGCGCGCGCTATTACGGCGAGGAGGCGCGTCTCGCCGCGGCGCTCGATGCGGCCGAAGTCAACGAGGCCCTCAAGGGCTGAGGCGGACCAAGCGATGAACACCTACCTGCTCTTTATTCTGGTGGCGGTGGCGATCGGCGGCGTGGCCTGGGTTTTTCTCTACCCAATTCTCTCCGGCGAGCGACAGGCGGAACGGCGCGTGGCGAGCGTGGCTCGGGCCGAGCCGATGGCGCGCCCGGCGCAACGCGGGCAAATCAAGAATCGACGCGAGCAGATCGAAGGCACGCTGAAGGAGATCGAGGAGCGGCGCAAACAAGCGAGGCGTCCGCCGCTGTCGGTGCGTCTGCAGCAGGCAGGCCTCGATTGGTCCAAGCGCCGCTTCATGATCACGGCGGCCATGCTCGGCCTTGCCGCGTTTGTTGTGACAATGCTCTCGGGCGTTGGCCTCCTTGCGGCGCTCGGTTTCGGCTTCGCCGCCGGAGCCGGCTTCCCATTCTGGATGCTGTCCTTCCTGAAAAAGCGCCGCGAGGCGAAATTTTTGGCGGAATTTCCCGATGCCGTCGACGTCATCGTCCGCGGCATCAAGGCCGGGCTGCCGTTGCACGATAGCTTGAGGCTCATCGCCAATGATGCGGCCGAGCCGGTGCGCAGCGAATTTCGCGCCATTGTCGAGACGCAGACCATCGGCATGCCGATCGGCGAGGCCTGCCTCAAGCTCTATGAGAGCATTCCCGTGCCCGAGGCCAATTTCTTCGGCATCGTGGTTTCGATCCAGCAGCGCGCCGGCGGCAATCTGTCGGAGGCGCTCGGCAATCTCTCGCGCGTGCTGCGCGACCGCAAGAAGATGAAAGCCAAGATCCAGGCGATGTCGATGGAGGCCAAGGCTTCCGGTACCATCATCGGCGTGCTGCCACTTGCGGTCATGGCGCTCGTGTGGATCACGAGCCCGAACTATATCTCGCTGCTGTGGACCGAGCCGCTTGGCCGGGTGATGCTGGCCTGCTGCGCCGCCTGGATGGCGGTCGGCGTCTTTGTGATGCGCAGGATGATCAATTTCGATTTCTAGGCGCCCGCCGATGACCCAGATCATTCTCCGTTATATCGACGCGCAGACGCTGACGATGATCTTCGCCGCGGTGGCGGCCGCCGCCACGGTTCTGACACTGGCAATGCCGCTGATGGCGACCGACAATCTGTCGAAGCGCATGAAAGCGGTGGCCGTCGAGCGCGAAAAGATGCGGCAGCGCGAACGCGAGCGCATGGCGCAGGGCAATAGGGTGGCGCTTCGGCAGTCGCCGAAAGCCTATATGAAGCGCGCGGTCGACAGTCTCAACCTGTCGAAATGGGTGGGCCAGGAGGCGGCGCGTGGCATGCTCGTTCAGGCCGGCTTTCGCGGACATGCGCCCTATGTAACTTACCTGTTCTTTCGCATGGCGATGCCGATCATCATGCTGCTCGGCTCGCTGTTCTACATTTTCGTGGTGCTCGATCTCGATTATCCGCCGATGCTCAAGATGGCCGTCTGCATCGGCTGCGCCTATTTCGGCATGCAGAGCCCGAACCTGTTCCTTAAGAACAAGATTCAGCGGCGCCAATTGTCGATCAAGCGCGCCTTCCCCGATGCGCTCGACCTGCTCCTGATCTGTGTGGAATCCGGCATGTCGATCGAGGCGGCGTTCCGCAAGGTGAGCGAAGAGGTGGGCACGCAATCGGTGGCGCTGGCCGAAGAGTTCACCTTGACCACGGCGGAATTGTCCTATCTGCCCGATCGCCGTCAGGCCTACGAGAACCTGGCGCAGCGCACCGGGCTTGAAGGCGTCAAGGCGGTCTGCCTGGCGCTGCAGCAGGCGGAGCGTTACGGCACGCCTTTGGCCACCACTTTGCGCGTGCTCGCCCAGGAAAATCGCGACATGCGTATGGCCGAAGCCGAAAAGAGAGCGGCGGCGCTACCGCCCAAGCTCACGGTGCCGATGATCGTCTTCTTTCTGCCGGTGCTGTTTGTCGTCATTTTGGGCCCGGCGGCGATCAAGGTGATGGGGCTGCAATAGCGGAGTGATGATTTCAGATTGAAGCCTCCGCACAACCCTTTGTGGCGACGTTATCCGAAGGTAACCGAAGCATTTGCGACCCTGCGCTCACATCCGCATGTGTCGCGGTTCGCACCGGGTGAACTGAAAGTCCGGCGGCAGAGTGAGGCATTGATCGCAGCGGATAGCGAGTGCTTCCGCGGCAGCCGCTGCGATCGATGTCGTCCCGCGCTCACACCGCGATTCTTTTTTGCTTCACTCTTGCTCGCGAGCAAAGCCATGATGGGTCAGCTTGATCCCGGCACCGAGCGGTCCGCGCTTTTTGCCAGCGGGGCGGCGAGGTTCTTGCGCGCCAGCATCTGCCGCAGATAGGCGACATTGGCGGCCGCCTGCTCGGGCGGCAGATCGGCACGCGCAATGTCTTCGGCCTCGTCAAAGCGGCCCTGCAGGCCGACCACCAGCGCGAGATTCTGCCGCACCCGCGGGTCGACCGGCTGATGCGCGGCGGCGCGGCGCAGCGTCGCCTCGGCATTTTTTAGATCCTTGGACAGCGCATAAGACAGGCCGAGATTGGACAGGACCGTCGGCTCGTCCGGCACGATCTTCAGCGCAGTGAGATAATGGCGCTGCGCCTCTTCGTGCCGACCCATCTGGTCGAGCACCGCGCCCTGCGCCGAGAGGATGCGCCAGTCCGGCTGGTCGGGCGTGTGCGCGCGATCCAGCACTGCAAGCGCCTGTTGGTAATTGCCGTTTTCGGCCAGCGCGCGGCCATATTCGCCGAGCACCGCCTTGTTGTGCGGATTGCGCAACGAGACCTGTTCGAGCACCGCGACGGCCTGGGCGTGCTGGCCGGTGCTGCGCAACGCCTGCGCATAGCGAAGCGCGACGTCGACGTCCGTCGGATTGGCGCGGTATTTCTCGCCGAGCATTTCGGCATCGCGACGCAGATCGGCATCGGATCGGCCGGGCGACGGCAATGCGATCGAGCCGGTCGCATCGGTGGTCGCGGGGGTCGGTGTCGTCCCGCAACCCGCCGTCGCCGCCGCAACGACGGTGACGATCGCGGCGGAGGCGAACAGGCGGGCGAAGCGGCATCGCCGCATTGCGAGCGCCGCCGTTGACTGCCGGATCGCTGCATGGGAGCAGAAAGAGCTGGGCCGCATGGTCGCTCAGCAATAGTCCGTTAACCCTAACGGTCGGTTAACGAATTGTGGCGGCGTCAGCCATCGGGAGCTCTGTGAATGTTGCGACTAGCGGTCGCCGATCTGGATTCGCCGTCGTATTTCGTCGCCACGGCGGCGGTCGAGCTCGGGTTTTTCAAGGAAGAAGGCATCGACATCACGCTCGACCGTGTCTTTGGCGCCGCCGACGGACCGGAGCGGCTGCGCGAGGGCAGCCTGCACTTTTTCGGCGGCCCGGCCTATGCGGCGACGCGCGCCTTTCCCGGCTGGGCGGGCGCAAAACTGCTCTGCGCGCTCGCGCAATATTCGTATTGGTTCATGGCGGTGCGCGCCGATCTCAACCTCAGGCGCGGCGACGTCGCGGCGTTGAAGGGCCTGCGCATCGCGTCCTCGCTCGCCTTTCCGGTCATGGGGCTGAAATATCTGTTGGCGCAATCCGGCATCGATCTTGAACGCGACCGGGTCCGCATCGTGCCGGCGCGCCCTTTGGGCGCGGACAAGCATGCGATGGGCCGTTCCGGCGTCGATGCAATTCTCAACGGCGCGGCCGACGCCTATTGGGGCAACGGCATGCGCCTCGCCATCGGCGAGAAGCTCGGGGTTGCCAAGCTGCACCTCGATCTGCGTCGCGGCGATGGTCCGCCCGGCGCCCGCTTCTACAATTTCGCCGCGCTGACGGCGACCGAGCGGCTGGTCCAAGAACAGCCGCAGATCGCCGCCGGCGCGGTGCGCGCCATCGTCAAGGCGCAACGGGCGCTGCAGGCGGACCCGTCGCTGGCAACTCCGATTGCGGAGCGATTGTTTCCGGCGGAAGAAGCGCCGCTGATCGCCGGTCTCATCGCGCGCGATGCGCCGTTTTACGATGCGCGCATCACCGCGGAGGCGGTCGACGGGCTCAGCAAATTTGCGCTCGCCAATGGGCTTGCGGCCGCGCCGTTGGCTTATGAGCGGCTGGTGGCGTCACAGTTCAGCGGGCTGTGGTGCGGCGAACAGGCCGAATGAGAGCGCTGGGCGCCGCCATCGCGGATCAAAAAAGATGCCACCGGCGGAGCAAGGCATTGATCGCAACGGACAGCCGGCGCTTCGGGTCTGTCGATCCTGCCGAGGGCGCTTCGACCGCCGCGAGCGGCGGCCAAATCGTGACTTCTCACCCGCCTGCTTCCGCCTTCTTCAAAAGCCGCAGCGCGTTGCCCGAAAAAATCCTGGCGCGATCGGCGTCCGAAATCTCCAGCCGCCTGAGCGCTTCGATCGCCGGCCTGATCGGCCCGAGCGGCGTGTCGGTTGCAAACACCACCCTGTCGGCGCCGAAGAACTCGAACCCGCAGCGCAGCGCATGCACGCCGCCGCCGAACATCGCGGTGTCGGCATAAAAGTCGCGCATGTAATCGAGATGCGGCCGCTTCAGCGACGGAAGAATCCGCGAATAATCCTCGTCCGAGGTGCGCGCGCCGAGCACCTGCAGGCCGGGCCCGACGCGGCCGTCGTAATAGGGGATCATGCCACCGAGATGATGCGTGATGATTTTCAGGCCGGGATAGCGGTCGAACAGGCCGCAGAAGGCGAGCCGCACCATGGCGACCGAAGTGTCATAGGGCCAGCCGAAGCACCACCACATTTCAAAACGCGATTTTTGCTCGGACGCGTAATCGGGCATGGCGGCGGTGCGCGCCGGATGCAGCCAGATCGGCCGGTCGAGCTGCGCCATGGCGGCGAACAAAGGCTCGAAGGCGGGCTCGTCGAGCGGCCGGCCGGCAAGCGGTGTGAACACCAGCACGCCCGCCGCGCCGAGCTGGTTGATCGCGCGCTTGGCTTCTTCGACCGAGCCCATCACGTCGGTGAGCGCGAGCGCGGCGACGAAGCCCGCGAAGCGATCCGGATATTTGGCGCAAAGCTCGGCCATGGCGTCGTTGGCGATGCGCGCCAGCGTCAGGCCTGGTCCGGGCGAGGCGAAATCCTCGATCGGCGGATTGGGCAGCGAGATCACCTGCCGATAGTCGCCGAACTCGTCCATCTCGCGAAAGCGCGCTTCGAGGTCATGGATTTTCGTGACGCCGCGCAGCCGTGCCGCGATGTTGCCGAGCTTCGGCGCCGCCTTGTTCATCTCCTGGAGGTAGCGCTCCGGAGAGAGGTGGCAGTAAAGATCGATGAGCGTCTGCGTGCTCATGTCAGCACCCGCACCGCCTTGCCGTCGAGAAAGCCGCGGATGTCTTCAACCACGCCGGCGAAATAGTGCCGGTAATTCTGCAGCGAGACATAGCCGAGATGCGGGGTGAGCACGACATTGTCCATCTTGCGCAACGGGTGATCGAGCGGCAGCGGCTCGACGTCGAACACGTCGAGGCCGGCGCCGGCGATCTTCTTCTCGCGCAGCGCCGCGAGCATAGCCGCCTCGTCGACGATCGGCCCGCGCGAGGTGTTGATCAGATAAGCGGTCGGCTTCATCAGCGAAAACTCTTTGGCGCCGACCAGGCCCCGCGAGCGCGCCGAGAGCACGACATGGATGGTGACGAAGTCGGACTGCCGGAACAGCTCTTCCTTGCCGACATAGCCGACGCCGGCCTGCCCGCATTTTTCCGGCGTCAGATTCTGGCTCCAGGCGATCACCTTCATGCCGAAGGCCTTGGCGATCGCGGCGGTCCGCTGGCCGAGCTTGCCCAGACCGAGCGTGCCGAGCGTGAGCCCTTCAAGATCGGGGCCGATCGTCGTCTGCCACGGCGCGCCGGCATGCATGCGCGCATTTTCGTAACCGATGCGGCGGGTCAATTCGAGCATCAGCCCGATGGCGATGCCGGAGGTCGGGCTGCCGAAGGCTCCGGTGCCGCAGACCGTCACGCCGCGCGCCTTCGCCGCCTCGGTGTCGATCGAGGCATTGCGCATGCCGGTCGTGATGAGAAGCTTCAGCCTGGGCAGCGCGTCGATCACCGCCTTGGGAAAGCCGGTGCGCTCGCGCATGGCAACGATGATCTCGAATTCCTGCAAAGCCGCGATGGCTTTGTCCGGGCCGCCGAGATGCTCATGGAAGACCTTTATGTCGACGTCGCCCTTGATCTTGGACCAGTCGGCCGACGCCAGCGCCACATTTTGATAATCGTCGAGAATTGCGCAGCGCATCGCCATGACCGTTCCACCCTATGCTCGAATTTTTGCGTCAGTGCTTCTAAAGCATCGGCGCGCCGAAAAGAAGCCCATTGCGCCTTGCGGGCCATGTTGAAGTGGGTGCCGCACGAGCGCGATAGGATGACGCATTGTCATCATTCGCGTCGCTCTGAGGCGCGCCTCGAAGGGCGCCTGCGCCGGCGCCTCATGGCTCCGCGTTACGCCGGCGCCTGCCTGCCGTTGCCGCGCCGGCGCAGCTCGGCGGCCTTCACGGAATCGGGCTTGCGCAGCTCGAACGGCATGAATTCCTGCACCGTGCGCTCCGCCGCCCCCGAATTGCGCGGCGCCGCACTCAGGATGCGCTGGCGCGCCAGAAACTGCTCGTGCCGCGACACGGCGCCGATGCGCGCCTGCAGGCAGCGATCGACATCGCCGCAGCAGCGCCGGTGCCGCCGGCAGCGCTTGTCGCGGCAGTCGCGCCAGAACTTGAAGGCGTTGCAATAGTGCAGCTGCAGCCGTGCGAGCTCCGCCATGAAACGATCGCACCAGCGCCGCGCATAGGCTGCCTGTTTTGCCGTTGGCCTGTTTGAACGCATGGACATCGTGTCTCCTTTTTTCTCGACGCGTTTTCCTGGCGCGCCTTCTCGGCGCGCTCCCTTCGTCGCCATCGGGCATAGCCGTTCGCAGAACGGCGTCGCGCAGCCTGTCATCGGGCCGGCCAAAAGGCCGGACCCGTCGGCTCGCCTATGCCGGTGGCCCGTGCCGACGCGCGACTTCGAATCGGATCAGAAAGTCTGATCCAGCTTCGCCGCCGCGTGGATTGCCGGATCAAGTCCGGCAATGACGCTTGTGAGAACGAAACGAAAGCAAGGAGGCGGAACGCCGGCAGACGCAGAGTTTTTAAGTCCGCAGCAGCGGCTGCGGGCGCACCACGAAGAGGCGGCTTGCGCCGCCCATCCGCTGCGGGGTGCGCTCGCCTGCCGGCATTCCACCGCGGCTCTTCCCGGAAGCGTCATGACGCCTCCGTCCAGCTTCAGGCCATGCTTGCTGCGGCCGGCCGCCACGGTTACTCAGCTAAGTGGGCGTTACCCACCCCTGCCGCGCCGCAGTCCAGTGAGCACCTCACGGCCGGTCCGAAATGCCGGCGGCTGATGCCCAAAGCCGCCCGGGGGCGGTTCGTAACGCCGCCCGCGGGCACCGCCCCCGCTCCGGCCTTCAGGTCTACCTCCCAAAGGCGTCCTTGCCGAGCGGGGTTGATTCGCGGCAGATGTAACCTTTTTAGGGACAGATGTCAAGCGACGTCCTGCTTACGGTGACGAAATCAAACATGTCACGAACGGCAAAGCGGGGCCCTTGCAATCGGCGCAAATACGGGTAATCGGCTATGCCGAGGTCGGGGACATATTCTTGGCTGGGAAAAATCTCGCGAGCGCAGTTTCGGCATACGGCGCAAGCGTCAGAGCAAAGCTGGCGAATCCGGCCATTTCGGGGGCACCGGAAGATCAGCTCCGCGGCCCGCTGGAAGTTCTCATTCGCGACTTGGCCGAAGTCGGCGGTTTGCCAGCCGATGCAATCCAACTGGTCGGCGAAACGACGCTGTCAGAACTCAAGACCCGCCCGGATTTCGCGGTTAGCTGCGGGGATATTTCGGTAGGGCACTCGCGCGCTGCGGCTTCATCGCGCATGATTCGCGCGATTCGCAATTGGGAGCCGCGCGCACCATGGCCTCACCGCGTCAGGGCGATCTCTTTGGCAACGAAGGCAAGGACCGATCCGACGAAGACTTTGAAACGCCGGAATACCACGCCGATCCGGAGAAAGTTCGCGAGGAACTGCATCGCATTCTCAGCGAGGCCCGGGCGGCACGGAAGATGCCGTGGGACCCCGACCGATTGTCGCTGTACCGCACCATCTTTCCGCAAATGACCAACTGGCTGCCGGAAGAAGAAGCCGCGCAATTGCGGTTCGATTTCGAGAATGAATTGGCGCGGCTCAAGGCGGCGTGATTTTTTTCGCGGATTGGCTTCGCTCCACCCGGGCTGCGGATTGCCAAGAACTGCGAAGGATTGCGGCTCAGACGCGTCGCTGCGCGAGATTCTGCATCGGCGGGCGCGCCGCGGCGCCGGCCGGTTGCGCCTTGGGATAGAGATGGCCGTATTTGGCATGCCACTTAGGGCCGGGGCCGCGCATATAGTGCCGCTCGGGGCGATAGACGCCGCCGGCTTCGCCGGAAGCCTGCCACAGCTCGCGAAGGGTTCTTGTGAAATCGCGCCACATGATACGCTCCCGTACTCTTGTCTCGTGCGACGCGGCGCGGTCGGCCGCTTTTGCCTCACGCCGGCGTTCTTTTTGCACTGGCCATTCCGAGCGGCCGCCAGCTGCAATTTTTCAAACGCCAGTTTGACATCTATTGTCGGGCAGAAATCATTAAAATTTGGTGCGATTCTGGCGGTCTGCCGACGCCGCTTTGATTTGGATCACGAAAGCTTTGCCGTTGGCTGAATAAACGGTAATGAAGCGCGCTTAACGCGGCGTGACGATCAGCGGCATGCCGCCCTGCGGCCGCAGCGTCAGCCGCGCCACCGGCTTCGGCCGATGTCCCGGAACCGCCTCGAAACGAAACGCCCGGATCAGGCTTGCCAGGATGACAGTCGCCTCAAGCATGGCGAAGCTTGCGCCGATGCAGATGCGCGGCCCGCCGCCGAACGGCAGGTAGGCATAACGCGAATAGGTCTTGGCGCGCTCCGGCGCGAAACGGTCGGGGTCGAAGGCGTTCGGAGCCGGCCACAGCTTGTCGTTCCGGTGCAGCGCGTAGATCGGAATATGCACGCGGGCGCCGACGCCGATCTGAATGTCGCCGAGCGTCATCGGCACCTTGGCCAGCCGCGAGATCGCGGCCGCCGGCGGGAAGAGCCGCATCGCCTCCTGGATAACCTGCCGGCAAAAAGACAGGCCTTCGATCTGCGTTGCGCCGATGGCGCCTGCGCCGGCGACAGCGGCGACCTCGTCGTGCACGCGCTGTTGCGTCGCCCGGTCCTTGGCCAGGAGCCACAATGTCCAGGTCAGCGCCACCGATGTCGTCTCGTGCCCGGCGGTGATGAAAGTGACGAGATTTTTCATCACCTCGTCGTCGGTCATGGTCCGGCCGCTCTCCGGATCACGCGCGGCAAGAAGAAGATCGAGCAGGTCGCCTTGCGCCGACGTGACGCCGCGCCGCGCCTCGACCAAGCGGCTGATGTCCTGCTGCAGGAACAGCCGTGCGCGTACGGCACGGCGGCGGCCGGGATAGGGCATCCAGGCCGGCAGCGCGAAGACGGTATAGACAAGGTGCCACGGAATGGTCGCAAAGCTGATCGCCAGCGCCCGGCTGTAAGCGTCGGCATCCAGGCTCGCCGTGCCGCCCAGCATCGCCTCGACGATGATGTCGAAAGTGGTGCGGGTCATGGCGGCGGCCGCGTCGACCGGCGCCTTGCCTGCCGCACGCCAGCGCTCGACCTGACGCCCGGCCGCGGCGGCAAACAGCGGCACGAACGACAACAGCGCGTCATGCCGGAACATCGCCGCGACCGCGCGGCGCTGCCAGCGCCACTCGGCGCCCTCGGCGAGGAACAGGGAATTGTCGCCGATCATCGGCGCAAAGGCGCGCCGCGTCGCGGCATCGCGGCCGAACGCGTCGGCCTTCTCGACCAGGATCTCGCCGATCAGGGCGGGGTCGCAAACCAACAGCACATCGGAGGCGCGCCGTTGAATGCGCACTACACCGCCCTCATAGGCGGCGCGCGGAATGGTTTCGATGTAGTTGCGCCACAAGGTCGGCAGCCAGCGCAGCCCGAGCGGCTTTGCGGGCGGTTCGAAGGGAATGAGGTCGGGATCGGCGTACACGGCGATTGACCAACTCAGCAAGCGCTTAACAACAAAGAACTCCGCCACGGCCGGCATCGGATGTGCTGAGCCAATGTCAATCCCTTCTCGTGACCAGTGGCGCCCGCTTGCTCTTTACCTAGGCAGTCGTTACATCAGCGGCAACTTCCACACATCGGCGCATTGCGCACAAGGAGCGAGGGCAGGGCGCTTGGCCCCAAACACAGCATGGCCCGTCAATTCATCTATCACATGCAGGGTTTGACCAAGATCTATCCGGGCAACCGGAAGGTGTTGGAGAACATCAATTTATCGTTTTATCCCGACGCCAAGATCGGCGTGCTTGGCGTCAACGGCTCCGGCAAATCGACGCTATTGCGCATCATGGCGGGGCTCGACACGGATTATAACGGGGAAGCCTGGGTCGCCGAGGGCGCCCGCGTCGGCTACCTGCCGCAGGAGCCGCAGCTCGATCCGAAAAAATCGGTGCGCGAGAATGTCATGGACGGCGTGGCGCCGCAGAAGGCGATCCTCGACCGCTACAACGAGCTCGCCATGAACTATTCCGACGCGACCGCCGACGAGATGACCAGGCTGCAGGACGAGATCGAGGCCAAGGGACTGTGGGATCTCGATTCCAAGGTCGATCAGGCGATGGACGCGCTGCGCTGTCCGTCCGACGGCGCCGATGTCACAAAGCTTTCCGGCGGCGAGCGGCGCCGTGTCGCTTTGTGCCGGCTCCTGCTCGAACAGCCCGAGCTGCTTCTGCTCGACGAGCCGACCAACCATCTCGACGCCGAGTCGGTGTCCTGGCTCGAAGGCCACTTGCGCAATTACCCGGGCGCGATCCTGATCGTCACTCACGATCGCTACTTTCTGGACAATGTCACCGGCTGGATTCTGGAGCTCGATCGCGGCCGCGGCATTCCCTACGAGGGCAATTATTCGTCCTGGCTGGTGCAGAAGCGGAAGCGCCTCGAGCAGGAAGGCCGCGAGGAGGAGGCACGCCAGCGCACGCTCGCCCGCGAGCAGGAATGGATCGCCGCCTCGCCGCGCGCGCGGCAAGCCAAATCCAAGGCGCGCTATGAGCGTTACGAGGAGCTGCTCAAGAAGGCCGGCGAGAAGCAGACCCAGACCGCGCAGATCGTCATTCCGGTCGCCGAGCGGCTCGGCCAGAACGTCATCGACTTCGAGCATCTGCGCAAGGGGTTCGGCGACAATCTTCTGATCGATGATCTCACCTTCAAGCTGCCGCCCGGCGGCATTGTCGGCGTGATCGGTCCGAACGGCGCGGGCAAGACCACGCTGTTCCGCATGATCACCCAGCAGGAAAAGCCCGACGCCGGTACGATCAGAATCGGCGAATCTGTACGTCTCGGCTATGTCGACCAGTCGCGCGACACGCTCGACGGCAAGAACACCGTATGGGAGGAGATTTCCGGCGGGCTCGATCAGCTCCAGCTCGGCAGGCGGGAAGTCAATTCGCGCGCCTATTGCGCGGCCTTCAACTTCAAGGGCGCCGATCAGCAGAAGAAGGTAGACAGCCTCTCCGGCGGGGAGCGCAACCGCGTGCATCTCGCAAAAATGCTCAAATCGGGCGCCAATGTGCTCTTGCTCGACGAGCCGACCAACGATCTCGACGTCGATACGCTGCGCGCGCTGGAAGAAGCGCTGGAGGATTTTGCCGGCTGCGCCGTGATCATCAGCCACGATCGCTGGTTCCTCGACCGCATCGCCACCCACATCCTGTCCTTCGAGGGCGACAGCCATGTCGAATGGTTCGAGGGCAATTTCCAGGACTATGAGAAAGACAAGATGCGCCGGCTCGGCGTCGATTCGGTCGTGCCGCAGCGGATCAAATACAAGAAGTTCACGCGCTGACGCCTTGCTTGCTCATTCCGGCTTGCCGCCGACGGGTCGCGCGCGGCGCGCTGGCCGACGACCGGCTGCGCGGCAGGTCGGAAAATCCATGCTCGCTGTGCCGGGATTGTCGATTGCGGGCTCGCGCCGGAGCTTGCCGTCGGGCCGGCTCCTTCGGCCCAAACCCGCCGGGCGCACCGGGCAATGACGTCATTTCACGGCTCCGCGTTCGTCCCGCACAGCGGCGGCACCGGCTTGGACTGGCCCGGCGTGATGCCGCCGAGATGGTGTTTGACATTTTCATATTGCGCATCGCCGGGCGCATAGACGAGCCGATATTCGGTGTAGCGCTGCGGCCACAGCGCATGGACGCGAAGCGTGATGATGCCGTCGGCGGTCATCGTCGCGGTGCCGACGCGGTCGACGGCTTCGCAGGGGATCGGCAGGTTGATGCCGGTGGCCGCTGCAGCGCCGCCGGCACAAATCATCGCCGACATTGCGAGGAGCGAAGCGACGAAGCAGTTCCGAGCGGCGCTGCCTGACTGGATTGCTTCGCTGAGCTTGTCATCGGGCCGCGCTGCGCGCGGACCCGTTGGCTGGCAATGACGATGGACTTGCTTGGCAGCCATGCTCCGCCTGAGGCTTTGCTTCGCCGGGCGCAGCCTTCAAGGCCTGCACCACGGCGGGATCGGCTTCGATTCGCCCGGCTTGATGCCGCCGAGATGGTCTTTGATCTCTGCATATTGCGGATCGTCCGGCGCATAGGACAGATCGGTGTCGGCTGAAGGATCCGGCCACAGCGACCGAAGATGCAGCGTGATGGTCCCGTCGGCCGCCATTTGCGCCGTGCCGATGCTTTCGATGGTCGCGCAGGTGACCGGCGGCAGGTCTCTCTTGAATTGCGCCGCAGCAGGCGAGATACAGCCGAAAGCGATGAGAACGGCCGCGGCTGTACTTTGGCGGGACACGGACGACAACTCCTGCTAGCTAGTAGCCCGGACTGAGCGGTGCGAAATCAGGGGGGAGCGGCCTTCGCTTCCATGCCCGCCCTGGGTCTCGCTCCGCCCAACCCAGCCTGCAGATGTGCAGCATAGCCCGAATCGAACCGGAAAGTCCGGTGCGGCGCATCGCCTGTGAAGCCGATCAAGAGAGCATGCCATGGAAGACTGGAGTGCCCGCCAATATCTCAAATTCGAGGACGAACGTACGCGGCCGCCGCGCGATCTGCTCGCGCAGGTGCCGCTGCAGCGGCCGCAGCTTGTGGTCGACCTCGGCTGCGGGCCGGGCAATTCCACCGAGCTTCTGGCCGAGCGTTATCCGGACTCGCAAGTAATCGGGCTCGATTCCTCGCCCGACATGCTGCGCAAGGCGCGCGAGCGGCTGCCCAACTGCACGTTCATTGAAGCCGACATCGCGACCTGGAAACCCGACCCGCGCGCCGACCTGATATTCGGCAATGCGGTGATGCAGTGGCTGCCCGACCATCCAGCGATCATGCGGCGGCTGCTTGAAAGCATGCCGGCGGGCGGTGTGCTGGCGATCCAGATGCCGGACAATACGCGGGAGCCGGCGCTGCGCTTCCAACGCGAGGTTGGCGCGAGCGGCCCATGGAAGGATCATCCCGAGGTGCAAGCGGCGGCGCGCGACGACCTGCCCGCGCCTGAGGAATATTACGATCTCCTGAAACCGCGCTGCACCCATATCGACATCTGGCACACGGTCTATAATCATGTGATGCCTTCGCCGCAGGCGATCACCGAATGGTTCAAGGGCTCCTCGCTGCAGCCGTTTCTTTCGCCGCTCGACGCCGCCTCACGCGAAAAATTTCTCGCCGCCTACACGGATAGGATCATCGGCGCCTACAAGCCGCGCCACGATGGCAAGGTGCTGCTGCGCTTTCCTCGGCTGTTTATTCTGGCGGTGCGGTAACGTACGATCGCGATGTTCGGCACGCGCGATTGCGCGGGATGAGGGGATGAGCATGCGCTCGGTCGCCGGATGGATTTTCCCGGGGTGGATTTTGCGCTTGACCGCTCTCATTCTGTTTGCGGCGCCGGCCGCCGCCGGCGATCCCGCTTTCTCGATCTGGTTGCAATCACTGTGGCCGCAGGCGCAAGCGCTTGGCGTCTCGCGCGCCGTGTTCGACGACGCAACACGCGGCCTCGAGCCCGATCTTTCGCTGCCCGATCTTTCGCTGCCCGGTCGCCCGGAACGGCCGCAGGCGGGCCAGCCCGAATTCGTGCAGACGCCGGCCGACTACATCAAGCAGCCGCTGATCGAGCGCCTTGCCGCCCAAGGGCGCAGGCTCGATGATCAGTATCGCCAACCGCTCGCCGCGATCGAAGAGAAGTTCGGCGTGCCATCCACCATTCTGCTGGCGATCTTCGGCCGCGAGACCGATTACGGCCATTCCGTCGACAAGCGCAACGCTATCCGCGTGCTGGCGACGCAGGCCTATTTTGGCAAGCGCAAGGAGCAATTCCGCAACGAGCTTCTGCTGGCGCTGAAAATCCTTCAGGACGGGCACATCAAGCTCGCCGATATGCGCAGCTCCTGGGCCGGCGCCATGGGCCTCACGCAGTTTCTGCCGTCCGATTATCTGAAATATGCGGTGGATTTCGACGGCGACGGCAAAGCCGATATCTGGAATTCGGTGCCGGATGCACTCGCCTCCGCCGCCAAGCAGCTCATCGACAAGGGCTGGCAACCCGGCTTGCACTGGGCCTATGAGGTGCATCCGCCGGCCGATGTCGATTGCACCATCGGCGTGCCGCAAAACACGCTGCCGCTCGGCGAATGGCTCAAGCGCGGCTATGTGCCGGCTTACGGCCGCAAGGTCGCCGCCGGCGAACTCATGCAGCCGGCCTCGCTGCTGCAGCCGGCCGGGCTCTACGGGCCGTCGTTCCTCGCCACCAAGAATTATTTCGCCATCAAGGAATACAATTACTCGGATCTGTACGTCCTGTTCGTCGGCCATTTGAGCGATCGCATCGGCGATCCGCGGCCGCAGACAGCATCCTTCGAGACGCCGTGGGGCAAGGTCGCGCAATTGCCGACCGCCGATCTCGACCGCATGCAGCAGATCCTCACCGCGCGCGGTTATTACCATGACAAGATCGACGGCAAGGCCGGCATGCTCACGCGCGCCGCCCTCGGCGAGTATCAGAAGCGCAACGGCCTAAGGGTCGACTGCTGGCCGAGCGCGGCGGTGCTGCAGCAGATGGAAGCGGGCGGGCGCTAGCAGAAACCGCGCCAGGTGGATACCGTGCAGCAAAGTCGCTTCGGCAAAATCGCCGCATGCGGCGGCGCAATTCGGCCGTGACCCACCATTTCCTTCTCACCGTCGCATGACGGTCACAGCGCTTGATCTGAGGCTGGCCGACGCGCAGGCCGTCGCCGCGATGCTGTTCATGACACGTCGGCTGCTGCCGCAGTTTCGGCGGGCACTGCGGACTGCGTCGACGCCAGCGATTGCGGCAAGCGGATGGTGAAGCGTGAGCCCTCGCCTTCCTTGCTCGACACTTCGATGCGGCCGCGGTGCAGCTCGACGGCCATCTTGACCAGATAGAGCCCGACGCCGGTGCCGATGATTCCCGACACATTGCTGCCGCGGTGATAGCGCTCAAACAGATGGTCGAGATCGCTCTCCGGGATGCCGATGCCGCGATCGGAGATCGAGACCGCAATCTCGCCGGCCAGGCTTTGCGCGTCGACTTCGATCGGCCCGCCGGCGGGCGAATATTTGATCGCGTTGGACAGAAGATTGCTGACCGCCTGAAACAGAAGCTTGGCGTCGCCCACCATCGGCATCGGTGCGGCGCCAAACCGCTCGACGATCTGAGAGCCCGGCACCATCTCGCGGTGTAACTGGCAGACCTCCTGCAGCAGCGGGGTCATGTCCATTTCGGCGCAATGCAGATAGAGTCCCGCACCGCCATCGATCAGCCGCGACGAATTGAGAAGGTTGTCGATCAGATGCGTCATGCGCAGCACGGCGCTGCGGATCTTGCCGGCACGCTCGCCGATTTCGAGCGCCGCGACGGTATCCTTGATCTTGTCGAGACGGCGGGCATGGGCGTCGATGATGGTCAACGGCGTGCGAAATTCGTGCGAGGCCATGGCGACGAAATTGCGCTGCAGCAAGGCCAGGCGCTGCTCATCCGCCAATCGCTCTTCCAGCAAGGCAGCCTGCCGCGCCAGCATCTGCTGGCTGCGAGTCAATTCAAGCGCGTTGTTGCGAAACACCACCGTGGCCTGGGCCATCTCGCCGATCTCGTCGTGCCGATTGGTTTCGGGAATTTCCGTTGCGGTGTCATTGGCGGCAAGCCGGCGCATGCGGTCGGCAAGACGCCGCAGCGGCGCGGAAATCGAACGGCTGATCTGAATGAGCGCGGCGACGACCAGCAAGGCGGCGATGACGATGGCGAGAAGAATGAGCCAAAACGCGTGGAGATAGGCCGAAGCCAGGCTATTGCTGGCCGCCTCTGCGCTGGCAACCGCCTGATCGGTAAGGCGGCCGAGCGTGTCGCTCGCGGCATCATAGGCCGCGCGCGAGGAGCTGTCGTAGATCACGCGCGCATCTTCCTTGCGGTTGCTGCGCGATAGCGCCAGCATCTGGTTGACGATGCTGCGATAGTCGGCCCAGCGCGCCTTGAACTGATCGTAGAGCTCGGTCTCCGCGGCATCGTGCGGGATCGCCTCGAATTCGCGCTCCGAGGCCGCAATGGTCCGATCGAGCTCCGCCATCTGTTGTTCCGCCTCTGCGGCTCCACGAGGATCGGACGACAATAATTCGCTGCCCTCGAAGGCGCGGAAATCCGAGGTGTAATTGTTGAGGTCGCCGAGCGCGCGCGTCGTCGGCAACCATATCTTGGTGATATCGCTCGACAGCAGATTGAAGCTCGACAGCCGCCACATGCTGAACGCGCCGAGAATGACAACCAGCGCAAAGAACAGCAAAAACACCGCAGCGAGGCGCAAGCGGACCGATCGCGGCTTCCACATGATGACTAACCATATCGTAAAGGCGCAAAGCGGGGAAACGGGATTGCGCCAACTTGCGGCCCGGTGCAGCTTACGAAGCATGAACGCCATTAACGGAGATGCCGGAAGCTGATGGTGGAAACGCGCAAGAAAATTCTGTGCATCGAGGACGACCGGGAGACCGCGGCGCTGATCGCCGAGGAACTCGTCGACCGCGGCTATGACGTGGCGGTTGCGCACGACGGCCGCGAAGGCTTGGCCGCGATCTTGAAGATCATGCCGGACCTCGTGCTCTCCGACATCAGCATGCCGGTCATGTCGGGCTTCGAATTGCTGGACCGTCTGGTCGCGCTCGCGCCGCGCTTTTCCAGAATGCCGTTTGTCTTCTTGACGGCGCTGACCGACCGCGACAGCGAGCTGAAAGGCCGTCAGCTTGGCGCCGACGACTATGTCACAAAACCGATCGATTTCGAGCTCCTTGCCGCCATCGTCGCGGCGCGGCTGAACGGGGTGGCGCGAACCGGGCTGTGGTCGACCCGGGTCGAGCTCAACGAGCGCGAGGTCGAGGTCCTGACCTGGATAGCGCGCGGCAAGACGTCCGCCGAGATCGCGCAAATTCTCGGGCTGACCAAGCGCACAGTGGATTTCCACACCGACAATGCGCGGACGAAGCTCGGCGCGGCAACACGCACCGAAGCCGCGATCAAGGCCGCGACCGGCCGGCTGATCGAGCCGTGAATGATCGGATCCTACCAGATCGCGATCAGGCAGATCAGCGAGAACGGCACGGCGGCAAGGCCGAGATAGAGCCAAGTGCGATAGCCCTGCGCGTCATCGGGCCCATGAAACAGTTGCCAAACGAGCCAGATCGAGACGCCGACGCCGAGCCAGAGCCGGACCAGATCGCCGGGCGTCTCCCAGGCCGACCAGATGGTCTCGCTCTGCGGCAGACTGACCCGGATCATCAGGGCTATCAGAATGAATATGAAGGCTGTGCGCAGGAGGGTTGCCGCGATCCGCAGACCGGCTGAGACACCTGAAGCCGGCAGTTTCGCCTCAGGGGTATTCTCCGATGTGGCCATCCTGCTCGCTCCGCCCGGCGACCATGGCTCTTTCCACCTTATCGGCCCGCGCCAGATCAGGTCTTGTTGATCCGGACCGGTTTTCTACCGCGGTTTAATATCATAGTTCTGAGCCGTCGAAAGTATAGGCGCGCAAGCGCAGCCGAATTCGAAATCCGCAGGAGACCTGGGCAGGGGTTTTCGAGCCGAAGTCAGCGCTTGGGCCGCATGGTGGTGCCGTTGATTCCGGCGGCCGGCTTGGCCGCACCGCCCACCACTGCCAAGCCCGAAGGGACGGTATGCGGACGTAACAGCGCCGCGCCGGAGATTTTCGCGGCGCCTGCCGTCGCGCCGCTCGTGATCTGCGGCTGATGCCCTGCCGGCAGGCTGCCGGAACTGGCGCTCGGGCCCGGGCCCGCGCCCGGGCCGAGGTGGCCGGTCGCCAGCGGTGCCGCCGGCGCATGCTCGCCGCCGCTTGTCAACGCACCCTGCTTGGGGACGACCGGGACGCCGATGGCGTTGCGCGCAGTGCCGGTCGTGGGCCCGGGCGTCGGCGGGCGGTGCGCCAGGTCGGGCGGCTTCAGCCTGATGCCTGTCTCGCCGCCTGGTGGCTTGGCCGGACCTTCATGAGAGATGAGATCGGGCGCCGGTGCTTGTTTGGCTGCAGGCTCGCCTGCCTTTTCGCCCTCTGACTTCGCGGCGGGGCCGTTTTGCGGCGCAACCGAAGGGCTTTTTCGCGAGCCGCTCTTGGATAGAGCGGCGCGCGCGGCGGCCGGCTTGCCGCCTGCCGGCCGATGCGTCTTGGCGAAGCTTGGTTGCGCGATCGATGCCGCCAGCACCGCGATCGCGCAGAGACGGAGAGGACTGCGCTTCACGATCCGTCTCGCTGCGGTGACGGCGTCTCCGGCTCGCGTGACGGCGTGGAACGCGCCTCGGCGCGCGACGACCTTTCAAGAATCAATGTCTGCAAGGCCGGCACGATCACGAGCAGCATGAGCGGTCCGATCAGCATGCCGCCGACGATCACGGTCGCAAGAGGCCGTTGCACTTGACTGCCGATGCCGGTCGAAATCGCGGACGGCAGCAGGCCGATGCAGGCCGACAGTGTCATCATCAGGACTGGCCGCATCTGCTGCTCGACCGCGTGATACATGGCCTCGACCGGCGTCATGCCCGCGGCAGCGATCCGGTGGTAGGCATTGATGATGAGAATGCCGCTCATGACGGATACGCCGAACAGCGAGATGAAGCCGATGGCGGCGGAGATGCTGAAATCGAGATCCGAGACGTAGAGTGCGATCAGGCCGCCGCAGACAGCAAAGGGCAGCCCGAACAGCGCCAGCATGCTGTCGCGCCACGAATTGAACAGTCCATAGAGCAGAACAATGATGAGGGCGAAAGTGATCGGAACAATGATCGCAAGCCGCTGCTTGGCTTGCTGCAGCCATTCGAATTCACCCGACCATTCGATGCGGTAGCCGCTCGGCAGCTTCACATTCTGCGCGATGCGCCGCTGCGCTTCTTCCACGGCGCCGGCAAGATCCCGCCCGCGCACGCTGAATTTGATGGGCACGAAGCGCTGATTGCGCTCGTGAAAAATATAGGACGCGCCGGTGTCGAGCGAGATGGACGCAAGCTCGCTCAGCGGAACATAGCCGTTGATCCCGCTCGGCGTTTGGTAGCCGATTTTGAGATTGCGCACCGCGTCGATATTGCCGCGATATTCCGGCGCAAGCCTGACCACCACGCCGAACTGGCGATCCGATTCCAACAGCGTCGTCGCCGTCGCTCCGCCCAGTGCCGCCTGAATGAGGCTATTGATGTCGCTGACGCTCAGTCCGTAGCGCGCCGCCTTGGCCCGTTCAATCCTGATATTCAAATTGGGTTGCCCGAGGACGCGAAAGATGCCGAGATCGGTTATGCCCTGGACCTGCGCCATCTGACGCCTTGCTTCGTCGGCGATGCGTTCCAAGACGGCGAGGTCCGGCCCGATGATCTTGGCCGAGTTCGCGCCTTTGACGCCCGACAGGCCTTCTTCGACATTGTCCTGGATGTATTGCGAGAAATTAAAATCGATGCCGACGAACTCCTTGGCAAATTCGGCCTGCATGTCGGCGATCAGCGAATCCTTCGTCACGCGCGGCGGCCACTGGTCAAAAGGCCTTAGCGGGACAAAGAACTCGGCATTGTAGAAGCCCGCGGCGTCGCTGCCGTCATCGGGTCTGCCCTGCTGCGACGTGACGGTAATGACCTCGGGATAACGCAATATGATTTCGCGAATTTTGTCGACGATCGGCTTGCCGGCATCCAACGAGATGGTTGGCGGCATCGAGGCGCGAATCCAGAGATTGCCTTCCTCGAGGGTAGGCAGAAATTCGCTGCCCAGTTGCGAGCCGATGAAGCCGCTCACCACAAGAAACACCAAGCCGGCCGTGACCGTGATCCCTCGGTTGCCGAGCGACCAGCGCAGCACCGGCATGTAGGCGGACCGCAGCCAGCGCACCACCATTGTCTCGACCTCCGACACATGCTCTCTGATCAAGAGCGACGCGAGGCACGGCGTCACTGTGAATGCCGCGATCAGCGCGCCGACCAGAGCGTAAGCGTAGGTCCGTGCCATCGGGCCGAAGATCTGGCCTTCGACGCCCTGCATCGTGAACAGCGGCACGAAAGCCGCGACAATGATCGCGGTCGAAAAGAAAACGGCGCGATCGACCTGCAGTGCGCTGATGAGAATGAGTCGCAAGCGATCGTTCCATCCCTGCAGTCCTGAGAAGTCGCTGCCGCGGGTCGGATCGGGCCCCCAGCGCGCCTCGGCGAGCTGCATCAGGAGTCCCGCTTTGGCCGCCTGCGGAGCCTGGAAATTCCGATAGATGTTTTCGACCACGATGACCGCAGCGTCGACAATGATGCCGAAATCGATGGCGCCGACCGACAGCAGATTGGCATCCTCGCCGCGCGCCACCAGAATGATGATGCTGAAGAACAGCGCGAACGGGATATTGGCGCCGACAATGATGGCGCTGCGCAGGTCGCCGAGGAACAGCCACTGGATGAAAAAGATGAGCAGGCAGCCGCTGACCAGATTGTGCAGCACCGTAGCCGTCGTGACATTGACGAGCGAGGTGCGATCATAATATGGGACCAGTTTCACGCCCGGCGGCAGCGTTCCGTCCGAATTGATTTTCGCGATCTCGGCGCGCACGCGCGCCACCACGTCATTGGTGTGCAGCGTGCGATTCATGATCACGATCGCGGCGACGATGTCGTCGTCGTGGTCGCGCCCGGCGCGGCCAAGTCGCGGCACATAGCCGACCGAGACCTTGGCAACGTCTTTCACGAAGATCGGCACGCCGTTCGACTGGCCGAGCGGCACGTTCTCGATATCCGCGACCTTGTAGCCCTGCGTCAAATCCGCTGCGCCGCCGGAATCCATCAGCCCGACGCCGCGAATATTCACCGACTGCTGGCCCACATTGATGGTGCGGCCGCCGACATTGATATTGGAATTGCCGAGCGCGCTGATCACTTGCGGCAGGGTGACGTTGTAGGCGTCGAGCTTGTGCAGATCGACGTCGACATCGTATTGCTTGGTCGTGCCGCCCCAGGTATTGAGCGCTACGACGCCGGGCACAGTCAGAAGCCGCCGCTGGATAACCCAGTCCTGCAGCGTGCGCAGATTGGTCAGCCCGAAATGCGGCGGTCCAACCACCTGATAACGGTAGATCTCGCCGACCAGGCTGGTGGCCTGAATCTGCGGCACCACGTTGTTGGGAAGGCTGACGTTCTGCTGCAGATTGATCGCGGTCTGCGTGAGCGCGAAGTAATAGTCGACGCCGTAGTAAAACGTGACGCGCACGAAGGACAGACCGTAGAACGAGGTCGAGCGAATGACGTCGACTCCCGGCGTCGCGGCGAGGCCGACCTCGATCGGAATGGTGTAATAGCGCTCCATCTCCTCGGCGGACAGACCGGGCGCCTGGGCGGTGATTTCCAGAATGACCGGAGCCGGATTCGGATAGGCCTCGATATTCAGCTTGGTGAACGCGAACAGGCCGGCGCCCAAGAACACCAATAGGCCGAGCAGGACCAGCGGGCGCCGCGTCAGCCCAAATGTGAGGAGTCCCTTGAGCACGGCTTGCTGCTTACTCCGTTGTCCCGCGGGAGGGCTTCATTGCGAGATGGCGAGCTGGTTACTGAGAAAGATCGCGCCGTCGGTGGCAACCAGTTCGCCGACCTGCACGCCTTCCAGGATCTGCCGGTAGCCGTCGCGCTGCCCGCCGATCCTGACCGCGCGCCGGGTGAAGCGGCGGCGGTCGGCAGTGACCCAGATCGTCTGCGTGCCGTCGCCTTCGCGCACCACGCCATTGAGCGGAACGGCGGGCGAACGCACCGGCGGAGCGATGCTGATGACGAAATTCGCGAACATTCCCGATCGCAGCTCGTGCTGCGGATCGCTGATCGCCGAACGAACCAAAACGCGCCGGGTGTTCGGATCGACCGCCGCGCCGATCGTGGTGATCTTGCCGTTGAAGACGCGCCCGGGAAATGCGTCGACCGTGACCTGCACGGCCTGTCCGACGCGAAACGCCGGGCTGTCGCTCTCCGTCACATTCGCTACCATCCACATCGTATTGATATCGGCAACCGTATAGGGCGCGGGCGCATTGCCCGGCTGCACGAACAAGCCGGGCGCGGCGTTGCGCGCGGTGATGCGACCGCTGATCGGACTCGGCACCACAAGCGTCGGATCGGCCTTGCGTTCTGCAATGATCTTGTCGATCTCGGCCTCGGTCTTGCCGAACAGACGCACGGCGTCGAGCGCGGCGCGCAGATTGCCTTCGGCGGTCTGCTGATCGGAGGTGCCCTGATCGAGCTCGCGCTGCGACACCGCGCGCGTGGTGTAGAGATCCTTCAGCCGCGCCAGGTTGCGGCTGGTCATGTCCAGGACGCCCGCGGCCGCGATCAATGTCGACTCCGCGGTCAACAGATCGGGGCTGTCGATCGTGAACAGCGTCTGGCCCTTTTTCACGTCATCGCCGACCTCGGCGAACAGCGCGATGATTCGGCCCTGATAGGGCGTGAAGACCTGCACCGACATGTCCAGATTGAAATCGATGCTGCCGACCGCCTCCTTCTCGACCGGGAAGTCGCGCTCGGCCACCGGCTCGACCTTGACCGCGTTGAGCTGCGAATCCGTCAGATCGACGCTGTCCGGCGGCGGCGCAAAATTGGGCGCATCGGCTCTGGCATTGGTCGCGCCGATGCCTGCGCCGGAATCCGGGCTCGAATGCCACGCCCGGTAAGCGATGACCGCGACGGCAAACAGCGCTGCGGCGACGGCCGCCCTCAAGCGACTGTTGGTCGTGCGCGAAGTCATCGACAAGCTCAATCCGGCATGCTCGGGAACGCGGCGAGATGGCCACTGCGCACCCGCCGCGGTCTACTGTCATAAATCACAGGACTGGGACTAATCGCACTATGCCACACGACTCATAACGTCTATCAAGCCTACGCACTTTTCCGGTTTCTGACCAACGGCGACCGACGCCGCGGCCGGCCGGAGCGTCGCGACGACGTCTGAATCATGTGCGCCGGGGCTGGTGAATCATGTGCACTGTGGCTGGGCGAGCACAGCCAATGGCGGTGAAATCGGAAATAATGCCCGCGCCGCGGTTTATCGCCGTTGTCGGCTGCAATTCTATTTAAGCTTTTTCCAATGTCCTGTGTGGCGGTCAGGTGGTCGTTTGCGAGTACGGCCGCTCTCGCGGCCTTGGGCCTTTTGACGAGCTGCGCGGTCGGACCGGATTTTCGCGTGCCGGCTGCACCCGAGACCGAACGTTATACGCTGGAGCCGCTTAAGCCGCGGACCTCGTCCAGCGACGCGCCGAACGGCCGGTCGCAGCATTTTGTGACGGGTCGCGACATTCCTCAAGAATGGTGGACTCTGTTTCGCTCGCCGCGGCTCGATGCGCTGATGGTGCAGGCGATCAACAACAATCCCAATCTGCAGGCGACCATCGCAACGCTGCGTACGGCGCAGGAAGCGGTCTATGCGCAGGAGGGCAAATTCTTCCCTTTGGTGCAGGTCAATTTCAATCCGACGCGGCAGCGATCTTCCGCGGCGCTCGCGCCGCCGCTTTCGACCGGCGCGTCGCCGCAAACCTTCAATCTGTTCACCGCGCAGGCGATGGTCTCGTACACGTTTGACGTCTGGGGCCTCAACCGCCGGCAAGTCGAGTCGCTGCAGGCGCTGGCCGACAATCAGCGCTTTCAGGTCGAGGCGGCCTATCTGACATTGACGTCGAGCATTGCCGGCGCGGCTGTCACCGAGGCGTCGCTGCGCGCCCAGATCGACGCCACCAATCAGATCATCGAACTCAACACCAAGATGCTCGACATCCTGCAACGGCAGTTCAATGCCGGCTATGCCAATCGCAACGATCTGGCGCTGCAGGAAGCCGCCCTCGCGCAGGCCAAAGCAACTTTGCCGCCGCTGCGCAAGGCGCTCGCACAGCAGCACAACCTGCTCGCCGCGTTGGCGGGTACCTTTCCGAGCGAAGGGCCGCGTGGAACATTCAGGCTGGACGACCTCAAGCTGCCGGCCGAGTTGCCGGTGAGCCTGCCCTCGCAGCTGATTGAGCAGCGCCCCGATATACGCGCCGCCGAAGAGCAGTTGCATTCGGCCGCCGCCCTGGTCGGTGTCGCCACCGCAAACACGCTGCCGAACTTCACCATCAACGCCAACGGCGGCTACATCAATACGGTGCTGGCCAGCCTGTTCGCGCCAGCGAACCAATTCTGGCTGCTCGCCGGCAATGTCACACAGACCGTCTTCGATGCCGGCACGTTGTGGCATCAGCTTCAGGGCGCAAAGGACACCTATGACGCCGCGGCCTGGACCTATCGCAATACGGTCGTCGGCGCCGTGCAGAACGTCGCCGACGTGCTGCGCGCGATTCAGAACGATGCCGATACGCTCAAAGCCGCGCGCGACTTCGAGCGCGCCGCCAAGATCAGCTTCGACCTGGCACAACAGCAGGTGCAGACCGGCAATGCCAACATTCTCATTTTGCTGACCGCGCAGCAGACCTATCTGCAGGCACAGATCCAGGTGGTGCAGGCGCGGGCCGCGCGGCTGTCCGACACGGTTGCATTGTTTCAGGCGCTCGGCGGCGGCTGGTGGAACAGGACCGAGCCGCCAGTCGAGAAAAAATTCGATGTCGGCACGGGGCAGGCGGACGCGCTTGGCGATCCGAACGATCCGCCAAATGTGGCGCCCGGCGTGTCACCGCGTGAAACGAGGACACCATGATGCAAATGAGGATCGCGCCGTCACGGCTTTTGCCAATCCGGCGGCAATGGTCTTGGCCTTCCGATTTTCCTGGCAGGGCATCATTCCGCAGTGCTGCGGGCGGCGCTGCGCCCGAAAGACAATCAAGCGACGTTCCCCGGACGCGGTGCAGCGCTTAAGCGGGAAGGCGAGCGTGTGTCTTGCTTTTCCCCAGCGGGCGGAAGACGGCGAGCGGCCTAATCCTCGCCCGGCACGGCTTCCGGCAAGCTGTCGTCGTCTTCGCTGGAAAAGGAGAGCGGCCGATGATGATGCTTCTTCTCGCCGATCGAGCCGGTCACGCCGGCATCGCCGGAGTGCTGCGCATAGTGCGCGCGCACGCGCGCGGCGGCGACTTCGCCCGGGATCGCGACCGGCTCGCAGATGTGCCGGCCGCCATAGTGGCGCATCAGATCGACGTGAATGTGGTTGTAATGATACACGTTCGCGCCGGGTGCAAGCACGGTCGTGAACTCCTCGCAGGCCGCCGACTGCACGTCGTGCAGAAAGCCCTGCTCCTCCGGCGAGCCGTGCCAGCCGTATTGCACGCTCACGCGATGACCGTCGGCGAGGTCGAATTCGGCGACATCGAGCGCATTGCCGAAAGCATGTTCGGAAATATGCGCATTGGGATCGCCGTTCATGCCGCGGCAGGAATAGGCTGAGATTTGTTTGATCTCGACCACCGGCTGGTGAAACCAGCGCATCGCCGCGGGCTGCACCGCATTCACGATCCATTGATCGAGGGCGGAGACGACGGGGCAGGCAAGCGTCGCCGCCGGCTGCAGCGCGACGGGGGTGAGCGCCGCGGTCGCAAGCGAAGGATCGGCCGGACCGAGCGGGGGAACCGGCGCGCCGGGCGGCCGCTCATTGCTCTGCCGCGGCGGGCGGCGCACCGGAGAGGGCGCGCTTGGGCCGCCGTAATAGGGATTCGGCGGGCCGCCCGGAATTCCAATCTCGTCGTCGCCGTCGGGCGACGGCTGCGGCGGATCGAGCGACAGCGGCGGGCCGACCTGCGCGGCGGATTGGGGCGGACGATAGGTTGGCGACGGATACGATTGTACTGGCGATGGCGGCGGCGAATACGGTTGCGGCGAGGGATAAGGCTGTCCCGACGGATATTGTTGATAGGGATAGGACTGCTGGCCGCTCTGCGGCACCGGCGGCAGGGTGCTCGACTGGATCGCGGCGGACGGATTTGCGCGACGATAGGCCGGGCTCGTTGCCTGGCCATATCCCTGGCCCGGCCAGTTCTGCGGCATCGCGCTGCTGCGCACGCCGCTGTCTGGAATAGAGCCGGGCGGGCGCAACGGCGTCTCATCGTCATAGCTCAGCGCCGAACCGCCGCCGAGCGCGGAGACGCGCAGCGGATAATCCATGCCGCAGGCGCCCGGGCCATTGATTGCCGAGATGCGCACGCGCGTTGCGGATTCTTTCACCGCGCCGGAATTCAGGCACGAGACTTCGGCCTCATGCCGCCATGGCTCGCGGCTCGCCATCAGATAATGGCTGCAGCCGGCGACGGCGATCAAGGCGGCGAAAGCGACGGAGCTGACGAGATACCAACGAACTCCACGCGTCATCCGCGGACAATGCGAGCAATTCCGTTAAGGACTGCTCAATGATGGCGCTTGGGCCGCGCGAGAAGGCTCCGTTAACCATGCCCCTTGATCCGGCCGCCGCTTTCGGGCCACATCGCGCCCGGGAGAGAGGGCGATCCACGCAGATTGAACCGAAGAGGAATGCTGTCTGCACTCGATCTTGTCCGCCGGCTCGAAGGCGGTGAGTTAAAGCCGCGCGACGCCGTGGAACTCTGCGCACAGGCGATTATCGCGCGCGAGCAAGAGGTCGGCGCGTTCGTGGCTTTGGATCTCGAAGCGGCGCGCCGTGCCGCTGAAGCACCGCACCTGTCTTCGACACCGCTGCGCGGTCTGCCGGTCGGCTTCAAGGACATTTTCGACTCCGCCGATCTGCCGACGCAATACGGCTCGCCGATCTACAAGGGCTATCGACCGCGCGCCGACGCGAGCGCCGTGGCGATGACGCGCCGCGTCGGCGGCATCATCATCGGCAAGACGGTGACCACCGAAATGGCCTCGCTGGTGCCCTCGGCAACGCGCAATCCGCACAATCTTGCGCATACGCCGGGCGGCTCCTCGTCGGGCTCCGCCGCAGCGGTCGCCGCGGGCATGCTGCCGCTCGCCTTCGGCACGCAGACCGCGGGCTCGGTGATCCGGCCGGCCGCCTTTTGCGGCGTTGCCGGATACAAGGCGTCGTATCGGCTGATTCCGATGGTCGGCGTTAAGGACGTCGCCTGGCATCTCGACACGGCGGGCTTGTTCGGGGCCGGCGTCGCCGACGTCGCCTTCGCCGCGGGCGCCATTCTCGGGCGCGACCTGCGAGTCGATCGTGCAGCGCCGGCGCCGCCGCGCATCGCGGTGGTGCGCACGCATCTATGGCCGCAGGCGAGCGAGGCGATGCATAAGGCGATCGAGACTGCGGCGCGGATCGCGCAAGCCGCCGGCGCCAAGGTGGCCGAGGTGACGCTGCCGCCGATCTTCGAGGACGCTTTCGCCGCGCAGCACACCATCCAGGATTATGAGAATCTTTTGGCGGTCGCCTGGGAATACGAGCATCATCGCGAGCAGATCGATCACCGGCTGCGCGCCGCCCTCGATGCCGCCAAATCGATCACCGCCGAGGCCTATGATGCGGCGCGCCGCATCGCGAGCCGCGCGCGCGACGTGTTCGCCGACATGATGGCGGACTACGACGTGATCCTCACCCCGTCGGCGCCCGGCGCGGCGCCGCACGGCTTCGCGACGACCGGCAATGCCATGTTCAACCGGCTGTGGACCCTCATGGGCGCGCCTTGTGTCAATGTGCCCGGCTTGCGCGAGAATGGCCTGCCGCTCGGCATTCAAATCGTCGGGCGCTTCGGCCGCGATCGGACTGCCCTCGAAGCGGCGCTGTTCGTCGAGCAGGCGATCGCGCGCAAGTTCGCGGCGTGACCGCGATCACGGAGAACGCCATGGCGGCCAGCGTCCTGAATCAAAAGCCGAACCGGGACAATGCCGTTTTCTACTACAATCTTGGCAACACGCTGCGCGACGCCGGGCGCTTCGATCTCGCGCTTGCCGAATTCGACCAGGCCGTCGCGCTCAAGCCGGATTATGCGGAGGCATACAACGGCCGTGCCATAGCGCTGGCCAATCTCGGCCGAATGGATGAGGCGCTTGCGGCTGTCGGGCGCGCCATCGCGGTCAAGCCGGACTATGCCGAAGCGTGCAGCAATCAAGGCTTGATCTTGAGCGAGCTGCGGCGCTTTGACGACGCGCTCGCCAGCTTTGACCGCGCGCTCGCACTCAAGCCGGATGATGCGCGCCTCCACAACAACCGCGGCACGGCGCTGCAGGAATTAAAGCGTCTGGATGAAGCATTGGCCGGTTTCGAAGCGGCCGTCGCGCTGCAGCCGGATTATGCGCAGGCGCATTACAATTGCGGTCTCGTTCTGCACGATTTGAATCGCCTCGATGAATCGCTTGCGCGGTTCGACAAGGCTATCGCGCTTTTTCCGGACTACGTTCAGGCCCATCACAACCGCGGCGCAGTGCTGCAGGACCTCAACCGGCTCGGCGAGGCGATCCTCGCCTATGACAAAGCGCTGGCGCTGATGCCGGGCTATCCCGAAGCCTTCCACAATCAGAGCCATTGCTATCTGAAGCTTGGACGTTTCGAGGAGGGTTGGCCGCTGCACGAATGGCGCAAGAAACTTGCGGCGCCGGTCGGCAGCCGCTCGTTCCCGCAGCCGCTGTGGCTTGGGCGCGAAGACATCGCCAACAAGACGCTGTTCCTCCATTGCGAGCAGGGGCTCGGCGATACCATCCAGTTCTGCCGTTACGGCAGGCTTCTGCGCGCCCGCGGCGCGAGCGTAGTCATGTCGGTTCAGCAGCCGCTGTTTTCGCTGCTCAAGCAACTGAAGCCTGACATTCAGATCATTGCGCAGAACGACGTGCCGGTCGCCTTCGATTACCATTGTCCACTGCTGAGCCTGCCGCTCGCGTTCGGCACCACGCTCGAGACGATCCCGTCGGAGCCGCGCTATCTTTCTGCCGACCGGAGCCTGCGCCAGATATGGCTGGCCCGCTTGCCGGAATCGGCAAAGCCGCGCATCGGATTTGTCTGGCGCGGCAGTGCCGAGCACAAGAACGACGCGAACCGCTCGATCGCTTTGTCCCTGCTTGCACCGCTGATCGACGAAGCCGCGGATTGGGTGTCCCTGCAAAAGGATATTGCGCCGACGGAGTCCGCGTTGCTCGCGGGCCTTCCGCAGATTGTTGATCTAGGTCGTGAGCTGCGGGACTTTTCGGATACCGCGGCAGTGATCGATCTTCTGGATCTCGTCATCACAGTGGACACCAGTGTCGCGCATCTCGCCGGCGCGCTGGGCAAGCCGGTCTGGCTCTTGCTGCCGTTCAATTCGGATTGGCGGTGGCTGATGGATCGGGACGACAGCCCCTGGTATCCGGGCGTGCGGCTGTTTCGGCAGAGCAAATTCGGCGCGTGGCCGGATGTGATTGCCCGCGTCAAGGGCGCCCTCGGCGACTTCGTGCGCTCGCGCAAGGCTTGACCTGTATCATTCCGCGGCGCTGCGGACCGCGGCGAGCGGATCGTAATTGAGGATCGGCGCGAGCCATCGCTCCATCGCGGCAAGGCTCTCGCCTTTGCGTTTGGCGTAGTCCTCGACCTGGTCGCGCTCGATCTTGCCGACGCCGAAATAGTAGCTGTCGGGATGACTGAAATAGAGGCCGCAGACGGAGGCGCCGGGCCACATGGCAAAGCTTTCCGTCAGTCTAACGCCGATCGCCCGTTCGCCGTCGAGCAGCTTGAACAAGGTCGCCTTCTCGGTGTGATCGGGTTGCGCCGGATAGCCGGGCGCCGGACGAATGCCACGATAGCGCTCGGCGATGAGCTCGGCATTGCTCAGCGCTTCGTCCGGCGAATAGGCCCAGAATTCGCGTCGGACGCGCTGGTGCATGCGCTCGGCCAGCGCTTCCGCGAGTCGGTCGGCGAGCGCCTTCGCCATGATGGCGGAGTAATCATCATTGGCACGTTTGAAGCGTTCGACCACGGCTTGCTCGCCAAGCCCGGCGGTGACCGCAAAGGCGCCGATATAGTCGGCAAGCCCGCTCAATCGCGGCGCGATGAAGTCGGCGAGCGCGACATTCGCCCGGCCTTCGCGGCGCGCAAGCTGCTGGCGCAGCGTATGCAGCACCGCGATTGGCTTGCCGCGTGCTTCGTCGGCGAACACCAGAATATCGTCGCCCTCGCTGTTGGCCGGCCAGAATCCGATCACGGCGCTGGCGCGCAGCCAGTTCTCGTCGATCATCTTGCGCAGCATCGCCTGCGCGTCGGCGAACAGGCCGCGCGCCGCTTCACCCACGGTCGGGTCGTTGAGGATCGCCGGATATTTGCCGGCGAGCTCCCAGGTGGCGAAGAAGGGTGACCAGTCGATGTAGTCGGCAAGTTCCGCGATCGGCACGTCGGTCAGCGTCCGGCTGCCGAGCAGCCGCGGCGCCGGCGGACGGTAATTGCCGGACCAGTTCAGCTTCAACGCATTGGCGCGCGCGTCGGCGAGCGACAATCGCTGTTTGCTCTCTTCGCCGCGCGCATGCGCAGCCGCGATCCGCGCATATTCGGCGCGCACGTCGCTGATCGCGCGCTCGCGCGTCTCGCGCGACAACAGCGAAGAGACGACGCCGACGGCGCGACTTGCGTCGTTCACATAGACCGCCTGGCCGCGCCGGTAATTGGGATGAATCTTCACGGCCGTATGGACGCGGCTCGTCGTGGCGCCGCCGATCAACAGCGGCACCTCGAAACCCTGCCGCTCCAGCTCGGCGGCGACATGGCACATCTCGTCAAGGGACGGCGTGATCAGGCCGGACAGGCCGACGATGTCGGCCCGTTGCTCGGCCGCAGCCTGCAGAATCTTTTCCGCCGGCACCATGACGCCGAGATCGACGACGTCATAATTGTTGCACTGGAGCACGACTCCGACAATGTTCTTGCCGATATCGTGCACGTCGCCCTTGACGGTGGCGAGCACGATCTTGCCGTTCGACGAGGCATGCTCGCGACCGTCCTTCTCCTGCTCCATGAACGGCAGCAGATAAGCGACCGCCTGTTTCATCACCCGGGCCGATTTCACGACCTGAGGCAAAAACATCCGCCCGGAGCCAAACAGATCGCCGACCACGTTCATGCCGTCCATCAGCGGACCTTCGATCACCGCCAGCGGGCGAGGGGCCTTCTTGCGCGCCTCCTCGACGTCCTGCTCGATGAAGTCGGTGATGCCATGCACCAGCGCATGCGACAGGCGTTTTTCCACTGCAAGCTCGCGCCAGGACAGATCGGCTTCCTTCTTCTCCTTGCCTTGCCCGCGGTGCCGTTCGGCGAGTGTGAGCAGCCGCTCGGCGGCATCAGGACGCCGGTTCAGCACGACGTCCTCGCATGCTTCGCGCAGCGCCGGATCGAGATCGTCATAGACCGCGATCTGACCGGCATTGACGATGCCCATGTCCATGCCGGCCTTGATGGCGTGATAGAGGAACACCGAATGCATGGCCTCGCGCACGGCCTCGTTGCCGCGGAAAGAGAATGACAGGTTGGAGACGCCGCCCGAGACATGCGCGTGCGGCAAATTCTCCCTGATCCAGCGCGCCGCCTCGATGAAAGCGACGCCATAGCCGTTGTGCTCATCCATGCCGGTGGCGACGGCAAAAATGTTCGGATCGAAGATGATGTCCTGCGGCGGAAAGCCGACGCTGTTGACCAGTATGTCATAGGCGCGCTTGGCGATCGCCTGCTTTCTCTCGATCGTGTCGGCCTGGCCCGCTTCGTCGAACGCCATGACGACCACGGCGGCGCCGTAGCGGCGCACCGTCTCGGCATGACGGATGAAGGCCTCCTCGCCCTCTTTGAGCGAGATCGAGTTCACCACCGCTTTGCCCTGCACGCATTTGAGCCCGGCCTCGATGACCGAGAATTTTGACGAGTCGATCATCAGCGGCACCCGCGCGATGTCGGGTTCGGCAGCGATCAGGTTGAGAAAGGTGGTCATCGCCTTCTCGGAATCGAGCAGGCCCTCGTCCATGTTGATGTCGATGATCTGCGCGCCGTTCTCGACCTGGTCGCGTGCGACCGCGAGGGCAGCCTGATAATCGCCGGCGGTAATCAGTTTACGAAACCGTGCGGAGCCCGTGACATTGGTGCGCTCGCCGACGTTCACGAAGGGTATTTCCGGTGTCAGCGTGAAGGCTTCGAGACCGGACAGCCGCAGCCGCGGGGCAATCTCCGGAATTTTCCGCGGCGCCTTGCCGGCGACCGCGCGCGCGATGGCGCGGATGTGATCGGGCGTCGTACCGCAGCAGCCGCCGACGATGTTGACGAGACCGGAAGCGGCGAAATCCTCGATCAGTCCCGCCATCATTTCGGGACCTTCGTCGTAATGGCCGAATTCGTTCGGCAACCCGGCATTCGGGTAAGCGCAGATCAACGTATCGGCGACGCGGGCGAGCTCGGCGATATGCGCGCGCATCTGTCTGGCGCCGAGCGCGCAGTTGAGCCCGACCGAGAGCGGCGCCGCATGCGCAATCGAATTCCAGAACGCTTCGGGTGTCTGGCCGGAGAGAAACCGCCCCGAGCGGTCGGTGATGGTCCCGGAAATCATGATCGGCAGGCTGATGCCGCGCGCGGCGAGCTCGTCGCCGATGGCACAGATCGCCGCCTTGGCATTGAGCGTATCGAAAATGGTCTCGATCAGCAGCGCGTCGACGCCGCCGTCGATCAGGCCGCGCACCTGCTCGGCATAAGCGATGCGCAACGCGTCGAAAGTGATAGCGCGAAAGCCGGGATTGGACACGTCCGGCGAAATCGAAGCTGTGCGATTGGTCGGGCCGATGGCGCCGGCAACGAAACGTTCGCGGCCATCTTCTTCCTGCGCGGTGCGGGCGGCCTCGCGCACCAGCCGCGCGCCCTCGACATTGAGCTCATAGGCGATCTCGGCCATGCCGTAATCGGCCTGCGCGATCCGCGTTGAGGAAAACGTATTGGTCGACACAATGTCGGCGCCGGCGCGGAAATAGGCCAGGTGAATGGCGCGCACCGCGTCGGGCTGCGTCAGGTTGAGCAGATCGTTGTTGCCGCGCACCTCGCGGTTCCAGGCGTCGAAGCGCGCGCCGCGAAAGGCCTCCTCGTCGAGCCGCAGCGACTGGATCATCGTGCCCATGGCGCCGTCGAGCACGAGAATGCGCTCGGCGGCGGCTCGGCGCAGCGCGGCTTCGGCCTTTGACATCGGTGCTGGCTTGGGCATCGGCCTGGGCGCCGGTCTGTTCATTGCTTCACGCGTTTTCTTTGACTGTCTGGTTGGCGGGCGCGGCCGTGCTGCCATGATCCGGGCGCAGCCCCAGCAAATGGCAGATCGCGTAGACCAAATCGGCGCGGTTCATGGTGTAAAAATGGAAATCGGTTACGCCGTGATCGACGAGATCGATCACCTGTTCGGCGGCAACGGCTGCGGCAATGAGCTTGCGGGTGGCCGGATCATCGTCCAGTCCGTCGAAACGGTCGGCGAGCCACGCCGGCACGGAAGCGCCGGTGCGCGCGGCGAAATTTCTTGTCTGCTTGAAATTTTGCACCGGCAGGATTCCGGGCACGATCGGAATGGTGATGCCGGCCGCCCGCACGCGGTCGAGATAACGGAAGTAGAGGCTATTCTCGAAGAAGAACTGCGTCATCGCGCGGGTCGCGCCGGCGTCGACTTTAGCTTTCAGCATATCGATATCGGCTTCGACCGACGGACTGTCCGGATGCTTTTCCGGGTAGGCCGAGACCGAGACTTCGATATCGGCGATGCGCTTGATGCCGGCAACGAGATCGGCGGCATTAGTGTAGCCTTGCGGATGCGGCGTATAGCGCTCGCCCACGCCGCCGACCGGATCGCCGCGCAGCGCCACGATATGGCGTACGCCGGCTTGCGCATAAGCGGCGATCACCGCGTCGACTTCGGCGCGCCTCGCCGCGACGCAGGTCAGATGCGCGGCCGGCGTGAGCAGCGTCTCGGCGAGAATGCGCTTGACGGTCGCATGGGTGCGCTCGCGCGTCGAGCCGCCCGCGCCATAGGTCACCGACACAAAATTTGGCTTGAGCGGCGCAAGCCGCCGGATCGACTCCCACAGCGACTGCTCCATCTCGGCAGTCTTCGGCGGAAAGAACTCGAACGAGACATGCAGGCCGCGGCGGCCGCCGGCTTCCACGAAGCGACTCGGACGTGGGCTGATCATCACGCCATCTCCCGCGTTTTGGGCTGCGCGAGGACGATGCGCGGGTCGCGCGCCAGCCAGAGCGAGACGGCAATCTTGCCTTCCGGGCCCGGCGCAAAGGTCTCCTGCCGCACCACATCCAGACCCGCCGCTTCGAGCCATTGTGTCACGGTCTCCGGCGCAAAGCCGAGCCGCCGATGCGCGTAGTCCTCGCGCAAAAATTCAAGGTCGTGCGGCGCAAAGTCGACGATCAGCAAGCGGCCGCCGGGCCGCAGCACGCGCGCCGCCTCGCGGATGGCGCGCGCGCTGTCGTCGAGGAAGTGCAGCACCTGATGGATGATGACGGCGTCGAAGGAGTCCGGCGCCAGGGCGAGATCATAGATGTCGCCGTGGCGGACGCTGCAATGTTTCAGGCCGGCACGATCCAGCCGCGCCCGCGCCAGCGCCAGCATATCGAGCGACAGGTCGAGGCCCAGACCGCGCTCAATGTCGGGCGCGAACAGTTCGAGCATGCGGCCGGTGCCGGTGCCAAGATCAAGCAGGGCCCGGATCGGCCGGTCGGCCAGCGCCTTGCGGATGGCCTCTTCGACGGCGGCATCGGCGGCGTGGAGCTTGCGGATGCGGTCCCACTCTGCCGCGTGCCGCGCGAAATAATTTTGGGCGGCAGCCGCCCGTGCGGCACGCACGGCGGTCAAGCGCTCGCGGTCGCGGGCAATGACGGGGTCTTCGGGATCAAGCCGTTCGATCAGGGCGCGCGCGATATTGATGCCGCCGCGCTCGCCGAGGCGATAGAAGGCCCAGGCGCCCTCGCGGAAGCGCTCCACCAGTCGCGCCTCGGCCAACAGCCGCAGATGGCGGGACAGCCGCGGCTGTGATTGCCGCAGGATTTCGGTGAGATCGGAAACAGTCAGTTCGGCCTCGGCGAGCAGTGCCAGGATGCGCAAGCGAGTAGCCTCACCCGCCGCCTTCAGCGTCGTTGTGAGCCCACTGAATGTCAGTTTCTCTTGATCCATCGGCCGATAAACACTGCAGTCGGATCGGTGCAAATGATATAAAGATATCTTTATATCATTAAACGCCCCCGCGCAAGCGCGGATGGGATGCATCCCAAACAGGATGGGCAATCCGGCGTGGGACACAAGCGCCAGCCGCACTGGCGAACGTCAGACCTGCATGCCAATTTCGGCTCATGAGGGAGACTGCGACATCGCGTGCGTCGCATGCGTCCGGCGATGCAGACCGCTATGGTCTGCGCCCCGGTGAAATGGCGGTCGACCTGCCGGCGCATTCGGATGCGTCGCTCTACTTTATCGGCCGCATCCGCACGCCCTGGAAACGCCGGGAAGACTGCCCGAGAAATGCGCGCGAGTCCGATGTCGTGTGCACTGTGGAGCTCGATCCGCGCTGGGCGCCGGGCCTGCAGGGCCTGGAGACCGTCAGTCATGTGGTCTTGCTGTACTGGATGGACAAAGCTCGGCGCGATCTGGTCGTGCAGTGCCCGCGCCACTACGACGAACCGCGCGGCACCTTTGCGCTGCGCTCGCCGGCGCGGCCGAATCCGGTGGCGCTGTCGGTGGCGAAGCTGCTTCGCGTCGACGGCAACAAACTGTCGGTCGTCGGTGTCGACTGCCTCGACGACACGCCGCTGCTCGACATCAAGCCTTATTTCGCGTCGACGGATTCCGTGCCGGATGCCGTCGTCGGCTGGCACGCCAGCCGCAAGCGTTGAAATCAAAACAACGGCGGTATGACCCAGAGCGGAATGAGGCCGAGAAAAATCACGCCGTCGGTCACCCGCAGCGGCAGCGCCACGGCCGGCTTCTTGTCGATCTCGGTCGGCTGACCCATTTTCTTGATATTGTCGATCACGCTCGACGTCGCGCTTTCGCGCACCACGCCGCCCAATCCCGGCACGAGGCGATCGAGCATGTTGAGTCCCTGACTCGCCGAGCCGCTGCCGCCGGCGAGCCGGTCGATGCCCTGACCGATCAATTGGTCGATGCCGAGCAGCGGCACGATATTGTCGAGGCCGACCACGGCGACCCGAATCAGTCCGTCCACTTTGCCGTTCTGGTTCACCGCTAAACTGCCGGCGCCGACGACGATCGCATCAGGCCGCTCGATGCGCAGCGCTTTGATCTCGATGCCACCGCCTGCGGCCTGCATGTCGCGAAACAGCGCCGCCCACGGCTTTGGCGAAAAATCTCTAAACCCGCGCAGCACCGCATCGACGTCGCCTTTGAGCGGCTCGGCAAGCAGAGGATGAAATTTCGGTGCTGTGGCGCCGGTGAAGTGGCCGGTCGCCTCGATCACCGGATTGCTGGTGGCGGAGCCTGAGATGATGCGGCCGTCGACATCGACGGCTTCGGCCTGAAAAATCGGTCCGCTGTCCGAGCCCGAGACGCGGTCGAGCCGCGGCTGCCGCAAGGTGACGGTGACGGCTTGCGGTTCCGGCGGCAGACCGAACAGGCTTACTCTCGCCGCCGAAAAATTGGCGACAAGCGTCGGCGCTTGGCCTGCGTCCGCAAGCGTGATCGGGCTGCTGACCTCGCCCGTCAGCAGAGTGGGACGAAACACTTGTGCAGAAAACGCGACGCCATTGGCATGCGCCTCGAAAGGCGGCTGCGTATATTTGAAGGCGGCCGCCGCCTGATCGCAGCGGCTAATGATGCTGAAAGGAAATCCGCCGATTGTGAGCGCGCCGCAGGCATAGATCCGCCCGAGCGCCGCCTCGCGCTGGATCCACGCGGCCTCTGCTTCGCGGGCGATCCCGGCGGCGTAACTCCATAGCCAGGTCCAGCCGAGCACGATGATGGCGATGGTCACCGGCAGGATGAACGGCCACAGCCGACGTTTGCGGCGTGGCGGGCTTGGCCGCCGCCGCAGCGGTCGCGGCTCTGCGCGCATCATGTTCAGTGGTGACTGGCCGGGCATTGTTCCGTTTCGTTCTCCAGCTGGCGGCGCAGCGACGCCTATTCGGGGCTGTTTGCTTCGGAAACGCGGGTCAGAGTATATCGCAAACGGCCGCTGACCGGATTCTCGTTGATTTTGCGCATGTTCTCCTCGGAAGCCGGTTGCCACTTGTCCGGAACCGGTTGCCACTTCTCCGGTACATGCGCTAGCAATCGGGGCTTCATGAGGGACAATGCATACAACTGCCGAGCACGAGACCGGGGATCTGTGGGTTTTCGGCTACGGCTCGCTGATGTGGCGTCCCGGCTTCGCCCACCTCGAATGCGTACCCGCGCGCCTCATCGGGCTGCACCGGTCGCTTTGCGTTTTTTCGTTCGTGCATCGCGGCACGCCGGAGCGGCCCGGCTTGGTGCTTGGGCTCGATCGCGGCGGCATGTGCCGCGGCATAGCCTTTCGCGTGGCAGCGGCGCGGCGCGCCGAGACGATCGCCTATTTGCGGGCCCGCGAGCAGGTCACTACCGTCTATGTCGAGACCATCCGGCAGATCGAGCTCGAAGACGAATTGCGTCGCCGCGTGCGAGCCTTGTGCTACGTCGTCGACCGCAGCCATGTGCAATATGCCGGCCGGCTGACACTCGCCGAGCGCCTGCACCATGTGCGGCAGGGGCACGGCAAATCCGGCTCCAATCCCGATTATGTGCTGGAGACGGTGCGGGCGCTGGAAGCGCTCGGTTACCGCGAAGGCGAACTGCATTTGCTTGCCGAACAGTTGAGTGCAGGGATCAGCATTTCTGGCATGAGAGGTCAGGAATCGCCGATGACGGACCGGACCCCTGCTCCCGATGTGTGATCGTCGATTCCCGACTCGGCGATCAGCCGGCGGCTCGCATTTTCGATCGCGCTCTGCAGCCGGTTCATGAAGGCGTCTTTATCGAGCCCCGGCGCGATCGGCTCCAAGATTTCGACCAGAATTGTTCCCGGCTGGCGGCGCAACGATCGTCGCGGCCAATAGAGTCCCGAATTGAGCGCCAGTGGTACGCAGGGTACGCCGGCGCGGCCATAGAGATAGACGATGCCGGCTTTGTAGCTCGGTTCGGCGCCGGGCGCTCGCCGTGTGCCCTCAGGAAAGATCACGACCGGTCGATTGCGCGCAAGCGCTTGACGCGCCCGCGCCGTCATGCGCGCCAGTGCCGCCATGCCGGCGGCGCGGTCGACCGGCACCATGCCGGCCCGCCGCGCGTACCAGCCGAACAGCGGAAGCCACATCAACTCGCGCTTGAGGACGTAGGCCGGATCGCGCAGCACCGCGTAGAGCGCAAAAGTCTCCCAGGCGGACTGGTGCTTGCAGGCGACGATGCAGGCCGCCTTGGGCAGCTTGTCAAGACCGCGCCATTCCACCGTGGTGCCGCAGATGACGCGCAGCAACCAAAGACTGGTCAACGCATAAGAGCGGACGAAGGCAATCAGAACGCATCGCGGCAAGACCAATGTCGGCAGTGCTGCGAGCATGTGAACGATCAAGTTCGCATAGAACAGCGCGTTGAAGACGAGCGAACGAACCGCAATTGCCGAAGAACTGGACACCGAAGACCTGTCGCAAAGTTGTGCTCGGGCGGCCGCACGTCCGCGCGTCACTGCGTGTTATGCGCCAGCGGGCGCTTGAGGGCTCGCAGGCGATGATAGCTCGTTCGTCTGCACAAGCGCGTCGAACCGCATGCGCACTTTGGCGGCGAGATATTTGAGATATTCAGACAGCACCAGCTTGGTCGTCGCCGTGTTAGACCACCATGGCTCGATGCGCAGGCGGTCGGAGACGACCGGATAAGGGATCAGCGCAACGTCAGGAAGCTGATGCGCGATTTCGGCGAGCGCCCGCGGCATGTGATAGGCCGACGTGACCACAATCAGCGAATTGAATTTATGCGCCAGCGCCCAGCGCCGCGCCTGAACGGCATTGCCGAGCGTGTTGAGTGCCGAATAATCAAGATCCACGCAGCAGGCGAGCAAGCGGTCGTAATCCACCACCTGATGGGCGATATCGCCGGTCGTTGTGCCGGGATTGACGCCCGTAATCAACAGCCTTTTGCCGCGGCCGGAAGACAGCAGTTCGAGCGCATCGCTCACCCGCGACGTGCCGCCGGTCAGCACCACGATGCCATCGGCATTGCGGTCAAGCGTCACTTCCTGGCTCGGCAGGCGGGAGATGAAAAAGCCGAAGCCGACAACCAGCAGAAGGAGCGCGAGCGCGACGAGCCGGATTGCGGCCGATCGCATCCGCCGAGTCTTGACTGCCGTTCTAAGGCTGAACATGGCTAGGGCTGGTTAAGGCTTGCAGGAGTTGGACTGGCTCAGGCTCGTCATCGTGGCGCGCGTTCCTCGTGCTGATCGCACGCAAACATAAGCGTTGATCAAACCATAACAGCGATTCCGGCGACAAGTTGAACTACGTCACTCCCGCTCGATCCTGTCCAGGGTCTGGTTGACGGTGCGCCGGGAGGTCAGCGCCGTCGCCACGGCCATCAGCACGATCAGGACGAGAATGGCAATGTAGCCCGGAATGCCGACCGAGAAGCTGCCAAACAAGGCCGCCGCTTCGTCGCCGCCCGGCGTGCCCAGAAGCCAGACATTGATCGCCTCGATCAAGCCGAACAGCGCGATCGCCGCGCCGCCGCCGATGGCGCCGCCCTTGAGTCCCAAGAGGAGAAAGTGCCGCTGAAATTGTTTGGCGATGAAGCTGTCGGTGGCACCGACATAATGCAGCACCTCCACGATCGCCTGGTTGGTCGCCATCGCGCCGCGGGTTGCAAAGGTGACCGACAGCACGGTCACGGCGAGGACGAGAGCCAGGATCGCCGCGCCTATGGCGACCGCGGTTTCCGCCATCGCACGCATGCGGGCGATCCAGCCGCGATGGTCGTCAAGCGTGGCGCTCGGTACCTTGGCTGCAAGGGTCTTGCCCATCGCGGCAAAATCCGGCCTGGCGCCGGACAGGAGTTTCACCACGATCATGCGCGGGATGGGCAGATCGCTGAGCACCAGACCGGAGCCCAGCCACGGCTCGATCAGCTGCGCGGATTCCTGTTTGGTGAAGGCGCGCACTTGGGCGATCCCGGCGGTTCCCTGCGCGATATCGATCGCCGCGCGCACATCCGCATCGATGTCACGGCCGGAGACCGGCCGCACCTGGATCGTCACTTCGCGACTTACATCGGATTGCCAGTCACTCGCCGAGCCGACCACCATCATCATCGCTCCGGTCGTCAGCGCGGCGAGAAAGGTGAGGATGGCGATAACCGCGGTCAGCGCGCGCCCGGCGATCGATCCGCTCGGCACGATCGGGCTTGGCACTTCGGGCGCGAGCGCATGCATGGAGCCGGAACTGCCGGCGTCCCAAGGCTCGGCCATTCTTTCGAGCGGCTCAAGCGTCGACATGTTCAATCGTAAACATGTTCAATCGTAAACATGCAGCCGTCCTTCGTGCAGCACCAGGCGGCGCGCGTCGTATTCGTCCATCAGCGCGATGTCGTGGGTGGCGATGACGACCGAGGTTCCGGACTTGTAGAGTTCGATGAACAGCCGCAGCAGGCGCTGGCCAAGGTTGGGATCGACATTGCCGGTCGGTTCGTCGGCGAGCAGAAGCTGCGGCCGCGCAATGACCGCGCGCGCAATCGCGGCGCGCTGCTTTTCGCCGCCTGAGAGCACCGGCGGCAGCGCCCCCATGCGTTCGCCGAGCCCGACCCAATGCAAGAGTTCGACGACCTCGTGGCGATACGAGGCCTCGTCTTTGCCCAAGACGCGTAGCGGCAGCGAGACGTTCTCGTAGGTCGTCAAATGATCGAGCAGCCGAAAATCCTGGAACACGATGCCAATGCGGCGACGCAGGGCGGCGCGGCGGTCCTTGTCGATGGTCGCCGTATCGCGGTCGAACATGGTGATCAAGCCGCGGGTCGGCCGCAGCAGCAGAAACATCATGCGCAACAGCGACGTCTTGCCCGCTCCCGACGGTCCGGTGAGAAACTGGAACGAATGTCTGTCGATACTAAAGCTGAGGTCGCGCAGAATCTCAGGGCCTAGCCCATAGCGCAGACCGACATTCTCGAATCGGATCACACGCTTCTCCGAGGTGGCACGCGGGTTCACTCGCAGCCCAAGGCGCGCGCACGGCAACCGCAGCAGCAACTCAAATCGGCAGCCCTAGCCGGCGATTCGCCCTTGGCGCCAATTTAACATCCCCATGATGGATTTGGGCCTCTCGCTCCGTGGCGCGCTTTGGTTTCCAATCCGTTAACACTTGGCCTGTTAGGGTCGCCGGCAAAGGTGCGCCGCTTGCGGATTCGCCGATGCTGATCGTCTGCCCGACCTGCGCTACATCCTACGATGTCGACGTGGCAAGCCTGCGGCCAAATGGCCGCAAAGTGCGCTGCGTGCGCTGCCGCACGGTGTGGATGGCCGAGCTGTCGCATGCCGACAAGCTGATTGCCGCGGCCGAAGCCCTGGGGCCGGTGCGCCGGGCCGTTGCCGCTGTGGCCGAAGCGAGCGCGGCTGAGGCTGCGGCGCCCGAGCAGGCGCACGAACCCGCCCGGCCGGCTTTTGACCCGGCGCAGGCCTGGTTCGATGGCAAAGAAGACGGCCCGCCCGGCGCGGCTGAAGCGGAACCCGATGAGGCCGGCGACACCGCGGAGCTGGAGTCGCCGCCGATTGCTCCCGGCGGCCCCGACCAGGAGAGCGACCGGGAGAGCGACCGGGAGGCGTCCGCCCATGATGAAATATCTGCCGCACCGCCGATCGAGGATATCGAGACTTCGGCGGCACGCCGCGCCCCCAAGCGGGCCGCCAATTCCTGGCGCTGGCCTCTGTCAGGCCTGCAGTCGGGCATCCTGGCTCTGGCGCTGATCGACGCCATTATCATCGGCTGGCGGGTCGATCTGGTGCGGCTCATGCCGCAGACCGCGTCCTTTTATGCCGCGCTCGGCATGCCGGTGAATCTGCGCGGGCTCGCCTTCGAGAATCTCAGCACCGCGACCGAACAGCACGACGGCGTGCCCATCCTGGTCGTGCAAGGCGATATCATCAACGAGACGCGCAAGATGGTTGACGTACCGCGCCTGCGCTTTGCCGTGCGCAATGCCGCGCGGCAAGAGCTCTATTCCTGGACCGCGGTCCTGCCGCGCACGCTATTGTCGCCGCGGGACGCCGTGCCGTTCCACACCCGGCTCGCTTCGCCGCCGCCAGATGCGCATGACGTCCTGGTGCGCTTCCTCAATCGCAATGATCTGCTTTCAGGATCGCGCTGATGGCCAAGATACTGCTCGCCGAAGACGAAGAGGCGCTGCGCGCGATGTGCGCGCGCGGCCTCAAGATTGCCGGCCACGACGTTGCGACGGCCGCTGATGGCAGCGAGGCGCTGGATATGCTCAGGCGCGGGGACGGACAGTTCGATCTTCTGCTCACCGATATTCGCATGCCGATCATGGACGGCATTGCGCTGGCGCTCGCCGCTGCCCGCGATTTTCCAGATCTCACGATTTTGCTGATGACCGGCTACGCCGACCAACGCGAACGCGCGCACGGTCTTGATGCGCTGATCCATGACGTGATCGCCAAGCCGTTTACGCTTGCGGTGCTGCGCGGCGCCGTGGACGAGGCGCTGGCGGTGAGGGTGCGCCGATAGCCTCAATTTTCGTCGGACACCGCGTAGGGCCGCGGCAGCTCGGCGGGCAATCCCGGATGGGCCCGGCCGAAATCGGGCGCAGGCGAATCCTGGCCGATCTCGACGATGCCGCGCCGGATCGCGCGGGTGCGCGTGAAATGATCAAACAGGGCAGCGCCGTCGCCGCGGCGAATCGCGCGCGTCAATTGCGACAGGTCCTCGTTGAACGTGCCGAGCATTTCCAAGACGGCATCCTTGTTGGCGAGAAACACGTCGCGCCACATGGTCGGGTCGGACGCGGCGATGCGGGTGAAGTCGCGGAAGCCGCCGGCTGAAAACTTCAGCACTTCCGAACGGGTGACCTCGGCGAGTTCGTCGGCGGTACCGACGATCGTGTAGGCGATGAGATGCGGCAGATGGCTGGTGATCGCCAGCACCAGATCATGATGCTCGGCCGGCATGGATTCGACGTTGGCGCCGAGCAGGCGCCAGAACGCGGCAAGCCTCTCGATGACGGCCGGATCGGCATTGTCCGGGGGGGTGAGAATGCACCAGCGGCCGACAAACAATTCGGCAAAGCCCGCATCCGGGCCGGAATGCTCGGTGCCCGCAACCGGATGCGCTGGCACGAAATGCACGCCGTTGGGAATATGCGGCCCCATGTCGCGCACAATCGCCGCCTTGACCGAGCCGACGTCGGAGACCACGGCGCCCGGTTTGAGACGGTCGCCGATCTCACGCGCGACCTCGCCGCAGGCGCCGACCGGCACGCAAACGATCACGAGATCGGCGCCGTCGACCGCCGCCGCATTGGTCTCGAGCACCTGATCCGCAAGGCCAAGCTCGGCGACCCGGCGTCGGGTCGCCGGCGAGCGCGCGCTCGCCGTGATCTTGCGCACGGCGCCTTGCGCGCGTGCGGCACGCGCGATCGACGAGCCGATCAGGCCGACGCCAATCAAAGCAAGATGATTAAAGATCGGGCCAGGCTTGCTCACAGACATCTCCGTTCGCGCGAACGCGGCTCGGCGTTTCGCGCGGACGCGTTACGATTGCGCTAAAAAATCGCTCAATGCCGCGACAGTGAGACGGTTTGCCTCCTCCGTACCGACACTCATGCGCAGCGCATTCGGCAGCTTGTAGGCGGTGGTCTGCCGCAGAATGAGTCCGCGCGCTGAGAGGAAAGCGTCGGCATCTTCGGCGGTGCGGCCCTTGGTCTGCGGGAAATGGATCAGCACGAAGTTGGCGACGCTCGGCGTCACGGTGAGCCCGAGCTTGCCGATCTCTTCCGTCAGCCAATTAAGCCAGCGCGTGTTGTGCGCGCGCGAGCGCTCCTGATGCTCGACGTCTTCGATCGCAGCAATGCCGGCAGCGATCGCCGGCCCGTTGGTATTGAACGGCCCGCGGATGCGGTTGATGACATCTACCACATGCGCCGGCGCAAACATCCAGCCGAGCCGCAAGGCGGCGAGTCCGTGAATTTTTGAAAACGTGCGGCACATCACGACATTTTCCGAGGTCGCGACCAGCTCGATGCCGGATTCATAGTCGTTGCGGACGACATATTCAGCGTAAGCCGCGTCGAGCACCAGCAGCACGTTACCGGGCAGGCCGCGATGCAGCCGCTTGATCTCGTCGAAGGACAGGGCCGTGCCGGTCGGATTATTCGGGTTGGCGAGAAAGACCATTTTGGTCTTGTTCGTCACCGCGGCCAGAATCGTGTCGACGTCCGCCGTGTAATTCTTCTCCGGCGCCACGACTGGCGTCGCGCCCGCGCCAAGGATCGCGATCGGATAGATCAAAAAGCCGTGCGTCGTGTAGATCGCCTGGTCGCCGTCGACCAGATAGGCTTGCGCAAGCAGATGCAGCAAATCGTCGGAGCCGGCGCCGCAGACGATGCGCTCGGGATCGAGGCCGAACTGCCGGCCGATCGCCTCCCGCAGATCGCTCGCCGCACCGTCGGGGTAATCGTGCAGATGGTCCGCCCATGCCTTGTAAGCCGCGACCGCGCGCGGGCTCGGTCCGAGCGGTGACTCGTTCGACGACAATTTGTACACCTTGGCCGCATTGGGCGCGCGGCTCTTGCCCGGCACATAGGGCTTGATGCCGAGCACGCCGGGCCGTGGTTGCGGACGCATCGCGGTCATTCTCTATGCTGCTCCAAACAATCCTTTGCTCCCTCCTTTCAAGGAGAGATGTTCATTTCTCGGGCACCGTATAACGGGTCGCGTGACTGCCGACGAGGGCCTTGGAGCGGATCGACGCGCCGATCCCAAGGAGGGCCTCGGCGACGCCGTCGATGCCGCCGCGCGCGACGGAGACCAATAGACCGGCGCCGTCAAAGGCGCGGTCAGGCACGGCAATCACATCGCCAAGCGGTGCCAGGGCGCTGACTGCTGCCGCGCTCCAGCCGGACACGCGCATGCTCCAGACTTCGGTTTCGGTGACCATGGCATCGGGGGTAACCCGGGAAATCACGAAGACCGGCATGGCGGCCGGGTGATCGGCCCGTTCCACGAACGGCAGCCGCGCGATGATTTTCGGCGCGCTGTCGAACTCGAGCGCCGCCCACCATGGGCCTGCGCCCGCGGTGGCGAAAGCGGGAATGAGCCCAAGATCGCCCCGCGATTCCGTCACCGCCTCGACAACGCTGGAGGCGCCCATATGCGGCACAAAGGGGACGGTGAAGCCGAAATGAAAGCGGGCGGAATCGCGCATCAGCGCATCGCCGGCGGACAGATCGGCATGGACCGAAAACGGCGCCTGCACATAGGTGAAGGTCGAGATGATGACGCGCCAAATGCTCTCGGCGGTGTCAAGCGGCAGGCTGCCGTGATGCCGCTTGACCAGGCGGCGCATCATATCGGCTTCGCGGGCGGGGCGGAAAGCAGAGCCGGATTCCTGTGTTTTCTTGACTGCAATCAGCCGGTCGATGATCTCGCCGCGCTCGATCAACAATTCATGCATCTTGGCGTCAATGCGGTCGATTTCGCTCCGCAGATCGGCGAGGGAGGGCGTGCTTTGGCGCGGCGGCTTGGGCATGGCGAATTCCGGCAAATCGGCCCGATTGATAGGTGTGGTTAAGCCCGAAAGCAAAGAAAACGTTGACTTGGGGACGAACGGGCCTATTTACGCCCCTCTGGTCGCCGCTGCGCTTGCTGCATCGCGCCGGCAGACGTGGCATTGTTGGCAGCCGCGGTGTTGTTGAAACATTGTAAGAGCCTGTGCGGTAGGAAAAAGCGATGGCCGGTGTCGGCACCATATTCGACCTTGCCGACCGCAGGCGCGAGGCGGATGAGCCGCATTCGCCCGTAGTCCGCTTTGGCGTGGGCAAGCCGTTGCGTCTCGACGCCGGCGTCGATTTTGCGCCCTGGCAGATCGCCTATCAGACCTACGGCACGCTCAATGCTGATCGCAGCAATGCGGTGCTGGTCTGCCATGCGCTCACCGGCGATCAGCACGTCGTCAACGAGCATCCCGTCACCGGCAAGCCCGGCTGGTGGGAGACCATGGTCGGGCCTGGTCTGCCAATCGATACGGAGCGCTTTTTCGTCATTTGCCCCAATGTCGTCGGCGGCTGCATGGGCACCTCCGGGCCGGCTGCAACCAATCCGGCAACCGGCATGCCCTGGGGCCTCGAATTTCCGGTCATCACTGTCCGTGACATGGTGCGGGCGCAGGCCATGCTGCTTGATCATCTCGGCATCGAGTCGCTGTTTGCGGTGGCCGGCGGCTCGATGGGCGGGATGCAGGTGCTGCAATGGGCGGCGAGCTACCCGGATCGCGTGTTTGCGGCACTGCCGATCGCGGCGGCGACGCGCCATTCGGCGCAGAACATCGCCTTCCATGAGGTCGGCCGCCAGGCGGTCATGGCCGATCCGGAATGGCGCGGCGGGCGCTATTTTGCCGAGAACACCAATCCGCGCCGCGGGCTCGCGGTCGCGCGCATGGGGGCGCACATCACGTATCTCTCGGATGCGGCGCTGCACCGCAAATTTGGCCGCCGTTTTCAGGATCGCGACAATCCGACCTTTTCCTTCGACGCCGACTTTCAGGTCGAGTCCTATCTGCGGCATCAGGGCATCACCTTCGTCGAGCGCTTCGACGCCAATTCCTATCTCTATTTGACGCGCGCGATGGACTATTTCGATCTCGCCGCCGACTATGACGGGGTCGTGGCGAATGCGTTCCGCGGCACGCCGACGCGGTTTTGCGTGATCTCGTTTACCAGCGACTGGCTGTTTCCGACCTCGGAATCGCGTGCCATCGTGCACGCGCTCAATGCCGCGGGCGCGCGCGTCTCGTTTGCCGAGATCACCACCGACAAAGGTCACGACGCGTTTTTGCTGGACGAGCCGGAACTGTTCGCCATCGTGCGCGGCTTCCTCGAGGGCGCGGCCAAAGCGCGCGGCCTGCCGGCAAGGTGATGATGCTGTCGCGGCTCAAATACGATCTCACCATGGCGGAGGCGGCACGCGGGCCGGGCGGCTCGCGCGTCGACCTGATCGTCGTCGCCGATATGGTCGAGCCCGGCGCGCGGGTGCTCGACGTTGGCTGCGGCGATGGCGAATTACTGCGGCTGCTCGAGACGCGCGGGGTCGACGGCCGCGGCATCGAATTGTCGCGCGAAGGCGTGAACGAATGCGTCGCCAAAGGGTTGGCCGTGGTGCAGGGTGACGCGGATACCGACCTCGAAGACTATCCCGACGACGCCTTCGACTTTGTTATTCTGTCGCAGACTTTGCAGGCGACGCGCAAGCCGCGCGAGGTCCTCGAACACATGCTGCGCATCGGCCGCCACGGCATCGTGTCGTTCCCCAATTTTGGGCATTGGAAGATCCGGCTGCAGATATTCTTCGGCGGTCATATGCCGCGCACCGACAATCTGCCTTATGCCTGGTGGGAGACGCCGAACATCCATTTCTGCAGCATCAAGGATTTTCGCGAGCTGTGCCGGGCGACGGGCGCCAAGATCGAGGAAGCGGTGGCGCTCAATGCCTGGGGGCGCCGGATGCGGCTGAAAATGCCGTGGTGGTTCTGGAATTTGTTCGGCGAACAGGCGGTGTTCTTGTTAAGCCGGCCGGGTTGAGTAGATTCGTCCCTAGCAGCATCCCGCACGTGTCAGCGCGAGGCGACGTCGCGGCGCGGGCCCGTAGCTCAATGGTCAGAGCCAGCGGCTCATAACCGCTTGGTTGGAGGTTCGAGTCCTCCCGGGCCCACCATGAATCATTGTCTTTTTTGGCCAAATCGACATGCGGGGTCTTCAACGGATTATGCGCAGTGAACGCACGCGCGAGAAATCGCGGTCATGCGTCACCAGGGCGGCCGCGTTGATCGTCAATGCGCTAGCCGCTTGAACGGCGTCTGCCAGCTTGAGGCGGAGCGATGCCCGCAGTTTCGCGGCGCTCTCCGCAATGTCGACGTCGAGCGCGATCGGTTGCCACGATTCGAGGATCGCACGGTAACGCCGCGCGAGCGCGTGATCAGCCGCCTGCAGAGGTCCAGTGAGCACCTCGGCAATGGTGATGGTCGTTACGGCGAAGCGCAGGCGCCCGGCTCCGTGGGCTTCGAAGAGCGGCTTGAAGCGCGGTGCGAATTTCGGGTGCCCTTCAAGGAAGTAGATAATGGGTGCTGAATCGACGAGGAGCAGCGCACCCTCGGGCAGCCCCCCAAAATCTAGCGGCTCCATTCGTCACGCAGTTTTCGAAGCGTGCGGGTACTATTTTTTCCCCATAGCCCGCGACCGGAACCCGCGACGGGCGTCAGGGGCTGCTGCCCAGTGGCGGCGCCGTACGCCTCGATCGGCACTAACGCTGCAACTGCACGGCCATGTCTGGTAATGATCGTCGAACGGCCCTCCTCGGCTGCATCGAGAAGATCCGGAAGCTGATTGCGAGCTTCTTCCGCGCCCTTACGCAAGATCGCCATGCTCGTCTCCGGGGATGAGCTGTACAGTACCGTACAGATTTTGTCAATGGGGTGGGGTGATGATCACCGTAGCTGCGCGCGATCATTTCGGCCGACATGCCCGAGCTACCCTGCGGCCTGCCAGATCGGAAATCGCGTTCAGTAGACACTCGTTTACCTGAACAAAATTTAAGACCTGCTGTTAGCGAGCGAGTAAGCCGTCGACGCGCATGGTGCAAAAAGACGAGCAAGTCCGGCAGGTGAGCCAATGATTGATGGAAAGCTGCAGCAATTCGTTGCTGGCGTGGTCGCCAGAGCCCAAATCACTTTTGGCGATGTCCGCCGTCTTCAGCGCATCTATCTGCCAACCGGCATTACGAATCCTGAAGAACTGGAGACCCTGATTTCCCTGAACGCGAAAATCTCGCGTGCCGACAGCACTTGGGCGAAGTGGCTGGTCGCCGCCGTTGCAGATTTTGCCGCGCGTGCTCAGGGATGCGAGCATTCGATTGACGAATCCGCCGGCAAATTGGTCGACGAAATGCTTGCCGCATCCCCCGCAAGCCTGGGCCGAAGAATCGGCCGACAAATTCGTCGCGAGTTGGCGCGGCGGCAAGCGATGGAACCAGGACATGCAATACGGCATCAACGAAAATGCGAACGGGATTCCAATATCCCACGTCTCTCTCAGGCGGGAATCCCTGAAAATGTCTTTCCAACTGTTTGGTCCGAAATGATGCTGGGTCCGAGCCACCGTGCCGTTCTGCAGCTGACCGCAACAAGCATTAGGCTGGCCGCTTAGCTTTTCCCTGATTCGCGCAGGTCAATCCCACTTCCGCTTCTGCTGCTGCAGATGCGGACATGACTGCACGTTTCCCTGGCCAGAGGTATGAGGCGCGCCGTGCACAGGCGCGCCGATCTCGTCATCCTTCTTTTTCTCGGTCACCGAGGACAGATGCCGATGACGAATGCAGCGGCATGAATTAGGTCGCATTCATACTTGATCCGATGCAGATGCGATCGCTGCCAATTGATTGGATTATTGCGGTCTCATATAGTTCGGCGTCGAAGGGCGGAGACCACAAATGTCCGTCGAGGGATTGATCCTGCGCCACGGCGAGGCCCATGGAGTCACGCTGCATCAAACTCGTGTCGACTATCTCGTCACAGCGGAGCACTCGAAACAATGCTCGCTCTTTGAGTTTACGGTTGCGCCAGGGTTCAACACGGGTGCGCATTACCACACCAAGATCGAGGAGATTTTCTACGTTCTCGACGGTGAGCTCGATCTGCGTTGCGGCGAGCGCAGCTTGCGCGGTGGACCGGGGACCTGTGTCTTCGTCCCTCCCGGCGCGGCGCACGCGTTCGGAAATTCCGGATCGGCACCGGGTCGGATGCTGCTGATCACTGCGCCGGCCGGACACGAGAAATACTTCGATGAATTGCGTGACCTCATTGCCCGGCAGGGGAAGCCAGACCCCGACTCCCTCGCCAAATTGCGCGCAAAATACGACACGGTCCAGCTCGCCGCGCTGACGCCCGGTTGATCCGGACTGCGGTGGGCGAGAGGGCGGTGCATCACTGCCAGAGAGTCGGCACTCTATTCAACGATGGATAATCCAGACTTTTTGATAGTCGGCGGAGGCAGTGCCGGTGCAGTGTTGGCTGCGCGGCTTTCCGAGGACCCCAGCACCCGGGTGCTGCTGGTAGAGGCCGGCCGCGATACTCCGCCTGACGCCATTCCCGACGACATCACCGACACCTTCCCAAGCTCGTCACTGAACGCGGACTATTTCTGGCCGGGCCTGCAGGCCGTGCGCTCGACCGGTGGGACGGCACGGCCGTATCTGCAGGCGCGGGTGATGGGCGGCGGTTCTAGCGTAATGGGAATGTGGGCGCTGCGCGGCATGCCGTCGGACTACGATGCATGGGCCGCCGCCGGCGCCAGCGGGTGGAGCTGGAGGGATGTCGAGCCGGTCTTCCGGCGGCTTGAGAGGGATGCTGACCGCGGCCGCACCCAGACCGCCTCCGGCGTCTACCCGATCCAACGTCTGCCACGCGCGGAGTGGCCCGGCTTTGTGCTTGCGATGGAACGCGAGGCACTGGGCCGCGGACTTTGTTTCATCGACGACATGAATGAACGACCAGGGGACGGTTTTTTCGCCATGCCGCTGAGTCAGGATGCACAAGGCCGCGCCACCTCTGCGCGCTGCTATCTCAGCGGTTCCGTGCGCCGGCGCAGCAATCTCGCCATTCTGCCCGAGTCGACGGTCACAAAGATCGACTTCGACGGATTGCGCGTCTGTGGCGCCACCATTAGGCGCTCCAATGCGACGCTGCAAGTTTCCGCCCGCGAGGTGATTCTGTGTGCCGGCGCGATTCATTCGCCAGCGCTGCTGCTGCGAGCCGGGATCGGGCCTGCCGACGATCTCAAGGCGATCGGGATCGCGCCGCGCCTTGACCGCGCCGGAGTGGGACGCAACCTGCAGAACCATCCCTATTTGCATTTCGGATTAACGCTGCCGTCGCATGCTCGGCTGCAGCAGCAGCTTCGGCGGTTCGCCGTGGCCGGCATACGACTATCTTCTGGCCAAGACGGTTGTCCCGAAGGCGATCTGCTTCTGTTCATGATCGGGCGCGTTAGTCCGCGCCCTTATGGCACACATCTCGCGATGTTGGGCGCCGCGCTTTACTCGCCATGCTCCCGTGGACAGGTCACATTGAGCGGTGCCCGGCCCGATACGGCTCCGAAGGTCGAGTTCCGCATGTTCGAGGATCCGCGCGATGCGCCGCGCATGCTCAAGGCAGCACGATTCGCCGAAAGCCTGTTGCTTGCCGACAAAGTCGCCGCCACCTACGACGATGCGTTTCTCCTTCCCCCGGTCATGTCGCTGCATCAGTTCAACCGTCCCGGCGTCGCCGGGAACCTGGTGGCGCTCGCGGTGAGGGCCGTGCTTAACGCACCGGGCCCGGTGACGCGCCGAATCCTCAGCCGCCGCATTCGGCCCGGACGCTGGGTCGGCAACCGCCATCGCCATTCCCCCATAAGCGACGCCGAGCTGATCGCCGCGGCGGCGCCGATGGCGCATCCGGTGGGCACTTGCACCATGGGCCGGACGGCTGATCCGATGGCGGTCGTGGACGATCACTGCCGTGTTCACGGCGTCGCCAATTTACGCGTGGTCGACGCGTCCGTGATGCCACGCATTCCCAGCGCCAATACCAATCTGCCGACGATCATGATTGCCGAACACGCGGCCGAGCTTATCCGCGGCGAGCGACGATAGAATCTCACTGAACCGATTGCTCGTCCGCGCGGGCACCTTGCGTCCCGCCGGCCGCGGCTTTCTCGGCGCGGCCGCGGCCCCAGCGCGTCCATAGCCCCATGATGCCGCCCGGGATGAACAGCGCGATCAGTATCACAATAACGCTGAAGATGGCCCGGTTGACCTCGGAGGTGAAAGTCACCCGCAGCGCGTCGGCTACCAACAGCACGAGCGGCGCGCCGATCAGCGGCCCTTGCCAGGTCCCGGCGCCGCCGATCACCGCCATCAGCACGACATTGAGCGATATATCGAAGGCGAATGTTCCGGTCGGCTCGATATACAAAATCCGCTGCGCATATAGTCCGCCGACCACGCCAGCAACGAAGCCGGCGAGGCAATTGGCGATCCATTTTACTTCAACGGTACGTATGCCGATAATCTCGGCTGCGTCCTCGTCTTCACGTATTGCAACCAAAGCCCAGCCGAAATTCGAATGTTCAATGGCGTAGACCAGCAAAGTCACCAAGGCGGCGCAAGCGAGGAACAGATAATAGAACAATCGCTCGACCCCGAGCGGGGTAAGGCTTAAAGGCTGCAAATATATGCCGAGCGCCCCCTGGGTGAACGGCATGTCGAGCACGAGAATCTGCACCGCGAAGGTTATGATCAAGGTGATCAGCGCGAAGTAAGCGCCACGGATGCGCAACGTCGGGATGCCGATCAGCAGAGCGAGTGCCGCGGATGTAATTCCGGCGAATGGCGCGGTCAAAAAGGGCGAGATCTCCCAATATTGGAACAGCACAGCGCTGGTATATGCGCCGACGCCAAAGAAAGTGACCATGCCGAAATTGAGATAGCCGCCGTAGCCGCCGAGAATGTTCCAGGCCTGCGTCAGCGCGATGTAGAGAAAGACGGTGCCCAGAGTGCTCAGCAGAAAGAGCTGGCGGCCCAGCACGCCATAGAGCGCGAGCACCGACAGCGCGAGAAGCCAAGGAGCCCGGCGGTAAATGCGGCCGGAGGCGGATTCGCGGGTCGATGGCAGGAAAAACAGCGAGAGCATCGGGCCCTCTAGATTGCGCGGCGGACGGCGAGCGTAAGGCCCTCGCGACGCAGCACCAGAACGGCGGCAAGCAGGACATAAAGAACAAGATAAACGTAATCGAATGGTAGGAACGCCGCGCACAGCGTTTGCAGCAAGCCGACGATCAGGCCCGCGACCAGAGTGTTGGCGACATTGCCGAGCCCGCCCAGAATGACGACAAGAAAGGCCCAGGCGAGCCACTGCACCTGAGTATTCGGCGAGAACGGAAAAATCATTGCGAGCGCTACACCGGCGGCGCCGGCACAGGCGATGCCGAGCCCGAACATCATGGTCGAGAGACGCCGCACATCGATGCCCGCGCTCATCGCGGCGTCTCGATTCTGACTCATGGCGCGAATGGCGCGACCGACGAGTGTGAACCGCAAGAAAGCCCAAAAGATAGCCGTCAAGGCGAGAGCGAGTATTCCCGCTATCAATTTTACCTTTGCGATAAAGAGCCCGCCGACGACCACTGACGAATTGGTGTAACTGGCGGTAATCACGCGCGTGTCAGTGGTCCAGACGATGGTGCCGAGGTTCTCGATCAGCACCATCAGCCCGAACATCGCAACAAGGCCCTGCGCTTGTGCCACCCGCTCCAGCCGCGTAAGCAGCATGCGATAGACCACCGTGCCGAGCACGAAGAACACTGGCAGGGCCAGAAAAAAGGAGATGATCGGATCAATCCCGAGCCGCTCGAATAATTCGAAAGCGAAGAACGAGCCAAGCATGATGAACGCGCTGTGGGCGACATTGACGATACCCATGATGCCGAGCACGAGACTGAGGCCCAGACCGGCAATGGCATAGATCAGCCCCAGGAGAATCCCATCCGCTGCGATGGCTGCAAGATGTTCAAGCATTCTCAGCACTGTGCGCTGTTGTTGGACACATCTGTCAAACGCCCAGCCAACGGCGCACCATTGCGCCGAGATCGCCGTGGAAGGCGGAGCTGTCGCCTTCAATATCGTTCCTGCCCGAATTCAATACATAGACGTAGTCGGCGACATTGATCGCGGCGCGCACGTCCTGGTCGACCAGCAGGATAGCCCGGCCCTCCGCCTTCAAAGCCTGCAGCTCACGATAAACCTGGCTCGCGACGATCGGCGACAGGCCGACTGACGGCTCGTCGATCAGGAGCACGGTCGGATCTGAAACGATAAGTCGCGCAATCTCCACCGCCCGCTGTTGCCCGCCGCTGAGCGCGCCGGTCGGCTTGTTGCGCAGCTCGCGCAAATGCGAGTACCGCTCGAACATGGCTTCCACGGCGCGGCGCAATCGCTTGCGATCGGAGCGCATCGTCCAGCCGCCGAGCTCAATATTCTCGGTGACGGTGAGCTCCGGAAATGTCGAGCGGCCTTGCGGCAGGAGCGCAATGCCCCGTTCGATGTGACGATGCGGCGGCAGGGCCGAGATCTCGGTCTCGCCCAGGACGATGCTGCCGCTCGATGGCCGCAGAAAGCCGGCAATTGATCGCAGCAACGTGGATTTGCCGGCTCCGTTCGGGCCCAAAACAACGGTGATGTGACCGGGCTTGGCGACGAGATTGACGCCGCGCAGGACCGGATGGCCGGGCGTGTAGCCGGCAACGATCTCCTGGATCCTCAATGTCGACGTTGTGCGGCTCATGTTCATGCGCGGCCCAAATAGCCCTCGATCACGCGTTCGTTGTGAATGACGTCGAGCGGCATGCCGGCGCTCGCTACTTTCCCCTCCACCAGGCACACCATGAAATCGGACATGTTGACGAGTTCAGGCACCTCGTGACTGACGATGACAAAGGAGGTGGCCTCTTGCGCCACGGTTTTCCTGATGGAGCGTATCAAGAGCGCTTTGATCTCGGGATGGATGCCGGCGAACGGCTCGTCCATCAAAACAAGGCGAGGCCGGGTCACGAGCGCACGAGCGAACTCCAGTAGCCGCTGCTGACCGCCGGAGATTTCGCTCGCGATGCGGTCCGCATGCGGTCGCAGGCTGACGAGATCGAGCAATTCATCGGCGCGATCGACTGCGGCCGAACGGGCGATCGCGGCCCGATGCAGCAGCGGTATAAACAAATTCTGCCGAACCGTAAGAGTGCGAAATACGCGCGCGGACTGAAAAGTGCGGCTCACCCCGGCGGCGGCAAGGTCGCAGGATCGCTTCCCGTCAATGCGGATGCCGGCAAGCTTTACCGCGCCCCGATCAGGGGCAAGGACGCCGTTGATCACGTTGAGCAGGGTGGTCTTGCCCGAGCCATTCGGTCCGATCAGCCCGAGCACGGCGCTCGGTTGCACTGGAAACGACACGTCATCGAGGGCAACGACGCCGCCGAAATGTTTTGCGACGGCCTCGATCGACAAGAGCGGGGCCGGAATGGACGCAGTCATGGCGCCTTCAGAACGGGCGCGGCGGTCTGAAACTGCTTTGGCCAGACCACCTGATTCTTGCCGTTGACATATTGCAGAACGACTTGGCTGAAGACCGGCGTGCCGTCCTCCTGGTAGCGGAAGTTGCCGGCGGCGGTCTTAAATTCATTGCTGTGAATGTAGGCCTTGAGCTTCTGCTGATCCAAGGTCTTGGCGCCTTCGACCGCCTGCTCGAGCACCTGCAGGATGGCGTAGCCAACGATCGCATAGGTCGGCAGCGTATCATAGCCGCGCGCCTTGAAGGCGTCCGCGAGCTCAGCGAGTCCCTGATAGCCTTGCGTCGGCCACGATACGGTGGTGCCGAACACGCCTTCCGCCGCACTCCCCAGCTTGGGCCAGGCCGCAAGGGTCGTTACCTGCGAACCGCAGGTACAGAGAATCGAAGGCTTATAGCCCTGCTGCTGGACTGTGCGCGCGACCTGCAGCGAATCGTTGGGCAGTCCAAGCTCCAGCACGAGGTCGGCATTCGCCGCCTTGGCCTTTTGCACGAGACCGGTAAAGTCGGTGGTGTTCGGCGGGTATTGCTCATTGACAACCACTTCCGCCCCGGCCGCCTTGGCATAATTGATCGCTCCGCCGACGCCACCAACGCCGTCACGGACCACCAGCGGGAATGGATTCTGCGCAGTGAAAATCGCGACCCGCTTTGGTCGCTTATCCTCCGGCAGACCTTTGATCAGCTCGAACAGGCCGCGAGTGTAATCCGGCTCTTGATAGGTGTAGCTGCCGATGATCGAGCCTTTGGCGTTCTTGAAAATGTTGACGCCGACGAACCCGCCATTGAACAAAAGCTTCTGATGTGAGAGCATGATCGGTACAATCGCGCCGCCGATGAAGGTCGTATATGGGGCCAGCACGAGATCGACCTGGTCCTGATCAAGCAGCCGATTGTAGAGCGACTGCGCCACCGTCGGCGTGCTCTCGTCATTGTAGATGATCATCTTGACAGGGCGTCCAAGCAGGCCGCCTTTCTTGTTGATCTCGTCGAGCCACCGATCGTATACCGCCTTGTAATCAGTCGAAGGTTCGGCGAAGCTTCCCGTGAGTCCGAGCGTGCCGCCGACCACAATCGGGCTCGGTTGCGCGGCCGCGCTGGCTGCGCCCCATATCGCGCTGGCTGCGCCCCATATGGTCAACGCCACCACCAACCCAAATGCGCATCCGCTGCGCAGTGCGACCATACCCATCATCGCCAACCTCCCATATGCTTTGTTTGTGTTTGTTGCTTGTTGTGTGACCGCGTTATGCCTTCCGCATCCGCTATTCGAGCGCGGCACGCCGTGCGGCGACCCGTGTGATGGCGGACCAGTCCTTGTGCCCGTCGCCATGGGCAAGGGCGTCGAGGTAATTGTCGCGCAAAACGCTGGCAAAAGGCAGCGGCACGTTCACCTCCTCGCCGGCTGCAAGTGCCAGCTTGGCGTCCTTGAGTCCGAGGCGGAGATCGAAGCCGGGCGGTTCGAATTTGCCGCTGCTGATCAAGCCCGCATAGATCCGATAAACCGGAACGTCGAAGATCGAACCAACCACGGCATTGAGAACATCGGCGGGCGACATCTTGTAGGCGCGTGCCAATGCCGCGGCTTCTCCCATCGCTTCAATGATGCAGGCGACCATCAGGTTTCCGGCGATTTTGGCCACGCTTGAATTGGTCGGCACATCGCCGAGCCGCCAGGTCTTCCTGCCCATGGCGTCAAACAGCGGCTGGACTCGTTCGATCGCGGCTGGATCGCCCGCGGCAAGGATGTTGAGGTTGCGTTCGGCAGCCATTTCCGGACGGCCATAGACGGTCGCCGCGACATAGCTCACGCCGCGCGCCCGATGCGCGTCAGCAAGCTCCTTGGTGCAGTCGATCGAGGCGGTCGCCATGTTGAGGTGAATGGATGCGCCGGCCTTGGCGAGGATATCGCTGTCGAGGAACGTCTCCCGCATCGCATCGTCATTCGGCAGCATCGAAATCACGGCATCGCCGCGGAATGCATCAGCGGCGCTGCTTGCAACTTCGGCGCCGTCGTTTCGGATACGGTCCCGCGCGCTCGGCGAAATGTCCCACGCCCGCACGCGATGCCCGGCCTTGAGCAGGTTCCTGGCCATCGCCGTGCCCATCCTGCCGATTCCAATGAAACCGACATCCATGTTCGTTTCTCCATCTGCCTGACATGCACGTGCCGCCCAAGCGGTACGCTAGTCCGGCGCGCAAACGTTTGCAACAACGCGCTGGTGATATCCGACCGGGGCGGAACTGCGCGTTCGTTGAAAGAGCGCGCAAATATCACGGCACCATCGCCAAACTCGCCCTTGACAGTCGGCGGCGCATGCGCAAACGTTTGCACAACCTCGCCGGCCGTGCCGGCGCAGAGGCTGACGGTTTGCGTGGGCACTTCGATGGGCGATGCATACCCGGTAATCAAGGTCGCGGCCGTGCAGGCCGCATCGGTATTTCTCGATCGCGAAGGGTCGACCGAGAAGGCCTGCAGCCTGATCCGGGAGGCCGGCCGTAACGGTGCGCAGATCATTGGCTTCCCCGAAGGATTCATTCCAGCGCACCCGATCTGGTATCACCATCACCCTGCTACAGGCACGATCGCGAACCGGCTCGCGGTGGAACTCTTCAAGAATGCCGTTGAAATTCCCGGGCCCGAACTGGCGGCACTTTGCGCGGCGGCACGCGATGCGAGCGCCTATGTTGTGATCGGCGTCTGCGAAAAGCAGCCACAGACGCTCGGCACGATGTTCAACTCGCAGGTCTTCATCGGGCCCGACGGCACCTACCTGGGCAAACATCAGAAGATCATGCCGACGGTCGGCGAGCGGCTCGTGCATATGGGCGGCTTTGGCGACACACTTCATGCCTTTCCAACAAAGTTCGGGCCGATGAGCGGATTGATCTGTGGCGAGAACTCAAACCCGCTTGCGGTCTTCGCCATGACGGCGGAAGGATCGCGCATTCATGTCATGAGCTGGCCCAATCATTTCCCGACCAGCGGCGATCCGATGCGCAATCGGGTGAGCATCGATTCGCAGGCCTTCGCTCAGATGAGCAAGGCATTCGTGGTGTCGGCCTGCGGCACTGTGGACGAGGGCGTTATTCGCAGACTTCAGCCGAGTCCGGAGAGTGAGCGATTCTTGCGCAATCCCGATTGTTGCGGCGGCAGCGTGATCGTTGCGCCCAACAGCCGGATCATTGCCGGCCCGCTGGGCGCGGAAGAAGGCATCCTCTATGCCGACTGCAACCTCGATCTCGGCATCAACATGAAGCTGCGGCATGATTTCGCCGGGCATTACAATCGTCCTGACATTTTTCAGCTCCAGGTTAACCGGAGCACGCCGCAGATCTACAGCGTCGTCGGCGTCGAGGAGCAGCGCGAGCTTCCGCGACCCGGTGTGCCGCTGCCGATCGACGAACGACAAAACGTGCTGCCCCGGCCGCCAAGGCAGTTGCCGTCACCTCGGTCTGCATCGGAGTCGCATTCCGACGGAAGTTCTCAACAAAAGGCGAGACGTCGAAGCAAGACGCGCAGTCGGCGTCGGCCAGATCGCCGTGTGTCTTAAGGGAGAGATCGATGGCAAAGCAGCGTATCAGTTATGTACCCGTGGAGCGGATGGACGAGGCGATGCGCGCCGAGATGGAGCGCTGTCGGCGGGAGGGCACCCCGCGACCGGAAAGCTCCGCGATCCGGGCCCATGTCCCGGCCTGCTTCTGGTTCTTTGCCAATTCATGGCGCGACATCTTCCGCAATGGCATCCTCGACCACGCCATCAAGGAGCTGTGCCGACTCTATGTTTCGCGTTCTGTGCAATGCGAGTACTGCGGCAATCAGCGCTCCGTGAAGGCCACCAAATCTGGCGCTGTGATCGAGGATCACGTCCTTGACCTTCTGAATTTCGAGGCATCGCCCCACTACAATGAGCGGCAGAAGGCGGCGTTATCCTATGCCGAGGCTATTACTTGGCATCTCAATCCCGACGATTCGTTCTGGGAACGGCTTTATCGCCATTTCAGCGAGGCTCAGCTGGTGGAACTCGGCTGCATGATCGGTCTTACGCTCGGTCAGCAAAGCTGGCTCCGGCTCCTCAATATCGAACACCATCAGGTGCTCGCCGGCACCGATGCGTCGATGGCGCCCGGCTACGAGGATGCCGAGCGGCTTGCCGTTACCAAATCAAAGCCGGATTATTGGGCCGCCGGCTCGGGGCGGCGGCCGCAATCTGCCGCATGAACAGTCAACGGATGTGAACCGGCATCTTTGAAGCGCGACGAGCAAATTTGGCACGGCCGATGAAGCGGTCGGGGCGGGGCAGGCAGCAGGTGACCGTTCGCGAGGTTGCGCGTGCGGCTGGTGTGCATTTCTCGACGGTTTCGCGGGTCATGAATCCGCGGACCCGCGAGCAGATCACCGACAACGTCGCCAAACGCGTGCTTAGAGCCGCGGAGCGGCTAGGATATCGGACCAATGCGCTCGCTGCGAGCCTTCGAACGCGGCGTTCGCGCGTCATTGGCATTATTGTGCCGTATATCGACAGTCCGATTTATCCGCCGATTCTGCTCGCTATTGAAGAGGTTCTCAACGAACGGGGATATGTCGCCATCATCTGCAACACCCAGAACGACCCGGCGCGCGAGGAACGGGCACTCGCCGAGATGATGGCGCGTCAGGTCGACGGTCTGATCCTGGGCAGCGCCACGCGACACGACCCGATTGTCAAGGCCTGGGCGAGGCGTGGCGCGCCGCTCGTCATGGTCAATCGCACGGATCAGACCGGCGAAACGCCCTCAGTCGTTACGGATGACGTTTTTGGGATTCGTTTGGTGGTCGATCATCTCGCCGAGTTGGGGCACAAGACCATTGGTCACATTGCAGGTCCGCAACAGCTGTCGACCGGTTCGGCGCGAAGCGAGGGCTTTCGCCAGGCGGTCGCCCGACTGGGCCTGCGTGCGGCAGCGCAGACAGTCGTGATCGCGGAGGATTTCACGCGCGAGGCCGGGCGGCGGGCATGTCACAAGCTCCTTAATCAATTTCCGCAGACCACCGCGATTGCCGCAGCCAACGACCTGCTCGCGATCGGCTGCTACGAAGCTCTTCATGAACGAGGCCTGGCCTGCCCAAAGGACATATCTGTCACCGGCTACAACGACAGTCCCTTTGTCGACCTGTTGACCCCGCCGCTCACCACGGTGCGCATTCCCCAGCGGGAAATTGGCTCACGCGCGGCACGCATGCTGCTGCAGAGGATAGAGGAGGGGAGCGCGGCAAATGCGGACGTGGTCCTTCGTCCGCAGCTTGTCGTTCGACAATCAGCCGCGGCTCCTCGGATCGCCGATCTGCTTTCGCACGCCGGCAAGGATTGAAGCCGGGCTGCAACCAAAGTTCACCGTGCCCTGACTGGCCGGCACCGCCCACGGCCGCCAGTCAGGCTTTGTGCATGATCTTGGATTCAATGCCATTTGCGGGCTCATGCGCGACTCGGGATGGCGCCAAATTTGGCAGGTTCTGCGCGCTGGCGAACGGTGCGCGCTCGCGCTCGCCATTTGCGGTCGGGCGAGCGAAGCAACCATCCGAACTGCTGCGCCTGTTGCTTAAAGCCGTCAAGATCGTGGAAGCGGCCCGAGCGGATCGGCGCGTTCGTGCAGACCAGGCTGAGCTGAATTCGCGATGACGTCGGCGTTGTTCCGCACCGTCACCTGATTTCGGTTCTCCTTGCAAGCTTGACGAGGCAGCGGCGTTCTCGAATGGTCGCCGCACGCCGCACGCCGCACGCCGCACGCCGCACGCCGCACGCCGCACGCCGCACGCCGCACGCCGCACGCCGCACGGAGCCTTGTCTCTGCGGCGCTCTCCTGCATACTCTTGTTGCCGATGCCAAACATCGACCTCTCTGCAAAACGGGGCCAAACACGATGGATCTGCAGCTTGCCGGCAAGTCCGCCTTGATCACCGGCGCGTCCAGAGGCATCGGCCGCGCGGCGGCGCAGACGCTCGCCGGCGAAGGCTGCGACGTGATCCTGGTCTCGCGCAGCGCCGGGGATCTGGCCACGGCCCGCGAGCAAATCCGCCAAACGTGCAACGTGAATGTGCAGGTTGCTGCCGCCGATCTGTCCGACAGCAGCAAGGTCGACGAGCTTGCTCGGAATTTTCCGGATATCGATATCCTCGTGAACAATGCGGGAGCGATTCCCGGCGGCACGTTGCTCGACATCGACGAAAGAACCTGGCGCGAGGCGTGGGACCTCAAGGTCTTTGGCTACATCAATATGTGCCGGGCATTCTATGCCCTGATGACGCGGCGGGGGCGCGGCGTGATTATCAACGTGACCGGCAATGCAGCGCAGACGCACGATCCGGAATACATTTGCGGGGTGACCGGCAATGCGGCGCTGACGGCGTTCAGCCAATCGCTCGGCAGCGTCAGTCCGAAGGACGGCATCAGGGTGATCTCCGTCAACCCTGGACCGGTGGAGACAGACCGGCTCGTCGGATTGATGAAGAAAAAGGCGCTGGATCGGACCGGCAGTGCCGACAATTGGCGCGAACTCTTCAAGCCGCTGCCGTTTGCGCGCGGCTGCGCCCCGGCGGAGGTCGGCGCGATGATCGCCTTTCTCGCGTCCGAACGCTGCAGCTATAACAGCGGCTCCATTGTGACCATTGACGCCGGTTTGTCCGCGCGAAGTTTCAATTTCTAGCCACGAGGCCGCCATGCCGCATTTGACCACCGACGACGGGATCAAGCTTTATTACGAGGAGGTCGGCAGCGGCATTCCGATCGTCTTCGTGCATGAATTCGCGGGCGACGCGCGCTCCTACGAGCTGCAGCTGCGCTACTTCGGCCAGCGCTATCGCTGCATCGCGTTCAACGCGCGCGGCTACCCGCCGTCTGATGTTCCGGCTGACGGAGCGAAGTACTCGCAGGAACGCGCGCGCGACGATATCCGCGCGGTGCTTGATGCCTTGCACATCGAAAGGGCGCATATCGTCGGGCTGTCGATGGGCGGATTCGCGGCACTGCATTTCGGCTTCACCTATCCCGAGCGCGCCCGCTCGCTGGTGGTTGCCGGCTGCGGCTACGGCGCGCAACCGGACAAGCGCGCTCAATTCGCGGCCGAAGCCGAGGCTGCGGCGACGCAGTTCGAGCAACAAACGATGAGCAAGGCGGCCGAAGGCTACGCGCTCGGGCCGACCCGCGTGCAATTTCAGAACAAGGATCCACGCGGCTGGCGCGAATTCGCATCACAGCTGGCCGAGCACTCGAGCGAAGGCTCAGCGCGCACCATGCGCGGCGTGCAGGCGCGCCGTCCATCTCTGTTCGATCTCGTCGATCAGATGAAGGAGATGACCACGCCGACCTTGATCATGACCGGCGATGAAGACTGGCCTTGCCTGGAGCCTGCGCTGCTGATGAAACGCACGATCCCGACCGCCGCGCTGGTGGTGATGCCCAATGCCGGACATACCATCAATTTGGAGGATCCGGCCGCTTTCAACCGGCACATTGCCGAGTTCCTGCACACTGTCGACGTCGGTGCCTGGCGCAAGCGCGATCCCCGCGCAATGGTGTCGGCGATTCTGGGGCGCTGACGGCGCTGGCCAGAAGCAAGCTGAATGCGCGATTTGCCTCGGCCAGAATCCGCGGCTGGCCAGGTGCTTGGGTTCGGTTATGGCGCGGCCGCTCCGGCGGACGCAGCGCCGCGCCCCAGATAGGCTTCCTGCACGCGCAGATCGCTGCGCAACTCGCTGCACGGACCGCTGGTCGCGATCGAGCCGGTCTGCAGCACATAGCCGCGCCTCGCAACCTGCAGCGCGTAGCGCGCATTCTGCTCGACCAGCAGCACGGCGGTTCCGCGCGCATTGATCGCTGTGATCGTCTGGAAAATGTCGCGGACGACGAGCGGGGCAAGACCGAGCGATGGCTCGTCCAGGCAAAGCAACCGCGGCTCCGACATCATTGCACGGGCCAATGCCAGCATTTGCTGCTCGCCCCCGCTCAGCGTGCCGGCATTTTGCGCGGCGCGGTCGCGCAGCCGGGGAAACATGCCGAACATCGCCTGCATCCGGTCGCGAACGCGCGCATGCTCCTTTCGAAATTTGAATCCGCCGAGTTCGAGATTCTCGCGCACGGTGAGAAACGGAAACACCCGGCGCCCTTCTGGCACCAGCGCAATTCCCAGATTGGTGCGCTCATGCGAGGGCAGAGCGGTGATGTCCTTACCCGCGAAACGGATCGTGCCGGAGCGCGGCGGCAGCGCGCCGGCGATCGCGCGCAAAATGGTCGTTTTTCCTGCGCCATTCGCGCCGATCAGCGTGACGATCTCCCCGTCGTTCACGTTGATCGAGATGTCGCGGCAGGCCGGCACTTGCCCGTAAGCCAGTTCGAGCGCCTGCGTCTGCAGCAGCGAAGTCATAATGCCTCGGCTCCGAGATAAGCGGCGATCACCTCCGGATGCGCCTGAACTTCACCCGGCGCGCCTTCAAACAGCCGCTCCCCATAATCCATGACCAGGATGCGGTCGGCCAGGGTCATCACCAAGTCCATGTTGTGCTCGACCAGCACGATGGTGACGCCACGCTCGCGCAGGTTTGCGATTCGGCGCAACAGCGCCGCCACCTCCGCGCCATTGAGCCCCGCTGCCGGCTCGTCGACCATCAAAAGCCGCGGCGACGTTGCAAGCGCGCGCGCAATTTCGAGCAACCGCTGCTCGCCATAAGCGAGCGAACCGGCCGGCACCGCTGCCCGATGAGCTAGGCCCACGAATTCCAGCAGGTCAAGCGCGCCGGCGCGGCAGCGGCGCGCGTCCGCCCGGAACGCCGCACCATGGAGCAGATACTGCAGGGGTGGGATGGAATGCCGCGTGTGATACCCGGCGAGCACGTTTTCCAGGACCGAAAGCTGCTTGAACAGCCGGATCTTCTGAAAGGTGCGTGCAAGCCCGTGCCGCACGCGGCGATGAGCCGGCAGGCCAACGAGGTCGAGGCCGGCGAAACGAATCTCTCCGGCGTCCGGCTGATAGACGCCGCTCAGCAGATTGAGCAACGTCGATTTACCTGCTCCGTTCGGGCCGATAATGGCAAACACCGTGCCTGCAGAAATTGTCAGCGAGATATCCTGCACGGCACGCACGCCGCCGAAATTCTTGCACAGCCGGTGCGCCTCCAAGAGCGGCGTGGGCGGATCCGCCTGCTTCGGCGCGGCCGGGTTCATCGCATCTCGCCTTCGGGGAACAGCCGGTGACGCAGCAGATGAAATGCTTCGACGATGCCGCCGGGCATAAACAGCACCGCGAGCGTCACCGATGCGCCGTAGATGATCAGCCGCATGTCACCGAGCGAGCGCAGGAACTCCGGCAAGATCGTCAGCAGAACGGCGCCGAAGACGGGTCCGACCAGCGTCCCCATGCCGCCGACGATCACCATGGCGAGGATCATGAAGGATTCGCTGACGAAGAAAGCGTCCGGCACCAGCGTGCCGACCAACGGCGCGTAAAAACACCCGGCCGCGCCCGCTGCTGCCGAACTGACCGCGAAAGCGAAGGCTTTCCATTTCGGCCCGTCGATGCCGAGCGAAGCCGCCGATACTTCATCTTCTCGGATCGCGGTCAGCGTCTCTCCGATCGGCGAGTGCACCATCTGGTCGAGAAGGACGTACACGATCAGGGTAAAGCCGGCGGTAAGATAAAATAAATTGCGCAAATCGCCGAACGCGATCTGCGGCAGGCCGGGAAATGCAACCGTCGGCGGCGGCGCGATGCCATAGATGCCAAGCGGGCCCTGCGTCAGGCTGATCCAGTTCAGCAAAATCTGATAAATGATGACCGCAAAACCGAGCGATGCTATCGCCAGATAGTGCCCGCGCAGCCGCACGGCAAAAAACGACAGCAGCGCGCCGGCCGCGCCCGCCATCAGCGTACCGATGGCAAACGCCGCCCAGAACGGCAGGCCGAGCTTCAGCACCAGAAGCGTGGAGCTATAGGCGCCGAGGCCATAAAAGGCAGACTGCCCAAGGTTGAGCTGGCCGGCGTAGCCGAGCACGAAGTCGAGACCGATCGCAAGTAGGATGTTGAGCGCGCAGACGATCAGATTGGTGCGCCAGTAGGAATCCGTCACGAACAGAGGGAGCGCAGCGACAATCACCGCCGCGATAAGATACCATACGCGGCGCTCCCTGCTCTGAGCGGCGGCGTTGGGCGACGTCTTAGACATTCTCTTCGCGTCTCTCCGCGATGAGACCTGTCGGGCGAACCGCCAAAGTCAGCAGCAACAGCGCAAAGACGACGATGTCGATGAGCCCGGGGTCGAGAAATTGGGTGGTGTAGCTTTCGATCAATCCGACGAGCAGTCCCGCCAAGATCGTGCCTTCGACGTTGCCGAATCCGCCGATGATCACGATCGCGAATGCTTTCACGATCACCGAGGTGCCGGCAAACGGGGTCAACACCAGGACCGGACCAAGCATCGCGCCGCTCAATCCGGCCAGCGCGGATGCAATCACAAAGGTCAGCATGATCAGGTGGCCGGGATTGATGCCCATCAGGCCGGCGGTTTCGCGGTCCTGCGACACGGCGCGCAGCGCCTTGCCAAGGAACGTGAATTTCATAAACCCGTAAAGCAGCGCGATGCTGACGCCCGACACCAGAATGATGAGGACGTTTTGCACCGTCAGGAAGAGCGTGCCAAGACGGATGACTTGATTGCTGTAGGGGGTATCGAACGCGTAAGGAATCGGGCCGAGCAGTGCGAGCATTGCATTCTGCAGCATGATGGATACGCCGATGGTCGCGATCAGCGGCAGCAATTCGCTGCCGCGCTCGCGCAAGGGCACGAAGATGCCCGCATTGATCAGCCAGCCGAGGGCGGCGCCCAGCCCAAGCGCGGCGGCAATACCGGCAAGATAATTTCCGCTCAGCAGATGCGTGACGCCGTAGGCGGCAAATGCGCCAAGCGTCACGATGTCGGCATGGGCGAAATTGATCTGGACCAGCACGCCATAGATGAGGGTGAGTCCCAACGCGACCAGCACGTAGAGACTTCCCACGACGATGCCGTTGATCGCCTGCTGCAGGACGATGCTGGACATGAGGGGAAGACCAGGGTCAAAACTCATAAATGCGGAACCAACGCGCAGTCCGAGAATGGATCACCACGCCTCGCTGAGGCCAGGACGGCGCGAAGCGATCAGAGGCTGTCGTCCAGATCTGTGAATCTTGACCCTAGTTCCACTTCAGCGATGTCCAGGATAGATCGGGCTTCGTCTCCATGTAATGGATCGTGTCCATCTTGACGTTTTGGTTGGTCTTGTCGAACTCGACGCTGCCCGTCACACCGGAGAAGTCCTTGGTCTGTGCGAGCGTATCGCGGATCGACTGCGCGTCCTTGCCGCCCCGTTTGACCACGTCTGCGATCAGCAGGATCTGATCGTAGGCATGCGCGTTCAGATGCGTCGGCTCCAGATTGAACTTGGCCTTGAACGCCTGCACGAAGTCGCGCACCTGCGGCCGCTGGTCGGTCGGGTCGAATTGAACGATACGGATGTAGCCCAGCGCGGCCTTGCCCGCCTTCTGTTCGAAGCCGAACGGCAGCCAGATCGTGCCGAGTTGAATGGCTTTTCCGCCGCCGCCTTTCACGACGCCGGCCTGCATCAGCGCCTGGGTGATCTTCAGGCCCTGACCCTCCAGGGTGTAGGTCGGGATCACGTCGACGCCGCCCATGCCGGCGATGCGCGTCGCAATCGCCGTAAAATCGTTGACGTCGCGCCCGAACCCGATGTCGGCGAGAACCTTCCCGCCCAGCTTGGTGAACGTATCGGCAAACACCTGGGCATTGCCGATGCCCGCATTGGTGTTCTCGTGCAGCAGCACCGCGGTGCGGGCGTTCAAGCGCTTATAGGCATTCGTCGCGATATCGACGCCCTGCATCACCTCGTTCGGCATGATGCGGAAGGTCCAGGGATTGCCCGGATCAGTGATCTTAATGGAGGACGAGCCGGCATTGATAAGCGGAATCTTGGCTTGCTCGACGATCGGCATAATGGCGAGGGTGGCATCCGAGCATTCCTCGCCGATAAGCACATCAGGCTTGTACTGGTCGATCAGCCGCTTCGCTGCCTGGCTGGCAGGCAGGGGGCTGCAGGCGCTGTCCTCATATTGAATTTCGAATTTGTAGCCATTCACGCCGGACTTGTTGAGCTGATCGAGCGCGAGCTCAATTCCCTGCTTATCCTGGGCGCCGAAATACGATCCGGGACCGGACATCGGCAGCAAGCCGCCGATTTTTATAACTTTATCAGCAGCCGGCGAAGTCGTGGTCGCAACGACTAGCACGCAGCTGGCAATCCAGGCCAACCGCGCAAACGTCGAGAACGCGTTCATGAAGGCCTCCCACATGGACCGCTCTATTAGATCGAAACTGGTTGCCCATTGGCAATAGCGCGTATGAGCACATCCGTGCCTTTAAGCGGCTGCGCCGCAGCACGCTGCACCACCTCAGGTCGTCATCCTTTTGGACCCAGTCGCTTGCCTGCGATAGCTCCGGGCTTTGCCTGCTGGCCTTTTGGCGCGGTTTTCGTTTGGCCGAAAGCGCGAATTAGTGATCTGGCATCACGTCCAGCTAAAGGGCGGACTGAGTTAGACCATTGCACGGCGGCGCCAAGCGGCATCCAGCGCAGAACGCGCCGGGCGCTGGGGATAACTGCTTTGTGAGGATCGCCGATTGCTCGGGCTCTTGGTCGCTCGATCGCCCGAGGGTGCGAACGACTGGGGCTTATAAGGCATGGCGTCGGCGCACCGCAAGGCGCGTGTGATCTCGCCGAGACCCGTATCGGCCGCAGCCGACAGCGCGATGGCGTGGTCACGCGCACGCCGAAGCTTGGCTTCATCGTGTAGCACGAGCGCAAGCCGAAAAGCCTTCCAGCACAGCAGTAGCAGCAGTATCCCCAGCAAACTCGCGGCGACGATTGATCCGAAGCTCGGCTCAATTGCGGAGCTTTGCCGTGGGTCGCCATCCTCAACTCGAAAAATGGACGAAGGCGCCGGCTGCGCAATTGTTGATTCATGTCTGGCGGCGTAGCTGTTGCTCTGTCGTGCAAAATTGAGTGCGTCCAAATCGACGGAATCCGGAAGCTGTAGCCAGCGCGCCGCGAAATCTATCGGTCCATGCGTATGGACCGGCGGTTTCGGCGATGAGGCTTCTGCAGACGGGGTCTGTGCGTTCGCCGAATCCGAAGTTGCTCGTACGGTATCGTTTGGCGTCGCCTCGGCTTGGGCAGCAGAACTTCCACGCTGAAGCGAATGAGGCGATGCCACATTGGCGCGCCAATGAACATGGAGCGCTTGCGAATTCAGAAACCAGCAGTGCCGCGCATTCGCGCGGTCGACGCGATAGTACCAGTGCATGCCCGGCGGCGCAGAAGCACCCGGGCTGGTCCGGCACGCAATGCCGCTCGGCTCGCTGCGGCTTGGTGGAGCAGTCAAGACAATGGCTGCAGGCAGCGCGAGCTGGATAAGCAGCAAGCTCTTTGGCTTCCGCATTGAATCGCTCCATCGCGGCTCAAGCCCTCGGCCCCCCCGAATCACCAAGACTTCCAACATCATCGTGACGGGCATTGGGGCGCGAATGAGTTGCCACTGTGACAATCCCCGCATTGCAGGTCGCATGTGTGGCTGCAAAGCGTGGCTGCTCTGCGGACAACTTTCAGATAAGCTCTCTGCAGCTGCCCGAGACAAGAGCGCGGACGACCCGCGCATGGCCGTGTTTGGTCTCCGACACAGCCATGCGCGCGATCACACAGCAATCCCGTTACCTGGCGAGAAGATTGGCAGGTTTCTGGCGCAGGCGGAGGAAGGCAGGATCAAGTCAGGGTGACCCCGGTACGAATCGGGACGCGTTGACCCAGGAGCGAATCATGCCTCCGTCGTGAAAGGGTCCAGCGGCGGCTACGAATTTTCTTGCGCCCGCCGGAGTCGGGTGAATCCGGCGGCATCTTGGTCGGCAGCACGATGCGCCGCAAAGGATATGACCGGTAATGACCAGTGTCGGCGGCTCCTGGAAGTTAGATCGAGGCTCAACGTCTCTCCACCCAGCGGATGTGTCGCGCCTCTAAGCGCCTGAGAAAGCACGATGCGGCACGCATCTCAGTCTCGGTCACTCGCGGCTCGAACGAGCGACGAATCCTGTACAGTTCGCGTTCAATGTCCTTGAATTTGTCAGCGAGCTTCTCGATGTCAGAGGCCGTATAACTTCGGTTCTCGGGCGGCAGGTCTGGCTCCCATCGTATTCCTCCGCGGATCTCAATTGTTGAGGTCCGACGATTGAAGCACCACCATGTCCCATGGGCGAGAAAACCGCGCTGCCTGCACAAGCGGGCGGCGTCGGTCAGAAGATTTTTGATTTGCTCAATCTGCGGCGAGTCGCTGCCATGATATTTCACGATCAAGCTGATTATCTTCTCGGTGGCGCTCTCCGATGCGCTCCATTGATTGTCGCGCTGTTCGCCAAAACCTGGAATGTTCGTGATCGCATCCTGCAAAGAGCCGACCTCGCGCTCGAATTCCGCATGAGCAAACATCATCCTTGCGAATGCCACAGCGTGCGATGCGATTTCAGCACCGTCGGGAAAGCCCACATCATGACGGTCCATGGTCATCTCCGGGGCGGCCGGGCGTGCCTGTCGTCGCAAAAGCGCCGATCGCCTTCGGCCATAGGTGCAGCGATTCGCGCATCTCGCCGCGCGGCTTGATCCAAAACCGGGAAGTGCCCGGCGACTACCCACCCTCTCACCGGGGCTGCTTCCCGCGCCGCCGGTTGGCGGCACGATTAGTGAGAGCCTTAGAATCTGATTCGCTCGCGTGCGTCGGCCCGAACCTCGACATTGGAACTTGCCGGGCGCGGCTGATCGCAGCGTCGCCTTGAACCAACTGCCGCCCCGTTATTCGCAAGTCCGGGCAGGTCATCCGCGGCGGCGGTCCCGTAAACTACGGTGCCACGCAGGGGCTAGATCCTTGCGGCGCGCGCGCATGAGCGGCCTATTGAACCACGTCGACTTTGACTCTCGCCGTGCCCCTGCCGACCATATCAAGCGTTTCCGCGGCGGAACGCGAGACATCGACGACTCGTCCGGCGATAAATGGACCTCGATCGTTGACCCGAACTATTACGGACCGACCATTGGTGACGTTCGTGATGCGCAAGCGCGTGCCGAATGGAAGCGTGGGGTGAGCCGCGGTCAATTCGCGAGGATCGAATTTTTCGCCGCTCGCGGTCCGCGTGCCTTCATCGTAGAAACTGGCCAAACCGACTCGTGCGCCGCTGGTTGCCTGCGTGCGGCTTTTGACAGGCTTGTGGATGTCCGATGTGCTGCTGTCTGTTTGCACCCAAGCAGCGCCTGTGGTTCGAGTGAATTCAGATTGGGAGGCAATACGAGCTTGGGTACAGGCCGCTAGCGCCGCCGACAGGGCAACGGGAAGGAGGCCGTTTGGCCAGATGCGCGCCGCAGCGGCGATGACAATGCGCGCACGATTGTTTGCCATGACGCCACCCCCGCCGTCGCAAGTGGGCGGACCAAAGCGGGCGGAAGCATGGCTGAACGCAAGGCCAGACCAGAATTGCTGGCCGGATTTCATCGGCTGTGATCAATCTGTCACAAACGACCAACGCGCATGTGAGTCCATCTCGACGCGCAGAGAATGAATCTCGATTGAGCAGAGCCGCTGACCAAAACGTTTGCTCGAACTTGGCAACAAAAATTGACACTGAACCGGTATGCCTACTGTCTCGCGTGCGTTTTCCTCAGAAGCGCCTTCTTGGGATTCCATTTCCGCCGCCAGGTTGCCCTAATTCGCGTGCCACATAGCAGACCACACAGGGGCTGTGATTCGCCGCACGACGAGGGGCCGTCATGCGCACGTATCGACTTTATCTCCACAACGAGAAGGGGCGCATTTTCAGCCCTGCCATAATCATCACCGCGAAAGACGACGAGGACGCAATTGCCCAAGCCAAGGCGCATCGTGGGCGCTTCGATACAGAGCTTTGGGAAATGTCTCGCTTAGTTGTAAAATTTTCGCGCAAGGACGAAACGTTGACGAGCGCGGCCGATATTGCGCCGGTGAGGTCGACCGACGGCTTGTTTCAGGTCGAACCCACGTCATAGCCGCCGCGGATCAAAGTCAACCCGACAGCGTTATGAAACTGGCATGCTGGAGCCAGTGATGCGGCTGTCGCGCAGCTTCTATCCGGAATGGAATCAACGGGGTGGCGAACCGGATTTTCGCCGCTTGCTTTTGGTCGCATTCGTTGCAACGGCAGTGGGCGCCATCAGCAGTTCCGCAGTCATTGCGTCCCTGACGGATACGCCAGCGCCAAAATCGGGCGTTTTGCCAATATCGGCGCGCGCGATAGTCGTCAGTGCAAAATCTTCTGCGGCCGCAAGCGCCGCCGGGGATCAAACAGCAATGGCGACTACTTTGCCGTCGACGGCAGCAACTTCTATCGCTTCCGCAGTGTCCGGGCCCAGCGCGGCTGCCACGGAAGCAGCGTCCCGGCGCCATGTCCCGAGTGGACGCGAGCGGCGGCGGGAAAGACGAACAGGAGCTCGGCCATCCAGGCTCGATTGGCGCCGGCTTGCTCACGCCCCTTTGTCGTTCAGCTCGTCCATTCTTAACGAGCGCTGATCTCAGGCGCTGTCGGACATGCCTTTTGTCGGCTTTGGAACGACCGGCCCGATTTGCGGCGAGCGCGGCCACACCGTCGACGCTATTCCCTGTGGATAGGGTGAGGTGCCAAAGACTCGCGGGGTCAGCGCCGCAGAACTCTCACACTGGACGCACAAGATCGCGCGCAATGGTTCATGGCACTGCTGGGAGTTGACTGAAGCCCCGGTGGCACGGCCGGGGCTTTTCTTTTAGGCGAGTCGGGTCGTTGGCCGGTCAGCATAGTTGGCTTACCGGTAGTCCCCTTGGAGTGTCGGCCGCATCCTCAATCGGATTTTGGCTTTCGCTGAGTTTTGGCCTTTCGCTGAGTTACCGCGTCCTACAGCGAACACGTTGCCCGATATCGCGCAAGAGGTCGTCGCTGAGCGATTCCAGATCCCGAAGCGCGCGGCTCTGCTTGTGCCAGATTCCGATTCGTGTTGCCAACTCACGCCAAATGTTCCCGGATGCTGCGATCATTTTTGCCTCCCGTCTTTGGGTGACGCCGATAATGCTACCCTTGAGCGGCAGGAATGATGTGATCGTGAGCACATTTGGACGCTTTTGGTCGGGCGCAAGATTGCGGCGGATCAGGAACAGCTCCAAGCGTTGTGTTGCCCCAATCCAAAGCCGTTTCGCGATTTTTCAATATTTGAATGTCCTAGGTCGAAAGTATTGCAGACAACGGGGCGGAACTGTAGCCTTCCAGCTGGCAATCCTGGGAATGGCAATGAGCGACACGGAACGCCGGGACATGATCGAGCGCGTCGAAGAGGCGCGTGCCAAGCTGATTGCGCAGATTGCGGAAAACCAGAAGACAATCGAACGATCCCGCGAACTCCTGGCGCAAATTGACAGGGCGCTAGGCCAGTTGCGTAAGCAGTAGGCTGCTTCACTTGCACGGCTTCGGCTTATCGTTTGGCATGCCCTCCGGTGCAGCTTGGCCGCACCACCTGATCCCTTGTCGCCTGCTGCGTTCCGACCAGGCGGCGATGATCGGCGCAACCAACGTGCCAAGGCGGGCGGGCGCTCGCGCCGCAGGCCCGTCACTTTGATTAACCGATCTTAAAATTTGTTCGGATTATTTCTTTCATCCGAAACTGCCGTGCCGAAGCCTTAGCGCTGTGTTGCGGCAGACATGTCCCTTGCCCCGCCATAGGACCGGCTATGCTCAATCGCGTGACGATCAGTAGACTCCTCAAGACCGTCATCACCGCGCTCGGTGCAGCGGTCGTCATCATGCTGTTGCTGACCGCTTGGCAGTCCTGGGATCGCCTGGCGATGACAAGCCGCGCGCTCGCCGCCAGCAACGCCGCCGGCTACCTTTTCACGGCCCTCTACAACATGCGGGTTGACCGGGCGACGACGCAGTTCGAACTCAATTCGGACAAGCCGTCGTCGGGGCCATCGCCGTTGCTGGCCAGGGTTCGCGCCGCCGAGATGCCGGCACTGCAATCGGCTCTGGAATTCCTGCCGCGGATCGGGTTCGCCGATCAGCAAACGCTGATCCCCGAACTTGCCGAACGCATCAAGCGTCTTGCCGCCTCGCACGATGAAACCGCGGCCGCGCTGTCGCAGCCAAAAGCCTCGCGCCGGCAGGAGCTCGCCGCGGATGCCTTTAGAGAGACCAACGAGCTATTCGCCCTGGTCGACAAATTGTCGGGCCTGATTACCACCTCCATCAAGCTGCAGGATCCATACATTGACCAACTGATGGAGATCAAAGATCTCGCTTGGGCGACACGCAATGCCAGCGGCGACGCCACGCTCGTCATCCTCAACCCCTTGAGCGGCAGGCCGGTGTCGCCAACAGCGATGAGCGACTACGTCAAATATGTCAGCCAATCAACCACGGCCTGGCAGGCGCTGAAGAGCATAGCGAAGGGCCTACCTCTGCCGGCGCGCTTCGCCGAGATCGTCGACAAGACCGATCACGTCTACTTCGACCCCGCTTATGCGACGGAGCGCTTGACTGTGTTGAACGCGCTCATCGCCGGCCAGCCGACGGGCACCAATTCAGAAGAGTGGTCGACGACATCGATCGCGAGGCAAGCGCCCATTCAGGAGACGGCGCAAATCGCGCTCGAGGTCGCGCGCGATCACGCGGCCGCGGAGCATGCAAGTGCGATGTGGCGCCTGGTTTTCCAGCTGTGTCTGATGGTTCTCGCGATTGCCGTCGTGGGCGGGACGATGTTGCTGGTATCGCGCCGGGTCAGCGCGCCGCTGCATCAACTCGGTGCGGCGATGCGCAAGCTCGCCGGCGGCGATTTCAGCGTGGTGCTGCCTGGGCTCGACCGCAATGACGAAATCGGCGCCATGGCCAAATCCGTCGAGGAGTTCAAAGCCGTCTCAGCCGAGAAAGCGCGCCGCGAAACCGAGGAAGCCGTGCGTCGCCAGCAGGCGGAGGCTGATGTTCAGGCGAAGGCCGCAGCCGAGCAGCGCAAACAGGCCGAAGCCCAGGCCGAAGCCGCGCAAGAGCAGGCAAAGGTGGTGCGCTTGCTCGCCGAGGGGCTGGTGAAAATGGCGGAAGGCGATCTCACTCATCGCCTCGGCGAGGGTTTCAGCGAGAGCTATCGCCAGATCAAAGACGACTTCAATGCCATGGCGGCACGCTTGAGCGAGACGATCGGCGCCATTGCCGCGGCCAACCGCGAGATCGCGAATGCCTCGGGTGAACTGTCAGCGAGTACCACGGATTTGTCGCAACGCACCGAGCAGCAGGCCGCGAGCCTGGAACAGACGTCCGCGTCGATGGAGCAGATCTCTTCGACGGTCCGGCTCAATGCGGAGAACGCGCAACGCGCGAGCCAGTCGGCGAGCGGCGCCCACAATGTCGCCGATCGCGGCGGGGAGGTGGTCGCCAAGGCGGTTGATGCCATGGCCCGCATCGAAGAGTCATCTCGCAAGATCTCCGATATTATCGGCGTCATCGATGAGATTGCGCGTCAGACTAATCTGCTCGCGCTCAACGCCGCGGTCGAGGCGGCGCGCGCCGGCGAAGCAGGCCGGGGCTTTGCCGTAGTCGCTTCGGAAGTCCGCAATCTTGCGCAGCGCTCCTCGCAGGCGGCCAAGGACATCAAGGACCTCATCACCAATTCGAGCAACCAGGTGAAGGACGGCGTCGATCTCGTCAACAAGGCCGGCACGGCGCTGCATGAGATCGTCGATTCGATCAAACAAGTCGTCCAGATCGTCTCCGATATTGCCGCCGCCTCGACCGAGCAGGCGACTGGGCTTGAGCAGGTCAACAAGGCGCTCACGCAGATGGACGAGGTAACCCAGCAGAATTCGGCGCTGGTGGAGGAAAATGCTGCCACCGCCAAGACGCTCGAACAGCAGGTCAAGGCGATGGACGCGCGGCTTGCGGCATTCCGCTTGTCCGCGGAGGTCCAGCGCGTGTCAGCGCCTAGCGCGGCAAAGATGACGGTCGAGGTCCTGCCGGCGCAGGAAAAGCCGAAGCTGCAGCCGCCAGCACTCACCTCGCGCAAACAGGCGAGGAGCAGCGGCGGGCCAGTCGGACGAATGCAGAGCGTTCTCGCTGCGAAGCTGCAAGCCGACGACTGGAGGGAATTCTAAGCTGGCCTCGGTCGCCACGAACAGCTGCGATAGACGCGCGCAAAGCCGCCGCCTATTGTTTTCCCGAAGCGGCTTAATAAAGGCTGCGCTTCGGGAGCATCGTCTTTGACATCCTACGTGCTGGCGATCGATCAGGGCACCACCTCGACGCGGGCGATGCTGTTCCGCGCCGACACCTCGATCGCCGCCTTTGCGCAGCAGGAGTTTCCGCAACATTTCCCGGCCGACGGCGAGGTCGAGCATGATCCCGAAGATCTGTGGCAAACCACGGTTGCGACCTGCCGCGACGCCCTGCATGCGGTTGACGCTACTGCGCGCGATATAGTCGCGATCGGCATTACCAATCAGCGCGAGACGACGCTGCTGTGGGATCGCGCAAGCGGGCGCCCCGTGCATCGCGCGATTGTTTGGCAGGACCGCCGCACCGCCTATCTGTGCGCCGAATTGCAGGCCGGCTATGAAGGGCTGTTTGCGGCCAAGACCGGGCTCCTGCTCGATCCGTATTTTTCCGGCACAAAACTCGCCTGGCTGTTGCGCAAGGTGCCCGGCGCGGCGCAAAAGTCCGGGCGCGGCGAGCTCGCCTTCGGCACCGTGGACAGCTATCTGCTGTGGCGGCTCACCGGCGGGCAAATGCACGCCACCGACGCGACCAATGCGTCGCGCACGCTGCTGTTCGACATTCATGCCGGCCGCTGGGACGATGAGCTTCTGAAGATTCTTGGCGTACCAGAAAGCGTCCTGCCGGAGGTTCTGGATTCGTCGGCCGCGTTCGGGTTCACCGATCCCGATCTGTTCGGCGGAGTGATTCCGATCTGCGGCATTGCCGGCGATCAGCAGGCGGCGATGATCGGACAAGCCTGTTTTGTGCCGGGCATGGTCAAGGCAACCTACGGCACCGGCTGCTTCGCGCTGCTCAACACCGGTACGACGCCCGTGAAATCGAACAATAGGCTGGTCACCACCATCGCCTATCAGCTCGGCGGCGTACGCCACTATGCACTGGAAGGCTCGATCTTTGTCGCCGGCGCCGCGGTGCAGTGGTTGCGCGATAATCTGCGGATTGTGCAAAGCGCGCCGGAAACCGGCCCGCTTGCACAGAGCGCCGACCCGACGCAGGACATCATTCTGGTTCCGGCCTTTGTCGGATTGGGCGCGCCGCATTGGCGGCCGGATGTGCGCGGCGCGCTGTTTGGCTTGACGCGCGCCACCGGTCCGCGCGAACTGGCGCGGGCCGCGCTGGAGAGTGTCTGCTTCCAGACCGCCGATCTCATTGCCGCGATGAAGGCCGATTGGCAGATCGCCGAGAGTGCGCTCACGACGTTGCGCGTCGACGGCGGCATGGCGAATTCAGATTGGACCATGCAGCGCCTCGCCGATCTTATAGGCAGCCAAGTCGACCGTCCGCGGATCAAGGAGACGACCGCGCTCGGTGCCGCTTACCTTGCCGGTCTTCATAAGGGTTTTTTTCCGGAGCCTGATCGTTTTTTGGATCATTGGCAATTGGAGCGCCGGTTCTCGCCGCAGATGGATGCGGCGACGCGCGAGCGAAAGCTCGCGGCGTGGTCGAACGCGGTGCGTCGTCTGCTCATGTGATATTCCATGCCGACGCGCTCAATTGCACCGGGGAGATGCAGCATTGCCGCTGGATCGTCGTGGAAGGCACCTCCGCGGACGCCCAGTTGCGAATCTTTACGGAAAGTGAACACCAAGGTGTCGATATTGCCTTACATAGGGTGATTCGTTGGGTTCGGGACGCCGCTTTGGTAGGGTGACCTACGAACCGGGACAATCGCAAGGCCGGCCTTCGGCAAATCCGGGAGGATTGAGAAACTTCGAGGTAGAATCCAAAGAGATAGCCATGTGCCGATGGATAGCATATCGCGGCGAAACCACAGCGCTCGAGCACTATGTGACCGCGCCTGAACACTCCTTGGTCTCCCAGAGCATCCATGCGCTCGAATCGATGTCGAGCACCAATGGTGACGGCTTTGGTCTGGGGTGGTACGGCGCTCATCCGGAGCCGGGCCTCTACCGCGAGGTGCGCCCGGCCTGGTCCGACGAGAATTTGCGCTATCTCTGCCGGCACCTGCAGTCGCATCTGTTCTTCGCGCATGTCCGCGCCGCCACCGGCACGCCCATCACTCGCCCGAACTGCCATCCGTTCGCCTGCGGGGTGTGGATGTTCATGCATAACGGTTTTGTCGGCAGCTGGTCGCGCTTGCGTCGCGCGGTTGAAGCGCTGATCCCTGACGAGCTCTATCCGGCGCGTATCGGTACTACCGATTCGGAAGCGATCTTTCTTGCCATTCTTGGCGCCGGCATGGAGCGACCGGTGCTGGCTGCCGAGCGCATCCTCGGGAAGATCACCGAACTCGTGAATAAGACCGATCCCGGCGACCATTTCCGCTTCACGGCCGCGCTGTCGAACGGCAAAGATCTCTACGCCTTCCGCTATGCGGTGAATGATCATGCCAATACGCTTTATTATCGTGAATCGGACCGCGGCATCGTGATCGTCTCCGAGCCGCTCGACCGCAATCACAAAAACTGGGTGACGGTGCCCGAAAACCATGTCGTGGTCGCGCTCGCCGGCGAGCGGGCCCGCATCCTGCCGCTGTTTCACCGCCACCAGGAGGCGGCGGAGTAATCAAGGCCCGGCCTCATCGTCATCTTGAGGTGGCCGCCAGCGATTGCGGCGTTCTGGCCGACCGATGACAAGCTGCGCGGCCCTCCAAGGATGCGGCTGGGGTGCTGCAGCTCGCGCCCGCGGAGGCTCGGCGCTTCGCGCGGAGCACTTCAGCGTGGCGGTCTTTGTGGCGCGACTTGACTTAGGGCGTCCATTTCTGCGCCCAAGCGGGTGGCATTTTGGCATCAATCAAAATGAAGGCGATCCGGCACGGCTTGGTGCCGTTGTTGACCCAGGCGTGATTGGTGCCCTGCTGCACCAGTACATCGCCGGCTTTGACGTGGATCTCGCTGTCGTCGAGCAGCATGTCGATCTCGCCGTCGAGCACGATCGCGTAATCGATCGTCTTGGTGCGATGGGTATTGGCATGCCGGCCATAGCCCTGCGTCGCCGGGTCAATTCCCATCGACACGAGGACTTGATGATGATCGACCGGCGGCGCGTTCGGCGGTATCGGTGCGAAATCGACGATGCGGAAGATCGTGCCGTTGGCGCGCGGTGGCACGCCGACTTGCGTTTGCGCGCGATCCGCAGTCCCCGATATGTCGACCGGAAATTCGTCCGTCACCCACAACAGCGTCATGCCATTGCCGCCGGCTGCGCGCTGCTTGGCTTGCAGCGGCGCGTCAAACAGCACGACGGCCTTGCCGTTGGCATCATGTCCAGTCACGATCCGGCGCGTCGACCTCAATTCCATTTCCGACTCCCTTCCGTTGCCTTCCGGCCATCACTTATAAGCGGTTTTTCTGACCGGACCAGCGCGAGATTCCATTGGCGCGCAACTTGCGCTCGAAATCGCGAACGTCCGCTGGCCGGCGAGCCAAAAGTGCTTGTTCCGCCCACCGGAGCTCTTTCCGATTCGATGGAGTCGGAAGGCGCTCCAGGGCTTTTGTTGTGTCGCATTCTTTCACGGAACACCGGTACCCACTTTTGCGGAAAATGCTCTAATCGTTAACTTCTGCCCTGTAAGTCTATGCCGTGTGCACGGCACCCCGGACGAAGCTCGGGCGGTGGTGTTCGTGTCGCCGAATGGAATGCCTGCAGTCAGCCGCGTCGCGGCGAATGTATCTGATCGAGTATCTGATCGGCGCGCAGCGCAGGAAAATGCCCGGCATGAATCTCGAGATCGATTCTTCCAGCAAAGCAGCATCCTCCATCGTGCCCGAGCCGGGGGCTGCAGATCATGGCGGCTCCTCGGCCTCGACCGAATTCATCAGCTTCGCCATCGATGACGAGCAATACGGCGTCGACATCATGGCGGTGCGGGAGATCAAGGAATGGTCGGGCGTGACACAGCTGCCCAAGCAGCCCGATTATATGCGCGGCGTGCTCAACTTGCGTGGCGTGATGGTGCCGATCATCGATCTGCGCTGCCGCTTCGGCCAAGGCCTGACCGATGCGACGCCGGTCCACGTCGTCATCGTGGTGCAGATCGACAGCAAGACCGTGGGGCTGCTCGCTGATCGGGTGCTGGACATCATCTCGGTCGAGGCTTCGCGCATCCAACCGGTGCCGCAGGTGTCGCGCGGCTGCCGCACCAATTTCCTGTCGGGCCTTGTGACCATCGATACGGCAATGATCGCGCTGATCGACCTCGGCAATCTTCTGTCGCAGCGGGTCGAAAGCGAAAACTTCGCCGCGAGTTGATCGCTGCTGCAGTCGGCCATTCAAATCAAGGAAGAATTGCGTCACCCCGGCGCGTGCCGCGTTGAAAAGCGAGTCGGTTCGGGTAACCTCATCCCGGACTTCATTCGGCGACCGCGAGGGGTTGAGTTTGTCCATGACGGGGGACCTGACAGAGATCCCGGTCGTTGATATTCGCGACGGCGGCACGCCGCGACACGCCCGGCGCAGCGCCGGTCGCGCGCGCGCTTTGCGCGATGCCTGCCTCAGCTTTTTTCCGCGCGCCGCCTTGCCGCTGATCCCGGCGCTTGACAGGGCTTCGCGCCGCTGGCTTGCCCGCGCGCACTCGCCTTACATGCCTGAGATCGCGCAGATCGCCGCTGCGCTGGACTTTTCCGGCGTATGGCTGCTCAATGCCTCCTACCAGTGGGCCTGCACGGCGCGCGCTTGCGAGCAAGATGGCGTGTCGTGGCTTATTCGCACGCTGGATTGGCCATTTTCCGGCCTCGGCCGCTACGTTGAAATCGCCCATATGCGCAGCGCATGCGGCGGCTTCTACAGCGTTACCTGGCCTGGCTATGTCGGCGCGCTGACGGCGATGGCGCCGGGGCGCTTTGCCGCTTGTGTGAATCAGGCGCCGATGCGCCGCCGCACCGTGCATCGCTGGCTGCGCCCTTACGATTTCGCATTGAACACGATTGCGATCTGGCGATCAGCCGATCTGATGCCGCCGGATCAATTGCTGCGTCAGACTTTCGAGGCTTGCGGCAGTTACGCCGCGGCGCGGCGTGTCCTGGAGATGACGCCGGTGGCGCGTCCGGTCATCTTCACGCTTGTCGGCTGCGCGCCTCACGAGCGCTGCGTAATCGAGCGCACCGAGACCGGATTCGCCACGCGCGAGGATCAAACCAGTGCGGCGAACGACTGGCTTCAAGTGCAACCGGGTTGGGAAGGTCGCATCGGCACGCGGCGCTTCCTGACCAGTACGCTCGAAGAAGCGGCGGGCTATAGCCGCGCCCGACGCGAGTCGCTCGAAGCATGGGACGGGCCGCTATCAGCGCCGGATTTCGACTGGGTGCGCGAGCCTGTGCTCAATCCCTATACGCGGCTTGCCGTCGCGATGTGCCCGTCCTCGGGACTGCTGCGCGTCACGGGCTACGACAAGACCGATCCGAGTGCCACGGCAGCCGAGCTACCGGTGCCGGTGACGCGGCCTTGCGAAATCATAGCCTCGCCGCTGCCGCAGGCCGTTTAGGAACAGCGCTTTGACCTGAACGCCGGCGACCGAGCTCCAGGCACCGCAACACGGCTTCCGTTGGCTTAAATTATTCATTATGTTCAATGATATACAGAAAATGCGCAAACCTGTGCTGGCGATCACATCGCGCAGTGCAATCTACGCCTAGTGTGCATCCTGGATAGTGGCGGGAAAACCGGAATAGGTACGGAGCTAGCCATGACCAGAATCTTCACCAACGTCGTTATCGTGCAGCGCGGCTCGCCCTGGAGCCAGATGAAGCACCGGATTATGCAGTGGCGCCGCCGTGCCCGCGCGCGACACGAATTGCAAAACCTCAGCGACAGGACGCTGCGCGATCTTGGCATCACCCGCTGCGATGCGAATTACGAAGCGAGCAAGCCGTTCTGGATGGCGTGATCGAACAACCATTCCTCAGGCGACGTACCGGCATGCTGATGGGCCGCCCATAAGGGCGGCCTGTTGGTTTTTGTGCGTCGCTGCGTGCGAATTTCGCCAGGCGATGCCGAGGATTTTGCTCTCGGGCGATTGCTTCGCGAATTTTGAGCCGCGATTTGCCTCACCTCCTGCGAGTTTTGTAGCATGCGCGCCCCGGCTGCGACGGAAGGGCGCGCGCAAATGCCTAAAATCAAAACCGCAGATGGCGTGAATCTGTATTACGAAGAGGCCGGCGTCGGCACGCCGGTCGTCTTCGTGCATGAATTCGCAGGCGACTATCGCACCTGGGAGCCGCAGCTGCGGTACTTCTCGCGCTCGCATCGCTGCGTCACCTATAGCCAGCGCGGTTATCCGCCCTCCGATGTGCCGAGCGATCCCAACAGCTATGGCCAGGACATCGCACGCAGCGATGTGATCGCCCTCATGGATGCGCTCGGCATCGAACGCGCGCATGTCGTCGGCCATTCGATGGGCGCATATACCTCGCTGCATGTTGGCATGCACGATCCGCAGCGCTGCATTTCGGTCACCGCCGCCGGATGCGGCTGGGGTTCGTTGCCGGATCCCGCGGCACGCGCGGCGATGCGTGTGCAGGCGGCGGAAACCGCGAAAATGTTCACTGAGAAAAGCATGGCGGAAGCGGCGGCGATCTATTCCGATACGCCAACGCGGCAGGCGCAGAAATACAAGGACCCGCGCGGTTATGCCGAATTCGCGCGCATGCTCGCCCAACATTCCTCGCAAGGTCACGCGCTGACCATGACCATGCTGCAGGCCAAGCGGCCGACATTGTGGGACATGGAGGCCGACTTGAGGAAGTTTTCCGTGCCGCTCCTCATTATCTGCGGCGACGAAGACGAGACCTGCCTCGACGGCAGCGTCTTTCTCAAGCGCATCGCGCCGACAGCCGCGCTCTATGTCGTGCCGCGCTCGGGCCACACCATCACCAGCGAAGAGCCGGCGGCCGTCAATGCGGCGCTGGCGGAATTGTTCGCCGCGGCCGAAGGCGGGCGCTGGCTTGCGCACAAGCCGTCGGCGTGAAAGTAAGCCAGCATTCATCTCGCGCGGGACGGTGTCGATCGCAACGTTTGCCGCTGTTCCGGGCACTCGGCCATGCAACTACCTCTTGCCCGCCGGCATCGTGGCCGAGAGGACGGTTCTGGCAATCGCGCCCCAAGCCAAATTCTTCATCGCCACGAGCGGCGGATTGTCGAGCACCGCGACCGTCGCCGCGTGTTGATTGCAGCCCGCGACCAGCACGGAAATCTTGATATCGCCGTCGGTATAATAGGGGTCGCCTTCGCCGTTGCGGCCATTGAGCGTAGGGCCGATGCCGGCGACCTCGTAGATGGTCTGCACCACATGCGCCTTTTTTAGATCGTCGGTCAGGAGATCACGCTCGGCGTCGATGTCGGGGGCGATGTGATGGGTGATGCGCGCGTCATCATGGCTGAAGCCGACGCCGCGATCGAATGTGGCCGCGCCGAGCCAGACCGCCCGGCCTTCCTCGCCGCGTTCGAGAACGCGCCAGAAGCGCACGTGATTGCGGCGATCGGCGTTGCTGCCGACCGGCTTCTCGAAGGCGAGATCCTGCCGCCGATTGTCGTAATACAGATGGCTGACCGGCGCCCGCAGATAGGGCCGGTCGAGCAGCACGCTGCCGACAATCTCGATGCTCGAGCGCAAAGTGATCGGATCAGCCGGATACCAGCCGGCCGCATTCATGCCGCAGAGCACATCCGAGCGCGAGCCGACCAGGCCGACATTGATCGGGTCGCCCGGGATGCCGCTTGCCGTGCGCGTGATCATGGGCATGCCGGCCAGCGCCTCTTGGTGCTCGTAGTGGCGCCAGAGCAGCGGCAGCACGAGATAGGCGATCAGAAAGTAGAGCCCGACAAGCGCGGATGCCGTGGTGAGCAGCAAAGCTCCCCATTTGATATGGTGGGCGCGAATCTGCATCCTGATAGTTTATTGCCAAATGCGCGAGCTAGCTCAGGAATGTGCGGGCCTGCTTCGCAGCATCGCGCGCAGCCGCTGCGGCGTGACCGGTAGCTGCGTTACTGCGCCCGGCCAGCCGAGCGCGTCGTCGATGGCGGCGGCAATGGCGGCGCCGGCGGCATTGGCGCCGCCTTCGCCGGCGCCTTTGAGGCCGAGCGAATTGAGCGGGCTTGGCGCATCCTCGCTGATCAACACTTCCACGCGCGGCACTTCGCGCGCGCTTGGCATGATGTAGTCGGCGAAGCTGACGCAGAGCGGCTCGCCGCGCGCATCATAGCAAAACTCCTCGAACAGCGCGCCGCCAAGCCCCTGCGCCACGCCGCCGATCATCTGGCCCTCCACCAGCATCGGATTGACCGCCTTGCCGATGTCATAGGCGACGACATAACGTTCGACCAGAACCGCGCCGGTATCGCGCTCGATGCGCACAATGGCGACGTGGATGCCGTAGGGGTAGTTCATATGTTGCGACTCGAACCGCCCCTCCGCGGCAAGGCCCGGATCAGCCTCGCCGCGGAGCTGTGAGCCGGGATTGAGCGCACGCGCGACATCGCCCAGGCTAATCGAGGGCCCTTGCGGCACATCCTTGCGCACCACTTTGCCGTCGATCACATCGAGCAAGTCAGGCGGCGATTGGAGAAGACCCGCAGCGACGGCAATGGCCTTCGTGCGCAATTTGGCCGCAGCTCGCCGTGTAGCTTCACCGGCCATCACCGTGACGCGCGAGGCAAAAGTGCCCATGCCGAAGGCAATGCGATCGGTCTGGCCGTGCGTAACGCGCACGCTCCGGTAATCGATGCCAAGCGCATCGGCGCAGATTTGTGCGAGCACCGTCTCCATGCCCTGGCCGACCGAGGTGGCGCCGCTGACGATCTCGACCGTGCCGCCGGTGTCGATGCGCGCCTGCACTGCATCGTATGGCCCAAGCCCGCTCTTCTCGACGAACATGGCAAGCCCCGCGCCGACTGCTTCGCCTGCGGCGCGCCGGCTTTGCAGCTTTTCGCGCAATTTCGGCCAGCCGATATGCGCCAGCGTCTTCTCAAGCAGCACGGCATAGTCGCCGGAATCGTACGTCATTTGCGTGCCGAGCGTATCGAGCGGCCGCGTGTAAGGCATTTCGACCGCCGCAATCAGATTGCGGCGCCGCACCTCGATCGGATCGATGCCGAGCCGCGCAGCGATCGCGTCCATCAGCCGTTCACGGACGAAGGTGCTCTCGAAGCGGCCCGGCGCGCGATAGGTTCCGCACGGCGTCTTATTGGTTAGCCGGATGCGTCCCGCCATGCGATAGGCGCGCACGCGGTAGGGGCCGAGCAGCATGGTGGCGGCGAGATCGGGCACAGTGGCCGCATGGGTGCGGACATAGGCGCCCTGATCGTGAAAGAACTCGCCGTCAATGGCGAGCAGGCGTCCTGTCTCATCCACCGCCGCGCGCAGGCGATAATGCTGCTGGCGCGAATGGTTGGCCGCCAGCAGATGCTCGCGGCGGTCCTCGATCCATTTGACCGGCCGCCGCAGGCGCAACGCGGCAAGACAGACGAGCACATCTTCCGGATAAAGCTCGCCGCGGATGCCGAACCCGCCGCCGGTATGGCCTTCATGCAGATGCACGGTGGCGGGCGAACGGTCCAACATGCGCGCCAGCGCATCGCGATTCCAATGCGGCACCTTGGCGGCGCCAAAGAATTCGAGTACGCCGTGCCCGGCATCAAAACGCGCAATCGCGCCGCGCGTTTCCAGCGGCACGCCGCTGTGGCGGCCGATCTTCAGCTCGAGTGCGACAACGGCGCTCGCGCCGGCAAAAGCCGCCTCGACATCGCCGAAGCCTTTGCGCACGATGGCGGCCTCGGTCGAATGGCCGTCATCGAACAAGGCCGGCGGCGCATCCGCCGCGATCAATTCCGGCAGCGGCTCGATGTCGGCGCTTATGAGATCGGCGGCATCCTCGGCGGCGTAGGGGTCGCTGGCAAAGACGACGGCAATCGGCTCGCCGACATAGCGTACGCGATCCTTGGCGAGGATCGGCTGCCGATAGGGCTCAAGCCCTTCGATACGGGTGAGGCGGAAATCGATCGGCGGAATGTCGGCGACGTCGGCCGAGGTCCATATGGCGACCACCCCCGTCGCCTCGCGCGCCGCCCGCGTTTCAATCGACAGGATGCGGCCGTGCGCATGAGCTGAACGTGCAACCCGCATGTGCAGCTGATGTGCGAACGAAATATCGGCCGCAAAGCGACCGTTTCCCATCACCAGCGGGCGATCCTCGAGCCGCGGCACCGACCGGCCGACAAAAGGTCTGTCAGAAGTCACGGCCGCTTGATCCCTCCAGATGCGCGGTCTCATTGATTCGCTGCACGCAAGTTTTTCCGCGGTTGATATCGATTTCATTAAGACAGCACGGCGTCTGCGCAACGCGCCAAAAGGCCGACAGCGGCTGATCGAGCAGTTGCACAAGCAGTGCGCGATTGGTGCTGTCATGGCCGACCAGGACGATCGTGTCGTCGGGGTGCTGCCGCAGCATCAGACGCAGCACATTGGCCGCGCGCGCCGCAACCTGCTGCAGCGATTCGCCGTTGGGAAACTCCACCAGATGCGGCGCGGCAAACCAGGTTGCGAACAGCACCGGGTCAAGCGCCTTGGCCTCGTCGAAGGTCTTGAACTGCCAGGCGCCGTAATCGATGTCGGTGAAATCGTCGCAAATTTGCGCAGATACGCCGCAGGCCGATGCGATTGCGTCAGCGGTCGCCACGCAGCGGCCCATCGGGCTGGTATAGACCTTGCGCGGGCGCCACGCCCCGGCGATCCGCCTCGCCAAAGCTTGCGCCTCGGCGCGGCCCCGCGCGGTGAGCTCAAGCTGCTCGCGACCGCGGAAGCGCTCTGGCTTGATACCTTCGACATGGCCGTGCCGGGTTAGCAGAACTTTGGTCATGCGGCCAAAATGTTCTTCGCTCGGGGAGGAGCGGACTGCGCCTGTGTGTTACTTCCAGCCGAGCCGCTCGAGGATCGCGCGGCCCATGATCCATTCCAGATCTTCCGCCGAGAGAAATTCGAGCGTTTCGGTGAAATGTGTGATGCGTTGCTTGTACGTCGCCTTATTGTACGAATTGGTCAGATCCGTGCCCCAGTAGCAGCGGCGTGGGCCGAAGGCTTCAAACAATCGCTTGATATGCGGCTTCATATCGGCAAACGGATAGGATTGCGCCGAATAGAACGGCGCGGTGGAGAGTTTGACCGAGACATTAGGGTATTTGGCGAGCTTCGCCGTCTCGGCGATCGCCTCGCCAAGTTTGCCGGATTTGGCGACTTCACCGGTCGTGCCGAAATGATCGGCGATCATGATCAATCCAGGATAGCGTTCGGCAACTGTGGCGAAATGCGCCATCGGCGCGCCGTAGAACATCACAGGCAGATTGTATTTCTCGGCAAGCGGCCAGAACCAGTCGACGCTGCCGTCCGTTAGCCAATGCCACTGGTGCGGATGAAAGGTGAGCCGAATGCCGAGCATGTTCGGCTGCTTCTTCCAGTCCGGCAGGAGGTTGGCCGTATTGGGGTCGTTGACCGGAATGCGTCCCATTACCGCGAAGCGATTTGGATAGCGGCGCACCGCTTCGAGCGCGTAGTCATTGCGATCGCCCTCCCAGGACGGCGGCACGATCACTGCGCGGTCGACGCCCGCTTCGTCCATCATCGGCACCAGCTTTTCGATCAGGAACGGTTCGGGCAGTTGCGCCACGCGGTTTGGCAGCCAGGGCCGCTCCGGCGTGTTGGCCAGCCACAGATGAACTTGCGCGTCCACGATCATTACAGTGCCTCCCGCCTGTCACGCCGTGAGTGTGCCGTGTGAAGGCGCAGGCCGCAATGGCGTCAGGCGCGCCGGCCGCTAGAGCCGTCGCAACGGCATGGTCCAGGCAAGCCACGTGGCAACGGCGGTGAACAGTGCCACCGTGAAGAACGCCGCATGAAAGGCGTTGCCGATTTGGCTCTGCACAATCGCTTGCCGCGCCGGATCGAGCGTCGCCAGCGCCTCGGGCCCGCGCTCGATGACCGTTCCGAACAATCCAGCTGTTTCACGGTCGGTCACGGTTAGCAGCGAAAACAAGACGGCGGATACGGTCGCCGTGCCGAATGCGGCGCCGACCGAGCGTGAGAATTGCACCATGGCGGCGGCGGTGCCGAGCAGGCGCGGTCCCGCGACGGTCTGCACGGTCACCTGCACGACACCCATCACCGTGCCCATGAAGAGGGCGACGCCGCCGAGCGCCCAAGCGATCTGCGTTGCACTCAGATACGGAATGAAGAATGCGAGCAGACACAGCCCGACGGTCGCGCCGATCAAGCCGTAGGTCGGGAAAGGCGCGGTGAAGCCCGTCCTGGTTACCAGTTGTCCGGTTGTCATCGAGCCGATGCCGATGCCGGCGGTGAGCGGCAGCAGCATGAAACCGGTCTCGGCCGGCGAAAGGCCGCGCACGGCACGCAGATAGATCGGCAGGAAGGTGATGAGAGAGACCAGCGCCGCGCCGTGCATCGCCGCCATTGCGTCACTGCGCCAGATCGAGGGCTGGTGGAACAGTTTGGGCGGAATGAGCGGGGAGGCGGTCAGCCGCTCCTGCCATGCCAGCAAGACAACGGCGATGATCCCGACCCCTAGGAGTCCGAGCGCCCAAGGCAGCGTCGCGAGCTCCATGCGCTGCAGCTGTTCCAGCGCCAGAATGACCGGCCCGACGAAGAAGACAAAAAGAACAAGACCCGGCGCATCAAAGCTGGTGCGGCGACGGTCGCCTTGGCGCGGTGGAATGCGAAACACAAATGCGGTCGCCAATAGACCCAAAGGAATATTGACCAGAAAGATCGACTGCCAGCCGAACGCCTGGGTGAGATAGCCGCCGGCAACCGGGCCGAACGAGTTTGATGTAACTGCGATGCCGGCGAGATAGCCTTGATAGCGGCCGCGTTCGCGCGGCGGGATGGCTTCACCGATCAGGGCTTGCGACAGTGTCATCAGGCCGCCGCCGCCAAATCCTTGCAGCACGCGGAAGACTGTAAGCAGTTCGATGTTGGGCGCCAGCGCGCAGAGCAGCGAGCCCAGCATGAAGATCGAGAGGGCCACGATCATCATCAGACGCCGGCCGAACGTGTCGCCGAGGTGGCCATAGACCGGTGCGGCGATGGTGTTGGCGATCAGATAGGCTACGACGACCCAGAACGCGCGCTCGATTTCGCCCAGGCTCGAGGCGATCGCCGGCAATGCCGTGGCGACGATGGTCTGGTCGGCGACGGCCAGAAACATCGGCAGCATGATGGGCGGAAAGATCGCGAAGAATCCCGGCTGCGCCGGCGACGCGGCCGAAGCCGCATCTGAAGCCGCCGCAAGCTTCGGATCAGCGCCGCCTTGCGGCGCGGCAGCTTGCATTTCGCGTGCCGGCCGCTGGAAAGAATCATTCATCGTGCTTTTGGCCGAATGAGACGGAACGGATGCTGCATGATAGCCACTATGATCAATCGTGTGGCCAAGGCAATCGCCGCGCAACGGCCCGCTTGAGTATCCGGTTCGCTGTGTCTGACGCTGAAATTCCCGCGTGCAATGTCTCACCGTTGTGCCTTGAAGTCACGGACGAAGTTGTGCGTTGCAGTCATGCCAAAACTCGCGCGGACCGTGGCGTCCGTCCGGATCGCAACATCTTTCGAGGCAAACGCGGGCACGGCGGGGAGCGTTCCTGGCCGCAATCGCCGCAACATCGCGAACTCAATCTGTCATCTTGTGTGCTCGCGAGCGCAGATGCGCCGGTGCCTTGCGTGCGTATCCGAGGCAGATCTCTCCTGTCGGCCTCTTACTGTTCCCGGCCGCAACGCGGCGATGCAGCTGTGGAGACAAAAGGATGAAGATGCAATTGTTGCTCGCAGCGCTGCTTCCCGCTTCAGGAGATCTGGCAGCACGGCCGCAACAGACGACGGCCGAGCTCAGCTATCCCGAGCTCGGCTATCCCTGGCGCTGGGTCGCTTCCGGCTTTGGTGCCCAATGCACCGCACTCCAACCGCGCCGAATGCGCGTTCGACGAGAAAGGTGGCGGTGAAGCTTTTGCAGCCGCAATAATGATTCGGCTGGCTCGCTGCAGAACGCCTCAAATCAGCTGACATGCATCGGCGGCAATGCGAACGCGGAGCAGAGCTTCAAAAACGCATACCGCAACACTGGCCGGCCGCCTGGAAGGCGACCGGCTTTTTCCTGTGAGCCCATCTGCGCGGGTCGGCCGTAATGATCAGCCGACGTAGCTGACGCGTTCCTGTTCCTTTGCCTGTTCTGCGGTGGCCGGCTGCGCCGGCAATTGCAGAACGGTCGCCTCTTGGCCTTCGCATAGAAGCGTCAACAGCACGTTGCGCCCGTCAGGAAACTCAAGCGCATCGTGATGCGCGGCCATCTTGTCCTTGTTCACTTGCCGGAAGATGGCGGTCTTGTAGTTGATCGTCTTGGTCTTCCAGCCGAGCAGACCAGCCGGTAGGCAGGCCACTTCATTGGCAAACGCCAACTCGGTGCCGGGTAGAATGCAGACCGCCAGTCCTGGGTCGTCTATGGCCGAGAACCCGCGGGTTCCGGTGCCGAAGTCACGTGTTACGAGCTTGTCACCGACTTTTGCCGGCCTCGAACGCACGCTTTGAAGGCTAAAGTCACACATTGGCGACTCCTTTCTTCCCAGATCATTGCGCCAGTCAGCCCCACAACCCCCTCATCAACGAGTCAAAGCAAGATTAGTGCCGTGACCGCAACGGTGGCGGGACATTTCGGCGCAACTAAGGAGTCTAGCCCCATCGAAGCCTCACGAATCACACATTCGCGCGAGCAGCCATGCTCATTCGGCACGGCCGTCGGCAACGTGTCGGTTCATCAGCCCAGCAAGGTGCGCGCCGGCGTCGGCGGGCGGGCAACGGCCCGGACCCATTTTTCGGCAATTTGCCTGCCGCGCAGGCGTTATTCCGCGCGCCCGCGGCAAAAGGCTATAAAGCATCTCTATTGGACGGTAATGCCGCCGACCATGCCGTCCCAGTCGTGATCGGCGCAGCGCAGGTCGTAGGTGCCCGGCGCGCCGGGCGTGAAGAAAAGGTCCTTGCTGTCCCCCGGCTGCATGACGATCTCGCTGTGCTCGCTGTTGAGGACCTCCGGGTTGTCGATCTTCGCCGCAGCGAAAAAGGTCGGTGCAGTGAATTCATGCGTCTGCTTGCCGTGGTTCTCCAGATGCAGACGATAGTGCACGCCGTGTTGAAAAGTCAGATGGTCCGGCTGGAATCGATAATCGATCATCACGACATTGACGGCAACCGGAGCCGGCTGCGCGGCGCCGACCAAGAAGCCGAGCAAAACCCCGACCCCCGCTGGCGCGGAGGGCCCAGCGAGATGTCGAAAGATGCATCGAATCATAAAATCAGGCCCCCGGCCGTTGCTACAGCGCGCCTCTTCCGCGCAGCCGCAGCGGCCGCGCCATTTTTACCAACACCGCCTTGGGCCGGAAATTCTGCCGGCGATTCGCGTGCCAATACCGTCGGCACCGCGCGACATATCAGTGTCCGGCAACCGTCGGCGCTTGCAGGTTGACGCGGCGCACCAGAACGAGCACGAGCGGAATCATCAGCGCGGCGGCGACGGCGCAGGCCTGGAATACATCGATGTAGGCGAGAATGGTCGCCTGTGTCTGCACCAGTTGACCGATGAAGCGCATGGCCGCGCCCATGGCGTCGCTCGCCGAGGCGCCGTGCGCCATGAAATAGTGGGTCAATTGCTGCAGCGTGGCTTTGAACGTCTGCGAGGAGGGTATCGCGTTCTCGACGAGCCGCGACTGGTGGAATTGCGTGCGTTGAATCAGGACGACATTGGCGGCCGAGATGCCGATGCTGCCGCCGAGATTACGGGCGATATTCATGAGCGCCGACGCCTGATTGGTCTTATCCGGCGGCAGGCCGTCATAGGCGATCGCATTGATCGGAATGAACAGGAACGGCAAGCCGACCATCTGATAAACCCGGACCCAGCCGAAATAATCAAAGCTTGCGTCCGGCGTCAGCGAGGTCGAGTACCACATCGACAGCGCGACGGTGGTAAGGCCCAGCACGATTAGATATTTCGGCTGAAAGCGTCCGGTGACCTGGCCGGCGAGCGGCATGACGACCAGCATGGCGATGCCGCCCGGCATCATGGCCAGGCCTGAGAGCATGGCGGTGTAAGGAAAAGTCGTCTGCAACAGCTGCGGCATGATCTGATTTGAGCCGAACAGGATCGCGCCGATCATCAGCATCACGAAAAAAGCCATGCCGAACTGGCGGTAAGACAATAGTTTTATTTCGATGATTGGCACCTCCCGGCTGATCTCCCATGGAATGAAGGCAAGAAACGAAATGGCGGCAAGGCAGCTGAAGGCGGTGATGGTCGGCGATTTGAACCAGTCGTCGATCTGCCCGCGATCGAGCACGACCTCGAGGCAGCCGAGCGACATAGCGATCAGCGCAAAGCCGGCCCAGTCGATCTTGAGCCCGTCGGCGAGCCGCTCTCGACGCTCGCGTTCGAGCGCCTCCGGCTCGTCGACCAGCCAATGCACCAGCAAAAGCGAAGCGATCCCGATCGGCACGTTGATGAAAAAGATCCAGTGCCAAGAGAAGTTGTCGGTAATCCACCCGCCGATCGTCGGGCCGACAGTCGGCGCGACGATCACCGCCACGCCATAGAGTGCGAAAGCCTGGCCCCGCTTGTGCGGCGGAAATGTATCGGCAAGGATCGCCTGCTCGCTGGTCGGCATGCCGCCGCCGCCGAGCCCTTGCAGGACGCGAAAGAAAATCAGCGAACTGAGACTCGGCGCGAGCCCGCACAACAAAGAACTCACGGTGAACAGCGCCACGCAGAGCATGTAGAAGCGCTTGCGGCCGATGACGTTCGACAACCAGCCGCTCGCCGGCAGCACTACTGCATTGGCGATCAAATAGGTCGTGACGATCCATGTGCTCTCGTCGATGCCGGCGGCAAGCGAGCCGGCGATATAGCGCAGCGAGACATTGGCGATCGCGGTATCGAGCACGACCATGAAGGTCGCGATCGACACAACGACCGCGACCAGCCAAGGATTGCGATCGCCGGCGGCGGACCGGCTCGGATCCCAGGCCTGCGTTCGAGCCTGATCGCTCATCGCACTTTCACCGTGGGCACCACAGACATGCCGGGGCCGAGCAGCACGCCGGGTGGCTTGTCGAACACGATCTTGACCGGTACCCGCTGCACGATCTTGACATAATTGCCGGTGGCATTCTCCGCCGGCAACAGACTGAATGCGGTGCCGCTGCCGGGCTGGATCGAATCGACGTGACCGCGGAATGTGCGGCTCGGATAGGCATCGATCTCGATGTCGACCGGCTGCCCCGGGCGCATCCGATCGAGCTGCGTCTCCTTGAAGTTCGCCGTCACCCAGACGTCGCGCGGCACGAACATCATCAGCGCCTGCCCGACGCCGGCATAGCCGCCCTTGGCTGCGGTCAGATGCGCAATGCGGCCGGCCACGGGCGCGGTGATGATGGTGCGCGACAGATTGGCCTCGGCCTGATGGAGCTGCGCCTGCGCGGTCTTCAGTTGCGCCTCCAGCACCGGTTCCTGCTTTTCGGTCGCGACCGCATTGGCCTGGGCGGCGGCGTAGCCGGCCTGACTCTGCAGCAGATTCGATTCGTATTGCTGCGCCTGCTCGACGGTACCGCTGCCATGCTTGGCAAGGGCCTGATAACGGTCCGCTTGCTGTTGTGCGAATGTCAGCGCCGCTTGCGCCTGCGCCACCTGCTTCTGGGCCTGATCGATCTTGGCTTTTTGCGCGACGATCTGCGCCTGGATATTCTCGATGCTGGCTTGCGCTTGATCGCGCTGGGCGACGTAATCGCGATCATCGAGCCGCACCAATTCGGCACCGGCCTCGACCAGCTGATTGTCCGTCACCGGAACGTCGACGATCGCGCCCGCGACCTGGGCGCTGATCTGAACCGTGCGAGCATCGATGAAGGCGTCGTCGGTGGATTCGTAGTTGCGGGCATTGAGCCACCACAGCAGCAGCGCGATCAATAGAACGATCGCGGCGAGGGCGCCCGCGGCGATAGCGGCGCGGCGCCGACGCACGGCACCCCTGAGCGGCGCTTTGTTTGCCGTTTCGCCGGGAACGTCTCGGCCAGGCCGGGATTCCACTTCACGCTGGGCATCGGAACGGCGATCGTTGTCGACGCGTTGCTCCATAATCGAGACTTAACGTTTGGCTCGCCGAGAGGGTTGCGGGCGCATTTGCGCGCGTCGTCGCGCCTGGCCGCGTCGTCGCACCCTAACCGCGTCGCGCCCCTGCTTTTGTCTTAGCCGGTAATGCTGCTGCAGGCCAGTCGGGCCGCCGGCTACGTCGGATTTGCAGTGTGCAGGGCTGCCGAGACCTTCTGCACGAACTCGTCAAGCTCGTCGCCGTTCAGGTCGCTGACCGCCCAAAAATCGAGCCCTTCTTCGGCCCAATGTCGGACATTGTAGCCCTGGATGCTCTCGCCGACCGCGCCGGCATGTCTTGCACCCAGATGCTGCGCGACAAACAGATTGATGACGTGTTTGCGGCGCGCATAGATGATCGAAGCCACCGGCTCGCGATCGATATAGTCGAGCCGGCCGCCGAGCAGCGTGAAGCCCTGTGCAGTGAGATCGATGACCGGCGGCGCCACGTCGAGCTTGCCATTGAACCATGGCTTGACCGTGTGCTGGTCACTGGTCTGCACGTCGGTAAGATGTCCGGCCTGCAATGAGCGGATATGCGCGGAAACGACCTCGTCGGCGACCTGCCGATTTTGGTCGCCGCGGAAAACGCCGATCAGCACCGTCGCGGCAAGCGCCGCCGACAGTGCGGTGCCGATGGAAAAGCCGCCGAGAAACGTGCGCCACCAGCGCGCAAGCGAGCCGTCTTTGGTTGCGACTGGAAACGGCGAAGCGCGGGCCGGCAGCATCGCCGCGATCCGGCTGCGCAGCTGCGCCGGCGCTTGCTCTTTCAAGCGGGCGCCGCCCATCGCATGGCGCAGCGCGCGGATCGATTCGAGCGCCTGCGCGCAACTCCGACAGCCGGCGACATGCGCCTCAACCTCGCGCACATGGCCGGCGTCGAGTTCGCCATCCACAAGCGCATGAAGCAGGATTTCGTTCTCGCTACAGTTCACCGTGATGTTGCCGGATGCGCTCATGACGAGGCCCCCGGCGCTGGTAATGGCGCCGCCGCGCGCGCCGTCTGCGGCCCTGATCCGTCCGCGGCGTTCCAGGCCGCGCGCAGCATTGCGCGGGCTCGCGCCAGCCGCGACATGACGGTTCCGACCGGGACGCCGACGACCTCGGCGATCTCCTGGTAGGACAGGTCGTTCATCTCGCGCAGCACGATGGCTTCGCGAAACACGGCCGGCAAGGTGTCGACCAGCCGCCGGATGGTGGCGTCGTCCTGCGCGCGCAACAGCGCGGTCTCCGGCGAGGCTTGGGTTTCCTGCCACATCGGCTGTTCCGATTTTGGATCGTCCTCCGACCAGTCGGTCGGCGTTTCGTGGCGGCTGCGCCGAGCGAATTCCGCATTACACACATTGCGCAATATCGTGAGAAGCCAGGGTTTCATGGCGTGACCGCGATAGCTGTCAAAGTGGCGCAAGGCGCGCAGATAGCATTCCTGGACGGCATCCTCGGCATCGGCCGTGTTGCGCATGAGATAGCGGGCCAGCGTATAGGCGTCGTCGAGATAGGGCAGCGCGGCGTCGCGAAAACGCCGCGCGCGTTCGTATTCGGCATTGCCTTCACCTGCCATTCTTCGCGCCCGGCCATTTGTTGCGTGCTCGGCACTCACGCCTCAGCCATCAACATGTTACGGCGTGGCGTTGCTGCCCGTTGCGGCTTCTACCACGATCGTACCCACCATGTGCGGATGAATGTAGCAGAAGTATTTGTAGGTTCCGGGCGTGGTGAAAGTGAACGAGTAGCTGTCGTCAGTATCGAGCGCCTTCGAACGCGTGAAGCCGTTGCCGGTCGCGGCAATCCCGTGCGGGATGTCATCCTTGTTGGTCCAGGTTACCGTGGTGCCGGCCCTCACCGTCAGGGTCTGCGGCGTGAAGGTGAAGTTGTCGATCGACACGGCACCGGCCGCCGGCGCGCTCTGCGCAAAGCCCGGCAAGGCCGCTGCAGCGAGGCCCAAGGTGCTCACCGCGCCTAGCGCCGCGGCAAGGCAAGCGCTGCGCGCTGTGCTTGAAAGCGTCATCGCAAGCCTCCGTCACGTTTTGAGTGGTGAGTCGATTATGGCGAGCCGCTGCTCGTTCTGTTTGAACGTGACGTCGGTGATGCCGAGCATGGTGCGCAACTGATCGTCCGGCACCTTCATCGGTCCGGGTGAGGGCGCGGTGTCTGGCGCCGGCTGCGGGAAGGCCGTCGAGCGCGCGGTATGGAAGGTGACATTGCCTTCCACTTTCTGCATCACCTGGTGGATATGTCCGTTGAGCACGGTCACCGAGCCGAAACGCTTCAGATAAGACAGCGCTTGCGCGCCGTCCTGCGTGCCCCAGCCCCAATCGGGATAGACGGTCCACAGCGGAATATGCGCAAACAGCACAATCGGCGTCGAAGCCGAAAGATGTTTGACGTCGTCTTGCAGCCATTCCAGCTGATCATTGCCGAGATTGCCGAGCCCGCCGGCCTTCAGATCGACGACATTGACCAGGCCGACAAAGTGCACGCCGTTCGCATCGAAGCTGTACCAGCCGGCGCCCTTGCTGCCGCGTCCATAGCGTTCGCGGTAGAATTTCTGATCGGGATCGAGAAAGTCGTGCTCGCCAGGCACGTAATGCACGTCGAGCCGCGTCTGCGAGATGACGCGGTCCGCGTCGTCGAACTGCGACTCGAGCGACAGATGGCTGATGTCGCCGGTATGAATGGCGAATGCCGGCTTTTGCGGCAGCGCATTAACTTTGGCGACGGCCTCTTCCAGGGTGCCGAGCGCGTTGGGATTGGCCGGCTTGTCGAAGCCGACATGGCTGTCGCTAAGCTGCAGGAACGTGAGGCTCTTGGTCTGTTGTGCGGCCTGCTGCGCTTGCGCCTCGCCCATAATGCCGAGCGCGTGGGGCACGCCGCCGGAAATCGTCCACAACACACCGGTTCCGGCCCAGGTCATACATTCGAGAACTCTGCGGCGGCTGACGCCGTCGTCGCGGTCGGATTCGCTCATCGCCTTTCTCTCCTCTCAAGCCTTGAGCCCCGCGGATTGCGGCTTCTCGGCTTCCGAGGAGGTGATCGCGGCGGGCCACAATTTATTCCCCGGCGTGCATATCGGGGTCTCGATATTGGTATGGTCGTCCGGCACCGAACGCTGCTATACCGACCGCTCGTTTGAGCATGATTTTTCTCCGGCCGCCGACTTCGTAGAGGGATCATGCTTCAGCCAACCGTCTCTTAGCGCCGGATTCTCGGGTTCCATGCTACAGTCGACATTCCCATCCGTGGAGACACGCACGTCATGGGTTGTCGCCAGTGTGGCGCTTCTGGTCATGGCAATCGCCTTTGGCGCGCCGTGGATTACTGTGGTGGCGCTCAAAGATATTGCCGCCGAGGTCAACGGCGAACGCTCGATTCCGGCCTTTGCCAGCGCGCTGATGTGGATCGGCTCCGGCGCCGGCGGTATTCTCATGGGTCGCGTCGCCGAGCACTTCGGCATCCGCTTCACCGTAATTCTGGGCGCGGCGATGAGCGCCACCGGGCTTGCGATTTCGACGTTAGGCCCGCCCTGGCCGCTCTATATCGGGCATGGCCTGTTCCTCGGCTTTCTCGGCATCGGCGGCATCAATGCGCCGTTTTACGTCTATGTGAGCCGGTGGTTCGACCGGCGGCGCGGCTCGGCTTTGGCTCTTATCTCAAGCGGCTCCTATCTCGCCGGCGCTTTGTGGCCGCCGGTCTTCGCGCGCGCTCTCGCCTATGCGGGCTGGCGCCATACGATGTTGTATTTTGCAGTTTTTGAACTGCTGGTGATCGTGCCGCTGGCGGTGCTCGTTCTGGAAGCGCCGCCGGAAAGTTCGCATCACAAGCGCGAAGCGAGCGCGATCAGGGCAAACAAATCGGTCATGGGCTGGCCGGCCAATCTTGTTTTCGGCTTGCAGATGGGGGCGATCTTCACCTGCTGCATCCCGATGTCGATGCCGCAGGCGCATCTGGTTGCGCTGTGCAGCGATATCGGTATTTCGGCGGCACACGGCGCGGCAATGGTGTCGGTTCTGCTCGGCGCTGCGTTTTTCAGCCGCCAGGTCTGGGGCGTGATCTCCGACCGGATCGGCGGCCTCTATACGATGCTGGCGGGCTCGGCGTTTCAGGCGCTTGGCATGGCGGCGTTTCTCCTGACCCAGGACGAGGTTGGCCTGTTCACGGTCGCCGCGCTGTTCGGCATGGGCTTTTCCGGCCTGGTGCCGGCAAACGTGCTTGCCTCGCGCGAACTATTTCCGGTCGCCGAGGCCTATTGGCGAATGCCGACATTGCTGCTTTGCAGCGGCACCGGCATGGCGATGGGCGGCTGGATTGCCGGATTGCTCTACGATCATTTCGGCTTTTACGCGCCGGCTTTCGCTGCCGGTCTTCTGGTCAATCTGATCAATCTGACGATTGTCGGCACGCTCGCGTTGCGCAAGCGATTTGCGATGGCGGCGTAGTATTTTCGGCGCGGCGGCAAGGGCAAAGCCGTTGTGCGGCGCCGAAGGCGCCCTTGGCAGCCTGATTTGCTCGGAACCCTTGCAGCCGTTTGCGGTCGACGGCGCGAAGCGATCGGAGGCTATTCTCCAAATTTATGGCTTTTGACCTTAGATCAATGCGTCCGCGATCCGGCGCTCGTGCGCAGCACGCGTGCTCCTGAGGGCGCATTTGCCTTAATCACCGTCAGCCCCGCCCGCGCGGCGCAGAACTCCTGGACTGCAGCAACGATCGCCGCACTGGTTCGCGCGCGCCGTTCCGGCGTTTCCAGATCCAATTCCTCCGTCCGATTGACGATCGACCCGGCTTCCAGAAGGACGGCCGGCATGCGCGTCGTCCGCAACACGATGAGTTGATCATAGCGATAGACGCCGGCCGTTGCGTCGAGAAGCTCGCGACGGCGATGCCCCATCAGGGCCAGCGTGTAATGCGGCGTATATTGCACGCCGCGCGCCTCCAACGCGTTTCCGAGCAATCGGCCGAACATCAGGCTGCCTTTGACATCGCCATTGTCTTCGGAAACGAACAGCGCATAGCCGGGATAGTTGTCATTATAGTGCTGCTCCTGGCCCTCGTACTGCCAGGTCTGCAACAAGTTGTCCGGCACCGAATCGTGATGGATCGAGATGAACAGATCGGCGTGCAGGCTGTTGGCCAGCGCGGCGCGGGCGAACAGGCCGCGCGGCGGCGCTTTGTCGGTAATCAGAAGAACAGTGCCGGTAAAGCCCGCATCGAGCAGCGCCTGCTTGACGTCCTGCGCAAGCGCAAGATTGAAAGAGTATTCCGGTATGCCGCGTGCGCTCATCGCGCCGGGGACCTTGACCGTGTGCCCCACGTCGAGCACAACGCGAAAATTCGCCGGATGGCAGTTTGCCATATCCGGTTTCATGGCTGGCTTGGCGGCCGTTGCAGACGTTGATTGCGGCGAGGCCGCGGGTAGTGGAACCGGAGCGGCCGCCGGGCGTATGGCGCCGTAAGGTGGCGCGCTTTGCTGCGCTTTGGCGCTATGCCGGCCGGCAAGCGGCAGGATCAAAAGCGCGGTTGCGATTGCCAGCGCAATGTCTCTTAGGGGCAGCATGAGAATCGCACCATAGCATGGATAGGGACCGACCGCGGCTGTGAGATCGCGACCCGCCGTGCTTTTGCGGTCGCCGTAACCCCAATTGGTCGTCTGCACGCACTTGTACGGGGCCGGTTCCTGTCGTACCAAACAAAGCGGGTTCTTGGGGGTGGGACTGCGATCGATGTCAAAATTTATCGTTGGATGCGTTGTTCTGTTTGTTTGCGCGGTCGGGTATATTTTTATGACCGAGGCGCAGGACTTCGCCGCATTGTTCGGGGCTTTTCGTTCCGAGCCGCTCACTCGCAGGCTGGCCTGGTTCCTCGCCGTTTTGATCCCGCTCGTGCTCATTCCTGCCGCGCTGTGGCTCTGCGACGCGCTGGTCAAAAGCCGCAAGGTCGCGCAAGCACTGGAACTGCGGCTCGGTGGGGTGCACGCCGACATCAATGCGCTCGCCAAGGATCAAGCCGACACCGAAACCGGCATTCGTCATCTTGCCCGCAGCGATCCGGAACACGCTGTCGGCGCGTTACGCGAGCGCCTCAGTGAAGCGGAGCGCATTGCGCAGATCCAAGAGAGCCGCAACGAGGTTGGCGATTTGCCAACACGCGTGGACGCCTTGCGCGCGCAGCAGCAAGCCTTGCGCGAGCGCCTCACGCCCATTCTGGAGAAGCGCCGCGCCATTGCACAGCTTTTCGCCGAGCTCGACAGCCGTGAAAGCGACATCGATCATGCCCTTGACGAGATTGTCAGCGCCGACGACGCCACAACCATCGATATGCGTCTGAAGGGTCTGATGGAGTTCATTCGGCGCGGTCATGAGCGCTGCGCCGAAGTCGAACATGCCGCCAGCACGCTTGCCGGCCTGAAGCAGGATTATGCCGATCTCGCGCAGCGTCTTGCACCTTATGCTGCCGCCGAAGGCGGCGTGGCGTGCCGCCTCAGAGAAGTGAGCGAGCTGCGCAACGATCTCACGAGCGAGATCGAATCGCTGCTGCACACCCCGCAGGGCGACCTCGTCGCGCGCGTACAGGCTCTCACGGACGACAAAAAGAAGCTTAACGACGGCCTCGCCAATCTGGAACTGCAATTTTCAAGGCTCGCGACGCTGCGCCAGGATATCGAAAGCCTGTCCACAAATTTCGATCTTGCGCTGCAGGTCCTTTCGCCTTCGGCGAAAGCGGCGGATGGCGCGGCCGCCGTCGACGAGCTGTCGCAATTCATAAAAGCCACGCAATCGCGCCTCGACGATGTCGAGCGTACCATGGTGAGTTTCGATCAGTTGAGGACGAAGCTTGGCGATTTGCAATCGCGGCTCGCACCGCTCGAATCAAAGAACGGCGGTGTCGCCGATGTACTGGCGCAGCTTAAGGATGCTCGCGATCGGCTCGCCGGCAAGGTTGCGGCGCTCGAGAGTGACGAGGGCGGCAATCTCGCCGCGCGTGTTGCCGATTTCGCTGTCGCCAAGGACGAGCTCGAGCAGCGCGTGGCCAACGTGAGCGAGCATTTCTCGAAGCTCGCCGGGCTCCGCAGCGACATCGCCGGCCTGTTCGACAAATTGTCGAGCGTGGCGGACCGCCGCTGACTGCATTCGCTTTACGCATTTCAGGGGCGACCGGTATTGGGGGTCCCTGAACGCCTTACCGCTTGCGGGCTTGCGCTGCGGTGGGGCAGATTCCCACTGTCACGCTGTGAATGCCGGCCGGACTCCAATGGCTGGCATCGCAAATATCGGGAGGATTGTATGAAGCGGGCATTGCTTTGCCACGCCGCAGCGCTTGCCATGGCTGCGCTGTGGACGGCGCTGCCGGCGCAGTGGAACGTGCCGAGCGCAATCGCGCAGAACGCCTCAACCCAACATGCGAAGGGTCAAAATGCCCCTGCGCCAGGCGCGGCGCAACGCGTGAAGATCGATAGCGACGATATTGGCGGCGTGGTCACCGGACCACACGGGCCGGAAGCCGGTGTCTGGGTGATCGCCGAGACGCATGATCTGCCGACACGTTATGCCAAGATGGTGGTGACCGACGATCAAGGCCGCTTCGTCGTGCCTGATCTGCCGAAGGCCAAATATCAGGTATGGGTGCGCGGCTATGGCCTGGTTGATTCACAAAAGATCGACGCGACGCCCGGCCAGCATCTCAGTCTCGCCGCCCTGCCTGCGCCGAATGACGCCGCCGCGGCGCAATATTATCCGGCGATCTACTGGTTCGCGATGCTGAAAATTCCGGACAAGGATCAGTTCGGCGGCAAGAGTGGGATTCCGGAAAACGTGACGCAGGCCGACTGGCTTACCACGATCAAGAACCAGGCCTGCGTCGGCTGCCATCAATTGGGTCAGCTCGCCACGCGCACCATCCCTGCAGGTCTAGGCACTTTCAAAAGCGGCGAAGACGCGTGGATGCGGCGCGTGCAGGCCGGCCAGGCCTCGCCGCTGATGGTCAATCCGCTTGCCGGCAAGCTCGGCGGCGTGCCGTTCAAATATTTCGGTGACTGGACCGATCGCATCGCCAAAGGCGAATTGCCGTTCGCCAAGCCGCCGCGGCCGCAAGGCGTCGAGCGCAATATTGTCGTCACGACCTGGGACTGGAGCGATGAAAAGCATTATCTCCACGACCTGATCTCGTCGGACAAGCGCAATCCGACGGTCGATGCCAATGGGCCGGTCTACGGCTCGCCCGAATATGCGACCGACCATTTGCCGGTGCTTGATCCGAAGACGTCGAAAGTCACCTACATCACGCCTCCGGAAGGGCCCGATGTGCCGGAAGCTTTGGGCCCCGGCCACGCGGCCATCGAGAAGCCGCTCGCAGCTTCCGCCTATTGGGGCATGGAGAAGATCTGGGACACCAAGTTCGACAATCACAATGACATGTTCGACAGCAAAGGCCGCGTGTGGATGACCGGCACCAATCACGCGCCGGGCACGCCCGCTTTCTGCCGCAAGGGCTCGGACAATCCTTACGCCAAGGCCTTCCCGATCGACAGCAACGAGCGGCAGCTGGCGGTCTACGATCCGAAGACGCAGAAATTCACCTTCATCGATACCTGCTTCGGCACCCACCATCTGCAATTCGGCTTCGACAAGGACGACACTCTCTGGGTGAGCGGCAGCGGCCCGGTGGCCGGCTGGCTCGACACCAAAGTATTCGACGAGACCGGCAGTGCCGAAAAAGCGCAAGGCTGGGCGCCGTTCGTGCTCGACACCAACGGCAACGGCAAGCTCGACGATTACACCGAGCCGGGCAAGCCGATCGATCCGACCAAGGATGCCCGTATCGCCGGCTCGGGGCCCTATGCCGTGATGCCGAATCCGGTCGATGGCTCGGTCTGGTACACGGTGAACGTCTTCGCCGGCCGTCCCGGCATTTTGCGGTTCGATCCCAAGACCAAATTGTCGGAGTTCTATGCCGTTCCGATGCCGGGCTTCGGCCCGCGCGGCGGCGACATCGACTCCAAGGGCGTGGTCTGGGTCTCGCTTGCCAGCGGCCATGTCGGCAGCTTCGATCGGTCCAAGTGCAAAGGTCCGCTCAACGGGCCCAAGGCGACCGGTGATCAATGCCCGGAGGGCTGGACCTTCTACAAGTATCCGGGTCCGGGATTCCAAGGCATCGGCGACAACAGCGCAGAGGCGAGCTACTACACCTGGGTCGATCAGCATGACGCGGTCGGGCTGGGCAAGGACGTGCCGATATCCACGGCCAACGAGAACGACGGCTTCGCCGCGCTGGTTGACGGCAAGATGGTGATGCTGCGGGTTCCCTATCCGCTCGGCTTTTATGCCAAGGGTCTGGACGCGCGCATCGACGATCCGAATGCCGGCTGGAAGGGCAGGGGGCTATGGTCGTCGGAGGGCGATCGTACGCCGTGGCTGAAGGAAGGGGGCAAGGGGAGTCTGCCGCTTGCCGTGCATATCCAGGTTCGGCCCGATCCTTTGGCGCACTAATTCAAGTCTAGCCTTGGAGCACCGGCTTGACGCGTTGATCCCGGCGCGCTGAGCGCGGTGCTCCCAATGACCATCGTCGTTGGCTGCGGCGCGCCGCCGGTTTTTCCCGGGTGTCTTTGCAACGGTGTCTTTGCAAGACGGCTCTGTTAAAGACTGCGGCCTGAGCGGCGGCGTCGCGTTGCTCCGGCGCGGCGGACAGATCGGGTCGCGGGCCTTCTTGATCGAGTCTTCGCGTTCCAGAACAGCGATTGGACGCCGTCGATCAGAACATCCCATGACGCTCAGTCGCAACGCCCCAGCGTGTCGGTGACCTCGAAGCATTCACCGCCATCCACACGGCACCCATTGTGTGGTCATCCCGCCGGCGTTTCCAATCGCGTAAAGCCTTGACTCGTGTGCGCCAGCGAGCCATCCAAATGCCGCCCAGCCTCCGTTTCTTCCCTCTGTGCTGGCATCGGATTAGCCGCCGCTCGCCGTCTGGAGAGAGCCTGCGTATCGATCAAGCGGCGATAGAGTTGCAGGTAATCGTCGGCCATGCGCTCGACCGTGAAGCGGCGTTTGAATGTCGCACGAACCTTGGCGCGGTCCAGTGTTGGGATCCGTGCAATCGCCGCGGTCGCCTCGTTCACGCTTTCGACGATGAACCCGGAAACACCTTCGTCTACAATTTCCGAGACCGAGCCGCATTTGAATGCGATGATGGGCGTGCCGCATGCCATTGCTTCAATGAGCACCAGCCCGAACGGCTCAGGCCAGTCGACCGGAAAGAGCAAGGCGGAGGCATTGCCCAGAAATTCAGGCTTTTCGTGTTCGGCGATCTCGCCGATATATTCGACATTGGGATGAGCCTGCACCAGCGGGCGGATTGTCTGCTCCCAATAGGCTAGATCAACGCGATCTACTTTGGCCGCGATTTTCAATTGCATTCCGGCCTTGACAGCGATTTCGATGGCGCGATCCGGCCGTTTTTCCGGGGCTATTCGTCCGAGAAAGGCGAGGTATCCGCCCGACGGCTTCTCCCGATACGGGAACAACAAGCTCGCGGGGAGCCCGTGATGGACGGTTCCGACCCAATTAGCTGCGCTCAAATATTTGCGCTGGTCGTTCGAAACCGTCACAAGCGGCAAATCCGCAAAGACCTTATAGAACGGCAGGACGTGCGGAAGATCCAAGCGACCATGCAACGTCGTTATTGTGCGGCCGGCAAAGTCGCGCACCAGCGGGCCATGCAGGAAATCGATGTGGAAGTGCAGGATGTCGAACTGATTTGCTCTCCTTCGAACTTCTTCCAACATAATGACATGGTACGGCAACGGATCGGCGACGATCGGACTGAGTCGAAGCGCGACGTCGCAACAGCGCACGAGCTTTGCGGACGTTTGCGAATCGCCGCTAGCAAAGAGCGTGACTTCGTGGCCCCGCCGGACAAGCTCTTCCGTCAGGTAAGAGACGACCCGTTCGGTGCCTCCGTACAATCGCGGCGGCACGCGTTCGTACAGGGGAGCAATCTGAGCGATCCTCATTGACAAGATTCCCTCCAAGTAATTGTGGCAGACGGGATGTTTCGCAGCACCCCGTCTGCCCAAACGACCGTAGCGAGACGGCGTGGCCTCGGCACTCGCTATTTGCCGTTGATGGCGATGCGTTTGACCTTGGCTTGGGCCTGCGGCGCCTTCTGCATCGTGACGGTGAGCACGCCGTTCTTGAACGCGGCGGACACCTTGTCTTCGTCAATATCCTCGATGGGGATGCGCCGCTCGAAGCGGCCGTAATAACGCTCGCTGAACAGCCGGTCCTTGTCTTCCGTCTCGGTCTTCTTCTCGCCGCTGATCGCAAGCACGCCGTTCGACAGCTCGACCTTGACGTCCTTTTCGTCAAGGCCGGGCAATTCGGCGGTAACCTTGATGTCCTTATCGGTCTCGCTCACCTCGACACTGGGCCAGGTACCCGACCAGGCGCGGTCGAATAAACGGTCAGATCCGAACGGGGCGAGATCGAAGCCGCGGAAGACATCGTCGAACAGCCGATTCATCTCGCGATGAAGCGTCAAGAACGGGTTGTCCTCGGCGCGGCGGACGCTCACGTCGCGACCGCGGCTCCAAGGAATGAGATCTCTCATAGCCATTGCATCCTCCTTTCAGTCTTTTTCGGCCAATGTCTCGCGGCACGGCGCATCGCGTCGCCGCACCGCAAGCCCGGCCTTTGGCAGCTTAAGGCCGCTTAAGGCAGCTTAGGCCGCCTTCTTGTGTTCGAGTTGCTGATTGCCGCTGCCGGCATTGATCGTGATCCGGCGCGGCTTCATCGCCTCGGGGACTTCGCGCACCAGATCGATCTTCAGCAGTCCGCCCTCGAAGGTGGCGCCTTTGACCTCGACATAATCGGCAAGGTTGAAGACGCGGCGGAACGGGCGCGCCGAAATGCCCTGGTAGAGATAATGATGCTCGCCCTTTTCGGCCTTGCGGCCTTCGACGGTGAGCACGTTCTGCTCTGCCGTTATGGCGATTTCGTCGAGTGTGAAGCCGGCTAGCGCCAGCGAGATTTGGTAATGATCCTCGCCGGTCCGCTCGATGTTGTAGGGTGGGTAATTGTCCTCGCCGACCCAGCGAGCGGATTCATCGAGGAGATCGAACAGGCGATCGAAGCCGACAGTCGATCGCCACAGCGGAGCAAGATCCAGATTCCTCATAGCCATATCCTCCAGGTGAGCAACATGGATACAAGGCTGCCGGACACCGCGTCCGGCGCCCGCGTCCTGAGCCGAGCCTCGAACTGGCACTCGGCGCCGCATTGTCTGCGGCAAAAAACAAGTTAGAAAACGAGCTCGAAATTTCAAGTGGCGCGCGGAAGTTCGCAACCGTCAGCCTTCACTGCGCGGGGCTGCGTCTGTGGCGGAGGCCGGCCTCGTCAAGAGAGCAGGGAATGAGTCAGCAGATCGACCAGGCAAGAGCGGAGCTGGAAGCGGCGCAATCGGCCCTTGAGGCCGCACTTCGTGCCTGGGATGAAAGCGTCTCCGAGTTGTGGCGCACATCGCTGGCGTTGACGCAGGCACAAAAGCGGGTGACGCGCGCATATGAGCTTTTACGCAGCGCTCTGAAGGCCGAGAACTAGGACCTAGGAATTGGCGGTGATTGCGCAGCGCGCATGTCCGCGTGGCCCGTCGCGACCGGCGATGATTTCGGTGATCCGCGCGCTCTCAAGGCCAGAGCGCATATGTTGTCCGCGATGGCATGCCAGCATCGGTCGCCCTCGCTGCGAGATGCTGTTGGGTCGGCTTCCGCACTTATTTGGCCGTCGCGCAGCTGCAAATATAGATTATTTTCAATGATTTAATTGATACTGCGTCGCGAAGCCGTCCGTTGGCACTCTCCCCTTGACAGTGCCAAACCCGTTCCTACATGGCTTGCCGAAACCGGGCGGCCCAGCTCGATTTTCGTTTTCGTCGCCCGATTGCAAAAGCATGGGTGCGAACATGATTTCAACCTTTGCCGGACCGTTTGACGTTCTGTTCGATCTGCAAAGAGCGCTGGAAGAGCGGTTAGCGAGTGACTGGCTGCACGATCAGACTGCGAGCCTAGGTCCCTTTCCGCCCATCAATGTCTTCCAGCAAGGCGACGACATTCTTGCCATCGTTGAGTTGCCGGGAGTGGACAAAGACAGTTTGCAAATCCAGGCGAAGGAAAACACCATCCGGATCGCCGGCAAGAAGACGGTCGCTTATCCGGAAGGCATCAGCCTGCATCGCTGCGAGCGCACCTTCGGCGAGTTCGACCGCACGCTGTCGCTTCCTGTAAAGCTCAATGCGGATAAAATCAAAGCCGAATACCGGGACGGTATTCTGGCGTTGTTCTTGCCGCGCGCTGAGGACGACAAACCGCGTTCCATCAAGATCAACTGATCACGGATCATAGATTTGGAGCAGTGCCATGGCCGCCGCCCAAGAGCTGCAAGTGCAAAAGAAACGGGACCTGGAAGTACAAAAGAAACGGGAGCTCGAAACCAAAGAAGAGAAGACCGTCCCGGCACGCATCTTTCTGCCAATCACGGATATCTACGAAGCGTCCGACGCCCTGACTGTCATTCTCGAAATGCCTGGTGTCGAGAAAGGCAATGTAAGCGTTCAGGTCGAAGACGGCGCCTTGAAAGTGGAGGGAAGGCTCGAACTCGGCAAATACCAGGGTCTCGTGCCGCTCTATACCGAATACAACGTTGGCCACTATTCAAGAAGCTTTCGGCTTTCGAGCAAGATCGATCAAAGCAAAATTTCTGCCGAGATGAAAGATGGCGTGCTTTTCTTGACGCTGCCGAAGGTCGAGGAGGCACGAGCGAGAACCATAAAAGTAAGCTGACGGTCAAGGTGAACCGAAGCTGCGATCTGAAACACCTGTCGGAGGGAGAAAGGATATGGACGACAGAGCAGAAACCGGCTGGGACATCGACGAACTGTTGCACCCGGCAAACGCCTTCGGCCATCCGTCTGAAGTCGTGAACGACCCGGATCTGACTTTGAACGAAAAGCGCGCCATCTTGGCGTCCTGGGCATCGGATGCTTGCGCCATCGAGGCCTCGCCCGAGCTGCGCGCTCGGGCAGGAGGCCCGTTAGTTCGCTTTGACGACATTATGGAAGCGCTTCGGACTCTCGACAAACAGGCGAACGGCGATAAATACCGACGTGCGCTGCGCCGCAACCGCATCTTCAGTCCGCGTCGACGCGACAATGCCAACAGTTCGGGCCCTCCGTTGCAGTGACAAGGAGTCCGGCAGAGCGGCATGCAGTTTGCGACGAATCCTCAGTGTCATCGCCGGAAGAACAAATCTCGCCCTGGTCGATTTGAGCGAACGGCCCGACCTTCCGGCACCGCGATTGCCGAGAGCGGCAGGATTGGTGGCGAGCATACCGCTGGCCTGCAGTCGGGAAGCTTCTGATCTCCCGGGCTTCTCTCGGGGTCCGGTCAGAATATCTTATCGCACTCCCCAGCGCCGTGAAGAGATGCGCACGAGGGCCGCCTGAGACTGCGATCAGTCGCGCAAAAGCCGCAGCGCCAACGTCGGGCGAGCTTATTCGCAGACGCGAACGCGAGGATAGACCCAGGCTCCGGCATAGCCGTCCCAGTATGGCCGGCCATGGGTCCAGTAGCAGCTCGGGCCATAGACCGGCTCCGGCGCCACATAGACCGGCGGTGGCGGTCCATAGTGCGGGCCAGAGGCGGCGATGCCCAGCAGCGTACCGGCGGCAAGGCCGCCGACGATGCCGGCGGCAACGGCGCCGCCGTCACCGGCTTGCGCCGGGGTTGTCGCAAGGCCGCTCAGCGGCAGCGCCGCAGCAAGCAGCAGAACAGAGCAAATCTTTCGCATTTGGCTCTCCAGGCCCGGGCCTTCGTCTCAGTACGAACAGGACTCTTGCGGAGACTGCACGGAAAAAGTTAGCGCCTCATTAAGCATTGGCAAGCATTGGTGCGTCTGCCGCCGCGCGAGGGCCGGCGCAACCCGCGCCGGCTCAGACGTCGTAGCTGTCATCGTTGCCGAAGCTGCCGGTGTCGTCGAACTCGTTGTCGGCAATGGCGTCCTCTTGCTCAGGCGCATCTGCCTCCTGCTCGGTCATGTCGCTCATATCGGCGAGATTGGCGTCGTCCGACCGGGGGTCGGTTCCACCCCGTTCGATGTCGTCGATACCCGCTTGACGCGCGAGATCGCTGTCGGCGGCATCGCCATGCCAAGGCACCGACGGATGCTCTGGCGCGACCGCAACGGGCTCGGCCGGAATGGCGAAGGCATAAGGATCGTTGGCGAAGCCCGCACGATGGCCGAACATCGAGCGGATCCCGTCCAGCAGAAGTCCGCCGCCGATGACGCCGGCCGCAGCCGAAGCGGCGGTGCCGAGAAACGATCCCCCGAAAGGCGATGCCGCGGGGTAGGAGGGAAATCCGGCCGCCGGCCGCGGCGGCGGATAGTCTGCCTGCGGTTGCGGGGCGAATGCTCCGCCGCTGCCGGGTGCGGCGCGCGGCTGTACCGAGGGCACCGAGCCGCGCGCGGCCTCACGGCCGAACACGGCGTCGCGCATGCTGTCGAGAAAACTGGCGCGCTGCTGCGGCTGCTGGTCGGTCTCGATCTGGCTCTGCAAGTCCTGGATGCGCGCATTGGCACGCTTGAGCGCCTCATCCTGAACCAGCGCCGTCTGCACCAAGGCGTAAAGCGCATGCGGCGCCCGCTTGCTGCCATCGGCGATCAGACGCTCGGCTTCCGCGTCGCGCGGCGCACCTTCGAGCTTGGCCAATCGATCGAAAAGCTCGCTCACCAGCCGCTGTTCCTGGGGTGTCATCGGTCTCTCCCTGCGCAATGCAAGCGAAACCCATGTAGGAAAGCGCACCCGCGGTCGCGAGGGGGTGATCGAAATTGTCGCTTCGCGCCCGGCAGCATCCTCTATGACATGAGAAAGACACCCTTACCGCTGGTCTGCCGATCGAACAGCCGGTAGGCCTCTTCGGCCTGCGTCAGCTGCCAGCGATGCGTGAACAGATGCTCGACATCGATCTTGCGGTCGGCAACAAATTGCGCGCATTCGCCCTGGATGATGGTGGAGAAAGTCCATGAGCCGATGATCGTCAACTGCTTGCGCAGCATATCGGGGCTGACATCGAGCGTGACATTGCCGCCCTCGCCGACAAAGCACACCGTGCCCCAGGCGCGCGTGCCGCGCACCGCCGTGATCCGCCCCTCGGCGGTCCCGGAGGTGTCGAGTGCCAAGTCCGCGCCTTGACCGTGGGTCAGCGCCTTGATGGCGGCGACCGGCTCGTCGGCTTTGGGATCGATCACGGCGTCGGCACCGAATTCCTCGGCGCGCGCGAGCCGCTCGGCGCTGACATCGAGCGCGATCACCCGCGCGCCCATGGCGACGGCCAGTTGCGTCGCCGACAGGCCGACCGGGCCTTGGCCGACGATGGCAATCGTGTCGGCGCCGCTCAAGTCCATGCGGCGCAGCGCGCTGAACGCGGTGCCGGTGCCGCAGGAGATCGCCGCGCCGGTGGCGAAGCTCAAAGCGTCCGGCAGGGGCACGAGCGTATAGGCCGGCACTTTCATATAGGGCGCGTGCGCGCCGTGCCCGGTGACGCCATAAACGACGCTGCCCTCGACGCACATTTGCGACCAGCCGCTCAGGCAATGCCGGCAGATGCCGCAGCCGCTGTAATGGTGCACCATGACGCGCTGGCCGATACGCGCGGTGCGCGCGCTCACAGCTGCTCCGATCTCGGCGACGATGCCGCACGGTTCATGTCCCGCGATGACCGGACCGGTTACCTTGCCAAGCCCAAGCGAAGCGGCGCCACCGGCCGCGCGATAAGGCTTTAGATCGCTGCCGCACATACCGGACGCCTTGATCTCGATTATGACATCACCGGGGCCCGGCGTCGGGTCGGCAAATTCCGCGAGCGCCAATTTGCGATCGCCGAGAAAAGTGATCCCGCGCATGGTTGTCCTCCCGAACTCGCCCAGATGTTTGCGCTGATTTTCAGCTATCTGTTCGAACAGCGCAATGACCCGGCGCTCTCCCGCTTGATTTCAGCATCGGCCTCATGCCGATATTGCCGGCTTGGGTGTTTGTTTTTTAGGAAAGACCAGGAGAGAAACATGGTTCGCGAGCCGTTGCTGACGACTGTCGCCATCGCCGATCTGCGGCCGACCCAGATTACCGTTGGCATGCGCGAGGTCGCGGCCAAGCGCAAAAGGTGGCGCGAAATGGGCGGCAAGAAGAGCGGCAAATTTCTCGGCAAACACATGATCCCGGTGATCCTTGGGCCGAAGAAGCGCCACTATGTGATCGATCATCATCATCTCGCGCTCGCCCTGCACGACGAGAAGGTCAAGGAGGTCGCGGTCACCGTCATTGCCAATCTGAGCCGGCTCGAGCCCGACGAGTTCTGGAACGTCATGGACAATCGGCAATGGATGCATCCGTTTGATGCCGACGGCGTGCGCCGCCACTACAGGGATATTCCGAAGGCTGTGACGGACCTGGTCGATGATCCTTTCCGCTCGCTTGCCGGCGAGCTGCGCCGCGCCGGCGGCTTTGCCAAGGATACCACCCCGTTCTCCGAATTCATCTGGGCCGAATTCTTGCGCCGGCGCATGAAACGCAAAATGGTCGAGCGCGATTTTGACCACGCGGTCGAACAGGCGCTGGAACTCGCCAAGAGCGACGAGGCCGATTATCTGCCGGGCTGGTGCGGTCCATCGCCGGAGGAATGACCGCTGAACTGCGGCGAAATGGGCAGTCGCGCCAACGGGCGGCTTGCGCATGAATTACACATCGCCACACGGCTGCGATTTGCTATAGGGAGCCGAAAGCGGCTAATGAGGGAGGGAGCGCTCCAGGTGTTGCTTGCGGCGTTGCGGTGGAAAATCAATACCTCTCTCGGCATTGCGATGCTATGCGCGGCGGCGGCGCTCGGCGGCTGCAGCGGGGTCGGTTCAAAGGCTCAGCAGCAGGCCACGGTCGATCCTAATCTTTATCCAAGCAATTACCGAAAGCAGATTGCGGTGTTTTTGGAGCAGGAACTGTCGGACCGCGCCGACTTCCACGGCGCCGTCATTTCGCAGCCTGTGCTCAAGCAGATCGAAGAAGGAGCCACACCGCATTACCTGGTTTGTGTGCAGTTCAACGGCCACAGCAAAATCAAGAACAAAATGGTGCTGTTCCTCGCGGGCGAGATCAACCAATTTATCGATGCCACGCCTCAGCAATGCGGCGATGCGGCGTATCAGCCTTTCACCGAGCTGGAATCGGTGGTACCCGAGAGGCGCACCTTCGGCGGGTATGATTTCGGGTATGGTGGTCGATAAGCAATGGTGACTACGGACGTTCTGATCGTTGGCGCCGGGCCGACCGGGCTTACGCTTGCCATCGATCTCGGCAAACGCGGCGTTCGCTGCATGCTGATCGAGCAGAAGCAAGAGCCGGCCTTTTGGCCGAAGATGGAGCGCGTCAACGCGCGCAGCATGGAAATTTATCGGCGCCTCGGCCTGTCGGAGAAAATTCGTGCCGCCGGGCTGCGGCCGGATTGCCCGATGGACGTCTATGTGATGCTCGCGCTCACCGAACCGCCGCTCCTGCATCTAAAATATCCGTCGGTGGCGCAGGCGCAGGCCGCCGGTCGCGTCACCAATGACGGCACAATGCCGCTCGAGCCCTATCAGCTCATCTCGCAATACACGCTCGAGCCGCTGTTGAAGTCGGTCGCCGAAACCATTCCGGCTATTGCCGTGCGCTTTGGCTGTGAATTCTTGTCGCTCACGCAGGATGCTCAAGGCGTGACTGCGCGCGTGCGCGGCGCCGAAGGCGAGCAAGACATTCGCGCCCGCTACCTTGTCGGCTGCGACGGCGGCACGAGCGCGGTGCGCAAGGAGCTCGGCATTGCGCTGTCCGGCGATGGCAATCTGCTTGCGCTGCGCCAGGCGCTCTTCCGTTGCGACGAATTGTTCGAACGGCTGCCGCTCGGCAATGGCGGCGGCAAAGGGCCCGGCAAAGGCCGCCACTATCACGTGGCGGACGACAAATCGACATTCCTGATCATGCAGGATTCGACCAAGCATTGGACCCTGCATTCTGTAGTCGACAGCGACGACGAGATGAAGACGGCGTTCGAGCGTGCGGTCGGCGTTCCCGTCAAATACGAGATGCTGTATTGCGCGCCGTGGCGGCAAAATCTTCTGCTCGCCGACCATTACGGCAAGGGCCGCGTCTTCATCGCCGGCGACGCGGCGCATCTCGTCATTCCGACCGGCGGGCTCGGCATGAATTCCGGCGTCGGCGACGCCATCGATCTGTCCTGGAAGCTTGCGGCGACGCTCGCCGGCTGGGGCGGCCCGGCACTGCTCAAGTCCTACGAAATCGAGCGCCGGCAGGTGGGCGAGCGCAATGTCGGCGCCTCGCGCTATGCCACGATCGGCCGGCGCAAGTGGCGCGGCATGTGGCGGCCGAATATCCGCGACAACTCGCCGGCAGGCGCGGAGACGCGCGCCAAGCTCGCCGCGGTGGCCGATGTCGAGCAGCGCAAGAGCAACGAGATGATCGGCGCCGAGCTCGGCTATCGCTATGTCGATTCACCGATCATCTGCAACATCCCGGGCGGACCGGAGCATCTGTTTCGCGTCTACCAGCCGACCACCTGGCCGGGCGCGCGCCTGCCGCATGTCTGGCTTGACGGCGGCACGCCGATGCAGGATCGCATCCCTGACGGCTACACGATCTTAAGGCTCGCCGGCACCAGAGCTGATGCCGGTGGGCTGCAGCGCGCCATCGCCGCGCGGGGCGCGCCGGTCACCGTGCTCGATGTGCCGGACGATGTCGCGCGCGAGATCTATGGCTATGATCTGATCCTGATCCGGCCCGACATGCACGTGGTCTGGCGCGGCAACGCGGCGCCCGAAGATGCGGGCCATGTCGCGGCTGTGGCCACGGGTCATGCGCTGGCCGACTGACGTCACCGGGGTCAAAATTCATGAATGCGGGATCAATGCGGCCTCCGAGAAGGAGCCTACGACGTCTGGCTGCCGCCAGGACCGGGCCGTTGTGATCGACGACGGAGCGGGCGATACTAACCCGACAATTTCGATCGGATTATCGGCCTGATGAACCCTCATCTTTTTTTCGCGTTCTGCCTTGCAGTCACGATCTTGATTCTGCTTCCTGGGCCGATCGTCACGCTGGTGGTGGCTAATTCTCTCAGCCACGGCAGGCGGATTGGTCTTGCCACGGCGCTCGGGACGGGTTTTGGCAACGCGCTGTTGTTGGCTGCCGTCGCGGCGGGTCTGCTGACGTTCTTTTCCTTCCTCAGCGAGGTGTTTGCGATCATTCGCTGGGCTGGGGCGGCCTATCTGATCTGGCTCGGCCTCAAGGCATGGCGCGGGCAGCGGGCCGGTGCGCTCGAGGCATTCGCGGAGCCCGCGCGATCGGTCCGCGCAGTTTTTGCGCAAGGATTGGCGATCGGCATCACCAATCCGAAGGCGATCGTGTTTTATATCGCTTTCCTGCCGCAATTCATCGATCGCAATCTGCCGGTTGGTCTGCAGCTCTTTGTGATGAGCAGCACCATGATTGTGATCGCGCTGGTGTCCGACAGCGGTTATGCGCTTTTATCCAGCGCTGTGCGCGGCTGGTTCGCTGATCCGCGACGGCGCCGGCTGCACGGCCGAATTGCGGGGACGCTGCTGATCGGAACCGGTTGCGGCCTCCTTCTCACGCGGCGCGGGAGCTAGCACGCGCGGTCGCCGCAAGCGGCGCCCGCCGCGCTCGCGGCAGCATCCATGTCAAGCCTGCGGAATGATCGGCAGGAGCAGATGCGACGGCCGCTTCGCATCGTGATAGACCTTGTGCAGGGTCGTGCGGCTGCTGACGATATGGTTCGGCACATATTCGGCGTTGGTCGCCCCGCCGACGCCGGTCGGCATATCGGCTGCGGCGATCTCGACGCAGATGCGGTGGCCGCGGCGGAACAGGTTGGCGGTCGCCAGGATCTCGATGGCATATTCGGTGATCTCGCCCGGCGTGACCTTCTTCTGTGCCGCGCGGGTGAGCTTGTGCCAGGGCTTCCACGGCTTTGAGCGCTTCGGATCAAGCGCGCGATGGGAGGCTTTCAGCCAGCCGCGCGTCAATTCGCGCTCCGGCAAGTCGCGCGGGATTTCGCGCTCGCCTTCGCGCACGGTGCGCACCGAGACATCCGGGCCGACGTCCTTGAGGATCACAAACCAGTTGGTGTCATCCTGATCGATCGCTGCGAACAGATTGAGCACCGCGGGCCCGGCGACCAGCACGTCCTGCGGCAGCGGGTCGGTGAGATAGCGCAGGCTTTGCACGGTATTGGTCTGCGTCGGCGGCATCTGCACAAAAGCATCGGGCGGCAGATCGTCTTCCGCGCTTGACGGCACGAAGGGCGCGGTCTGCAGCCGCTCCCAGCTGTTGAGATAGAATTTGGTCCATTGCGTCTCCGGCAGCGGCCAGTCGGCGCCCGCGCGCCATTCATTTGCACCCATCACCCAGTAATGCACCGGCGGCTCGTTCATGATGCCGGTGTCGATGCCCTTGAGCCAGTGATCGTGCCAGCGCAAAATCTCGCCGTGCAGCGCATGGAACGGCCGCTCGTGATGCGCCGGTCCGGCGAACATCAGCTTCTTGGGCGCGGAGATTTTCTCGAAATAGTTCTGCGCACCGTTCAGATGCGTCTTGTAGGTGTAGCCGTACCAGCCCGAGCCGGTATAGGTCGGCACTTTGATGTTGGCAAAGCTTTTCTCTGCTTCTTCGACCGCCGCTTCGCTGTCGTAGGGCTCTATGAGCAGCTGAAAAAAGGGCGGCATATGCTGCCCCTTCTGCGCAATGACATTAAAGATGTGCGGATACATCTTGTAGTCGGGATTGTTCATTGCCTCTTGCCACAGCGCCTCCTTGTCGGGCGGCAGCGCGCCGGGCCTGCCCTTGGCGCCGTGCAAGGCGGCAAGATGCATCAAATAATACCGAAACAGGTGAATGACGCCGCCGGGATATTCCTCGCGGAAGCTGCCGAGCACGCCGTAGGCGCCGCGCGGATCGAGTGGCATGATCGCCTTGAGGTGCGGTGGATTTTGCCGCGCCACGTGAAGCTGCTCGGCGCCGAAGCCGGAAATTCCGACCATGCCGACATTGCCGTCGCACCAGGGCTGCCGGGCGATCCATTCGATCAAATCATAGCTGTCCCACTGCCGCGAGCCGCCGGAGTCGGATTTGCCGACGCCGCGCGGCGAGCCGATCACATGCACATAGCCGCGTGAGACCAAAAATCTGGTGTCGCCGGCTTCGAGCGGCCCGGCCCACAGTGACGACCAGGCCGGCTGCGGCGGCAGCGCACTGGCGACGTCAGGGCCTTGCAGATCCTTGTTGTAAATCGCAAACGCCAGAAGCGCGGGGAGCCTTTCTGCGGTGTCGGGCCGATAGACGTCGACTGAAAGATTGATGCCATCGCGCATCGCCACCGCGACGTCTCTTTCGGCGATCATGCCGGTATATTGCGGCGCGCGATCGTAGTGAACCGGCAGGCGATCGCCTGCAGGCGCGAGCTTTTCCCCGACTGTGGTGGTCATTGTTCTTCCCTGCAAATGTGCGAGATTTGTTGTCCGGAGACGGACTCGAGAGAGCTTCGGTCAGCGTCAAGACTTTATTGTTGCACAGCTAAAGGTGTGCCTGAGAAGAATCCGAAGTTCAAGAATGCTGCCGGTCCGCTGCTCGCGAACACTGGCGGCACCGCCGCAGCCCTGGCGACGTCCTCGATGCGCGTCGCCTGAGCGCTACGGCAAAAACACGAGCCCGGTACCCGCGAGCGCTCCGAACACAACGACCACGAGCGGCGGGATGCGCCAGACCGTGAGCAGAATGAAGCCGACCAGCGCGACGCCGAAATCGCGCGGCGAGGCGACTGAATTGGTCCAGACCGGGTTATAGAGCGCGGCGGCAAGAATGCCGACGACGGCGGCATTGACGCCGCGCATGACGGCTTGCGCATCGGCACGTTGCCGGAATGCACTCCAGAACGGCAGCGTGCCGAGCAGAACAAGAATTCCGGGAAGGAAAATGCCCAAAAGGCCCAGAGCGGCGCCGGCCATGCCATTGGGTGAGGCCTTGACGACTGTGCCGAGATAGGCCGCGAAAGTGAAAAGCGGTCCGGGTACCGCTTGTGCTGCGCCATAGCCCGCAAGAAACGCGTCGTCGCTGATCCAGCCCGGGCCGACAAAGGCGCCGCGCAGCAGCGGCAGCACCACGTGACCGCCGCCGAATACCAGCGCGCCCGAGCGATAGAATGCGTCGAACACTGCAAGCCCTTGCGGCGCCCCGAGGCTGCTGAGAATCGGCAGGCCAAACAGCAGAACGAAATACAAAACCAGCGCAACGAGACCGGCGCGGCGCGAGATCGGGATTGGCATGTGACCGGCAGGCGCGGCCGCGTCGCTGCGGCACAGCCAAAGGCCGGCAAGGCCGCCCATTGCGATCGCGCCGATCTGTGCGGCGAAGACGGGGCTGAACAAGATGATCAGCGCCGCTATCATCGCAATCGAAGCCCGCTCACGGTCCGGGCAGAGCGAGCGCGCCATACCCCAGACGGCTTGCGCGACGATGGCGACCGCGACGAGTTTCAATCCATGCAGCAGTCCGGCACCGGCCGGGCCGCGCAAGGCATTTGCACCATAGGCGAAGACAACAAGGGCAATAGCGGAGGGCAAAGTAAAGCCGGTCCAGGCCGCAAGGCCGCCGAGCACGCCGGCCCGCATGAGCCCAATGCCAAAGCCGGTCTGGCTCGAGGCCGGCCCGGGCAGGAACTGACACAGTGCGACGGTGTCGACGAAGGTTTTTTCGTCGAGCCATTTGCGGCGGTCCACGAACTCGTGGTGAAAATAGCCGAGATGCGCGATCGGTCCGCCGAAGCTGGTGAGCCCGAGCCGCAAGAACACGCGCAGCACTTCGCCGGCGCTACCACGCTGCGCGACGACCGATTGCGGTTCGGTGGAAGTCGCGAAGTTCTGGTCCATGTCTGCCTTTCGCCCAAAGTCTAGGCGATTCGAATAAACGTTCGTCGGCGTGCCCGTTTCATAGAGCAATATCCTAGCTGCAGCATCAAATTTGCGAGAAAATTCTTCTGTTTGCGAGGCCAAACCGCATCATATATAGAATAACATTCTTTGCAGGCGCGCGCCGCTCGTGCATTGCGAAAATGAGGCCACGATGACTTCGCCGCTCGACCAAAAAAAGATTAAAGTGACCGGCCCCGTTGTGGTCACAGCCAACCGCACCCGCGATGGCGCGGTCATCTATCGCTGTGCCGACGGCTGGACCACCAATCTCGGTGACGCTGCCATTGTGACCGATGCCGCCGGCGCGCAAGCGCTCATGTCGGCCGCGGCGGCCGACGATCTTGGCGCAATCGGTCCCTATGTGGCGCCGGTGCAGCTTCTGCCCGGCGGCCAGGTGCGGCCCGGCAATTTGCGCGAACGAATCCGCGTCGGCGGTCCGACCATCGCGCTTCCGATCGCAGCGGCGAAAGTACTCGAAAAACATCGCGTGCAAGCGTAGCGGGCCGTCTCGCAAGAAGCCCACGCAGCGGGTAGGGCGCTCATGTACATTTACGATGCATTCGACCGCACCTTGGTCAATGAACGCGTGGCCGATTTCCGCGATCAGGTGGCGCGGCGGCTCGCCGGCGAATTGACCGAGGAAGAGTTCAAGCCGCTGCGCCTGATGAATGGCGTCTATCTGCAGCTCCACGCCTATATGTTGCGCATCGCCATTCCCTACGGCACGCTGTCATCCAGGCAGCTGCGCATGCTCGCCCATGTCGCGCGCAAATACGACCGCGGCTACGGCCATTTCACGACGCGCCAAAACATCCAGTTTCACTGGATCAAGCTTGCCGAATTGCCGAATGCCATGGCCGAGCTCGCCAGCGTCGGCATGCACGGCATGCAGACATCCGGCAATTGCGTGCGCAATATCACGACCGATCAATGGGCCGGCGTTGCGCCCGACGAAATCGAGGATCCGCGCATCTGGGCCGAGCTCATCCGCCAGCATGTGACGCTGCATCCGGAATTCTCCTTCATGCCGCGCAAGTTCAAGATCGCGGTCGGTACCGCGGTGCATGATCGCGCGGCCCTGCGCATCCACGATCTGGCGCTGCGCATGCATTGCAACGAAGCGGGCGAGCGCGGATTCGAGGTGATGGTCGGCGGCGGGCTCGGCCGCACGCCGTTTCTGGCGCAAACGATCAAGCCGTTTCTCGCGACGCGCGACGTGCTCAGCTATGTCGAGGCGGTGCTGCGCACCTACAATCAGTTCGGCCGCCGCGACAATATGTGGAAGGCGCGCATCAAGATCCTGGTGCATGAGCTCGGCGCCGAAGCCTTTGCCAAGGAAGTCGAGGCTGAATGGCAGGCGATCAGGGACGGCGCGCTTGTGCTCGATGACGCAACAATCAAGGACATCGCGAGCCGTTTCAAATATCCGAGATACGAACGACTTGCGGATAATTCGCCGGAATTCGCGCAAGCGCGCAAAACCGACCAACGCTTCGACGCATGGGTGAGCAACTGCGTCAATAATCACAAAGTGCCCGGCTATGCCATCGTGACGCTGTCGCTCAAGCCGGAAGGCGGCACCCCGGGCGACGCGACCGACGTGCAGATGGATGCCATCGCCGATCTCGCGGATCGCTACTCATTCGGCGAGGTCCGCGTCGGCCACGAGCAGAATCTCGTGCTGCCGCATGTGGCGCAGCGCGATCTGCCGGCGCTCTGGCGCGCGCTCGATCCGCTCGGCGTGGCGCTGCCGAACATCAATTCCATCGCCGACATCATTTCCTGCCCCGGCCTCGATTACTGCAGCCTGGCCAACGCCCGCTCGATCCCGATCGCGCAGGAGATTTCACGCCGCTTTAAGAATCTCGATCTGCAGCGCGATCTCGGCCGCCTGCACGTCAATATCTCCGGCTGCATCAATGCCTGCGGCCACCACCATGTCGGTCATATCGGCATTCTCGGCGTCGAGAAGAACGGCGAGGAATTCTATCAGATCACGCTCGGCGGCAAGGCCGACGAGCATGCCAGGCTTGGCGACCTGATCGGGCCGGCGGTGCCCTATGCGCAGGTGGCTGACGTGGTCGAGGACATCGCCGCCGCCTATCTCGAATTGCGCGAGCGTCCCGATGAATTGTTCATCGATACGCTCAAGCGTACCGGCATCGAGCCGTTCCGGGAGCGCGTCTATGCCGCTCGTTGAAAACGGCAAGATCGTCGAGGATCGCTTTGTGCGCATCGGCGCCGACGATCCGATCCCGGATCGGGTGCCGGTCATCGTGCCGGCGGCTCGCTTCCTCGCCGAAGCCGATGCGCTGACTGCGCGTGACGGCTCGCTCGGCGTAGCGTGGCCGAACAACCGGCGGGTCGCGGAGCTGAAGCCCTGGCTCGGACACCTGACTCTGATTGCGCTCGAGTTTCCTAAATTCCGCGATGGCCGCGCCTATAGCCAGGCGCGGCTTCTGCGCGAGCAATACGGTTTTCGCGGCACGCTACGCGCCACCGGCGACGTGCTGCGCGATCAATTCCAGTTCCTGACGCGCGCCGGGTTCGATTCCTTCGAGGTGAGGAAGCCCGCCGACGCGGCCGCCTTCGCCAAAAGCGTGGCACGATATAGCGTGGTTTATCAGCCGGGGGCCGATGGCTCTCTGCCGGCACTGCGGCGAAGGCTGCAGCGTGCGGGGGCGGCGAGCGTGCCGAAAGAATCTTAGCGCGTTTTCCGATTTGATTGAATCGGAAAGCGCTTCAGGGTCTTTGTTTTGTCGCACTTTCTTGCGGAAAAGCTGGCACCCACTCTTTTTGGAAATTGCTCTAAGCGCTGCAGCACGCAGCGCAACTGCATCGGTTTCGGCGCATGGAGCTTCGACGCGACAACTCCGACGCGACTGGCTGGCTTGGCGGCCCCACCGCTTGCTAATATCTGCCCGCGAAAAACCCCATGTCGAGGCCAGCATGACTCCAACCGTAGCCGTAATCGCCCCCGGCGCCATGGGCGCCGCGGTCGGCAAGAGGCTCAGCGATAACGGGCTCAGAGTGCTTACTTCGCTCAAGGGCCGCAGCGCCGCGACCCGGGCGCGGGCGAAAAGCGCCGGCATGAGCGATGCGAGTGATGAGGAGATCGCGCGCAGCGATTTCATTCTATCGATCCTGCCGCCGGGCGATGCACTGTCCTTGGCGCAGCATTTCGTGCCAGTGCTCGCCGCCAGCAATGCCAAGCCGGTCTATGTCGATTGCAACGCGATCAACCCGAAGACGGTCGAGAAGGTGGCCGCCGCGATTGCACCGACCGGCTGTCCATTCGTCGATTCCGGCATTATCGGCCAGCCGCCCAAGCCGGGCGACTCCGGCCCGCGCTTTTATGCCTCGGGTGCCGCGGCGCCGCGCTTCGCCACCCTGCGGGACTACGGGATCGATGTCCGTGTCCTCGACGGCGCCCTCAGTGCCGCCTCGGCGCTGAAGATGTCCTATGCCGGCATCACCAAAGGTACCCAGGCGATTGGTGCTGCGATGATGCTGGCCGCCACCCGCGCCGGCAATGCCGACCACCTGGTCGCCGAATTCCAATCGAGCCAGAAGGAGATGCTGGCCTGGTTCAAGCGCTCGCTGTCGATGATGCCGCCGAAAGCCTATCGCTGGATCGCCGAGATGCACGAGATTGCGGGCTTCGTCGGCGACGACCCGAGCGCGCGCGAGCTGTACGAAGGCGCCGCGCATTTTTACGAGGCGATTGCCGACGACTTTGAAAGCGATAAGAAAAAGACGGATGCGCTCTTGCGGTTTTTGAACAAGAGCACGCCTTGATCGTCATTGCCGGGCGTGTCCCGGCGACAACCCACACCATGATCGTACGTTCCCCCGACACGGTGCAACGCGCAGCGAAGCGGGGCGACGCACTGCAGATGCGGGGGTTTCGCACGCTCGGTGGCAGGGGCTCAGAGTTTGCAGCGACGCGGCACATCACTCCGTGTCGCGCAGCGCCTGGAAAACACGCCACCGCTCGCTACGGGGCTTGGCTTATTTATTCAGCCACCGTCGCGCAAAGCCCAGCAGCCCCTGCGGCAGGAAGATGATCATTACAATGAAGATCATGCCGAGCGGGATCAGATAGGGGAACTGATCGCCGAAGAAGCGCGACAACAGATCGCGCACCAGTTGAAAGAATCCGGCGCCGACGATCGGGCCGACCAGCGTGCCGATGCCGCCCATGACATTGTAGATCACGGTATCGCCGGAAGTGAGAAAATAGACGAAGTCGGGTGCGGCGAACTGGTTTTGCAGCGCGTAGAGCACGCCGGCAAGCCCTGCGAACAGGCCGGAGAACATCACCGACACCATCTTGTAGCGCTCCACCGCATAGCCGATGGCGCGGGTGCGCGCCTCGTTCTCGCGGATGGACTGGAGCACCATGCCAAACGGCGATTGGGTGATGCGGCGCAGGAACAGATAGGAGGCGGCGACCACCGCCAGCACGAACCAGTGCATCGTCGTCGAGGTGAAGCGCGCATCATAGAGGAACGGCAGCCACAGATGCGGGCGCGAAAAGATCAGGCCGTTCTCGCCGCCGGTCACCGGCGTCCAGGTGAAGATGATCACATAGAAGATCTGGCTGAAGATCAGCGTGGTGATGGCGAAATAGATGTCGCGCAGGCGCGTCGAGAAGAACGCCACGAACAGCGCCGCGCCGGCCGCGCCGGCAAGCCCGAAGAACAGCGCGAGCCACAGATTGGGCGGGCTATGCGCTATGAGTGCGCCGGCTGCGCCATACATGCCGAGGCCGAAAAACGCCGAATGCCCGAACGAGATCATGCCGGTATAGCCGATCAAAAGATCGGACGACATCGCCAGCAGGCCCCAGATCAGGATCTCGGTCAAAAAACGCCGCCAGAATTCCGGCAAAACGAGCGGCGCGACGATCAACAGCGCCATGATCGCGCAAAACCCGATCCAGAATACGGCGGTGTGGCTCAGTCTTGCCTTGCCGAGCGGTCGCACTTTTTCGAGCGGGACGGTCGTCATTTGGGCGTCGATACGAACAAACCGGTGGGACGAAACAGCAGCGTGAGGATCAGCACGACGAAGGACACAATCACGGCCTGCGAGGGATCGACCCAGATCGTGGCATAGGATTCGAGGAGACTGATGAAGATCGCCGCAGCGATCGAGCCGGCGAGATTGCCCATGCCGCCGACAACCACGACGATGAAGGCCTTCAGCACCCAGTCGAGCCCCATCGTGTGGCTGACGCCGACCAAGGGCGCGAACAATACGCCGCTTGCAGCCGCCATGGCCGCGCCGATGGCAAACACGCCAGTATAGACCAGCGGCACCGGGATTCCCATCGCTTGCGCCATGATGCGATCTTGCGCCGTGGCACGGATCCAGACGCCGAACTTCCCGTGTTTGAGAAAAAGCCAGAAGCCGATGATGATGGCGGCGGATAAAACCGCAATGAACAGGCGATACCAGGGATATTGCAGGTAAAACAGGGTGAATGAGGTGCCGAGCGGCTCGGGAATGCGCCGCACCGTCGGGCCGAATTCCCACAGCGCGAAATTCTGCAGGATGAGCGAGACGCCGAACGTGGCGAGGATCGTGTTGAGCGGATCGCGCCCGATCAGCGGCCGCAAGGTCGCGATCTGCAAGCCGGCGCCGATCAGCGCGACGATCAGCGCCGAGGCGGTCAGCGCCAGCCAGAAGCTGCCGGTCATCGCAACAATGACAACGCCGATATAGGCGCCGAGCATGAACAATTCGCCATGGGCGAAATTCACCACGTCCATGATGCCGAAGATCAGCGTCAGCCCGGAAGCGACGAGCGCGAGGATCATGCCGGCGACTATGCCGTTCACTGTCTGAATGATGAACAGGTCGAGCGGAACGGAATGCAAGAAATGGCTCAGCGCATCCATCGCTCACACTCCCAGATATTGCCGGATCACGGGGTGATTGGCATCGACGTCGCGTGAGGCGCATTCATAGCGCACGGCGCCTTTCTCGATAATGTAGAGACGCTCGCTGGCGGCGAGCGTCAGCGGCACGTTCTGCTCGACCAGCAAAATGGCGACACCCTCGGCATGCAGCATGTCGATGATCGTGTGGATCTGCGACACCATGCGCGGCATCAGGCCTTCGGTCGGCTCGTCGAGCAGAATGACCTTGGGTTCGAGCATCATGGCGCGCGCGATCGCCAGCATCTGCTGTTCGCCGCCTGAGAGCGTGCCGCCGGCCTGATTACGCCGCTCGGCCAGCACCGGAAAGAACTTGAACACCTTGTCGAGCAGCGTCTGGCGTTTTTCGTCCGTGACGCCCGCCCGGTCGAAGCCGGTCCGCAGATTCTCCATCACCGTGAGCGCGCGGAAGATGCGCCGGTCCTCCGGCACATAGGCGATGCCGAGCCGTGCCATTTTGTGCGGCGGCAGGCCGGTGGTGACTTGGCCGTTGATCCGCACCGTGCCTTGGCTCGGTCGTACCAGGCCCATGATGGTTTTCAGCGTCGTGCTTTTGCCGACGCCGTTACGGCCAAGCAGGCCGACCACCTCGCCGGGCGCAACCGTCAATGACACGCCATGCAGGATGTGGCTCTTGCCGTAAAAGGTGTGAATGCCGTCGAGCCGGACGAGCGGCTCGGCGCTGCCAGCGGGGAAAGGCGTTACGGCTTCGGCCAAAGCGGTGCTCATGTCTTGAGATAGACCTCCAGAACCTTCGGATTCCGTTGGATCTCCTCCGGCGTCCCTTCTGCAAGAATCGCGCCGTAGTTCAGGACAGTGATGCGCTGGGCGAGCTCCATGACGACCTGCATGTCGTGCTCGACGATCAGGATGCTCAAGTCCTTCGCCGGATCACCGGCGATGCGCTGCACCAGCTCTTTGGTTTCGTCGGTTTCCGCTTGGCTCATGCCGGCGGTCGGCTCGTCCAGACACAGCAGCTTGGGTTCGGTTGCAAGCGCGATGCCGATCTCAAGATTGCGCTGCTCGCCGTGCGAGAGATTGCTGGCGAGCTCTTCCGCCTTGGACAATAGCCCCACCGATTGCAGCGCCGCTTCGGCCTTGGCATTGATGTCGGCGAAAGCGCCGTGATGCGAAACCATGTTCCAGCCGTGGCGGCGCGATTGCGCGGCGATACGGACGTTCTCGAGCACCGTCGCATTCGGCATGATGTTGGTGATCTGATAGGAGCGCGCGATGCCCTTCTGTGAGATCACGTTGGAGGGCAGGCCGGTAATGTCCTCGCCGTCAAAGATGATGCGGCCCGAGGTCGAGCGCAGCACGCCGGTGAGGCAATTGAAGAATGTACTTTTGCCGGCGCCGTTCGGCCCGATAATGGCGTGCACCGCGTTGCGCGCAATCTGGAAATTGATTCCAGACAACGCGGCTAGGCCGCCGAAACGGACGGTCAGCAGCTCGGTCCTGAGGATCGGGGCCGCGGCCGCTCCCCGGTCGCGGACCGGGGAGCCTTGCACGGCGGACGTCTGTGCGCCCACGAAACGACTTTTCTTGCGTTACGCCGCCTGGAACTTGCAGGCCGGCGGCACGTAGGTCTTTTCCTTCGGGACGATCTCTTGCAGATGATAGGTCCCGTTGCCGATGGTGAAGATGAATTCGCGAATGAAGGCCTGATGATCTTCCTTGCGCAGCGTCTTGTCGCCCTGCGGGAAGTCGTCGCTCTCCTTCACTTCGAGACCTTCCAGCGCCTCGATCAGCTTCATAGTGTCGTCACGGCTGTCGAACTTGCACTTCTCCATGGCGATCTTCATCGCGTTCAAGGCTTCGTAGTTCGATTGCACGTATTTGTCCGGCAGCGGACCGGACGGATCGACCTTCGCCAACCGCTTCTTCGCCTCATCAAAGAAGTGGTGCAGATACGGCGTGTTGAGCGCGCCGTCGAACACCGGAATGTAGCGGTTGATCGCGGTGAAGCCGTCGAGCTTGTTGCCGATGGCGATCAGATTGGTCGATTCCGAGATCGAGCCGTCGCCGGCGAATTTGTATTTCTTGCTGAGGCCCATATCGTAGGCCTGATTGGCGAGCGTGACGCCGTCCTTGCCGAAGAAGATGGCGAACAGCCCGTCGAAATCGCCGGAGATCTTTGACAGGAAAGGCGCCATGTCGGCGGTGCCGAGCGGAATGCCGGTGGTGCCGACCACTTCGCCGCCATTCTTTTTGATCTCGTTGGCATAGGCGTCGCGGGTCGACTGACCCCAGGAATAATCGGCAAAGGCGATGTGCCACTTCTTGGCCATTTTGACGAGCGTCGGCGCAAAGGCGACCGCTTGTGCCGGCGCATAGTCGTGCAGGCGGAAGCTGTAGCGATTGCAGGCCGAGGTGGTCAGCGTGGTGTCGAGGCACACCGTGATCATGTTGACAATCTTGGCGTCCTGCCACACCGGCATGCAGGCAAGGCAGATATTCGACAGAAAGCCGCCGACATGCACGTCGATATCGTCGTCGTTGATCATCTTGACGGTCTTCTGGCGCGCTACCGCCGGCGAGCTCTCGTCGTCGACGATCACGAGCTCGACGGGACGGCCGTTGATGCCGCCATTGGCATTGATGCGATCGGCGGCCATCTGCAGGCCGACCACGGCGGTCTTGCCACCGGCCGCGCCCGCGCCGGACAGCGGCTGCTCCGATCCGACTTTGTAGGGCTTCGCGGCGCCAAAGGCTGCACGCCACGGCGCCGGCACCAGCATGGCGGCACCGACCGCACCCGCGCCCCAGCCGATCAGGCGGCGGCGCGTGACCTTGCCGCGATACCAGATATCATCGGCCCAGGCCTCGTTTTTCCAGTTTTCAGTCATTGCGAATCTCCCTCTGGATCAGGTCTTCCTCGGCTGGCCGTTAACAGGCTTCTGGCGTGTTCTTAAGTGCCTTAAACAAACGCGATCTTTGTCCTACTTTCAACCGGATTCGGAGCGGACGCTGGCCGCGGAAGCCGTGATCCTGACGTGTAAGATCGTCGCGGCACGCATAGTGCGACCAGGTCTTTGATGATAAAATGGGCAATAAAATTCGCAGCTCTGCGGATATCTGCAGCAAATTCGTGCGGAGGTCGACAATGGCCACGGTGGCAGCCCTCAAGGATCATGGTGGAACGCTCGAAACGGGGCTGGCGGCGCGGCTGGCGGTGCGGCGAAAAGCGCTCTCGGGCGCAACCTCAGGTCTGGCGCCGGGCTATGTGCAAGCCAATCTCGCCATCCTGCCGCGAACCTTGGCGCAGGACTTTTTGCAATTCTGTCAACGCAACCCCAAGCCGTGTCCCCTGATCGGCGTCTCCGCGGCGGGCGATTGGCGCATTCCGGCGCTCGGCGAAGACCTCGATATCCGCACCGATCTGCCGCGCTACCGTGTCTGGCGTCACGGCGAGATCGTCGATGAGCCATCCGACATTGTGAAATACTGGCGCGACGATCTGGTCGGCTTCGCTATCGGCTGCTCATTCTCGTTTGAACAGGCGCTGCTCGACGACGGCATCGAATTGCGCCACATGACCTGCGATTGCACCGTGCCCATGTATCGCACCTCGGTCGAGACTCATCCCGCCGGGCCGTTCCGCGGTCCGCTGGTCGTCTCGATGCGGCCGATGAAACCTGCCGACGCCATCCGCGCCGTGCAGATCACGACCCGCTTTCCTTCCGTGCACGGCGCGCCGGTTCATCTCGGCAAGCCCGAGCTGATCGGCATCAAGGATATCAATAAGCCGGATTGGGGTGACGCTGTGCCGGTCCATGACGACGAGCTTCCGGTGTTCTGGGCGTGCGGCGTGACACCGCAATCCGTGATCATGGCGGTTAAGCCGGATTTCTGTATCACGCATTATCCGGGATCGATGCTGGTGACGGATCGCCGCAATACTGAATTTGCCATCATGTAGCGAATGGCGAATAGTGAATGGCGCGGCGAATAGGGACTTTCCATTTTGCCGTTCGCTCCTTGCTTCTCGCTTCTACCAGATGCTCATCGATTTCCAGCAGCACTACACGCCGCCCGAGCTGCTCAAGGGCGATCCGTCAAAGGTCGTGGTCGATCTCGACCGTGACGGCAATCCGAACTATCTGCTCAACCCGCTGCTCGCCGATCTTGAACAGCACGTGCGCGTGATGGACGCCGCCGGCATCGATGCGGGTGTGCTGTCCTGCGCTATCGGCTTCGATCAGGCCGATCTCGCCACCTGCAGGTTGATCAACGACCGCATGCGGGAGGCGGAGCGCGCTTACCCCGGCCGCTTCATCGGGCTCGCCCACGTGCCGGCGCTCAAGCCTGCGGAAGCCGCCGCCGAGCTGAAGCGCTGCGCCGTCGAGCTCGGCTTTCCCGGCGCGGTGATCGGCTCGGAATTGCAGGACCAGCCGCTCGACAGCGAAGCGCTGCGGCCTTTCTGGAAGACGTGCGCCGATCTCGGGTTATACGTCTTCATTCATCCGCTGCCACGCGTCATTCGCTGGACGCGCATGGACGCCGACGATCTCGGCCGCATGCTGGGCTGGGAATTTTCGCTCATGACGGCCGCGGTGCGGATCATCAATTCCGGCCTGCTGGACGAGCTGCCTAGCCTGAAAATCCAATTCTCGCATTTTGCCGGCGGGATCGGCCGTTATCTCGGCCGCCTCCGCGGCTTTCAGCAGCGCGACAAGTGGGGCACGGCGCAGGTGCCGCGCCATGGCCGCCAGCCGGCGCAACCGTTCGATCATTACCTCGATCACCGTCTCTATTACGACATCGCCGGCTGGGCCGGGCCGGATCACGCTGCCGAATGGGGCGCCGAATGGGTGCGCTTTGGCTTGGACGAGCTTCCCTTCTCGCAGCTCGTCTTCGCCACCGATTATCCGCAGGCGGTGCGTGAGACAGGCGAAGTCGCCGCTTATGTCGAGGCGGTGCGTGCGCTTGGCGGCAACGGCCGCGCACTCGCGTCGGGCAGCAATGCAGAAAAGCTCATTCCCGATCTTGGCGCGCGTCTTGCTCGGGACCGCAGCGCAGCACAGGTGAGGGCATGAACGATCAGACGATGACGCAAGCAAAGCCGTTCGATCCGGCCGCGCATGGTTGGGAGCGAGTGGAGGGCCACAATTTCGGCGAGCTCGTTGGCCCGATCTGGCGACGCGGCGATCCGCACTTCGGTTTTGTCGCCGCCGAAAAGCACGCCAATCATATCGGCATCGTGCATGGCGGCATGTTGATGACCTTTGCGGATCAGGCCATGGGTATGACCGGCCGTCGTGCCACTGACGACAAGCCGCACGCCACGATCGAGTTGAACATGCAATTCGTGGGCGCGGTGCAGATCGGCGACTTCGTGGAGGCGCATTGCGAGATCGTGCGCATGACGCGCTCACTGCTGTTCATCGAATCGAAGCTGAAGGTCGGCGAACGTCCGGTCGCCGCCGCCAGCGGCATCTGGAAGATTTTGGCAGAAGCATGATGGCTAGAGGATTTTCGGCAAAAGTGGATACCGGTTTTCCGTAAGAAAAAGTGCGACAGAACCGCGAGGGCTGGCCGGTTACACATGCTGCGGATTGCGAAACCTTTGCAACGTCCCGCCCTTCATCACGGAGCCCGGCAGCGGATGGCCGACAATGTCCTCGGCAAGCTTGGCGCATTCGATCAGGGCGTCGAGATCGATGCCGGTCTCGATGCCCATTTCATTGCAGAGAAAGACCAGATCTTCCGTGCAGACGTTGCCTGCCGCGCCGGCATGGCCGGCGAACGGGCAGCCGCCGAGACCGGCGACCGCGGCGTCGTACCGCGTGATGCCCATTTCGAGCCCGGCATAGGCGTTGGCGATGGCAAGCCCGCGCGTGTCATGCAGATGCAGCGCAAAGTCGAGATCGGGCCAGCGCTCGCGCAGCGCGCCGATCACCTGCTTGATCGACAGCGGCGTCGCCCAGGCCATGGTGTCGGCGAGCGTGATGTATTTCAGCGTGACGCCGTGCTCGGCCGCCACACCCAGAATTTGTTGCACCAGCGCGACGACGCGATCGACCGGGACGTCGCCCTCGAAATTGCAGCCGAAGGCGGCCATGATGCTGCCGCGCTCGACCGGAATGCCGGCGGCCTTGTACATTTCGACGATACGGTGCTGGCTTGCCAGCTGTTCCGCCGCAGTGCGGTTCTGATTGCGCTTCAAAAATTTTTCGGAGGCAACCAGCGTGATCGAGCCGCCGAGCGAGAGTCTTTTGTGCGCGAGAGCGCGCTCAAAGCCCTTTTCGTTGAGCCAGAGCGCGGTATAGGCGACACCCGGCCGCGGCGTAATGCCTTCGACGACCTCGTCAGCGTCGGCCATGCCCGGCACCGCCCTGGGATTGACGAACGACACGATCTGAATGTGATCGAGTCCGGTCTGCGAAAGCGCATCAATCAGCTCGATCTTTCGCGCCGTGGGGATCGGGCCTTTCTCGATCTGAAAGCCCTCGCGCGGGCCTTCTTCATTGATATGCACGGCTGCCGGCAGATCGCTCATGATTGGCTCTTTGCTTTGTCCGCGCCGGCAATGACGCCGCCTCGATCTGAAAGCCCTCGCGCGGGCCTTCTTCATTGATATGCACGGCTGCCGGCAGATCGCTCATGATTGGCTCTTTGCTTTGTCCGCGCCGGCAATGACGCCGCGCCGATCGAGTTCCGCAATCTCGTCCGGTGCAAGGCCAAGCGCGGTGAGAATTTCGGCGGTGTGCTCGCCGATCGCGGGCGGCTGGCGGCGCAGCGCGAAATCGTGTTCGCCGATCTCCACTGGTAGACGCGGCACCTTGGTCTGCGCGCCGCTCTGCAGCGCCAGTTTGAGCATGCGGCCGCCCGCATTGAGCTGTGGATCGTCGAATAGATCGCCGGGCCTAGCCACGGGCGAATAGGGAATGGCAATGCGGTCGAACACCTCGATGAGTTCGACAAGCTTGTGCTGTTTCAGGATGTCGGCAACGAGCGGCAGCAGCACCGGCCGCGCGCGCACGCGATCTTCATTGCTCTTGTAGGCGGGATCCCGCAACAGATCGGCGCGCCCAAAATGCTCGCAGAAGCGGCGCCAGTGCCGGTCACTGGTGATGCCGAGGAAAATCTGTTGCCCATCGGCGGTGGCGAATGGCTCGTAAACCGCCCAGGCGCCTTCGCGCGCCGGCATCGGCGGCGGCGGCCGTCCGGTGACCGCCTGGCCAACCATGTGCTGCATCATCAGAAAGCTCGTCGATTCGAACAGAGCGGTCTTCACCATCTGGCCACGCCCGGTGCGGTCGCGCTCGCGCAGCGCCGCTTGTACCGCGATCACCGCGAACATGCCGCCCATGATGTCGACGACCGACGAGCCGGCGCGCAGCGGTTGGCCGGGCGGCCCGGTCATGTAAGCCAGCCCGGACATGAATTGCACGACTTCGTCGAGCGCCGGGCGGTGCTCGTAAGGCCCGCTCAGGAACCCTTTTAGCGCGCAGAAGATCAGTCGCGGATTTTTTGGCGACAGGTCATCGTAGCCGCAGCCCAGCCGGTCCATCGTGCCCGGCGCATAGTTTTCCAGCACCACGTCGGACTTCGCCACGAGCCGGTGCAGCAGCGCGCGACCATCCTCGCATTTCAGATCGATCGCCAGGCTGCGTTTGTTGCGGTTGAAGGCCGGAAAAAATCCGGCGGCAAAGCCGGGCAGGCGCCGCGTGGTGTCGCCCGACGCCGGCTCGATCTTGATCACGTCGGCACCGAGATCGGCCAAAATGAGTCCCGCCGTCGGCCCCATGATGGTGTGGCAGAACTCGAGCACGCGCAGGCCGGCGAGCGGGAGGGGAGCCTTACTCTGGACGGTCATGATCGCTAATCTAGGCTGCCATGGCCGGGCTTGCACCGGCCATCCACGTCTATGCCGCGCCGCATGGCATAACGACGCGGATGTCTGCAAGAGGTGCGGGCCTGACGCAGGGGAGGCGTTATGCAGAAATCATTCGTGCGCGGCGCGCGGGCGCAGACGCGCGCATATTCGCCGGCTGTTATCACGGAAGGCGCGGGCAAGATCGTCTGGCTCGCCGGCCATACCGGCGCCGTGGACGATGCCGGACAGTCGCTCGCCGGCGATTTCGACGCGCAGTGCCGGCAGACCTTCCGCAATATCGAGAAGACACTGGCCGAGGCCGGCGCCAAGCTTGCCGACCTCGTCACCATGACGGTATTTCTGATCGACGCGCGGCACACGACGCGCATGACCGAGCTGCGCACTGAGATTCTCGGCAAGGATTTTCCGGCGAGCGCCGCCATCACGGTGGCCGGCTTCGCGCAGCCCGAGATGATGATCGAGATTCAGGCGGTGGCGGTGGTGGGCCGGTAGCGGCATCCGCTGATTCCGGTGCAAGCGCGTGCGGGCGGGGATCGAGGAGCGCGGCGCGGACATCCCATTGGGTCCCCGCTTTATTGCGGGCGAGCGGTACTCCGATCACGCGCTCTTCGTCCGCGCATCCTTGATCGCGCGCCACAGCACTTCGGGCGTCGCCGGCATCGGCACATGCTTGATGCCGAGCACCGAGAGCGCGTCGACCAGCGCATTGGCCACGGCCGGCATGGCCCCGACGCAGCCGGCTTCGCCGGCCCCTTTGATGCCGAGCGGATTGGTCTTGGTAGGCACCGGATTTGAGTCGACATGAAAGGCGGTGAGATCAGCGGCGCGCGGCATGGCATAGTCCATGAACGAGCCGGTGAGCATTTGGCCGGACGAATCGAATTTGATGTCTTCCATCAGGATCTGGCCGACGCCCATGGCGATGCCGCCGTCGATCTGGCCGTGCAGCAATAATGGATTGAGCACAGTCCCGACATCGTCGACGACATTATAATTCACGATCTCGACCGTGCCGGTCTCCTCGTCGATTTCGAGCTCGCAGACATGCACGCCATTGGGATAGCTTGCGACCGAGCCGCTATAGATCGCTTTCTCGATCAGGCCGGGCTCCATGCCCTTGGGCAGGTTGTTCGGGTCAAGTGAAGCCTTCGCCACTTCTTTGATCGTCAGCGTGCGATTGCTCTTCGGGCTCGAGAAGATGCCTTCGTGGAAATTGATGTCGGCGACATCCACCTTGAGCATATGCGCGGCGATGGCCTTGCCTTTCGCTTCGATCTTCTCCGCCGCCAGCGTGAAGGCCGAGCCGGAAAACGCCGCCGAGCGTGAGCCGCCGGTGCCCTCGGCGAAGAAGACCTGGTCGGTGTCGCCTTGGATATAGGTCACTTCATGCGGGTCGAGCCCGAGCCGGTCGCAGACGACCTGCTTGAACGCCGTCTCATGCCCCTGGCCCTGGTTGATGCTGCCGGAGAAGATCGAAACCGAGCCGGTGCGGTCGAAGCGGATTTCGGCGCCTTCGAGGCCGGCCGCTGCCGAACGCTCGATGGTGTTGGAGAAACCGAAGCCGCGCAGCTTGCCGTTCTTGCGCGCGGCCGCGCGCCGCGCCTCAAAGCCCTTCTTGTCGGCGGCTTGCAGCGCCAGATCAAGATTCTTTTCAAACTCGCCGCAATCGTAGGTGAAGGTCACGCTGGTCTTGAACGGCATGGCGCTCGGCGGAATGGTGTTGCGCTTGCGCAGTTCCGCCGGGTCGATGCCGAGCTGATCGGCGGCGAGATCGACCATGCGCTCGATCACATAGCCGGCCTCCGGCCTGCCATTGCCGCGATAGGGCCGCACCGGCTGGGTATTGGTGAACACGGCGGTGACATCGATATGCGAAGCCGGTGTGCGATAGACACCGGCAAGCGTACCGAGATTGCCAGTAAACGCCGGCATGCCGGTCTGCATATAGGCACCGATCGCGGCGATGATTTTTGCACGGAAGCCAAGAAAATTTCCATCCTTGTCGAGCGCAAGCTCGGCGGTCGTGACATTATCGCGCGCCTGCGCGTCGCAGAGAAAAGATTCCGAACGCGTTGCCGTCCATTTCACCGGCCGCCCGATCAGCTTCGCCGCGCAGAGCACCAGCGCGACTTCGTTGTAGACAGCCGACTTCATGCCAAAGCTGCCGCCGATGTCGCCGCAGACGACGCGGATCTTGCTGTCAGGCACTTTCAGGACATGCTGCGACAGCTCGGTCTGAAACACGTTGGTGCGCTGCAGCGTCGTATAGATCGTGAACCGCCCTTCGATCGGCTCGAATAGGCCGATGCAGCCGCGCGGCTCCATGGTCGCCGCCGTGACGCGGTTGATCACGAAATCATGTTTGACCACATGCGCCGCCTTCGCAAAGGCGGCATCAGTTGCCTCTTTGTTGCCTTCGACCTGCACGAAGCCGATATTGTTCGGGCAATCGTCCCACACCAGCGGCGCGCCCGGCTTGATCGCCTCGCCGGTCGACACGATCGCGGGCAGCGGTTCGTAATCCACCTCGATCAGCTCCGACGCGTCGATCGCCTGATAGAGCGTCTCGCCAACGACAAATGCGACATAGTCGCCGATCATGCGCACGCGATCTTCGGCGAGCGCCGGATAGCGCGGCCGGTAGCCCGGCGCGCCGTCGCGGCGCTTGAGCCCGCCCGGCACCGGCAGATCGCCGAAGCCGGCCATCTTGTAGTCGGCCGCGGTAATCACCGCGAGCACGCCGGGTGCGGCTCTGGCTTTCGACGTGTCGATCGAGCGGATGCGCGCATGGGCGTGCGGCGAGCGCAGCACGTAGCCGTAGACCATGCCGGGAAACACCATGTCGGCGATGTAGCGGCCGTGGCCCTTGACCAGCCGCGGATCCTCAAAGCGCGGGACTGGCTGCCCGATGGCGAATTCCCCCATGAATTCCTCGTCTGTCTGCGAAGCCGGATTGGTAAAGGCGCATACCAAAGACATGCCCGGCGAGCGGCCGGGCAGGAATGCGCGGTCTTACATCGACTATGCAGGGCCTTCAATGTGCGGGTTGCTCAGGGCATGGGCGGCGACAAGGCAGACTTCCGCCGCCGGGGCCTGACGGGAAAAATGGCCGCCCTGCAGCAATGAAGGTTTCGCGCTGCAGCGCCGCCGTCGTGACCGGGCGATGCCCCCTTCAAGACACCCCTACTCGGCGCTACCTTAACGACATGACCGCCGCCGCACCCGAGACATTCGAATCTGCTCTGCGCGCCCGCGCGCAGGCCATGGCCGATGCCTGCACGCGCTGCGGCAAATGCGTCGAAGCCTGCCCGACGACCGAAGCTGCGGGCCTTACGCCTGAGGAGCGCGCCAATCCGGTCGAAGTGATCTCCGGTATCGTCGATCTGGTGCGGCAGGGCCAAGAGAGCAACAGCAGGGCCAACGACGCCGCGCGCAAATGGGCAAGCGGCTGCCTCCTGTCCGGCGAATGCATCAAGGCCTGCGATTACGGCGTCAATCCACGCTTCCTGCTCTATATGGCGCGCATCGCCATGGCGCATGCCAAGGATGCGCCGGCCGAACAGCGTCGCGCCGGCGTCAACGGCTTCCGTCTGGTCGCCCGCGACGTGTCGCATCTGTCGCAGATACAGCTCGACGATGCGCTGCTCGCGCGGCTTGGTCAGGGGCCCAACCGGCCCGCCCGCGATCCCAACGCCAAGCCCGACTTCGTCTTCTATACCGGCTGCAATGTGCTCAAGACGCCACACATCGCTCTGCTCGCGCTCGACATTATGGATGCGCTCGGCGTGACCTATGAGGTGATGGGCGGCCCGACCCATTGCTGCGGCATCGTCCACATGCGCGCCGGCGATGTCGCGGCCTCAGGCCGTCTGGCCGAGAATACGATCGACAAACTATCGCAGAGCAGGACGGGGCAGGTCCTCTCCTGGTGTCCGTCCTGCCAGGTGCAGTTCACCGAGACCACGCTGCCGACGGTTGAGAAGCTGCGCGGCACAAGGCCGTTCGAGATGACGCCGTTCACGCTGTTCGTGCACAAGCATCTTGAACGCTTGCGGCCGCTGCTGCGCCGGCCGGTGCCGATGCGCATCGCGTTGCACCGCCATCCGGGCGTGCGCGGCGTGGTCGAGGCCGCACAGGACATTTTGCGCGCGGTGCCGGGCGTTGAACTGGTCGATCTGCGGCAGCCCGCGGTTGGGCTCCAGAGCAACAATCTGCGCGTGCTGCCGGAGTTTCGCAAGCAGCTGCAACTTGCCGAGCTTGATGCCGCGCAGGCCGCTGCGGTCGATGCACTGGTGGCCGTGTATCATTCCGATCACCGTGAGCTGTGCGCGCACGAGCGCGAGCGGCCGTTCCGCATCATGAATCTCTACGAAATCGTCGGGATGAGCATGGGCCTGCACCGCGACGATCACTACAAGCGGCTGAAGATCATGCAGGACGCCGACGCGATCCTCGCCGATTGCCGGGACCTCGTGCAGAAACATGGCCTCGATGCTGCGACCACACGCCTCGCAGTCCAGGCGATGCTCGACGAACAACCCGCGCCGCTGCGGGAAAGCAGAAACGTGTAAGTGAGATGGCCGCGAAAGCGGCATAGCCCACCACGGCATGCAGGGAAGCCGAAGGGTTCGGCTATCGTTCAGTCTCTCTGCTGTGCCGAGGCGTGGCCGGACGCCTTTTTCGGCGCCCCGCCAATCCGTGAGAGGCAAAACTATCGATCTGATCGGCGAGCAGGCGCCAGCCCTGGGCGAGTTCGAGATAAGCCTGCTTGATCGCCGCATCCTTGGCGGTCTGGGCCGCCGCATAGCATTCGGCGGCATGCTTGCGGAAAAAATCAGAACGCGCAACCAGCATAGCGCCTTCCGTCACCCGGCCAACAAGGGCAACGGCAAGGACTGTTATTTGGTTCCAAGGAATGGACGCGTAGGGTCGGCGCCGCGCGGTCAAGTGCTGCGCGCGATCTTGCCGAGCCGAGCGTTCAGACCCTTATTTCATGTACCTATCGACAAGCATCTGCGCGCTCTGCCGATCCTTTTTCAGAAACGTCGCGAAGTCCGCCGTAGAGCCGGCAACCGGCTCAAGAAAATTCTGGTGGGCGAAGTCGGTGAATCTCGGGCTCTGGAAAATTTTGAGCAATTCATCATGCAGGCGCATGACGATCGGTGTTGGTGTGCCGGTAGGGACCACCACGCCCCAATAGATCGGTCCGGCCGGATAGGCGCCAAAGCCCGCTTCGGCAAAGGTCGGGATGTCGGGCCATTGCGGCGAACGATGCGAGGCGGTGATTGCCAGCACCTTGACCTTGTCGCCCTTGATCTGGCTGACCATGTTGCCAACGCCGATCTTGGTGACATCGATCGTATTACCTAGCAGCGCGCTTGTGATCTCACTACCCCCTTTGTAGGGGATCGCCACGAATTTTGTGTTCCAGTGCTCGCCGAGCCATTGGCGAAAGGCGTCAGTCGTCGTGCGCTCGCCGAGGGTGCCGTAATTGAGTTTGCCGGGCTCGGCCACCGCTTTGGCCCGCAACTGGTCAAGGGAGCCGATGGCGGAGCCGCCGGGCACCATCAGGCCTTCCGTCACATTGTACATATGGATGACCGGGACGAAATCTTTCTCAGGATCGTAGGGCAGGTTTGGGATGGTCAGCGGATTAAAGGACATCGTATCCGGGCTAACGAGACAGAGCGTATAGCCGTCGGGCGCCGCTTTGGCGCAGTCGGTGCCGCCCAGAACCATGGCGGCGCCCGGCCGATTCACTACGACGACAGGTTGGCCGAGCCGCTCCTGCAACTCTTGCGCCGTCAAGCGTGCCGCGACATCGGTGACCGAGCCGACCGAAATCGGCACGATCAGCTTGATCGAATGGTCCGGATAAGTCTGCGCGCTGGCCGGCCGAGCCAACGCTGCCAGCCCCACAATCACAATACCCCACAGCCAATGTCTCATGTTGCCCTCCCTGTCTCGTCTGCGCCCGCTCCAGGCTTATTTTCCGGCGATCCGCCCTTCGAAGGCATCGCTGATGAACTCTTCGATGAGGCGATAGGTCTGCCGCGCGGCGGCTTCGTTGTATTCGGCGACGCCGGGCACGTTCGCTTCCGGCTCGCAGAAGGAATGGACGAGATGACCAAAGGTCAGCATCTGCCAGCTCGCTTTGGCGGCTTCCATCTCTTGCTCGAAGGCGTCGCGCTGCGCTTTGGGCGAGACCGGATCGGCCGCGCCGTGCACCACGAGCAGCGCTGCCTTGACGTCGCCCGGCTTCGCCGCGATCGAGGTTGTGAGGTCGCCGTGCAATGAGATCGCCGCCTGCAGGTCGGCGCCGCTGCGCGCCAGTTCGAGCACATTGCCGCCGCCAAAACAGAAGCCGACCGCTGCTTTGCGGGAGATATCGGCGATGCCACGCTTTTCGCTCTCGCTCAGGAGCGTTGCGAGCGCCGCGGCAATGCGCAATCGCCGCTCCTTGGCGTCGGCGCGCAGCGCATCGGCAAGCTGCGCGGATTCCGGCGGCCCCGCGCTCACCTTGCCGTCGCCATACATGTCGGCAACGAAGCCGATGAAGCGCGAGCCCGCCAGCATTTGGGTGCGCTCGATCGCCTCCTCGGTGACACCCAGCCAATTGGGCGCCACCAGAAGGAGCGGACGCTTGCTGCGCACGCGCTCGTTATAGACCAGCGCGCCGCTAAAGCGTCTGCCGCCAGCCTCATAGGTGACCCGTTCGACTGCCATTTTTTGCTCGCTGCGGATAAGATCGCTCTATTGCGGGATGACTTCGCCGATCAGGCCGGCATCGAAGGCGGTGAAGAACAGCCGCCCGTCCGTCCAGGCGCAGATGCAGCGCGCGCCCGCATTCGCCGCCGGAATTGAATATTCGCCGACCACGCGGCCGTCGGGTTTCATGCGCCCGATTTTGTTGGCGGCATTCGCGGTGAACCAGAGATCGCCATCCGGGGCGACGCAGACGCCACGCAGCGACGAGTTCGGCGTCTCGACCGGATGCTCGGTGATCTTACCGTTGCGATCCATGCAGCCCAGCGAATTTGCGCCGGTTTGCACGAACCAAAGCGTGCCGTTGCAATGCGCGGTCATGGCGCGCGGCTGGCTGTCCGGACTCGGGATCGAAAACTCCGTGACCGCGCCGTCGACAGTGATACGCGCGATACGATTGCCGGCAGCCTCGCTGAACCAGAGTGCGCCGTCGCGTTCGGCAATGGACAGCGGGCGACTGCCCGGCGTGATGCCGTTCTTGAATTCGGTAATGTCGCCCTGCGGCGTGATGCGGCCGATCGCGCTCGCCTCGCTCTCCGAGAACCATACGTTCCCGTCGGGCCCGAGCAGCGTGCCGTCGGGTCCGGCATTCGACGTCGGCAGCGCGAACAGCGCGATTTCGCCGCCCGGCGTCACGCGGCCAATCTTGTTCGCCTTCTTGGCGCAGAACCAGAGATTACCGTCGGAGCCGGGCGTGATGCCGATCGGCATCGCGTGGGGTTCCGGCACGGCAAATTCATCGATAGCGCCGCTATCGACATCAAGCCGCCCGATCTTCGAGGCGCCGCTTTCGCAAAACCACAGCCGGCGATCTGGCCCGGCGATGCAGATATAGGGTTCGCTGTTCGGGCTGGGAATTTTGTGCAGTCGAAAGAGGGGGCCGGCTGTTGAACGGCTCATTCCGCTCACCCTGTTGTACCGTATTGCGATACATGCTGTTCGCTATGTGGCACATGGTAGGCACTGCCGCTTTGGACGAGTCAAGCGGGTTTCTCATCTCGATGCTTTCCTCATTCGAAAAGGTCACGTGCGCCCATCGCGTTTAACGGAACCCTGCCCTGCAGCGGAACCCTGCCCTGAAGCGGCACGTTGGACCGGTACTGCGATGCGCGCGTTGAAAGCTTTCTGGTCGCTGATCAAGCAGACCGCGGCATGCTGGATCGATCACCAGGACTGGTCGCGACGCCTCGCGGCGTTCGCTCATTCCGGTTGAATGCCGGCGTCCTGCACCATCTTCTGCCATTTGCCGAGCTGCAGCTTGATGTAGTCGCCGAGCTCGTCGGGCGTGGAGGAAAAGCCCTCGAAGCCGACATTGCGGAACTTCGCTCTGGTCGCCGGATCGTCGATGACCTGACGCAACGCGGCATTGAGCTTGGTGATTACCGCCGGCGGCGTCCTGGCCGGCGCAACGAATCCAGCCCAGGCATCGAGCTCGAAACCCTCGATGCCGGCTTCATCGAGCGTCGGCAGGTCCGGAAACAGCGCCGAGCGCTTGAGCCGTGTCATCGCAAGTGCGCGCACTTGCCCCGCCGCGACATGCGGCATGGCGACCGTGAAGTCGACGATCATCATCGACACGCGGCCGGCGATCACGTCTTCGATGGCCTGCGGCGAGCTCTTATAGGGCACATGCAGCAGTTCGAGCCCGGCCCAATGCGCAAAGGTCTTGCCGCCGACGATGCCCGCGGTATTGCCGCTGGCAAACGACAGCTTGCCGGGATTGGCCTTGGCATAATCGACCAGTTCCTTGACTGAATGCACCGGCAGGCTCGGATTGACCACGAGCATCAGGGTGAAGCTGCCGACGCGCGTCACCGGGGCGAAATCTTTCACAGGATCATAGCTGACCTGCCGCAGCAGAAACGGATCGGCCGAGAGCGGCGAATTGGTCGCGAGCATCAGCGTATAGCCGTCCGGATTGGCATGCTGCACATATTGCGCGGCAACCGCGCCGTCGGCGCCTGGACGATCTTCCACGATGACCGGCTGCTTCAAAGCGGCGCCAAGCGGGTCGGCGATGATGCGACAGAGCGTGTCGCTGGCGCTGCCAGGACCGAAGACCGCAACAAAAGTGATCGGTCGCGACGGAAAATCATCGGCGAAGAGCGGGGCAGAAAACAGAACGGCCGCCGCGGCCACGACAATGCAATGCAGCTTTTTCATGCGCGGATCCTCCCTGGCTTTGTCGGTTTTTTCTTATTTGTTGTGCGACGGATCGAGCGATCCGCCGCTTATCGTCGGGGGAGGATAGCAGATTTTGCGCCCTGTGGGTGCCCCATTTACGGAAAGCACCGACCCCGCTCATTCGCGCCAAAGCGGGAGCCCCCGGCACCCGCATTCGCGTGGCCGGAGTGTTTGTTCACTCAGCGAATGAACGTGCCGTCGCGCAGTTCGGCGAAAGCCTGCTGCAACTCGGCTTGCGTGTTCATCACGATCGGCCCGTGCCAGGCGACCGGCTCTTCGATCGGCTTACCCGAGACCAGGAGGAAACGTACGCCCGCGTCGCCCGCCTGCACGGTGACCTCGTCGCCGCGGTCGAACAGGATCAGCGAACGATTGCCGGTCTGCTCGCGAACCAGAATTTCGTTGACGCCATCGGTCTTCTCGGTGAGTACGCCGAAAGGTTTTGACGCCGAGCGGAAATCGCCGAAGCCTTCGAATATGTAGGCGAAGGCATGGCGATCGACCTCGACCGGCAACGTCCTGCGTCTGCCGGGCGGCACAAAGACGTCGAGATAGCGCGGATCCGCAGCGACGCCTTCGACCGGACCGCGCCGGCCCCAAAAATCGCCGCAAACCACACGCACGCGGGTGCCGTCGTCGTCGATGATCTCGGGGATATCCGCCGCTTTGATGTCCTGATAACGCGGCGCAGTCATCTTCAGCGAAGACGGCAAATTCGCCCAAAGCTGAAAGCCATGCATGCGGCCACGCGCGTCGCCCTGCGGCATTTCCTGATGCAGGATGCCGCGGCCGGCGGTCATCCACTGCACGTCGCCCGCACCGAGATTGCCGCGATTGCCCAGGCTGTCGCCGTGCTCGACCGTGCCTGCCAAAACGTAAGTGATGGTCTCAATGCCACGGTGCGGATGCCAGGGAAAGCCGGCGCGATAATCCTCCGGCCGGTCGTTGCGGAAATCGTCGAGCAAGAGGAAGGGGTCGAATTCGGAAGTATTGCCGAAGCCGAAGGCGCGGTTGAGCTTGACGCCGGCGCCCTCAATCACGGGCTTGGATGTGACGATGCTCTTCACGGGGCGGATGGACATATGCCTCTCCAGCGGATCGGTTGATTGCGATGAAAAATGGGTGACAAGAGCGCGGCTGCAAGAAGGCACACGGCTGATACCGGTGCGCCTTTGTCGTCGCTGCTGGAATAGCGCGGCAGCCGCACAGCTGTGTTGCGCCCCGCTTCGATTTCTGCGCGCTGACTGAGCGCGAGAGGCAAGTTCCGTCGCGACGCAGGAACGGAGCCTCTGCGCCTGATTTGCTGCCGTGCAGGCAATGAAAGAGAAGCTTTGTGTCTGCAATCAAGTATGGCAACAGCAACAAGACCGCAGGATGGCGGCTTCAGGAAGAGCACCGGAAGCGGCGTGGACACGGATCAGCAGCAAAAAATCCGGACGGCAAAACGGCCCGGCTTGGCATCAGCCAAGCCGGGCGTTCGTTTGTCTCCTGCGCGTCATGGCAGCGTAACCATGCCGCTCCAAAATTGCTGGGCGCCGCCAACATCGACGTCGTATTTGCGGACAAAGGTCAGCTTGCCGTCGCCGCCCATACGGAACACGGTGAGGCCTGCCGCGATCACGCTGCCGTCCGGCCGCGCCACCGGCAGGATGCTCGCCGCAACGAGGAGGCGTCCGCCCGGATCGATGCTGAAGGTGCGCAGCTGCACGCCATGCCCGTCGATGTTCTGGATCCGCGTCGGCTCGCCGGTATTGGCGTCGATTGCATAGACCGCAACGCTGTTTTCGCCCTCGGTCGACATTTTTCGCCCGCCGCTGGGCGACGCCGGAAAAGTGCGATTGGTCAGATAGAGGTACTTGCCGTTGGGGTGGACATGGATCGCACCGGCGCCTTGCTCAGCCTTGCCATGCGGATCAACAAGCGTGTCCTTGATGTAGAGTGGATCGCGCGACAGCCCGGTCGCCGCATCCAGCCGGTAGACGAACAGTTTGTTCTGCCGCTCGATCGAGACAAAAGCCCACGGTTTTTCGGGATGGAAATCGAGATGGCGCGGGCCGAAGCCCAGGCCATTGCCGGGCGCGATCGAGGCGAGGCCTTTCAGAACCCCGTCGGTGAAGCTGAAAGCCTTGATGGCGCCCGGGTCCTCAGGCTTGCCGCTTTCGGCATTGTTGCCGCGCGTCACCAGCAGAACGGTGCGGTTTCCCGGCGCGACCATCACTTGATGCGCGAAGATTCCGGTATCGAGTTTCTCCGGCTGCACGACGGCCGCGCCGATCGTGCCATCGGCATTGAGCCGATGCACAGTGATATTGCTTGGAATGTTGAACGCGGTCAGGAGAAATTGCCCGGTGGCGTCGACGGTGGTGTGAATCGGGCGCGACGGCAGCAGGGCCGGCTCACCATGCGGCTTGAGCGCGCCGGTTGCCTGATCGATGGCCAGTGCATTGGCGAAATGGGCATCGCCGGCGACGCCCGGGCCGCCGGTCGAGGACACGACGTAGAGAAAGCGCCGCGCCGGATGCGGCCAGGCATATTGAATGTTTGCGGGCAGCCCGATCGCGCCGCGCTTGATCAGCGCGGCGCCCTCGATATCGAGATCATACAGCGTCAGCAGCGGCCCGACGCTGGCGTAAAAGACCGTCTTTGGCATGTGGAGCGAACTCTGTGTGAAGCCTCAGGGCGGACATGCGGGCCCAAGTCGCGAGCTCGAAGTCGTCCCCTCCAGGCATCATCTCACTGCGCATGGCGATCTGCCAGTAGGGCATTCGCTGTTCGCGCGCTTAGGCGGCCAGCAGCCTTTCGACCAGCGCATCGATCCGCGCGACGGTGCGGAAATTTGACGGCGTCATATCGCCGTCCGGAATCTTGATCTCAAACTCGGCTTCGATCGCGAGCATGAGATTGACCAGGTCGAGCGAAGAGATGCCGCTGTCGCCTAAATCGTCGTTGCGGCCAATGCTGCGGTCGATCGACCGCTTTTTCAGGATGCTCTGCACAAGGCTTGTGATGCGATCGGATATGGACGAAGTGACGCGGTCCAGCACGGTGAACGGTTCCCGAATTTCGATGCGAAAAATCGGCTCCTTTTCGCAACTTCTGGCGCAGTTCTGGCGCAGCGAAGGCTTATCACACAATAGGTTTTCGATTGGTAACCTTTACGCCAAAGAAGCGCGCTAATTGCGCGCAAAAAGCCGCGGGGAATTGTAAGTTTTGCGCTATTTGGTGCGGTAGCGAACTCATCCGGCGGGGCAGCCGCTCTGGAGCGTGAACTTACTCATGAATCCCCGAACCGCGACGATTCTCGAATCGGATCAGGACATCGGCGCGGCGGCGCGACATGCCGCACGCGGAATTTTGGCGGCGACTGATAATCCGGCCCTCGTCAAAGCCAGCCTGACGTCGCGGGCCGAGCGCGTCGCCGCTATTGCTTCGACACAGGCTGCCGCGGTCGATCGACATTCGCGCTTTCCGGCCGAAGCGATCGCGGCGCTCCGCGCCGAGAAGCTGCTCGGCCTCGCGGTGCCGCGCGAGCTTGGCGGTGAAGGCGCCGGCATCGCGAATATTGCCGAAATCTGTTACCTGCTCGGCCGCGCCTGCGCTTCGACGGCCATGATCTATGCGATGCATCAGACCAAGGTGGCCTGCATCGTGCGGCACGGATCGGCAAGCGCCTGGCATCAGCTATTGCTGCGTCGACTGGTCAACGAGCAATTGCTGCTGGCCTCCTCAACCACCGAAGGCCAAAGCGGTGGCGATATCCGCAACAGTGCTGCACCGATTGAGCGCGATGGCGGGCGCGTTCGCCTGGTGCGGCAGGCGGCGGTGATCTCCTATGGGGCTGCCGCGGACGGCATCGTCACCACAGCGCGCCGCACGCCCGACGCGGCGAGTTCGGACCAGGTGCTGGTCGCCTTTCTCAAAGACGACTACACGCTGACGCCTGTATCCGGCTGGGATGCTTTCGGCATGCGCGGCACGTGCAGCGAAGGTTTCAGGCTCGTCGCCTCCGGTACGAGCGAGCAGATACTGCCGGTCGCCTATGGCAAGATCCATGCACAGACCATGATGCCGGTCGCGCATTTGCTGTGGAGCTCCGTCTGGGCCGGAATCGCGGCGGCTGCGACGGAACGCGCGCGTGCATTCGTGCGCCAGGCCGCACGGCGTTCCGGCGGTGCGCTGCCGCCCGCGGCCGCGCACCTGACGCGGGCGGATGCCTCACTGCGTTCACTGCGCAGTCTGATCGCCGGCGCGTTGCGCCGTTTTGAGGCGGCCGATCCGGCCGCCATCGAGGCCATCGATTTTCAGACCGGTATGAACCTGCTCAAGGTCAATGCATCGGAGCTTGCCGTCGCTGCGGTGATTGGCGCCATGCAGACCTGCGGCCTCGCCGGCTATCGCAACGACAGCGCGTTCGGCATCGGCCGGCACCTGCGCGATATTTTGTCGGCGCCGATCATGATCAGCAATGATCGCATTCTTGCCAATATCGCCGGTGCAGCACTGCTGTCCGGCACGCCAGCCTCGCTGTGCGATTAGAGCTTCGCCGCACAAAAGGAAGCATCGAACAAGGGGCACAAACAGATGAACCTGGCATTCAAGAAGCCGGCCCAAGCGCTGCGTTCGCTGGATTCGATCGCCGAGGCGCTGCTGCTGCCAAGCGGCATCGATGGTGTTTACGCGCGTACCGCGATTTTTGAGAAGGTGATCGACGGGCTTGCCGATCTGATTTCGTCCTATCGCGAGGACAAAACCGAGGTGCTGCGCTTTCCGCCGGTCATGAGCCGCCGGCAGATCGAGAAATCCGGCTACTTGAAGAGCTTCCCGCATTTTCTCGGCTGTATATGCTGCTTGCACGGCGACGAGCGCGAAATTCAGGCCAATGTCGAGCGCTACGAAGCGGGCGGCGATTGGACCGGCGGGCTTTCCGCCGCCGATCTCGTGCTCAGCCCCGCCGCCTGCTATCCGGTCTATCCGCTGGCAGCAAGCCGCGGCCACGTGCCCGCTGAAGGCCTTATCTTCGACGTCGCTTGCGACTGTTTCCGACGCGAGCCGTCAAAGATGCTCGACCGCTTGCAGTCGTTTCGCATGCGCGAATATGTCCGCATCGGCACGCCCGCACAGGTCCAGAACTTCCGCTCGCGTTGGATCAAGCGCGGTGAACGTCTCGCGGCTCAATTGGGACTCAATTACCGCATCGATCAGGCGAGCGATCCGTTCTTCGGTCGCGGCGGCAAGCTGATGGCGATGAGCCAGGTCGAACAGGCGTTGAAATTCGAGCTGCTGGTGCCGATCCATTCCGAGCAGGAGCCGACCGCCTGCGTAAGCTTCAACTATCATCGCGAGCATTTCGGCGCGACCTGGAATCTGTGCAATGCCTCGGGTCAGATCGCGCATACCGGGTGCGTCGCCTTTGGCATGGATCGGCTCGCGCTCGCTTTGTTTGCAACGCACGGCGTCGAGTTCGCGCAATGGCCGACGCGGGTGCGCCAGGCGCTGATGGTGTGATCGGCTAAACGCCCAGAATCGCGTATTCGGTATAAGCGAGATCGCCGAGGCGCGGTCGTTGCGGGCCCTTGAAATATTTCGGCTTGCTGCCGCGGCGGAAGATGCCGACCAGCCCGGGAACAGGCCTATTGGCGTCGAGGATCACAAAAGGCCGGCCGCGCCGCAGCAGATATTTGCCGATCGGACCGGCAAAGCGCGCGAGGTCGGCAATGTCGCGGCAATAGATCAGCTGTGCGCAGGGCACGAAGCCTTTGACCAGGCGCAGCCGAAAGACGAAGGGATAGGCGCGCTCGGACGTCGCACACCAAAGGCTGATGCAGTCATAGGCCGAATGCTCGACAAGCACCGCGCGATCGAAAGCATCGAAGGTGACCGAGGGCTGTCGTCTCACGTCGAATACTTCGGCTTTGCCAGCCGCAAAGACATTCAGCGCCGGCATCGCGATGAACAGGCCGTCGCTGTACCGGCGAAACCCCTGGGCCTCGATAATAGGCCAGGTGTGCGGTGCCGCCGAGATATCGGTATAGGTGACCTCTTTGTGGCGCATCGCTTGCGCCACCAGGAGTGACGCATAGGCGCGAAAGGCGGGTTCGACATACCAGCTGGACAGATTGCAGCGCGCCGAGAGCGCGCCGCCGACCGGCATCGCCGCGCAAATCAGCAAGATCACGCCGACCGGCGCGCCGGCGGTCTCGAGAAGGTAACCATAGCGCGGCAGACCGGGCGGCGGGTTATGCCGCGCGAGCTGCTGCAGCGCATTGACCCAGAAGGCGCGGCCGCGGCTCGGAAAGCCGCGCGTCAAGAGATCGGCGATGGCGGGCGTGTCGCCGTGCTCGATTTGGCGGCAGCGGATTTCTGCAGGCGGCGAAGCCATTCGCGTTGACCACGAAACGGTCGTGAACTTGATCGTAATCGTTCCGCGACTATAGAGGCAGCGAATGAACAAACAGTAGGTCTGGCGGCAATGTCGATAAAATTAACCATAATGGACCAGATGACGCAGATTGCGCGCGAGCACGGCAAGGCGCTTGCGCCGCTGCACGACGATCTGGTGCTTTTGGAGTCCGGACTGGATTCGCTTGGCTTCGCTGTGCTGGTTGCCCGTCTCGAGGATCGGCTCGGCATCGATCCGTTCACGGCGGCCGAAGACGCGGTGTTCCCGGTCACGTTCGGCGATTTCGTGAAGGTTTATGAGAATGGCGCGCGCTGAGGCGCCGTCGCTGCGCCGGCGCGCTGCCCACCATTCGGCAGAGCGCTTCTTCTTCGATCGCTTTGCGAGCGCGCGCTTTACCTCGCTTGCGAGCGCAACCTCGCTCGGCGGTCGACTCGGTGATTTGGCGGGAAGGTCGGTTTTGCTTGCGGCGTCGAGCCAGCTCACGGCGGCACTGGCCCTGATCGAACTCGACGGCGTCGCGCGGCGGATCACGATCCTGCCGCCGGACGTCGCGCCGGATCATTTGGCTGCCTTGATCCGCGGCGCCGAGATCGACGCCGTCGTGACCGATCTTGATCCTCCGCCGGAGGCGTTACGCGGAATTCCGATCCGCGTCGCGTGTGCCCCCACACTGGCAACGGCTTGCGATCTTCCCGCCGCTTTTGCCCAAACCGAATGGGTGATGTTGACGTCGGGCACCACGGGCGTGCCGAAAATGGTCGTGCACGATCTGGCCGGGCTTACCGCGGCCTTCGTCGCGCGCAAGCCGGAAGCCGGCGTCATATGGGGAACGTATTACGACATTCGCCGCTATGGCGGCCTGCAAATTTTCCTGCGCGCGGTGCTTGGCGGCACCTCGCTGATCTTATCGAGCCCCGGTGAGCCGGTCAGCGAGCACCTTGAGCGGCTGGCGCGGCATGGCGTCACCCATCTGCTCGGCACGCCCACGCACTGGCGTCGCGCCTTGATGTCGCCAGAGATCAAAAAAATAGCGCCACGTTACGTTCGCCTCTCCGGCGAGATCGCCGATCAGACAATTTTGGATGCGTTACGCGCAACATTTCCGCAAGCGATCGTCAGCCACGCTTTCGCCTCGACCGAAGCGGGAGTGGCCTTCGAGGTCCGCGACGGGCTTGCCGGCTTCCCCGCACGCTGGATCGGGCAAGCACGGGGCGGCGTCGAGATGAAAGTGAAAAACGGCTCGCTCTGCATTCGCTCGCCGCGCACCGCGTCGCGCTATGTCGGCACCGATATGGCGCTGCGCGATGAGGGCGGCTTTGTCGATACCGGCGATATGGTGGAGCTGCGCGGTGATCGCTATGTGTTCGCCGGACGCCGCGGCGGCATCATCAATGTCGGCGGTCTAAAAGTCCATCCGGAGGAGATCGAGGCGGTGATCAACCGCCATCCGCAGGTGCGCATGTCACTGGTGCGGGGCAAGCGCAGCCCGGTCACGGGCGCGCTCGTGATCGCCGATGTGGTCTTGAAATCGAGCGGTGAAAGCAACGACAGCGCGAGCAGGCAAATCGGTGCGCGAGATCACGCGCTGGTCGAGGGCGACATTCTCAAATTGTGCCGCGATGCGCTGCCGCGCCACAAAGTGCCCGCCGCGATCAGCATCGTGCCGTCGCTCGATGTCGCGGCAACCGGCAAATTGGCGCGGCGCGAAAGCTGAAGCTGAAGCAAGCATGGCCACAGCCGGCACAGCGAAATCCATTCTGGTCACCGGCGGGAGCCGTGGTCTTGGCCTGGGCATCGCGCGCAAGCTCGCGGCGAGCGGTCATCGTGTCGTCGTGGTCGCTCGCAGCGACAGCAAGGAGCTCAACGCAGCAATCGCCGCGGCCAGGCGTGCCAAGCGAGGCGCGCTGCATTTTGCGCCATTCGACCTCGGCGAGGTCGACAAGATCCCCGCCTTCGTGCGCGATCTGCGCAAGCAGTTTGGCCCGCTATTCGGCCTCGTCAACAATGCCGCAATCGGCTTCGATGGCGCGCTGTCATTGATGCACAATTCGCAGATCGAGCAGCTCGTCCGCATCAACACGCTCGCGCCGATCATGCTCACCAAATATGTCGTGCGCGGCATGATGTCGGACAATGCCGGCCGCATCATCAATATTGGCTCGATCATCGGCTTTACCGGCTATAGTGGCCTGTCGGTCTATGGCGCGACTAAGGCCGCGATGCTTGGCTTCACCCGTTCGCTGGCGCGCGAAGTCGGCCGGCTCGGCATTACCGTCAATGCCGTCGCGCCGGGCTTCCTCGACACCGACATGACGCATGGGCTTGCCGGCGAGCAGCGCGAGCAGGTGGTGCGGCGCAGCGCCTTGCGCCGTCTCGCCAGCGTCGACGATGTGGCGAATGCCGTCGAGTTTCTGCTCAGCGACAAGGCACAGAGCGTAACCGGCACCGTCTTGACCATCGATGCCGGGGCAACGGCTTAGCAAGACCGCTAGCGCGCCTCGGTATGTGTCTTGGTCAGCCCGGTTGGCGGACCGTCGATCGCGGTCCAACCGCCATCAACCAGCAGTGCCGTGCCGGTTATGTAGCTCGCCGCGTCCGAAGCGAGGAAGGCAACGGCGGCGCCGACTTCGCTCGGCCGTGCCCATCTGTTGAAGACGGTATGCGCGCCGAGCGCACTCCAGATCTCCGGGCGCGCCCGCAGCGGCCCGACCAGCGCAGTTTCTACGATACTCGGCACGATGGCATTGACCCGCACGCCATACTGGCCCACTTCGGAGGCCAGCCCGCGCACCATCTGTATGATGCCGGCTTTGGTCGCGCCATAAATTGCAAGGCCCGGCTCGAGCGTCGTAGCGCGCACCGAGGAACTCGCGATCAGGCTGCCGCCGCCTTGCTTGACCATCATGCGACCGAAGGCGCGCAGGAAGAAAAACGTGCCGCGCAAATTGAGGTCAGCGACCCGGTCGTATTCGTCATCGGTATAATCCAGCATCAGCTTGCGCACATGGATCGCCGGTGTCGTCACTGCTATGTCGAGTCTTCCGTGCGTGTTGGCGATCGCCGCCGCCATGGCATTGACAGCCCCGCCATCGCCGGCATCGAGCATGTGAACTTCGGCGCGTCCGTTCATTCCAATCTCGGCTGCCGTCGCCTCGGCGCCGGCGCGGTTCTTGTCGGCGCAAATGACGGTTGCACCGAGCGCGGCAAGCGCCTCAGCTGACGCTTTGCCGATACCGGAGGCCGCGCCCAGCACCAGTGCAATCTTGCCGTCGAGCCGAAACAGCCTGCGATACGCCTCAAGGCGTGCTTCCACCGGCACCATCGGGCGCACTCCGGACGCTGCGGCACTCAGCCGGTGCGGCCCTGTTCGGCCATTTGCTGAAACTTCTTCACGTTATCAACGCCGGCGTAATTGGCAATTCGCTCGTTTGCCGGACCCATCAGTGCGCGGAACGGCGCGAGATTCGGCCGCGTTACGGTCATCCCGGCGGCTTCGATCTTCTTGATTTGATCTTCCTCCTGGTCGGCGATCATTTTGCGCATCAGATCGCCGGCGGCGGCGCTCTCCTCGTGGAAGATCGCCTGCTGCGTCGGATCGAGCTTCTTCCAGGTCACGGCGCTCACCGTATGGATCATGTTGTTGTAGATGTGTCGGGTAAGCGCCAGATATTTCTGCACTTCATAGAACTTGTTGAAATAGATTACCGCGATCGGATTCTCTTCACCGTCGACGACATGCTGCGAGAGCGCGAGATACAGCTCCGGGAACGCGATAGCCTGCACTGTGGCGCCGAGCGCTTCGAGCGACGCCTGGATCTGAAGTTCCGGCGGCGTGCGCAGCTTTAGGCCTTTGACATCTTCCGGCACATTGATTGGACGCACTGTGTTGGTCACGTTGCGGAAGCCATATTCCCAGTTGCGCAGCAAGATGAAACCTTGCTTTTCGGCGAGCGGGGCAAGCCAATCCATGGCCGGCCCGTCGAGCACGCGAAACGCATGCTGCGGGCTGTCCCAGATGAACGGCAGCATTACCGCCGCGAAGGCGGTGTCATATTTGTCGAGCTGACCTTGCGTCGGCAGTCCCATATCGATGGTGCCGAGCTTGATCTGCTGCGCCTGTTCGGGCGGACCGCCCAGCACGTTGTTGGGAAAGATATTGATTTTGATCGCGCCATTGGTGCGGGTCTCGACCCGCTCCGCGAATTGCTTGGCGGCGATATTGCCCGGGTGATCCTCCGCGGCGAAATGAGCAAAGCGCAACGTGAGCGGCGCCGCGTGCAGCGAGACATAAGGCGCCGAGATCGAGAATGCCGCGCCCGCCGCGCCGGCCTTGAGCATTATCCTGCGACTCATTGCAAAGGTCATGACGTCCTCCCGGCTTCTCTTTCTCAGACGCGAAAACCGATATAGCGCGGCAGCGCCAGTGCGAACCACGGAACAAAGGCTACCACCAACAATCCGATCAGCACTATGATCAGATAAGGCAGCATTGCGCGCGACGCCTTTTCGATGTCGCAGCGCATGATAACACAGCAGACATAAAAGCCGACGCCGGCCAGCGGCATGAAGCCGCCGACGCCCATGGCGATGATCAGAACCAGCGCGTAGTGCATTTGGCTCAAGCCAAGCTTGCCGGCGATCGGGATCAAAAGCGGTGCCACGACATTGAGTGACGGAAGGCCTTCGAGCAGCACGCCGACCGCGATAAGCAGCACGATCGAGCCAAGCATGAAAATTGCGGTCGAGCCGCCGAGCATATGCAAAAGCGCGACCAGCCGCTGCGGCAGATAGGCGACGGTAAGCGTCCATTGGAAGCAAGTTGCCGCGGCAAAGATGAATAGCAGCACGCCGGTAAGCGCCGCGGTGTCGAGCACCGTGCGCATAAACTCACCAAAATTCATTTCGCGATAGAACAGCATCGACAGTGCAAGCCCATAGATCACGGCAAAGCCCGCGACTTCGGTCGGCGTGGCGATGCCGAGCAGAATGCCACCGAGCAGCATCGCCGGCATTAACAGCGGCATGATCGCAGTGATTCCGGCCCGCGCCATGGTCGCAATTGGGGCGCGCGGTGATGGCGGCATGCCGGCCCGGCGCGCGCGCAGATAGATCAACGCCATCAGGCAGAGCGCCAGCACGGCGGCCGGAATGAGCCCGCCGATGAACATGGCGCCGACCGACACACTGGTGATCGAGCCGACGATCAGCATGGCGATGCTTGGTGGCACGGTCTCGCCCATAATGGCGGATGCCGCGAGCACGGCCGCGCCTTCGGCCGAGCCGTGGCGCTCGCGCAATTCGTCGCGCATCACCGTGCCGACAGCGGCGACGTCGGCCGGCTTCGAGCCCGACAGACCGGAGACTACATACATGCTCGCCACCGTGACCTGTAAGAGCCCGCCGCGCCAATGGCCGACCAGGGTGTGAATGAAGCGAACCAGCCGCACGCTGATGCCGCCGCGTTCCATGATCAGTCCGGCAAGAATAAAGAACGGGATCGCGAGCAGAATGAAATTGCCGGTGCCGTTCGCCATGGTCTGCGGCAGGATGACGAAAGAGCCGGCATCGGCCGCCCACAGATAGGCGGCGGTGGCGAGAAGAAGGACAAAGCCGACCGGTACGCCGGCGAGGATCGTGACAAAGAACAGCGACAGCGTCACGATAATCGCTGCATCGCCGCGGAGGTAGGGCAGCCACAGATCGCGCGTCGCCGCGGCAAGCACGAGCACGGCGATGAAGGCGATGCCGACGGAGCAGGCGAGCCGCCGGTTCTGCCGGGACAGATTGTCCAGCGCATAGAGCGCCAAAAGCACCATGCCGAGCGGCAGCGGCAGGGCGATCAGCGCCGCCGGCAATTGCAGGACCGGCGTGAGCTCGCCCCAGCTTGAAGCGACGAATTGTGAGGAAGCAAAGCCGGTCAAGCCGACAACGAACACAACAATAATATCGGAAAACACGACGCAGGCTCGCTCGGCGGAAACCGGCAGCAGATTGAGCACGATGCGGACGAAAGCGTGCTCGCGCCGGCGATAGGCCACCGCGCCGCCGATGAAAGCCAATATCGACAGCGCCAGCCGCGCCGCTTCGTCGGACCACAGAAACGAGTGACGGAAATAGACGCGCGCAAAGACATTGGCGAGGACAAGCGCGAGCTCGGCAAGCAGCGCGATGGCAACAACGGCTTCCGCCACCATTTCGAGCGGCCGCAGCAGCGAGTTTTTGCGCCCTACCGCCGTCTCATCGGAAGGCGCAGTCGCCTGATCAGCAAGATCAACAGAACTCTGCATCGACGCATCCACCCCGCGCGCCGGCATGGCCCCGCCGATCGCTGCGCCGATCCTAGCTGCTGAAATTAGTAAGTGCCAGCCGCAGCTGCGTTGCGTTCAACAATCGAGACAATAACCGCCTTAAAGGCGATATCAACAGCCCTAAAGCCGGATATCGCCCGCGGTGATCTTGCCATAGAGGGCTGCATCCAGCGGCTCATAGGCTTGGCTTTGCGGGTGATCGAAATAGATTTCGCACTCGGGGCGACGTGGATCAAAGCCCTCGCGTGCGAGCGCGGCCTTCCTGTGCCTGAAAGTCCCCGTGACGCCGATCGCATTTTGGATGCGCAGAAACAGCGGCCGCGCGTAAGGCGGCAGGCGCTGTATTAGGTGCTGCCGCAGCGAGGCGAGATCGAGCGTGCCGTGGGTGACGAGCGCCGCCATGCCAGCGGCGCCGTCGGTGCCGGGAATTTTGACGCCGTAGACGCACGCCTCTTTGACGCCGGGAAAAGCCATGAGCGCGTCGAGGACTTCCGAGGTCGCGACGTTCTCGCCTTTCCAGCGAAACGTGTCGCCGATCCGGTCGACAAAATAATAGAAGCCGGCCGCGTCCATGCGCATCAGATCGCCGCTGCGGTACCAGGCATCGCCTGGCTCGAACACGTCGCGGAGGATTTTGCGCTTGGTGTCGTCGGCACTGGTATAGCCCTCGAATGCGCGACCGGGCCGGGCTCTGCCGTCGCGAATTCTGCCGATCGCCTCGCCGGCTTCACCCGGCGCGCAACGCACACAGCGACCGTTGGCGTCCCGCGCCGGCGCGCCGGTCGCCGCATCGAATTTCACCAGCTCCAGCGCGAAGCGATGTTTTAGGAACGGCGGCACGCGGCCGATCGCACCGACTTTGCCCTCGACGTTATAGAGCGACACATTGCCTTCGGTCGCCGCGTAGAATTCCAGAATTTTCGGGATGGCAAAGCGCGATTGAAATGTCTCCCAGATATCGGCGCGCAGCCCGTTGCCTGCGCAGAGGCGCAGGCGGTGCTCGCGCTCGCGCGGATGCTTTGCAGCGTTGACCAAGTAGCGGCATAGTTCGCCGATATATTGGAACAGCGTGCAATCATAATCGGCGATATCGTCCCAGAATCGCTGCGCGGAAAATTTCTCGGCGATCACCACCGTGCCGCCGCGCGCCAGAATCGCGCCCACCGCTACCACGCCACCGACCGAATGATAGAGCGGCAGACAGTCATACATGCGGTCGTGCGGCCCCGCTTTCATCATGCCGGCAAACCAAAGACTCCATTCCAGGAGCCGGCGGTGGCTGACATTGGCGGCTTTGGGGAGGCCCGTCGTGCCCGACGTGTAGATCGTCAGCGCACGATCGCCGATCGTGACCGCGCGCCGCTCCATCGGGCCGAGCGCCGTGTCGGAGAACCGTTCGATATCGCGGTCAATGCGCGAGAAGTCATCGCTACCATGCGACCACAGATCGGGTCGGCTCGTCAGGGGCGCGGAGCGAAACTCATCGATCAGCTCGTCGGCCACGATTACGTGCTTGGGCGCCACGAGGTCGATGCAATGGGCCAGCGACTGGCCTCGCAACTGCGTGTTGATCAGTGACACGACGCCACCCATGCTGGTGACGCCGAGCCAGATCGCCAGATATTCCGGCCGGTTCGGCATCATCAGGCAGACAGTGTCGCCGTTACCCAGTTTTTGCGCGAGCGCCCAGCGCGCATAGCGGTTGGCGCGCGCGACAAGGCCCTGGTAAGTCAATGTCTCGCGCCCGGAAATCAGCGCGGGCGCAGCACCGTGTTGTTCTGCGCTCTCGGCGATGAGCGCCGGCAAGATGCGCTGCGGCGTCTGCGCAATAGGCGCGATAGCTTCGAGCGCGCGCAGCCAGGCGCGCGATGCGCTCTCGTCGCTGGCGCCGGCAAGCGCGGCCGGCTCGTTCTCGATCAAGGCCATGCCGGAGCATGGCGCAACAACGTGAATCTTTCGCTTCAAGATCGGATAAAACTCTAATGATCCGGAACCTGCGGCTGGACGGTAGCGCCGCCGCACCGAATCGAAGTAGCAACATGGCAAAAGATTAAGGTTATTCGCTCGAATTCGTGTTGCTTACGTTCTTTTGCCTACACAGCCACTGATAAGAAACGCAATCTCCGTAGCATTGCGTTCCCAAGCGCATTCAAAGAATTGCGCGATTGTGGGCAGGCGGTGGCAACATGAAGAGCGAAACAATAGCCATTCACGGCGGCTATGAAACCGATCCCACGACCAAGGCCGTGGCGGTGCCGATCTATCAGACCGTCGCCTATGAGTTCGACAGCGCCGATCACGGCGCCGCCCTGTTCAATCTCGAAATCGGAGGTTTTCGCTATAGCCGCATCAGCAATCCGACCACGGCCGTGCTCGAGCGTCGTATCGCCCAGCTCGAAGGCGGCGTCGACGCGCTGTGCGTCGCGTCGGGTCAAGCGGCGTTGAGCTATGCGATCCTCAACCTCGCCGGCATGGGGCACAATATCGTTTCGGTGCCGCAGCTCTACGGCACGACCTATACGCTGTTCGGCCACATTCTGCCGAGCCAGGGCATTTCGGTGCGCTTTGCCGCATCCGATAGCGCTGACGCGATCGAGAAGCTGATCGACGACAATACGCGCGCGGTCTTCTGCGAAAGCGTCGGTAATCCGGCCGGCAATATTTGCGATATCGAGTCGTTGGCGCAGGTCGCCGAACGCAATGGCGTCCCGCTGGTCGTCGACAATACCGTGGCGACGCCGATCCTGCTGCGGCCGATCGATTACGGCGCGCATATCGTCGTGCACTCGCTGACCAAATTCCTGGGCGGCCATGGCACCACGCTCGGCGGCGCCGTCGTCGATTCCGGACGTTTCGCGTGGAAGGATCATGCGCGCCGCTTCCGCCAATTCAACGAGCCGGACGCGTCCTATCACGGCCTGGTTTATACTGATCATTTCGGCGCGCACGCCTATATTGCGCGGGCCCGCAGCGTCTTTCAGCGCACCACCGGCGCTATTCTTTCGCCGCTGTCGTCTTTCCTGTTGCTGCAAGGCATCGAAACGGTGGCGCTGCGGGTCGAGCGGCATGTCCACAATGCGCGGCGCGTGGCCGAATTTCTGCGCGACGATCCGCGCGTCGAATGGGTCAACTATGCCGGCTTCCCCGATCATCCGCATCATGCGCTGGCGCAAAAATATCTCGGCGGCCGCGCCTGCTCGCTGCTCACATTCGGCGTATTCGGCGGTCTGGAAGCCGGCAAGGCATTTTACGACGCGCTCAGGCTGATCAAGCGGCTGGTCAATATGGGCGACGCCAAGTCGCTCGCCTGCCACCCCGCTTCGACCACGCATCGACAGATGTCGGCCGAGGAACACGCCAGGGCCGGCGTAAAGCCGGAAATGATCCGCCTGTCGATCGGCATCGAGCATGTCGACGACATCATTGCCGATCTCGATCAGGCGCTGGCGGCCTCGCAGGCGCGGCCCGCCGCGCTGCGGGCGGCGGAATAGGGAGGCGGCTGGAAACGAGCCATGCCGCTGTTCCTCGATACCGGCGCGCCTGCTTCCGAGCTGAGTGCTGCGAGCTGCATCACCGTCGGGCTCGTCAACAACATGCCCGATGCTGCGTTCGACACGACGGAGCGGCAGTTCGCCGAGCTCATCCGCGCGGCGGCGCCGGACCGCGTGGTGCTGCTAAAGCTGTTCGTCATTCCGGAGCTGCCGCGCAGCGAGGCCATCCGGCGGGCGCTCGCCGCAAAATATCGCAGCGTCACGGCGCTGTGGGATGCGCCGCTCGATGGCTTGATCGTCACCGGCACCGAGCCGCGCGCCAAAAAACTATCCGACGAGCCGTATTGGCATAGCTTGAGCACGCTCGTTGATTGGGCGCGGGTTCACACCTTCTCGACCATCTGGTCGTGCCTTGCCGCGCATGCGGCGGTATTTCATGCCGATGGCATTGAGCGCTGCGCGCTGCCGCAAAAACAGTTTGGCGTGTTCGATTGCCGGCTCGCCAATGACCACCCGATGACGCAGCACTTTCCCGAGCCGCTTTGGGTGCCGCATTCGCGTTATAACGGCCTGTCGGAAGCCGCCCTTGCGTCATGCAATTATAGAATCCTCACGCGCTCCGACACCGCGGGTGTCGACGCCTTCGCCAAGCAGGACGGCAGCTTCTTTCTGTATTTCCAGGGCCATCCGGAATACGACGCCGACACTTTGTTGCGCGAATACCGCCGCGACGTGGCACGCTTTCTCAAAGGCGAGCGCGCGGTCTATCCGGCGCTGCCGCTCAACTATCTCGAAGCGGATGCCGCGGCGCAGGCGGAGGCGTTTCGGGCGCGCGCGGTTGCCTGCCGCGCCAGCGGCCTGATTAGTGACTTTCCGGAGCGTGCTCTGGCTGCAGGCTTGAAAAATCCCTGGCGCGCCGCAGCGCTTGGTTTCTACGCGAAATGGATCGCTTTTTTGGATGCGCGCAAGGCGGAGCGGCGGGAAACCGGCGCGGCAGCCCGGCATGTCCGGCTGCGGCGAACCTGGCGCGACTGGCCGCTGCCTTTGCGGCGGCCGGCGCAGAGCCGGGCGGGTTAACGGTTCGGTAGTCAATTTTCTGTCGCTTTACGTTCTTTTTGCGAGTGCTGCGGCCTAATGCAGGCCTTTCCCCTGGGAGAATCCTGTGTCGAACCCCGTCGTCTTTGCCACACCCGCTGATGTCGATCTCGATCCGGCGCCGATCCCGCCGCACTGGATCATCGAAGGCAATCCGACAGCGCGCTCCAAGCGGCTCGTGACAAGCGCTGACGGGACGTCGAGCGTCATGGCCTGGTCCTGTACGGCCGGCCGCTTCAAATGGAATTACGCGGTCGACGAGACAATTCATCTCATCTCCGGCGAAGTCTTCGTCACCGACGAGAACGGCAAGGTGCGCCGCGTCGGCCCTGGCGACATGGTGTTCTTCCCGGCCGGCAGCGTGAGTACCTGGTATATTCCCGATCATGTGCGCAAGCTTGCGGTGTGCCGGCAGAGCATGCCGCGCCCGCTCGGCTTTGCGCTGCGCGCCGTCAACAAGATCATCAGCCTCATCACCGGCTTCGGCGGCGGCAGCGCTCTCGATGCCGTGCCGGTTGCTGCCGACGCCGCAAATGGCAAGCCGGCCCACAAGGCGGCCTAGCGGCGGCGCATGGTGCGCTCAGCAATCGTTAGGAGCGGGCCGTTGCAAAAACCGGTCGACAATCCACGTGATCGCCGCGTCAGCGCCTCTGTAGCCGGCGAAGCCGTGGCTGACGCGCGGCATCATCAGCATTTTCACGTGACTGCCGGCGTGGCAAAGCTCTCCCATGTAGGCGCGAGTCACGTCCGGCCGCACCAGGTCGTCTTTTGTGCCCTGCGCCAGAAAGACCGGAAGCTCGGAAGGTAGGGCGCGCGGCGTGTTGCGCGCGAGCAGCGATCGCCAAGGCTCAATGGTCGCCGGATTGCCGACGGTGAGGAACACCTTTTCCAGCGGGCCCGATATTTTCTCTCGGATAAAAATATCGAACATGCCTTCGATACATTGCTCGGCAAGCTGGTCGACGATCGGGATCGCCGCGGGCGCGATGATGCTGTCGATTGGTGCACCATAAAAACGCGCCCAGGACCACGCCGTCATTGCCGTCAAATTTCGACCGCCTGACGTGTTGAGGTCATCTGTCATGAGCGTAGCGAGATCGGTCGCCGGCGCTGCGGCCGCAATGCCGAGAAGCTGCAGCTCCGGCGCGTAAGACTTTGCGATCATTCCGGTGAACAAAGCGGCTTGGCCCCCCTGCGAATGGCCCCAGACGGCAAAGCGGCTGGAATTCTCCAGGCCCGGGAATGAACGGGCAACGCGCACCGAATCGATCACCGCGCGCGCTTCGCTGTCTCCCACCAGATAAGGATGCGGCCCTGGCGTGCCGAGGCCCGGATAGTCGGTCGCGGCGATCGCGTAACCTCGTTCGAGCAATGCTCGGCTGCCGGCAATCTGCTGGAACAAAAATATTGCCAGTGACGGCGCGCAGCGGGATACGAGGCCGGTGGTCGGATGCGCCCAGGCGACAATGGGCCAGCCTGCCGGCGGCGGCGAGCCGCGCGGAACGATCACGATACCGGACACGGCGATCGGTTTGCCGTCGGGATCAGTGGAGCGATAGAGCACTCGGTGCGCTGTAGCGCCGGCCGGAGCACCGGTCCGGATTTCTTCACGGATCAGGCTGCCGGGCGATCCGCTGATCTCGGCGCTGGAGGCTCGGTAAAAGGCGCTCTGAGCCTGCAAGCCGCCGATCGTGCATCCGAGAATGCCGAGAGCGATCATCGCAGCGCGTAGCGGCGCCGCTAAGCATTTTGGACGGGCTGGCATGATCATGCCTTATAGCATGTTCTAAATCTCGATCGGCCCGTCCATGGTCACGCGCGCCGGCGCCAGCGCGCGTGCGAGAGCGGACAATTGCGCGCGATCACAGAAGGCCGGGACCACAGTGTTTGCGTGTACGGTCCGCGCCACCGTCACCACATCGGGCAGCAGCGGATGCACGTTCCAGCGCATGGTCTGGGCGCGCCCGCTCTTGGTAAGCCGCTCCGCCGGCGTGTTCGGATTGATGTAGCCGGTGAACAGGATGGTGACTTCGGACACATTTTCCATTTGCGCAATCAGTTGCGCGCTCGCGCCCGATGCGCCATCGGCGGCGCCCGCGAGCATGATGCCGCGCGCGCCGTCGATCGGTCTCACGATGTCGGCGAGGCGCTCGATCTCGTCGGACAGGCCGGGGCGCAACGAGCTGCTATCATTGCCGCAGAGGCGCCGCAGCGCGTTGCGCATTGCGTCATCGACATGGATCTCGTCGATGCCGTGGCGCATCAGTTCAAGCGCGATTTCCGGCCCGCGGCCGTTCGGCGGTATGGGCAAGAGCAGGGGAGGGCGGGCGACGAATGGCGCGAGCACGTTCCAGCACTCCGCCAGCGGCATTTGATAATCGCCATAGGAGCAATCGAGGAGCGCGACGGCGGCGGGCTGTTGCGGCGGGTCGTAGTGGTAAAGGATCGATTCCGCCGAAAAGTCGCCGGTATAGAGCAGGCCGCCATTGGTCGAAAAATGCAGCCAGATGCCGCCGGGCGCGTGCCCGTTGCGGCCGGTCTCGACCGCAATGCCGAAGAGTTCAGTCCGGCCCGCGACCGGCAGGGTCCGCGTCGTCACGGTAACGGGCAAGGCGCGCGCGACGCTCTCGGTGGCATAGACCGGCGGGCTCCCAAGCCTTTCGAGCAGCTGGAGGCCACCGACATGGTCCTTATGGCCGTGACTCAAAATGAGCGCGTCGACCCTGCCGATACCGTTCAGATCCGGCAGGCGGCCGGGCGGCGGCCCCTCGCCGAGATCAAGCAGGAATTTTCGTCCGTGCGCCTCGACCAGAAAGCAGGCCGGCGCCTTGGCGCCGACGCCGGAAATGAGCCGCAGCGAGCCAAAATCCCTCGAATTCATCGTTGTTTCGACCCTGTCTGACGGCAAAGCCTCGTAACGTTGACAAGCGGCACCCGCCTCCTTAATCAACGCGCCAAGTTGAAGGAACAAGCCATGAAAGTCCGCAATTCATTGAAATCGCTGCGAGGCCGCCACCGCGACAATCGCATCGTGCGGCGCAAAGGCCGCGTCTATGTCATCAACAAGACGCAGCGCCGCTTCAAGGCCCGCCAGGGCTGATGTGTCGGGCGGGTTGCCGCGCGGGGCGTAACCCGTTCAGCTGCTTCATTGCATCGCATTCCTCGCGCGCATTTGAGCGTTTTTCCGGCTTGCCGCTTGGCGGCGGCGGAATAGATTGTCGGATATGGAGCTGCGATTCCCGGTCGTTTCTGCTGTCGGCGCAATCGGCCTGTTGCTGACGGTGTCGGCAACGACGCCGGCCTCTGCCCAAAGTGTCGAACAATGGCTGTCGCCGCCCGCCGAGCCGCCGGAGCATGCGCATAGCGGGCCGAAATACAATCTCGACACGCTGTTCGGCGCGCTGAAAGTCGCGCCTGACGAAGCCAGCGCCAAGGCGATCGAGGATCGCATCTGGGCGCTGTGGATCGCCTCAGGCAGCGACACCTGCACGCTGTTGATGAGCCGGGTCAAAGCGGCCACCGATGAGAAGGACTATGATCTCGCGATCCGGCTTCTCAATGCGGTGGTTGCGATCAAGCCCGATTATGTCGAGGCCTGGAATCGCCGCGCCACGATCTATTATCTCAAGCAGGATTACGCGCACGCCATCGCCGATATTCGCCAGGTCCTGGCGCGTGAGCCGCGTCACTTCGGCGCCCTTTCCGGCCTGGGTCTCATCCTGCAGGATATCGGCGACGACAAGGACGCGCTGGAAGCCTACCGCAAGGCGCTGTCAATCGATCCGCATCTCGAGAACATCCCGGACGTGGTCAAGACGCTGACCGAAAAGGTCGAAGGCCGGGATATTTAATGGCATTGTCGCCCGGATAACGTGAGAGCGTTATCCGGGAGAATTGTGCTCCCGGATCGAGCGCAGGCTCGATCCGGGCTACGGTTGTTTGGGGGAAGCAATGACGGTTGTCGATGCCGATAAGCTGACAATCCGCGAACTCGTGGAAAACTGGGCGGTGTGGCGCGACGCGCGGCTGTGGGAGCAGTTCCGCACGGTCTGGCATCCGGACGGCCGCATGTGGGCGACCTGGTTTCAGGGCACGTTCGAGGAATTCATCAAAGCCAATCAAGACGGCTGGGCGCGCGGCGTGCGCATTCTGCATTTTCTCGGCGGCAGCGCGATCGAGATCGCGGGCGCGCGTTCCATCGCGCAGACCAAAATGACCATCTCACAGCGCGCCGATGTCGACGGCGTGCTCTGCGACGTGGTCTGCACCGGCCGCTTCTATGATTTCTTCGAGAAGCGCGACGGCCGCTGGGGCCTGGTGCTGCGCCGGCTCGTCTATGAAAAGGACCGGCTCGATCCGGTCGACCCGTCCGCCAAGCTCATGCTCGACCAGGATCTGCTCAACAGCTTTCCCGAAGGCTACCGGCACTTGGCCTACCTGCAGACCAGGATCGGCTACAAGGTGAAGCCGGATATGCCCGGCCTGGAAGGCCCCGATCTCGATGCGCTCTATGCCCAAGGGGCGCGCTGGCTCAAGGGCGGGCCGCTGTGATCAGTGCGCAAAGATTGCGAACCTGCGCCGGCATGTCGCAAGATATTGCCCGCGCTCGAACGGGCCGGAAATATCGCGCGGATTGGGCGGCCATTGCACGCGTTCTCGATTGCGGTTGAAATTCTTGCCGGTGGCGCGGTCATCACCGCGTTCGGCGCGGGGCTGATCGAGCGCGCCTATCCGCCGCGCGGGCGCTTTGTCGAGATCGACGGCTTGCCTCAGCATGTCGTCGAGGTGGGGCCGGCTGTTGCGGCCGACAAGACGCCACCGATCGTTCTCATTCACGGCGCCGGCTGCAATCTGGAAGACATGCGGCTCTCGCTCGGCGACCGCCTCGCCGCCCATCGCCGCATCATTTTGGTCGATCGGCCGGGGCACGGCTGGAGCCGGCGCGGCGAGCAGGGAAGCTCACCCCGGTGTCAGGCGGCCATGGTGCGGGCGGTGCTGGAGCGGCTCGGTATTAGCCGCGCCGTCGTGGTCGGCCATTCCTGGGGCGGCGCGCTCGCGACGCGGCTTGCGCTTGACGATCCGCAGCGCGTTTGCGGTCTCGTCCTGCTGGCGCCGCCGCTTTATCCCCTTCGGCGCCGCACGACCTGGTTCTACGAGATCATGGCGATGCCGTTCCTCGGCTGGCTGATCGCGCACACCGTGCTGCTGCCGATCGGCCTCGTATTCATCGGCATTGGCTTCCGGGGCGCGTTTTTGCCGCAAATGCCGCCGCGGCATTACCTCAAGCGCGCCGGCACGCTGCTGTCGCTGCGACCGAAGACGTTTCTCGCAAGCGCGCGCGACATCGCGCATCTGAAAAGGAATTTGCCGTCGCAGGCGGAACGCTATGCGACGCTCAAAATGCCCACGGTGATCATGACCGGCGATTGCGATTTGATCGTCGCGCCGCAGCGGCATGCGCTTGCCTTCGCCAAGGCGGTACCGGGTGCAAAGCTTGTCGTGTTGCCGCACATCGGCCATATGCTGCATCACGTTGCCGCCGACCGCGTGATTGCGGAGATCGAGGCGCTGGCGACGACTTAATCGCCGGCCGCGCCGTCGCCGACATACGCAATGCGCATGAAATTCGTCGCGCCCGGGGTGCCGAGCGGCACGCCGGCCACCACGATCACGCGCTGGCCGGCTTTCGCAAAGCGCTCCTTGAAGGCGATGCGGCAGGCGCGCTCGACCATGTCGTCCTGGTCGTGGGCGTCCTCGTCGATGACGCAGTGGATGCCCCAGACCACCGACAATTTTCGGCCCGCGGCATCGATCGGCGAGATCGCGATGATCGGGCAGTTCGGCCGCTCGCGCGAAACGCGCATGCCGGTCGAGCCGGAGCAGGTCCAGCAGACGATGGCCGACAGGTCGAGCGTCTCGGCCACCTGACGTGCCGCCGCTGCGATCGCGTCGGCGCCGGTCGCTTCGGGCTCGGTGTGCAGCACGTGGACTGACGGCAGGTAAGCCGCATCGTCCTCGACCTCCTCGGCGATGCGGTTCATGGTTGCCACCGCTTCCACCGGATATTGCCCCGACGCCGATTCCGCCGACAGCATGACCGCGTCGGCGCCGTCATAGATGGCGGTGGCGACGTCGGAGACCTCGGCGCGCGTCGGCACCGGGCTTGCGATCATCGATTCCAGCATTTGCGTTGCCACCACCACCGGCTTGCCGGCGCGACGGCAAGCGCGGGTCATCTCCTTCTGTACGCCGGGAACGCGCTCCAGCGGCATCTCGACGCCGAGATCGCCGCGCGCCACCATCAGTGCGTCGGCAAGTTCGAGAATGTCGGACAGTCGCGCGACGGCTTGCGGCTTCTCGATCTTCGCCATCACCGCGGCCCGGCCGCGCGTCAGCTTCTTGGCCTCGGCGACATCTTCCGGCCGCTGGATGAAAGACAGCGCGATCCAATCAACCCCGGCATCCAGTGCCGCTTCGAGATCGGCGATGTCCTTGGTCGCAAGAGCCGCAAGCGGAATGACCGTATCCGGCAGGCTGACGCCTTTGCGATTCGATATTTTGCCGCCGATTTCGACCTCCGCGACGATGCGGTCGGGGGTCACCTCGGCGGCGACCAAGCGCAATTTGCCGTCATCGATGAGCAGCGAGTCACCGGGCTTGATGGCGGCGAAGATTTCCGGGTGCGGCAGCTGCACGCGCGTGGGGTCGCCGGGCGCCGGATCGGTGTCGAGCGTGAAGTGCTGGCCCTGATCGATGGTGACCGGGCCGTCCTTGAACGTACCGACACGCAGCTTTGGGCCCTGCAGGTCGACCAGAACGCCGATCGGCCGATTGTGCTCCGCTTCCACCGAGCGGATCATCCCGACCAGTTCGCGCATGCGGTCCGGATGGGTGTGGCTCATATTGATGCGGAAGACGTCGGCGCCGGCTTCAAACATTCGGTTGATCATGACGCGGTCGCCGGAGGCGGGGCCGAGCGTCGCCACGACCTTCGTGCGCCGCTGTCGCCTCATTGGCTCCGGCTCCCCGAGGGCTTGGGAGCCGGCGGCACGCCGGGCGGCGACGTCGTCGCAGCCGGCATGGCGCCGGCGGGATTGACGATGGCCGGCGGCGCGGTACTGGCTGGCGCCGTGCTCATTGGCGCGGTGCTCATGGCATTCCCCGGCGGCGCCTGCTTCGGCTGCTCGCCCGATTCGGTGAGCTGCACCGTCCAGGCACGCTGCTCGCCGGTATCGACCTCGAAAAACCCGGTGCGGTCGTAGCCGCGTGCCAGACAATCGCCGATGCCGCGAATGGTGAACTCCTTGTCGCGGGTGCACATATAGGCCTGTCCCATCCATTCACCGCCGCGATCATAATCAATGGCATAGACGTAATAATAACGCGCGACGAGATTGCCCTTGAGCACGGTCTCGCAGGTGCGCGCCGGCAGGTTCCACCACCCTTCCGTAGTCCAACCTTCGGCGTCCTTGTAGCCGATCGCGACGCCGACACGGCTCGACGTGTTGTTGCACAGCCGGAAATCCGCCGCAGCCGGCTGCGCTGAACCGACCACAAGAACGAGGGCGAGGAGCGCCAGGGCGCCCTTTCCGCCCATTGCCGCGAAAGCGCGAATCCAACTCCTCGCACCCAACCGCAAAGGCCGGGTCCCCGCCTTCGCCGCGACGAGCGAGGGTCTGCATCTTTGACGGAAAGTCGCTGGCCTCATCTCTGGTTCAGGTTTCACGTCGCTTGTCCGCGCATGACCTTGTCCGAAAATCCGTACTCACTTTCGCGGGATCATGCTCGGGGCCCGTCAACGACAATGGCACGGAAATCCGTGACGTTTGTGAACGTCGGACCGGGCCTGTACAAATCGCCGATGCCGTTGAAAAACCCCGTGGAATCGTTGTCAGCGAGAAACGCGGCAGGAACGAGGCCGGCCGCGCGGGCCCGTGCCAGGGTTGTGTCGTCGATAAAGGCGCCGGCCGGGTCGTCCGGCCGGCCCTGGCCGCCGTCGGTTCCGTCGGTGTCGCCGGCCATCGCGGCAATGCCCTTGGCGCCGTCAAGATGAATGGCAAGCGCCAGGGCATATTCCTGATTGGGCCCGCCGCGGCCTTTGCCGCGCAGCGTGACCGTGAGCTCGCCGCCGGACAGGATGGCAATCCGACGGCCCTGGCGCGCGTAATCGCGGGCGAGGCGGGCGTGCGCGGCGGCGACCTCGCGCGCCTCGCCTTGCAGGCGATCGCCGAGCACCACGCATTCATAGCCGGCCGCCTCCGCCCGCGCCCGCGCCGCGGCGAGCGCGTCGGCCGGGCGGGCGATGATGCGGAACTGCATATCGTTAAACACCGGATCGTCGGGCTTGGGCGATTCGTTGGCCGGATCATCGAGCGCGCGGACCACCGCCGTCGGCAGATCGAGCCGGTACTTGGCAATGATGGCGCGCGCGTCGGCAAGCGTCGTCGGATCCGGCACCGTAGGGCCCGAGCCGATCACGGCCGGATCATCGCCGGGCACGTCGGAGATGGCGAGCGTGACGACCTTGGCGGGATGGGCGCGCTTGGCGAGGCGACCGCCTTTGATGCGCGAGAGATGCTTGCGAATGCAGTTGAACTCGCCGATCGCGGCGCCGCTGCGGAGGATTGCACGCGTCGCCGTTTGCTTGTCGGCAAAGCTGACGCCGGCGGCCGGCGCGATCCAATTGGCCGAAGCGCCGCCTGATAGCAGCACCAGGACAAGATCATCGGCGGTGGCGCCGTCGGCGATCCTGAGCGTCCGCTCGGCGGCGGCCAGCCCGGCCTCATCCGGCACCGGATGACCGGCCTCGACCACCGGAATACACCGGGTCGGTCGGCCGTAGCCATGCCGGGTGACGGCAACGCCGTCGAGCCGCTCCGCCGGCATGCGGGCGAGATAATGCGCTTCCGCAGCCTGCGTGAGGGAGCCGGCGGCCTTGCCGGCCGCCAGCACAATCAGCCGGCCGCGGGCCGGCGGCTGCGGCAGATGCGGCGGCAGGCAGCGCGAGGGGTGGGCGGCTGCGACCGCGGTCAAGTACAGCGATTCGAGCAGTTCGCGCGATTGCGTGGCCAAGAGCTGATCCCGGGCGACTCGGGAGAGGATGGAAACGGCGCAATGAGTCGCTATCTTTCTTCCTACCTAACCCGCGGAGAAGATCATGGCTACAGACCCGGCTAGCGACGAGAAAACCCGCACGGAACTCGAGGCCGCCGTCTACCGCCGCCTGGTCGAGCACCTGCGCGCCCGCACCGATGTACAGAACATCGATCTGATGAACCTCGCCGGCTTTTGCCGCAACTGTCTCTCCAACTGGATGAAAGAGGCGGCAGACGCCAGGGGCGTGCCGATGACCAAGGAGGAGAGCCGCGAGATCGTCTACGGCATGCCTTACGAGCAGTGGCGGGCGCTGCATCAGAAGGAGGCTACGCCTGAGCAGAAGGCCGCCTTCGAAAAAGCAAGCCAAAAGCACTGACGCGGCAAGCTTTGCCACGCCCTCCTGTGCAGAGCGTGGATGAACGCGCGCTTGCCTTGACCCAAAGGCCTTCGCCCTTGAAACCTCTCGCACGCTTTTCGGCGCGACCCTTGGCGGTTCGCGCCGCAAGTCAAGGAGTGCGCAATGGCCACCGCTGCCGCCGTCAAGGACGAGCCGACCGCTCACCGTTTTGCGAAGGACCAGCTGAAATCCTTTGTCGAGCGGGTGGAAAAACTCGAAGAAGAGAAGAAGGCGATCTCGGACGACATCCGTGACGTCTATGCCGAGGCCAAGGGCAATGGTTTTGACGTCAAGGCGCTGCGCGTCGTCGTGCGCATGCGCAAACAGGATGTCAACGAGCGCAAGGAGCACGAGGCCATTCTCGAGACCTATCTGCACGCGCTCGGGATGCTGTGACTGGCGCGTCGTTGCCAGGAGCGACGCGCCGAAACGATCAGGCGCTGCGCGGCCGAACTGATGCTTCGCCACCGCTTGCAATGACGGTAGCTACCGCAGCAATGCCGTGCGCGATGGATAGGTCACAGTCGAGACAAACACGATCGCGGCGCCGCTGAAGTGATCGTAGGCCAGGCCCGGATTCGGGTCGGCGGCGAAGCTCATCATCACGGCGCTTGTCGGCTTGACCATCAGTGGCGCGAGCATGCGAAAGTCGCGGGCGCCGAGCGCGATCGTCGTCAAGAATTGGTGCACGCTTGGCGACAGCACGATCGCGCGCAGCCACGGATTTGCAAAATGCGGGCCGGACTTCACGACGGTGACCGAGCTTGAGCTCGCCGCCATGATCACCGAGACCGGCTGATTGACGGCGCGCTTGACGGCGACCGTCGTGTCGCTTGCGACCGGCAGGTCTGCCGGCACTGCATTCACAGCAGGCTGCTGCGCCGGCATTGCGGCGGCGCGCAGCGCGGCGATGCCCATCGGCGCTGAGTTTGATATTGTGGCAGCGGTCGCCGCGAGGCCGCCGGACGGATCGGCATAAGCCAGCAATCCGGGCGCGCCACTATCGCCGTTCGGATTGGCAAACGGGCCGATTGCACCGGTCGCCTCGGCGGCTGCGCCCGAGGCGGGGCTGGCACTGCCTTTGGCACCCGGCGCGGTGGATTGCGCGCTGCGCTGCGGCCTTGGATTGGCGACGATCGTTCCGTCGGCCGGGCCCTGCCAGAAACCGCGCGCGGCAATGACCTGGCTGACCGGCGGTGATGTATTTGCTGCGGGCGAGACCGTCGCGCCCGCCGCCGGCGCCGCGGGCGCCGGCGGCTGTGTCGGCTGGGCCGGCTTGGAGCTCGGCGGCTGCAGCGGCGCTGCATCGGCAGTGCGGATCAACTTCACCTCCGACGCCGCATTCGCGACCTTGATCGCCACCGCCGCCGTGGTCTTTTCGGCAATTTGCGCGCCAAATTTGGCATCACGCGCGATCACCGCGAGCAGGGGATGCTGGGCCGGCATCGGCACTTGCGCCACCGCCGGCATTATCGTCGGTGCCACGGTTGGCGCGTTCGCCGCCACCGCCGGCGCCGGGCCCGCGTCCTCGTCATCATCCTCGTCTTTGGATGCCAGGCCCAAGAGCTTGGCGAAAGGGTTGGCGCGCGGGCGGTCGGTGCTGGCGACCAGCGTATCGACATCGACGCCGGCGGCGCGGGCGGCGTCGAGCGAATTGGCCGACGGCAGGCTACCGCCGCGTTTCTGAATATCCGCCAGCGCCAGCGCATAGCCGGCAAGCGGCTTGCCATCGGTCGGAATATGCACGGTGCGGCCATCCGGGAAAACGCGCGACAGCTCCCCGCGGGTCATGCGCGGCCACATCCGGATACCGGCAGTGTCCATGTGCACGAAGGGCGAGCCGGAGGTCGGATAGAAGCCGACGCCGCCCCGCTGCAGGCGCAGGCCGATCTCGCGCAGCTGCTCGAGCGAAATGCCGGGAATATAAAAATCCATGGCGTGGCCGAGCATGTGCTGACTGAAGCGCGCCACGCCCGAGGAGCGGTGGCGCAGCATTGCGTTGGTCTGCGGCGAGCGGTAGCCACAAACGACCTGGATCGGCTGCCCGGTATCGGCCTCGCGCTGCACCTCCCACACCAGATCGATCAGATGCGGATCCATCCGGGTCGCTTCGTTGCGCCGCCAATCGCGCAAGAACCAGTTGAGCTTCTCGAGCGCGGCCTCGTCGTATTGGCCGTCGCGCTTATAGGTGATGGTAATATCCTCGCCGGTGTGCAGGTGGTGCATGGATATTGTCCGCGTGTCGCCTTCGGCGACCGCGTTCTGCAGGGATTTTGCACCGATCAGAAAGAAGACGAGGGCGAGACCGCAGGTACAGCCGGCGCGAACGGACAAGCCACGAGTATTCAAGCGCGCGCGATGAACGTGCACTGGCAATCTCGCTGTGAAGCGCTCAGGCAAATCACCCGCCACGGCCGCGCGCCGTGCCGAATAACCCTAACGCATTGTTAATTTGGGAAGGGTTAACGAGACGTTACTGTCACCCCACCCCCGACCCGATTAGGGCTAACGTCCTAGTGTGGCAAAAAATGGCCATTGTTCCAGGCCGGCTGGTATCAGGCTCCGCTCGGCGCGCAACAGGTTAATGATGCAGGTCATCTTGCGGCCGCGCCCGGGGTCCCGGCCGGCACACTAACCATTTGCAAACCATTGCCTTTGCGCGACTGCGCCGACTCCGGCGCAGTTTTCCACAAGCCTAACGCCAGACCGTCTGGCCGCTGGAGCGGGTGACCTTGCGGGTGTGCGGTATCGGCCGCCGTGGCACCGGCGGAGGCTCTGCGCCGAAGCCGCCGAACAGTCGCGAGAAGAAATTGTCGCCGGACGAGTAGCCGTCCCCGCCGAACAGGCCACGCCGATTGCCGCCGCCGAAGAAGCTTGGCTGATCGGGCATGGCCAGGACCTCGCGGTGCGATATGTCCTCTTTGTGCTCGACCGGAATGTCGGCGATCTTGCGTTCGTCGCCCTTGAGAAGCGCAATCAGCGCACGGTCGCGGCCATAGATGTCGTCGCGGAACTGCAGTTTGCCGTCATCGTCGACGAAGGCGGTCTGATAGGTCAGGTTGACCTGGATATAGGTCGGAAACTGGATGTCGGTTTCGCCGCCTTCGGCAATCATCCGTTTGATGCGCTCTTCGCTATAGCCGTCATTGGGCCGCACCAGCGACAACAGCACTTCGGCGTAATGCTGCGGATTCTGCACCCGCATGCAGCCGTGACTGAACGCCCGCTTGTCGTAGGCGAACATGTATTTGTCCGGCGTGTCGTGCTGGTAGACCAAAAATTTATTGGGGAAGTTGAAGCGGATGCGGCCGAGCGCGTTCTTGTCGCCCGGCGGCTGCCAGATATGCACGCTGCCATCGCGATTATAGTCGACCCGCAGTCCCATCCGCTCGAGCACGGTCGGATCCTGCGCCAGCGCCGGCAGATATTCGTGATTGACAATCGACGGCGGTACATTCCAGGTGGGATTGATGGTGATGTATTTCATCTCCGCGGTCATGATCGGCGTCGGCATGTCCGGCTTGCCGATCACGATGCGCGTGGTCCAGATCGGCTTGCCGTCATGCATCACGCGCAGCGTGAAGTCCGGCAGATTCACGATCACATAGTTTTCCGGGAAATGATGCGGCATCCAGCGCCAGCGTTCCATATTGGCGATGACGACGTCGGTGATGTGATCCGGGCGCTTGCCGTTGAGCGCCTCGACCGTCGCTGAGGTGAGCGTTCCGGTTGCCGCGATCTGGTGCTGCTGCTGGAATTTCTTCACCGCGTCCGCAAGCGGCTTGTCATAGGCGGTGCCGCCGTCGCCGAGCACGCCGAGCCGCTCGCGCAGCGCCGGCACGCGATCGTCCTGCATGCCGACCTTGAGCACCGGGCCGGTCGCGATGCGCGCCGCGGTCTTTTCGGTTTTCCCGGCGCGAATGTCGGCGAGCTTGGCCTTGAGCGCGAGGTAGCCCGGCGTCTTCGGCTCGTAGGCATCGAGCGCCGCACCGACATCGCTGGCGTTGAGCACGCCGGCGAGGACGTCAGCCGGCTCGGGCGCTTTTTCCTCATAAAGAATGTCGGCGCTCACCCGCGACCAGTGCACCCGGCCGACGGCGGCATGATGCGCGTAAGCGATGACTGAGGTCGTCAGTTGAACCTCCGCATTGGCCAGCGCGGCTGGATCGGTGATCGCGGCGAAATTTGGCACCGGATAGTCGGCCGGATCGAGGCCGTCGGCATCGACATGGCTGAGATAACTGATCGCCGCGGCGGCGCGGGCATTGCTCTTGCCGTCGGTGATCCACAGCGGCGCGTAATTGCGCCCGGAATAGAAGGCGTCGATCTGCGCGCGGTTCTTCTTGTCGCCGATGATCTGGTCGAACTTGCCGCTCGCAAGGTTATGCAGCGCGTCGGCGATCGGCTGATCGGCTGCCGATAGGCTGGGCCCGGCAGGCGGCGCGCTCGTGGCTGCCGTCGGGGCTGGCGCCGCAGGTGCATTTGCGGTCGCGGCCGGCGCCGGGCCGGCGGCCGGCGTTGCCGCGGGTGGGACGGCGGCAGCGGGTGCCGTGCTCGCGTTCGAGGCGGGCGCGGTCGCACTTGCAGGCTCGGGCGTGGCGAGAGGTGTCGCGGCCGTCGCTGTCGGGCTCGCGGCCGGCGTGGACTCGGCGGGAGCCGGCGCGGCAGCGGCAGGGGCGGCAGCGGGCATAGGATTGTCGCCGGAATGAGGCTTTTGCGCCGAAGCCGCCGGTGCAGCGAGGGTTGTGGCAGGCGTCGTTGCGTCCGAGGCTGGGCCTGCCGTCGCCGCGCTGTCGACTGTTGCGGCATCCGTCGGATCGGCCAAAGCGCCGTCGGCGGCTGCCGTGACGCACAAAAGAACGGCCGTCGAGGCAAAAAGGTGATGAAACCGCTTGGCACGAATCCCGGCCATTGCAAATTCTCCTCAATCGAACCTGCGTGATTTCGGCGAAAACCCCCGGCCCCTTGAGGGTTTTGTCCGCAATACGGTCGAAGCCACAAACGAAACGGGCGTTCACCTTACGTGAGCCGCCACACATTGTCCCGTGAAGAACAAGGTAATATTCGGGCGCATCACGCGATTTTCCGGCCGTGTCGCTCCGCGGCCACGCCAGCCGTGCCGATCTCGCCATCCGCTTCAGGACGCTCGCTATTTAGCCCCAGTGCTTCGAGCTTGCGGTACAGCGTCGAGCGACCGATCTGCAGCCGCCTTGCCACTTCCGACATCTGTCCCCGGTAATGGCTTATGGCGTAGCGGATCAGCTCGGCCTCGATTTCCTCAAGCGGCCGCACCTCGCCCTGCGCATCGAGAAGCGGCAGCGCGTCGGCCGGCGCGAGGGAGGGGCCCAAAGCGGCGGCCAACGACTGCTCTTCCGCATAGGCGGCCGGGATCAGAGCCGGCTCGAATTCCTCGGCATCGCGCGCCGCCGGCGTTCCCGCGGTTTCCGGGTGTGCGGACTCGCCCGCATTGGCGGTTTGGGCGGCGATTTGCGGGAATTCGGCGACCCCGATTTCGTCGCTCTCGGCAAGCACGACCGCGCGAAACACCGCATTTTCGAGCTGCCGGATATTGCCGGGCCAGCGAAAGGCGGTGAGCACGCGCAATGCTTCGGGCGTGATCAGACGAATGCGCTTGCCTTCTTCGGCGGCAAAGCGCGCCAGAAAATGGCGGGCAAGCGGCGGAATGTCGGCTGCACGCTCGCGCAGCGGCGGCACGGCGATCGGGAAAACATGCAGCCGATAGAACAGATCTTCGCGAAAGCGGCCGGCTTTCACGTCCGCAATCAGATCGCGATTGGTCGCAGAGATAAGCCGCACATCGACCTTGCTCGGCTTGCGCGCGCCGACCGGCTCGACTTCGCCTTCCTGAATAGCGCGCAGGAGCTTCACCTGGGCGGCCGGCGGCAATTCGCCGATTTCGTCGAGAAACAGTGTGCCGCCGGACGCCTCAACGAATTTGCCGACATGGCGCTCGGTGGCGCCGGTGAACGCGCCTTTCTCATGGCCGAACAGAATCGACTCGACCAGGTTCTCCGGCAGCGCACCGCAATTCACCGCGATGAAAGGCTTTGTGCGCCGCTCGCCCGAGCCGTGGATGGCGCGGGCGATCATCTCTTTGCCGACGCCCGATTCGCCGGAGATCAGCACCGGAATGGTCGAGGCGGCGGCCTTCTCGGCGATGCGGATCACCGCCTGCATCGAGGCGCTTTTGGTGATGATGTCGGAAAGGCCGAGCGTGCCGGAGCGGCTCTTCTTCATGCGCGCGATTTCACCTTCGAGCGCGCTGGCGTTGAGCGCGTTGCGCAGGCTGACCTGCAACCGCTCGGCGCCGACCGGCTTGACCACGAAATCGGCGGCGCCGGCGCGCATCGCCGAGACGACATTATCGATGCCGCCATGGGCGGTCTGCACGATCACCGGCACATTGATCGCGTTCTGCCGCATCTTGGCGAGGACACCCAGCCCGTCGAGATTGGGCATCACCAGATCGAGGATCACGCAATCGATCTGCGCGCCGTCAGGTCCGCAGAGCAGGTCAAGTGCCGCCTCACCCGAGTCACGCGTGACCGTCTCGTAGGCAAATTTGTGCAGCATCCCTTCGAGGAGCCGGCACTGCACCGGATCGTCGTCGACAATGAGAATGGTCATGCAGTCCTGCCGGCCTGTTGCTGTCCCGTTTCGGGGCACTCTGGCGCAGCAGGCTTAACGGGGTGTTAAAGTGAGCCGTCTTCCGTCGCTGTATTGCGGCGAGCATGGGCGCCCGTCGCAGGACGTATTTGACTTAAAGGACGCCCGGCTCCCTACAATGTCGGCAAGCTCGCCATGTCTGCTCCGAATGCAAACACCGTTCTTGCCGCCTTGTGGCGCGCCGCGCTTCTGGACGATGCGGCGCTGAACTATGCCGACCTGACTGGCGCCGAGCCGGCTTTGCCGTCTTCGTTCGCCGTCGGCACGGCGGCGCAGGCGACCATTGCGGCGTCAGCGCTTGCTGCCGCCGAGCTTTATCATCTGCGCACCGGCCGCCGCCAGCGCGTCGGTGTCGATATGCGGCGTGCGGCGATCGAATTTCGCAGCGAACATTACCTGCGGGTCGACGGCAAGGAGCCAGATGATGTTTGGGACAAGGTTGCCGGTCTTTATCGTTGCGGCGATGGTCGTTGGGTGAGGGTGCACGCCAATCTGCCCCACCATCGCGACGGCTTTCTGAAATTGCTCGGGGTTCCGCACGACAGAGCGGCCGTGCAGCGTGCCCTGGATGACTGGCAGGGTGAAGCGCTCGAAACAGCAGCCGCGGAAGCGGGGCTCGTTGTCACCGCATGCCGCTCTTTCGCCGAATGGGATGCGCATGCGCAAGGCCGGGCGCTGGCGGGACTTCCCTTGTTCAGTATCGACAAGATCGGCGAGGCGCCACCGCAAAAATTGGCTCCCGCGGCACGACCGCTCGCCGGCATCAAAGTCCTCGATCTCACGCGCATCATCGCCGGGCCGGTCTGCGGCCGCACGCTCGCGGCGCACGGCGCCGACGTTCTGCTCATCACGGCCAGGCATCTGCCGTCGATGCTGCCGCTCGTCATTGATACCGGCCGAGGAAAATTGTCGGCATCACTCGATCTGCGCGAGGGAAGCGCCCGAGAAGCATTGAGATCGCTGCTGCGCGAGGCTGACATTTTCGTCCAGGGCTATCGCCCCGGCGCCGTTGCCGGCCACGGCTTTTCGCCGCACCAGGCCGCGCGGGTGCGTCCCGGCATCATTTATGTCTCGCTCTGCGCGTACGGCCATGCGGGCCCGTGGGCGGACCGCCGCGGCTTCGATTCGCTCGTACAGACCGCAAGCGGCATGAATGACGCCGAGGCGCAAGCGTTCGGTTCACGCGAGCCGCGGGCGCTCCCGGCGCAGGCGCTCGATCACGCAACCGGTTATTTGCTCGCCTTCGCGGCGATGGCGGCGCTCGCGCGTCGCGCGCGCGAAGGCGGCTCCTGGCATGTGCGCCTGTCGCTGGCGCAAACCGGCCATTGGTTGCGCCGGCTCGGCCGCATCGATGGCATGCAATGCCCGCTTCCTACCTTTTACGACGTGCGCGATTGTTTGGAGGAAACACGTTCCGGCTTCGGCCGTATCACCGCCGTGCGCCATTCCGCCGCGATGGCCGCGACGCCGCCGCATTGGGCACGACCGAGCGTCCCGCTCGGCACCCATCCGCCGGCGTGGCCGGATTGACACAGAGTTATTCACGCATATTGACGACATGCACTGCAGCCTTGCGGGCGCCGCGCGGCTGCGCCACATGAAATGACATTCATCCGCCAAATGACATTCATCCGCTTTCGCCACCCGTCTTCGCACATGTCCCGGTCCCGCAAGATGTCTACAGCCATTGCCGCGAAAAGAGCCGGCAAAGCGCCGCTCCCGGCGGCTAAATCCGCGCTCGGCCGCTTGCCGGAGTGGAATCTCGACGACCTTTATTCCGGTCTCGATGATCCGGCGATCAAGCGCGACCTCGACCGTGCCGATACCGAATGCCTCGCCTTCGAGGAGGCCTATAAGGGCAGGCTTGCCCAGATGGCGGCGGCGGCAGACGGCGGCGCACAGCTTGCCGCGGCGGTGCGGCGCTATGAGGAAATCGACGATCTGATGGGCCGGGTCGGCTCTTATGCCGGCCTCGTCCATGCCGGCAATACGGTCGATCCCGCGCGCACCAAATTCTATGGCGACGTGCAGGAGCGCATGACGTCGGCGTCAACGCATCTGCTGTTCTTCACGCTCGAACTTAATCGCATCGATGACGACGTGCTGGAAAAGGCGATGGCCGATCCGGCGCTCGGTCATTATCGGCCGTGGCTCGAAGATGTGCGCCGCTACAAGCCCTATCAGCTCGAAGATCGCGTTGAGCAATTGTTTCATGAAAAATCGGTAACGGCTTATTCGGCCTGGAACCGGCAATTCGACGCCGCCATTGCCGGCTTGCGCTTCAAGGTCGCCGGCAGGTCGCTCGCCATCGAGCCGACATTAAACCTTCTCGTCGATCGATCCGGCGCCAAACGCAAGGCGGCGGCCGAAGCGCTCGCGCGCACGTTCAAGGAACATGTGAACGCGTTCGCGCTGATCACCAACACGCTCGCCAAAGATAAGGAGATCTCCGACCGCTGGCGCGGCTTTGCCGACATTGCCGACGATCGCCATTTGTCCAATCGCGTCGAGCGTGAAGTGGTCGATGCGCTGGTGGCGGCCGTGCGCGCGGCCTATCCGCGGCTGTCGCACCGCTATTATGCGCTCAAGGCCAAATGGTTCGGCAAAAAGAAGCTGCCGCATTGGGATCGCAACGCGCCGCTGCCGCAGGTGCCCACGCGCACCGTCGGCTGGGCCGAGGCAAAGGAAACCGTGCTCGCGGCCTATGCAGCCTTCTCGCCGAAAATGGCGGCGATTGCCGAGCGCTTCTTTGCCGATCGCTGGATCGACGCGCCGGTCCGGCCGGGCAAGGCGCCGGGCGCCTTTGCCCATCCGACTACGCCGTCGGTGCATCCTTATGTGCTGCTCAACTACCAGGGCAAGCCGCGCGACGTGATGACGCTCGCGCACGAACTCGGCCACGGCGTGCATCAAGTGCTCGCCGCACCCAACGGCGCACTGATGGCACCGACGCCGCTGACCTTGGCCGAGACCGCCAGCGTGTTCGGCGAGATGCTCACGTTCAAGAGACTTTTGGCGGCGACGCGCGACAAGAAGGAGCGCAAGGCCATGCTCGCCGCCAAGGTCGAGGACATGATCAACACGGTGGTGCGGCAGATCGCGTTCTATACCTTCGAGCGCGCCGTTCATACCGAGCGCAAGAATGGCGAACTAACCGCCGCGCGCATCGGTCAATTATGGCTGGAAGTGCAGCGCGAATCGCTCGGCCCGGCGATCGAGCTGAAGCCGGGCTATGAGACGTTCTGGGTCTATATCCCGCATTTCATCCATTCGCCGTTCTATGTCTATGCCTATGCGTTCGGCGACTGTCTGGTGAACTCCCTCTATGCGGTCTACGAGCACGCCGCCGATGGCTTTGCCGAGCGCTATCTCGCCATGCTGTCTGCCGGGGGCACCAAGCATCATTCCGAACTGCTCAAGCCGTTCGGCCTCGACGCCCGCGATCCCAAGTTCTGGGAGGGCGGGCTTGGCGTGATCGAGCGGATGATTGGAGAGCTGGAAACGCTCAATTGAGACGTGAAACAGCGTTGAACAACGCGAGAGTGTGTTATACAACATGTAATACACGCCAGCTTTGGTGAGACCTCGGTCGTGAAGATCGAAGTAAAGCGAATCGGAAATTCCGACGGCTTCATTCTGCCCCGAGAGCTTGTGCAGCGGCTCGATATCAAGCGCGGACAGGAATTTCATGTCACTGAGCTTCCGGGCGGCGGCCTGCAGCTGCTTCCATACGATCCCGATTTTGAGGCCACGATGGAAGCCGCGGAAGAAATCATGGATGAATATCGCGACACGCTGGCAACGCTTGCAAAATGACTGCGGCGTGGCATGGCGAAGGAACCCAGGTGGCTGACCTACGATCAGCTCGCCGCCATCCATAGTCGTCAGCTGCGTCGTTTCGGCGGAGGAGCGGGGCTACGCGATGACGGCTTGCTGCGCTCCGCAATCGGCCGTCCAGTAGACAAATGGCATTGCGAGCAAGCCGACCTTCCCGAACTCGCAGCCGCCTATGCGTTTGGATTGGCCAAAAATCATCCTTTCGTCGATGGCAATAAACGCATCGCATTCATGAGCACGATGACGTTCCTGCGTAAGAATAAAGCGAGGTTCGCTCCTGATCAGGCCCACGCCACAAAGATCATAATGGCGCTTGCGGCTGGTGAGGTGAGCGAGGAAAGTCTTACGCGCTGGATCCGCGACAACTGGCCCAAATAGCCGACGCACGTTATGGCGAACCGCGAAAAATCCGATCGCGAAAAGAATCGCTTTTCCGCCCGCGCCGCGCGCTATGCACGCGTCGGCGCCAATGTCGGCACGGTCGCGGCGCGCTATGCCGGGCGGCGGCTTCTTGGCGGCGAGGCCGACCGCGTCGCCGAAGCGAGCGCTTTGTCATTGGCGCTCGGGCGGCTCAAAGGGCCGCTGATGAAGGTCGCACAATTGATGGCGACCGTGCCCGATCTGTTGCCGCCGGAATATGCCGTCGAATTGCAGAAGCTGCAAAGCGAAGCTCCGCCAATGGGCTGGGCCTTCGTCAAGCGTCGCATGATGGCCGAGCTCGGCGCCGGCTGGGAAAAGAAGTTCGCCGCGTTCGAGCATCATCCGGCGGCCGCCGCCTCGCTCGGCCAGGTGCACCGGGCGCGCGCGCTCGACGGCAAGCCGCTTGCCTGCAAGCTGCAATATCCCGACATGCAGTCCGCCGTGGAAGCGGACTTGCACCAGTTGCAATGGCTGCTGGCGCTGCGCCGCCGCTTCGATTCGGCCATCGATACGACCGAGATCGCCAAGGAGATCGGCGCGCGGGTGCGCGAGGAGCTCGACTACCGGCGCGAGGCCATGCATGTCGCGCTCTATCGCGATATGCTCGCCGGCATCGATTGCGTGCGGGTGCCGCGCGCTTGGCCGGACTTATCGAGCGGCCGGCTGCTGACGCTGGACTGGCTCGATGGAACAAAAATGCTCACGCACAAGAACGATCCGCTCGATGCGCGCAACAGGCTCGCGACCGCCATGTTCACCGCATGGTGGTTTCCGTTCAGCCGCTTTGGCGTCATCCACGGCGATCCGCATCTCGGCAATTACTCGGTATTCACCGACCATGGCGCGCCGGCTGGCATCAACCTGCTCGACTATGGCTGCATCCGCATCTTTGCGCCGAAATTCGTGGGCGGCGTCGTCGATCTGTATCACGGCCTGTTGCACGGCAAGGACGATCTCATCGTCCATGCCTACGAAACCTGGGGCTTTCGAAACCTGTCGCGCGACCTGATCGATACGCTCAATATCTGGGCGCGCTTCATCTATGGGCCGCTGCTCGACGACCGGGTGCGCACCATCGCCGACGGCGTAAAACCCTCGGAATACGGCCGCCGCGAAGCCTTTCGCGTGCACCAGGCGCTGAAGCAAAAGGGCCCGGTCACGGTGCCGCGCGAATTCGTGTTCATGGATCGCGCCGCGATCGGGCTCGGCGCTGTGTTCCTGCATCTGCGCGCGGAGCTCAATTTCTACCGGCTGTTCAATGAGGCGATCGAGAAGTTTTCGCTGGATCGTGTGAGCAGGAGCCAACAGGCCGCGCTGAAGAAGGCGGGGCTGTAGAGCACGAAAATCTCTGACGGCTAGCAGCAGTCGCAATCGGCGCCGTCGAGCGCGATCAGCGCGTTCTTCATGAAGGCCGGCGGCAGGTCGTCTCCGGTGACTTCGGCAAGCGGCTTGAAAATCTTGTAGTGGTGCCGCCCGCGCGCGGTCCAGAACACGATATGCGTCTCGATCGGCGGGCAGCCCGGGACGCTGCAGGACACCTCCGACACCATGACGGTCTCGTCTTCGGCCAACTCAAACCGTGCACGGGTCCATTCGCGGACCTGATCAAGCGCCGCGGTGTCTTCGATCTTCTTCCTGGCAAAGCCGAGCTTCATCCTGGCGACTTTGATGCCCGGGCTTGTCCCGGGCGTCGACGTCCTTATACACCTCAGCGCATTAAAGGGGTGGACGCCGGGACAAGCTCGGCATCACCAAGCAGGAGAGGTTTCGAAGTGGCCGAGACAGTATTGGCGGCGGTGCGAACCGGGCCGAGCCAGACGGAATTTCGCGAATTTCCCATGCCGGAGGTTCCGGAAGATGCCGCGCTGATGAAAATGGAGGTGGGCGGCATCTGCGGAACCGATGTGAAGCTCTACAAGCATCCGCCGTCGAGCGCACCGGTGATCATGGGGCATGAGAATATCGGCGTCATCGCCAAGGCCGGCCGCGAATTCACCCGCCGCAAGGGATTTAAGGAAGGCGACCTGGTCTTTGTCGAGCATTATGTCTCCTGCGGCAAATGCGAATGGTGCCATGCCGGCCAATATCGCCATTGCGAGAATACCAACTGGCGCACCAATCCGGACGCCATACGCTATGGCTACACCTCGGCCGAGAAGGCGCCGCATCTGTGGGGCGGTTTCGCGCAATATGTCTATCTGCCCTGGAACGCGGTGGTGCACCACGTGCCCAAGGGCGTTTCCGCCGAGTTGGCCGGCCTGGTCACGCCGATGGCCAACGGCGTCGAATGGTCGCTGTTCGACGGCGGCGTCGGCTATAATTCAACCGTGCTGATCCAGGGTCCCGGCCAGCAGGGCCTGTCGCAGACCGTGATCTGCAAGCAGGCCGGCGCCTCGCTCATCATCGTCACCGGCACCAGCAAGGACAAAGCGCGCCTGGACGTCGCCAAAAAACTCGGCGCCGATTATGTCATCGACGTGCAGAAGGAAGACCCGCTCGAGCGCATCATGGCGATCACCGGCGGCAAAGGCGTGGATGTGTCGCTCGACTGCACGGCGGGCGCCGGCACCATCCCGATCCTGCTCGGCGTCGAGGCGCTCAAGCGCAAGGGCGGCGTCATCGTGGCACAGGGCGAGATGGCGCAATTTCCGAATTTCCCGCTCGAGAAATTCACGGTGAAATTCATCACCATGAAGAGCGCGCGCGGCCATAGCTATAAGGCCTGCGAGCTCGCGCTGGCCCAGCTCGCCTCAAAGCGCTTCCCGCTGGAACTGGTGACCACGCATCGTTTCGGGCTCAAGGATGTCGATCTTGCCATCCGTTCGGTGGGCGGGGAGGGCGTGCCGGACGTGATCCACGCTTCCCTGATGCCGTGGCTGTGAGACTGATGCGGCGCACCCCCGCCGCTTCACGTGATTGGGGGAGAGCGCCAGGCGTGCAACCAAAGCTGCGCTTGTTTGTTGTTGATTGCTGAGTGCGGTGGCTGCCTTGGAGGAGGACCGCCGTGCCCCAGTTTTGGGTGCGCAAATCGCTCGCCGCCTTGGAGGCCGAGGCGCAGGAGCCGGAAGTCCAGGCGCTCACGACACATGGGCGCGTGCCGCTCAAGCGCACGCTGTCGGCCACCAACCTCGTGGCGCTGGGTATCGGTGCTATCATTGGCGCCGGCATTTTTGTCCTGACCGGCCATGCGGCGGCCGCCAATGCCGGCCCGGCAATCACCTTGTCCTTCGTGCTCGGCGCCATCGCCTGCGCCTTTGCCGGATTGTGCTATGCCGAAATGGCCTCGACCGTTCCGGTCGCCGGCAGCGCCTATACTTACGCCTATGCCACGCTCGGCGAGCTCATTGCCTGGATCATCGGCTGGGATCTGATTCTTGAATATGCGGTCGGCGCCACCACGGTCGCCATCGGCTGGTCCGGCTATGTCGTGAGCTTTCTCAAAGACCTCGGCATCGTCATCCCGGCGGATTTGGCAAGCTCGCCGCTTGCCTATGATGCCGCCCAGCACGGCTGGACGACGACCGGTGCGGTTATCAATGCGCCCGCAATGGTGGTGATCGTGGCCATCACCGCGCTGCTCGTGATCGGCATTCATGAATCGGCGCGCGTCAATAATGTGATCGTTGCCGTCAAGCTCGTGATCATCTTCCTTTTCATTGCCACCGCCGCGCGCTTTGTCTCGACCTCGCATTGGGTCACGCCGCATAATCCGAGCGGCAATTTCATTCCCCCCAATCTCGGCGCCGGCCAATTCGGCTTGAGCGGGGTGCTGCGCGGCGCGGCCGTGGTATTCTTCGCCTATATTGGGTTCGACGCCGTTTCGACCGCGGCGCAGGAGGCCAAGAATCCGAAGCGCGACATGCCGATCGGCATTCTCGGCTCGCTTGCCATCTGCGCGCTGCTATATGTCGCGGTCGGTTTCGTGCTCACCGGCATCGTGCCCTATGACAAGCTCAACGTTCCCGATCCGATCGCGGTCGGGGTCGACGCGGTCGGCCTGACTTGGCTCTCGCCCTTCATCAAGCTCGGCATCGTGCTCGGGCTGACTTCGGTCATTCTGGTGATGATGCTCGGCCAGCCGCGCATCTTCTATTCCATGGCGCATGACGGATTGTTGCCGCCGGTCGCCGCCAAAGTGCACAGCCGCTTCCGCACGCCCTACATAACGACCATTGCCACCGGCGCGGTGGTCACAATCCTCGCGGGTCTTCTGCCGATTGGACTGGTCGGCGAACTGGTGAGCATCGGCACCTTGTTCGCTTTCACCATCGTCTGCATCGGCGTTCTTGTGCTGCGCATCAAGGAGCCGCAGTTCGAGCGCCCGTTCAAGACGCCGGCGGTCTATATCATCGCGCCGCTCGGGGCGCTGTTCTCGATCTTTCTGATGTTCGGGCTGCCGCTCGATACCTGGCTGCGGCTGGCGGTATGGCTCGCCATCGGCCTGATCATCTACCTGGTCTATGGCATGCGGCACAGCCGCGTGCAGACGGTGAGCGGCGCTCCGTCGCACGCTTAAGAGTAATAAGGACGTTATGTAGCCTGCCGTGCCCGCGCATAGTCGTGCGCGGAACGGTCTATGTCGCGGCGTCCATGTCTTGCGGCCAAAATCAAAGGACGTGGATGGTCGGAACAAGTCCGGCCATCACGGGCTGGGATGCTTGTTGCTTTGGCGAACCCCGCTCGGGGTGACGGAAATCGTATAGCGTGCTAGCAGGGCCGAGCGTCAATAGGCAGGCACGCAATGGACTCGATCTTCGTCACACACAAGGCGGCGGATGCGATCCCGATCTGGTTCGTCACCGCCGCGAACTACAAAGATGTGCGCAAAATGATCGGCGCGGCGGCGTCGTCCTTTGCCGACGCGGCGGGTTTCGAGCCGAAGTCCGGCCGCTATTTGCCGCTGCCGGGCAAGAGCGCAGAGGAGGCGCGCCTCGCCGGCGTGCTGTTCGGGCTCGAAGGCGGCGAGGAGGCGAGGGATCCGTTTCTGCCGGGGCGTCTGGCGCAGCAATTGCCGGACGGCGTGTATCGCTTCGCCAACGAGCCGCACGATACGCGGCTGGCCGCGCTTGCCTTTGCGCTCGGCACCTATCGCTTCACCCGCTACCGCAAGGCGGATGCGCATGCGGTAAAGCTCGATCTGCCGCAGGGTCTGGATCGCGACGAACTCACCCACATCGTCGAAGGCGTCACGCTCGCCCGCGATCTCATCAATACGCCGGCAAACGACATGGGCCCCGCCCAGCTCGAGCAGGCGGCGCGCAAAGTCGCGGCGCGCCACAATGCCAGCATCGCCGCAATCATCGGCGACGAGCTTCTCGAACAAAACTTTCCGCTCATTCACGCCGTCGGCCGTGCGGCTGCCGGCGCGCCGCGACTCATCGACATGTCCTGGGGCGAGAAAAAGCACCCACGCGTGACGCTGGTCGGCAAAGGCGTCTGCTTCGATACCGGCGGCCTCGACATCAAGCCGGATTCGTCCATGTTGAACATGAAGAAGGACATGGGCGGCGCTGCCACCGCGCTCGCGCTCGCGCATATGATCATGGCGCGCAAGCTGAAAGTGCGGCTGCGCGTGCTTGTTCCGGCGGTAGAGAATTCGATCGCCGGCGCGAGCTTTCGTCCGCGCGATATCTACACCTCGCGCAAAGGCATCACCGTCGAGATCGGCAATACGGATGCAGAAGGGCGGCTGATCCTCGCCGACGCGCTGGCGCTCGCCGATGAGGACAAGCCCGAGCTCATCGCCGATTTCGCCACTCTCACCGGTGCGGCGCGCGTCGCGCTCGGTCCCGACGTGCCGGCGTTTTTTACCGATGATGATGGCCTCGCACGTGATCTTATGAATTACGCATCGAGCGAAAACGATCCGCTCTGGCGCCTGCCGCTGTGGCGGCCTTATGAGTCGATGCTGGAGTCCAAAATTGCCGACACCAACAACGTGGGCGGCAGCCAGGCGGGAGCGATCACGGCCGCTTTGTTCATGCGTCGCTTCGTGACGACGAAATCCTGGCTGCATTTCGATGTGTTCGCGTGGAATGCCGCGGCCAAAGCCGCGCGGCCGGAAGGCGGCGAATTGCAGGCTGCGCGCGCACTCTACGCGCTCCTTGCGGCGCGCTATGGCTGAGTGCGGCAATTCAGAAACGTTTCATTGCGTGCCGAGCAATCGGCACGAAACTTGCGGCCCGATGACCGGCTCCGCGAAGCAATCCAAGCGGCGGCGTAGGCCGGATCGCTTCGTCGCTTCGCTTCCGGCAATGACCTATCATGCCCACTATGAGCCCGCATTGTAACCTCGATCCTCGCGTCACGCCGTTTCGTTCCGATCTCGCTGCCAGGCATCTGCAGGGCAAAGTCGAGGCGAAGCGCTTTGTCGAAGGACGCCTGATGGAAGTGATCGCGCCGCAGGCGCCGCTTCGCCGCGAGCCGCGGCCGGACGCGCCGCTTGATACCGAGGCGCTCAAAGGCGAGCGTGTGACGATCTATGAGAGCACCCCCGAAGGCTGGTCATGGGGCCAGCTTGCTGCCGATCATTACGTCGGTTGGTTGCCCTCAAGCGCGCTTGCGCCGCCCGGGGCTGCGCCGACGCACAAGGTCGCGGCGCTGCGCACGCTGGCGTTTCCCGGACCTTCAATCAAAGTGCCGCCGCTTGCGGCACTGCCGCTCGGTGCGGCGCTTGCGATCTCGCGCGTCGTGGAGCGCATGGCGGTAACGCAGGATGGCGCCTTCGTGCCGGCGATCCATCTCAAGCCGATCGAGGAGAATGAGCCCGATTTCGTCGCGGTCGCCGAGCGCTTTGTCGGCGCGCCATATCTGTGGGGCGGCAAGACCGCGCTCGGCCTCGATTGTTCCGGCCTGGTGCAGCTTGCGCTCGCCGCCTGCGGCATCGCCAGTCCGCGCGACAGCGACATGCAGGAGACCGCGCTCGGCGCGCCTGTCGGCCGCGGCACCGACAAGCTCGCAACTGTTCAGCGCGGCGATCTCATCTTCTGGAAAGGCCATGTCGCCATTATGCGCGATCGCGACACGCTTATTCACGCCAACGCGCATCACATGGCGGTTGCCATTGAGCCCGTCGCCCAAGCGCTCGCCCGCATCCGCGGTTCGGGCAGCGCCGTCACGAGCATCAAGCGCATCATTGCGGCGCTTTGAGACCGAGCAATTTGGCGAACTTGCCCAGTTGCAAGTTCTGATCGTCGATATTGGCGGCAAACTCCTTGGGTCCGCGCAGCGTCATGATCTGCCCGGTATCGATCAGGCGCTGGTTGATGACCGGATCGCTGTCGGCAATGTCGCGGAAGTCCGCAGCGATGCTTTCGCGCAGCCTTTCCGCCATGCCCTTGGGCCCGTAGAGGCCGCCGGCGGTTTCCATGGTGAGCTGCGGATAGCCGGCCTCTGCCGCCGTCGGAATGTCCGGCGCGATCTGCGCGCGTTTCCGGCTGGTGACGAGCAAAACCTTGATGCGGCCGGCGGCGCGCAGCGGCAGCGCCACCGCCAGCGAAGTGGACAGTACCTGGATGCGGTTCTCGGCGAGATCGTTCGGCGCCTGCATGATGTCACGATAGGGCACCTTGGTGATCTGCAGATTCATGTCCTTGATGAATCCGAAGATCAAAAAATCGGAATTGCCGGTCGCCGCCGCTGCATTGAGCTTGCCAGGCTCGGCACGCGCCAGCTTTATCAGATCGTCCATTGAGTTGAGGTGCAGCGCTTCGGGTACCGAGATCGCGAGCACGGTGACATAGACGCCGACGATCGGCGCGATGTCGCTCAGCGCATAGGGCGGTGCATCCGGATCATAAAGATGCACCAGGAAGATCGCGGCCGGCCCGAAGAACAGCGTGTGATCGTCGTGCGCATCAATGAAGGCCTTCATCGCGACCAGGCCGTCGCCGCCGGGCCGGTTCTCGACCACGATCGGCTTGCCCCAGCGCTTGGTCAGCCGGTCCGCGAACAGGCGTGCCGTCGTGTCGGTGGCGCTGCCCGGATTATACGGCAGAATGAGCCGCACCGCTCGTTGCGGGTAAGTCTGTTGCGCTTGTGCATCGCCGACGGATTGCAGAAGCGCCGCGATGGCGAGAGCGGCAAGCATGACGGGCCGGCGCATCGATGTCCTCCCCTTGCAAGAGTCGGTCTCTCCAAGGCCCCGCCTCTTGGCCCTATTCGAGCCGGGGACGGGTTTCAGTGCAAGGCCTGGTAGCCGGCGATCAGCAATTCCACGGCGATCAAGACGACGATGATCATTTCCAAGCGAAACGAGCGCTTGGTGTCGAGAATGTCGCCCAGCACCTGCGCCGAATCAGCGATCACAGTGAGCTTGCGGAACAATGCATCGGCGCGCTCCTTGAGCTCGTATTCGTCCTCAAGCCGCGCATAGAGCCGTTCGAGATCGGGTCGGTCCCACAACACGTCCGGCTTGTCGGTGACCGCGACGCGACCGGAAACGCGCTGCTGCACCAGAAGCGCATTGCCGATCTGTCTGAGAATGGTGTGGCGACTGGCATAGGCGGAGCCTTTTTCGGCAAGCTGTCGTGCGAACGGCTCGACCAGATCGAAGACCGCGGCGACTTCCCGTTCGTCGCGCGCCAGCACCACGCTTTTCGACAGCGCGTCGGCGATCACGATCAGGCAGGCGGGCGTGATCGCCTTCAGGCTGATCGGACCGCCCGGCAGTATTTGATCATCTTTGTCATGGTTGAGCTCGATGGATACCGTCTCTTCCTCGGACGGGCTGACGGGACGAACGAGCCGCGGCCGCAGGCTGCGCAGCACGTCATCCTCTTCCTCCGGCGCCAGCCCGATCATGACGGCGACGCCATAGCGGAACAGAACAATGAAGCCGTTTTTGCCGTACTGATAGGTCAGCGGAACCGTCGCGACGACGTGATCGTGTTCCAGCTGCGACGTATCGATGCGGTCACTCAAGAGAATCGCACGCACACGTTTGCGGCCGGCCGGCGATGCCTTGGCCGGGCTCGGAACCTCGATCAGCGGATAGGCCAAAGTATCAGTCATCGATAGCATGATGCGCCAACTTTGCCGTGCCGCCTAGCGCATGCGCGCAACCGCACCCGAAGGTGCATTGCGCGCGAGCTCGACACCTACCCCGCTCTTTGCAGCTAGGGATTCTCGGCGGCAATGTAAAGCGCCGGTGCGATCATTAAAGACGTTCAAAAATGCAACCACTCAAATGCGGATGATTTCACGATCGTGTAATGTTGTGCTTGCAACGCGGGACGCTGTTTGAGCCTCTACTTGGCTGTCTCGGCGATGCGCAGAATGTAGATGGGTACCTCGGCCACCGCGCGATAGAGCTCGACCGGGATCTCCTGATCGATCTCCAGACGCGAGAGCGCGAGCGCAAGCTCGGGCTTATCTGTGATCGGCACTTTGCCTGCCTGCGCAATCTCGACAATGCGGCGCGCCAGGTCGCCGCGGCCAATCGCGGTTATGCGCGGCGTGCCGGGGCTTGCATAGGCAAAGAGCGCGAGCACTGCAAACAACAGCCTGAGCATCAGCGCCTCCCCGCCGCCGTGCGGAAGGGTGATGGCAATATTGATCGCATGCCGCAGGAGCGGGGTTCAATGCGCCTCGCGTGCTGGTACGGCGCGACGTCCTCCTCTACCATGCGCGCGACTGTCAGGGAATTGGAGACGCGGATGCCGGGACGTGTCGAGGGGAAGGTCGCGCTGATTGTCGGCGCGGGCTGTGTCGGGCCGGGCTGGGGCAATGGCCGTGCCGCGGCCGTTTTGTTCGCGCGCGAGGGCGCGAAGGTCTTCGCCGTGGACAAAGATGCCGATTCGATGAGCGAAACCGTCGCGCGTGTCGGCAATGACGGCGAGATCGCGACCCATGTTTGCGACGTGCTCGACGATGCGCAGGTCACCGCGATGGCGCAAGCCTGCCAAAAAAAGTTCGGCCGCATCGATATCCTGGTCAACAATGTCGGTGGCTCGGCGGCGGGCGGCGCCGCTGAAATCTCCGAAGAGAATTTCGACAAGCAGATCGATTACAATCTCAAGAGCGTATTTTTAACCTGCCGGCACGTGATTCCGGTGATGGTCGAGCAGGGCGGCGGCGCGATCGTCAATACGGCATCGAGCTCCGGCATTCGCTATACCGGCTCGCCGCAGATCGGCTATGCCGCCGCAAAAGCCGCGGTGATCCAGTTCTCGCGCGTCACGGCCGTGCAATATGCCAGGAACGGTATCCGCGTGAACACCGTGATCCCGGGGCAGATGCACACGCCGATGGTCGAGGCGCGGCTTGCCAAGCAGCGCGCCGGCGGCGACGTCGAGGCGCTGTTGAAATCGCGCGTGGCGCGGATCCCGCTCGGCTTCATGGGCGACGGTCGCGACACCGCTGCCGCCGTTCTGTTTCTCGCCTCCGACGAAGCGCGTTTCATCACCGGCACCGAAATCGTGGTCGATGGCGGGATGACCGCGCGCTGCGACTGATTTTTGAGGACAAATCAAATGCCAATTCGCGCCGACGATCTCACGCCGACCATTGCGCCGCATGACCCCAATCCGAAGAAGCCGCGCATCACGCTGCCGCCGCTCGCCTGCGACTCGCATTTTCATGTCTTCGGGCCGCACAAGAAATTTCCCTATGCGCCGGACCGGCCGTTCACGCCGACCGATGCGCCGAAAGAGGATTTGTTTCGGCTGCACAGACTTTTGGGCTTCGAACGCGGCGTCTTCGTGCAGTCGACCTGTCACGGCAGCGATCATGCGGCGCTGGTCGATCTGTTAGCCACCGGCCAAGGCCGTTATCGCGGCGTCGCGCTGCTCGAGCCGACCACACCGCCAGCCGAAGTCGAGCGCCTCGACCAAGCCGGCGTGCGCGGCGCGCGGCTGCATTTTTATTTCGCGCATGGCGGCACGCCGATGCCGCGCGAGCAGCTGCGCCAGGTCATTGCCCTGGTCGAGCCGTATGGCTGGCATATCGCGATTCACTGCGGCGGCAACGGCGTCGTCGAGCTCTACGAGTTCATTCGTTCGATCAACGCGCCGGTGGTGATCGACCATATCGCGCGCATCGATATCGGCGAGGGCCGTAACGGCAAGGCGTTTTCGACGCTGCGCCGCCTGCTCGATACCGGCAATGTCTGGGTGAAGCTTTCGGGCACCGACCGCATCACCAAGCAGAAGTATCCCTATGCCGACGCTGTGCCGTTCGCGCGCGATCTCGCCGCGCATGCGCCCGAGCGCATCGTATGGGGCACCGACTGGCCGCATCCGAACCACAAGGCTGTGCCCAATGACGGCGACCTGGTTGATCTCATTGCGGAGATCGCACCCGACGAGCGCACTCGCCGTCTGATGCTGGTCGATAATCCGGCAAAGCTATTCGGATTCTAGCTTGCAATCAGCGCATCTTTGCGAGGCGAGGGGCAATAGCGACGCAGCGATCCAGCTCAGAGTCGCCTGGGATTGCTTCGTTTTGCTCGCAACGACGATGCAGTTCGCATCCAGCTCATTTCGTCACGGCTTCGGAGTTGCACGATGACCAAAAGCACTCTGGGCAAGCTTCCCGATGCAGCCTTTGGGACGCTTGTGCTACCCCTCATGCCGCCGCAGATTATCGACGGCTTTCGCGCCTTGCCGGATCTCACTGGCATCGCCTCCGATGTCATGGACGAGCTCGGCATCGTCGGCGCCATTCCTGCCTCGATTCTGGTGCCGCGCGATCCAAGCGCGCGCCTGGTCGGCCGCGCGCTGACGGTGCGCAATGTCGCGGCCAGCACGCCCGTGCCAGACAGGGTCAAAGCCGGCATTTCCGGACTTGGCGAAATCGAAGCGCATAATCTCGCCGAGCCCGGCGATGTCATCGTGGTGCAGGGCGTCGAGCTGTGCTCCAATCTCGGCGGCATCTCCGCCAGCATCGGCCGCCGCCAGGGCGAGCTCGGCGCCATTGTCGACGGCGGCGTGCGCGACATCGATCATTCGCGCGGCATCGGTTACGCGGTGTGGTCGCGCAGCGTCAGCCCGATCACCGGCAAATGGCGCGTCGAGACGGTCGCGATCAACAGGGCCGTGTCGATCTGCGGCATCACGGTCGATCCTGGCGATCTCGTGCTGGCCGACGAGACCGGCGTGTGTTTCATTCCACACGGCCGCGCCGCCGAGGTGCTGCGGCGCGCGCAGCGCAATGTCGCCGCGGAGAAACTGCGCGAACAGAAGATTGCCTCCGGGGCGCCGGTGTCGGAATTGTTCGGCAAAGCGAGCCGGTAACGATGGTCGTCGCCCCGAGGTGCTCGACGCCAAGCGGCGAGCCTCGAAGGGCGCGTTCGGGGCGAGGCCTGGACAGCATCCTTGGAGGCCCGCGCTCGCGCACGGGCACCTGCGGATGACGAAGCAGAGGCTTTACTCCCCGGTAATCTCCAGCGCCTTTATCGTCTTCGGCCAGGTCGAAAAGTCCTTCGCGAGCCGCGCCTCAAAGGCCGTATGGCCGAGCGTGCCATGCATGCCGAGCTGGGCGAAACGCTGCTTGACCAGAGGCGTCGCCACCGCGGCGAACAGCGCCTGTTCGAGACGGTCGCGAATCGGCGCCGGCGTGCCCGCCGGCAAGAACGCGCCATACCAGCTTTCCATAACTACGCTTGGCAACCCGAGCTCCTTGGTCGTCGGCAGATCGGGCAGCAGCGGCGTGCGCTCGCCGGCGAACAGCGCGATCGGCTTCACCGTCCCGGCTTTCACCAGCGGCAGCAGCACTGGCAGGTCGGCATTGAGCATGTCGACATGGCCGCCGAGCAGATCGTTGATCGCCGGCGCCGCGCCGCGATAGGGCACATGCGTGATCTTCACATGGGCGGCCGCATTGAGCATCTCGACCGCGATATTCATGGTCGTGCCTGGCCCGGCCGAGCCATAAGTGAGCTTCTGCGCCTTCGCTTTGGCGAGCAGGCTCTTCATGTCGTCAACGCCCAGGTCGCGATTGACCACCAGGAGCGACGGCTGGCTGGCGACCAGCATGACCGGCTCGAAGGATTTGACCGGATCATAAGTCGTCGGCGGCCGCAGGATCGGGCCCAGGACTTGGCCGCCCATGCTGGCGAGCAGTATCGTATTGCCATCGGGCGCGGCGTGAGCGACGAATTCCGCGCCAATCGCGCCGCCTGCGCCGGCACGGTCGTCGACAATCACGTCGGCTTTCAACTGCGATCCAAGCTCCGGCGCAAGCAGGCGCGCCAATTGATCGATCGGCCCGCCGGCCGCAAACGGCACTACGATCTTGACGGTCTCGGCGAGAGCCGGCGTGGCGAGCAGTGCTGCGAGTGCTAATGACGCGAGCCGGCAGGAGCCCGCGCGCGAGCTGCATAGGCGCCGCATTTCCTTTCCCCACTATCGCACCGCCTCGTTGGGCGACGCTTCCTTATCTTACTGCGCGACGACGCCTTCCGGCGACGTTTCCAGCTTGAACGCGGCGGCGAACAGCGCGCGCGTATAATCGGATTTGGGATTGCGGAACAGCTCGGCGGCATCGCCGGCTTCGACCACCAGCCCCTGCTTCATCACCAACAGTCGGCTCGCCAGCGCGGCGACGACGCGCAGATCGTGCGAGATGAACAGATAAGTGAGATTGTGCCGCTTCTGCAGGTCGCGCAAGAGATCGACCATCTGCGCCTGGATCAGCATGTCGAGCGCGCTGGTCGGTTCGTCGAGCACGATGAAGCTCGGCTCGAGCACAAGCGCGCGTGCAATCGCGATGCGCTGGCGCTGTCCGCCGGAGAATTCGTGCGGAAAGCGGAAGCGCACGTCCGGGTTAAGGCCGACATCCTTGATCGCCTGCACGACGCGTTCGTCGCGCTGGCGATCGGTCAGATCGGGATGATGGACCTTAAGCCCCTCTTTGACGATGTCGGCAATCGACATGCGCGGCGACAGCGAGCCGTAAGGATCCTGGAACACGATCTGCATGTTGCGCCGGTACGGCCGCATCTGCTTGAACGTCAGGCCCTGCAGATTGTGGCCCATAAATGCGATGCCGCCTTCGGACGAGATCAGGCGCAGGATAGCGCGCCCCAGCGTAGACTTGCCCGAACCGGATTCGCCGACGACGCCGAGCGTCTCGCCTTGGCGCAGCGCGATGGTCAGTCCGTCGCAGGCTTTGACATGACCGACCGTCTTGCGCATCACGCCGCGCAGGATCGGAAACCAGACCTTCAGCTGCTCCGTCTCCAGCACGATCGGCGCGTTGGGCTGCGGCGGCGCCGGATCGGGCTTGGGCTCGGCGGCAAGAAGCGCCTTCGTATAGGGATGCTGCGGTGACGAAAACACCCGCTCGACCGTGCCCTTTTCCACGATCTTGCCGTCCTTCATCACGCAGACCTTCTGCGCGATCTTGCGCACGATGCCGAGATCGTGAGTGATGAACAGGAGCGACATGCCGAGCCGCGCCTGAATCTCCTTCAGAAGCGCGATGATCTGCGCCTGCACGGTGACATCGAGCGCGGTGGTGGGCTCATCGGCGATCAGCAGATCGGGCTCGTTGGCCAGCGCCATGGCGATCATCACGCGCTGGCGCTGGCCGCCGGAGAGCTGATGCGGATAGCTTTTCAGGCGCGTTTCGGGATCGCGAATGCCGACCTGGGTGAGCACTTCGAGAATGCGGGCGCGCGCCGCCGCCCCGGTCAGCCCGCGATGCAGGAGCAAAATTTCGCCGATCTGCTTTTCGATGGTGTGCAGCGGATTGAGCGATGTCATAGGCTCCTGGAAGACGATGGTGATGTCGTCGCCGCGAACCTGCCGCATCTGTTTTTCGGAATATTTCAGAATGTCCTTGCCGTGGAACAGTACGCTGCCTGAAGGATGGTGCGCCGTCGGATAGGGCAGGAGTTTTAGCACCGAGAGTGCGGTGACCGACTTGCCGGAGCCGGATTCGCCGACCAGCGCCACGCACTCGCCCTTGGGAATGTCGAACGAGACACGGTCGACCGCCCAAGTTTCGCGCCCGCCGGAGCGGAAGGCGACGGAGAGATCGCGGACGGAGAGGCAGAGATCATCACTCATGCAAGTTCCTGACGCAATTTCCTACGTGACTCCGGTCGTGCTTTCGCCAATACCTCCGCGAGATAAAATGTGTTCGGGCCGCTGGCCTTCCACCTCAATTGTCACGGGGGCACGCGCATTGGGACCGTCGTCCGGCCGCAAGTCCTTCGGCAACTGCCGAGCCGGGTAATGTTCACTGATAATTTTGTTCATGATGTCGCTCCATCCGAGCGTTCTAGCATGAGCTATGCGAAGGTCTTCCGCGGATCGAAGGCGTCGCGCACCGCCTCGCCGATGAAGATCAGGAGCGAGAGCATCAGCGCCACGGTGAAGAAGCCGGTTAGCCCGAGCCATGGCGCCTGCACATTCGCCTTGGCCTGCGACAGCAATTCGCCGAGCGAGGGCGAGCCGGGCGGTAACCCGAAGCCGAGAAAGTCGAGCGCGGTGAGCGTCATCACCGACGACGACATGATGAAGGGTAGAAAGGTCAGCGTCGCCACCATGGCGTTTGGCAACAGGTGACGGAACATGATGACCCTGTTGGAGACGCCGAGCGCGCGCGCCGCCTGAATATATTCGAAGTTGCGGCCGCGCAGAAATTCGGCACGAACCAGGCCGACCAGTCGGACCCAGGAGAACAGCAGCAAGATCCCGAGCAGGACGAAGAAGCCGGGCGCCAGCACCGAAGAGAGAATGAGCAGCAGATAAAGCTCCGGCACCGAGGTCCAGATTTCGATGAAGCGCTGGAACAGCAGATCGGTCCAACCGCCGAAATAGCCCTGCACGGCGCCGGCCGCAATGCCGATGACCGATGACACTGCGGTAAGGATCAAGCCGAACAGAACTGAGATGCGGAAGCCATAGATCAGGCGCGCCAAGACGTCGCGGCCCTGGTCATCGGTCCCCAGCCAATTCATCTCCAGATTGCCGCATTGCGCATAGCCGTTCTTGGCCGCGAAATCGCAATCGGCCTTGGTGAGCAGCCAGGTCGGCTTGGACGGAAAGGCCGACGGCGGGCGGTCATTGATGGTCTTGTAGGAGAAGTGGATCGGCGGCCAGATTTCGATGGCGTGGTGCTGCTCGAGGAACTTTTGAATATATGGATCACGATAGTCGGCGGCGGTGCCAAGATCGTCGCCGAATTCGGTGTCCGGATAGGTGAAAAACACCGGAAAGTAATTCTTGCCGTCGACATGGATGTAGATCGGCTTGTCATTGGCGATGAATTCGGCGAACAGCGAGATCACGAACAGCACGAGAAAGATCCAAAGCGACCAGTAGCCGCGCTTATTGGCTTTGAAGTTGCGCCAGCGCCGCTCGTTGAGCGGTGACAGTTCGAGGCCGCGCGGCAGGGCGGTCAGCCCGAGCGGACCGGCCGGCTCGACATCCGGCTTCAGCTCCGGGGGAATGCCGCCGCCGATGACCTCTGTGTCGTCCTGGGGAAGTGTTTTGGCGTCCACCTCACACCTCCCGCGTCTCGAAATCGATGCGCGGATCGATCCACGTATAGGTCAGGTCGGAGATCAGATTTACGACCAGGCCGACGAGCGCGAAAATATAGAGGTTGGCGAACACGACGGGATAGTCGCGGTTGAGCACGCTTTCAAAGCTGAGTAGCCCGAGCCCGTCGAGCGAGAATATCGTCTCGATCAAGAGCGAGCCGGCAAAGAAAGCGGAGACGAAGGCGGCCGGAAAGCCCGCGATGACCAGGAGCATGGCATTGCGGAAAATGTGGCCGTACAGCACCTGCCGCTCGGAGCAGCCCTTGGCGCGCGCGGTGAGCACATATTGCTTGCGCAGCTCTTCCAGAAACGAGTTCTTGGTGAGCAGCGTCATGGTGGCAAACGCCGCGAGCCCCATGGAAATGATCGGCAGCGTCAGGTGCCAAAAGTAGTCGGCAATCTTGAGGTACCAGGGAAATTGCGACCAGTTGTCAGACACCAGCCCGCGCAGCGGAAAGATCTGCAGGAACGATCCGCCGGCGAACAGCACGATGAGCAGAATCGCGAACAGAAAGCCGGGAATGGCGTAGCCGATGATGATGACGCCCGATGTCCACACGTCAAACGGCGAGCCGTCGCGCACCGCTTTGCGGATGCCAAGCGGGATCGAGATCAGATAGCTCAAAAGCGTCATCCAGACGCCGAGTGAGATCGAGACCGGCAATTTCTCCTTGATGAGCTGAATGACGCTGACATCGCGGAAATAGCTCTTGCCGAAATCGAACCGCGCATAATTCCACAGCATCAGGAAAAAGCGCTCATAGGCCGGCTTGTCGAAGCCGAACTGCTTTTCCAGGCTTTTGATGAAGGCGGGATCAAGCCCCTGCGCGCCCCGATATTTCGAATTGATCTCGCTCTGGCCCGGCGAGGGCAGGCCGCGCGCGCCAAAATCGCCGCCGGCCGAGCCTGAGATGCGCGACGTGGCGCCGGTCTCAGTGCCCGAGAGCTGGGCAATGACGCGTTCGACCGGCCCGCCGGGAGCGAACTGAATAACAACAAAGGAGACCAGCATGATCCCGAAGATGGTGGGAATCATGAATAGGAGACGGCGGACGATGTAGGCAGTCATTCGAGCATCGGGCCTGTTCTTGGCGCGGCTTATCAGGCGATGGGTCTCACCCCCGCCCAGTTTAGCAGTCTTGGTGACGCTTTTGCGTCGTCCTTCATCTAAGCCAAAAGTCGGGGTGACTTGGCCCAGGACTTGGCCCAGATGGCGGCCCAAGGTCAATGCTACGTTTTAACCCGGCTCAAAGAGCCATTCCACGCTAGCCCGTCTTGGTGATTTTCGCCGCCTTTTGCGGGTCATACCACCAGGTATCGGGGATGCCGCGAAAGTAGCGCGGCTGGGCCGGCGGCCGTCCGAACACGTCCCAATAGGCGATCCAGTGCGAAGCCTTGTACCAGTTCGGAATCCAATAGCGACCGGCGCGGATCACCCGGTCGAGCGCCCGGCAAGCGGTTACCAGCTCGGGGCGGGAACCGGCCGCGATAATGGCATCGATCAGCGCATCGACCACCGCATCGGCGATGCCGGCAAGATTGTTCGAGCCTTTCAGCGTCGCCGCCTGCGAGGAAAAATAGGAGCGCAGTGAATCGCCTGGCGTCGAGGCGAAGTTGAAGCGGTCGATGGTGATGTCGAAATCGAAGCCGTCGCGGCGCGCGCGATATTGCACCGGGTCGACAATGCGCAGCGTGGCATCGATGCCGAGCAGCCCGAGATTTCTGATGAACGGCATGTGATGCGGCTGGAAATTGGGCTCATCGATCAGGAATTCGACCGTGATCGGCTCGCCGCTCGGCAGGACGCGTTTGCCGCTTTGAATCGTGCATCCGGCCGCCTGGAGCAGCTGTGCCGCCTTGCGCAAGAGCGCGCGATCCTGACCGGAGCCGTCGGAGACCGGCGGCGAATACGGCTCGTCGAAGATTTCGGCGGGCAGCCGCGCCCGGAACGGCTCGAGCAGCGCCACTTCTTCCGGGCTCGGCTTGCCGACCGCCATCATGTCCGAATTCTGAAACACCGAGACGGTGCGCTCATAGGCGCCGTACATGATGGTCTTGTTTGTCCATTCGAAATCGAACGCGTCGTTGAGCGCCTCGCGCAGGCGGGCATCGGCGAATTTCGATCGCCGCGTATTGATGAACCACCCTTGCGCGCCGGACGGCGTGTCGTCCGGCAAGGTGTCGCGCTTGACGCGGCCATCCTGGGCCGCCGGGAAGTCGTAACGCGTGGCCCAGATGCGCGAGGTGAACTCTTCGCGGAACAGATAATTGCCGGCGGTGAAGCCCTCAAAGCCGACGTCGCGGTCGCGGTAATATTCGAAGCGCAGGATGTCGAAATTGTTCTGCCCGCGCGACACCGGCAGGTCGGCGCCCCACCAGTCCTTGACGCGCTCATATTCGATATAGCGCCCCGGCTCGAAGCGGCCGACTTTGTAGGGCCCCGAGCCGAGCGGAATGTCGAGCGTCGACTGATCGAATGGCCGCGCCGCATAATAGGCGCGCGAGAAGATCGGCAGCCCGGCGAGGAAAAGCGGGACGTCGCGGGCGCGTTTTGGCGCGAAAGTCACGGTGACGGCGGCGTCATCATCGGCGCTGGCACCGATAAGGTCGCGCAGCGACTGGCTGATCAGCGGGTGGCCTTGCGCTTTGAGCAGGTTGAGTGAGAAGGCGACATCCTGCGCGGTGAGCGGCGTGCCGTCGTGGAATTTCGCTTCCGGCCGCATCATGAATTGATAGGTGAGTCCGTCGGCCGAGCGGCGCACCTTGTGCGCCGCGAGCCCATACATCGCATCCGGCTCGTCGCCGGCGCGCGCCATTAGCGTGGCGAAGGTCAATTCCATGCCCTGCGCCGCGTCGCCTTTAAGGATGTAACTGTTGAGCGAATTGAACGTGAGAAAATTTTGATTGTAGAGGCGATCCGGCCCGATCTGCGAAAATCTGCCGCCCTTTGGCGCGCGCGGATCGACATAACTGAAATGCTGAAAGTCCGCCGCATAGGCGAGGTCGCCGAAGGCGGACAGGCCGTGCGCCTCGATCATGGCGTCGGCGCGGGCGCAGTGGAGCTCGCGCGGCAGCGATGTGGCGGCCGCAACACCGGCGGTGAGCGCGAGCACGCGGCGACGGGAGAGGGTCGTCATGCAATGTCATCCCGGAGCGGCCCGCAAAGACCGGAATCCATAATCGATCCATAATCGCAGAAGACGCCATAATTGCGAGAGCTGTGATTAGGGATTTACGGAAAGCTGCCGGCGCAGCTTCCGGAATGACAATCACCCCGTCTTGGCCGCCTTCGCAGCGTCCCACCACCAGACGGTCGGGAACGCGGCGGCGCCGTATTTCGGCATCGGATCGGGATGGCCGAAGCGATCCCAGCGCGCGCTGCGCACGTATGGGTAGCTCCATTGCGGCACGACATAGAAATTCCACAGCAGGACCCGGTCGAGCGCTTTGACCGCGGCTTCGAGATCGGGCCGGTTCTTGGCGAAGATCACCTGGTCGATCATCGCGTCGACTGCCGGATTCTTGATGCCGATGAGGTTGTCCGAGCCCGGCTGATCGGCCGCCTGTGAGCCCCAATAGCCGCGCTGCTCATTGCCTGGCGACAGCGATTCCGGCCAGGACATGGTGGTGATGTCGAAATCCCAGCTGCGCAGTCGATTTTCAAACTGCGACGGATCGACTGTGCGCACGGTCACCGTCATGCCGAGCCGCTCGAGCGAGGGCTTGTAGAACAGATAGACGCGCTCAAAGGTCGGGTCCTCGGCGAGGAGCTCGACCGAATAGGGCTCGCCGGTCTTGGTATTGACCAGCTGCTGATCGCGAATCTCGTAGCCGGCCTCTTTGAGCAAGCGGATGGCCTCGCGCAGATTATTGCGCACGGCTTCCGGCGTGCCGTTCACCGGGTTTGTGTATGGCTTTTTGAAAAGCTCGGGCGGCACCTTGTCGCGCACCGTTTCCAACAATTCGAGCTCGCGGCCGCTGGGCAAGCCGGTCGCGGCCAGCTCGGTGCCTTGGAAATAGCTCGCGATGCGCTTGTACTGGCCGAAGAACAGCTGCCGGTTCATCTCCTCGAAGTCGAGCGCATAGTTGAAGGCGAGCCGCACCCGCGGATCCTGGAACTTCGCGCGCCGGATGTTGAAGGCGAAAGCCTGCATGATGCCCTGGCTGCGGATCGGAAATTCCTCCCTGACGACCCGTTTTTCGGCGACTGCAGGGAAGTCGTAGGCCGTGGCCCAGTTCTTGGCGCTGTTTTCGGTGCGCCAGTCGATCGTGTCGGCCTTGAAGGCTTCGAGCGCGACGGTGGTATCGCGGAAATATTCGTAATGCAGCTCGTCGAAATTGTATTGGCCGACATTGACGTTCAGCCCGGCGCCCCAATAGTCCTTCACCCGCTCATAGACGATGTTGCGTCCCGCCGAAAAATCCTTGATGCGATAGGGGCCGCTGCCAAGCGGCGGCTCGAGCGTGGTCGCCGTGATGTCGCGCTGCTTGCCGTTGGCATCGGTGCCTTCCCACCAATGCTTGGGCAGCACGATGAGCTGGCCGACAATCTGCGGCAATTCGCGATTGCCCGGGCCGTCAAAGGTGAAGGTGATGTCGCGCTCGTCGGTTTTTTCCGCCTTGACGACGTGGCGGTAGTAGGCGGCCTGCGACGGGCTGTTCTTTTTGAACGCGTTGAAGGAAAAGATCACGTCCTCGGCGGTGACCGGCTTGCCGTCGTGCCACTTCGCTTCCCTGCGCAGCCGATAGGTGACGGATGAGAAATCATCGGGATGGCTCATCGCTTCCGCGAGCAAGCCATAGCCCGTTGATATCTCGTCCGCGGACGACGCCAGCAACGTGTCGTAGATAAGCGGCGGCGCGAAACCGGCGGCAAGCGCGCCTTTCACATCGGAGACCACCCGATTGAAGTTGTCGAACGTGCCGAGCGCGATCATTCGCGCCGTGCCGGTCTTTGGCGCGCCGACATTGACATACTCGAAATGCTTGAAGCCCGGCGGGTATTTCAGTTCGCCGTAAAGCGATATGCCGTGCCGCCAGACTTTATTTTGAGCCGCAGCAGGCGCGGCCGGCCCGGGCGTCTGCGCCGGCGCCGGGCTGATCCAGGCGGGCAGGGGAAGGCCGCGCGCGGCGAGCGCGAGCAAGGCGGATTTGATCAGGGATCGGCGGTTCACGCGGCCCTCCAATAGGCGCTTCTGGGGACGGTCGGGGAGGAAATAATAACGTCGAATATTGAGCGGTCGATGACGCATTATCGACCGCTATTATCCGCCTTTTACCCCGGCACGCCAGCGCCCCGGTGTGCGCCGCGGCAAAACGCGCGCCGGACGGTTCGCCAAGGCCAGGCTATTGCTTCGCCGGCGGGTTGGAACCCTGATTGGCGCCCTGGCTTGAGCCTTGGCTCGAGCCTTGGCCCGGGCCTTGGCTCGCGCCGGTATTTTTGGGCAGAGGAACCGGATTCGGCGACAGCGAGTCGAGATAGGCGATCACGTCGGCGCGCTGCTTCTCGTTGGACAGGCCGGCAAAGGTCATGGCCGTGCCGGGCGCAAAGGCGCTCGGCTTGGCCAGCCATTTGTTGAGCGTGTCGAAATCCCACTTGCCGCCGGTTTTCGACTTCAAGGCCGCGGAATAGTTGAAGCCGGGAACGGACGCGATCGGCCGATCGACCACGCCGTACAGATCGGGGCCGATCTTGGCGCCCTGGCCTTCCTGGAAGTTGTGGCAAGCTTGGCATTGCTTGGCGACTTGCGCGCCGCGTTCCGCCGAGGCGCTGGCGAGGAGCTGCTCGATCGGCACTTCGGCCGGTGCCGATGGCTGCGCCGCGCCACCCGCCGGCGCTTCCGATTTCACTTCGATCACGTAGCCGGGCTTCTCGGGCTTCTCCGGCGCAAAGATCGCGCCGGCGGCGATATGCATGGCGACCAGCACCAGGCAGGTGCCGAGCAGGGCCCCGAGAATCTTGTTGATTTCGAAGGAATTCATCGGTGAATGGCTCCGGAGCGGAAAGGCGGGCGGCGCACAATTAGCCGGTTTGCCGCCGCCCTTGCAACCCGAATGAGCAATGCAAAGGTGCGGTGTTTTGCGATGGCTGAAATCCTCGTCGTGATCCCCGCCCGCATGGCCGCGACCAGGCTGCCCGGCAAACCGCTCGCCGACATCGCTGGAACGCCGATGATCGTGCATGTTCTTAAGCGTGCCCACGAGGCGGCGCTCGGTCCGGTGGTGGTGGCAACCGACTCTGCGGAGATCGCCGCCATTGTGGATAAGGCCGGCGGCAGCGCGGTGCTGACGCGCGAAGATCATGCCTCTGGCTCGGACCGCATCTTCGAGGCACTCGGCAAGGTCGATCCCGAGGGGCGCGCCGACATCATCGTCAATCTGCAAGGCGATCTGCCGACCATCGAGCCCAAGGCCGTTGCAGCGGCGCTCGAGCCGCTTGCCGACGAGGCCGTCGATATCGCGACGCTTGCCGCCGCAATTGTGCGCCCCGAGGAGCGCACCGATCCCAATGTGGTGAAAGTGGTGGGAACGCCGCTCGGCCCGCGGCGCTTGCGGGCGCTGTATTTCACCCGCGCCACGGCGCCTTCGGGCGAGGGGCCGCTCTATCATCATATCGGGCTTTACGCCTATCGCCGCGCCGCGCTCGCCCGCTTCGTCCAACTGCCGCCGTCGCCGCTCGAATGCCGTGAAAAGCTGGAGCAGTTGCGCGCGCTCGAAGCCGGTATGCGCGTCGACGTGGCGATCATTGACGCGGTTCCGCTCGGGGTTGATACACCGCAAGATCTGGCCAGGGCTCGCGCCATGCTGGGATGAGGCGTGGTGCCCTGCAACCGTACTGACGGACGGCTTGACGACAGCGTAGAGTGACCGGTAACGAAAATGACCAAAGCGACCAAGAAAATAGCGTTTCAGGGCGAGCTGGGAGCGAATTCGCATATCGCCTGCAATCTCGCCTATCGCGACTACGAGCCGTTGCCGTGCCCGACTTTCGAGGACGCCTTTGCCGCGGTCCGCAGCGGCCGTGCCGCGCTCGCCATGATCCCGATCGACAATTCGGTAGCCGGCCGTGTCGCCGATATCCATCATCTGATGCCGGCGTCGAAGCTGCACATCGTGGCGGAGTATTTTCTCCCCGTTCAGCATCAGCTCATGGCGCCGAAAAAGGCGACGCTGAAAACCATCAAGACGGTCGAGAGCCACGTCCACGCGCTCGGCCAGTGCCGCAACATCATCCGCAAGCTCGGCCTAAAGCCCGTCGTCTCGGCTGATACCGCGGGCGCGGCGCGCGAAGTGGCGGAAGCCGGCGACATCACCCGCGCGGCGCTCGCCACCAAGCTGGCCGCGAAGATCTACGGGCTGCGCATCCTTAAAGAGGATGTCGCCGATGAAAAGCATAACGCGACGCGCTTTGTCGTGCTGTCGCGCGAGCCGAAATGGGCGAGCCACAAGGAAAAGCGGGTGATCACCACGTTCATTTTCCAGGTGCGCAACATACCGGCCGCGCTTTACAAGGCGCTCGGCGGCTTTGCCACCAACGGCATCAACATGACCAAGCTCGAAAGCTACATGATCGACGGCAGCTTCACCGCCACGCAGTTCTATGCCGACGTCGATGGGCATCCCAAGCACCGGGCGCTTGAGCTTGCGCTCGAGGAGCTCGAATTCGTCTCGCAGCCGAACTCGCTCAAAATTCTCGGCGTCTATCCGGCGCATCGATTTCGGGAGAGGTTCGCCAACCAATAAGGAATGCGGCAATGAGCAACCACGAAGACGCAACGGTCCGGCGTACGCTGCAATTGCGGTTCACGCTGCCCGCTGCCGATTCCGGCCAGCTCGCCGCGATGATCAAGGCCGCCGCGCCGTTCTATCAGATATTCGGCGGCAATGCGCAGGTGCGGCTGCTGCAGAACGTCGACGATCCGGCGAAATGGGTGCAGATCATCGACTACGATGCCAACGAGGATTGGGAAATGAGCCGCCAGCGCATCGCCAGCGACCCGCGCATGCAGGCCTATCTACAGACCTGGCGCACGATGTTTCCCGGGGCGCTCGAGATCGACGTGTATCAGGAAGTATGAAGCGGGAACGACAGACAGTGGACGATAGACGACAGACGACATAAGACATAAGACATAAGACTGAAGCTGCGCCCCCTTGCGTCGTCCGCCGTCCGTCATCAGATCTTCTGATTATACTCTCCGACTTCCTTGTGCGTGCGCAGCACCGCGTCGACCGCCTTGAACATGTCGCGCATGCGCGCATCGGAGACCGGGCTTTCGACCACGACGACGAGCTCGGGCTTGTTGGATGACGCGCGCACGAGGCCCCAGGTGCCGTCTTCCACGGTCACGCGTACGCCGTTGACGGTGACCAGGTCGCGGATCGGCTGGCCGGCGACCTTGCCGCCTTTGTTCCTCTCGCTCTCGAAGTGCTTCACCACCGCGTCGACCACGCCGTATTTCACCTCGTCGGCGCAATGCGGCGCCATGGTCGGCGACGACCATGTCTTCGGCAGCGCGTTTTTCAGATCGGCCATGCTCTTTCCCGGATTGCGGTCGAGCATGTCGCAGACCGCGAGCGCGAAGATCAGGCCGTCGTCATAACCGCGGCCGAGCGGCTTGTTGAAGAAGAAGTGGCCGGACTTCTCAAAGCCGGCCACGGCGCCGATCTCGTTGACGCGGCGCTTCATGTAAGAATGCCCGGTCTTCCAGTAATCGGTCTTGGCGCCGTGCTTTAAGAGCACCGGATCGGTCGCAAACAGACCGGTCGACTTCACGTCGGCGACGAACAGCGCGCCGGGAAGCTTGCTCGACATGTCGCGCGCCAGCATCACGCCGACCTTGTCGGCAAAGATTTCCTCGCCTTCGTTGTCGACCACGCCGCAGCGGTCGCCGTCGCCGTCGAAGCCGAGCGCGACGTCGGCCTTGCTCGCCAGCACCGCATCGCGCATGGCGTGCAGCATCTTCATGTCTTCGGTGTTGGGATTGTATTTGGGAAAGGTATGGTCGAGCTCGCAATCGAGCGGCACCACCTCGCAGCCGATCTTTTCCAGGACTTGCGGCGCAAAGGCGCCGGCGGTGCCGTTGCCGCAGGCGCAGACCACTTTAAGCTTGCGCTTGATCGGCGGGCGACTGAGGAGATCGGCCATGTAGCGCGCCGGAAAATTCTCGACGAATTCGTAAGACCCGCCGGCGGCCTGCTTGTAGGCGCCGCCGAGCACGATCTCTTTCAGCCGGGTGATCTCGTCGGGGCCGAAGGTGAGCGGCCGGTTGGCGCCCATCTTCACGCCGGTCCAGCCGTTGTCGTTGTGCGAGGCGGTGACCATGGCGACGCAGGGCACGTCGAGGGCAAATTGGGCGAAATAGGCCATCGGCGTGAGCGCAAGCCCGATGTCATGGACCTTGCAGCCGGCGGCGAGCAGGCCGTTCACCAGCGCCATCTTGATCGAAGCCGAATAGGAGCGAAAATCATGGCCGGTGACCACGTGCGGCTTGACGCCGAACTCGCGAATAAGCGTGCCGAGCCCGAGCCCCAGCGCCTCGACGCCCATCAGATTGATCTCGGTTTCGAACAGCCAGCGCGCGTCATATTCGCGAAAGCCGGTGGCCTTCACCATCGGCTCGGATTCGTAGGCGTAGGTGTTCGGCGTCAGCGCGGATTTTGGCTTGGGGAACATCAGGATGGTCCGAATAGGCTACGGCGCAGCAATAGCCTAAACCGCGCAACACGGGAATGGTTGCGCAGAAAGGGCGAATGGCGAAATAGCAAATGGCGAACCGGGCCGCTTATTTCCGAATTCGCCGCCCGTTATTCGCTACTGCTCGAGCACCAGCCTTCCGTTGCTGTATCTGAAGCTGGTCAGGCGAGACAGGAACGACAGGCCCAGCAGATTGTCGGAGAGCGCATGTTCCGGCAGGACCATCGCCCGCACGTCGCGCACCATGATGCCGCCGATCTCGACCGAGCTCAGATTGACAGGGGCGGCGCGCACCACGCCGTTGGCCGTCCGCACCATGATGGTGAATTCGCTCTCCGCCGGATGCAGCCCCACCGCGGCGGCGTCGCGGGCGGTGAGCGCGACGGCGGATGCGCCGGTGTCGACCATGAATTCCATGAAGCGATTGTCGACCCGGCCCTCGACCTGAAAATGTCCGCGGGCGTCCGGCGCCACGGTGACCGAGCGCCCATCCGAGGATGCAGGCGTCGGCGCCGCCGAATGCGCGGCCATCACCGGCGCCGAATAGTGTACCCGCATCATCTGGCGCGGCACCACGACGGCAGCGGCGAGCGCAAATGCGGCGATTATAATGAAAGAACGCATGCGGCGGTCTGTTCCGGCGTCGACTTATCGGATCATGTCGCTTGTCAAAAAGCAGCTAATGCGGCGCGATGTTCCGGGCGAATTGGATCGCAATGGTAAGCGTCGCGCTAAGGCAATCGCTTTAATTTGCGGGGACGCCGCCGCATCGCGCGCCATCGGCGTGGCATTTGAATGCATCTTGCCGAAGGGTTCAGAACTTGCGTTCACGCCTCCGATTCCAATCGAACCGGAAAACGCTCCAAGTATGGAAGCGGACGGTGCAAGGTGGCCGTCCGATTTGCCGTTTCACGGCACCCGCGGCTTCGCCCGCCGCGTCGCCGTCGCCGCGATCGGATCGTCCGGCCACGGATGCTTCGGATAGCGGCCGCGCATTTCGGTGCGCACGGCGGCATAGCTGCCGCGCCAGAAGCCGGGCAGGTCGCGCGTGGTTTGTACCGGGCGATGCGCGGGCGACAATAGCTCGATCAGCAACGGTATCCTGCCACCGGCAACGGTCGGATGGCGATCGAGCCCGAACAGTTCCTGCACCCGGATGGCGATTTTCGGCCCGCCTTCGGCCTCGTAATCGATCGGCACCCGCGTGCCGGTCGGCGCCGCGAAATGGCTCGGCGCTTCGGCGTCGAGCCGCCGGCGCAGCGGCCACGGCAGCAGTTCGTGCAGCGCGTGGGCCAATTCGTCCGGCGCGATGTCGCCCAGCGCGGTCTTGTCGGCAAGAATTGGCATGAGCCAGTCATGCGCGGTGCGCGCCAGTGCCGCGTCCGACAGGTCGGGCCATTCGTCCCCTTCGCTCGCGCGCAGAAACATCACGCGGTCGCGCCATTGCTTGAGCGCCTTGCCCCAGGGCAGGCGATCGATGCCGAGGCTTGCGATTTTCTCGGCGAGCAGTTTCGCCGTTTGCTCGCTCGGCGTCACCGCCAACGGTTGTTGGCCCAGCGTGATGGCGCCGAGGCGGCGGCTCTTGCGGCCACGCAGGCTGGCGCTTTCAGCGTCAAAGATGATGTCGTCACGCGCCGCGATGCGATCGGCAAAACGCGCCTCGATCTCGGCGAGCGTGATCGGCGCCGCCGCAAGGATGCGGCCTTGCGCAGCGGTGCCGGTCAGCTCGGCCACCGCGAGAAACGGCTCCCGCGCCAACGGCGAGGCGGCATCGACATTGGCACCGCGGCCGTTGGCCAGCAGAAACGTGCAAGAATCCGAAGTGCGATCGGCGCCGCCGCGATTCTTGGCGATGCGTTCGGGATAGGCGAGCGCAATGAGGGCGCCGACGCTGAGCTTGCTCTGGGCATGCGGTGCCGCAGCATCCAAGGCAGCCTCCGCCCAGCGCTGCGCCATGGCGCGTGCGTCGCGGGAGCGAGCGGAGCGGTCGTGGCGGAGCGCATTGAGCCGCTCGCGCAGGTCGACGTCGTCGCCGCCCAGTCCCCGCTCGCCGATCAGCATCGCGAGCTCGGCGGCCTCCAGCGCGCAGCCTTCGGCAGCCGCATCGATCACCATGCGCGCGAGCCGCGGCGGCAGCGGCAGCTGGCGCAGCTTGCGGCCCTCCTCGGTGATGCGACCGTCAGTGTCGATCGCGCCAAGCTCGCCGAGCAAGCTTCGTGCCTCGGCAAGAGCGGCGCGCGGGGGCGGATCGAGAAACGCCAGTTTCTCCGGCGCGGCACCCCAGGCGGCGAGATCAAGCGCGAATGATGAGAGATCGGCGGCCAGAATTTCCGGCCGCGCAAAAGGCTCCAGCGCCGCGGTCTGCGGCTCGTCCCACAGCCGATAACAGACGCCGGGCTCGGTGCGGCCGGCGCGGCCGCGCCGCTGATCGGCGCTGGCGCGCGACACGCGCACCGTTTCGAGCCGCGTCACGCCCACGTCAGGCTCGTAGCGCGGCACGCGGGCAAGCCCGCAATCGACGACGATGCGCACGCCTTCGATGGTGATCGAGGTCTCGGCAATCGATGTTGCAAGCACGATTTTGCGCCGGCCCGCGGGAGCAGGAAGAATGGCGCGATCCTGCTCCTCGCCTGCGAGCGCGCCATAGAGGGCGACGACATCGCTCGCCGTGTCCACGCGGCCGTCAAGCAATGTTTGGGTGCGGCGGATTTCCGCGGCGCCCGGTAGAAACGCGAGCAGGGAGCCCGGCTCGGCGCGCAGCGCGCGCAAAATCGTCTCGGCCATTTGCGGCTCGATCGGGCCGGCGTCGCGCCCCACATAACGGGTCTCGACCGGGAAGGCGCGGCCTTCGCTCTGTACGATCGGCGCATCGCCCAACAGGCCTGCGACGCGCGCACCATCGATGGTCGCCGACATTATGAGAAGCTTCAAATCCCCGCGCAGACCCTGCTGCACGTCGCGCGCCAGGGCCAGCCCCAGATCGGCTTCGAGCGAGCGCTCGTGAAACTCGTCGAACAGCACCGCGGCGACGCCGTCCAGCATCGGATCGTCGAGAATGAGGCGGGTGAAAATGCCCTCGGTGATGATCTCGATCCGCGTCCTGCGCGACACTTTTGCGCCGAAGCGCACCCGCAGGCCCACCGTTTCGCCGACGCGTTCGCGCAGCGTCTTCGCCATGCGCTCGGCCGCGGCGCGCGCGGCGAGCCGGCGCGGTTCCAGCACGATGATGCGGCCGCCTTTGGTCCACGCTTCCTCGGCCAGCACCAGCGGCACCTTGGTGGTCTTGCCGGCGCCGGGCGGCGCCACCAGCACGGCGGCGCCGCGCGCGCGCAGCGCCGCGATGAGTTCCGGCAGCGCGGCGTCGATGGGAAGGTGCGAGAAATCCATTGACTTCCTGCGTCATTGCCGGGCAAGGGCGCGAAGGTGCCGTCGCCCAATGACCCGGAAAATCGTAGAGCGTTGCCGCCGCGCGGACCCCCCGGGTCGGGCCAAGCCCGGCGGTGCCGAGCGAAAAACGTCGGCGCGCAATTGTTCACTGCACGTGCCAATTGCCGTCAAAGTCATATATTACGAGCCACCATGCCCACAGCCCAAAAGGCACCGCCAAAGCCCAAAGCCGCGCCCGTGCGTCCCGCCGCGCCCGGCGTGAAGCCGGGTGACCATGTCTTTCTGGTCGACGGCTCGTCCTATATTTTCCGCGCCTATCACGCACTGCCGCCGATCAACCGCAAGACCGACGGGCTGCAGCTCAATGCCGTGTTCGGCTTCTGCAACATGCTGTGGAAGCTGCTGCGTGACATGAAGGACGACGAGAAGCCCACCCATCTCGCCGTCGTGTTCGATCTCTCCGAGCACACCTTTCGCACCGAAATGTATCCCGACTACAAGGCGCATCGCCCCGATCCGCCGGACGATCTGCGCCCGCAGTTTCCGCTGATCCGCGAGGCGGTGGCCGCCTTCGATCTGCCGTGCCTGGAACAGAAGGGCTACGAGGCCGATGATCTGATCGCGACCTATGTGGGCGAAGCCTGCGCGGCTGGCGCCGCCGCCACCATCGTGTCCTCGGACAAGGATCTGATGCAGCTCGTCAGCGACCGCGTCGTCATGTTCGACACCATGAAGGACAGGAAGATCGGCCGCGCCGAAGTCATGGAAAAATTCGGCGTGCCGCCGGAAAAAGTGATCGAGGTGCAGGCGCTGATCGGCGACTCGACCGATAACGTGCCGGGCGTGCCCGGCATCGGCGTGAAGACCGCGGCACAGCTCATCGGCGAGTACGGCGATCTCGAAACCCTGCTGCAGCGCGCTGCCGAGATCAAGCAGGAGAAGCGCCGGCAGGCTTTGATCGAGCACGCCGAGAACGCGCGGCTGTCGAAAAAACTCGTCACGCTCGACCACCAAGTGAAGCTCGACGTGCCGATCGGCGATCTCGCCGTGCACGATCCCGACTACAAGCGCCTGATCTCCTTCCTCAAGGCGATGGAATTCAATTCGCTGACGCGGCGTGTCGCCGAATTCGCCAGCCTCGATGCGGCGGAGATCGAGCCCGAGGCGCGGCTCCTCGGCAAGGGCGCGCTCGCTCCCGCGCCGGCCGGCGAGACCGGCGAAGCGCAAAAGCCGAAGGCCGGCGAGAGTGCACGGACCGGGGTGGTTGCGCCGCAGCTACCACTGGGCCGCCCGCCGCAGCCGGGCGATGCGCGCCGCGCCAAGGGCGGCGAGAGCGGCGACGAAACGAGCCCGCTGACGCCGAAGGCGCTCGCCGCGGCGCGGCTCGCGGCGGCGCAGAAGCAACAGTTCGACCGTTCCAGATACGAGACCGTGCGCACGCTCGACCGTCTCAACGCCTGGATCGAGCGCGCGCGCGACAGCGGCATTGTGGCCCTTGATACCCAGACCAACAGTCTCGATCCGATCCAGGCGCAACTGTGCGGCTTCGCGCTGGCGCTTGCGCCGAACCAGGCCTGCTATGTGCCGCTGTCGCATCGTCAGGCCGGCGCTGCCGGCGGCGACGCGAACGACGGCGGCTTGTTCGGCGGCGCGCGCGCACCCGATCAGATCGAAGAGGACGCGGCCCTCGCGGCGATCAAGCCGCTTCTGCAGGATCCCGGCGTGCTCAAGATCGGTCACGACGCGAAATTCGACTGGCAGATATTTGCGCTGCGCGGCATCGAGATCGTTTCCTATGACGACACCATGCTGATGTCGTATGTGGTCGATGCCGGCCGTGCCGGTCACGGTCTCGCCGACCTTTCGGGCCGCTATTTCAATCACCAATGCATCGATTTCAACGAGATCACCAAGGCCGGCAAGACCAGGGTCACCTTCGACTGCGTCGAGATCGGAAGAGCGACCGAATATGCCGCCGAAGATGCCGACGTGACGCTGCGGCTGTGGCAGGTGCTCAAGCCGCGGCTGGCCGCAGAGCATGTGCTCAACGTCTATGAGACGCTGGAGCGGCCGCTCGTTCGCGTGCTGGCGCAGATGGAGCGGCGCGGCATTTCGATCGACAAGCAGGTGCTCGCCCGGCTGTCCGGCGAATTCGCGCAGGAAGCCGCCGGCCTCGAAGCCGAGATCAACAAGCTTGCCGGCACGCCGATCAATCCGGGCTCGCCCAAGCAGCTCGGCGACATCCTGTTCGGCAAGATGCAGTTGCCGGGCGGCACCAGGACGAGGACCGGGCAGTGGGCCACCGGCGCGCGGCAGCTCGAAGAGCTGGCCGAGGCCGGCTACGAACTGCCGCAAAAGATTCTCGACTGGCGGCAGGTGTCAAAGCTCAAGTCGACATATACCGACGCGCTGCCCGGTTTCGTCAATCCGACCACGCATCGCGTGCACACGAGCTACGCGCTTGCCTCGACCACGACCGGCCGGCTGTCGTCGTCGGAGCCGAATCTGCAGAACATTCCGATCCGCACCGAGGACGGCCGCAAGATCCGCCGCGCCTTCATCGCTTCGCCCGGCCATAAGCTGGTCTCGGCGGACTATTCGCAGATCGAGCTGCGGCTCCTGGCCGAGATCGCCGGCATCGAGCAACTGCGCCGCGCCTTCCGCGACGGGCTCGACATTCACGCCATGACGGCGTCGGAAATGTTCGGCGTGCCGATCAAGAACATGCCGGGCGAGGTGCGCCGCCGGGCGAAGGCGATCAATTTCGGCATCATCTACGGCATCTCCGCCTTCGGCCTTGCCAATCAGCTCGGCATCGCGCGCGAGGAGGCCGGCGCCTACATCAAGAAATATTTCGAGCGTTTCCCCGGCATCCGCGACTACATGGAAGAGACCAAGGCCTTTGCCAAGAAGCACGGCTATGTGCTCACCCTGTTCGGCCGCAAATGCCATTACCCCGATATCGGCGCCTCGAACGCCTCGATCCGCTCGTTCAACGAGCGTGCCGCCATCAATGCGCGGCTGCAGGGTACCGCCGCCGACATCATCCGCCGCGCCATGATCCGCATGGATGCGGCGCTTGAGAAGAGCAGGCTGTCCGCGCGCATGCTGCTGCAGGTGCACGACGAGCTTGTCTTCGAAGTGCCCGACGACGAAGTCGAGAAAACGCTGCCGGTCGTCGTCAAGGTCATGATCGACGCGCCGCTGCCGGCGGTGTCTCTCGCCGTGCCGCTCCACGTCGATGCCAAGGCGGCGGACAACTGGGACGATGCGCATTAGGCATCGCTGCATGGCGACGGCATCACGGCGGTAAGGGGATGCGAACTCTGCTCACCATCATCGGTGCGGCGCTGCTGGCGATGGGGCTGCTGTGGGCCGGGCAGGGCGCGGGTCTCATTCGCTGGCCGGCGGAGAGTTTCATGATCGACCAGAGGCCGTGGATCCATTACGGTGCCGCAACCGCGCTCGTTGGGGTTGTGATTCTGATTGTGGCGCGGCGGTAAAATCGTACTGTTCGTCGCATTAATTCGGCTTGGCAATATAGCTTGGCGACCTGGATTGCGTCATGGATGGTGTCGGCGGCGGGCAATTTGCGTCATGCTGAGCGTGACGATTGTGCTCACTGAGCGGGCCTGTTACGGCGGTCACAGCCGGCGTTTCGTCCCTCATTAAGAATTTAAGAATGGTCGCTGCGGTCGAAGCTGCAGCGACGATTGCCTGCGAGATCGCGGTCCGCCATTTGGAAAACATTGCGCAGATCGGTGGTTCTGCGGATTTCGTCGTTGCCAGGCCGTCGTCGCGGCTGTAGGCGGATTGCCAGCACTGGGATTGGAAATGCCTGCCGGAATTTTTTCTCTGATCGCGAGCGCCGTCGCGATCAAAAGCTGGAGCGGAAGCATGAATTCTCAGAAGGCGGTAACCTCGCGGCGCGCCATGGCAATCGCAAGGCGGGTCTATGACGAGATCAACATTGCGCTGTGGGCCCTTGCTGTCGTGCTCGCCTTCTATGTTGTCGTCTTCATCGCGCCCAAGCTCCCCGAACTGCGCGCGCGCGCCGAGGCGCTGCGCGCCGAAGCGATCAATGCCCAAGACGAATGGTATTGTCAGCGCTGGCACATGGGACCGGGCACGCCGATGCACAGCCAATGCGTTCTGGACCTCGTTCAATATCGTCAGAGCATCGAAAATCGCCTCGCCGACGAAAACGGCTTCTGATTTGGAAAGCTGCTTGCCTTCCTGAGCAGCCGACCGGGTGCGATCCGCACCCGATTGCTGTCGGAAAAGATTGCACATGTGGCCAGCGGCAAATACCCTGATCCCTCCCGGAGACTCCCGGAGCGGATGGGGAACATCTTGGACGACGTTGAAATCGCACGCCTGCTGGGCGGGGCGCCGCGGCTGTCGCTCGATCAGATCATCAACCATCCGCGGCTGCCGCAGGCACACCGGACCTATCTCGATCGTTTCCTCGACGTCTATGGCGGCGATCCGTTTCTGGTGCGGCTTCTGATCGAGTCAGGCCGGTTTCTTGTCTATCATCTCATTGTCGTACTTGAGGCGGCGGCCGATCCGGAACGGCGCGAGACCTGGCCGACAGTGGGTCTCCTCAAGGAAAAAATGGCAATCTTCGGCCTTGCCAGCGGCCGGCATATCGACCACCTGATCGGTCGGCTGCGCGCTGTCGGTCTCATCGATCTGCGGCCGGCTGAACGCGACCGGCGTGTTCGCATTCTCTCAGCCGGCGAGAAGCTGCGTGCACACGATCGCGACTGGCTCTTCGCGCACTATACGCCGCTCGCCATGCTCTATCCGCACCATGATTACAGCCCGATCATGCGGCGCGATCCGGAATTTCAGAAATTGCACCGAAGCGCTTGCATCCCTTTCATACCGCTCGGCGCAAAGATGTTGGCGCTCGTTCCCGAGACGCTTCTGTTTTTCAACCACGCTGCGGGCGTCATGGTGATCGCGGCGCTGCTGCGGGCCGCGCTCGACGCTCCCGATCATCCACATGCCGCCGTTCCCTACGCCGACATCGGTGACCGATTCAGCGTGTCGCGGACCCATGTGCGGCAAATGCTTGTGGCGGCCGAGGAGGCAGGTCTCGTCAAGCTGCACGCGCGCGGCGGCCGACAGGTCGAGATTCTGCCGCGACTATGGGCAAGCAATATGAAGGGCATGGCCGGCGGCATGTATGTCCACGACATCGTCTATGTCGCGGCGCTGCGCGCGGCTAAGGAGCAGACGGAGGCCGGTTTCGGCGCGGCGCACGAGGAAAGAGTCGGGCTTGTCGCCAACCGGCATGCTTGATGCTACGGTCGAGTCGGGGCGGCGCCACCTGGTCGCGCTTGCGCCGTGAAATTCGCTAAAGGGCTGCGCATCGCTACCGGGGGGCAAAGAGGGGGATTATCGCAGTGACTTCAGGCAAGATCGACCGCGTCGTATTCGCGGCTGCCGCTCTCGTTATGTTCTCGGCCTTTGGCGCAGGCGCCGCGACTGCGGACCCGAGAAAGATCGAGTCCGCCGCGGTCGCTCCGGAAACGGCCGGTCCTTCGCGCGATTCGAGTGCGGCGCCTGCAGACGCCACGCCGTCAGCGCAATCGGAGGCTCCCTCCGATACCGGATCCGTGGCGCCGCCGCCGGATGCCGCGCCGACCGATACCGGATCCGTGACGCCATTCCCGGACGTCGCGCCGGCCGACACCGGTTCTGCTGCTCCGGCGCCGAATCCCGCGCCCGCCGCGACAGTTCCGGAAACCGCTCCCGCCGCCGCAAGTCCGCAAGCCGCTCCCGGTCCCGATGCGGCCATCGCAGCCCAGTTGCGCGGTCTCAACGGCGGAAAATTCGACGCGATCCTTGCCAGCGCGCAGGACCGCGCGATGATCGACGCCTTCTATGCCGGTCGCGATTATGCGCCGCTATGGCTCACCGACGGCGAGCCGAATGCGCGCGCGCAGGCCGCAATGTCCTATCTCGCTCATGTCGATGCCGACGGCTTGTTCCCCGCCGACTATCCCGTCCCGGATTTTGCCGCAGCCGGCGGTCCCGAAGCGCTTGCGCAAGCCGAGATCAGGCTCACGGCCTCGGTCATCGCCTACGCGCATCACGCCGGCATCGGCCGCGTGCACTTTAGCCGCGTGAGCGGCGACATCTTCTACGAGCGGAAAGCGCCCGAGCCGGCCGACGTGCTGAGCGCGATGGCTGCGGCGAGCGACGTCGCGCAAGCGCTCGACGCCTACGAGCCGCACGATCCGGCTTACCTCGCGCTCAAAGCAAAGCTCGCCGCGCTCCGCGCCGGCAAGGACGGCACGATAAAGATCCCGGACGGCCCCGCGCCAAAAATCGGCGCCAAGGACGACCGCGTGCCGGCCCTACGCGAGCGGCTTGGCGTGTCTGGCGACGGCACGGTCTACGACAAGCCGCTGGCCGAAGCGGTGAAGAAGTTTCAGCAGGCGCATGCGCTGAAGCCCTCGGGCCTGCTCACGCAAGCCACCCTCGACGCACTTGACGGCCGCGACGACGACCGCGTCGCCGACATCATCATCGCCAATATGGAGCGTTGGCGCTGGATGCCGCATGATCTGGGCCAGACTTATGTGATCGTCAATCTGCCCGATTTCACGCTGCGCGTGATCGACAGCGGCAGGCTCGTTTGGGCCACCAAGATCGTCGACGGCAAGCCATCGACCCCGACGCCGATCATGAGCGCCGACATGAGGACGATCACCATCAATCCGACCTGGAACGTGCCGCCCTCGATCGTCGCCAACGAATATCTGCCGCTGCTGCGTCAGGATGCCACGATCCTGGAGCGCATGGGCCTCAATGTCAGCCGTAATCCGGACGGCACGATCCATGTTTCGCAGCCGCCCGGACCGAACAATGCGCTCGGCCAGATCCGGTTCAATTTCCCGAACAAGTTTCTGGTCTATCAGCATGACTCCAATCAGAAATATCTGTTCGCCAATACCATGCGCGCGGCCAGCCATGGCTGCATGCGGGTCGAAGATCCGGTGAAATATGCCGAGGTGCTGCTCGCCATCGCGCGGCCGGGCGAAGGTTATAGCGCCGAGCGCATCCGCCGCATGTTTGGGGTTAACGAGAACGAGATCAAATTTGACAACCCGATCCCGGTTCACCTGACTTATCAGACCGCCTTTATCGATGATTTAGGCAAGCTGCAGCTGCGCGACGACATTTACGGCCGCGACAAGGAGTTGCTGGCGATCCTTAAAGGCGACCGCAAGAACGCCGACATTCCGATTGAGCGAAAGGACAATACCGTGCGCCGTGAGCTTCTGGCCATGCCCGACACCGCTTTCGGCAGCGGGGCGTGGGGCCGGAATTTCTTCGCGCGGCTGTTCAGTCCGTTCGCCTCGCCGTTCGCGCCTGCCGCCGCACCCGCGCCGCGCAGCCGCGCGCAGCGCTCTCGCGCCCAGCGCAGCGCCGAGGCGCATTGGTAAGTTGGATCCGTCACCCTGGAGCTTGAAGCGACAAGGATCGCTTCCGCGTGGCGATCCTTACGGCATGACGAGGAGGAGCCGCTCACGGCTGCGGTACCACCGCGATGGCCTCGATCTCGAACAAAGCCGGGTCGCGCGCGAGCTTTGAAATCTGCACCGCCGTCGAGGCCGGCGGCGCTTTGGTGTTGACGTATCTGTCGCGCACTTCGAAATAGATCGGCAGATGCGCGATGTCGACGAAGAATGCCGTCACCTTCACCACATGATCGAACGTGGCGCCGGCCGAGGCGAGCGCGAGCTTCAGATTCTCAAAGCATTGCTCGGCCTGGGCGCGAAAATCGCCCGGGCTGCCTGCAAATTTTCCGTCTGGCGTCATGCCGAGCTGGCCGGCGATATAGATGGTGCGGCTGGGGCCGGTCGTTTCGACCACGTGGGTGTAGCCGCGCGTCGCCGGCATGGTCGACGGATTGAGAAAGCGGTGGTTCGCCATGCTGAAAATCCTCCCGGTGGTTTGCGTTTCTGTCGCCGCCCATAATGCAAAGGGTTGCGCCCTTGGCAAAGGGCCCGACTGCGGCGGGCACGCTCGACATTCTGCCGCATAACGGCGCCGTGGTGACGCTGCTTGCGATCTGCGGCACGAAGCATCGCGAGAGTTATTTCGATATCGCCATGGTCGGGATTGCCGGCGCGATCATCGCTTTGATCGCCGTCATCGTGCTGGGGACGGTGTTCGGCTCGTTTTGACAGATGACCTCCGGTGAAGACCGCGAATCCTGCGGCTTACAATGGCCGCACAACCGATAAAAATCCGCTTCGCGCACCGGCCTCCGGGGGAACGCGCGAATTCTCGAACGGCCACGAGGCCTGTACACCGCGGGCGTAAAATGAGAATGAAACAGTCCACCACGCGGGAGATTGCATGGCCGGGCCGTCCGAAACGCCGATTGCGACAATTGCCTTTCCGATCCTGTTTCCTATCTTGGCGCTCGCCTTCGTCCTGGGCGCGCCTTATCTCGGCTTCGAGAGCGGCGTGCCGACCTCGTTCTGGTCGGCGCTGCTGTCGGCGGCGATGCTGGTGATCATGCTCGGCGCGATTTTCGCCGCCGTGCATCACGCCGATGTGGTCGCCCATCGCACCGGCGAGCCTTACGGCACGCTGGTGCTCACGCTCGCGGTGACGATCATCGAGGTCGCGCTGATCGAATCGATCGTGCTGACGCCGAACTCGTCGCCGGCTTTGGCGCGCGACACCGTCTTCGCCGTGGTCATGATCGTCTGCAATGGCCTGGTCGGCCTCTGCGTCATGGTCGGCGGCTTGCGCCATCACGAGCAGGAATTTCAGGTCAGTGGCGCCGGTGTCTATCTGCAGGTGCTCGGCGCGCTGTCGATCCTGACCCTGGTCCTGCCGAACTACACGCAGACGGTGCTCGGCCCCTATTTCTCGACCGGCCAGCTCGTCTTCGTCTCGCTGGTCACCGTCATTCTCTATGCGACCTTCCTGTTCATTCAGACCTCGCGCCACACCGATTATTTCCGCGCGGAGGACAAGACGGCGCCCCATGGCAAGCACATTTATCCCTCGAACCGCGCGGTGACCGTCAGCGTCGTCGCGCTGCTGGTCGCTTTGCTCGGCGTCATTTTGCTTGCCAAAAAATTCGCCGGCATTCTGGAAGCCGGCCTGGTCCATGTCGGCGCGCCGCAGGCGGTTGCCGGCGTCATCATCGCCATGCTGGTGCTCGCGCCGGAAAGCATCAGCGCGGTACGCGCCGCCTATCGCGACGTGCTGCAGAAGAGCCTCAATCTCGCCCTCGGCTCATCGCTGGCGACCATCGGCCTGACCATCCCCGCGGTCGCCATCACCAATATTTTTCTCGGCAAGCAGATTCAGATCGGCGTGTCGTCGCGCGACACGTTGCTCCTGGCGCTGACACTGTTCTTGAGCGTGCTCACCTTCGGTTCGGGCCGTACCAATATCCTCGCCGGCCTTGTGCATCTTGTGGTCTTTGCGACTTTTCTGTTTCTGGTGTTCGTGCCGTGAGGTGCGACAATATCAGGGCGCAATATCCGCACCGCGGCGAGATTGCGAGCATAGAGGCGGGGAACATAATGACCCCGGTCTTTTTCGGCCGGGGTCACTGCAGGTTTGAGCTCGGCAGCTCGGCGCTTACCAGCCGCCGCAGGTGCAGCCGCCTGTGCCAACGCCGAAACCGACTGCGCTATAGCCAGGCGCGTAGTTGTACAAGCCGATCGAGAATCCCGGCGCGTAGTCGTAGTACGCCGGCGCATAATCGCCGTAATACGCATAACCCGGCGCATAGTCATAGTAGTCGTCCTGGTCCGTAGCGGCCGCCACGCCGACGCCATAGCTGCCGCCGTAACCCGCGCGCCAATCAATGTCGCGGTCGCGCCGATAACCCATGCGCCGGTAACCCATGGCGTAACGATCACGATCGACCCTACGGTCGCGGTCGAACCCGACGCGCTCGTTGTTGCCGAAGCGGGTGGCTTCGTTGCCGAAGCGGGTGGCTTCGAACCGCTCGCGTCCGAAGCGGACCGATCCGCGGCCTTCCGCATAGCGGCCGCGATTGATGCTGGTGCGCGTATCTACAGCGGCGTTGCTCGATCCGAATTGCTCGCCGGTGCGAATATTGCCGTTCGCGCGCAGATTGGCAGCGCCATTCGCGCCCATGGTCCGGCCGGACATGTTGCGATTGGTCACACCGCGGTTTCCGGTCACGCTGCCACTCGCAGCCTGGGACACGCCGGCGCCCACATTGGGTCCGGCATTGCCGCGGAAGTTCTCCTGCGCCGCAGCGCCGAGCGTTGTGGCAAGCGTCAGAATTGCCGCTGCACTGGTGCCTGCCAATACTGTCTTCAACGTCATCAGGTTCCCTTTCTTGCTGGCTCAGCCCGTCTCCGCACACCAATTGCGCGGTACCGGAAAAGGTTCGCCCGCTTACGAACAATTCGATCAGCTTTGCCGTGACCGGGTTCCCTGAAGACTCCGGCAGAAACGAATCCGTTGTCTGTTTCGCTGTTCTCAGTTCGTTTTGTCACTTCCCCAAGCCGCTTGTAATGACGCAATCGTGATGTCACCGTGGTGTTGACATTGGTCACCGGTTGCGTTACATGAGCCGCCAATCCCGCTCGCCAAAGGGCCTGCGCCGAAGGCATGTCGGCGCGGGGAGCGGGAGGGCGGTGCCCGCGGGCGGCGTTGCAACCCGCTCCCGGGCGGCTTCGGGCATCAGAAG